>Ga0233437_1000024_pt1 | contig 417146 bp, 378 predicted proteins | sample SI_122_August201_FD_182714 | JGI IMG/M metagenome (GOLD analysis project Ga0233437, IMG submission 182714) | Seawater microbial communities from Saanich Inlet, British Columbia, Canada - SI_122_August2016_200_MG | ecosystem: Environmental > Aquatic > Marine > Inlet | place: Canada: British... | reverse complement strand
TTAAACATCCGGGTCCTGAGCAAATTATTCTGTCAATTTTTATGGGTATGGTTACGACTCGATGGTTGCTATCTGTTATTTCTCTCAACGGCTGGGATACGGAAACCGATGTTAAAAAAGCCAGGAATAACAGGATAAACACTGGTATTAAATATTTTTTTTCAGTCATTGTTGTCTCCAAAAATAAAAAAAGCTACAAAAGCAAAATTTCTCTTAAAATAAGAAATTGCAAGCTTTCGTAGCTCTGTTTTTAATATGTATTAATACTGCACTTTAATTTTTTGTCTACTGACAAATACTAAAATATTTTTACGAAATAAGAATAGTTTTGTCAAGTTGAGTTTTTTTATAACCGGATAGCAGAGGCTTTTTTAATAATTATACTGGCATGTATTTTGCTGTCATTCATAATTAGGCACAAAAACCGTTACCTGAAAATAATTTTAATGGAGAGAAAGATGAAAACATTGGTTACATATTCCAGTCAAACCGGAAACACCCTCAAGCTTGCCCAAAAAATATATGATACTATAAAAGGAGAAAAAGATATCTTCCCTATGGATCAAGCCCCTCCCTGTGAAGAATATGATCTGATTGCCGTGGGATTCTGGTTCCAGGCCGGGAAACCTGACCCAAAAGCGATAGACTATTTGCCAAAATTAAACAACAATTCAAACGTTTTCTTTTTTGCCAGTCATGGTGCGGCAAAAGATTCGGATCATGTTAAAAATGCTGTGGACTATGCGATTAACCTGACAAACAACGCTACAATAGCCGGTGTTTTTACCTGCCAGGGTGAGGTGAACCCTAAGGTTCTTGAAAAAGTGAAACAAAAGCCAGAGCCTCCGGTCTGGATAAAGGATGCAGATTCTGCAATAGGGCATCCAAATGAAGATGATTTGTCTGCATTAGCGCAAATAATTACTAAACTTTGAACTCCCTCTTAACTCCTCAATAGGAGGGCAGGTGACTGTTCTCCTATCGGGTTCTGCCAACTATACTGTTTATTATACATCAGGCCAATGGTGCATCATAAAAGAGTGTATCAAGTTTTAACCGGATATCTTTGACCTGTTGATTCTCTTTTTTCAAGGCTGTGCTGTATTTTAGATAATGGCTCTATTATTTCTCCAATTCCTTGACGTTAGATTGATTTGCCATAATATATTCTAAACAACAATACTTTTTTTAAGATTTATATTATATTTTTTAATCCGGTTCCAAACAGTGACACGATTTATACCCAGAATTTGTGCTGCCTGGGACTGATTCCCATTGGTTTGGCGAAGCGCATTAATAAGTTTATCTTTTTGGGAAGATTTATCATTTATCAATTGAGGAACAGCAAACGAATCTGCACTCCCGGTTATTGATTGTGCCATTGTAAACTTTCGGGGCAGATGCCTTATGTCAATTAAACCTTTTTCAGCAATCACAAATGCATACTCCAGTGTCCCTTTTAATTCCCTGATATTTCCAGGCCAATTGTATTTCATAAACGATTCCATAGTTTCCTGGGACAAACCAGTGATATTTTTGCCGGTTTTGGACATGAGCCTTTGTATAAAGGTATTTACTAAAGCTGGGATATCTTCAACCCTTTCTCTTAATGGTGGCAAAAATATTGGAATTATATTGATCCTAAAAAAAAGATCTTCCCTGAATTTGTTTTGCGCGACCAATTGTTCGAGATTTTTATTAGTGGCAGTGATAATTCTTACATCTGTATTAATACGCTTTTGTTCTCCCACACGTTCAAACTCTTTGCTATCGAGAATTCTGAGTAATTTAACCTGAATGGAAAGAGGGATATCTCCGATTTCATCTAGAAAAATATCACCGCCGTTGGCAGATTCAAATCGTCCAATTCTGTGCTGATAAGCCCCTGTAAAAGAACCTTTTGCATGACCGAATAATTCGCTTTCAAGCAGGGATTCATTCAATGCTGCACAATTAAACGGGACATACGCCTTGTCTTTTCTGTAGCCTGACAAGTGTATGGCATTGGCAACCAATTCTTTACCCGTTCCGCTTTCACCATAGATAATCACCGGGGCATCACTGGTTCCAACCTTAAGGATGATATCAAACACCTGCTGCATGATAGGAGATGTCCCGATGATGCCATAAAAGCCATCTTCAGAATCCAGCCGCCGTGAAAGATGGGCGACCTCCTGATCCAGTCGGTCAAGTTTAGATATGTCTGTAACGGTTTCAACCGCACCTAGTGAATTTCCCTGCTCATCCCTAAGCACTGTGGCGTTTTTTAATACCGGCATATAGGTGCCGTCTTTTTTTATCAAATTACACCGGCATTGCTTGATACCGGGATGATCCGGGTCAAACAATGCACACCACCACTTTTGAAGTTTTTCGCTTTTTATTGCCAGTTCACAGGCATCACATTCAAGCATTGTACAGGATTTTCCTATAATATCACTTGATGTGTAACCTGTGAGCAGCTCAAAGCTTTGATTGGCCATGACAATGGTTCCGTCTGCTGCTATTACGATTAAGCCCTCATGCATGGTATTGATAATTCGATTCCAGTATTTATGTAGATTTTTTCCAAGCATCGCTGTTGATATCCTTGTTTGATCGGCAAGCTGTTATAAAATTTTTTACTCAGTAACAGCTTGTCTGTTTATTCGGCCCCATGGCCTGCAATAATCGTTAAACATGTTTAAACATGTGTTTAATTAGCAATTAACACTTATTAAAGTATCATTGCTTATATCTATGTGCAACACAAATTTAAAATAGAATAAATCCTTATAATAACAGTCAGATATATTTTTTTAAACGATATAGAAAGGATCTGGCAAGGAATTTGCTCATGGTCATATGTTTAATAGATAAAATTATGATTTGGTGACCATAATTCATTTAAGGAATTGTATTGTGCCGACAAACCGAAACATTGATATTCGAGACGTTGATTGGCCCTTATGTATTCTCAATTGCAAAAAAGAGGTAAACCAAATGAAAAAAGGAGAGCAGATGCAAGTTATAGTGAAAGATATTGATGTGGTTAGTAATCTTATCGCTCTTTTTGAACACACCTTGGACTGCAGCATAGCAAAGCACAGAGAAAACAATCATTACAGACTTGTCATCAGGAAACGACAATAAGGATACCTGAACAAATCATGAGGATTAAACAAAAGATGAAAACTATAGTGAACCTAATACATTCAATGGAGACTAAGGAGGAGTTATGGACTTAAGTCGTCGCAGCTTTTTTAAAGTGTTGGGTGCTGGTGGTGCGGCACTGGGTGCTGGAGTCAGGACGGCCAATGCCACCGAGCTACCGATACCATCTTTGGACAGTCTCGGTTGTCTAGTAGATACGACTCTTTGTGTTGGATGCAGAAAGTGTGAGCAAGCCTGCAACCAGCGTCACAGCCTTCCTGCACCCGCCGAATCTTTTGAGGAGCTGACTGTTCTTGAAAAAGAGAGACGTATGGACGAAACTTCCTATACCGTCGTTAATAAATATTATCCTGAAAATATAGGCACACTTACCTGGCGTGAACGGCCAACTTTTGTGAAATTTCAGTGTATGCACTGCAATGATCCCTCCTGTGTATCCGCTTGTATCGTAGGGGCGTTGACAAAAGAAAGAAATGGCGCGGTTATTTATGATGCAAAAAAATGCATCGGATGCCGGTATTGCATGATCGCATGCCCTTTTCAGGTTCCGGCCTATGAATATAAAAAAGCCCTGGCTCCCGAGGTAAGAAAGTGCACCTTCTGTTTCGATTATGTAGAAGATGGCGGGCTTCCTGCCTGTGCACAGGTCTGTCCCAGAGAGGTCATGACCTTTGGAAAAAAGAAAGATCTTTTGAAACTTGCTGAATGGAAAATGAAAAATAATCCAGACAAATATGTGGATCATATATACGGGCAAAAGGAAGTTGGCGGTACATCCTGGCTATACCTTGCTTCTGAACCCTTTGAAACCATTGGTTTCCCAAAATTGAGTCATGATGCCCCCCCAAGGCTAACAGAAAAAATACAGCACTCTTTGTTCCAGTATTTTGCTGCACCCATCATTTTATACACCTTTCTTGGTGGCGTCATGATGGCAACAGGATTTATGAAAAACGGCAAAAAGGACAAAGAGACAAAAGAAAAAATGTCCCAAAAAGGAGATAATCATGAGTCATCATGAAGCAGCAGCACCGGTTCAGGAAAAATTTTTAACTCCCGGTGTCATGGTCATGCTGGGGCTGATGGTCATTGGCGGCATTTTTGTTGCCACCCGGTTTATATTTGGTATCGGTGCGGTAAGCAATTTGAACAACCAATATCCCTGGGGGATATGGATCGGTATTGATGTGGCCACAGGTGTTGCCCTGGCAGCCGGAGGGTTCACCACGGGTGCCATTGCCTATGTGTTTAACCGGGATCAATACCATGCCGTCATACGTCCCGCTTTGCTTACGGCCATGCTGGGATATACTTTCGTGGTATTGGGACTGTTAGTGGATATTGGCAGATACTGGAATATTACCAGTCCGATTTTTAATCATAATGGCAATTCAGTACTGTTTGAAGTGGCCATCTGTGTGATGATTTATCTTCATGTTCTTTATTTTGAATTTATTCCCATTGTAACAGAACGATTCATGGGAAAGGTCAACCTGCCCGGATTTTTATCCGGAATGAATAAGATTGTTGAAACCATTCTGGCGGTGGCTGATAAAGTTGCTGCAAAAGTAATGTTTCTATTTATAATTGCAGGGATTGTTCTTTCATGTCTGCACCAGTCGAGCCTTGGGTCGTTAATGCTCATTGCACCTTCCAAAGTTCATCCCTTGTGGTACACACCCATCCTGCCGCTTTTATTTCTTCTTTCAGCATTTGCGGCTGGATACCCCATGGTTGTCTTTGAGTCCATCCTGGTATCCACATCTTTTGGAAGAAAGCCTGAAATGCATGTATTAACCCCGCTGGCTAAATATATGCCGGTTCTAATGGGGCTTTACATGTCGGTTAAAGTGGGTGATATGATTGTGCGGGGCAGCTATGTCTATCTTCTGGACGGGACCTACCAGTCAAATTCTTTTTTAGTGGAAATGATCGTCTGCGTATTCATGCCCTTTGTTCTTCTTATGTTCAGACGGGTCAGAAGGTCTCCGGGGCTTTTGTTTTTTGCTTCCACCATTTTTGTTCTGGGAATCGTATTAAACAGAATCAATGTGTTTGTTGTTGCCTATACACCGCCTTATAAGCTTACATCATATTTTCCTTCAGTTGGAGAGATGTTCATAACAGCAGGGCTGGTTGCAACCCTCATGTTCACCTACAGGGTATTTGTTTTCATCTTCCCGGTTCTGGGTTCACATCCTCACGAAATGACCCGTAAAAGAAGATCACCCCAAAAAGCATCAACAAAGACAATATCACCAAAAGCAATATCAACTGTCAGTGTGATCTTTTTAATTGTTTTACTGGTTGCAGCACCTCAATATCCTGCCCATGCTGCTGACAACTCACTAAATAAAAAGACCTTGTTACCTCTAGAGGAAAACATCACTCCGTCCATTGCAGATGCCCCTAAAGTGATGATGATGAACTCCAAAGTGGTTAATAAATACAGCGACCTTTACGAGCCGGTCCGGTTCATGCACAGCAAGCATGCCAATGTACTCAAAGACTGTAGTATCTGCCATCACAGGATGCCCAGAGAAGACGGTGATAAATATGGTGAACCGGTTTCCATGCTGCAGCTCCAAGAAAAAGAACAGGAACCTGTGTCATGTTCGGTCTGCCATGATCTGCCTTTTGATCCCAAAAATTTGCATACACCCGGACTAAAGGGAGCGTATCACCAACTTTGCATGGATTGCCATCGTGAAGCAGAGCAGGTTCCGCATATGCGCGGGGCGGTTCAATACTCTGCCATGGTCAGGGGTCCGATTGCAAGAACTCTTGATACCCGGGCACCAACAGATTGCCTTGCCTGTCATGCAAAAAAAGTTCCCAATCATAATCAACTGGTAAAGCTTTCCGGAAACGTCAGTCCAACAGATGTCACAAAAAACTGTCTTTCCTGTCATAAAGAAGAGGGGGAAGCCATACTGAAAACTTCTCACTGGAACTGGCATGGGCCTTCACCCTATACTGTTGGACATGAAAAAAGGACGGACCTGGGTAAAAAAACAAATACTATAAACAACTTTTGTATCAGCCTTAGTGGGAACTGGGCAAGATGTACCAGCTGTCACATTGGCTATGGCTGGGAAGATGACAGTTTTGATTTTACGGATATGACAAAAATTGACTGTCTTGTCTGTCATGACCAGACAGGTAAGTACAAAAAAGCACCCCCGGCAGCGGGTATGCCTGTAAAGAATTTAGATTTAATTACCATTGCTCAAAACGTTGGGCGCCCCAGCCGGGACAACTGCGGAATGAACTGTCATTTTATGGGTGGTGGCGGAGATGCTGTCAAACATGGGGATATGAGTTCTTTTTTAAGCAAACCGGATAAAAATCACGATGTTCACATGGGTGTTTCCGGTGGTGGCCTGGATTTTAGATGTCAGGATTGTCATAAAACCCGCAACCACATGATTTCAGGGCGCAGTGTATCTATCCCGGTGGCAGAAGGAGATCTTTCCTGCGAATACTGCCATACAGATAAACCGCATATTGGAAGTGAGCTTATCGACCACCACTTAAACAAGCATACAGAACATATATCTTGTCAGACCTGCCATATACCAATTTATTCAAAGAAAAACCCAACTAAAGTTTACTGGGACTGGTCTGATGCTGGTAAAGATATCAAGCCTTCCAAGGATAAATATGGAAAATCCAATTTTTCAGATAAAAAAGGCAGCTTCAAGTGGAAGGAAGCCATAAAACCGGAATATGCCTGGTATAACGGAACAGTGGAAAGATATATTATAGGGGATCGAATTAATGAAAACGGGGTAACAGAATTAACAAAACCCGTGGGCAGTTTAAAAGATCCGTCATCAAGAATATATCCATTTAAAGTCCATCGTGGAAAACAAATTAGTGATGCTGTTCACAAACGGCTGATCACACCGAAACTCTGGAAAGGATTCTGGGACCACAAGGACTGGAACAAAGCTGCCGAGGACGGTATGAAAGCCAGCGGCATGGAATACAGCGGAAAATATGAATTTATAGAGACTGCCATGTATTGGGGGCTTACCCATGAAGTGGTCCCCAAAGAGCAGGCACTGTCCTGTGCCGAGTGTCATGCATCCCTTACCAAGGCACCCCATTGCGGTGCCTGTCACCAGGAACGGCCGGATGTGGATTTTGAAGCCCTGGTTCACAAAGGCATTGATTTTAAAGTCCTGGCTGAACAGGGAAGAGATGTAAAAGCGCTGATTGGTAAAACAAATTACATTGATTACAAAGCCTTAGGATATGATGGTGACCCCATTGAGACCGGAGGCAGGTTTGATAAACTGGGTCTTGGTATCAAAAATGGTAAAAAGATTCCCTTAAAAAAATAAAGACAAGGTATGAATTAATTTTCAAGGAGGTAAGAATGGCTAAAAAATTAGGTATAGCAGCAATAATAATGGTGTTTATAGTAGTGACAATCGGAGTTGCAATGGCTGAGGGAAAAGGAAATGCCCGTAAAGGCAAGTATCTTTTTCGCAAAACCTGTCGATCTTGTCATATGGAAGGCGGATCTGCCAAGGACCTGAGCCCTGTCAGCAAAACCCAGGCAGAATGGCAAATCGTTTTTGATAATATTGGCAAACTTGAATGTAAAGATGAATGGGCAAAGCTGTCTGAAAAAGACAATCTGGATGTTTATGAACATCTTTACGGGCATGCCTTTGATTCACCGTCTCCTGCCAAGTGCAAATAGTACATAAACAAAAACCTGGAGAGAATAATGTCAGCAACTAAAACCCAAATGATTTCACGGCGCAAATTCTTACAAATATCCGGGGCGCTTGCAGCAGCCACAGCGGTTACTAACCCCTGCAGGGTTTTGTATGCCTTAACCCGTGATAAAGGTGAGATAACCCCAAATGAGATCAGGGAAGTTTTTTCAGCCTGTGACATGTGCTTTAACAAGTGTGGCCTGATTGCACATGTTGAAAATGATGTTATTAAAAAACTTGACCCCAATCCCAAATCTTTAAAATCCAGAGGGATGCTGTGTGCTCGGGGAAATGCCGGTGTAAAACAGTTATATGATCCTGACAGACTCAAATATCCCCTTTTGAGAAAGGGGGCAAGAGGGGATGGCAAATGGCAGCGGTTAAGTTGGGACCAGGCGCTGGATCATGCCGCAGAACAGCTTGATAAAATCGGAAAAGAATACACCCGTTGCGGATTTTTGTTTATGGCCGGAACAGACATGCAGTCTACTTTTGTACATCAGTTTGCAGAGGCTTATGGATCCTATAACGTTATTTCCCATGAATCCAATTGTCTGCTCAGCCGGAACCGTGCCTTTTTAGATACCTATGGGGTGATGCCGACACCGGATGTATTGAACTGCAAGTATGTGATCATGCCCGGAGCCAACAGATTCGAGGCCCTTGTCACACCGGACAGCATGGATTTAATGACCGCCAAGGGGAATAAAAGCAAATTAGTTGTTCTTGATCCAAGATTTACAAAAACAGCTGCTCTTGCCGATGAATGGTATCCCATAAAACCGGGTACGGACATGGCATTTTTTTTAAGCCTGGCCCATGTCATTATTTCAGAAGGATTGTATGACAAGACCTTTATTAAAGAAAAAACATTTGGGTTTGAAGAATTAAGAGAGCATGTAAGACAATACACCCCCCAATGGGCTGAAAAAGAGACTGACATACCGGCAAAAGATATTGCGAGAATCGCAAGAGAACTTGCTGCCGCCGCACCATCAGCAATGGTTTATCCCGGCCGCAGGAGTTCTGATTATGAGGATTCCACACAGATCCGGAGGTCCTATGCCATTGTCAATGCATTGCTGGGTAATTGGGATCAAGAGGGTGGATTGCAAGTTCCCAAAAAAATTAAGCCCGGTTCAATGCATATAGAAGCACCTTTTTATGAAGACAATCCAGATGATCGGGTTGATGCAGGAAGAGCCCAGATGATGTTTGATGAGGAAGGATCTTTCAAGCATACCCGGGATGCGGTAATCGAGGGAAAACCCTATCCTGTAAAGGGTTGGATGACTTATAAGACCAATCCCATGCAGACAGGGGCAAACAGGAACAAGACCATTGAAATGATCAATACACTTGATTTCATGATGACAGTGGATATTGCCATGAGTGATACTGCCTGGATGGCGGATCTGGTTTTACCGGCTCCAAGTTATCTGGAAAGGCAGGACCCCTTGTCTGCCTTTCTTGCAGCCTCTACATGCAGTGGCGTGATTACACGTGATCCTGTTGTTCCGGCCATGTTTGAATCTAAACCCGTATTCTGGATAGTGAAAGAGCTGGCCAAACGACTTGATCTGGGAGAATTTTTTGACTTTACCGTGGATGACTTTCGAAAAGCACAGCTTAAAAAAATCCCCCAGGTGGCAAAAGCACTTAAGGAAGATGGCGTCTACAATATTACAGGCCCGAGTTTTGGTATTCACAAAGGCAAACCATTTAAAACGCGTTCAAAAAAGATTGAGCTTTATAATACCCGGTATAAAGATAAAGGGATTGACCCCATGCCGGTATACAAACAGCCCAAAACAATTCCTGAAAATCATTTCCGTATCGTTGTGGGACGTAATGCATATGTCACCCAGAGTGCCAGTACCAATAACAGTCTTTTGTGGGAACTGGAAAAAGAAAATACCCTCTGGATACACCCAAAGCCGGCAATCGCGATGGGTATTAAAAACGGAGAAACAGTCTTCGTAAAAAGCCCTGCCGGAAAAGTAACGATTAAAGCAAGAGTCACAAAAGAGACACGGCCTGACACTGTTTATATGGACACAGGATTTGGCGTTTTATCAAAGGGGTTGACAAATATTTTTGGAAAAGGCGCATGTATTGCAGAACTTCTGGAAGATAAAGCAGATAAAATTTCCGGTAATATGGCCATGCATGAAACCTTTGTAACGGTGACTAAAACATGATTTATAATCAAGGGATACAAGCATGACACAACGCAAAAAATACGTCATCATTGTTGATACGGCAAAATGTATTGACTGCAAGGCCTGCATGGTTGCTTGCAAGGTTGAAAACAATGTCCCGGAGGGGTTTTGGCGAAATGGAATCAATGTCCTTGGCGGGGAAGACGGATCGCTAAGGACTGAATTTCAACCCAGCCAGTGCATGCAGTGCGATGATCCCTCATGTGTGGCTGCCTGCCCGGTTCAGGCAACTTATAAACAGGATGATGGTTTGGTGGTGATTGATCCTGAAAAATGCATCGGATGCGGTAATTGCGTGACAGCTTGCCCATACAAGGCTCGTTATCGGGACCCTGTCAAACGCATCGCAGATAAATGTAATTTCTGTGAAGATCGTTTAAAGCGAGGAAAAGAACCTGCATGTGTGGTGACCTGTCCAACCAAGACAAGGGTATTCGGGGACTTAAATAACCCTGACTCCCGGGTTGCTAAGATGTTCAAAAAAGAAAAACTGATACGGATTGCAGCACCGCATATCAACACTGAGCCCAATATTTACTATTTTGAAGGCACCCGGCTTTTAGACTGGGCAGTAACGCCAAAGCTTCCGGGTAATATTAATATGCCGCGAAATTTTTGGAAGTCAGAATCAAGTTCAAAAGAAGGATAAGAGGTGGTTAATATTACTTTACAGCCATTTGCATGGCGGTTTTTATGCAGAAAGCTGTAACAATTTTAAAAAAAAGGACTGTAAAAATGCAAAAAACCAGGAGGTTATTGTGGCTGTCTGTTGTACTGGCACTGGTGCTGGTGATGGGGTTAGAACCGGTAAAAAAGGCTACAGCAGACACAAGCTGGCAATTTCATGATATTGTTGATGTGAAATTTGTTCAGCAGCATGTGAAAATGCCAAAACCGGCAGATGTGTTGATTGTCGATTCAAGGCCCACGAGAGGTAAATTTAACAAGGGATATATTCCCACTGCGATTAATATCCCGGACAGCAAGTTTGCTGAAATGACCGACAAACTGCCAAAAGATAAGAACACACTCCTTATCTTTTATTGTCAGGGTCCCACTTGAAAACTGAGTCATAAATCCGCCTGGAAGGCGGAAAAAATGGGCTACACAAATGTAAAAGTTTTTACAGACGGTTTTCCTGTATGGAAAAAAGCCGGCAATTACTGGGCAGTTGAAGCATCTTATGTCAAAAATTTAGTTGATAAAATGGAACCCGTCGTTATTATAGATTCCAGGCCTACACGCCCTAAATATGTGCAGGGCCACTTACCTGGGGCCTTAAGTATACCAGACAAAAACTATGACAAACTCAAAGGGATTCTTCCCATTGATAAAAATATTCCCCTTATCTTTTATTGCGGCGGGTATACATGAAAGCTAAGTCATTTATCCGCCAGGAAGGCGGTACAGGACGGCTATAAAAATGTAATAGTATTTTCCGCAGGATACCCTGCATGGAAAAAAATTGCCGGTACAACAGCTTCATCCGTGGCAATAAATACGGGTGATGATGAGGCGATTGATATTGCAATCTTTAAGAAAATTATCAGCCAAAATCCCGATAGTATTCAACTTATTGATGTCAGGGACAAGGATGAATATGCAGCCGGTCATTTTAAAACTGCTGTAAACATCCCCACGGATGAACTTGAAAAACAAATCAAAACACTTTCCGATGCAAAACCAATTGTTTTTGTTTGTAATACGGGTGCTAAAAGTGGCGAAGCTTATTACATGCTTCAGGATTTGAGACCAGACCTTAAAAAAGTTCAATATCTTGATGCAGAGTGTACATACAGCGCAGACAGTACCTATAAAATTCAAAAACCTAAATAGCCACTCAAGGTTAACTTGGGGCAGTCCCTTTCAAAGGGGGCTGCCCTAATCCAACGCTTCTTTGTTTGAAATCAACCTAAGAAGCCAGACAAGAATTTCACTTGCAAAAAAATAAAATCTGCAATCTTCAGTGGCTATCTTAAGACGCTGATTAAAAACCATGACCCAGGGAAGCATGGTTTTTGCGGCAAACAAAGCCGCAGAATTATCATCGGGTCCAACACACCCATCCTGCAAAAGAAAAAATAAATATTCCAGCTCAACCGCAAGGTGGTCGGGAGGTTCATGAATACGATTTTCCATGGAAAGTCCTTTGGAGGCAAATCGTTTTTTCATTTTTAATGCTGCCTCACCCATCATCGGTGCATTTTCAAATTCATAGCACGATTCATAAAGTGGAGAAGCAATACCTTCATCGTTGTTTATAAAAAGTCGTACATAGCATTCATTTAAGTGTTCAAAAAGAGACTGGAAAGAATCAAACGTCTTGATCATTGAATTCATATTATCAAGGGGGTTTGCTGAGTTCTTGTCTGATTTTATAAAAATAATTTCAAACGGTTTAAAAAAATCTCCTTTTATCATGTTCCGACATGACTCTATATCCGGCCCCCAAAACACTCGGCACATGATTTGTATCCCGTCAAGAACAGCAGTGTTAAACTTTTGATTTTCAGAATTTTCTATAACCATAAACAAAATCCTATATTTTTTCCACCTGGTTAATCATAAATTTATTTCAACAATCAGCAATATTTCTTTTAACAGTGCAAAGTTCGGCCGCTCTTGCATTGATCTGTCTGCCATGGGGCAAAAGGTTAATAGTGTATTTCTTATCTGACATTTGGGTTCCTTAATTACTTGTTTACCATCTTAACCAAATTAAAAAATAGATTATATTTTTTTTACCAATTGATTGGCTGCAGTTAACAAAGGGTCCCAAACCGGGCCAAAGGGCGGGGCATAGGCTAAATCCGTCTGGGAAAAATCCTTCACAGTCATTTTATTATGCAATGCCACTGCAACTGCATTGATCCTGTGGGCCACTCCCTCTTTGCCCACCATCTGGGCTCCAAGCAGGCGGCCTGTCTTTTTGTCGGCTACCATATTAATATGGATCGGAGTTGAGCCTGGATGCCCTTGGGCCCGGGACCTTGTTTTTACATTATTTTCCACAGGATCAAATCCTGCCTCTTTGGCCTCTTTAAAATTTAGGCCGGACCTGGCAACCTCCAGGGAAAAAACCTTGAACACCGATGTTCCTGCAACCCCTTGAAGACCGGTCTGAGTTCCGCAGACATTATCGGCAACTGCCCATCCTGCTCTGTTTGCTCTTAATGCCAGGGGGATCCAGCATTTAGCACCAGAGACCAGATGAAAAGCATCGGCACAGTCTCCTGCCGCATAAATATTATTATCCGAGGTTTGCAAATACTTGTCCACGGCTATTGAATTAGCAATTCCTATATCAAGACCAGCCTCTTTTGCAATTTTACTGCAGGGTTTTACACCCATTGCCACAAGAACCAAATCTGCTTCAAGGATTAAATTTTCGCATACAACCTGAACACTATTACCCAGGGGTTCAATTCTCTCAATGGGCACTCCTGAATAGATATCAACACCCTTGTCGGTTAGCTCCTGATAAATAACATCTGCAAGATCCGGGGACAGCCAGGGTAAAAAAACCGGCCCGGGTTTAACCATGCTTGTTTTTATCCCTCTTTTTTCAAAAGCTTCGCACATTTCAAGGGCTATATATCCCATACCGATAATTACAGCCTTTTTGATGGGATTTTTTTCAAGATAATATTTTATCTGTTTGCCCTGTTCCAGGCTCTTTAGGGCCATCACCTGGGGCAGATCAATCCCGGGCAGGTCTGGTCTTACAGAAGAAGCGCCCGTGGCAATGAACAGCTTATCATAGTCAAAACTAAAGGATTCCCCCCCAATGGTTACTCCAAACACCTTTTTTTCCGTGCGGTCAATGTCCGTCACCCTATGTCCGATAAGGAGATTTATCCTGTTTTTTTCAATAAAAATCCGGGCTTTTCTTACAACAAGGGTTTCCATATCCCTTTTTGGATCGGCAATATTATAGGGCATTCCGCAGGCACTGTAAGAAACATCAAAGGTCTGCTCTAATACAATAACTTCCATATTTGGATCTTTTCTTTTTGCGCGGCTGGCAGCACTCATCCCTGCAGCATCTCCACCGATAATAACAAATTTCATAGGGTCTCCGTTTTATATGTTCACCTGCTTTAAATGGAAAAACATGGTGATTTACATGGTTTTATTTTTCAGTAATTCCAATTGATCCATGAGCAGACCTTTAAACCGGTCCAGGGTGATAGGGTATGACTGCATGGGAATTCCCATCCAATCACAATATTCAAGGAACCCTTCCGGGTCTTCCTCCATATACTGATCCAGATATCCAATGCCATCCAGAACAACAGCCCCCCCCGTATGCCTGGGGAAATTTTCATTGGCAATGGCTTTGTCCCAGCCCTTGAACACCTGTCTGCGATATTTTATCCAACCCGGTGTCATAAACCAGATGGGTTCACCACCAGCAATTTCATTTGTTATCTTCTTCATCTCATCATCACTGGCAAGCATTCCCATGCAATGGCTGGCCTCGATTCTGGCAACCTTTAATCCTTGCTCCTCAATTATTGTCTGCATCAGCCGGGTCGGATCATCCGGATTGACATAACAATATTTACCACCGTAGACAACAATCACACCATGGGCAACCAACTTGGCTTTTTCAATAAACTTTATAAGTTGAATTTCAAGTTCCGGGATATCCTGATGAAGACCTGGTGTAGTATAAAAAATGTGCCGGGTATCAAGAAATCCTTCTTTTACAAAATAATTGATTTCTGGACTCATGGTCCCGCATGCCACGATGGCAGTATTCTTGAAAGATAATTGTCTCATATATTTATCCTTTTTATTCTTAAAGTATGATTTTTGTTTTGCATTGACCAATTAATCTTTTTTCAGTTTTTCTCGGACACGTCTTCTCCACACTAGACGCTATCAGATCATCTTTGGTGATGATATCACCAGGCTGTAATGGTTTATCGGTCAAATAACTTGAGTATTGCACACCAGACTCCTTTTCCAAGGTCTTTTTGACTTATAGTGAGGCCTCTTTGCGCACTTTTACAGCTGGCATGAAGAGATAAAACTTGTTTTCCTGGTTTGTCCTGATGTTTGTTTTCATAAATCAAAGCATACATGATTCTTCCTTCTCATTTTATTCCATTAAATTTGTAGAACAATTATTCAACAATCATGCCAGCGAATAAGAATTTAAACAGAATCGAATCAATCCTATCCAATCTATTTAAAGGATTGTTGACAATGCCGGGAATATAAGAAAGTTTCCAAAAAATGTGAACCACTCAAAGATCAAAGCAAGGGAAGTTTTCGATGAACAATTATAATAAATTAAACCACACGGCACGGTATTTTAAGTACCATCTGATTTGGATTCCAACATGCCAGAAGAAGTTAATATACGGCATTCAATCATATTTTGTAATTGTTCAGCCCGTTAAAAAAAGTTATCCCCAAAGCCCTGTCTGATGGATATTTGCAGGAGGTTAAGCGTTTAGCATCGAAACAAATATCCATCAGACAGGGCGGGTTCAAGCGTAAGAGCTGAATAATTACCATATTTTTTGCTTTGGCACCTGGCATAATAAATGCACCTTCTTCAGGTATGGCTCTATACTTGAAAGTCACATCTTACAACCCTTAAAAGAGGAGAAACTATCATGAATACTCCAGATCAGATAACACAATGTCCATATTGCGGAGACGAAACGTCTTTTGAATTGCCAGACAATTATGCCCCGGTTTTTGTGCATTGCACTATTTGTAATAAAAAATTTATCATTGAGCGTCTATCAAAAGGTTTTCAAACCTTTACTGTAGAAGCGGCGCCCTCCAGTAGCAACCCAGACTGCATAGAAATCGATGGGGGAGCAAGTGACGAGCAATAACCTTTGTATTGTTGTTGCGATATCCTTTTGGCGGGGTAACATTTAAAGAAATTTTTTTAATAGGTCATAATATTAAAAATCAATACGATAAATAGAGTTCCTTGAATCTTGGGCATATCTATATGGTGCGCTGCCCTCTGGAGTTTGAGAAAGGCTGCTTCTTACCACTAAATAAGTATAATTCCTCTGGTATAAAAAAAATCCAGGACAGCTACTGGCGGTATTTAAGCTGCCCCGGATTACGGTGAGGTGGTTAGTCAGACTTTGGAGGTAAGTAAATGCCTTACATCTGATAACTAAGAACATATTATTGCATACTTGATGCCAAGCCATCCACTTAAAACCATCAACCATGCGATTCCCCTTTATTATAGGGGGTTTTAAATTTTTTTGCACATACTTTTCCATCTTCAAAGTAAGGTTGGGCTCTATGGGTAACGCAACCGAAGCGTTACATGGATGGTTATAGTAACGCTTCAGTACCGATGCTCTATTTTTTCAGTTTAGCAGAGAAAAATAAAAAGCCTATATTTTAAGAGTCTTATAAAATAATCAAATAGTATTTGAATCTGTTTTTTTGATTTTGGCACCAACCTTGCTCTAAGCATTTTATAAAAAAGGGATACCGCATCTGTACATCGTTAAAAGATGCAATTATTAACACCTAATATTAAGGATAATAAAAATGACAGATCTTAATGCAATAGAATCCTCGGACATAGTTGACGCAAGAGGCAGTGCATGCCCAGGACCCCTTCTTGAAGCAAAAAAAGGCATCGGCAAAGTTCAGGTGGGTAAGACACTTGAAATTCTTTCCAACGACAGCGGAACAAAGACTGATCTTCCGGCATGGGCTGGAAAAGTAGGACATGAGTATCTTGGTCTTCTGGAAGCTGACGGATATGACAGGCATTTTATAACCAGAAACAAATAGGCAGGTGATGATGTCACCCCAGACAAAGAAACAACACAATAAAATTTTAATATTAGCCACGGAAACTTGCGCCTATCCTGGAGCAGATTCTGTGGGCCAAGCCCATTCGACTTATCCTGCAAATACTTATATTTTAAGGGTAAGGGCACCTGTGCTTTTCCCTGAATCCTTTTATATCGACTGCTTTAAAAAAGGGATAAGCGGTATCATTGTAATGTCCTGTGGTGAAGAATGCCCCTATGAAGGAGCTTATAAGGCCCTGGCAAAAAGGCTGGATAGTGTTTACAAAAAAATGAAGGCAATGGAGATTGAATTAAAACGTCTTCGCCTGACAGCCATCTGTACGGTTTGCAACCGAGCCTTTTTAAATGAGGTAAAACAAATGGACCAGTTGGTACGTGAAATAGGCCCGCCGCAATTAATGGCCTGATTCCCGTTTTTTAACATATGATTATGCAGCTAATTTAGCACTAACTAATTAGTGCTTGACCGAAAATCCGTGTTTGGACGAAAAGTTGCCCATATGCAAGGCGCAAGGAATCCTGAAACCGGAGTGTACTACTTTACATGAGGATTTCAGGATTTAGCAGCAACGAAGCAGATGGGTGAGTTTTCGTTCAAACACTAAAAAAAATCTTTCAGGAGGATGTATGGTCCCCACACATATTAAAAACTTTGACACGCTTGTTGTGGGCGGCGGCATTGCAGGCTTACAGACAGCTTTAGACCTTGGCGATATGGGATACAGGGTTGCTGTTGTAGAAAAAGATGCTTCCATTGGGGGCAAAATGATACGGCTTTCAAAGGTTTTTCCCACCCTTGACTGTGCAAGCTGTATTACCACCCCTAAAATGTCAGCTGTCGCGCACCATGAAAATATTACTTTATTTACTTATTGCGAATTGAATTTATTGGACCATGAGGGTTCCGGGGAATCCCAGGGCATTAAATCCCTGATCACTCAAAATCCTAGGTATGTTGACCCGGTAAAATGTATAGGGTGCAGACAATGTGAATTTGTCTGTCCTGTGCATATACCTGATATGGAACAAGGCGGTTTAAGCGCCACAAAAGCGATTTCCATCCCATTTTCAAATGCCATCCCCCAATTGCCCGTTATGGATATAGAAAACTGCATGCTTTGCGGCCAATGTGAAAAAGCATGCCCCACAAATGCCATTGATTATTTTCAAAAACCCGAAGAATTTCTGATTACTTCAAAAACAGCCGTTATCACAACAGGATTTGACCTGCTTGACGTAAAAGACAATGTGCAATACGGCAACGGCCAGATACCCAATGTGATTGATTCTTTGCAGATGGAAAGACTTTTGGCCCCCCATGGCCCCTATAACCGCGTATTAAGACCTTCAGACGGTATGGAACCCGATTCCATTGCCTATGTTCAATGTGCCGGTTCACGGGATAAAAGCATGGGGGTTTCTTATTGCTCAAGGGTCTGCTGTATGTATGCCATTAAACAGGCCATGCTTCTTTCGGGCTCCCTTCCCCTGGCGGATATTATCATTTATTACATGGATATCAGGGCTTTCGGAAAAGGGTATGAGCAATTTTATCAAAACGCAAAAGCCATGGGTATTGAGTTTGTCAAAGCCAAGGTTGCCAGGATCGATAAAGGCGAGAACGGAAGCGCCCAGGTTCGATATGAGCTTCAGGACGGTTCCGGTATTGCAACAACAGACCATGATCTGGTGGTTCTTTCCATGGGAATGGTTCCGGGCTGGAATCCTGAACCCATCTGTCCTGTTTCCAAAGATTCAGATCAATTCATTACCTCGATAAAACCCAAGATATCTCCGGTACTCACCAATATGGACGGTCTGTTTGTGGCAGGAGCTGCAGCAGGCCCCAAGGATATTGTGGACACCATCACAGAATCTGGCTCTGCCGCAATGGAAGCTGCTAAATTCATGTCTAAAAGCCTTATGGAGAATTAAAGATGAGTGAAAAAAATCAAAACGTTGGTGTCTATATATGCTATTGCGGGGGCAATATTTCAGACCATGTTGATGTAGAAGAGGTCAGAAACAGGGTTGAAAAAATGCCGGGTGTTGCCGTGGCCAGAACTGAGATGTTCATGTGCTCTGATCCCGGCCAGGAAATGATCATAGAAGATTTAAAAAGCGGGAAAATTGACAGGGTGGTGGTTGCATCCTGTGCACCAAGCCTCCATGAAACTACTTTCAGGGATGCAATTAAAAGGGCGGGTTCCAACCCCTTTATTTATGAACACGCCAATATCCGGGAACAGGTCTCCTGGGTCCATCATGGGGATACCGCCACAGACAAGGCCTCGGTTCTTATCGCATCTGCAACGGCAAAGGCAAAACTACTCAAGCCTCTGGAACCCATTCGTGTTGAAGCCAAAAAGCATACAACCATAATCGGAGGTGGTGTTGCCGGTATTAAAACCGCACTGGATATTGCGCAAAAAGGGATTGAAGTGACACTCATCGAAAAGGCGCCGATCCTTGGCGGACAGCTCAATAAACTTGGCAGACTCGCCCCTTTTGGAGAAAAAGCATCGGATATTCTCCAGGAACTTCTGGAGCAGATTCTTAACCACAAAGGTATCACCATCCATACGGATTGCAAGATTGAAGATGTAACTGGATATGTGGGCAACTTCAGCCTGGATATAGTAACAAAACCCGATAATAATAATATTAATAAAAAAATCACTATAGATACCGGAGCCATTGTTATGGCAACCGGATCTGTTTCCTATATACCTTTTGATGGTGAATACGGCTTTGGCCGACACAAGGAAGTCATTACGCTCAAGGATTTGATTCATATTTTAAAAGAAAATTTATCCTCTGGAACTGCACTTGAGGTTAATGGGAAGTGTATTAAAAATATGGTCATGATTCATTGTGTGGGCAGCCGTCAGATACCGGGGATCCACCAGCCCAAAGAAAACGGACAACTCAATGAATATTGTTCCAGAACATGCTGCGCTGCCATGCTCAATGCCTCAAACCAGATCAGGGAAAATTTCCCTGAAACCAATATTTATGAAATGTACAGGGATATCAGAACCTATGGCAGGGGGCAGGAAGAATTGTATAATCAGGCATCCAAAAACAAGGTTATTTTCATGCGGTATGATGCTGATGCCCAGCCGGAAATCACCCCTAGTTCCACGTCTGATTATCCTTTGCTGGTGAAAATTAAAGACAGCCTGACCTTTAACGAACAAATGGAAGTTCCTGCAGATCTTGTTGTACTTGCAACGGGAATTGAACCAGACGATGTTTCAGGCCTTGCCTCAATAATGAAGCTCCCCATTGGAACAGATAAGTTCCTTTTGGAAGTTCATCCAAAACTTCGACCGGTTGAATTTCCAATAACCGGCGTTTTTCTTGCCGGGACATGCCAGGCGCCCATGGATGTGGGGGAAGCCTGCAATGCTGCAGGGGCAGCTGCAGTAAAAGCATCTGCTCTTTTAAGCAAAAACTATATTGAACTTGATCCCTTTGTGGCCCAGGTTGATACCGACAGATGCCAGGGACATGGCGCCTGTGTTGAAGCCTGTCTTAAAGAGGGTGCCCTGGAGCTCACAGAAGTGAATATTGAAGGCAAAATTCATAAAAAAGCCCGGGTAACGGCTGCCATGTGCCTGGGATGCGGGGCCTGTGCAGCGGTCTGTCCTGAAAAAGCAATTGATATCAATGGATGGGCATTAAAACAATATGAAGATATGGTTGATGCAATTGTTTCAGATGGATTTGCTGCCTGATGGATTCAACAAAACTCCTTTTATTGGAAAAAATACAATGAAAACGATTAATAAAGATAAAGAGGCAAAAAAAGCGGCCATGAAGGAATTACGGGGCCTGAGAAAAAATTTGATAGCCGCAGCTTCATCCACAATGAAAATACAAAAAAAAGATATGGCCGCCATCAAAACATTTTTAAAAGGTGAGGCTGCAACCATCCCGGAAATTGCAGCGGCAATTGATATGCCGACGGACAAAACCCTCTGGTATATAGCAACCCTGAAAAAATACGGCCAGATTATTGAAGGACAAAAACAGGGTGCTTTTTTTAAATACGCTCTGAATGAACCGGAAAAAACCCAAGAAAAAGCAGAGGCTTGAAATGAGTTTGGTAAACTTAGATTTTGCAGAAGAGTTAAAAGAGTATAGTGGGGATACAGCTCTTGAATGTTTTAACTGCGGGACATGTGCCGCCATCTGTCCCCTTGTCCATGATAATTTCCCCAGAAGAATGATTCGATATATCCAGGTGGGGGCAAGGGAAAAAATCCTTGAAAATTCAGATGAACTCTGGCGCTGCCTCCACTGTGGACTGTGTACCCATACCTGCCCGCGGGAAGCTGACCCGGGTGAAATCATTCTTGGCTTGAAACGATTTGTTTTAGCTAACTGGAGGAAATCATAAACCATGTTTAATCCCAGAGATATAATTGAAATTCTTGCCGCCAATGTAAGGCAGACAAAAAGTCCCTTTGGCATACCAAAATTTATGGTAAACACATGGTACAAGGATCACAGCCTGCCTAAAGAGGGGGAATATCTGTTATTCACAGGGCTGATGTACCAATTTTCACCCTTTATTGAAACATCCACCCAATACCTTGAAAAATATGAAGACACTAAAACAGCCGACTATTTAAAATATGCCAAATGGGTTCCTGGTTATATTTCCGGTATGGGTCTTGCCATGATGACAAAGGGAAAAGAGAAAAGAAAAGCTGGTCAACCCCTTAAAAATATTGCCTACCTTCTTCAAAAATCAAAGGTAAATTTCGGTTACAGGCCTGATCTGGATAATTATTCCGGGATTCTTCTCTATGATATGGGGGACCAGAAAGGATTTGTTGCCCATGCAAAAAAAGTTGCCCAAAAACTTAAAAACGCTGGTATAAAAAAAATTATCACCACTGACCCCCATACGGCCTACGCATTAAAAGAGCTTTTTCCCAAATATACAGGCATCAGTTTTGATGTGAAACCATATTTTGAACTTCTCAATTTTGAGCCCAAAGACTGTGGACTTGAGGTAACCCTCCATGATCCCTGTTTTTTCGGCAGATACCTTAAGGCATCGGATATAACCCGAAAACAACTATCTAATATGGGAATCTCTGTAACAAATATCAGGAACCAGGGTGAATTTACAAGCTGCTGTGGCGGACCTGCTGAATCCATTTCCCCAAGCCTTTCCAATGAAATCATGGACAAAAGAGCAACAGAGCTGGAAGAACCGGGAAAACCGATTATTGCCTACTGCCCCATCTGCCTTGGGAACCTTAAAAAATCAGGTGCCGCTGTTGAGGATTTATCCACTTTATTGGCCAGACATGCTTGATTATTCAAGTAAATTTTAAAAAAAACAATACATTAGAGGAGAATAAAATGACTGAAAAAGTTGAAAAAATCATGTACCTTGCCACCTGCGGGGGAGATAATCCGGAAAAAGCCTGTGTACCCTTTGTATTGGCTACGGCTGCCCTTGCAATGGACATTGAGGCAACCATTGTACTCCAGAGCAATGGGGTTTACCTTTTAAAAGAAGGCTATCGAAAAAACATGCTGCCCGGGGGAGGTTTTCCCAACATAGACAAATTGTTTAATGATTTTCTTGATTATGGCGGAAAACTTTTTGTATGCGGACCCTGTATCAAAGAACGAAATATTGAACCCTCAGCGCTGCCTGAAGGTGCAAAAATTGGTGCTGCCGCACAGGTTAATATCATGGCCATTGAAGCTGATGCCGTTTTAGTTTTCTAGTATAAATAGGTTACCAATCTTAAATAGAATGAGGTGAAAAAATGGATGACACTGCCATTATTAATCCAGACCGATAATGAATCCAAAGAAAAGCCTGCTGCCCAGGTCACGGCTAATGATCGTTTAAAAATTTTATATAAAGAATTTAACGATGCTAATATTCAATATAAAATAATTTTTGTAATTGTTCAGCCCGTTAAAAAAAATTATCCCCAAAGCCCTGTCTGATGGATATTTGCAGGAGGTTAAGCGTTTAGCATCGAAACAAATATCCATCAGACAGGGCGGGTTCAAGCGCAAGAGCTGAATAATTACTATTTTTTTTTAATTAAGGAGCAAATAACATGCATGCAACCATTCAAAAACCGATAGATGAAATAGTCAAACACATTCGACCTGGTGAAAAAGTCTTTGTTGTGGGATGTAATAATTGTGCCTGGAAATGCTATTCCGGTGGTGAAGATGAAACCAAAATGATGGCAAAACGCCTTGAAAAAAAAGGTGTTGAAGTTGCCGGATATACAGTACCAGGACCACAGGGCATGTCTTTGTGTAAACTTTCTCACACGAAAAAGGTATTAATGGAGGATCACGCAGAAGAAGTTAAAAAAGCTGATTCTTTTCTTATTCTCGGGTGTGGGCAGGGAGTCCATACGGTGATTGATGCAACAAACGGAGGGATGGTACACCCTGGTTGCGATACTGTTTTCGGCGGAGAAACTGTGTCAGACACAGATATTGAAGAATACTGCTCTCTGTGCGGAGAGTGTATCATTGAATTCACAGGTGGGCTGTGCCCTATGACCCTTTGTGCCAAGCAATTGTTGAATGGCCCCTGTGGCGGTGCTGAAAATGGACATTGCGAAGTGGATAAAAACCGTCCCTGCGGTTGGATAATGATTTACGAAAGACTTCAAAAATTGGGACGTCTCGACCTTCTTGATCCCTATCAATCTGCCAAGAACAATTCAAAATGGAGTCGCCCTCGGTCTCTTAAGGTCAGTCCGACAGAAGCCACCTTCTGTTCCATAGGCGGTAAGATAACAGTTAGTAATCAGGATTAGATGATAAAGAGATCATTATCGCTAAAACACATATATAATTTTCAAGGAGCATACTTATGAAATTGACGACTTTATTTGATAAAGGTGAATTTGTAATAACCGGCGAAGTCGGACCCATTAAAGGTGCTATTCACAGAGACAAAAGTATTGAACCCAGCTGTGCGATTGAGGCACTTCAACTGAATCAACATGTTCATGCCGTAAATGTAACCGATAACCAGTCTGCTGTAATGAGGCTGGGATCTCTTGCTGCAAGTGTTCGGTTAAAAGCAAACGGAATTGAACCTGTTTACCAGCTTACCTGTAGAGATCGGAATCGACTGGCGTTGCAGTCTGACCTGTTAACCGCCTATTCTCTGGGTATTGATAATGTTTTGCTGTTAACAGGGGACCATATTCAGTTGGGGGATCACAAGGAGGCCAAACCCGTATTTGACCTTGATTCCGTTCAGTTAATCGAAATGGCAAAAGGTCTTAAACGAGGATATGATATTTCGGGAAACAGGATTGAAAATTATCTTGATATGACATTTGGAGCAGTGGTTAATCCCAATTTTGAACCCCTTGACCTGCAATTAATGAAAATGAAGAAAAAAATTGACGCAGGCGCCCAATTTTTTCAAACGCAGGCAGTCTATGATATCAAAATTTTTGAAAAGTTTATTAAAAAAGCTGAAAAATTCAAATGCCCGATTCAAGTCGGGATCGTTATTCTAAAATCACCTCAAATGGCAAATTTTATGAATAAAAATGTATCCGGCATCCATGTTCCACAAGAATTAATTGATGAAATTGGATCGGTTGCCAAAGAAGACCGAAAGAAAAAGGCAGCACAAATAGCCGGTCGGTTTGTCAAACAAGTAAAATTCATGGTCCAGGGAGTCCATATCATGCCTCTGGGTTGGACTGATGTTGTACCTGACATTCTTGGACACGCTGATATCAGTGTCTGAAAAAGTGGTATTTGCCGACACAATTTTTTTTCATTTTATGAGGTAATTTAAAATTATTTGTTGAAACTATTCCTTATGAGGCAGCCCTTATTGCAGGGCTGCTATCTTTTTTCTCGCCCTGTATTCTGCCTTTAATTCCTGCGTATTTTTCATTTATAACCGGTTATTCGGCTGATTGGCCCAATTTTATGTTACTCACTATACACATCTTGGGATATACTTTTTCCATCAAAGTATTTGCGGTGCTGAAAGGGCGAAGGATCGATTTTTCCAATATCTATGGTATTGAAAGAAAATGGATAGTCTATATGAAGGGTTCTTGTCATAATTCATATCCAGACAGAAAAGAATAAAAAAATCGTATCGTTCAGTTATAAATGGTTAGGAGTCTTATAAATAATATTATCAGAAAAGTAAAACAATATGACAGGCCGATTTTCTAAATTGTATATCTCCATCAAATTTTATGATAGAAAGCCAAACTATGAAAATTCTTTTTCTCGAACCTTTTTTTGGCGGCTCCCATAGAGATTTTGCTTTGGGATTTAAGGCCCATTCCTGTCACGATGTGACCCTTGTGACTCTTCCTGACAGATTCTGGAAATGGCGCATGAGAGGAGCAGCCCTTTATTTTGTCAATCATATTAAAGATTTTTCAGTGTTTGATGCAATTATCGTCACTGATATGCTGGATTTAACAGATCTTCTATCTCTTGCAGGTAAAGATCTGCCCCCTGTATTAATGTATTTTCATGAAAATCAATTGTCCTATCCATTGGCCCCCACGCAAAGGCGTGATTTTCATCTGGGGTTCACCAATATTATTTCTGCTTTTGCAGCAGATAGGGTTTTATTTAATTCTAAATTCCATTTAAATGATTTTATGGAATCAGCAAGCCGATTGATAAAGCAGATGCCGGATTTCAAACCGGGATGGATGATCCGGCAAATAAGGGAAAAGGCAGAGGTAGTTTATCCAGGATGCCAATTTGCAACCGGCCTTATGAATTTAAAGAAAAATAATATCATAAAACCTTTGATCATATGGAATCATAGATGGGAATATGATAAAAATCCTGAAGCTTTTTTTGATGCCCTGGACGCTTTAAAAGAAAAGAATATTTCTTTTTCCCTGGCCTTGCTTGGGGAAAAATATGATATTTTTCCTGATATTTTTAAACAGGCCAAAGAAAAATTTAAAGATGAGATTCTTGTTTATGGATATGTTGAATCCCGGAATGAATATGAAACCTGGTTGAAAAAAGGGGCGATTGTAGTGAGTTGTGCAATTCAGGAGAATTTTGGTATTTCCATTGTCGAGGCAGTCAGGTCTGGTTGTATCCCATTGCTCCCGGACAGGTTGTCCTATCCTGAAATTATGCCAGGGCCACTTCATTCCAAAGTTTTATATCAGACAGCACAGGATTTTTTAAAAAAACTGGAAGACATGCTTGTAAATTATAAAGACTATTTGCCATTGCAAAAACAATTATCCTCAGATATGGAACACTTTTCATGGGAAACCCTTGTAAAACAATATGATTCCATTCTGGAAGATTTTTTGTTATAGCTTTATTCAATGTTTTGATTGTTGCTCCTTGATGATATCTGTTTTTCATCAAAGCTATCCCAGAAATCCTTGTCCGTTTTTTTCCAACCTTTACCAAATAGTTTATTAAACATCGGCTCAAGCAATGAAAACCATTTGATTTGTGACTTTTTACCTTTTCCCCTTGCTGCCAATACGTCTTCAACAAATATGGAGATGTCAACCAACTTGTCTTTAGGGATATAGGCATCTGCACCCTTTTCAATTGATTTCTTTAAATTATCCGGAGTGAGAGCATGGGCAGTCAGCATCAGCGAGGGGATCTGTAACCTGTTGGTAACTTCTAAAAGCTCATAGCCTTTAACACCCATGATATCCAGGACAGCAACATCATAAGTATTGTTTTTTAATAAATTGATAGCCTCTTCAAAGCTTGAGGCTGTATCAACGGAACACATATAGAGCAACTCCTCAAGGGTTTCCAGAATGTCTGGTTCATCATCAACCACAAGAACGCTTTTATTTTCAAGAATATTTTCCATTATCCACCCCTGTTTTCATTTGCAGTCAAATGCAAAAAATTCATATTTATTCCAGTTTAGTCAAAATTACTTAATAATTCAATAAGATCTTCTATTTTTCTAGGGCAATCGCATGTAAATAATATTTGGTTAGTATCCGCAACAAGGATTTTAATTGTCGCCAAGGCAACTAGTTCAGGTCAGTTTGCCTTGGATGAGCATTTTGGGACCTGTCAACATGTCCCTTACAGCGAAGGAAAGGTAAACTGACCTGAACGGGTATGGACGAATCATAAGGAAACTAGATGGGATTGCCCTGTATTTTCCTGCAAGCCTTAAATAGTATTTTCGTAATTGTTCAGCCCGTTAAAAAAAGTTATCCCCAAAGCCCTGTCTGATGGATATTTGCAGGAGGTTAAGCGTTTAGCATCGAAACAAATATCCATCAGACAGGGCGGGTTCAAGCGTAAGAGCTGAATAATTACGTATTTTCTTTTCAAACAATTTTACAATTTCTTGACATCATCAAACAGTTTTGAGTATAGAACTTTGAATGCTATATCTTAAAATAATGGAACCTTATGTTCATGATCCCATAATGAAGTAAAATTTACAGGAAAATAAAAAATTATGCTAAAAAGATTCAGTATCTCCTTAATTATTGTGTCCACAATTGTTTATGGCAGTATGTTTTTCATGGGGATATATCATGGGACAGGGTTTTTTGAAGAGATTTTAATCCAGGTAAACAGATTGTCCGTGAATTTGAGTAAAAAACAGGAAATCATACAATCTAAATTTATACTCAAGACCATTATAGAAAATGAACACCCTCCCGATAGCTGGAAGGGTTTAATTGTCCACAACCAGATAAAAGCAGATGAGGAATTGTTTTACTATTATAAAATATGGACGATTAAAACAGGCTTGAGCCTTAAAGATATCACTGATTCATATCCTATTTTTGAAAAAAATAATAATAATATCAACATCATCAACATTCGTTACGGCAAAGCAAAACCTGTATTGCAATTTTCTTTTTTTAGAGATAAGGCCGGCAATCTCAGGACGGGTCTGTTTTTTCCACTCAATGAAAAATCAATTTCAGCGGATTATAATAATGATAAAAAAGTGGACCATAAAGATGTTATACTTGCCCGTAAGGCTGAACAATCCACTTGATTTATATCCTTTTTTCTGTTGTATTTAATTGAGAACCATGCATTTTCCTTTAATGATCAAGACAGAAGTTAAATAAATAAGGGATGATCTGATGCTTGACAATCGATCACTAACCGGACGATATGCAGGCCTTTTTCTGCTTGGATGTTTCCTTTTCTGCTATCCTGTTTTGACTATCTTCAATCTGGAAGAGAGTTTATTTGGGATCCCTTTGTTATTTTTGTATATATTCACAGCCTGGTCAGTATTGATTGTTTTAATTGTTTTGTGCGGAAAAATACGGGATAAGCTTCACCAGTCAGAACCTGATGCTGTCGGAAATGACTTGAAATAATCAGGCTGAGTTTAAGATTGGCAGTCTTTTTAAACTTAAAATCAGAGCAACAATGCTAGAACAAAAAATTATCATCTTTGTTTCTTTCGGCTATATGGGACTCTTGTTTGCTATTGCCTTCTGGGGTGATAAAAGGGCAGAAGCCGGTAAAAGCATTATCAGCAACCCATATATATATGCCTTGTCTCTGGCCGTCTATTGCACTGCCTGGACTTTCTACGGTAGTGTGGGAGCTGCAAGTACATCAGGTGCAACAGGGTTCTTAAGTATATATCTGGGGCCCACTCTCATGATGATACTGGGCTGGCCAATACTCAGAAAGATTATCTGTATCAGTAAAATTAACCGGATCACCTCCATAGCTGATTTTATCGCTTCCCGGTATGGTAAAAGTGCCACCATTGCCGGCGCTGTTACGATTATCGCTGTCCTGGGCATAGTGCCTTACATGTCTGTTCAGATTAAGGCCATATCAACCTCTTTTCAATTGATCAGCCAGTATCCAGACGTTTACATGGCAAAAACCGCATCAAGTATGCCCTTCACCAAAGACACTGCATTTTTTGTGGCCATTTTACTGGCATTGTTTGCAGTTGTTTTCGGGACCCGCCATTTGGAGGCCACGGAACGTCATGAAGGATTGGTGGCAGCCATTGCCTTTGAATCAATTGTTAAACTGGTAGCCATCATATCAGTGGGCTTGTTTGTCACCTATGGGCTTTATACTGGATTTGGGGATCTTTTTGCCCAGGCAAGCCTTGTCCCACAGATAAAGCATCTCTTTGTCATGGAGGTAAATGCTTCAACCTTTACAGGGTGGTATAATGCTTTGTTTCTGGCTATGCTTGCCATATTTCTGCTCCCCCGCCAATTCCAGGTGATAGTGGTTGAGAATGTGGATGAAAATCATTTAAAAAAAGCTGTCTGGCTTTTTCCCCTGTATCTTCTGGCCATTAATATTTTTGTTATTCCCATTGCCTTTGGCGGCATGCTGCATTTTTATGGACAATGCTTTTCAGATCCTGTGTGCAAACAAGGGTTGCCCAAAGCATTTGATGGTATTCTCAAGTTTACAAACGGCATTGTGGATGCCGATTATTTTGCTCTAACCCTTCTGATGGCAAAAAAACAACAGGGCCTTGCATTATTTGCCTTTATCGGAGGGATGTCGGCAGCCACGGGAATGGTGATAGTTGAAACCATTGCTTTGTCAACCATGGTATGCAATGACCTGGTAATGCCGGTACTGCTCCGTCTTTCTTTTTTGAAACTAAAACAAAAGAATGATTTAAGCCGTTTGCTGTTGATTATCCGGAGAGTAAGTATCTTACTCATCGTACTTTTAGGATATCTCTATTTCCATTATGTGGGTGAATATTATTCTCTTGTTTCCATTGGGATGATTTCCTTTGCAGCAGTGGCCCAGTTCTGTCCGGCTGTAATCGGGGGGATATTCTGGAAAGGTGCAACACTTTTTGGTGCACTGTTTGGATTGTTGGCAGGGTTTTTTATCTGGGTGTATACTCTGGTTGTGCCTTCTCTTGCCCAGGCAGGTTTTCTTTCACAGGATTTGCTGACACATGGACCTTTTGGTATCAAGTTTTTAACCCCTCTTCAATTGTTTGGCCTTGATGTTCAACTTATAGGGTTTAACCAGTATACCCATGCCGTGTTCTGGAGTATGTTTGCAAATATTGGATTATTTATCGGTGTGTCTCTTTTTTCAAAGCAAAATGCCATGGAACGTAAACAGGCTACACTTTTTGTGGATGTGTTCAAGTATTCCGAGGAATCCATAAAATCGTCTTTCTGGAAGGCTACGACATCCGTTGTGGATTTAAGAATGCTTCTGGAAAGATTTTTAGGGAAAACCCGGACGGATAATGCCCTTTCACAGTACGCCAGGGAACATGATATCAATTGGGAAAATAACCTGATCGCAGATGCCGGTCTGGTAAGTTATTCCGAAAAGCTGCTTGCAGGGGCTATAGGTTCTGCAACAGCCCTTGTAATGGTACGGTCTATTGTGGAAGAAGAACCTCTGGGGATGGATGAAATCATGCACATCCTGGACGAGACCCGGCAGATTATTATTTACAGCCGGGAACTTGAAAAAGCAACCAGGGATCTTGAGGCTGCCAATGAACGACTAAAAGAGCTTGACCGGCTTAAAAATGAATTTATATCCACTGTAACACATGAACTTCGCACCCCTTTAACCTCTGTCAGAGCATTGGCAGAAATTGTTCAAAACAACCCTGACCTTGATGCCAAAAAACACCATCAGTTTGTCGGTATCATCATCAAGGAGAGTGAGCGGTTGTCCAGGTTAATTAATAATGTCCTTGATTTTCAAAAGATTGCATCCGGTCAAATTCAGTGGCAGTTGACCCGGGTTGATTTTAAAGAGGTCATTGAAGATTCCATTGTCGCAACGGGCCAGTTGATTGAAAAGAAAAAAATAGAGCTAACACTTGAAATGTCGGAGAAAGAATGTTTTGTATCAGGAGATAAAGACCGTTTGATACAGGTAATGGTTAATTTGATATCCAATGCAGTCAAATTCTGTGATCCTGATAATGGCAGAATCAAGGTCGGGATGCAGAAGGAAATCGAAAAAACAGGTGACAATGAAAATAGTTTTTTAAAGGTTTTTATAAAAGATAATGGTATTGGCATTGGCAAAGATGATCAGGAAATTGTCTTTCATGAATTTCACCAGATTATTTCCGGAACAGAGGGAAGGCCTGCCGGGACAGGCATTGGATTGACGATTTCTAAACACATTATTGATTCCCATAACGGCAGAATATGGGTGGACAGTGAATTGGAAAAAGGTGCAACTTTCTTTTTTACCCTGCCTCTGTTAGAATAATCAAAACACAATTTTGTACACCTTCCTTAAAATTGACCTTGAATTGCAAGGCAAAGGGGGTTAAATGAAAAAAAGGATATTGATCGTTGATGATGAACCCAATATTGTCGTGCCTTTAGAATTTTTAATGAAGCAGAATAACTATGATGTCCAGACGGCAGGGACCGGAGAAAAGGCTCTGGACCTTATATCAAGCTGGAAGCCGGACCTTATTTTACTGGATATCATGCTGCCGGGAATAGATGGATATGAGGTGTGCCAGAAAATTCGTCAGGAAAAGAAATTCAATACTATTAAGATCGTTTTTTTATCTGCCATGGCCCGTTCCATTGATATTGCAAAGGGTATGGGGCTTGCTGCTGACGATTACATAACCAAACCCTTTGCAACAGACTTTGTGATGAGCAAAATCAAAGCATTATTGGCAAACAATAGTTAATGGTTTGTTTATTTTAAGACATCCGGGGATCTGTGAAACCGATAAAGTCAAAATTCAATTTTGCCTGATTTACCTCTTTAACGACTCCATCATTCAGACTCTAATTATCGAACAGAAAAAATTTACTATTGACTTAAATTGAACTTCTTAATAATTGTAAATGATAAGATGAATCTGAATCACTAATTAACTATGATTTTTAATAGTTAATGCTGTACCGCCCTGGTTTTTAAAAAGAAAATAGAACGGTGCTAAAAGCACAAAAATTTGAAAATAATATTTAACTTGTTTTATTTAATGAAAAAGGAGGCGCGATAAGTTTTTAACACTTGAAAATGTCTTTTAACAATTAACTCTTAATAGATAGGTTCAAAGGAGATTGTCAATGAGTAAAAATGAAGTTGTTGAGACCACAGAGGCCCAGATTGCTGTTCACTGGAAAGAAGAAGAATACTACTACCCTTCATCAAAATTTGTCGGGCAGGCCAATCTGACAGATCCTGCCGTTTTTGATCGATTCAGCCTGGATAACTTTCCGGATTATTACACAGAGTATGCTGAACTGCTGACATGGTACAAGTATTGGGATGAGGTGCTGGATAGCAGCGATGCACCTTGTTACAAATGGTTTAAAGGTGGAAAACTAAATGCCAGCTACAATTGTATTGACAGGCATCTGAAAGATAATAAAAACAAAACAGCCATACATTTTGTTCCGGAACTGGAAGAAGAACGCGTTCAGCATATCACTTACCAGGAACTTTATGTCCGGGTGAATGAATTTGCAGCATTGTTACGGGATACGGCCAAACTGAAAAGAGGAGACCGTGTCACCATCCATATGCCCATGGGACCAGACCTTCCTATTACCATGCTGGCCTGTGCAAGACTGGGTGTTATTCACTCTGTTGTATTTGGCGGATTCTCTCCCAGTGCCAGTGCGGACAGGATTGTTGATTCCCAGTCCAGGGTTTTAATCGTCACTGATGCATATTACAGGGCCGGTAAGCTTCTCAATCACAAATTCAATGCTGACGAAGCTGTTAAAATTGCAGCAGAGCAGGGTCAGACAGTGGATACAGTGCTGGTATGGCAAAGATATCCGGGCAAATATTCCTCAGAAACCCCAATGATTGAGGGAAGAGACATTTTTGTAAATGAAAAATTAAAAGACCATTATGGCGCCAGGGTTGAACCCGAACAGATGTTGAGCGAAGATCCGCTTTTTTTAATGTATACCAGTGGTACCACGGGTAAACCTAAAGGCTGCCAGCACGGAACCGGAGGCTATCTTGCCTATGTGGCTGCAATGTCAAAATATATCCAGGATATTCATCCGGAAGATGTTTACTGGTGCATGGCCGATATCGGATGGATCACCGGTCACTCTTTCATTGTTTACGGGCCGCTGGCCCTGTGCGCCTCTTCTGTAATTTATGAAGGCGTCCCGACCTATCCGGATGCAGGAAGATCCTGGCGAATTGCCCAGGAGCTTGATGTCAATATTTTTCACACGGCTCCCACTGCCATCAGGGCCTTAAGAAAACTTGGACCGGATGAACCCGCCAAATATAATTATCATTTCAAACACATGACAACCGTTGGCGAACCTATCGAACCTGCAGTATGGAAATGGTATGAATCTGCCGTTGGCAAAGGAGAAGCAATTATTGTTGATACGTATTGGCAGACAGAGACCGGCGGATTCCTTTGCAGCACCGTGCCGGGTATTAAACCTATGAAACCCGGCAGTGCAGGTCCTGGTGTTCCCGGTATCCATCCGATTATCTATGATGATGAGGGCAAGGAAGTTGCGGAACCCGGTATTGCAGGTAATATCTGTATCCAGAATCCCTGGCCCGGAATGTTCCAGACCATCTGGGGTGACAGGGACAGATTTGTTGATACTTATTTTGCCATGTATAATACAAAACCCGACAGCAAGGACTGGAGAGACTGGCCCTATCTGACCGGTGATGCAGCTACGATGTCCGAAGACGGCTACTACAGAGTCCTTGGCAGGATCGATGACGTTATCAATGTGTCCGGCCACAGACTTGGCACCAAAGAGATTGAGTCTGCCGCTCTTGTAGTAGAAGAAGTCGCAGAGGCTGCAGTTGTACCGGTAGCCCATGAGATTAAAGGCAAAGAACCTGATCTGTATATTGCGCTTAAACCCGGCATCCCGGCAACTGATGAACTTGCACAAAAAATATCTGATGCGATTTGTGAGCAGATCGGTAAAATTGCAAAACCAAGAAAAGTATGGCTTGTACCGGATATGCCAAAAACCCGTTCCGGCAAAATTATGAGAAGGGTTTTAGGGGCCATATCAAACAAGGGCGATGTCGGTAATGTAATGACTCTTGCAAATCCTGAAGTTGTTGAAGAAATCAGGGAAATGGTTCAAAAATAATTCATTTGTCACAGTATTTTTTTGGAGGTTTTAAATGTCTAATCGGTACAATGAAGCCTATGAGCAATCCATCAATGATCCTGACGGTTTCTGGGGTAAGATAGCCCAGGACTGTCACTGGTATAAAAAATGGGATAAGGTTCTGGATGATTCAAACAAACCTTTTTACAGGTGGTTTAAAGGCGGTGAAGTAAATACCTGTTACAATGCCGTTGATTTTCATGTGGATAATGGTATGGGTGAACAGGATGCCATTATCTATGACAGCCCGGTAACTGACACCATTAAAAAATATACGTATTCACAGTTAAAGGAAAAGGTTGCAAAATTTGCAGGAATTCTTGTGTCCAAGGGTGTTGGAAAAGGAGATCGGGTTATCATATATATGCCTATGATCCCCCAGGCAGTCTTTGCAATGCTGGCCTGTGCCAGGATAGGTGCGGTCCACTCTGTTGTATTTGGCGGATTTGCAGCCAATGAACTGGCCACCCGTATTGATGATGCCAAGCCAAAAGTGATTGTCTCAGCTTCCTGCGGTATTGAAGTAAAAAAAGTCATTGAATACAAACCTCTTCTGGATAAAGCCATTGAACTTTCAGATTCCAAACCTGATGCCTGTATCATTTTTCAGCGCCCCCAGGCCAAAGCAAGTATGATCAAGGGGCGTGATTTTGACTGGGAAGAAGCCATGGTAACAGCTTTGCCCCATGATTGTGTTCCAGTGAAAGCAACGGATCCATTATATATCCTTTATACTTCCGGTACAACGGGACAGCCAAAAGGTGTTGTAAGGGATAATGGCGGACATATGGTGGCATTGAAGTGGTCCATGGGGGCCATTTACGGGGTTGAGAAAGGTGATGTATACTGGGCAGCTTCAGATATCGGGTGGGTCGTAGGCCATTCATATATTGTCTATGGCCCCCTTCTTAAAGGATGTACTACCATCATTTTTGAGGGAAAACCCGTGGGAACTCCGGATGCCTCTGTGTTCTGGAGAATTATCTCCCAGCATAAGGTAAAGACCCTTTTTACAGCACCAACTGCATTCAGGGCGATTAAAAGGGAAGATCCCAGTGCTCAACTGATGTCAAATTTCGACCTGTCCTGTTTCAAGTATCTGTTTCTTGCCGGAGAAAGACTGGACCCGGATACCTTGTCATGGGCGAAAAATGCTCTCAGGGTACCAGTGATTGATCATTGGTGGCAGACAGAGACGGGCTGGGCCATTGCAGCCAATTGTGTCGGGCTTCACCAGTTTGACGTTAAACCGGGATCACCCACAAAATCTGTTCCCGGGTGGAATATGGCTGTGCTGGGTGATGATGGAACTCCAGTGGCTGAGGGTGAAATTGGTGCCATTGTAGCAAAACTGCCCCTGCCGCCCGGTACATTACCCACTCTCTGGCAGAATGACCAAAGATATATTGATTCTTATCTGAAAGTGTTCCCCGGATACTATGAGACGGCTGATGCAGGATTTATTGATGAAGACGGCTATATCTTTGTAATGGCCAGAACAGACGACATTATCAATGTTGCCGGTCACAGACTGTCCACGGGTGGTATGGAAGAAGTCATTGCAGAACACCCGGATGTGGCCGAGTGTGCAGTAATGGGCGTTGCAGATCAGCTTAAGGGACAGATACCCCTGGGGATGATGGTATTAAACGCAGGTGTTGAAAAAGACCATGATACAGTAGTCAAAGAAGTTATTGCTCTTGTCAGAAACAAGATTGGACCGGTTGCAGCTTTTAAAACTGCAGTTGTTGTCAAAAGGCTGCCCAAAACAAGATCCGGTAAAATCTTAAGAGGTACCATGCGGGCCATTGCAGATAAAAAAGATTATAAGGTTCCTGCAACCATTGATGATTACTCCACTCTGGATGAAATAGAAGAATCCTTAGGGGAAATCGGATATGGCAGCAAAGGATGAGTGGACCCTAAGGAATAAAAACAATAATTTTTAGATTATTGAAAGGATAACAGAAGAATTCTGTATCGGTTTGCTAGTGCAGAATTCTTCTTTTCTTTTTTAATGAAGCAATCAAACAGGTTTTTAAAAGTAATCGTTTTTAATCTTGTTGCCACTATTCTTGTAGTGGGTGCCATGGCTTTATACATTTGGCAAAATCTTAATATTGATCAGGCCAGAAATCTTGTGATTATTGGCCATGATTTCTATCTTCCTTTGCTGGCAATCGCATTAACGATTATAGCAGTGATAGGATTCGGGCTTGAATCAATCTATAAAACTTATATTCATCCATTAAAAAAAATTTCTGCTGAAGCCTCTTTAATCTACGCTTCAAACCCTTCACATCGTTTGAAAGTTTTCGGCAGCAAAGAGATTTCAACCCTGATCGGAACCATCAATGATTTTGCTGATATCTTTGAAAATTTGAGTAAAGATATTACTGAACAAATCCTTTTAACCAGAAAAGAAACAGCGAAAGAAAGAAACCTTCTGGCAGCCATAATGGCAGAATTGCCTGAGGGGGTTATGATCTGTAATAAAAGCGGTAGGATACTTCTATTTAATTCGCTTGCAAAAAAACTTTTTACACACAGTGCAAACCCAAAAAGGGCAGAGCATTTTATTGGTCTCGGGCGATCAATCTTTCATCTCATTGACAAAGAATTAATTGTACATGCGATTGAAGAGATAGAAGAACGTTTAAGCAATAAAAAAGAAAGCCTGGCATCCTATTTTGTCACACCCATATATACCGGCCTTTTAGTAAGTATTGAAACAATTCCAGTGCTTGACAAGGAAAAACAAATGACCGGTTTTATTCTGACGTTTAAGGACATTTCAGATCAGGTGGATAAATATGAAAATATTGATAACTGGCTGTTATCATTCAGGCAGACAATGAGGTTTAATTTTGACCAGACAAAATTATTTTTAAAAGATTTGATTGATACTCCCATAAAAGAAAAAAGAACCAATGATCTTTATGAAAAAAAAATTTCCAAAAATCTGGAACTTCTTGAAGATCAATTCAAAAAGACATCCCTGTCTATTCTTGAGGCTAGCTTGACTCAACTCCCATTAACCAAGCTCTTTTTGTCCCAATTTATTATTAATATACAAAAACAGGCAAAAGAACAAAGCGGCATTAAAATTAATCTTCAAAATCTGGAAAATAATCATCGAATGCTTGCCGACTCATATTCTTTCACTCTGGCATTTATTTTTCTTCTTGTAAATTTATCTGAAATAACGGGCAAAAGGGAATTTGATCTTAATATTGGTAATGTTAACGGTGAAATTTTGTTTGATATCATATGGTATGACAACCCTGCAAGTCAGATCCAGATTGAAAATATAATTACTAAAAAAATCAGGTCTCTACCTTCTTTTGGATATGTCTTAAAGCAGAACAGGTCGGAATTCAATATCATCTCACAAAATTATCAGACCTGTTCCCAGGTCCGAATCACTGCCAAAGCTGAACTTAAATCGGATTTTGCAAAGAAAAAAAGAGGGGCAGTAATAGCAGAAAGCAGGCCTGAATTTTATGATTTTGATCTTTTTAAGATTGATTATGACACCAACGATATATTTAATACTGATTTAAAAAATATAATATTTACTGTTTTTGATACGGAAACAACAGGTCTTGATCCTATCGGCGGAGATGAAATCATTTCAATAGCTGCTGTCAGAATTGTAAACAACAGGATTGTTTATCAGGATATATTTGAAGAACTAGTGGATCCCAAACGGGATATCCCTTTGGAATCTTACAAAATTCACGGAATCAACTATGAAATGCTTGATGGGAAACCCGATATTGGAAACATTCTTCCATTATTTAAAATTTACACATATGATACGGTACTTCTCGGGCATAATATAGCCTTTGATATGAAAATGCTTAAGGTCAAAGAAGAATTGACCCATACCATCTTTACCAACCCGGTTCTGGATACTCTATTATTATCTGCTGCACTATCTCCGGTAAATGAGCTGCATGACATGGAAAACATTGCCAAACGGTTAGGAGTCAATATAATAGGTAGACATACTGCATTAGGTGATGCCATAGCTACTGCTGAAATATTTTTAAAATTGATTCCCATTCTGAATGCCAATGGGATTTTTACATTGAAAGATGCAATTGAAGCTTCTAAAAAAACATATTATTCCAGGCTGAAATATTAATCATTTAAAAGATAGGTAAATAGTTGAAAAAAAAGACAAGTATTGCACCGTTTTCCCTTCTGCCTCAAGATAAACAGAAGACTATTAATAATCATTTTTCCTTTGAAAATCATAAAAAAGGATCCATTCTTCTTATCCAGGAAATAACCAAGGTAGATAAACTGTATGTATTGTCCAAAGGGTCTGCCCAATATTATTTTCAAGAAAATTTTGCCAAAACCCTGAAAAAAAATCTTAAGGAAGGAGACAATTTCGGCGGCATCTCTATTCTGATGAATGATTCAATGAGTACACGTACCTTGGAAGTGCTGGAGGATTCAACATTCATGACCCTGGATGCCCATATTTTTTCAAAAGTATGTGAAGAGTTTAAAGAATTTAAGGAATATTTTACGGCAGAGTTTGGTAAATGCATGCTAAATAAATCCTACGCAGGTATTATATTGCGCCATATCAGGGATAAGGAGTTTAATCTGCCTTTTTTTAATCAGCCCATCTCTGCCATGTTCAAACCCAATATTGCCACATGTCCAATGGACACAAGCATAAAAAATGCTGCAAAAAAAATGACCCAAAGCTCTTCCTCTGCCATTTTGATAAGAAATAAAAAAAAGAAAATACAAGGTATTGTTACAGATGCTGATTTAAGGGCCAAAGTCCTTGCAAAAGAGCTTACCCCCCAAGACCCAGTCTCACAGATCATGTCGTCTCCGGTTATAAGCATTCCGGCGGGTGCCCAGGTTTTTGAAGTTTTTATAAAGATGACCTCCAAAGATAAAAGGCACCTGGCAATAACCAATAAAGCTCTTGATATCATAGGAATTATTACTGAAAAGGATTTGATATCCTCACAGTCAAATTCAACCTATCTATTAATAAAAGCCATACAGTCGGCAGAACACATTGAGCACCTGGAAAATATTCATTCCAGGCTTTCCGAACTCCTGCTTGATCCTATTAAAAACGGATCCAATCCTGAGTATATCACAAAATTAATCACCGCATTTTCAGAAGCAATTCTAAATAAAATTATCCGGTTTACAATTGATGAGATTGGCCAGGCTCCCTGCAGGTTTGTATTTATGATCATGGGATCTGAAGGCCGTGATGAACAGACCCTGATATCTGACCAGGACAATGCCCTTTTATATGAAGATTTGGCTGACCCCGATGAAGCGGAAAAAGCCTTGGAATATTTTCGTAAGTTTTCAGAATTGACATGCAACCAGTTGAACAGGGCAGGATTTAAGTTTTGTGATGGTGATAATATGGCCAAAAACCCAAAATGGTGTCAACCCTTATCTGTTTGGAAACAATATTTTACAAATTGGATTCGAAGCGTTGACCCCCAGAAAATATTGTACTCAAGTATTTTTTTTGATTTCAGGGGTGCCTGGGGGGATTTAAGCCTTACAGATGAACTTAAAGATCATCTTTCAAAATCTGTTAAGGAATGGCCGGGTATTTTAAGGTGCCTGACTGAAAATTCTTTTCAATTTAAACCGCCCATAAGTTTTTTCGGCAATTTTATTGTGGAAGAAAAAGGAAAACACAAAGGATCTTTTGATATAAAAAAAGCGCTCCTGCCCATTATTGATTTTGCCCGGATTTATTCATTAAAAGAAGGGATTTTTGCTACCAATACATTGACCAGGCTGTTCAGACTTTATACAAAACATTCTTTGACCAGCAAGCAATACCTGAATCTGATCCGGTCCTATAACCATATGATGGGTTTAAGGTTCTTAAGACAGATCACCACCATAATGGATGAGGGACAAGAACCTGACAACTATATCAATCCCGCCAATTTTTCTTCCATAGATCAGGCCATGCTCAAGGAAATATTTAAGATAATAGAAAAGTTGCAGCAAAAACTCAAAGTTGAATTTATAGGAGCTTCCTAAAGAATTGATCTGTTGTCTAGGAAGGCAATCAAAAACCGCCGGCCATTTCAGAGGCCGGCGGTTTTATCCTTTTTGTAACTAAATTGATTTATTTACTAGCAATAGGTACACGGATATCTTCGATAAGATCCTGGATCCTCTGTGGAGGTGGTTCAGTCGCAAATGAGACCACATATGCCACGATAAAGTTAATGATGGCACCCACAGTACCAAAGGACTGTGGATTAAGACCAAACAGCCAGTTATCGGCGTTGTCCGGTAACATTGCAGTGGATTTAAAGAAGAACCATCCCTTGAATACAAAGATATAAATAAGAGTTGATCCCAAACCTGCTATCATACCCGCGATGGCACCTTTGTCGTTAACGCGCTTGGAAAAGATACCCATCATGATGGCCGGGAATATGGATGATGCCGCAAGGCCAAATGCCAGAGCAACAACCTGGGCTGCAAAACCGGGAGGATTCAAACCAAGGTAACCTGCAACAAGGATAGCACCTCCGATGGCAATACGGCTGAATTTAAGTTCCTGCTGGTCATCGATATCCGGCATTAACCAGCCTTTTAAAACATCATGGGAAATGGCCGTTGCAATGGCAAGTAAGAGTCCTGCAGCAGTTGAGAGAGCTGCGGCAATACCACCTGCAGTAACAAGCGCGACAACCCAGTTGGGCAGTCCTGCAATTTCAGGATTGGCAAGAACCATGATGTCCCTGTCAACCTTTATCATTTCATTACCTTTCCAACCAAATGATTCAGCAGTTTTAAGGCCTTTTTCATCATAGTACTGGATTCTGCCGTCACCATTTTTGTCTTCAAACTTTAAAAGACCTGTTTTTTCCCAGCTCTTAAACCAGGCCGGCACTTTTGCATATTCAATATTCCCGTCAATACTGCCAACGGGACCGTGCTGAATGGTCTGCATAAGGTTCATACGGGCCATGGCACCGACTGCAGGTGCTGTGGTATAAAGAATGGCAATAAAAACAAGAGCCCATCCTGCGGATGCACGGGCGTCTTTTACCGAAGGCACTGTAAAGAACCTCATGATAACATGGGGGAGTCCTGCCGTACCGATCATCAACGACATGGTCAGAAACAGAACATTAATCGTTGACATCTTCTGGGCCGTGTAGGCTGCAAAGCCTAACTCCGTCAAGATTCCATCCAGTTTGTCCAAAAGATAAACCCCGCTGCCGTCTGACATTGTACTACCCAGACCTAATTGCGGGATAGGCATTCCGGTGAGTTGAAGAGCAATAAATATTGCAGGAACCGTGTAGGCAAAAATAAGTACACAATACTGGGCAATCTGAGTATTGGTAACCCCTTTCATGCCGCCGAAAACAGCATAGATAAAAACAATGATCATACCAATAACAATTCCCACCTCAAAGGAAACCCCAAGGGAGCGGGAAAAGACAACACCGATGCCTTTCATCTGACCGATAACATAGGTGACGGATGCAGTGATAAGACAGGCCACTGCAACCATTCTTGCAAAATTAGAATAATATCTCTCACCAATAAATTCTGAAACTGTAAATTTTCCAAACTTTCTTAGATAAGGGGCTAAAAGCATGGCAAGAAGGCAATAACCTCCTGTCCATCCCATAAGATAAACTGCGCCGTCATATCCTAAAAAAGCAATAAGGCCTGCCATGGAAATAAAAGATGCGGCAGACATCCAGTCAGCACCAGTTGCCATACCATTGAGAACGGGATGAACGCCTTTGCTTGCAACATAAAAGTCACTGGTGTCCTTAGCTTTCGACCGGATGGCAATATAAATGTAAAGTACAAAAGTAGCTCCAACAACAAGAACCGTCAATACTTGTAAACTCATAGCTTATCTCCTTTTATTCTTCTTCAACGCCAAATTCTTTATCCAATTTTCCCATCCTGTTGGAATAAAAAAAGATTAATGCCACGAAGATATACATGGATCCCTGCTGCGCAAACCAGAACCCTAGCTTATATCCCCCTAAATGGATCGCATTGAGAGGATGAACCAGAATAATACCAAATCCAAACGAAACTACAAACCAAATAATCATACACAGGGTTACCAGCTTGATATTTCTTCGCCAGTACTCCTCCCTAGACTTTTCAACCATGGACTTTACCTCCTTAGTAATAAGTTAATAAACACCATTCAATAAATAAAATTGGATCAAAATAATTCTTTTTTATTACATTATGTTTTCGCAATGTCAAGGCTGTTGTAAACTTTTTTTATACGATTGAATTTTATACGGTTGTTTCAAATCATAATACTATAATTACTATAATTGCTATATTTAATAAAATTAATATACCTTTATAGTCATTTCCAGATATATAATTATTATTTTAAATAAAATTTCACCACCAGCCTGTTTCTACATGTATCGTATTATGCCGGAGAAAATCTTAAAATATAAGCTTGCGATGGACGATTTATAGTTTGAAACGGCGATTAATAATGAGATGTGAAGTATATCATTACGAAAAAGTAGATAGTTCCTGATAATTTAATTATTAATTTGTAGAGCGGATTATGGTATAGAGGCTTAGTAAACTTTGAAAATTGAAATATATTTGAATCAATACAGTAAAATTTTTTTTAGATGGAACCATAATGAAAATTAATATAGCAATAAACGGATATGGCAGAATCGGTCGTTGTATTACCAGAGCTTTATATGAATCTGAAAAGTTTTATAATAAAATTAATCTTGTTGCCATAAATGAAATGGCTGATGAAAAAACAATTTATCATTTGACCAAATATGACTCAACACATGGCAGGTTTCCTCTTAATGTTGAAAATGAAAAATCTTTCCTGGTGATCGGTAACCAGAGAATAAAAATATTTCAAGAAAAAAACATTGTTAATCTTCCCTGGAAAGATCTGAATATTGATATAGTCCTTGATTGTACAGGGGTTTATAAGGACAGGGAATCAGCTGAGTTGCATCTTCTTTCAGGGGCAAAAAAGGTAATTTTTTCACAGCCGGCGGAAGATGAAATGGATGCTACTATTGTTTATGGCGTCAACCATCACATATTAAAAAAAGAGCATACCATTATTTCAAACGCTTCCTGCACAACCAATTGTGTTATCCCGGCTCTTTATGTACTTGATCAAACTTTTGCAATTGAGAGTGGAAGCATTACAACTATTCATTCTGCCATGCATGATCAGCCGGTTATTGATGCCTACAACCCTGATTTGAGAAAAACACGGTCAGCTTTGATGTCCATAATCCCGGTAAATACAGCCCTGGAAAAGGGAATTTCAAAAATATTGCCATCAATGGAAGGAAAATTTGAAACTTTGGCCATAAGGGTTCCTACCACCAATGTATCCATCATGGACATTGCTCTTATGGTAAAGTCTGATGCTGATATTAACTCTGTTAATAATGCATTAATCAAAGCATCAGAATCTAGATTGCATGACATCCTGGGTGTGACGGACGAACATCTGGTTTCCTGTGATTTTAATCATGATCCGCGGTCGTCAATAATTGATCTTCAACAGACCCGGGTAAGTAAAAATCATCTGGTAAAAATCCAGGCCTGGTTTGATAATGAATGGGGATACTCAAATCGTATGCTGGATACTACTATAGCAGCATTTCAAGCAAAATAGAGTTGCTTATGAATCCAGTTTAGTCAGCTTTTTTGTGATCTCTATTAATTCTTCCGGTATTTGGCTGATATCATCAAAGGGCCGTGTGCCATCTCTGTCAGATCGAACAATTTCATCCATTTCCGGGATAAATCCTAAAATTTCATAACCAGTCATACTGTCAATGATTAATTGTTTGTCTTCTTCAGATTTGATTCTGTTCCCCAGCACTACAATGTTTTTAATTCCAATGTCCATGCCCAGTTTTTTTATTTTATCTGCAGCCACACGGCTTCTTTTTCCTGGGTTTACAACCACAATAAGTGCATCCACTGATCCTGAAGTTGCGCGGCCCAGATGTTCAACACCGGCTTCCATATCCATGACAACAACTTCATTACGGGCAAGAACAAGATGATTCATCAAAGCCTTTAAAATAGTTGATTCAGGGCAGATACATCCTGACCCTCCTTTTTGAACTGTTCCCATGACAAGCAGCTTTACTCCGTCCTTTTCAATGGAAAAGCGATCCGGAATATCATCCACTTTTGGGTTTAATGTAAAAAAACCACCCATTGTGCCGGGCGTAGCACCCGTACGTTCAGCAATCAGATCAGAAAGTTCTGAAATTGGAGTTATGGGTATGGATTCATCAATGCCAAGTCCGGCAGCAAGGTTGGCAACAGGATCAGCATCAATGGCAATAACTTTTGTGTCTTTATTTAATGCGGCAATAGAGCGTGCAATTAAAGAAGTAATCGTGGTTTTCCCAACACCTCCCTTACCGCCAACAGCAAGTTTTAAACTCAAAATTCAAACTCCTAAAAATTAATTCAAATAATCTAAAATAGTACCTTTTTCATCCAATAGATATATTTTATGTCCATTTTTATTGGCAACTTCCAGAAGATCTCCTCCAATCACTGCCTGGGTGTCGTATCTCCCGTTAAAAAGATCTTTAGGCATAAGAGCAAAACAAGCTTCTGCCTGTTCTTTTGTTTTAAAAGCCGGTAGAAATTTTTCTTTAGTTTCTCCATCACTGAATCCAACAAACTGTTCCGTTGAAGAGTTGGGGTCTTGAATAATGATGTAAAACCAGTTTTCGTCTATTTCAATGTCTTTAATTTGATCTTCCAAAGTAAGTCTTCCTTTTTAATCTGCTCAATTGAGATTTTATTATTCAAACATAAGACTGTTTTTTTAAAAATAAAGTCTAATTCAGCTTAAAAAAGCAAAAAGCCCCCGGCTTTAAAAAAAAGTCAGGGGCTTTTAAAAATACAAATGGCTTAAATGATATTAAATATCAAGCCATGAGTCAGAATAGAGTGTTTCACCCATAATGACTTTATATGTTTTATAGTAATCAAGAAGTTCTTTATCAAGACCTGCTGCGCCTGGATCATTTCCGTCCATGAGACCCCAGATAAGGCTTGTGATATCATCTCGTTTGCCCTTGGCTATGGATGTCTGCTGTTTGTCTAATGGATCTGCAATAACAGCTTTCATGCCATATTTCCAGAGCATGGTCATATAAGTCTGGTTCAGGATACCTCTAAGGTGTTCCGGTGGTCCATTTGAAATATTGGAAAGACCGCAGGTTGATTTTGAACCCGGTGCCATATCTTCCAGCATCATCTGGAAGTTCAGAAGGCTCATTAACTGCTGTTGCTGAATATTGACCGGTGTAACAATACCATCTACCCAGATTCTTTCATTAGCAATGCCGGCTTCGTTGGCAAAGTAAAGTAGTTCAACAGCCAAAGCAGCTCTCTCATTCTCGTCCCTTGGAAGGCCATCAGGTCCCCACATCAATGCAACAAAATCAGCTTCATATTCTACAGCAAGAGGCACCATTTTTTCATATCTTTCAGGTCTTGCCATGATAGAGTTGATGATATGCGGTGCATCAGCAGGTTTACAAACTTTTAATCCAGCTTCAATGGCATCAATATTTGAACTATCAAGAAGCAGAGGCATTCCGGGAACTGCTTCCTGAACAACATTAACAACCCAGGGCATCAACTCAGTACCAAATTTTTTAGCGGGTCCTAAGTTGATATCAATATAATCCATGCCCAGTTCTTTTTGTCTGACAACTTCTTCTTGAATCGGGACGGGATTACGTTTTGCTGGGTCGGCCTCTTTAAATTCTTTTCCAATGATATTGGAAATGACGTTCAGGCTTTCACCAAATAGAATCATGTCTTCCATGTTCTCTTCCTTTATATATTAAAAGTGTTACAGTCTTTTGTCAGGGCAGGGTTTTTGCCCTGACAATTTCTCTATTTAGTTTTCAGGAATGCAGGCAAGTGAGCTGCTTCCCTTGGTCCAACCGTGATGGTCCAGCCGGGAAGTTCTTCTTCAATATCACCTGCAATTGCTGCAGCATAACCTGGAATAATGAGTTCTTTATGTTTGACCTTATCCATTATTCCACTCTTTTTGACAAAGAGTCCAACATCATCACCGCCGAACTTACCTGCAGCCCAGGCAGTCAATACGGAAAGACCTTCAGAATCCTTAATCAATAACCATGCAGGAACTTTACTGGCCTCGATTTCACCTGAAACAATAAAATAGGTCAAGGCAAAATTAGTGGTAATAAGAACCGGAGAGTTTTCATCAGGATTACCAATTTCAAAAATACCTTCTGTTACGGTCATTGGTCTCTGGGGATCGGTGTAAATATTGAGTCTTTCAAGCAAAAGCGGAAAAAGAGATTCTGTTGTAAAATCAGACATAACAACAATGCCGCCATATTTAGCAACCATCATACCTGCAATAAGGGTTTCCATATCAAGATTGGAAGCCATTTCACATGGGAATGTTATGGTTGGAAAACCAAGGGCCTTGTTGGAAGCTTTAAGCGCAGCACGTCTGATAGCAACCTGATCTTCAAGGGCCTGTTTGATATCTCTTGAACCCGGATCAAGTACAAGATCCTTTATACCCATTCCCGTGAGTTTTTCTGTCAGAGGGATAAGGGCTTCAACAGAATCAGCTTTTACAGCCAGGGGTAGATCATTGTCTTTTGCCAGAGCACCCATATCATCTACATTGCCTTCAGTGGCAGCATAAAGAAGCGGACGTTTGAAACCGGCAGCTTCAACACCGGCTTTCATGACATCAAGGTCTTGGGTCATCAGAACCAGGTTGAATTCTGATTCTTTTGCAATTTTACCAGCCACTGCGGCAAAGCTTTTGGCACCGCTGCCCGCATCTTTAACAACCAGAAGTTCAGGCCTTAAGTTAAGTCCCACACGTTCATACTGGAATGCGTTATAGACTTTAAGAGCCTTATCAAGTTCTGCAGCATCAATGTCAGAAGATATAGTTGCAGCAAAAAGAGTTGGGTTAAAAAATGTTTTTTCATGTCTGAAAAGAACTGTTTCTCCACCTGTAGTTGTCTGGCGGACACCTTTACCAAGCTTAACAGGACGGATTGGAGGAGCAGAAGCTTCAGCCAGCTGTTCTTTTGCTTCATCGGAAACATAAGGACAACTGTCAAGTTCAGCCTTTCCTGATGCAAGGTTCATTGCAAAGGCAAGGCATGTAGGAACTCCGCACTCCTTACAATTCGTTTTGGGGAGGAGTTTGAATATCTGTATACCGGTTAATGCCATTTTTTTCTCCTTCGAGTTTTACTAAACTTTATGGGTAAGGTCCGGAAGCTTAATTTCTGTTGAAACGCTGCCGGACCTTATGCTTTAGTTATTATCCAACAAGTGATTCCATGTTAAGTGCCGGATGACCTTTTTCCTTGAGGAAGGGAAGAATATCCTCTTCTGTAATTCCAACAGTTTCATCAGCAATCATGTCAAACAGTCCAGGAACTCCCATTGCTTCTCCACGAGCTATAATACGATCTTTCAGCTCTTCTTTCAGCATTTTCGGCATCCAGACCATTCTCAAAAGACCACCATCTCCAAGAATAAATTTACCCTGGGTAATGTTAAATTTGGAGTGACCGACAAAGCCTGGAGAGGAAGCACCACCGCCCATAACACCGGCGAGTGTGGTAAACTTCATTCCGCATGGGGTATCACCGGAGTAATCACGGCCAACAGTCATAACACCGTTACAACCCGGCAGCATGGCAGCGATACATTCGCAGCAGCCGCAGGTTGTCATGGGATCTACAACCATTGAGTAAAAGTTGTAATGGGTTACAGTTCCTCTGGAAGCCTTGTAGATAAACTCATTAACCCCTTTAAACTGACCCAGGTTTGCATCAAGGACTTCGCCTTTTTCGATGGGCTGATTAGGTCCTGTGGGGTTTATCTCAAAAGATGCTTTACAGTCCATCCAGTTATACGCACCGCAAAGACCTGTTCTTTCAGGACTTACTGTACAAACATGGCTGGGAGCAAAAGACTGGCACAAGGTGCATGAGTAGTAAGTTTCAACATCTTCATCCGTCATGGTGTCAACACGGGCATCACGAACTTTATAATCTGCCCTTGCAATGGCTGTCATCTTGTCAACATCTTCAGTCTTGGTCAATAGAGTGACCTGAACCTTGTCAACAATTTTCTGAAAATCCTGATGGAATTTTGCATGGAGAACCACACCAATGTCTTTCAGGGTAAAACCTTTTTCAATAGCGGCTTTAGAAATACGAACCCAGGAGATGTCTCTTTGTCCGATATGCATGACACCCTGGATGTAGTTGATCAGATGATGGATCTGTCGTTCCATGATGGGCTCAAAATCTTCCTGGAATTCACGACCGGCAATCTGAACTTTGATGCCAAGAGCGAATGTCCCGCCTTCTTTGATACCGTCAAGATCCGGACCTTCAATGATAACCTTACCATCTTCTATTTCGTTCATTTCTGCTTTTTTAACATGCTCGGTACACTGGGTTTTTCCACCACCGCACTGTGCATAAAGGTCTGCGCCTCTTACACGCTCACCTTCAAATGCAGGACCGAATGAACAGGGGATATCAATTTCAGAAACAGTAACTTTAAGGCCTCTGACTTCGATAGATCTTGCTACCATGTCTTCATGGGCAACGGGCGCTACAACATGTTCATACGTGCAAATACCGGTTGGCAGAATTTCAGGGATCGGTGTGTCAGCGATTGTCGGGAAACCCCAGTTAACACAACCGGCTGCTGCAACACCCCATTCAGTACCCACATCACCCAATGCATTAACAAATGCAAATACGCGGTCTTTATTGTATTTAAGAATGGTTTTGAAATCACCGGGTTGAACACCGCCAAATGCCATGGCAGCCCGGTTGGCAAAACCAAGAGCAAATACAGCAGAAGAAATATCAGGGCCAAATGGTACGATACGGGTATTCCATCCAACCTGCATGCCAGCATCAAGACACTGCTGAATAACGGTATTACCATTGTGATTGGCTGCGCAGAAGATATAAAGAGATTTTTTCTGGTAATCTTCAACAATCATTTTGGCTATTTCAGCATTTGGTGCAGCGCCTACCATGGCTGCAAATCCGGGAGCTGAACCATCAACAAACTCAACACCACGTTTTCTCAAGATGGTGTCATCAGCAGCACCCACCCACATTTTTCCATTTTCAATATCAGGATCTTCCTGGGCAATGTAAAAATCAGGTTCGTTGAGATATCTTAAGGCTTCAATAATTTCATAGGAAATTATACCCGCCATACCAGCATCAAGAAGTGGTCCCAGATACGGAAGCCAGTTTTTAAGCCTGATATGAGGTGGAAGAAGTCCCTTGGCAAAGTCCAAAGGTTTTTTAAGATCTTCAAGCGTTTCTACTTTAATACCGGTAATTGAATAAATGACCGGCAAATAATATGCTGTGTTCGGGAATCCAACTTTTGTTGCAGCATCATAGGTCTGAAGTGCTTTGTTTAGCTGTCCTTCTGCCTGTGCAACTACTTTATATCCACCCTGAATGGCAGCAAATGCGATTAATTTTGACATATTATGTTCCCCCTTCTTTGAGGATTTAGTATATTTTTATTTATTGTCTTAGCCTTCAACTGCTAACCTTCCAGTGCCTGGCGAGATGCCATATCCATCATGACTCTTTCTCTTGCCTTATCAATACCCAGCTCTTTTCTCTTTTTATCGATATGGGCAATCATCAAGTGTGCATGTTTGATTGGATCTGCTTCAACAGCCCACATGCCGCCATAGAGTTCTTCCATGCCTGAATTTAGATACTCTTTAAATACGGGAGCACCATCAAGTGGGAGAGTTCCGCCAAATACAGTATAAATACCGCTGCAGACAACATATTGACCAATGGAAATGGCTTTTTCACTCATCCATTCCGGTGCAGAACCGGCGACGGGCCAGTCACAAAGATCCTGACCCATACCACCTGCATTAACAACCTCAATGGCTGCATTTAAGATCCTGGAATTATCCACACAGGAACCCATATGGAGAACAGGTGGAATCCCAACTGTTTCACAGATTTCAGCAAGACCTGGACCACAGTAAGCTGCTGCAGAATCCGGCTGGAGAAGACCGTCCATGGCAGCAGTGATACCACCGCAACCTGTTGTCAGAACAATAACATCGTTTTTAATCAGTTCTTTTATAACAGTCAGATGGGCGTTGTTATGTTTCTGTCTTGCATTGTTGCAGCCAACAACTGCGGCAACACCACGGATACGACCATTAATGATATTGTCATTAAGTGTATAGTAAGTGCCTCTGAAAGATCCGCCTAAATGATATTTTACAGATTCAACTGAGAAACCGGCCACCTGGGTCTGTTTTTCCGGTGGAATCTGCACTTCAGCACCACGGTTTTTATAGTTTTCAACGGCCATGGTTACAATTCTTAAAGCATCTTCCATGGCATGATGTTCGTCAAACTCAATGTGGTGAACATTTGACTGTTCCATTTTCGCCATTGGGTGAGTGGTGATCAGTTTTGTATGGAAACATTTTGCCACATTTGCAAGGTTCTGAAAAACGCATTGAACATCCACAACCATTGCATCGCAGGCACCTGTTATAATGGCCAGTTCCTGCTGCAAAAAGTTACCTGCATTGGGTACGCCGTGTCTCTGGAGCACTTCGTTGGCTGTACAGCAGATACCGCTGAGCTGAATGCCTTTTGCACCGACTTTTTGGGCAAGCTCATGCATTTCAGCAGACTGGGATGCAGCAACAATCATTTCTGAAAGAATCGGCTCATGACCGTGAACAATGATGTTGACATGGTCTGCTTTCATTACGCCTAGGTTGGCTTCTGAAATCAAAGGAGACGGAGTACCGAACAAAACATCCTGAAGTTCGGTTGCAAGCCAGGAACCGCTTAAGTCTGCAAGAGCGCATCGTGCACCCTGTTTCATGAGGTTTTTGTAATCCTGGTCAACCCCGATGTGGGTTCTGTGCATGACATCAACAATTTCCCTGTCGATATTTCTGGGAAGGACACCCAGTTTTTCCCATAATTCATATCTAACTTTAGGAAACCGCTTGGGAACAAGTGTTGTACTTCCGGTTTTACCCCATTCGGCCAGGGCAACATCAGCCATTTCAACAGCAATTTCATCAATATCTCTGTCAACCATTTCACCATCCACTTCAACCTTTGTTTCCACACCATAATGCGGTGCAATGGATAAAAGCTTGATGGGGTCTTTGATTTTGTAATCATCAGTGAGCTTGTTCGCGGCTGCATAAAATACTTCGGCGACACTTCTACCATGATCAGAGTGAGCTGCAGCACCGCCTGCAATCATTCTGGAAAAATTCCTTGCTGCAATGGTATTGGCTGTGGCACCGCAAAGGCCTTTTCTTGTATCTTCACCTTCGATACCGGCTTTGGGAAGGGGTAAACGACATGGGCCCATGGCACAGTTTTTACAACATGTTCCCTGGAGACCTATGTTGCACTGTTTCATGTTGACGGCTCTGTCAAAAATGGTTTCCACACCGAGCTCATGTGATCGGATGATCATTTTCTGGGTTGCTTTATCAACCGATGCTTCTATTGGATCAGCCAATTTAATTACTTTGACTGCTTTAACTTTTTCTGCCATTAGAGGTTCCTCCTCTTGATTGTATATATATAAAGGATTGAACAATATCTAATTTTGTATTGCACAATCGTTAACAATTAACTTGCTCGTTTATGGATCCTGTCAAGGTTATCAATAAGTCTTTCAAGCATGCCTTTATTGATCTTGGCAGCAGTCTTTTTGCCTGCTGTTTTAGGCGCGGCAGCTTTAGCTTCAGCAGCTTTAGCTCTTTCAGCAGCGCGTTTTTCTTTGAGTGCCAGCTCATCTGCTTCGCGTTTGGAGGCCTCATCAGCCTCTGCCTGTTTGGCAGCTTCTTCTTTAGCTTTAGCATCAGCTTTTGCTTTTGCCTTGGCATCGGCTTCTGCCTTGACTTTTGCCTCTGCATCGGCTTTTGCCTTTGCTTCAGCATCAGCTTTAACTTTTGCCTCTGCTTCTGCCTTGGCTTTTGCTTCAGCAGCAGGATCGGCAGCAGGAGCAGCAGGTGCATCTTTTTTAGGAGCAGCCTCAGCTTTTGGTGCTTCTTTTTTAGCAGCCGGTGCAGCAGCTTTAGGTGCTTCTTTTTTAGCTGGTGCTGCTTTTTTAACAGGAGCAGCTTTCTTTTTTTCTTCTACTATGGTGAGATCTGCTGCAGGCGCCATGCTTGCGAAATCAATCTCAACATCATCCAGCCTTTTGGTGATGGGTGCAACATCCATTGCAGAACCGCCATCAGCCAGAAGACTGATAAATGCTTTGGCAAGCTTGATGGATTCAGGATGACGCATCATGAGAATACTGGAACCTGCCAGCATGTACGATACGGCACCAACAGCTTCCATCAGGATGGCACGCCTTTCAGGATCACCCAGTTCAGGTGCATTTTCAATAGTCAGTTTGGCTTCTTTACATTTCCAGACTTCGTTACCCAGGTTATTGATCATTGGGTTCTGGAGTTTGTCATCACCCTGTGTCATTGCGGCCTGGGTCAACCTTTCCATAACTGAATAGGAATACTCAAGACCATAACCAAGACCACCTGTTGTGGGGTCAACGATTACTTTGTCAAGGGAAACACCTAGGTTTTCAAGAAGGATGTTTACCTGTTTGGCAAGGTTAACATCAATCGGGGAGGAAGAGATGATAGTATGGCCATATCCCATGGCCGCAGCCCCGATTCCCTTATGATTTTTTTCTTCCACAGGCCCGATGATCAGATTTTCACCTTCACATGTTTCACAAATCTTTTTTAATACTTCCTCATCCTTGGCAGGAACAGCACATCCCCAGATAATCAGGGGAACGCTGATCGCGCCTAAGACACTTTTAACTGTTGCAGCCGCGTCATCGGCACTTGCATCCTTATCATTGGGGTCCGTGCTTTTGAGTTGGAGGACAATGGCCTGTGCGCCATATTCTTCCACACATTTTTTTGCCCATGCCGCAGGGTCTGATACAACGTCTTTAAATGGTGCAAGCGCTGATTCAGGCCAGTCTTCCGGAGCCATATCCCAGATTTCCATTGCAATAACGGGTTTGTTGGGCATGTCACCTTCAAACTTATAAAAAGGGTAACTGGTTTGTCCGCCGACGGTAAGTGCATTGTCACCTTTTCCTATGGTGATGCCTTTGATACTGCCGGCATAGGTTTCTTTGGTTATTTCAAATCCCACTTTTACCTCCTAAGATTTAAGATAGTTATGAGTTGGGGGGGTTAAGATTAAACTGACTGGATGTTATCAAAAAAGGACAAATATATGATGAAATGGCTATATCAAACTCAAATACAAATAAATTGAAATATTTTCCCATATATATGGCCCTCTTATTATTAACAGCATATCATTTATAATTTGTATGGTTTTTTGTCAATAGATGAGTGAATTTAATGCTTTTAAAGAACAATCGTCAAAAGCCCTATATATAAGGGGTCTTGAGACATTTCCACAATGTGGTATAAATTTGAATACAATTTAGTTAATAAATCCAAATCGCAGAGGCGAAAAAAGTTGATTTTTTATTTTTTTTTTAATAGTTAGGTACTGAGGCTATGATTTTATGATCAAATATATGGATATATTTGTTTTACTGTCACTTTTTTAACGGCTCATTTTTTGAGTCCACACCAAGATAAGGAGTAAACCATGGCACTAGATCCAACTAAACATTTAGACTGGGAAATTGCAGAAGATGCAGAGAAAACAATGCTGACAATCTATGAAGTCGGTGAAAAACTGGGGCTGACCAAAGAAGAGCTTCTCCCCCAGGGTCATTATATTGCTAAAATAGATTTTAGAGCAGTTATGGAACGACTCAAAGACAAACCCAATGGAAAATATGTTGATGTAACAGCCATCTCTCCTACACCCCTGGGTGAAGGAAAATCAACATGCGCAATGGGACTTGTTCAAGGTCTGGGTAAAATAGGTAAAAATGTCTGCGCAGCCATTCGTCAGCCTTCCGGCGGACCCACCATGAATATCAAGGGATCTGCAGCAGGAGGCGGTTTAGCACAATGTATCCCTTTAACCCCATTTTCTCTCGGATTCACAGGCGACATCAATGCAATAATGAACGCACACAACCTTGCAATGGTTGCTTTGACGTCTCGTCTGCAGCATGAAAGAAACTACACAGACGAGCAGTTGGAAAGACTGTCCGGCATGAAAAGAATCGATATTGATCCCACAAAAGTTGAAATGGGTTGGATCATGGATTTCTGCTGTCAGGCCTTAAGAAATATCATTATCGGTATTGACGGCGTAAACGGCAAGGCTGACGGTTTCATGATGAAATCAAAATTCGGTATTGCGGTTTCTTCAGAAGTTATGGCGATTCTTTCCATTGCTACAGATCTTAAAGACATGCGTGAAAGAATGGGTAAAATTGTTGTTGCCTATACTAAAAAGGGAAAACCCGTTACCACAGAAGATCTTCAGGTTGCAGGCGCCATGACAGCATGGATGGTGGATGCGCTTAATCCATCTTTGATGCAGACCATAGAAGGCCAGCCAGTTATTGTTCATGCAGGACCTTTTGCAAATATCGCCATTGGTCAAAGTTCTATTATTGCAGATAAAATTGGTCTGAAACTGGGTGACTACCATGTGACTGAATCAGGATTTGGTGCAGACATTGGGTTTGAAAAATTCTGGAACCTTAAATGCCGTTATTCAGGTCTTAAACCGGACTGCGCAGTTGTTGTTGCAACCATCCGTGCACTTAAATGCCATGGTGGAGCACCGGTTCCTGTTCCTGGCAAACCCATGCCTGAAGAGTATGCTTCAGAAAATGTTGAATGGGTTGCAGCCGGTTGTGCCAACCTTATCCATCATATCAGAAATGTCAGAAAAGCCGGTATCTCTCCTGTTGTCTGCATTAACGCTTTTTACACTGACACAGATGCTGAAATTGCAAAAGTACGTGAACTCAGTGAAGCTGAGGGGGCAAAAGTTGCCCTTTCCAGACATTGGGAGCATGGTGGAGACGGTGCCCTCGAATTTGCAAATGTTGTTGTTGAGGCCTGTGAAGAAGCATCTGAATTTAAATTCCTCTATGAGCTTGATATACCGGTTAAAGATAGAATTGAAATGGTTGCCAAGGAAGTTTATGGCGCAGACGGTGTTGATTACTCTGCTGAAGCTGAAGTTGCTCTTAAGAGAATCCAGGCTGATCCTGCCTTGGCTGGAATGGGTTTGTGCATGGTTAAAACCCATCTGTCCCTGTCTGATAACCCAGCACTTAAGGGTGTCCCAACAGGCTGGAGGCTGACCATTAGAGAAGTCCTGACTTACGGTGGTGCAGGCTTTATCGTTCCTGTAGCCGGTGCTATTTCTTTGATGCCGGGTACTGGATCCAACCCTGCATTCAAGAGAGTTGATGTAGATGTTGAAACCGGTAAAGTACAGGGTGTATTTTAAGGACCCACTTAAAAAAATTGGTAATTAATTTTTGAGTGGACCCTAAGTAATTAAAAAATTTGATTTTTTGAAATTTTGATTGCCGGGCTTAAATAATTTTTTTGTTTAAGCCCGGCTTGTAATCAAAAAAACAATTTTCAATAAAATTTTATACATGGAGGTTATATATGACTGCTGAAATTATTAGCGGAACTGAAATAAGAAAGGCTATCCTTGCCGAGGTCAAAGAGGAAGTCGATCAGATGAAGAAAAAACATGGCAAGGTGCCGGGGCTCGTTACAATTCTTGTGGGATCAAGTCCTGCTTCCATCAGCTATGTTACACTTAAGGTCAAAACAGCAATCAGTCTGGGATTTCATGAAATCCAGGATGATCAGCCTGAAGATATTTCTGAAGAAGATCTTCTGGCACTGATTGACAAATATAATAATGATCCAGATATCCACGGCATCCTTGTCCAGCTTCCATTACCAAAACAGATTGATGACAAAAAAGTGTTGACGGCCATCAATCCGGACAAAGATGTTGATGCTTTTCATCCGGTTAATGTTGGGCGGCTTATGATCGGTGGTGATGAAGCAAGATTTCACCCCTGCACGCCGGCCGGTATCCAGGAAATGATTGTTCGATCAGGTACTGAAACTTCAGGTGCGGAAGTTGTTGTTGTGGGAAGATCCAATATCGTGGGCAAACCCATTGCAATGATGATGGTACAAAAGGGTGTAGGGGCTAACTCCACTGTGACCATAGTACATACCCGTACAAAAGATCTGGCTGCACACTGTAAACGTGCAGATATCCTTATCGTAGCTGCCGGAGTTCCTGATCTTGTAAAACCTGAATGGATAAAACCGGGATCAACAGTTATTGATGTTGGTGTAAACAGGGTGGGTATGAATGAGAAAACAGGAAAGGCAATTCTTAAAGGCGATGTTGATTTTGAAGCAGCCAAAGAGATTGCAGGAAAGATTACGCCTGTTCCGGGCGGTGTAGGACCCATGACTATTGCCATGCTCATGAAAAATACATTAAAATCGGCACAATTAAGCTTATAGTATTGTTTAAAAAATAATATAAGTAATTGTTCAGCCCGTTAAAAAAAATATCCCCAAAGCCCTGTCTGATGGATATTTGCAGGAGGTTAAGCGAATAGTCTCGAAACAAATATCCATCAGACAGGGCGGGTTCAAGCGCAAGAGCTGAATAATTATTAATATAATAAATATAATATGGCCGGATACTCAAATTGCCGGGATCAACAATAGTTGATCCCGGCAATTTTTTTATCATGTCAGACAAATGAGGCTGTTTTTATGCAGCCTTTTGAATCATGGATTTACGGGTTTTAGCAACTTCTGAACTTTCAAGATAATCGTCAAAGGTCATGAGTCGATCAATAATCCCGCCGGGAGTGATTTCGATGATCCGGTTTACCACTGTACTGATAAATTCATGATCATGGGAAGAAAAAAGAACCACCTCCTGAAATTTGATCAGGCTGTCATTTAATGCGGTTATGGATTCAAGATCAAGGTGGTTGGTAGGCTCATCCAGTATCAGGACATTGGATGCTGAAAGCATCATCTTTGACAGCATGCAGCGGACTTTTTCTCCTCCGGAAAGTACACTGATCTTTTTTAATGCATCTTCCCCGGAAAAAAGCATACGTCCTAAAAAAGTCCTTGCAAAGTTCTCCCCCTCTTTGGGAGGAGAAAACTGAAGGAGCCATTCGATAAGGTTTGCATCACCTTTGAAATGGTCTTTGTGTTCCTTTGAAAAATAGCTGTGTGTAATGGTAACTCCCCATCTAAAATTGCCATGGTCTGGTTCCATTTCCCCGGAAAGTATTTGAAAAAGGGTAGTCTTGGCCAGGCTGTTTTCACCCATAAAGGCGATCTTATCCCCTTTGTTCACAGTAAAACTTACGTTATCCAAAACCTTTTCACCATCAATGGTCTTAGTGATTTTGTCCACTTCCAGAATTACGTTACCGCAGGCGCGTTCCGGCATAAAGGAAATAAAAGGATATTTTCGTGACGACACGGGCATGTCCTCAATGGTGAGTTTTTCTAAAAGTTTTTTCCGGGAAGTGGCCTGCTTGGATTTGGAGGCATTGGAACTGAAGCGCTGGATGAACGCCTTTAATTCATTGGCACGGTCCGCAACTTTCCTGTTTTCAGTCTGTTTTTGTTTCAGATTCAGTTGGCTTGCCTGGTACCAGAAATCGTAGTTCCCCGCATACACCGAGATTTTGCTAAAATCAATGTCTGCAATATGGGAGCAGACCTGGTTCATGAAATGGCGATCGTGTGATACCACGATGACCGTATTCTGAAATCTGTAGAGAAATTCTTCAAGCCAGGCAATGGATTTGATATCCAGGTTGTTGGTGGGCTCATCCAGAAGCAGGACATCCGGGTTGCCGAACAGGGCCTGGGCTAAAAGAACCCGCACTTTTTCACCGCCCTCAAGTTCCTTCATCTTTTTGAGGTGCAAGTCTTCTGAAATTCCCAGACTATTTAAAAGAACTGCTGCCTCAGAATCTGCTTCATACCCGTTCATCTCTGCGAATTCGATCTCAAGCCCACCTGCCTTGATTCCATCCTCTTCTGAAAAATCCGGTTTTGCATAAAGTGCATCCCGCTGGATCATAATTTTATAAAGTTTTTCATGACCCATTATCACAGTGTTTAAAATAGTTTCTTCGTCAAAGGCAAAGTGGTCTTGTCTTAACACCGCAATTCGCTCATTGGCTCCTACACTGACAGCTCCTGAGTCTGATTCGATATCCCCTGCAAGAATTTTTAAAAATGTAGACTTTCCTGATCCGTTGGCTCCGATGAGTCCGTAACAATTACCCGGTGTAAACTTTATATTGACGTCTTTGAACAAAATCCTCTTGCCATAAGCCAGGGATACGTCTGTTGTAAAAATCATTGTTGTCTTGCTTCCTTTATTATAATAAAAAAAACCACAGGAATGAATCCCGCAGTTTAGAAATTGAAAAAAATCGAATCTTACTTATCATTTTTTGGGTTCAAGCGCAAGAGCTGAATAATTACAAGAAATTATTCTCCAAAACCGACCTTTTGTCTTAAGTTCTTAAGCTTGCCATGCTTTTTTTTATAATCCAACCGTTTTTTCTTTGCATTTTTGGAAGGCCGGGTGGGTTTTCTTTTTTTTTGTTTGGCCAATGACTTTAAAATTAAAGATTTGAGCCGATTGAGGGCGTCTTCTTTATTTTTTTCCTGGCTTCGAAATCTTTGTGCCTTTATAACGATGATACCATCCTTTGAAATTCGTTGATCGTTTAAGGCCAGAATTTTTTCTTTATAAACATCCGGCAGGCTTGAATTTTGAATATCAAATCTCAAATGTATGGCACTGGAAACTTTATTTACATTCTGCCCACCGGCTCCCTGTGCCCTGATCGCCTCACACTTAATTTCATTTTCAGGGATACTTAACCGGTTCGAAATCTTCAACATGATAATCCTTCTTTTAATGGAATCACCCATTTAAATCTGCCAATTCAGAAGGGTGAATCATCAATATACTTTTTATTTTTTGTCTGGGAAACATTTTTCTTGCAATTGCTCTTGTTTTTAAATTCTGGTAAAGGACTGCAACATAACTCCAATTATTCTGAAAGGTACCAGTTGAATCTTAATTTTGAGCTTGAAACCCCCAATAAATATTTCTTGATTTTTTGATGGGAAAATTTAAATAATGTATGCAAATTTAATACAAAAGGAACTGAACATCTCTGTGTCGGCCGTTCAATTTTGTCCCGAGATCACAACACAGGTTTAGAAAATAACTCATAAACAATGTTAATCAACCCAGATCAAGGAGAAAAAAATGTCATCCAGATTAATGATACCCCGTTATATTGTATTGCTCATGTTTGCTTCTCTGGTCCTATCTCTATCTGTTGTTCATGGTGAAGTAAAGCCCAGGATCATCAATGGTTCCAAGGGGTTTACTTCCACTTATCCCTGGATGGCCAGCATTTCTGTGATAAGCCCGGACGGCCAGTTTGAAGGTTCTTGCGGAGGATCATTAATCGCCCCCAACTGGGTATTGACTGCTGCTCACTGTTTTCTGAATGAAGCCGGTAATGCTGTAGACCAGACAGCTGTTGACAGGACCACAATTTTATTGAATTCAGATACAAAGCAACCTGAAGAAACAGGAAGTTTCAGTGTTAATGCAAAACAAGTCATTATCCATCCCAGCTTTAATCCGGATGATTTGACTAGTTTGAACACTGAAGACTCAGATATCGCCCTGGTTGAACTGGAATCCTTTGTGAATCTGCCACCCATCCCTTTGGCCCAGGGAAGTGGCACACTACTTCCCGTAGGAACCGAAACCATTATCATGGGGTGGGGAGCCACTGGTATTGATGCTGCCCAGCAGTCCATCAACACTTCAAATAGTTTGCTTCAGGCCCAGCAGAAAACCGTATCTGAATCCCAGTGCGGCTTTTTCTATAGCAACCCTATTACGAAAAGCATGTTGTGCGCCGGGGCAATTGGGCCAGGAGACACCACAGACACCTGCCAGGGTGACAGTGGGGGACCCATGCTGGTGAATTCCACATCAGGCTTTATCCAGGTGGGAATTGTCAGTTTTGGAGGCATATGCGGTACTCCGGACGAACCTGCAGTTTATACCAGGATTTCAAATCTAAACAATTTCATAAGCCAGTATGTTACCAATGCAGTTTTTAAGCCTGTTGCACCCGTGCAGTTTAATTGTACAAACAGCTCCCTTGACAGTCTTTTAAACATTACAATTCCCTGCCTGAATTTCAATGGACAAAACTATGGGGCAAATTTATCATTGGTTAACAAAACCGATCTGCTCTGGCAGTGGAATGGTTTAATCGGCGCCAGCGCATGCGGTACATCAGACACTGTTTGTGCCACGCTTGCAAATGATTTAACCCTCACCATTCCAGGCATTTCCATCGCGGGAGCTCCTTATACTGTGAAATTATCATATTCAAAAGCCAATTCCATCAATGACAAGATTATCTGGAAATACCTGACCCATTATGCTGAGTAATGTATGAAAAATTAAATTTTAAATATAATAAATAAAGGGGGGAAAATGGATAGACTTGATGCCATTTTTGCACCGGAAACCATAGCGGTTATTGGAGCGTCAACACAAAAAGGAAAAGTTGGGCATGATATTTTTGCCAATATTTTATCCGGAGGGTTTAAAGGTACGCTCTACCCTGTCAATCCAAAAGCAAAATCTGTTTTAAGCGTAAAATGTTATACTCAAATTGCAAATATACCTGATCCTATTGATCTGGCTATGATTATTCTTCCACCCAAACCTGCTTTAAATGCTGTAAAAGATTGCATTGAAAAAGGTGTCAAAGGGATCGTAATCGTTTCTGCCGGGTTTAAAGAAGTGGGCGGAATAGGTGCGCAGATTGAAAAAGAAATCAAAACCTTGTGTGAAAATGCAAAAGTAAGGCTTGTTGGTCCAAATTGTTTAGGGGTGATTAATCCTTCTCCAAAAGTGTCGTTGAATGCCAGTTTTTCAGCACGAATGCCCACTGCTGGAAATGTTTCCTTTATTTCCCAAAGCGGAGCGCTTTGTACTGCTGTGCTGGATTACGCAGCTGACAAAGGGTTTGGATTTTCAAAATTCATTTCCATCGGGAACAAGGCAGATGTGGATGAGCTTGATTTATTAAGGTATTATTATAATGATCCAGACACAGATGTTGTAATGATATATATGGAAGAGCTTTCCCGGAGTGCTGAAGAATTTATATCCGAAGTGAGGCAAATGACCTCGGGAACCAATCCAACCCATGTGATTGCTATAAAATCCGGTTCCTCAGATGCCGGAGCAAAAGCCGCTGCCTCCCATACAGGAGCCCTGGCAGGATCTGATGCTTTGTATGATGCTATTTTTACAATGTCTGGAATTTTGCGGTGTGCAACGGTGAATCAATTATTTGATTATGCTCAGGCCTTTGCAGCCAATAAATATCCCACAGGAGAAAAGATAGCCATTATCACCAACGCGGGTGGACCGGGCATCATTGCAACGGATATGAGTGAGCAATCCGGGTTGAAGCTTGCTGAGTTTTCCCAAGAGACCATTAAGGAATTAAAAAAATATCTGCCGGCTACTGCTAATTTTCAAAATCCTGTTGATGTCATAGGTGATGCGGCAAAAGACCGTTATGAAAATACATTAGCCACGGTATTAAGTGATCGCGGGGTGGATGCCGTCTTGATAATTTTAACTCCCCAATCCATGACCGATGCCATTGGTACGGCTGAAGCCATAGTGAATATTGCCAGACACAGCATTAAACCCATTGTGTGTTCGTTTATGGGTGTTGTGGACGTGTCCGATGGTGTTAAACTTCTACAAAAGCATAAAATTCCTGTTTATCAGTTTCCGGAAAGTGCTGCCAGGTCTTTAGGTGCATTAAGACAGGGAATGCAGTGGCTTTTCAGGAAAATTTTACCGCAATATAAACTCACCTATGATACTGCAAAAGCAAATTTGATCATTGAAACATATCTGAAAGAAGGTACAACAGTCTTTAGTGAGCAGGATGGAAATGAACTCCTTAAATGTTACGGGTTTAAAACCCTTCCCATGGCCCTGTCAAAAGATATAACACAGGCCTGCAAAATTGCCGGGGAGATAGGCTTTCCAGTTGTTATGAAGATTGCTTCAAAAGATATTCTGCATAAGACGGATGCGGGCGGAGTAATGGTGGGAATTGAAGATAGTGATAGTGTTAAAAAGGCCTTTGAAACTATCATGGAAAAAGCAAAAGCTTATAATCCTGATGCCCGGATAGACGGTGTCCTGATCCAGAAGATGGTTCCCAAAGGAAAAGAAGTGATATTGGGCTTATCAAAAGATCCGGTTTTCGGGCATGCGGTCATGTTCGGACTGGGGGGGATTTTTGTAGAGGTCTATAAAGATGTCGTTTTCAGGTTGTCACCCATGGGCAGAAATGTTGCCAGAAGAATGGTCAGGGCTATCAAGGGGTATCCGATTCTTAAGGGGTTACGTGGAGAAAAACCCTCTGATATTGAAACCATAGAAAAACATATTGTTTCATTAAAAGCCATGGCAGATAATCATCCCATGATAAAAGAGCTGGATATTAATCCTTTGTTTGTGCATGAAGAGGGAGAGGGCACAACTGTTGCCGATATTCTTATCCGACTTGACGATCAGGAGGGGTGATCATTTTTTTGTATCCCGTTATAGCAAAGGTCCCCCCTGCTGTTAAGGCGTTGAAAGGCAAAAAGAGAGTTGAAGCCTTAAGCCTTTTTGCCAGGGAAAGCGCAATGGCTTCCGGCCGGAAATCAAAGCTTTTTATGGATATATTTGATAAAGATGCTTTAGGCGTTCCCCTGCCGTTCAAAAGTGTGTATTGGTCTATTAGTCATAAACCCGGATTTGTAGCTGGGGTTGTCTCCATAAAAAAAATCGGTATTGATCTTGAGAAGATCAAGGATGTTTCTGATCTCTTATTTAAAAAAATTGTGAGCCCCAAAGAAAGAGCGCATTTCAATACTCAGGAAAAATCTCTTGTTTTTTTCAGGGTATTTACAGCAAAAGAGGCCGTGCTGAAAAAAACAACCCATGGGATTAAAGGTTTGTCAAAAGCAACGATAAAAAAGGTTGTTGATGATAAAAATTTAGTGGTTCAGTATTTAGGCAAAAAATATTGGGTTGAAAATTTTTATTTTGACGGTTACCTTGCATCAGTGACAAAGGATAAAACGGTTGATGTTTTTTGGACAATTAGATAAGGCAACAAAAAAAAATATGCTGATTTTTTTGTAATTATTCAGCTTTTCGCAGGATTACAAATATTTTCGAATTTTTGATCAGGCAGTATATAAAAAATTTATATAAGGAGATAGAAAATGGATAAGGGAAATGGTTTTACTATGAGTGAAGGCCCTTCGGCTGGCAAAGGCCGGATAAAAATTGATTTTTCAAGTTTTATTCTGTCATTATATTCATCAGGACTTGTTCAGCTCGGCAAGGTTGAAGAACCGTCAACTGGAAAAAAAACCATTAATCTTGATCTTGCAAGGCACACCATTGAGATGATTGCCATGCTGAAAGAAAAAACTAAAGGTAATCTGACTGAAGAGGAAGATAATCTGCTCAATGCCCTGCTAAGTGAAATCAGGCTGGCTTATGTTGAGGCAAAAGCTTGATTAAAAAAATTGCATCCTTTGCAAAGATAAATCTGTTTTTATATGTTACCTCCAAACGAAAAGATGGTTATCATAACCTTTATTCTTTGATGACTCAGATTGATCTTTGTGATGACATTTATATTCAATTTATTCAAAAAGAATTATCAATCACCTGCGATCATCCAAATGTACCCGAAGATGAATCTAACCTTGCCTATAAAGCAGCTGTATTATTTTATCAGTTTTTAAAAATTAAAACGGGTGAAGGCAAAATTGGTCTTTCCATTAAAATTATAAAAAGAATACCGCCCGGTGGTGGATTGGGTGGTGGAAGCAGTAATGCAGCTGCCGTTTTGATGGCTTTAAACAGGTACTACAAAATACCTTTTTCAAAAGCAGAGCTGATGACAATGGGGCTGAAACTGGGTGCGGATGTACCCTTTTTTATCTTTGGATATCCTGCAATCGCCAGGGGTGTTGGAGAAAGGCTTGAAAAAGTAATCAATTTAAAAGCCTATCATCTTGTTTTGTGTGACCCCGGGATAACCGCTTCAACAGGCAATGTGTATAAAAATATTGATTATAGATTGACATCAAAGCCAAAAGATAATATAAAGATTGGTTTGAATGAACGGCTACGGGGACAGGCATTTGATGTTAGGGATCAGATGCACAATGATTTAGAAGAGTCTGCATGCAGACTCTACCCTGAAATTAAAGAAACAAAAGAAGAGATGGCAATGTTGCTGCAAAGAGAAGTCTATATGACTGGAAGCGGTGCCACTCTTTTTGCTCTTTTTTCAGACTGGGAAAATGCTAATAAAGGTTTTGAACGTCTTTTAGATACGTGGGCCAAGAGCAAAAAAAAGATGTTCCTTTCCTCGTTTAATTCATAATAAAGAGTTTAATGTATTGGGGCGTCGTCAAGTGGCAAGACACAGGGTTTTGATCCCTGCATTCAGAGGTTCGAATCCTCTCGCCCCAGCCATGTTTTTATAACAGGATTTTTAAATTTTAAAAAGAGATTTGATATGAATGGCTTATCAATTTTTGCTGGAAATTCAAATATTATTCTTGCAGACAGGATTTCAGAATACCTTGCGAAACCATTGGGAAGATTAAAAGTCAATCGTTTCAGCGACGGTGAAACTCAGGTTGAAATCCAGGAGAATGTCAGAAAACAGGAGATTTTTGTAATACAATCTACTTGTAAACCTGTGAATGACAATCTAGTTGAATTACTGCTTCTGATTGATGCATTTAAACGATCTTCTGCCAATAGAATTACAGCAGTAATCCCTTATTTCGGGTATTCACGCCAGGACAAAAAAGTATCTCCCAGGGTTCCCATCAGTGCTAAAGTAATTGCAGATCTTCTTGAGAATACAGGAGTTCACAGGGTGATAACAATGGATTTGCATGCTGGGCAAATTCAGGGATTTTTTAATTGTCCGGTTGATAATCTTTATGCTGCTCCTATCATAATTGATGATATCAAAACCCGGCATCCTGAAAACCTGGTTGTTGTATCACCAGATGCAGGCGGTGTTGAAAGAGCAAGGGCATATGCTAAACGACTGAATGCAAGCCTTGCTATTATTGATAAAAGAAGAAGTGCGCCAAATAAGGCCAAAGCCATGGCCATCATCGGAGATGTTGAAGATAAAATAGCTATTATCCTTGATGATATGGTTGATACGGCAGGGACATTGACTGAGGCTGCAAGTGTTATAGTTAAAAAGGGAGCAAAACAGGTCCATGCGTATTGTACGCATCCAGTGCTTTCAGGGCCGGCTATTGATAGAATCAACAAATCATCTTTAAGCTCTCTTGTTGTAACAGATACTATCCCTTTATCAGTAGAAGCAAAACAATGTGACAAGATTGAGACGTTATCCATTGCCAAACTGGTTGGCGAAGCGATTATGCGTAGTTACAGGGGTGATTCTGTAAATTCTCTATTTGTATAAAATTAAGTATATATTAGTCTTTTAAGCATGCTTGCATGCAGTTACGGAGGAAAAAACTTTGGAATTAATTGAATTAAGCGCAAAATCAAGAGAAAATAAAGGTAAGGGCGCTGCCAGAAAATTAAGAAAAAATAATGAGATACCAGCGATTGTCTACGGTGCAAAAAAAGATCCTGCAATGCTTTCCATTGACAATACTGAATTTATTAAAATAATCAGGGAACATGGTTCAATGGGCCTTTTTTTCAATCTCAATATTGATGGGGATTCTGGGAAGAAAAAGAGCGTCATGCTAAAGGATATACAAATGGACACCTTTAGTTTGAATTACCTGCATATTGATCTGCATGAGATTGATATGGATACCGAGGTTACAATGAGTGTTTTAGTAGAAACTATTGGTGAAAGCATAGGAGTAAAAGAAGGCGGGCTTCTCCAGATTATCCGGCGTGAGCTTGATGTAGTTTGTAAGCCGACTGATGCACCGGAAACGATCCAGATTGATATCAGCGATCTTGACGTAGGTGATGCCGTTCATGTTGAGGATATTGATCTTGGTGAAAATATTGAAATTCCCCATGATGTTAATTTTACAATAATTACAATAGGTGCGCCGACTGTTGAAGAAGAAGAGATTGAAGAAGAAGATGAACTCTTAGAAGAGGGTGAAGAAGCGGCTGCTCCTTTAGATGAAGAGACTCCTGAAGAGTAGCTTCAATTGTAGATGTCGGATTCAAAATTTAAAATTATTGCGGGTCTGGGCAATCCAGGGAAAAATTATGCCCAGACCCGTCATAATATAGGCTTTTTAGTCGTTGAAGCACTGGCTTCAAAATCCCGCCTTTCCATTAATAAATCCCGATTTGATTCTGAGTATGTGAAAGCAAGGATTAAAGAAAGAGAAGTTTTCCTTGTAAAACCTTTAACATATATGAATAAAAGCGGTTTCCCCATCCATAAGTTTGCTTCTTATTATAAAGTCGTTATGGAAGATATCATTATTGTTCATGATGATATGGATTTAGATTTCGGGAAAATAAAAATTGTTAAGAGCCGCGGCCATGGAGGGCATAACGGAGTGCGATCCATTGTTGAAGCATTTGGCAAAAAAGATTGTACCCGGATTCGAGTGGGTGTCGGGCATCCAGGAGCGGGAAAGGATGTTACAGGGCATGTCCTTGGCAGCTTTACCCCTGATGAAATTAAAATACTGGACCATTGTATAGACAAGGCTTCAGATGCCTGCCTTTATATCCTTGAGAATGGTTCGACCGCAGCCATGAATTTTTTTAATGCCAGATGATAGGCTGAAGATTCGTTATAGCAAAATACATATGAGCTAAAAGCATATAGGTTGAAAATACCCATTATTCTGCGAAATATATCCTCCATAATTGAGTTTTAAAGATTTCTATAAAATTTATTTTATTGACAATGCTGTTAAAATATGGTTCTCTACCCGATGATGGGTTAATTGTTTTCATAATAAAAGATGGGAGATCTAATGGCTGAAAAATTCAAAAAAACCAAGATAAACGAAGAAGTCCCGACTAAAAAAGAATTTTTCAAAGGTGATCTGGCAGTCTACCCTGCACACGGTGTTGGCTGCATTGAATCAATTGAGAGCAAGGAGATAAATGGAGACACCATGAATTTTTACATGATGAAGATCGTGGAAAATGGCATGGTGATTATGATTCCGACTTCAAATGTGGAATCAGTAGGCTTGAGGGAAGTTATTCCTGAAACAGAGGTCCCTGAAGTCTATAAGGTTATGCAGGAAAAGGCACAAGGTGCTGATAACCAGACATGGAATAGAAGATACCGTGAATATATGGATAAGATTAAAACCGGATCCATCTATGATGTTGCTGAGGTTTTCAGAGATCTTTTTCAGCTAAAGCTTGAAAAAGATCTTTCTTTTGGTGAGCGTAAGCTTCTTGATACGGCCCAGAATTTACTGGTCCAGGAATTGTCGACTGCCAAGGATATTGACGAAAAATCAATGATGCAGGAAATTGAGAACCTTTTTAATTAATCTTTCTTTAAAATTAAACAAATTTGAAAACCGGCGGGCAATAAATAGTTCGTCGGTTTTTTTGTAATGAAAATAAATATTAAGATATCTGAAGATCTAAAAAATGTCCGTCTTGATGCAGTCATCTCAAATTTGAACAAAGCCTGTTCAAGGAATCTTGCCGTAAAACTTATAAACAAAGGCCTAATTTTTGTTAATAATGAAAACAAGAAACCCGGCTTTAAGCTAAAACCAAATGACATTATTACAGGGATTATTCCTGATCCAGATTATGATATTGCAGTAATACCTGAAAATATTCGTCTGGATATTCAATTTGAAGACGACCATATTATTGTCATCAATAAAAAAGCGGGTATGGTTGTCCATCCGGCTCCGGGAAATTTATCCGGAACCCTTGTGAATGCACTGCTATTTCATGAACCTGGTATAAAAGAGGTAGGGCAGGATCCTTTCCGATCCGGTATTGTCCATAGACTGGATAAGGATACCAGTGGATTGATGGTGGCTGCGAAAACAAAAAAAGCTTTAGATTTTCTGCAAAAAGAATTCAAATACAGACGTGTGTTAAAAAAATATCTTGCCCTGATTTCCGGCTATATATCAGAGAATAAAGGAGAAATTAACCTTCCCATAGGACGTCACCCTGTGAAAAGAAAACTAATGGCTATAAACTATGAAAAAGGTAAACCTGCCAGAACCTGCTGGAAAATAATAAAGCGGTTTAAGACAGCCTGTCTTGTTGAAGCCCTCCTAAAAACAGGGCGGACCCATCAAATAAGGGTTCATTTTTATGCCATTGATTATCCATTGATTGGTGATTTAGTTTATCAGCCCAGAAGATATCGAAAAAAAAAGAGTATCACTCCCAGGCAAATGCTTCATTCCCAGAAGCTTGCTTTCAGACATCCTTATTCGGGTAAAAAAATGCAGTTTGAAGCAGACCTGCCCCAAGATTTTTTAAAGACGATATCACAGCTTGAATCCTTAAAATGAAAAAAAGGTAATATGTCAAAAAAGCACTACCCTGAAATGCACACGGCCGAGCATATGCTTAACCAGGCAATGGTAAGTAAATTTGGATGTAACAGATGTTTTAGCGCCCATATCAATAAAAAAAAGTCAAAATGTGATTATCATTTTGAGCGTGCTTTGACATCGCTTGAAATCATTGAACTAAATGACAGCATTAATCGCCAGATAAAAAAAGATCTGCCCATAATTATAAAAATGGTATCCAAAGAGGATGCTCAAAGGCGATATAAAATAGACCGGGTTCCTGATCAAGAAGCGTTGAAACAAATTAGGATTGTCAGTATTGGTGATTATGATGTCTGCCCGTGCGCAGGGTTACATGTCAATTCAACCCGCGAGATAGGGCAGTTTAAGATTACAACAACAGGGTTTGAAGGCGGAGTTCTTAGGATAAGGTTCAAGCTTTTATAATTTTTTTATACTTTCCTTGACAAAAAGCAACTTCTTATCTATTTATGCGCCTATGGGTATATTATAGACCCGCATTATCCTGCCCTGGAGCATGGGTCACTATACTATAAATTTTTATTGGCATAACTGCATACTCGAGCAGGAGAAATGGTAAAGTAAGGAGGCATAATGGAAGAACGTTTAGGAAAAATCTTATCGTGCTATGAAGGTAAAAATATTGAATTGATTCCGATTTTACAACAAGTTCAAAGTGAGTTTGGCTACCTTCCGGAAGAGACAATGCGTAAAGTTGCAAAATTTGTTGTAGTACCTGAAAGTAAAGTATATGCAGTGGCGACGTTTTATGAACAATTCAGGTTCACCCCCATGGGAAAAAATAAGGTGACGGTTTGCAGGGGGACAGCCTGCCATGTCCGTGGTGCTGAGCAGATTCTTGAAAAAATTGAGGACAGATTAGACATAAAAGAAGGGGAAACCACGGAAGATCAAAATTATACCTTGGAAACAGCTGCATGTATTGGTTGCTGTGCACTGGCACCATGTGTAATGGTCAATGATGATGTAAAGGCCAAATTGACCACGAAAAATGTGGATACGCTTTTTGTGAAGGAGGCATAAAATGAAATTCAGTGATATAAAAAAGCGTGCGGAAGATGAATGGAAGGAACTGGTTCAAAGCAAAATGCCGAAAATTTATATTGGGGCGGCAACTTGCGGTCGATCTGCCGGAGCATTAGCCGTAAAACAAACCTTTGAAGAAGAGATCGAAAAAAGAGGTATTGATGCAAAAATAGTTGAAGTCGGGTGTTTTGGTCCCTGCTACACAGAGCCTCTTGTTAATATTGTTAAATCTGATGGCTCAAATATATTTTATAAAAATGTGAACAAAAAAATTGCATTGGAACTGGTTGAAAATTATATCCTCGGTGATGATCCTCTGGCACATTATGCTTTAGGGACTGTCGGGGATAAAAAAGTACCTGGAATTCAAGATTTAATGGGCACGCCCTTTTTTAAGCCCCAGGCAAGAGAACTTTTTCATAATACAGGTATTATTGATCCAACAAATATCAACCACTATATTGCTCAAAATGGTTATAGCGGGTTAGCAGCTTCCCTTAAAATGAAACAGACCGATGTCATTGAAGAAGTCAAAATTTCAGGTCTTCGCGGCAGAGGTGGTGGCGGATTTCCTGCCGGGCGCAAGTGGGAAGCCGGTCTGGCGTCAAAGGGTGAGGAAAAATATATTGTCTGTAATGCTGATGAGGGCGATCCCGGGGCATTCATGGATCGATGTACTTTAGAATCAGATCCGCACGCCGTTCTGGAAGGTATGGCCATTGCCGGTTATTCAATTGGAGCCGCCAAAGGCTATGTCTATGTTCGAGCTGAATATCCATTAGCCGTGAAACGGTTTAATAATGCCATCAAGCAGGCACACGAGATGGGTTTTCTTGGTGAGAACATTATGGGTACCAATTTTAAGTTTGATATTGAGTGCTTTCTAGGCGCGGGTGCATTTGTCTGCGGCGAATCCACTGCGCTGACCCTGTCCATAGAAGGCAACAGGGGAATGCCGAAAGCGGCTCCGCGGCCCAGAACAACAGAAGAAGGGCTTTTTGACAAACCAACTGTATTGAATAATGTTAAAACATTTGCCTACGTACCTCAGATCATAACCCGAGGCGGTGCATGGTTTGCAGGTATCGGGACTGAAAACAGCAAGGGAACAGCAGTTTTTGCCCTGACAGGCAAAGTGAATAATTGCGGTTTGATCGAGGTTCCTATGGGTATTTCTTTGCGGGAAATTATCTTTACTATCGGCGGCGGAATTTGTGATGGTAAAAAATTTAAAGCTGTTCAGACGGGTGGTCCATCAGGCGGTTGTCTGCCCGATACTTTTCTGGATACACCTGTGGACTATGATTCTTTGAAAGCTGCCGGCTCCATGATGGGCTCAGGTGGTATGGTCATCCTGGATGAAACCACCTGTATGGTTGACATTGCTCGATATTTTCTGGATTTTACCCAGAAAGAATCCTGCGGACAATGTACCCTTTGCAGGGTGGGCACCAAACAGATGCTGAACATTTTGATAGACATCACTAAAGGAAAAGGTAAACCCGGTGATATTGAGTTGCTTGTGGAGATGGGCGAAGCTGTGAATGCAGGCTCTCTTTGTGGTCTGGGACAAAGCGCGGCGAATCCTGTTTTGACCACGATCAAATATTTTAGAGAAGAATATGAAGCTCATATCAATGATAAAGCCTGTCCAGCACTGGCATGTAAAGAACTGGTTTCATATCTTATCGATGAAGAAAAATGCAAGGGTTGCACAATCTGTGCAAAAGCCTGCCCTGTGGAAGCAATTACGGGTGAGAAAAAGCAGGTTCATGTACTTGACCAGGACAAATGTATTCGATGCGGCATGTGCTTTGAAAAATGTCCGAAAAAATTTCGTGCAGTGGAATGCGTCCCAGGACGTGTAAATTAAGGAGGTAACAAGTGACCGAGAAAATAGAACTTAAAATAAACGGCCTGTCCGTTACAGCCGATAGCGGCATGACCATACTGGACGCAGCGCTCAGAAAAGGAATTTACATTCCACATCTTTGTCATCATCGACAATTGGAACCCATAGGGGCCTGCAGGCTCTGTCTTGTGGAAATCCAGGGAGAGTGGAAAAAAACAGTCATTTCCTGCAAGACTCTGGTCAAGGAAGGCATGGTTGTATTAACCGAGACACCCGAGATCCAGAAAATAAGACAGATTAATGTAGAACTTATCGTGGCGGATCATGATACAGACTGCCTGAACTGTTTCCAGAACACCAAGTGTGCCTTACAGCGGGTAGCGGATCATGTTGGAATGGATAAAAAAAGGCTTGACCGGTTAAAAAAACCAGATAAATTACTCCCTATTGATGATTCCAACCCGTTCTTTACTTTTAATCCAAACCGGTGTGTGTTATGCGGTATCTGTGTGCGCACCTGTGATGAAATTCAAAATATCCAGGCCATTGATTTTGTTCATCGGGGACTGGGAACAAAAGTTGCCGGTTTTGGGGACAGGCCCCGGCTTGAATCCAATTGTGAATCCTGCGGTGAGTGTATTGTTCGCTGCCCCGTAGGTGCATTGACTGAAAAAGATGCTGTAAGACCCACCCACCAGGTAAAAACGATTTGTGCCTTCTGCGGGTGCGGCTGCGGTGTGGTCTTGGGCGTCAGGGATAATAAACTGGTCAGCGCCAGGGGAGATCTGGGCAATAAAGCGAGCAAAGGCAGACTTTGTGTCAAGGGCCGCTTTGGTTATAAATTTGTAAATCATCCTGACCGCCTGACTTCTCCTATGGTTAAAAAAGATGGCAATTTTGTCGAGGTGGGATGGGATGAAGCTCTAGACCTTGTGGCAGATAATTTTGCCAAAAACAAAGGTGATAAATTTGCAGGCATTTCCTCTGCCAAAGCAACAAACGAGGATAATTATGTCTTTCAAAAGTTTACCCGGGCCGTTATGGGGACCAATAATATAGATCATTGTGCACGTCTGTGACATGCTCCTACTGTGGCCGGTCTGGCCACCTCTCTGGGAAGCGGTGCAATGACAAATACAATTACTGAACTTGGTGATGCCTCAACCATTCTGGCGATTGGGACCAACACCACAGAGGCGCATCCTATTGCTGCTCTGCAGGTAAAGGATGCAGTACGTAAAGGCGCCAAGCTGATTGTTGCTAATCCCAAAGAAATTGAACTCTGCCGATTTGCTGCCGTATTTCTACAACATAAACCTGGAACTGATGTGCCGTTGCTTATGGGAATGATGCGGGTAATTTTGGAAGAGGGACTAGAAGATAAAGCCTTTATAGCAGATCGTTGTGAAAATTTCGAATCCTTTGAAAAATCTCTGGAAGCATTCGACTTGGATACAGTGGAAAAACTTACGGGTGTGGCTCAGGATAAAATCATCAAGGCCGCCCGGATCTATGCCACTCAAACACCGAGTTCCATCATCTATTGCATGGGGATTACCCAGCATGTTCACGGTACTGATAATGTACTGGCAGTCAGCAACCTGGCATTGCTCACAGGCAATATCGGAAAACCTTCAACGGGTGTGAACCCCTTAAGGGGCCAGAATAATGTTCAGGGTGCCTGTGATATAGGCTGTCTGCCCAATGTTTACCCGGGATATCAGCAAGTAACTTCCCCTGATGCCAGAAGCAAATTTGAATCTGCCTGGGGCGTCGAATTAAGCGACAAAGCCGGTCTGACCCATACTGAAATATTTGATGCGCTTCTTGAGGGTCGTATTAAATCCCTTTACATGGTTGGGGAAAATCCGGTTTTGAGTGAAGCCAATGCCAGCCATGCCATTGAAGCAATGGAAAAAGCAGATTTTATGGTTGTCCAGGACATATTTATGACGGAAACCGCAGAACTGGCCGATGTTGTCCTTCCAGGAGCCGCTTTTGCAGAAAAAGATGGTACATTTACAAATACTGAACGAAGGGTTCAAAGAGTGCGTAAAGCTCTTGATCCTGTCGGAGAGGCAAAACCAGACTGGTGGATTGCCTGTGAGCTGGCCAAACGGCTTTCAGCCAAAGGGTTTGATTTTTCAGGCCCGTCAGAAATCATGGATGAGATGGGCTCTCTTATGCCAACTTATAAAGGGATCTCCTATTCGCGTCTGGAAAAGGGCAGCCTGCAATGGCCCTGTCCGTCAGAGGATCATTCTGGCACACCTTTTTTGCATGCTGAAAAATTCGGTACAGAAACCGGTAAGGGGAAATTTATGCCCCTGGAATATAAAAAACCAGGCGAAGATACAGATAAAGAGTATCCTCTGCTCCTGACCACTGACCGAAGTCTGTTTCATTTTCACAGCACTATGACAAGAAGAGTATACGGACTGAATGTCCTGGGCAAGGAAGAATTGCTGAATATTCATCCGGAAGATGCTGAGAAATTGGGGATTGCAGACGAGCAGATGGTGAAGGTGGCTTCAAGAAGAGGCGAGGTAGAAGTAAAGGCAAAGGTTACAAAAAAATGTATCGTTGGAACAGTATCCATGGGGTTTCATTTTGCTGAAACGCCTACCAATTTGTTGACCTGCTGTGAACTGGATCCTGTGGCAAAAACTCCTGGAACAAAAGTCTGCGCGGTTCGAATAGAAACGATTTGAACATAGACTGAATTAAACTGGTGCAAAAGACTTTGCCTTGTCAGTTATTAGAAATTCAAGGCTGCGGAGATTTGGGTTTAATCGGTTTAAAGAAAATAAGAATCATGATTTGGATGGCAAATGAGTCTGGAACACATACTTGTTGTTGATGATGAAAAAAGGATTGTTGAAAACATTACTCTTTGTTTGAAAAGAGAAGGTTTCCAGACGACAGGTGCATATGACGGCAATGAAGCATTAAGGATTTTTAAGCAACAAAAATTTGACATTGTATTACTTGATGTGAGCATGCCCGGAATGAATGGGTATGAAGTAATGGAACATATTTTTGCCATAGATGAAGAAGCCTTGATTATAATTATTACGGGCTATGCATCTGTTGAATCTGCTATCCGGGCACTTAAAATAGGTGCCTGGGATTATCTTAAAAAGCCCTTTGAATATGCAGATCTTGTAAAAACGGTAAAAAATGCACTTTCCCAGAAAAAATTGATAGCAGATAAAAAAGCTGTTTCCGCAAGACTTGAAGCATCTGAGAGACAATATGAATATATGGTGAATAATTCTCCGGATCTCATTTTTACACTTGATCAAAAGGGATATTTTGCCTTTGTAAATAATCAGTTTGAAAAAGTTCTAGGTTTTCCAAAGAAAGATTTGATTGGAACCGGGTTTGAAGATATCCTTCATAAGGACGACCTTTCAAAAGCTTCCATCCTGACTCGGGTTCAAGGATATGATCAACAGACCACTGAAGGGCAGGATATACTACTCAGGTTTAAAAAGGCAGGGACTAAAACCTCTCAATATGATCCATATGAATTATTTGCTTTTATGGAATTAAAAGTCACTCCAATACATATGCCTGCCAGTGACGGGAAAAAGGAATTCACTGGCGTATATGCGGTGGCAAGGGATGTAACCGAAAGAGTGACCTTAGAAGACCAGCTTCGCCAAGCCCAAAAAATGGATGCTATTGGAACGCTTGCCGGAGGAATCGCCCATGATTTTAATAATATCCTGATGGGTATTCAAGGATATGCATCCCTTGTAAAAAGCGAATTTGAACATGGCAGCAATGAATATAAAAGGCTTGCCAATATTGATGCATATGTTTTCAGCGGAGCTGAGATGGCTAAACAGCTATTGGGATTTGCGCAGAAAACATCCCAGGAGACCAGCCTGATTAATTTGAATTATCTTTTAAAAATGACTGCAAAATTGTTTGGCAGAACAAAAAAAGATATACGGATCGAGCTATCTCTGGATAAGCAATTATGGGGAACTATAGTTGATGAAGGTTTGATTAAACAGGTGGTGATGAACCTTTTTGTAAATGCCTGGCAGGCAATGCCTGAAGGTGGTAAAATTCTCATAAAGTCTGAAAATATTATTGTGGATGAATTAAAGGTGGATGAATTCGGACTTGTAAAAAGCGGTGCATATGTAAAAGTAACGGTCATAGATACTGGTATTGAAATGAATGATGAGATCATGGCACGGATTTTTGATCCGTTTTTCACTACAAAAGAGAGAGGCCAGGGAACCGGCCTTGGACTTGCAACAGCCTATGGAATTATAAAGAGCCATAAGGGAATATTTAAAGTTAAGAGCAAACCGGGAAAAGGCAGTGCTTTTATATTTTTCCTGCCGGCCACAAATACAAAGATTACCCATAGTAAAATGCCTTCAGAAAAAGAGATGATTTTCAATGGGAAAGGCATGGTTTTATTGGTTGATGATGAAAAAGGTGTAATCGAAGTTTGCTCGGAAATGTTAGAACATCTTGGGTATCAGGTCAAAGCTGTTTCAAACGGGGTTGATGCAGTAAATGTCTTAAAAGACAAAAAACAAAAAATAGACCTTGTTATCCTTGATATGGTAATGCCTTTGATGAATGGAGAGGAAACATTTGAAAAAATAAGGGCTCTTGATCCTGAGATGAGAGTGCTTGTATCCTCTGGTTATAGCCGGGAAACAGAAATAGAGAAAATGATGAAAAAAGGGTGCAACGGATTTATCTTAAAGCCTTTTGACATAGCAAAATTGTCTGAAAAATTGAATACCATATTTAAGAATAGCTGAAAAAGGATAGAGGATTGTAAGCACTTATAAGTTTTAATAGTTAAGGGTTTGGGATATGTTCCCAAACCCTTTTGCTTTTTAAGGTCTAACCAAGAGTTTTCTCAAGAAAAGGAATGATTTGTTTTTTACGGCTCATAATGCCTGGTAACCATGCTTTTCCACCAGCAGGGGCGACACCAAACGCTTTTTCAACAACAGAATCATCATCTGAAGCAATCAAAAGCTCGGTGCCTTCTTTCATAATATCCGTAAGCATTAGAAATACACTGTGATGGCCTTTTTCTTGTTTAAGCGCCGCAATATCTTTTTCAAGGTCAGCTTTAATACCATCGACAATTGAAAGATCAACCAGTTCAAGTTGCCCGCAACCGATACCCTTACCACTCATGTTAAAATCTTTGTAATCACGGAGAACCAGTTCCCGAACTGGAGTTCCATCTACGGCTGATTTGACTTTGAACATTTCAATACCCAAAGCATCCAGATCACTTTCACCGCAGATTTCAGAAAGCTTGGCACATACTTTTTTGTCAGTGTCAGTGCAGGTAGCTGATTTGAAAATAACAGTATCAGAAAGAATAGCGCAAAGCATGATGCCTGCAATATCTTTTGGTATTTCAATATCAAAATAATTATACATGGACGCAACAACAGTGCAACTACATCCAACAGGCCATATCCAGCATTCAAGAGGCTGTCCTGTTGTTACATCTCCAAGTTTATGGTGATCGACAATGCCAAGGATATTGGCATCGCCAAGATCGTCAGGGCTCTGGGCAAGATCTGAATGGTCTACAAGGTATACATCTTTTCCTGCATAAGAAGTAACAACCTCTGGTCCTGCAACACCGAATTTTTCGAGTACAAAACTTGATTCAGGGTTTAATTTGCCCTGAATTGCAGGGGCGATATCTTCGCCCAGTTTTTTTTTAAGATCTGCAAGTGCAATAGCTGCACAGACTGAATCAGTGTCTGGATTTTTGTGACCAAATACTAAAATTGACATAAAACTTACCTCCATTTGTTATTTTTGCTTCTATTTTTGATGATTTTAATCCGATAAAATCATCTTCATTTTCATCCAATACTAACCTTATACAAAAAATACGATATTTTATAGAATTAATTGGCAATATAAACAAGAAAAATTTTATAAAACTTTGGGTCTTCCCTTTAAGCATAATTGGAGTCTTTTGTATCAGTACAAAATAGAAATTTCTTTTGCATTGCCAGGTGTATTAATGGTATTTAGTTATGAATGCCGGTCTGAAAAAAAACCGATTTGGTAAGGCAAGGTATCTTAACAACAGGTATGAAGCGATTGCTTAAATTATCATCAATAATTATAAGGGAATCCAATGTTTATTGTTAATATTCTTATTTTAAGTGTAGCCATTTTTCTTGTTTCCAGTTTTCTTCCCGGAATTAAAATTAAAAATTTTATGACCGCCATAATTGTAGCCGTTGTCTATAGTGTTATTAATTTTTTAACGGGCTGGCTTCTCATTCTATTAACCCTCCCGTTTATCATTATTACATTTGGTTTGTTTAAATTTGTAATTAATGCATTTCTTCTCTGGCTCACCGATAAAATTATAGAAGATTTTGAGATTAAAAATGTTTTTACTACATTTATTGCCGCATTCTTAATTACGATGGTTGACCTGATCATTAAATGGATTTTTTAATGAGTCCGTAAGTCTGAATACTGCTGAATTAAAATAAGGGACCCATTGGTTTTTATAAATGCGTTCAGCAAAAGGAGCTATGGTATGAAAACAACTGCCAAAGATGTTATGAAAACCGATAAAAATTGATCGAATATTAATTGGTTTTGTTAAATACAGATTTTACATTTAGCGCAGTCAATCATAGGGCAGGAAAACGATTTTTTTTCATGTCTGGCTTTTTCAAACTCTTGAACTAGAAACTCTTTTTTTACTCTATTGTCAAGAAAATCCCAGGGAAGTGGTTTATCAACTTTTGTCTCATGATAAATAATTGAATCGCAATAGGCCTTGTTCTGGTTCATGGTATATGTCCACCCATTATTTAAAGCAGATTCAATGAGATCTGCAGATCTTTGATCCCCACGGGAAAGAAGGGCATGAATCTTTGCTTTTCTCAATGATTCAACATTGATTTTTACATTGGCCACTTTTTTTAGACCTTGGCGGATAAGTGCAATTCTTTTTTTTAAAGTGGTTTTATCTGTCATGGCGGTCCATTGAAACGGTGTAAATGGCTTTGGAATAAATGGGTTTACACTTAAGGTAATGGTGCCGATTTTCTTTTGTTTTTTTGATGCGGCAAGAAAAACTGATTTAATTTTTTTAGTGAGGTCCACTATGGCCAGAATATCCTTGTCCTGTTCAAATGGAAGGCCGATCATAAAATAGAGCTTTAAGTTCATGATACCAGCACTGACAAGCTTCTGGACGGCACCAAGGATATCTTTTTCATCAATTTTTTTATTAATAATATTGCGCATCCTTTTTGAACCTGCTTCCGGCGCAATAGTAGCTGTTTTTACTTTTGCTGCGGCAAGAGCCCGGATAAATTCATCGCCCAGCTTATCAGCCCTGAGGGATGAAAAGGATAGTTTAAAATTGTGTTTTAGTCCATAGTCGCAAATATCTGTTATGTTTGGATGATCTGCAATGGCTGAACTTACAAGTCCTATTTTATCTGTCTTGTCACACGCAGTATCCATGGCAGCATAAATATTTTTAGCCGGATATATTCTTGGAGGCCTGTAAATAAATCCGGCACTGCAGAACCGGCAGCCATGCGGGCACCCTTTAAGGGTCTCAATAAGAAATGTATCCTTAAAAGCGGTTTCAGGTGTGAGAATACTTGTGGCAGTTGTTATCGTGTCAAGAGTTTTAAGAAATTGCACCTTGATTTGAAGTGGTTTTTTATCGGTGTGGAGAGATGGTACGTAGGCACCTGGTATTTCTATTTCCATGGAAAGTAAAAACAAGTTTTTGCTGGTTTTTTTTAAAAATTTATCAAAAAATAAATCCAGGAGGCATTCTGCTTCCCCTAAAAGAAAACAGTCCATAAAAGGAGCAATGGGTTCAGGGTTTAAGAAACAGGCGACTCCCCCTGCAACCACCAGGGGGTGGGTGTGGTTTCGATCGGGCGATCGCAGGGGGATGCCTGCTCTTTCAAGGAGTTGAACAATATGAATAAAGTCGTTTTCAAATGATATTGAAAACAGAATGATATCAAATTGATTAAGGTTTAAACCGCTTTCAAGACTTTTGACCTGAAGGTTACTCGTAATCTGAATGTCTGGAAAAACGCCTTGTTTTTTAGGCTTTGGGTCCTGCATGAAGACCCTTTCACAGGCTATAAAAGTATTTTTATTTGCAATCTTGTATACGGTTTGAAATCCCAGGCTGGACATGCCTGCATTATAAGTATTGGGGTATACAAGTGCTGCTTTTATAAGGTCTTTCCCTTTTTTAATTATGGCTCCCTGTTCGGGAATCTTATTTTTATTTGAGCCATAATTCCATTGCGGTTTGCGCCTTTTACCCATTTATCAATCAGCTTTTCTTCTAAGAAATGTTGGTACCTCCAGATCATTGTTGTCAAAAGGGACTGAGTCGTAATCATTTAGAATATCATCATACCCGACAACTTTTTTATGTTTAACAGTAACAGGATTGTCAAATTCATTCCAGTTTGCAAGTTCCTCCTGGGATGGAGTTCTTAAATGTCCTCTTGCGATGGCACCGGCAGATTGTGGAACTGGCTGCGGTATCGCCGCTGGATGTTGATATCCAATGTTATGCTGAGCAGCCGGCTCAAAATGGTGTACATTATCAGAACTTTTTGAATCTTCAGAGTCAATGCCAGTGGCGATAACCGTGATCCTTATTTCATCTCCCAGTTCATCATCAAATGTCTGGCCCCATATGATTTCAGCGTCATCTCCTACTTCTTTGTATATCCTGTCAGAAGCTTCCGCCATTTCATCAAGGGTGAGATCAGAACTGGATGTAATGTTCATTACCACCCCTTTTGCACCGGAAATGGAAATATCTTCAAGAAGTGGATGAGAAATTGCCCTTTCAGCAGCTTCAACAGCACGGTTTTCCCCGGATGCAATACCGATACCCATTAATGCTTTACCTGCTTTCTGCATGGTGGTTCTGACATCTGCAAAATCAAGATTGACATGACCGGGCATCATTATCAAGTCTGTAATTCCTTTTACAGAATGATGGAGAATCTCATCTGCCTTTATAAACATATCAACCATTCTGGCACCTTTTGTAGCAATTCCCCTTAGCCGGTCATTTGGGATGATAATGACTGTATCTGTAATTCCGTGAAGTTTTTTAAGACCTGCAAGAGCCTGTTTCTCTCTTTTTTTACCTTCAAAGGAAAAGGGTTTAGATGCAACAGCCACGGTCAGTATTCCAAGATCTTTACATATTTCAGCAATGACGGGAGCAGCTCCCGTTCCCGTACCACCGCCAAAGCCTGCTGTAATAAAGACCATGTGGCTGTCCTCTAAGGCCTGCCTCAGTTCATCTGAGCTTTCTTCTGCTGCCTGCTGGCCTTTATTTGGGTCAGCACCGGCACCAAGCCCTTCAGTCAGCTGTTTCCCGATCTGGATTTTTACTTCAGCCTTAGATGCATCAAGTGCCTGAACATCAGTATTTGCAACAATGAATTTTACACCTTTGAGCTTTGCATCAATCATGTTGTTTACAGCATTACCACCGGCACCACCAACACCAATAACTTTGATTTTTGCTGATTTTTCATTTTCTACATAAGAGAAAGCCATTTCCACCTCCCTAAAAAAATTAAATTATATTTTTAAACCACTGTTTCATTCTGTATAATATTCCGGTAAAGCCTTGAGATGGTGTGTCTTGAAAATTAGCTCTGCAGGTTGCGCTGGAACCTAACAGGACAAGCCCTACACCCGTTGCATAGGCTGGATTTTTAACAATTTCTTTCAGCCCGCCGATTTTATTTGGCTTACCGATTCGTACAGGCACATTGAAAACAGATTCTGCAAGATCGTTTATGCCGTCGAGAACAACGCTTCCGCCGGTTAGGACAAAGCCTGCCGGAAATGAGTTTTCAAGTCCATTGGAGAGCAATTCCTTTTTTAAAAGAGAAAAAATTTCTTCTACTCTGGGTTCAAGGATTTCAGAAAGAATCCTTTTTGAAAGTTTTTTAGGGGGTCTTCCCCCAACACCAGGAACTTCTATGGTTGCACCGCTCTTTACATTTTCCGGTACACAGGTGCCATGTTCGATTTTTATTTTTTCAGCTTCCAGAATAGGCGTTCTAAGACCTATGGAAATATCATTGGTTAAGTTGTGTCCTCCCAGGGTAAGGTTATATATAAATTTTAAATTATTATCCTTGAAAAGGGCTAGATCAGTTGTACCTCCTCCCATATCAGCGACTACACATCCCAATTCCTTTTCTTCATCAGTAAGCACTGCTTCGCCCGAGGCCAATGATTCAAGCGCAATGTCACAAACTTCGAGCCCTGCCTTGTTGCAGCACTTGACAATATTTCTGGCTGAAGATACTGCACCCGTGATTATATGAATGTTAGCTTCAAGCCTGATGGCAGTCATGCCCACTGGGTTTTGAATTGATTCCATGTCATCAACAATAAATTCCTGGGGGATGACGTGAAGAATTTCTCTGTCTGCCGGGATGGCGATGGCTTTTGCTGCATCAATTACGCGTTCAACATCCTGGTTTGTAATTTCACGGCCTTTAATAGCGATGAGCCCATGGGAATTAAGACCCTTTATATGATTTCCTGCAATACCTGCATAAACAGATGAGATATCACAACCAGCCATGAGTTCTGCCTCTTCAACTGCTTTTTTTATTGAATCCACGGTTGATTCAATATTGACAACAATTCCTTTTCGAAGTCCTGTGGAAGGGTGTGATCCTACACCAATAACGTTGATTTCATCCTCAAGCATCTCACCGACAACTGCTGTGATTTGAGTTGTGCCAATATCCAGGCCAACGATTATTTTTTCATTTCCCTGCAAATTACGCCCCCTTTTCTAAATCGTTGTGCAGAGCATTGTTCAGTTTTGTTTTGATAAACACTTTTTCAATATTAAAAAGATCCATGGAGCAAATTATTTTTTCAGGAAAGTTTTTATCAATATACTCGCTAATATGTTTTGCTTTATTCAGTTTTGCCTTAAAATTATGAAACCCGAGTTTAACTTGAACAGTCCCCTTTTCGCTAAGGGGAAACCGGTTATAGATATCCCTTGTTTCAATTGTGACACCCGTATTTTTGTTTCCATTTATCTGCCTTATATTACCGCAGTCACCTGATTGTAAAAAATTCATGATTGAATCAAATAAAAGTCCATTAAACAAAAATTGGTCATTGGCAATGGCAAGGTCTATCCCCGTGACAAAGGGAATGTCTTTAACCTGATCCTTGAGAGGATCGTATTCTTTAAAAGGCTTTCCCAGACTATTAATTAAAATATCAGTCAAATTTTCAATTTTTACAATAGCCAGGGGCTCATGCTCTATAACGGATATGGACAATACAGAATCCAGATTTCTTTTAACTAAAGCTGATTGAATCCAGGGGTGGGAAATAATATGCTTTTCAATGGAAAATAAGTTAATCCTTAAAATATTTTTTTCAAAGTCCAGGTCAGCAAGCTTGATAAGCTCTTCTTTTAAAACCCTTTTTGTACCTGTAATTTCAATTTTTTTAATATTGAAAAAAACAGATTGGGTAATAACATCGTATAAAAATATAGATGCAAGGCTTAAGACGCATATAAATACAAAAGTCATAAGGGATTTTAGACAAACAAAAATGCCTGACTCCGACTCCCTGCCTTTTTGAGAATCAGGTTTATACCTGTTGGGTTGAATTTTTTTACTCACCTTGCAGCCTCACTTCTGTTTCTAATTTGATATGGTAATTTTTTAATACGATTTTCTGGATATGTTTTTTTAATAAAAGGACATCTTCACAACTCGCATTGCCAGTGTTTACAATAAAATTTGCATGTTTCTCAGATACCATGGCATCATTGATTTTCATCCCTTTAAGCCCTGAATTGTCAATCAGTTCTCCAGCAGATTTTCCCGATACGGGATTTTTAAAAAAACAACCTGCACTTGCAGCGGAAACAGGCTGCACCATATTTTTTCTGGTAAGGTTTTCCTTAAATATTATTTCTATTTCCTCCCGGGGTTTTGGGGTTAGAACTAAAGTCGCTGCCAAGATAATGCCGGACTGATTAAGCTGTCTGTAAGAAAAATCAAGTTTCTTTCTTTTTATTGTTTTGAATACCAGGGTGTTTTTATCAAATACGTCAATGGATTCAAGACTATCCGAGATATTCCATGTTCTGGTTCCGGCATTCATCATAATGGCACCCCCCACCGTCCCGGGGATTCCTGCCGCATCTTCAAGTCCTGAAAGCGAGTGCTGGACAGCAAACAGACAGACCTTTGACAATCTTTCACCAGCTTCAACATAAATGGTTTTTTTTTGAAGCCCGGCCTGTGCAGTATAGATTTTAGATTTTAAATGCTTTGTAATAATAACAAGACCCCTTATGCCTTTATCTGTAATTAAAACATTGGTGCCGCCCCCAAAAAGAGTAATAGGTATATCCAGCACGGATGCTTTTTTTATTAATTTTTTTAATTCCAGTTTGTCTTTCGGCAGTGCAAGAAGGTCAGCCGGACCTCCTATCTTAAAAGAGGTATATTTTTTCAACGGCTCATCAACAAGGAGCTTAAACTCTTGAACCAACTTTGAAACCGCTGTGTTTTTTATTACCATGCCTTGCCTTTACAATACCTTAAGCAGTTCTTCTCCAAGGGTATAGATGTCTCCTGCGCCCAGTGTCAGGACAACATCTCCTTTTTTTACCTTATGGGTAATCATGGATAACGCCTGGTTAAAATCAGGTGCATGGGCGACCTCTTTATGTCCATGTTTTTTGATACCTTCGCACAGGCTCTGGGCATCAATCCCTTTGATTTTTTTTTCGCTTGCCGCATAAATCGGGAGTACAATCAGGATATCGGCTTGGTAGAAGGAACGGGTGAATTCATGGAACAATCCTTTGGTTCTGGTGTATCTATGAGGCTGGAATACAACTATCAGACGTTTGCCCATGCGACTTTCTCTTATAGCAGTCAGTGTCGCCATGATTTCTGTTGGATGATGCCCATAGTCATCTATGACGGTTATTCCTCTTTTTTCCCCCTTGATTTCAAGCCGTCTTTTTACGCCCTCTATCTGTTCCAATGCTTTTTTAATTGTTTTAAAGGATATGTTCAGCTCAAGCCCCACTGCAATGGAGGCAAGTGCATTTGATATATTATGTTTTCCGGCAATATTCAGATTGATGTTACCCAAAAGTTTTTCATGGTGGAAAACTTTAAAAAAACTTTTACTTCCCATGAATGAGATTTCCCTGGCCCGCAGATCAGACTGGGCAGTCATACCAAAGGTAGTATACCGAACCTTTACTTTGGGAATGATATCCTGGATATGTTCGTTATCAAGGAAGAGAATAGCAAGCCCATAAAAGGGAACCGAGTTGATAAACTGGATAAATTTGTCTTTGATATCTTCAATATCCCGATAAAAATCAAGATGTTCAAGGTCTATATTGGTGACAGCTGCAATGGCTGGAGAATACTTTAAAAAAGATCCGTCACTTTCATCGGCTTCGGCGACAATATACTCTCCTTTACCATGTAATGCATTGGTATCGAGCCCCTTGAGAAGTCCTCCAATAATTACTGTGGGGTCAAGTCCGGCAGTATTGAGAATTTGAGAAATCATGGAGGTGGTGGATGTTTTCCCGTGGGCGCCTGAAACAGCAATAGAGTATTTGATCCGCATCAGCTCAGCCAGCATTTCAGCCCTTGGGATAATAGGAATTAAAAGCTCTTTTGCTCTAATCACTTCCGGGTTCTGACTGGAAATGGCAGTAGAGGTGACCACAACGCTGGCACCCTTTACCTGTTCTTTGCTGTGCCCTTGAAAGATGATCCCGCCTTTTTTTTCAAGCCGTCTGGTAATGGGGGAGAGCTTTAAGTCTGATCCGGACACTTGATAGCCAAGATGTATAAGCAGTTCTGCAATACCGCTCATTCCAATGCCGCCGATCCCAACAAAATGGATATGGTAATTTTTTTGATACATTGAGTTACCCCTTAATATCCTTTGTTTTTAAAATATGATTTGCTATTTTGTTATCAGCATCGGGCATGGCAAGTTGTTTTAAATTTTTGGCCATGTTCTCAATCCTTTCATTATTTTTGATCAAATCTTCAATTGTTTCTTTTAAGACATGTCCAGTGAGTTCGCTATCTTTTATCATCACAGCCGCTCCTTGTTCTTCAAGGGCTTTTGCATTAAAGGTCTGGTGGTCGTCAGCCGCATGGGGGAAGGGAACAAGAATTGAAGGCAGGCCCCTTAAACACAACTCAGAAATTGTTGAAGCCCCTGCCCGTGTGATGACAAGATCCGCCTTATCCTGAAGAAAAGGCATGTTATGGAAAAAGCCTTTGACCGTTGCATCGATTTTCAGATGGCTGTAACGCTGTAAAATTTTAGATTCATTATTGGAACCCGTCTGATGAATAATATTGAATTTGTCCGTATCAGTCATCAACTCAAGGGCATCCATGAATGCTGCATTTATACTTTCAGCACCCTGGCTTCCACCTGTTACAAGAAGGGTAAATTTGTCTGGATCAAAACGATTTAAATTCAGGTTATCTTCAAATGCAGCACTGTCGGTTTTTCTAACAGGATTCCCCACATAATCCACTTTTGGATTGTGGGTAAATCCTTTTGTTTCTTTGAAAGATGTGAAAATGGTTTTGGCAAATTTTGATAATATGCGGTTGGTCAACCCGGGGAAGGCATTTTGTTCCTGGATAGCAGTGGGAATGCACATTAACCAGGCTGCCAGTACAACGGTAAAAGATGAAAAGCCTCCAACACCTAAGACAAAATCCGGTTTAAAACTTTTCATGATTATCATTGACTGTATCAGAGAAATAAGAATGATACTGATGGAGAATGCTTTTTTGAAAAGGTTGCCGCCTTTAATTGGCTTTGAAAATATTGCTTTATGGGGATAACCATATTTTTTAAGGGTCTGTGTCTCAAATGGTGCTTTGGTACCAACAAAAAGAATATTCACTTGAAGGCCGGTCGGTTCATAAATCCGGTCAAGCGCCTGGGCAATGGCAATTCCAGGAAAAAGGTGTCCGCCTGTCTTTCCTCCGGCGATGATTATGTTAGGCTTTTTTTTCATGATCTTTGGAAGCCCCGATATTCATTAAAATTCCCATAGCTGCCATATTGATCACAAGGGAAGTCCCCCCGTAACTTATAAATGGAAGAGTAAGACCTTTTGTAGGTAGAGCCCCTAAAGCAACTCCTGTGTTGATGATGACCTGAACTCCGATATAAATGGTAATCCCCATGGCTGTGATGGCACCAAATAAAGTTTTTGAGTTTTGGGCAATCTGGACCCCTTTTAATAATAAGATTAAATACAAAGATAAAACAGTGAGTACGCCAATCAGTCCTAATTCTTCTCCAATTATTGAGAAGATAAAGTCTGTATGCGGTTCCGGAAGGTAATGCATTTTCTGCATACCAAGGCCGATTCCTTTTCCAAAAATGCCGCCTGAACCAAATGCCTTTAAAGAATGGGTGATCTGGTAGCCTGTATTAAAGGGATCATCCCAGGGATTTAAAAAAGCAAGAATCCTTTCCAATCGATATTCAACCTTATAAACCCAGAAATAGATAATGGGGACCAGTAAAGGCGCTGGAGAAAGCAGGTGGGTTATCTTAACCCCTGCAACAAACATCATTCCCCATGTGATAATCCCTAACACAACAATGGTCCCAAAATCAGGCTGGATGATTATCAGGCAGGCAAATATACCAAAAATAAATGCATGGGGGACAAAACCAATGGAAAATATTTTTACCACATCCTGTTTTTTTGAAAGGGAATATCCAAGGAAAATAATAAGGGCAAGTTTTGCAAATTCTGCCGGTTGAAAAGTGAATCCACCCAGATTCAGCCACCTGTGTGCACCGCCGGCCTTAATGTTTAATGCCGGGACAAGCACTGCTACGAGCATTGCAATAGCGGTAAAAAGGATGATATAGGAAATGTTTTTATAAAGCTTATATGGAAAAGAGGCCGCAACAAACATGATAATAAGGCTGATACCAAAAAATAATGCCTGCTTTTTCATATAGTAAAATACAGTGTTATGGCTTTCCATACTAATGGCAGAACTTGCTGAATAAACCATAACAATACCAATCCCGGAAAGAAGAAGAACAGGAAAAAGAATACTTTTTTCACTGAAAAAGGGATGTATGGTTTTTGTTTGTTTAGCCATTTTATTTATCCCCAAGTGCGTTTACAAGGGTTGTAAAATCATTTCCTCTATGGACATAATCTTCATACATGTCAAAGCTTGCACAGGCAGGTGAGAGAAGGACAATAGCCGGTTCACCCGCGTCATTTTGAGATGCCTTATCAAATGCAGTTTGAACAGCCTCATTCATGGTGAGAACTTCTAAAACCGGGCAAATATTTTTAAAGGTATCTTTGATAAGTGCTCTGCATTCGCCCAGAGCGATAATTATTTTTACGCTCTTTTGGATATCATTGATCAGCAGGGAAAAATTTGTTCCTTTTTCGCGGCCTCCCAAAATAAGGATAATATTTTTTCCAAAGCATTTAATAGCCTGGATAACCGCATCTGTGTTGGTTCCCTTGGAGTCATTATAAAAGGAAACTTTGTCAATTGTTTTAATGAATTCCATTCTGTGAGGCAGATTTTTAAAAGTTTCCAGTCCTTTTACAGCTTTATTTATATCAACACCAATGGCAAGACATGCAAGAAGGGCTGCAGCAATGTTTTCCCTGTTGTGAGCACCTTTCAGCTCTTTTAGTTGATTCGTTTTCACTATATGAGTCAATTCCTGGGTGATAATTTTAATAGTTTTTGAACTGATTTTGGCATTGCAGTTTATAAGGGTGTCCTCTGATGAAAATGTAAAAATTCTGGATTCCAGTTTTTTGGACATAATATTGAAATTTTTAATGGATTCATTAATCACGGCTTTATCAGAAAACCTTTGATGCTTGAAAATACTCCATTTGGAAGTTTCATACGCCTGGGGATCCTCATATCGATCCAGATGGTCTTCCGAGATATTTAAGAGAACTCCCACATCAGGCCTGAACCGGGTTGAAAGATCAAGTTGAAAACTGGATATTTCAGCGACAATAACATCGGTTGCTCCTTTGTTAATCAGATGATCCACAAGCGGTGTCCCAATATTTCCTCCCACAAAAGGCTTCATTCCGCATGATTTTAAGATATCACCAATTAAAGTTGTTGTGGTTGTTTTTCCATTGGTTCCTGTAATGGCAATTACGGGAAGATTATTGTATCGACTGAAAATATCAAGCTCGCCCTCTACATTAACCCCAAGGCTGACCGCTGTTTTGATAAAGGTATTGTTTTTAGAGATGCCTGGGCTTGGTACTATTACATCTGCAAGGTTAAATGTCTTTTGATCATGAAAGCCGATCTGTGTTTCAATCCCAAGTGCATTGAGTTCTTCTGCAATTTTTTTTCTTGAAGCATCAATGTCCGTGGCAATAACTGTTTTGCCTTTGGAACAAAGGAATTTTGCCATTGAGGTACCTGATGTTCCCAGGCCAATAACAAGAAAATAGGGTTGTTTTTCTTTTTTCACTTTCAATTACCTTATTTTCAAAGTGCTTAAGGATAATAATGCAAGGGTAATGGATATAATCCAGAACCGGACTATTACCTTTGATTCATGCCAGCCTTTAAGTTCAAAATGGTGGTGTAAAGGGGCCATCCGGAAAATTCTTTTTCCTTTTGTCAGTTTAAAATAGGACACTTGAATAATAACTGATAAGGCTTCAATCACAAACAGTCCGCCTACAATGAGCAAAAGAATTTCCTGTTTTGTGATTATGGCGATTGTTCCTAGGATTCCGCCCAATGGAATTGAGCCGGAATCACCCATAAAAATCTGTGCCGGGTGTGCGTTAAACCATAGGAATCCCAGCCCGGCACCTGCCAGAGTTCCGCATACCACAGCTATTTCACCAGCAGAAGCAATATGTCTTAAATGAAGGTATTCAGCGATTTGTAAATGTCCTGCAACATAGGCAAAAAACATGTAGGTGACGCTGGCAACGATATAGGGGCCTATTGCAAGCCCGTCAAGGCCATCTGTCAAGTTTACAGCATTTGATGTCGCTACAATGACAAGACAGGCAAAAGGTATGTACCAGATCCCCAAATCAGGGGAAATATCTTTAAAAAAAGGAATGGTCAATGTGGAATTAAAATCAGGACATTTATAGATCAACCATCCTATAATAAGACCAAATAATACCTGGATGAGAAATTTGCCTTTGGCTGAAAACCCCATATTCCTTTTTTTTATCTGCATAAGATAGTCATCGACAAATCCGATAAATCCAAAAAGCAAAAGGGTCAGAAGAAGAATATTGACATAATGGTTAGACAGGTTCCCCCAGATAATAGTGGTCATGAAAACAGAGAAAAGAATCAAGATGCCTCCCATGGTCGGGGTGCCTTGTTTTCCCATGTGGGACTGCGGTCCATCTGTCTGTATGATTTGCCCGATCTGCATCTGAGTAAGTTTTCTAATTACAAAGGGTCCGACAAGAAAACAAATTAAAAAGGCGGTCAGTCCCCCGTAAATCGTTCTGAATGTAATATATCGAAATATATTTAAGAACGAGAAATCTACATGATATGGATATAAAAATTCGTAGAGCATTCTTTTTTAACCTTATGCCATCCCTATATTAAATTTGTTGGCCTCAACATTCCTTCTGTCCATACCCGATCTTCTTTCAGGAACATGGGAAGTGTAAGTAAATTGTCTTCTGTCGTTAACCAAGCGTTTTCTTTCAGAGTTTTTTAAAGCCTTCATCATAACCCCTGCACTTTAAGCGTTAATAATTGTTGAAGTCCCTGTATTACCTTTTCCATTGCCATACCCCTGGAACCTTTCACAAGTATCCAGGTTTTGGTATCCATGTTTTTTAAAAGTTTTTGAATTATCTCATCTTTTGTTCCGTGGAATATATTATTTTTTGAAAACCCGTTTTCAATGGCACCATCTATGGTGTGCTTTACCAGGGTGCCGAAAACATATAATTTATTTATTGTCAGCATGGCGAATTTTTGTCCGATTTGTTGATGAAGAAAAGCTGCATCATTACCTAATTCCAGCATATCCCCCAGGACTGCAATGCTGTTTTTGCCTTTGCTGATTATATCCAGTGTATTCAAGGCCTGGGTCATGGAAGCAGGATTTGCATTGTATGTGTCATCAATAATATGGATGTGATCTGAAAACCTGTAGATATTCATCCTTCCTTTTACAGGGATGAAAGCTTTTATACCTTTTTTAATATTTTCTGAAAAAATTCCTGCAGACCTGGCAGCACAAATTGCGGCCAGGCAGTTGTCAACCATGAAAAGGGCAGGGGAGTTGATGGAAAATTCTGTTTCTTCATGTCCAAGCCTTGCTGTAAACTGGATCGAGTCGGTCATGGCTTTTACTTTGGTGGGTCGAATATCCGAGTCTGAATTAGAACCAAAAAAAAGAAGGGTTTGAATGGCTTTGTTTTCTCTTGCTTTTGCTTCAAGGATATTACGCCTCGGATCATCTGCAAAGAGAATTGCTATACCTTTTTTTCTTATGCCATCAAAGATTTCAGCCTTTGCTTTTGCTACATTTTCTACGCTGCCAAGCCCTTCTAAGTGAACACCGGCAGTGTTGATCACCATGGCAATATCAGGAAGCGCTATCCTACTCAGTCTTGATATCTCTCCCGAGTGGTTCATTCCCATTTCAACAATAGCCCATTCATGAGCCTGAGAAAGTTTTAAAAGAGTAAGTGGCAATCCAATCTCGTTATTGAAATTGCCAATGGTTGCATGGGTATGAAACTGGGTTTTAAAAATTTCTTCAACAATTCTTCTTGTTGTTGTTTTTCCGCTGGAACCTGTAATAGCAAGCAGCTTGACATTTGACCTGAGCCTTTGATACCGGGCAAGTTGTCCCAGCGCCGTTAATGTGTTCTTAGTTTCAAAAATAATCAGATTTTTTTGAAACAAATCTTTTTTGATATTTTTATCAAGGGTCCCAACAAATCCTTTTTCTGTGATAAATCCTTTTATCCCTTTTTCCACAAGGGTTTTGATAAAGGTGTGACCATCAAAGCTTTCTCCTTTAAGGGCAATGAAAATTTGAGATTCCAAAATTGTCCGTGAGTCTGTGGAGATTCCTGCAAAATTATAATTATTATTGATAGTTGAAAAATAAGGGTCTGTATTCAAAGCCTTTGACAGATCATCCACAGTCCAGGGAATTGGTTTGAACTTGTCTGCAAATTTTTGTGCAGCTTTTGTCAATTCTTCTTTATCATCAAAGTGTATGGTTCCATTATTGGTAATCTGGTAAGTTTCATGGCCTTTTCCTGCAGCGATAATGATATCCCCGGGTTTTGAAATAGAAACTGCTTTTTCAATAGCTTTTTTCCGGTCGCTTTCAACCAGGTAGCCTTTTTTAAAAGGGGTTAACAAAAGATCATTTTCAGAAAGTTTGTGAAATCCACCAATTCCTTCAAGAATATCATTTATAATTGAGTCTGGGTGTTCTGTTCTGGGATTGTCCGAGGTTACAATTGCAATATGGCTGTTTTTACATGCTACCTGTCCCATCAGGGGCCGTTTTGATCGATCCCTGTCCCCACCGCATCCGAAAATTATTATGACCCTTTTGGGAGCTCTTTGTTTCAGTGTCACCAAAATGGATTCCAGTGCATCAGGTGTATGGGCATAATCAACAAATAAAAACCTGTCAATTAGGTTGTCAATTTTTTCAAGCCGTCCCGGTATGGTATGGCAGTTTTCAATTCCATTTTTAATTTGATGGTAAGGGATATCCAGGGCATGGGCAGCTCCTGCGGCGCAAAGTATGTTTTCTAAATTAAAGGTACCCGTCAATGGTGATGCAAAATCAAATGTGGCAGCCCCCAGGCAAAAGGTTCCCGTCAACCCTCTAATATCATCTTTGATATCCCGTGAAAAAATAGCGGCAGCACCCGTCGCGTCTGTTTTCTTTTGTGTGCTAACTGCAATGGTTTTATATTTAATTGACTTTAAAAGAATTTCGCCTTTTGGGTCATCAATATTAACAATCGCTATGGGGTTATTTTTTTTGCTTGACCCGAGACACTGGGTAAAAAATCTTTTTTTACAATTAAAGTATTCTGACATGCCCTTGTGATAATCTAAGTGATCCTGAGACAGGTTAGTAAATATTCCCAGATCAAAATGGCAATAATCCACCCTGTTCAAGTCAAGACCGTGGGATGAAACTTCCATTATCACATGGGTCACGCCTGATTTTTTCATTTTATAAAGGGTCTTTTGAAGAGCAATGGAATCAGGTGTGGTTACCGGATTGTCAAAAACCAGATTCTTATAACGGATGTTGACGGTTCCAATGACCCCGGTTGAAAATCCACAGGTTTTAAAAATACTTTCAACCAGCCATGTGGTTGTTGTTTTTCCATTGGTTCCAGTAATGCCGACAAGGGTCATCCCCTTTGAAGGGTTGCCATAAAAATTTGCTGCCACGGATGCCATGGTAAGTCTTGAATTTTCAACCAGAATGACATTCTTTAGATTTTTGGGATTAGTTTGGGCAATAACTGCTATGGCCCCTTTACTAAAGGCCTGGTCAATATAATCGTGCCCGTCAAATTTAAATCCTTTAACAGCAATGAACAGGCCGCCCGGCTGTATGTTTTTGGAGTTTGAAGCAATAGAGGATATGTTATAATCTTTGCTGATGACAGATTTTGAAAAATCTTTTATCAGATCAGACAGCTTCAATTTTTTTCTCCGGGTGATAATAAGACCACCATATGTTTGTTATTTTCAGGGGGTATGTTTAAATAGTTAAACGATTCAGCCATGATAGTTTTAAAAGCAGGCGCGGCAACATCTCCGCCGTAATATTGTTTTCTGGGTTCATCAATGGCAACAAGAATTGCAAGTTCAGGTTTATTCTCTGGTGCAAACCCGGCAAAAATTGAGATATAATTGTCTTTTGAATAGCCTTTTCCGTTTTCCAGGGCTTTCTGGGCGGTTCCGGTTTTTCCACAAACAGTATATCCGGCCATCGCAGCTTTTGTACCAGTGCCTTCTCCTTCTACAGCGAGACGCATCATATTTTTAACATGTATAGCGCTTCTTGATGAAATGACACGTCGGATTTTTTCCGGGCGATACACTTCCAGATTTTTCCCGTTGCTGGAGATGATTTTTTTTATCAGCAAAGGCTTCATGAGAACTCCATTATTCGCAATTGCGCTGATACCACTTATAAGTTGTACTGCGGAAACTGAAACACCCTGGCCAAAAGAAATCGCGCTGGCATCAATTTTAGACCATTTTTGATAGGGGCTGAGACTGCCTGATGTTTCTCCGGGGCACTCAATCTGTGTTTTATTGCCAAACCCAAAGGCAATTAGATAATTGTGTAAGATCTTATCTCCAATTTTTGCACCAATTTTAGTGGCTCCAATATTGCTCGAAAATTTGATAATCTGATTCATGGAAAGCCAGTCATAAGGGTGGGTGTCATGAATGGTAAAACTTCCAATTTTATAGGTGCCGTTTTCACAAAAAAAGATGGATTTGGGTCCAAACCCATTTTCCAGTGCAGCTGCTGCAGTAAATACTTTCATGGCAGATCCCGGTTCAAAGGCATCTGTGACAGCACGGTTCCTAAAGACGATATTGTTATATCTTTTAAAGTTGTTGGGATTAAATTGAGGAAAATGGGCAATGGAAAGAAATTCTCCGGTTTGGGGTCTCATAACCAGAACCATCCCTGATTTAGCCTGGTGAGCCTTTACAGTTTTTTCAAGTATTTGTTCACTTAAAAATTGAATTTTTTTATCCAGGGTCAGCACGATGGACTTCCCTTTCAGCTCAGCTCTTTTTTTCTTGTCAAGATCAAGTATTCCGCCATGTCCATCCTTTTTAACTTTTATCTTTAAAGAACTGCCTTCCAGAACAGAATTATATTTAAATTCAAGGCCTTCAAGGCCTGAATTATCTGTTCCAGTAAATCCAATAATTTGTGCTGAAAGATTCCTGTTAGGGTAAAATCTTTTAGAATCATTTTCAAAATAAATACCCGTAAGGTGCAATTTTCTGATTTGTTCAGCCTCATCCGGAGAAATACTTTTGGCCACAATAGCGAACATGCGCTTGGATGAAAGAGTGCCTTGAAGTTTTTTTTGGTTAATCCCCAGTATTTGGGAAAGTTTTTTTGCAACGTCTCCGGGGTTTTTTATTTTTAAAGGGCTTGCAGTGATGGATATGGCATCAATACTGGTGGCAAGTTTGTTCATATTTCTGTCAAAAATCTGCCCTCTTTCCCCTTTAACCGTGATATATCTTGAATAGCCTTTCTCAGCTTTTTGAGCCAGGTCTTTGGCTTTGAATATTTGAATGTCAAATGATTTGGCCCCAAGAAGGAAAATAGATGCAACAATTAGAATCTGAATAACAATGATTCTTTGTTTTATACTTTTATTGGTTTTTTTTGACATTAACCGTCTTCCCTTGAAAGATAAATTATCTGGTCCAATGTGTCCGGGGAAAGATTCAACCGGGTTTTTGCAATGCGGGTAATCCTGTCATCTGATTTCAGCCGGTCTCTTTCAACGGACAGAGCCTTGAAATAAGAGGTTTTGCTTATATATGCAGCCTGTGCTTTTGAGACCCTTAAAATGGTCTGAGTCGACTCTGTTCTAATCCAGGTGTAAACCAGAAGTTCACAAAAAATCAGACAGATTATGACAAGCCAGGAGAATCCTATTTTTTGCGGCTCTACTTTTTTAGGGGATATGTTATTTTTAATCGTCATAGGTTAAATTTTTTGGGCCACCCTTAATTTTGAGCTTCTTGCCATGGGATTGAACTCTATCTCTTCTTTTGTGGGTATTAATGGTTTCCTGAAAACCGATTTCATCTGGGGAACAAATCCGCACAAACAGATTGGAAGATCCTTTGGGCAATTGCAGCCATCTTCAAATTTGCGCAGGGCCTGTTTCACGATTCTGTCTTCAAGGGAATGAAAAGAGATAACACAAAGGCGCCCGCCTTTTAAAAGAAGGGAGGGCACTATTTCCATAAAGGTTCCAAGACATTCAAGCTCTTTGTTTACAGCAATTCTTAATGCCTGAAAAATTCTTGTTGCAGGATGAATACGCCGGCCATAAACAAATTTTGCAGGAATCGCTTTTGTAACAATTTGTGCAAGCTTTGAACTTGTATGAATGGGTGTATCCTTTCTTATTTCCACGATCCTCCTTGCAATCCTCCGTGAAAATTTTTCTTCACCGAATTTAAAGAAAATATTTACCAACTCATCCTCCTGGAATGAATTGATAATTTCAAAGGCTGTCAGATCGTTTCGAATATCCATTCGCATATCCAATGGTTCATTCTTGTTAAAACTAAATCCACGGTTGCCGTTTTTTAATTGGTTGAGTGAAAAGCCCAGGTCAAGGAGTATGGAGTTAACCCCTTTTATTTTGTTAGATTTTAAGATCTTTGGAAGATCGGAAAAATTGTTGTGGAACAATCGCAGGTTGTCTTTAAAAGGATGTAAAATTTTTTTAGCATGGGAAATGGCATCCAAATCCTGGTCAATGCCGATGAGCAACCCGTTGGGGAGGATGGACCTGATTGTTGCAAGTGCGTGACCTGCTCCACCCAGAGTACAATCCACACTGATATATCCGGGTTTAAGGTTCTGGTGCTCATGCACCTCTTGAGGCATTACTGACGTATGCTCAAATCCCATTTTTACAACCCTAAAGAAGCTATTTCCTCTCTTACTTCTTCTTTTTTAAGTTTTTGCTCCATTCTTTTGTTGATCTTGTCCCATTGATCCCTGTCCCAGATCTCGAAACGATCCAGATTGCCGACAAGAACAATATCTTTTTCAAGACTTGCATATTCCCTTAAACTTTTTGGAATCAGTATCCTGTCCTGTTTGTCACACATGCATTCACATGAGTTGCCTAGAAAAAATCTTCTAAACTCGCCCATGGCGCTTGTTTTTGCAGACAGAATTTTGGTTTCAACTTTTTCCCATTCACTAAAAGTATAAGCGTATAAACAGTCGTCCTTGTTCGAAACCATGACCCCGTAGACTTTATCCGCCTTCAAGATATTCTTGAACCTTGAGGGGATAATCACCCTGCCTTTGGCATCAATTGTATGAAAGGAGCTTGATCGAAACACTTATTTAAGCCTTAGTTAAATAAATTAACTTATCCACTTTCCACCACCCTGATCCACACTTTTACGAAAAATTAGAATGAAGTCAAGTATAAAATATTTTTTTTATAAAAAAAATAATCTATATGCCTATTAATAAGCAGATTTTAGAAAAAAATTGATAAAATGGAGGAAAGTGGAGTAATTTTTAAATCATACTGGAAATTGTCCTGCGGATTGATTTTATAACCATCCATATGGTGGGTTGGAATATGAACCTGGGGATGGACAATAATTTCGATATTACCAGGTGTAATATCAAGGGTATCGGAAGGAAGGACATGGAAAGAATTTTTAATTGTGATCGGTAAAATAGGTAGCCCCGTAAAAATGCATATCAACCCAAGAATCATGGTATTAATGAAAAGAAAAGGAATGACAATAATCCATTTGTAGGGTTGATATGCTATCTTTATAAAGGGGTTCAATCTTTATTTTCTTCTTTCTTTACTATGCCAAGAAGTTTTTCAATATTTGATTGGATTTCTTTGGCATTGAACTGACTTAACTCAAAGGCATATTCATTCATTGAAGAAATTCCGATTAAATTATCCTGTGAGTCTGTTTTAAAAAGAGATAAATTGATGTCTCCTTTATTTTTAAGATGTATTTTATATAGTGGTTTTTCTTTTTCAAATTTGGTTTTAGTATTGTCGCTTAAATATTTTTCACACTTTAGAAATGAAACAGCAGACAGAAGGTTTGATATTATTTCTTTGTCTGCAGATGCTCCATCATCGTAGCGCCAATTGATTGAACCTGCTTTTTTCCCCTTTCTTGAAACAAGTGTTTTGGATAATCCCTGTTTTTCAATGAAAATCTGATTTATGGAATTTTTCTTGAATTCCACAACTTTTTTGTCTCTGAAATCTTCAAGGGTTTTATCAAAATAAGACCTGAAATTACCATTTGCATGATAGATGTTTTTGTCAGCCGTCAACCTTATAAAGGTATGATTAAAGCTTGGTGCAGTTTTGCCCATGGTAAATTCGAAAACTTTCTTTTGTCCATTCATTGCTTTAACAAGGATCAGGTTTTCATCATCCAGGTCATATCGTTTTAAATCTTCTTTTTCAGACACCAGTGCAGACAATTTAAACTTTTTTAAGGTATCCAGCATTTTTTCAATGGATGATGATTCTGCAGGATATTTTTTGTCGCTCACTACCCAGGCTTTTTCTTTTTTTATAAATTCTACAGGGTTTCCTTTTTTCTCAATAATCAATCCTGTGATTTTGGTGATGTCTATTTTTGTAATTTCAGGCAATACATAATTATTCTTGTTTTCCTTATGAAACAAAAGGTATGCACAAAGTATCATAATGAGTGCGACCAGTATCAGGTATTCTTTTTTCATAAATTATTTCCCCTTATGCATTAAAACGGTTGGCAATTTTCTTTTTGCGAGATGTCCTTTTGGCAAGGACACCAAGCCCGAACAGGATAACCAGAATGGGCAGCACGATAATATTAAAGGTTTTTATGATACCTCTGCCAAACGGTGTGGTCTGGTCAATGGGATTTAATGTCTGCTGTTTGCTTCTTAACATGGCTATCTTATCTTCACCATTCAGATGGTCGATGATATTTAAGATAAAGGTGGAGTTGGTTGATCGGCCTTCCGGGTCCAGCATATTATCTCCAAGCATACTGGAACAAGGGAGAACAAAAATCTGGGCGGGCTTGGATGTTTCTAAGGATGTATGCTCTGCTGCAATTCCTTTGATTTTTGTTTTTTCATCTGTAATATCCTTTTCCCCCATTTCTTTTTGTGGGATAGTCTTGCCTTTAAAGTAACTTGTGAATGTTCCAGACAAAATATAGGCAAGATCATAGGATTTCATTTCATCTTTTTGTTTTGGAGGGGTGATAAACATCGGGTTTAAATTGATCATCCCTTCCATGAGCCAGGATTCATCGGATGAAGACAAAAGTTTTGTTGCCGTAACTTTGTCAGCATCAATATTTTCTTGCAAAAGCTCAAGTGGGGAAATCTGCATGGCAATCAACCCCTTGATATTATCCATGAATCCAGGTGTGTTGTTGATTGATTTTTCTTTTAGCATGGGGGCAAAATAAATGTTTTGTTCACCTCCGCCCATATTTTTAGGGGCCTGGTGCGTATAGGATTGTTTGTCTAAAACATAGGCTTTTTTTATTTTTATACCATAATGGGTGAAAAGTTTTTCAAGGCCGGTATCAATGGGTTCATAACTTGGAGGCATGCCCATCTGGCCCTGCTGCGGCATGATTTCATTAAATGCGTCCGCAAAAAAAGCAAGGTTTGTCCCCTTCATCAATGCCTGATCTATCTGGAATAATTCATAATCTGTGAATTTTTCAGTGGGTCTTGCAATAATCAGGCAGTTTAATCCATCGGGAATTGCACCATCTTTTAGACCAATTGGTTTGATGGAATACCGTGAAGATACAAGTTTATTAAATGTCTGCAGGCCACCTCCTGGTCTTCCCTGCATCATGGCCATTCTGTCCGGCATAAGGGAATGGGCGCCATGATCCGAGAGAAATCCTATATCCTTATTAATACCAATGAGTTTTTCCACAATAGAGTTGAGTTCTTCTTCCAGGGCAGCCGGATCTGCCATCTGGTATGTGGTGCCGATTATGGGCAGTTCCATGGCAGTGATAAGGGGCAGTGTTGTTGCATTTCCTTTATACTCAATTACAAGGCCTGCAGCTCCGCTTCCTTCTAAAATATTTTTTTCCGGTATGGCCGGCCAGGAAAGTGCCATTAAATCGTGTTTGTTGCCAAGGGCATCAAGCTTGTTTTTATCGGATATATCCATCTGTTTGAATTGGAGAATACCAAGGCTTTTGCTATTGAGGTCTGCAATGGTATCAGAGACGGCTTTTCCCAGCATTGGCAGTTGTTCAAGGCCGATCAGAGGAGCGATGGTATTAAGGGAAGAAGATAAATACATGGTGATATTTACTTTTTCATTAAGCCTTAACAATGCGCTGACCTTGTTATTCATCTTCTGGATTGCAGTTGTCACCTTGTATTCAAGACCATTTGTGGAGGTGATGGCTTCAATTTTTTCCATCAAATCGCCGTGGAGAATGACCAGCCCCATATAGGCATTTTTAAATTTGACTTCATCGTTTTCCATAATTCTGATCTGAACTGGCTGTATCCCGTAGTCCCTTGCCATATCACGGTTTGTATCGGCTTTTTGGGTCAGTGCTCCTTCTTCTTGTGTTACGTTATAAAAGGTATAATTAAAATATTTTTTACTCTTTGCAGAATATTCTTCTAAAAGGTCTCTAAGATATCGTTCTGTATTGTTGTGGGGTGCGGGAAGATCCTTTGAGAAAAATACCTTTATACTCAAGGGTTCTGAAAGGGTTTCCACAACATCCTGGCTTGCCTGTGATAAGGAATATATTTTATCTTTTGTCAGGTCTGCCCTGAAAAACAGAGTTATTCCGACAATATTGATCAAACCTATGACGACAATATATAAAATGAATTTGAAATATTTTTCTTTTATTGAAAAGTTACCCATTGTTTCTCCTTAGTTTTTTTCATGCATGACAATATAGGTTGAAAAAATAAAAATGAAGATCACGCTCACAAAGTAAAGGATATCCCTGGAGTCGATAATTCCTCTGGAAATATTAGTGAAGTGTGAGCTTGCACCAATGTATTCTATGGCAGATATAATTTTAGACGGCATGAAAAATAATAGCTTGTCAAGAATCGTTAAAGTGAAGCACAAAGAGCAGCCGATTATAAAGGCGATGATCTGGTTTCGTGTCAAAGACGATGCAAATAATCCAATGGAACAATATGCTGCAGCAAGAAAGATCGCTCCTATATATCCTCCTAGAACAGGTCCTGCATCAACTTCACCGATAAAGGAGATAAAAATCGGATAAGACAGGGTTGGAACCAGCATGGAAACCGTGAATAAGGTTGCAGCAAAAAATTTACCCAGGGCAATATCCGTAAAAGACACGGGCATGGTTAGAAGAGTTTCATAGGAACCAACATTCTTTTCTTCGGAAAACAGTCTCATTGTAATAGCCGGTATGATAAAGGAAAAAGTAATGGGTAAAAGAGAGAAAAAATCTCTTAAATCTGCACGTCCGAAAATAAAAAAAGTGGAAAAGAAAAACCATCCTGTTACGATCAGGAATAAAGATATCACAATATAGGCAATGGGTGAGATGAAATAATCTTTGAATTCTTTAATGGCAATATTTTTTATCTGTTTCATGATAGTTATGCTTCCTCCCTTGTCAATTCCCGGAATATTTTTTCAAGGGTCTGGGATTCTTTTATAAGTTGTACAATTATCCAGTCCGTCTCTTTAATTTTAAGGTAGATGTCTGATCTGAAATCATGATCTTTAGACTGATTATCCAAATTGGTGATTTCAAAAGAAACAAGATCTTTTTCAACAGGGTCAATATTTTTAACATCAAGGGTGGAATGAATACTTTTTAACAAGGAGGCGGCATCTTCTTTTAAAGCCCCTCTAAGGGACAAAGTGATCATGGAGTTTTGCTGTGCCCCGCGTTTAAGATTGGCAGTGGTATCATCGGCAACCATTTTTCCGTTATGAATAATGGCAATCCTGTCGCAGGTTGCCTCGGCTTCACTTAAAATATGAGTGGAAAAGATAATGGTTTTTTCTTTGCCTATGGCCTTAATAATGTCCCTTATTTCAGCAATCTGATTCGGGTCCAGGCCGGAGGTGGGTTCGTCCAGAATTAAAATTTCCGGGTCTGTCATCATGGCATGGGCAAGACCTACCCTTTGTTTCAATCCTTTTGAAAGGTTTGCAATGGGTTTGTTCATAATGGAGGACAGCCCGCAAATATCTGATAATTGAAGGAATCGGTCATATCGTTTTTCCTTGTCATCAATCCCTTTAATTTTGGCCACATACTCAAGATAGTCATATACCAGCATGTTGTGGTAGAGGGGAGCCGATTCCGGCAGGTAGCCAATCAGGGATTTTATCCGGATAGCATCTTCGGGCATTTGAAATCCTTTTATTTTTATTGTGCCTGAATTTGGCCTGAAATACCCGGTTAACATCCTTAATGTTGTTGTCTTTCCCGCACCGTTCGGACCCAGAAGACCTAAAATCTCACCTTTCCGGATTGTCATGCTGATATTGTTGACAGCACAGAAGTCTTTATAATGTTTTGTTAAGTTTTGAACTTCAATCAACGTTTTCTCCTTAATTAAAAATTTTCTAAAACCTTACTTCTTTTCATAAAATCGGATAGTTCTATCTCTATTTTCTGGCAGTCAAATATTGCTCTCCCAATCCGCCTGCAGAAAGGATCTTCTTTGCCCAGAATATTGATGGCTTTTTTGTAGAATAATTTACCCTGGTAAAAGTGTTCAATAATTTCTTTTTGCAGAATCTTGCGTTCTTTATGTCTTGCTTTTTCAGCATTGATAATGGATTCAAGTTTTTTGACCGAATATTCGACAAGGGCATCCCGCGGGGTTCCATAAGCCTGGGAAATAGCCCCAAGCGATTCAATGGTTTTGCGGCTTAATACAAAGGTTTTCTGTTTTCTGGGAATTTTTTTAAATTGCCTGATCCGAATGGTTTTTGCCAGACTGCCCAAAGCATCCGCGTCTTCTATAATATGATCAAAAAGAGACTTTTGTTTTATCCCCATGTGGATAGCGACAAGCCCGATGGCATCAATAGCTTTCTGTGAAAGCTTGAACGTTGCCCGGACAGATTGTTTCCCTCTTAGTTCAAACATGGTTGAGCCCGGGAACTGGTCTTCAATTTTTGACATGACGGCCTCCTTTTCGGAGTGTATTATTAATTTTATTTCATTCAAAATAGTAATGAAAATATATTATAATTCAAATTTTACAATAAAACAATCCTATGATCAATGGGAAATATTAAAGATGACTGAAAAATAATATTTGAATTATAACCAGGCAAGACCCAATGACATAATAACACCACATATAAGAAAAAGAAGTTCTTTTCCTGAAGGTGTGAATTCAGGTTCAGTCCTGTAATCGCTGTAACATCTTGATTCCATGGCAAGGACAAGATAGTCAGCAGATATAAAGGTTTTTTTTAGAAGGGGTAAAACAAGACGAATGATTTTTTTTACAGGATTTTTTTGAAGATCAGCACATCTTGCCTTTTGGGCATCTGATATCTCTTTTGCCTGGTTTAAGATTATCGGCATAAAACTTAAGGACAAGCTGATCATTATCGCTACCCTTTTTTCAGGGATAAAAGGCAGTGGTTTTAAAAACCATTGAACAGCATTTTTAACAGAAGACTGTTTGGTGGTGGAAGCAAAAAGTATTCCCGTTACCATAACTAAAAAGAATTTAAATGCTGTTAAAATTCCCTCCATAAGTCCTTGTCCCGTTATGGAAATGTCATAAAAGGAAAAAAGAATATCCCCTTTAACTGTAAATGCACGTACCGCAAAAATAAAAAAAAGTAATATAATAAAATATTTAATATGGCTCAAAGTTGAGAATAAATTAAGACCGGAGTTTTTAAAAAAAAAAGATAAAACCAAACCATAAAAAAAACAGGCCAAAAGGTTTGCAGGCACAATCGACATGCTTAAAAGGCATATGAGGAAGAATTTACATCTTACATCAAGCAGATGCAGCATGGAATCACCCCAGCGATATGAGAAAGGTGTCAGAAAAGCCAAGGTTTAATTCCAAACCCTAATTTTAAGGAACAAGGTTCCTTGATCCCGAAGGATTCCAGATGCCTGACTACATCGGCAGGATTTCCATCTTCTTTAACCTGACCATTTTCCATAATGATGATTCGTGTCGCATTATAAATAACGGTCTCAACATCATGGGTTGCAATAATAATGGTGTGACCGGACAGGTTCAGATCAATAATCGTTGTGAGAACCTGAGCGGTTCCAGGGTAATCCAGATTGGAAAATGGTTCATCAAACACAATTACCTGGGGATCCATGACCAGGACTCCGGCAATGGCAAGCTTTTTTTTCTCACCTCCTGAAAGGGTAAAAGGGGCCCTTTCTTTTAAATGAAAAAGGCTTAAGTCCTTAAGCACTTTTGTGACCTTGGAATTGATTTCTGTCCGGTTGAATTTTAAATTTTCAAGGCCAAAACCTGCTTCATCAAATACTGTGTCACCCACGATCTGGGTGTCGGCATCCTGGAATACCATACCAATTGTTTTTCTTGTTTGAATAAGGTTTTTTTTAACTTCCTGCCCATTTACAGTAATTACACCGGAATCCGGCATTACAAGTCCGTTTAAATGCTTTAAAAAAGTAGTTTTACCAGATCCGTTTTTCCCGGCCAGAATGATAAATTCACCTTTAAATATGGATAAGGAAATATTGTTGATTCCCATGTAACCATCTGTAAAGGTATGGCTGATAGAGCTTATATCTATAATTTTTTTTGTCATTATGGCTATTTATGGGTCAGGTTAAAATTTTATGACAGGCCTTAGGGCTTTTGCAATAAATGCTGCAGCAATAATTTTAAGCATATCTCCGATAAGGAAAGGATACATGCCTATAACAAGCGCTTTTTCAAAGGTCATACCCGTCACGGCTTTGAGCCAGGGAACGCCTGCTGCATAAATAATCAAAGATCCTGCCACCATGGCAATAATGTCTGAATGCAGCTTTTTACCTAGATTCTTTGAGATAACTGCAGTGACAAATACACAGGGAAGATATCCCAAAAGATAACCGCCCGTTGGTCCGAACAATCTGCCGATACCCGAAGTTCCCCCGGAAAATACAGGCAGACCTGAAAAACCGATTAAAAGATAAATGGCCACGCAGGCAATCCCCCATAAAGGGCCTAAAATAATTGCCGCCAGAAGGATGAACATATTCTGGAGAACAATGGGAACAGGGCCGATGGGAATGACAAAAAAAGCCCCAATGGCAATAAGGGCAACAAATAAAGATGTATACACTATCATTTTAAGTTGATTTGTATTGTTCATTTTTTTCCTTATGTAGTGTTTGAACGAAAACTCACCCATCTACTGCGTTGCTGTAAAAGTTTGCCAAGTTATAAGATCGGGCCTCATGTACAGGAGTACACTCCGGTTTCAAACTTTCTTGCGCCTTGTATATGGACAATTTTTCACCCAAACACGGGTTTCCGGTCAGGCACTATGTATGGAAACAGTCGCCGTAAATTATTTTTTTGATTTTACCTTTATTATCTTTAATTATAAGAGTACCTGCCTCATCAACATCAATGGCAAGTCCTTCATAAGCATCAGTTAATGTTTCAATCCTGACGTGACTGCCAATGGTTGATGTCTGTTTTTTCCATAGTTCAATGATCCTGTGACAATCTATTGTTTGAATCTGGTTTTTAAAGTTCTCCAGAAAAGTTTCCAGGATTAATCTTCGAGACAGGTTTTTGTGCAGGACATCCTTTAATGAAATGGCTTTTGGTTCATTTTTTTGAGGCTGGTTATTCACATTAATACCAATACCGATGTTGAGGTATTCAACCATATCCCCCCGGGTTTCCATTTCAGACAGAAGTCCCACAAGTTTTTTACCATTTAATAAAATGTCGTTGGGCCATTTTACACTGACATCCACGCCAAATAACTGCCTTAAAGACCTTGAAAGACTTAAGGATGCTGCAAAATTATAAATATAGGAAAGTTGTGGAGGTGCCTTGGGCTTTAAAATCAGGGTAAACCATAATCCGCCTTTTGAGGAAAACCATTTCCTGTTCAGCCGTCCTCTGCCCGTGGTCTGATTTTCAGCAATCACAACACTTAAATGCAATGCCTTATTTTTTGCCAAAAATTTTGCTTTATCCATTGTTGATTCAAGTTCCTGGAAATGAAAAATTTTTTTTTGAAACTCTTTTTTGAAACAAAAGGGCAGCAAAAGATCTTCATGGTTTAATAGAACATATCCCTTTGGCCGTGATTCAATATCAAAACCACTTTCTTTTAAAGCTTTGATGTGTTTCCACACAGCCACTCTGGAAATATTTAAAACCTGGCTTAATTTGACGCCGGAAATTATTTTTCCTTTGACCTGGTAAAGCAGTTTTAATATATTGTCTTTAATATTTTTTTGTTCGTTAACCATATTAGTGCGGAATAGTTAACAGGGTTAGAATTTTAAATCAAGAAATAAATCACTCTATTATACCCATTTCGCCAATCCTGGTTTTTTGGCAAATAGATATTTTTACAATCTTTATAAAATTTAAATATAAATACTTGTTTACTTTGTATCACAATACTTTGTATGTTGATTTTATTTACTTTGCCGGGTTTTTTTTAATGTTAAAAATGCAGTTATACTCCCAAATTAAAGGAATATAATAAACTATGAAAAATTTTCATAACCGGATGATTTTTTTATACATTGCCCTATTGTTCATTATAATACCGGTCTGTCAGGCTGGTGAAAAACCAATTCTTATCGGGGGTACTGTATCCCTGGAAGGTAAATATATTGAAACATCCTTTATGGTACAAAATGGATATAAGCTATGGGCTGAGCAAGTGAACAAACAAGGCGGTGTATTAGGACGCCCGGTAAAGTTTGTTTTTTATAATGATAAAAGCCAAAAGAATCTTGTTGCCCCTCTTTATGAAAAGCTGATCGTTGAGGACAGAGTTGATTTAACGCTTTCACCCTATGGGAGCCCCCTTACCATGGCCGCATCTGAAGCAACTGAGAAACATGGCTATGTCATGCTGGCCAGCGCTGCTGCAAGTGAGCAAATCTGGGAGAGAGGATATAAATATATATTTGGGGTATATGCACTTGCAGATCGATATTTCATAGGCTTCCAGGATCTGTTGGCAAGACAAGGTTCTGAATCCATAGGAATTATCTTTGAGAACACGGGTTTCAATATTTCCATTGCAAAGGGCGTCAGAAAATGGGCTGACCGTTTTAATCTCAAGATAACATACGATAATGGTTTTGATGATGCCGATAATGAGCTTCCCATAATTCTCAAACAAGTCATGAAAAAAAATATTGATGGGTTGATCTTCAGTGGCTACCCTCCCGAATGCTATAAGTTTATTAATCTGATGAAAAAGACTGGTTACCGGCCAAAAAATTTAGCTTTTACAATTGCGCCCATACTTCCTGGTTTTTATAAAAGGGTTGGTACTTTTGCTGAAGGTGTTTTTGGACCATCCCAGTGGGAACCGGATGAACGGATCCCTTTTCCAGGGACAAAACAATTTATAAAAGACTTTAAGGACTTTACAGGAAAGATGCCTTCTTATCACGCGGCATCTGCATATTCGGCCTGCCAGATTTTGGAAAAGGCAATCATTCAGGCCCAGACAATTGACCATAAAAAAATTAGAAATTATGTGAGTTCTTTTGACACTATAACGATTATGGGCAGGTTTAAAGTGGATCATACGGGTCGTCAGGTTGGACACAATCCAATTCTTATTCAATGGCAAAAAGGTAAAAAAGAGATTGTGTATCCAGGCAAAATGAGCACTTCACAACCACAATTCAATTCTTCCGGAGAATAACTTTAAATGCCAAAAAGGGTTTTCCAAAATAGGCTTTTGCTGGGGATAATCCTACCCGTTGTTATTATAGGCAGCCTTTTTTCATTTATGCTTAAGCAATTTTTGCTCCCGCCAATTATTTCACTTTTACAGGATCGTACAGATGCGACTATGATCCACGCCTCAAAAATGGGTATGACTGTCTGCGAAGAGAGATTTGGTGATATTCTGGAACTGAGGATGGAAGATAATCAGCAAATGAATGCAGCCTCTAAAAAAGAGGCTATTGAACAAATAAAAAAAATAAGTCAAATCATTCCCGGCATACAGATGCTGATCCTTGACAAGGACTGGAAAATTATTGGAAGCAGTTTCAAGGTAGCTGTGAATCAGTTGGTGCTGCAGAAGCAGATAAAAAATCAAAATAGTATCCTTATTCAAAACTTAGGCGATTACAGGGTAAGATTAAATTATCAGTTTTTTCCATTCTGGCGTTGGCGTGTAGTAAGTATTATGTTTGATGATGACTATATGGCGCCCATCCTCATGGCTAAACGGATTGTTAATATTGGCACTTTTGGTGTTCTTTTTATTGTTCTTTTTACAATGCTTGTTTTATTCATCTGGCGCATAAACCGGCCTTTGAAAAGCATTATCCAGGCAACTGAAGAAATTTCAAAAGGCAATCTGAAACCATTGTCTGTAAAAGGAAAAGATGAGATCTCCCAGGTATCTCTTGCCTTCAATTTCATGGTTAACAGTCTTGCCCAAGACAAGAAAAAAATAAGTACAATCATCAAAGAATTAAGAAATTCTGAAGAACAATACAGAGTCCTGACCGAGTTTTCATTAGCCAATATTGCAATGATTCAAAAAGATGAATATGTGTTTGCAAATAAGATGATGCTCCAATCATTAAAATTGAATTATAAAAATTTTAAGGGTAAGAAATTCTGGGAAATTATCCATCCAAAAGATATTGACTGGGTGACAAAAAAAATTGTAGCCCTTCAAAATAACAGCATAGAAAAAGACCATTTTGAATGCAGAGTTTTATCAAAAGATGGACAAATAATGTGGTTTGAACTGCTTGCCACTCTGATCCTTTACAAGGGGGAAAATGCGATTCTTATTCATGCAATTGATATAACAACCAAAAAAAAAGAACAATTAGAAAGGCGAAAACTTGAAAAAAAACTGACCAGGGCACAAAAAATGGAAGCGATTGGAACCCTTGCCGGTGGTGTTGCCCATGATTTGAATAATGTTTTAAGTGGAATTGTGGGTTATCCTGATCTTATGCTTTTTGATATGGCCCAAGATGACCCCTATAGAGAACCCATAGAAACTATTCAGAAATCAGGACTAAAGGCTGCGGCTATTGTGCAGGATCTGTTAACACTGGCAAGAAGGGGTGTAGCTATCTCAGGTATAGTGAACCTTAATGCAATAGTATCTGAGTATTTAAAGAGCCCTGAATATGATAAACTAATATCATTTCATTCTAAAGTTAAATTGGAAACACATTTTGAAAGTGACCTTTTAAATATGACAGGTTCCCAGGTACACCTGTCCAAAACTATTATGAATTTGGTATCCAATGCTGCTGAATCAATGCCGGATGGTGGAAAAATTATTATCACAACAAAAAATCAATATATTGATACACCTGTTGGAAATTACCATGCAGTGGAAGAAGGTGATTTTTGTGTGTTAACAATTTCAGACACTGGAATAGGAATCTCTCCAGAGGATTTAGAAAAAATATTTGAGCCTTTTTATACTAAAAAGGTCATGGGAAGAAGTGGAACCGGATTAGGTATGGCAGTGGTTTGGGGAACTGTCAAGGATCATAATGGATACATTGATATGCAAAGTTCCAAAGGAAAAGGCACCGTATTTCGTGTGTATTTTCCAATAACCAGAGAAAAGATAAATACGGATACAACTTTTCTTTCAATTGAGGATTGTAAAGGGAATGGAGAAAAAATTCTTATTGTTGACGATATCAAAGAACAGCTTGATATAGCATCAAGAATGCTGGAACAACTTAACTATTCAGTTTGTACCGCATCAAGCGGGGAAGAAGCTGTGCAATATATGAAAGAAAATAACGCAGATCTGATGGTCTTAGATATGATAATGGAACCTGGAATTGATGGTTTTAGTACTTATAAAAAAGTTCTTGAGTTGCATCCAAACCAGAAGGCTATTATTGCAAGCGGTTTTTCTGAGACATGCCGTGTCAAAAATGCTCAAAAACTTGGCGTTGGAGAATATTTAAAAAAACCTTATAAAATTAATGAATTAGGGCTTGCAGTCAAACAGGAATTAGAAAGATAGTAATGATTTCAAACCAGAAGTATCCTATCCCGAAAAAGAAAATCCGGTCACTGCCTTTTGCAAACACCCATCTTAATTTTGACAATTTAAGAGAGGCTTAAATGAATCACAAGATAAAAAATAATATGGCAATTTTTGTTATTTTTTTCATTCTCAGTGGACTCTTAATCATAGGGAATAGCGGTTTCAGTATTTTATCGGGATTAAGGGCCTATGTAGGTGGTGAAGGTCTGTGGGCAAAGGGTCAGAAAGAGGCCACATATCAGCTCATTAATTATATTTTCACGGGTGAAAAAAAAAGATATCAATTGTTTGTCGACAGCTTAAAGGTTCCTCTCGGAGACAAGGTCGCACGTATAGAGCTTGATAAAGCAGACCCTTTTAATGAAATCATTATCCAGGGATTAAGAAACGGAGGCAACCATCCAGAGGATATTCCCACAATGATTTTTTTGTATAAATATTTTAAAAATACAAATCATATCAAAAAGGCCATTGAACAATGGGCAATAGGGGATGGGCTGATACAGGAACTTTTAATACTCGGTGAACAAGCAAATCGTAACATCGTTAATAATAAAATGAGTAAGGAAAAGGCTGTCCAGACTCTGGCCTCAATAGATGTTTTGCAAAAAAAACTTAATGAGGCTGAGAACCAGTTTTCTTTCAATATATCAAATGCTGCAAGATGGGCGGCGAATCTACTATTTGTAATCATGATTTTTTTTACCCTTGTCGGAAGTGTTCTGTGTTTTATTGTATTGCGTTTGATTACAGGCATTATTATTGATTTAAATCAAAAAAAGACACAGCTTGAGACTCAAGCAAGCCAGGAAAGAATTCTCAAAAAAGAAATTCAGAAAAGCGAAGAAAAGTACAGGAGTATTTATGAGAATGCTGTTGAAGGTCTTTTTCAGAGCACACCAAAAGGGCGTTTCATCCATGTAAATCCGGCTTTTGCCAGAATGCTGGGCTATGCATCGCCAGATGATCTCGTTTCAAGTATTTCTGATATTGCAAATCAGTATTACGTCAACAAAGAAGATCGGGATCGATATAAAAAGATTCTTCAGGAAAAAGGATCTGTAGAGTTTTTCGAGTTCAAAGCCCGGTGCAAAGACGATTCTCATATCTGGGTATCCAACAGCACCCGGGTTATCTATGATCATGACGGCAAAATAGATCGTTACGAAGGCTATGTGACGGATATTACAGCAGGCAAAAGGGCAGAAGAAGAAAAAGAAAAGTTAGAGGGACAATACCGCCAGGCCCAGAAGATGGAATCTGTGGGACGTCTTGCAGGAGGGGTGGCCCATGATTATAATAACGCTTTAAGTGTGATCTTGGGGTTTACTGAACTGGCTATGAGCGATATAGATCCAGAGAACCAGATGTATGACAATCTCAAACAGGTTCTGAAGGCCGGCAGACGTGCAACAGATATTACACGCCAATTGCTGGCTTTTGCCCGCAAGCAGACCATCTCTCCCATTTTGATTGATCTGAACAAAAACGTGGAAACGATGATCAAAATGCTGCGTAGCCTTATTGGCGAAGATATTGAACTTGTCTGGACCCCCGGAAAAAATCTTTGGTCAATCATGTTGGACCCCTCCCAGATTGACCAGATTCTGGCCAATCTTTGTGTTAATTCCAGAGATGCCATCCAAGGTGTAGGTAAAATCACCATTGAGACTTGTACTGTGACTTTGGACACAGTTTTTTGTGCTCAGCATAAAGGTTTTATTCCAGGTGAGTTTGTCCAGCTGACAGTAAGTGACAATGGATGCGGAATGGATAAGGAAATACTCAATAGTATCTTTGAACCGTTTTTTACCACAAAAGCTGTAGATAAAGGCACTGGACTGGGACTTTCCACCGTTTACGGCATTGCCAAGCAGAACAATGGATTCATAGACGTCTACAGTGAACTCGGCCAAGGGACAAGCGTCAAGATATACCTGCCCAGATATGATAACAAAGCTTCTGAGATCCAGAATGAAAAAATGGAAAAAGTCCCGCAGGGCCAAGGTGAAAATATCCTGTTAGTGGAGGATGATTCCCAGATTTTGCAACTTGTTCAGAAAATCCTTAACGAACTTGGCTATTCAGTTTTGGCCTTGGGTGCGCCAAAAGAGGCAATAAGGCTTGTCAAGGAACAAAAAACAAAAATTCATCTACTGATCACTGATGTGATCATGCCTGAAATGAACGGCCGAGAACTTTCGGAAAGGCTGAAATCCTTTAATTCAGACCTAAAATGCATATTTATGTCAGGATATGCAGCCGATGCCATCGGACATCACGGAGTCCTGCTCAAAGGAGAACACTTCATTCAAAAACCTTTCTCCAAGGAAGATCTGGCAAAAATTGTCAGAAAAGTGCTGGTTGAAAAATAGGTAGTTTTGCCTATTGACGCACCAATTAAGGCTTGTTACAGGATAGCAATTAATAATATATGACAAAGCCAAAATTTATGAGTTAGGAACGAGATACGATGAGAAAAATTATAAACGCTGTACTAACCTGCTGCTGCTGTTCAGGTATTATCGTTTCTTTAGTTTCAGGAGTGAGTCTATCGCCATACAATATTTCTCCAATAGCATTAACTGAGAATAATTATTTTAAAATTGACAACTTTGGCACGGATTATTTTATTATTACTGAATCCTACACCCAAACAGTTTGTTATCCAACTGCTAATGACTGTAATAATGAAAATGGGATCTTTTCTCTTATGGCAATGAATAATGCACAAACAGGTGATTTCAATGGTGACGGGTTTGAAGATCTTGTTCTAACCATAGCTTATTCTCCCCATACAATCGAGAGAGTTGACACCCCATCAAAACCTATTTTCTATTTAAATAACGGTAAGGGAACTTTGGTCAGATCTGATGACATTATAAATGGTTACTCTAATATTAAAAGGCACATGTTATATAGAACAGCAGTTGCGGATTTTAATTCTGATGGTTTAGATGATTACCTGGCCGGGGCTATGGGTATGATTAAAACAAATTCAGATGGAACATATACGAATAAATTCGAACCAAATCTACTTTTATTAAGCGGCAAGGATGGTAAATTATACGACGCTACAGGGAATATTGAAGGTCAAGAAAATAGTGGATTGTCTGATGGCTTCACATTTGCTCATGATTTATCCTGGGGCGATATTGATGGAGATTCAGATATCGATTTTTATGCAGGTGGCCTTCTTTTTTTGAATGATGGAGTTGGTAAATTTGCTAATGCTCTCGATCAATTACCCAAGGAGGCTAAAAATAAATGGAATTCTCCTCCATCAGCTAACTATATGATGTCCTCGTTAATTGATGACTTTGATAATGATGGCATTGGTGACCTTATTGTATTTCATGATGATGAAACTGGTTCAAACTCATATTCGTTTATCAGTAAGGGTAAGCCCCTTCTTTCAGATCGAGATTCTCAGTTGTTAACAACTGGACTGTTTGGCACCAATACCAAACATAATTTTGCCAATTCGGCTGATATTAATGGTGATGGATATAAAGATATTTTAATCGGTCAAACAAGGGCTGATCCATATTATGTTGGCAGAGCAATCCAAATATTAATTAATCAAGGTAATGGTTTCTTTATCGATGAAACCAATTTACGAATTAATAATTCTAAACGCGCTGATCTAAATAATCTTGACACTACCGAAAGTGGTTTAGGTGAGGGTGTTTTATATTTATTAGATATAGATAATAATGGTAGCATTGATATTGTTGATGCAACCACAGCAGGTTGGAAAGAAAACAGTATTCCAGGACTTCACATTTTCCTTAATGATGGGGATGGAAATTTTTCATATGTTGAGCAGTCATCATATATTTATCTTAATCCATACCAAATTGAGGGATTTGAAAAATTGGAGCAATGGAATCAACGTCCTATGCAAACATCTATCCCTATAAATATTGACGGTCAATATGGTATTGATTTTATAACTGTTACACAAGTTCCTGATTTTGTTTCATCTGCAACAGACAGTGAATTTATCCTGTATCAATTAACATCTAAAAAAGTGCTTCCAAATAATAAAATATTCTCAAAATTAAGCGCTCCGTTCCTAACCATGACAACTTCAGGAGTTAATGTCGTTTTATCCTGGACACCTGTACCAGGTTCAATAGGCTATTCTTTATTATATGCGCCCTATCCATACAGTGGATCAAGCAGTATTACGACTATTGATATGGGAACCAAAGCAAGCTTGTCTGTTGCCTTATGGAGTGGCGCAGCCTTTTATGTGGCGGTTAAAGCTTATTACAATAACATTGAAAGTGCATTGTCAAATATTGATTATTTCTTATTGCAAACTAATAACACTCAAACTTCTTACAAAAATTTTAAAGAGATTGGTTTGACACCTCAAATATTACCCAAGCCGGATCAGACAACAAGAGGATATGCAGATTTTTCGAAACGTGGTGTTATAGATTTATTCATTGCAGAACAAACTTATGATTGGAATAAGCCTGAAAGTGAAGCAACTCCAAGTAAATTTGGATTTTGGAAGAAACAAAGTAATGGCACTTATATTAAAGACGAATCACTTTTATCATCCACTGATGGATGTATACATCCTCGCAAAGCAATAACATATGATTTTAACAATGATAACGTCTCAGATGTTTTTGTTGCCTGTCATGGATATGACAAAAATCCTTTTCCAGGTGAGAAAAATAAGTTGGTATTAAGTCAATTAGACGGCACTTTTGAAATTACAGATGCATCAGATGATATAGGTTTTTTTCATGGTGCTACAGCAGCTGACCTTAATGTTGATGGCTATGGTGATGTTATAGTTGTAAATAATTTTGATCCTGATTCTGCATTTGTACTTTTAAATCAGGGTGACGGATCATTCAAGCGGGAAATAACATCCACACTTCCGGCATTCATTGGAGGAAAAAATTATTTTACAACTGAACTTATTGACATAAACGAAGACAACAAACTTGACCTGTTGCTTGGTGGCCATGAGTTTGAGGGTGCAGAGACTTTGGTCTTTATCAATCCTGGAAATAATAATTTTTCCAATGTTACGCCAATTATTATCCCGGCGGTTCCAAAGGAAGGTGTAGTTCTTGATTTTACATTTACTGGAACTGGCAATAATCGTGTGTTATGGATACTTAGAACTTCTGGAGGAGATGGAACTTTTTATCAGAGTCGAGTTATTCAGAAAGTCCTTTGGTCTACACTTCAATCTACCGTTATTTTAAACGAAAGACCAGCTCAATGGATACCATGGATTATACCAACAACTATAGGCGGTACAAAGGTAATTGCAGGTGACAATGAAAGTCTTGGAGTATCCATCCCACAATAACTCACTTTATCAAGCTGAAAACTCAGATCCTATTATATGAGCCACAACCAGCTTTATAAGCCATTCTTCAGCTATAATTTTTATAAAATATAAAAAATTTAAGTAAGCAATTCTTGCTAAAGCCAAGATCATAATAGTTTCATCAAAATCAGTAAAATATCTTAGCTTTAGGATTAATTTTTCAAATTTTAGTTCATCTTTAAGAGTAATATTTTTAATACTGGAACCATTATTTGCTATTCTTTATGGTTCTGTTTAATAAAATTTTCTGATAGCGGTCCATCTTTGCGCCATGCCCAACATGTATCTATTAAGTATTCGCCAATGTCAAACTCAGAATTTTCTTTTCTGTCTTTATCACGTGCTCCGAATATCCAGTATGCCTGAAGTGCTGATGGTGCCATGGATAAAAGTAAAGTAGTCAAATGAACACATCCTTTTATACCACCTGCAATCTTTTTGACTTTGGATGTGAATCCCGGAGCAATATTTAATCCCTTTATTTTATCAAGACTGTTTTCCATTTCCCTGCAAACATTATCGTGAGGAGCACCTGGAATTTTTGTATGAATATCCACAATTTTTAATTCAGAAATTTTAACAAGTAATTGAATTTGCATATGATGAAACACATTCGGAACAATCGGTTCACCAGATCTCTCATAAACTATTATCAGATTCTTTTCTTTAAATTCACCTTTAATTAATATGTGCTCATCATCAACAATATAACTGGAAATATCCAGATTTCGATTATGGATTTTTTCAAGTTTATCTATTTTCATATTTTCCATTAAGTATTTTTACCGTGACATTTTTTATATTTTTTATTATTTCCACACCAACATAGTTCATTTCGACTAAATGTCAAAGGGTCAAGGATTACACCATCAAGATAAAACCATTGCTCGGTTTCATAGATAAATCTTGAATTTTCATGCAATTGCCCTATTGGATCATTTTGATAAAATGCAGCAAACTCAACATATCCGATTTGATTATCAGTGCGACTTTCCTCCGTTTTTAAAATTTTTAATCCAATCCAGAGAGTATTACGAAAAGTTTGATTTAATAACTCAGCTTCATTTGGCTCCTGCCGGGATGGGTGATGTGTGGAGATCAAATATTTAGTATCTTTGATGCAAAAAGCAGAATATCTTGATCTCATTAATTCTTCCGGGCTTTCTGGTTTTAAATTTCCGGATAAAAATGGATAACAACAGGCATTATATTTTTTTTTACTATTGCAATAACAATCCATTTTTTATCGTTCTCCAGATGCTTGTAATTAAAATGATTCTATATTTTTAAACTTAAAAAAATCAAGGATAATCCTTGTACATAATAGTCAAATCCCGGAATCCTAAAAGATACTAAAACATACTTTATTAGAATTTTGTTGAAATAACAGAAAAGAATGCCTGCAATAAGAAGGGTTTTAATTACACCTTGCGTTATTGATAAACTTTAACTCAAGTTTCTTGAAAAATATATTTTTATATGCTTTGTTTTCAATGGCTGATAAACAAATATGGGATTAATGCTATGAAAACATACAGAAAAGAACTATGGATTTGAAATCCCGCCAAGAAGAGCTTTTATCAATAAGAAAGGTATAGTGCTCTGAAAAAGGATACTGATAAATATTCAATCATAAATGCAACCCTGTGGATGACAGGAACCCTTGTTTCATTTATGGGTATGGCTGTGGGCGGCCGGGAACTCTCGCTTGAGATGGATACTTTTCAAATTTTATTTTTCCGCAGCCTGATCGGTTTGTTTGTCTTATGTCTGATCCTTTTTAATAAAGGATGGCATTTAGCAGAAACCAGGCATTTTCCTTTGCATTTTCTGCGCAATATTTCCCATTTTGGGGGGCAGTTCGGCTGGTTTTATGGAATTGCATATCTCCCTTTATCTGAAGTTTTTGCCATTGAATTTACTCTGCCAGTATGGACAGCTGTTTTAGCTACACTTATCTTAAAAGAACAAATGACATTATCTAGATTTTCTGCTGTTGCTTTAGGGATAGCGGGTATGCTCGTAATCCTCAGACCCGGAATGGGAGTTTTGAATACCATATCACTCTTTGTACTGGCAAGTGCTTTATGTTTCGGGCTGTCCCATACATTAACCCGCAGGATTGTCTGGTTTGACCATCCAATAACTATTCTTTTTTACATGACCCTGATACAGCTTCCCATTGGCTTTGTTCTTTGCCTTAACAACTGGGCTTTTGTTTCATTTTCCATGTGGCCGTGGTTAATAGTTGTAGGCATTACAGCATTAACAGCCCATTATTGCATGGCCAGGGCTTTTGCAATAGCAGATGCAACAGTGGTGGTTCCCATGGATTTTTTAAGATTGCCCTTGATAGCTGTTTTAGGATATTTGTTTTACAATGAAATTCTTGATATTTTTGTGCTGATCGGCGCTTTTATTATGCTGTCAGGTAATTTTATCAACATCAGAGCAGAGCATAAAAAAGCAAAACAAAGCCATATCTCAGGTTAAAAAGTTGTTTATAATCAATCCCAAAAGATTATCCCATTTTTAGGTGTTGGCTGAAAAAGCTGCGGTATTCATCTTCACGATGGCTGACATAGAGAATTGTACATAGATCTTCTTTCACCACATCCCCAAGGAAGTTAAGAACGGCTTTTCTGTTTGATTCATCAAGGCCCTGGGTGGGTTCATCCAGTATGAGAAGCCTTGGGAGTTTTATCAGGGCCCGGGCAATCAGCACCAGCCGCTGCCGGCCATATTCCAGCTGCCTGAAAGGGGTATCGGCTTCCTTGTCCATATTCAGCCGCCCAAGCCATGACATGGCCTTTTGTTCCTGCTGAGTGTTATATTGGCGGTAAACCCCGATGGAATCAAACAATCCTGAAATAATGCAGTGCAGACTGGTTCCAGGCACATTATAGTTCCTGTGCAACTCAGAGCTTACAATACCCATGTGCTGTTTTAGATCCCAGATGGATTCTCCTGTTCCCCTCTGTATACCGAATATTTTCAGATCATTCTGGTAACAGGCCGGATGATCCCCTGTAATAACCTGGAGCAGGGTTGATTTCCCGCATCCGTTGGGGCCTGTTATCAAGGTATGATCTCCCTGATTTATCGAAAAGGATAAATTCTTGAATATTGTAAAGCCTTCATATCCTGCAAATCCCCTGTTCAGTCTAACCAGCCGGGTTTGATGTTTATGCTCAGGAATCTTTTTTTTGTCTTTAACCCGTGTTTTATATAAATCTTGAACTGAAACCTGAAAATCAGGAGATTGTGTATGTGCTTTTTGTTCAAGAATTTTTATTATATTTTGCCTTTTCCCCTGATGTGTAAGCCGGCCCTCGGACATCACTGCGACATGGGTGCACCAGGAAGGTATATCATCCTTGTTGTTCACAAAAATAATAAGCTGGTTTTTTTGTTGATGCAGATGGAAAAGAGCCTTATTCATTTCCCGGCAGGTTTTAGGATCAAGTCCATCATAGGGTGACTGAATGATAAGGCATGATACACCTTTTGAGATTTGAGACAGGATCAAAAGTTTTCTTGATTGACCAGTACTCAGCTGGCGGTAACCTTTATCAAGGGAATCTGTCATGCCAAATGCCTCAATCAGGTTTTTATATTTTTCTATATCCTCTAAAAAAGTCATGGAAAGTGTTCCGGGATCAAGCTTATCCATGTAATCCGTGTCGTTTTTTTTTAGTTCCGACTCATAGAGTTCCTGTTGTTTTTTAAAAGAAACAATACCGATATTGGTCGGCAGATCAAGCTTGTCCGCTATGGCATCTTCCCTGGCTTCTCCTGATATGAGCAGGAAGAATTTTTCCAGGCCTGAACTGTTGGATCCCCATATAAACCATGCATCTTCAGCATGGGCATCAAATCTTTTGATACTGATTTTATTTAGTATTGCATTACGTATTTTCATGGAGGCTATCCAAAAAGTTTACCCCTTTGCAGGCATTCGATGATTTAAGATGATTATATCATTGATTAATATATTTCATAAGCATTTTGATGGATACTGGAGAATCCCATTTAACTGGACCTATAAATTTTTCCCGGAGAATTCCCTGCTTATCAATTATAAAAGTCTCAGGCAACCCGATTATACTAAAGTTTGAACTGACCTGGTTGTCCTGGTCATTAAGAATCGGGATGGTGAAGCCAATCTGTGTCGCAACAAAATCCGCCAGGGCAGGCTTGTCTTTATTGAGTATGGCCAGCATTTTAAAATTCTCCCCTGGAAGCCTTGCGTATAGCTTTTGCATTGAAGGCATTTCCTCGCGGCAGGGCGGGCACCATGTTGCCCAGAAATTAACCAGGACAACCTGTCCTTTAAGTTCAGAGAGAATCCAGGTTTTTCCCTTCCGGTCCTTAAGGGAAAAATCCGGGGCAGGGTCACCCACCTTTAAAAGAGCCGGTGTCTGGCCACAGGCAAAAATGAACAGGGGCATGCAAAATACCAGGGCTATAAAAAAAAGTTTCTTCATATTATTTAATTTCATTAAAATTTTAATATTTTGCTTTTATTTCCGATTCGATCAATTTATACAACTGCTTATATCCAAAGGTCTTGAGGGGTTTTCCATTGACAAAATATCCAGGTGTTTTTTTAACGTTAAGCGTTTTGGCATCGGCAAGATCCTGTTCAATAAGTTTAACAAATGCAGGGTCATTCATATCTTTTCTGATTTTTGCCAAATCAAGTCCGGCCTTTGGAAGGAACTGCCATATTTTTTTGGGCTGCGGGTTATGATGACTGGCCCAAGAAGCTTGGGATTTGAACATTACATCCAGTGTCTCCCAATATTTCCCCTGCTTTCTGGCTGCTTCAAGAATTTTTACAAAGTATTCAGCACCATCATGAAAAGGAGCATATCTAAGAACCAGTTTTATTTTACCGGGATTGTTTTTCATCATCTGTTTGACATAGGGTGAAAAAGCTGCACAGGTTTCACAGGCCGGGTCCATAAATTCGACAAGGTAGACTTTTGCATCATCACTGCCAAGTGTCATGGAATGGTCCCGGACAAAAGTTGAGGAATTATTCTGGGCCATAAAGTCATACATGCGGGCCTGCTGGACTTTATAATAGTAAGAGGTTGCCCAGAATATACCGATCAATACAAGGCAGGTGGCTGCAAATATTTTATATTTCATTTAAGATATCCTCCTCTTTAAAATAAATAAGAGTGTTATAATTATTGAAAACGAAAGTAAAGAAAGCATGGGTATGGTTAAAAAACCAAAAAGGTCTATGTATTTTTCCGTACAGGAAGCCCCCTGGCTGCATGGTTGTAATTCCTGAGGGATAAATCCGGAGTACACTAAATTATGATAAAATGCCGTTAACCACCCTGCAATCGACAGGGGCAGCGCATACCTTACAACACTTTTATCAAAGGGGAAAAGTCCTGCGGCCAGGATAATAACCAGGGGAAATAAACAGATTCTCTGATACCAGCACAAAACACAGGGAGCGAACTCCATTACATGGCTGAAGAACAGACTTCCCAGAGTTGATGCGCTGACTATAAGCCAGGTTAAAAAAAGAAGAGTCCAATTTGCATCGGACTGATTGTCGGGTTTAGCCATGGTAAAATCTCTCTGGAGCTTTATAATTTGGGTTCTCCTGTGCAGCTCTTCTCTGTCTTCTTCAGGGGGGGGGATCTCCTGCAATTATGAAACCCACCAATAGACCCCGGAATCGGTATTCTCGAAGACAAACACGAATTGATATTTTCAAATTTTACTCAGGCCGACGGAAGCGCTTTTTATTTCACCTGCAAATTCAAGGTTGCAGGCTGAGGGCTCACTCAAAAATAACGCAAGGTCTCCTGCTTCAACATCTTTTTCAAGGTTGGGGCATCACATTCTAAAATCTCTCCTGAAATACTTGCAGCTATTTTACAAAAAATATCCAACAGATCAACATCAAAATGGAGCCCTTTTCCTTCCTGCATAATGGCAATACTCTTTTCAAAAGAAAAAGATTTTTTATATGGTCTTTCGGACATCAGGGCGTCAAAGACATCGGCAATCGCAAAAATCCTTGCATTCAGTGGAATTTTTTCCTGTTTTAAACCCTTTGGATAACCGCTGCCGTCCACCTTTTCATGGTGACCCACAACTACCTTGACAGCATCTGTCAGCCATGCGTGTTCTTTTACAATTTCCACACCATGGTCAACATGAGTTTTCATGATTGCGAATTCTTCATCATTGAGCTTGCCGGGTTTTAAAAGAATGCTATCATGGATCCCTATTTTTCCAACATCATGCAAAAAAGCTCCTTTAATAAGACCACGCATCTTCGCCCTTTTTAAGCCAAACTCTTCTGCAATTCGGATGGCATAGAGAGTGACCCTATAATTATGCTCACTTGTATCGCTGTCACGTTTTGAAATAGCCGCGCCTAAGGTCTCTAATATGCCTATATTGGCATTGGCCAAATCCAGGGTCAGCAATTTCAAATTTCGATGCATACTAATAACTATAGGGTAAAGAATAAATATGGTCGCCAATACTGCTGCAAATACAACCCCTGCAGAAACCAGAGGTTGGCGCTCCATCCGTTGCAATACCTCATTGGGAATCCTGTATACTCCCTCAAAATGGCCTTTTTGATTTGCTCTTTCATCATACAAGGGTACGAAAACCATAAGAAACTGGTTTTCTCCCAAAGAAAATCGTTTGTAAGAAGTAGCCCCGACCAGATACTGATTGTGCAGATTTTTATCAAGCCACTTTTCCACATCCTTCCCGTCATGGGCAATGTGTTCCGCTACTAGCTCATTTGCCATATCATATACTTCCACTACGACAAAATGCCCCCTGCTGCTTATTTCAAACAACCGTTCTTCAAGTAATTGAAATATCCGGGCATCCTTGCTGTCAAAAGAGGTTTCCAGATCTGCAAGAATAAACCGGGCTTCATCCCGTGCAAGCTCAACTACGAATTTGTCAGTTGCCTCATATTCAATATAAAAGGAGATGCTCCCGGCAATAATTGAAATCGATACCCAAACAAGGAAAAACCTGAATAAAAGTTGACGGTGAATTGTATTAGTTGTTAATAACATTTTTTTCTCCTTCAACACTTTCAATCGGTAATGTAAATGTAGTGCCTTGCCCCGGAATATTCTCAACGTCAATTCCTCCTCCATGCCTCTTGATAATACAGTAACTCATCGATAACCCGAGACCGGTTCCTTCCTGCCGCTGAAGTTTTTACTACGCTGCCGCTCCAATGAAGCTTGTGCTGCTAGGCTGTTAAAGTTTAATCGATAGCATATAATCAATCAATTGTCCATCCCGCTTATAACTCAGCATTTCTCGGTGGCAAATAATTATCAACTCGAATTATGAAGAATTTTGTATGCTGTGGTCAGACACATCCCATTTTTGCAGCGTTCTTATATTCCTTAACCTTTTTTCCCAAGATTAAAGGCAGTTCTTTATTCTCAAGGTTAGATTCAATCAATTTTATAAAGGCAGTCCCGATAACAATGCCGTCGGCAAATTTTGAAATTGCCTTAACATCTCTGGCAGTGGATATGCCAAAACCTACACATATGGGTAGATTAGTAAAATGCCTTAGATCATTAACCTGGTTTTCAATATTGAAGGTATCAAGATGGCAGCTGCCCGTTACACCGGTTTTTGAAACAAGATATAAAAAACCTGAAGCACCAGTTGATATTTTTTTCATCCTTGATAAAGGAGTTGTCGGAGCAATTAATCGGATAAGACAAAGATCGTCTCCTGTCCATTTTGATGTCATTTCGTAAGATTCTTCAGGTGGCAGGTCCACAATTAAAACACCATCCACTCCAGCCTTTAATGAATCCGTGTAAAAATTTTTGGCTCCATAGGCATGGATTGGATTGTAGTAAGAGAAAAGAATGATTGGAATCTTAGTTGTTTTACGAATTTTACCTGCTATTTTTAAAACAGCTGCCACATTAATACCGTTTGCAATTGCTCTTGCTGAAGCCCTTTGGATAACCGGACCATCAGCTGTCGGATCTGAAAAAGGGATGCCCAGTTCCAAAATATCAAGGCCTGAAGAACACATTTGTTTAATGAGTTCAAGTGAGGTATCAAAATCTGGGTCACCTGCAGTTACAAATCCGATGACTGCCTTATCACCTTTTTTTTTAACCTGTTCAAAGGCTTTTTTTATTCTATTCATTTTTATCTCCTTTATTCATTCCCAAAACAGAAAATACGGTTTCAAGATCTTTGTCACCACGCCCCGAGAGATTGACAATAATGATTTCATCTTTTGACCTTTTTTTTGCCTGGTCCATGGCATAAAAAACTGCATGGGAACTTTCAAGAGCAGGGATGATACCTTCCAGGCTGCAAAGTATTTGAAATGCTTCCAATGCCTGGCTGTCTGTTACAGAAACATAATTTGCCCTTTTAAGGTCTTTTAAAAGGGCATGTTCCGGGCCGACGCCGGGATAATCAAGTCCTGCCGAAATGGAGTGGGCTTCTTTAATTTGTCCGTTTTCATCCTGAAGCACATAGGATTTAGAACCATGGAGAACACCTGGGCTGCCCTCACCAAGAGTAACGGCATGTTTACCTGTTTTAATGCCTAAACCGGCTGCTTCAACCCCTGTGAGACCGCAGGAATCATTAATAAAGGGATAAAAAAGTCCCATGGCATTACTTCCACCCCCTACACAGGCAATAAGCAGATCCGGAAGACGACCGGCAGCCTCAAGGATTTGTTTTTTTGTTTCAACGCCGATGATTTTTTGAAAATCGCGGACCATGGCAGGGTAGGGGTGCGGACCTGCAACGGAACCAATTACATAAAATGTATCCGCAACCTTTCCTACCCAGTATCTCATGGCTTTATTCATGGCATCCTTTAGTGTGCCTGAACCTGAATCCACAGGGAAAACACTTGCTCCTAAAAGCTTCATTCGCTTTACATTTGGAGCCTGTCTTTGTATATCTTCAACCCCCATAAAAATTTTACATTCCATTCCAAATAATGCTGCAGTTGTTGCAGTTGCAACCCCATGCTGGCCTGCACCTGTTTCTGCAATTAATTTTGTTTTACCCATGTATTTTGCAAGGAGTGCCTGGCCCAGTGTATTGTTGATTTTGTGAGCGCCTGTATGTGCAAGATCTTCTCTTTTAAAATATATGGATGCACCTTTAAGATGTCTTGTAAGCCTTTTCGCAAAATAAAGGGGAGTGGGACGGCCTACATAATCTTTTAAAAGCGTTGTTAATTCATTATTAAATGTCTTATCCTGGAAATAATTATTATACGCTTGTTCAAGCTCCAGTATGGCAGGCATCAATGTTTCTCCAACATAACGACCGCCATATGGGCCAAAATGTCCCCTGGAATCAGGGTATAAATGATTTATTGTCATTAAAAAATTCTCCTTAAATTATTTTTTCCCTTTATTGAAGATTTTGAAACAGCTTTTATAAAGGCTTTTATTTTTGCCATATCTTTTCGTCCAGGTGCTTTTTCAACTCCTGAACTGACATCAACTGCATGGGGCAGGCTTTTATGTATTGCCTCTTTTATATTTTCCGGCTTAAGTCCGCCGGCAAGTATAAAAGGGTGGTTTATCCCAAAATCTTTTACCCTTGCCCAATTCCATGAAAGAGCATTCCCTCCCGGTAAAATCCCTTTTGCACATTCAACAAGATAAGCTGTGGCATTATATTCTGAAACATCTTTTAGAAAAGGCCGGCTATCAACATAAAGACATTTTATTACAATGAGATCGAGTTCCATGAGCTGGTTCACAAGATCAGGAGGTTCCATGCCATGAAGCTGAACAGCATCTAAAGAGCATTTTTCAACCCGTTCCATGATATATCCCAATGGTTGATTTACAAAAACACCAATGGTTGAAATATTTTTTGGCAGGTTTAAACTGATTTCCTTTGCCTTTTCTATTGTGATATTTCTTGTACTTTTTTCAAAGAACACCAATCCAATGGCATCCGGCCCAAGTTCAGCACATTGCATGGCTTCATCAACCCTTGTAAGGCCGCATATTTTAACCTGCGGGATATATGATGAATTTTTTATAATGGTTTTGTTCATAACATTTTCCCTTTATTTCATAAGGAATAGAGTGATTTTAAAAAATCCGTGGTACTTTCGGCCTTTACCAGACTCTCTCCAATGAGAAAATTATAGATGCCAAATGATTGGTTCTTGATAATATCGTCTTTGCTTGTTATACCGCTTGCCGCAACAGCAATCTGGTCGGAATCAAGAAGACAAGCAAGGCGCATGGCAGTCTTTATATCCGTATCAAAGGAACTTAAGTTCCTGTTATTAATCCCGATCAGTTTTGCACCGGCATCATTTGCAGATTCAAGATCTTTTTCAGAATTGATTTCAACCAGGGCATCCAAATTCAACTCGGCTGATAGATCAAGATAATCCTTAAGCTGTGTTTTTGAAAGAATGCGGGCAATGAGAAGAACAGCATCTGCATTAAGAACACAGGATTCATAGAGCTGATATGCTGATATCATGAAATCTTTTCTCAGCATGGGAAGGGATGATACGTCACGGGTTTTTTTAAAATCATCAAAACTGCCTTTGAAATATTTTGTCTCTGTTAGTACAGATAATGCACAAGCTCCTCCTTTTTCGTATTCTTTGGCAAGAGTTTCAGGATTCAAATTAATATCGATATCTCCTTTTGAAGGGGATGCCCTTTTTATTTCTGCAATAATATTAACTGTATTCACACCATTATATCTTTTAAGGTTTTCAAGAAAAGGGCGTTTGCCGTCTCTTTTGGCCGCTCTTTTCATTAATTGATTCTCACTGATATGTTTTTTTGCCAAAGCAACTTCCTGTTTTTTATGATCAACAATAATTGATAAAAAATTTTTTTCCATATGTCTTTGCTCCGGGAGATTAAAGGTATAATAATTTAAATTTATTTATTGTCCGGACTGTGATCGCCAGTTTATCCGTTTTCCCGGGTAAATTGAACGAGCCTGTCAAGTTTATCTTTTGCAGCACCAGTATCTATAGATGCCTGAGCAATTTTTATTCCCTGGTCAAAATTATTTGCCTTTCCCGCGGCAACAAGTGCTGCAGAAGAATTAAGCAGTACAATATTTTGTTCAGGTCCTTTTTTTCCAGCCAAAATATTTTGGGTGATTTCAACATTTTTTTTTACATCACCTCCAAAAAGATCACTCGGATCTGCATATTCTCCAAAATATTTTTCAGGATTTAAATCAAAGGTTTTGATCTGGCCTGAATCTAATTGGGATACCCTTGTAGGCGCGCAGATTGATATTTCATCCAGACCATCGTGGCCATGAACAACAAAGGCTTTTTTAATGCCGAGCATATTTAATGCCTGGGCAAACATTTCCGTTAACTCAGGGGCATATACGCCAAGGAGCTGGCAATTTGCAGCAGCAGGATTGGATAAAGGCCCCAGCATATTGAAAATACTTCTTATCCCCACTTCTTTTCTTGCTTTGAGAGCATATTTCATGGCCCCGTGATATTGGGGCGCAAAAAGAAAACCAATACCGACTTCTTCAATAGCTTCCTCTACAATTTCAGGATCAAGGTCAAGTTTTACGCCTAAGGCTTCGAGAACATCCGCACTTCCGCATTTGCTTGAAACACTTCTGTTTCCATGTTTTGCAACGATAACATCACAACCTGCAACAACAAAGGCAGTTGTTGTTGAAATATTAAATGTATTTAAACCATCTCCACCCGTTCCACAGGTGTCAACAACAATGGGAGAAGACACTTGTATTTTTATAGCTTTTTTCCTCATTGCGCGGGCAGCTCCTGCCAGTTCTTCAAAGGTTTCACCCTTTGCAGCCAATGCTGCCATAAAAGCGCCGATTTGAGCATCTGTAATATCACCTGAAAAAATATCCAGGATCATTTGAGACATTTCAGAATCACTTAAGTTGCGACCCTTGATAATTTTATTTAAATTTTTTCGAAACATTATTCTTTTCCTTTATTTATTTGGGGTCAGGCTTTCCTTATTGTCTTTATTGAGCTCAATAAAGACAATAAGGAAAGCCTGACCCCGATTTATGACCCCGATTTATATGTCCCCAGTACTTTTTAAAAAATTTCTGAGCAGCCTTTTTCCAACAGGTGTCATGATGGATTCCGGGTGAAACTGCATCCCCTGGGTTGAATGGCTTTTATGTCTTATACCCATTATTTCACCATCATCTGTTTGTGAGGTTATTTCAAAACAATCCGGAAGGGTGTCACGGCAAACGGCTAAAGAATGGTAGCGCATTGCCTGAAAAGGTTTTTTAATTCCGGTATAGATATGCTTGCCATCCGTATTTACCATGGATGTTTTACCATGCATTATTTTTTTTGCAGGTATGATTTTCCCCCCAAAGGCTAAAGCAATACTCTGATGCCCTAAACAAATTCCTAGAACAGGTTTTTTCCCGGAAAAATTTTCAATTACAGAAATTGTTAATCCAGCATTTTTAGGCCGTCCCGGTCCCGGGGAAATAACTATGCCAGCAGGATCTATTGAAGCTATGTCATCTATTTTAAATTTGTCATTCCTGAATACCAGTACTTCGGCGCCCAGAATTCTTAAATATTGAACCAGATTATATGTAAAAGAATCATAATTATCTATCATTACAATCATGATTATTCTCCCTTATGATTTAAGATGTTTATTGCTCTCTCAATGGCTTTTGCCTTATTCACAGTTTCAAGTCGTTCTTTTTCCGGATCGGAATCTGCTACAATACCGGCTCCTGCTCTTATTGTAAGTTTGTCTTTTTCAATAACCGCTGTTCTTATGGTTATGGCAAGATCCATATTCCCATCAAAAGAGATATATCCTACTGCACCTCCATATGGACCTCTGGGTTCTTTTTCAAGTTCAGCAATTATTTCCATTGCACGTACTTTTGGGGCGCCTGAAAGAGTGCCTGCGGGAAATGTAGCCCTGATAAGATCCCATACGTCTTTGTCTTTTAGAATTTCACAATTGATATTTGAAACAAGGTGCATGACATGGGAATATTTTTCAACGACCATGAGATCAGTCACCTGCACAGTTCCTGTTTCAGCAATTCTCCCTAGATCATTGCGGCCAAGATCAACAAGCATAAGATGTTCTGAACGTTCTTTTGCATCAGATAAAAGTTCATGTGCAAGCCTTCTGTCTTCCTGTTCATTTTTTCCTCTTGGCCTTGTTCCCGCTATTGGTCTTAACGTTGCCAGGCCATTTTCCAAACGCACCATAACTTCAGGGGATGATCCCACAAGTGCAACCTCATTATAATGCATGAAAAAAAGATAAGGAGATGGATTGATATATCTTTGTGCCCGGTAAAGTTCAATAAGATCTTTTGGGGCGTCACATGAAAAAGGCTGGGATATAACAGCCTGGATTATGTCTCCGGCAAGAATATATTCTTTGGTTTTTTGTACATTTTTTCTATAGTCATTCTCATCAAAAACAGGGGTTGGAGGTAGGATACTTTGAACAGGCCCATCAAGTGCAGGGATGATATTTTTTATTTTTTCAAGCATTATAAAAATTTTTGCCTGAGCATCATCAAAAGCCTGACGTTTATCTTGATACTCGTCTAAAAAAGCTATTACAACACATAACAATGTATTTCTGATATTATCGAAAATGATGATTTCATCAGGCAAAATAAAATGCGCAACAGGGGATGTTTCGGGTAAATTGTTTGGTATATTTTCAAAAAAAGATACCATTTCATAGGTAAAATATCCAACAAGACCCCCCCAGAATCGTGGTAACTCGGGGATTTTGGCAGGGGAAAATTTGGCCATGAAATCCTTTAACATGATTAATGGTTCTCCATGATGAGGAATTATTTGTTTTCTATCATTTGATCTTATTTCAACATGTTGTGAAAAAATTTGAACATGTGTTCTGGCAGAGGTCCCAAGAAAACTGTACCGGCCCCATCTTTCTTTCCCTTCAACACTTTCAAAAAGAAAAACAGGCCTTTTTTCCCTATAGAACTTCTTAAGAAGGGAAACCGGGGTTTCCATGTCAGCAAGTATCTCTGTGCAGACAGGAACAACATTGTGTTTTTCTGTAAGGGTTAAGAATCTATCTTTTTCAGGGAAATTATTCAGTAACATGGATTTTCCTTTTTATTGATTCATAGTTATTTTTTGCAAAAAAAAAGATCGTGAGTTTTCACGATCTTTCTTGTCCAAAAAAAAACACCGTGAGCTTTTTGATCAGCCCACGGTGTTTATATAAGTTTATTTATTATATCATCATAAAGATAACTCGCAGGTGACCCCAAGTATTTGACGCCACCACCAGTAGTTAAAGGTGTAATTTAATATTAGCTTTGAATTTTTCATTTGTTTCTTTGTTAACCGCTTTTTTTAAGGGTGTCAAGAGATTTTCTTGAGATTTTCTTAATTTTATGCGTATCAATGATAAATTTAAAAATCAATTATTTTCTATTATTAATATATTGACAAGCATTTATTGGTAAATTATATTCCTCAGAAGGTTGGTAAACCCTTGTAAACCTGCAAATGAAAACAAAGGAATAAAACCATGCAAATCCTTGTTTCGGTCAAACAGATACCAGATGCACCGACTTTAAAAAACCCTGATTTTACTATTACAAAAGATTGGCATGAGGTCTTGCCTGGTATTCTTGGTAAAATCCAAAAAGTAAAAGGAGAAATGAATTGAAGCTAAATACTATTTGTGTTCTTAGTGACAATGAAATCCATGAGATTCACTTGCAGTCATTGGAAATTTTGGAAAAAATCGGAATTCATATTCAAGAAGATACAGCACTTGAGATATTTGAGAAAGCCGGGGCAAAAGTAGACTGGAATATAAAAAGAGTATTTATTCCACAATATTTAACTAAAGATGCACTGGCCAAGGCAAATCCTAACCTTTCTTTATACAATACAGACGGTGTCCGCTCAATGACTCTGGGGGGCGGTAACCAATATTTTGCAACCATTGGATATGCACCTTTTTTAATTGACTGGAAAACACAAAAAGTTCGTAGCGTGAAGAATACAGATTTGAAAGAGATTATCCAATTGGCCGATGTTCTGGACGGTGTCGATTTGGTTCATCCTCCGGGTCAGCCCATTGACGATCCAAGTGAAAAAGGTGATTTATATCAGGCCAAAGCACTTTTGACAAATACTCGAAAACCTATTCATACCCATGCTTATTGCGAAAAACATGCTGATAAAATCATTGCCATGGCGGCCGAGACTATGGGAGGAATGGATGAATTAAAAAAAACTCCGCACTTGATTTTTAATATTAATACATTTTCTCCATTGACCATGAGAAAAGATGCAGCCGAAGTAATCAGGAGTGCGGCAAAGGCCGGAGTGCCATACCTTGTTACAGCCGGTTGTATGGGAGGGGCAACATCGCCTGTAACCCTTGCAGGTGAGTTGTCACAGGCAAACGCTGAAATTTTGTCCCATATCATCTACAGCAAATTAATTAATCCGGAAGCTCCGGCAATATATGCGAGTTGGTGTAGGATCTTTGATATGAAGTATAGCACCTGTACTGTTGCAACGCCTGAATTTGCACTTATGAGGCTTGCTATTGCTCAGCTTGCACGGTTTTATAATTTACCTTCCGGAGGGGGGGCGTTACTATCCGATTCCAATACAATTGACTCGCAATATGGTTGGGAAAAACTTATGACCTCATTTATTCCCGCTTTAGGAGGTCTGGATATCCTTTTTGGGATGGGACTTCTGTCACAAATGAATGTTATGAGTTGTGAGTCTTTGATTATGGATAATGAAATTGTACAAATCATAAAGCGGCTTAAATCCGGTATAACTATAGGACATGATCAACTGGCTTATGATATTATAAAAGAGGAATCCATTAAATCAGAATATCTTACAAATCCACATACATATCAAAATTTTAAGAACGAACATTTCATTCCAAAGGTTAGTGACCGGAGCATGCTTGGAACATTTCAAAACAATGGTTCCAAAGATGTTAGAATGCGAACGCAAAATTTGATGGAAGAATATATGGCACATTATTCAAAACCTGGTTTACCGTATGATATTAAAATAAAGATGGATGAAATAATAAACGCATAAAATGGATGCGTAATATTCAGTACACTTGATATCTTTGAAAGATATGTTGTGAACTTTTTAAATGCTATTTTAGATATTTAAAATTGACTTTTCATACGTTCGATATTTTTTCTTAACCAGGACTGCCTCAGGCCGGCAACTTGTTCAGTATCTCCTGATTTAAGCATATCAATTGTACTTTCGATCTCATCAGCCATTAGCTGAACTTCATCCTTCCAGGTATTTTTATTTTTCAGGCGCATATACCAAAGACGAACAGTAAGGTTATAAAGCTGCCTTGAGATATCCCCTAAAATTGGATTTCCTGTTGCTTCATACAGCACATCGCGAAAATGAAAATCGATTTTCATCAATTCTTTTGGAGTATGATTCTGGAAAAGATTCAGGCATTCTTTTTTTATTTCCGCCATTTGCTTTAACTGGTTGTCCGTTACATTTTCCGTGGCTAATCGGCCAATAATGGCTTCGTGTTCCAGACGAATTTGAAAAACGTAAAGAATTTTTTGAAACTCTATATCAGTGACGATTGATCCTGAACGTGGGATGATCCTGACAAGGCCTTCCCATTGCAAGCGGTTAAGAACTTCTCGAACAGGAGTACGGCTGACTTTAAATTCCTCAGCCAGACTTTTTTCATTTAGTAATTCCCCGGGTTCAAATTCAAAAAATAAAATTCTTTCTAAAAATTTTTGATAAAGTGAAGAATCTTTAGACTTCATAAACACCTTTTTAGCATCTCAATTATTGTTGAATTTTATTCAAAAAAAAATAGTATCCTAAAGTTAATCCTATGTCAAGAATTGCCAAACTCTTGGGCAGGGCCAACGCTTGTAAGCAATCAAGGTAAAACTTTTGGGTATCGGCAGAACAGGAATCATCATCCACCGGTAACAGGTTCGTATACCAGTACGCTGTCACCGTCCGACAATCGGGTCATGGGTTTTGCCGGGCGACCATTTATCACAACTATCGGCTTTAATACAGATGGAATATTGAAGCGATCGAGGAAGTCGGCCACGGTTTCCTGACGGGCTATTGTTAACTTGAAGCATTCCTTACCTATTGGCGAATAAGTGTTCAAATTTGCAAGTAACCGGACTGTAACCCCTATGGTTTCTCCTGTTTTGCTGTTAGCGTTCACTTCATTTTTCCTGTTCGTTTAGGACCGCAAATGAAACAAAGATAAATCAGGTCAGGCCCAGTTGTTTAAGTTTTTTATCACTAGGCACTCCATTGACTGTCCATTGCTGCTCTTTGTAGTATTCATCCAGCATCTCCTCCAAATGGCAGACATACCCTTTACCCGGACCATCTGGAATGGGTTCGTGGGTTAATCTATGAGGCAGGGTATCAGACTTTCGATTTAAACCTGCCCGTACGAGAAACAATCTCTCAGCATTGATGATTCGCTCTGCAACCTGAGCCAGTTCTTCTATGGTATAATCAAAACCAGTAACGGCTTCAAGATAGTCCCTTATACCAAATGGGCGCATCTCCATCTTCTGTTCCACAAGGGCACGCATTGTGAAAAATATACAAATACCAGAGGCATCAATGATGGCCGACAGATCCTGGCAGACTTTTACCCACTTGGCGCGTCCCTTCCATTCAAGGGGGTCCAGCAGGGTTGGTATTCCAAGAATTTCAAAATAAGCTGGATCGCCGCGCATATGGGATGCACCAATTGGCGATGTGGCATAGGCCAATCCCATGCCCTGTTCAGCCCTGGGGTCATAGCCGGCAAATTCCTGTTTTTTGGAAACCATGGCCAGTTCAGGGTGACCGTATTTTTGGGCCAGGCGGTAACTTCCCAGAGCGAGATCCCTGCCAAATCCTTTCATTTCACCGGTCATTTTTGTTAATTTAACCAATGCATGGCCATCTCCCCACTTTAATGGAAAGCCCACTTCTTTTCGGGTGATATAACCTCTTTCATACAACTCCATGGCACAGGCCACGGTAGACCCCATTGTGATGGTGTCCAGACCCAGTTCATTGCAGATATAGTTGGCCTTGGTGACGGCGGATAAATTGTCAATGGCACAATTGGAGCCCATGGAATAGATAGTTTCATATTCCGGCCCTTCTCCTTCACCTGCAAATTCGGGCTGGGTCACTTTGGTAAGCCTCCCGCACCCGATGGGGCAGGAGTAACACGCTTTGTTTCCAACCACCAGGGTATCGCGCAGGGTACTTGCCTGGATGTTTTCCCATTTATCAAATGTGCCCTGCTGAAAATTTTTGGTGGGCAGTACACCAAAGGCCTGGGCTATGGCCACGGTATTTGCAGTGCCGTTTACCCTTAAAGGGGGCGGGGTGTCTTTATGGGTTTCCCTAAACTGACCCATGACTCGGTCTTGAACGTCTTTAAATTTGTCAGCATCTGCAATGGCGGGTTTTTGCCCACCTCTGACAACGATGGCTTTTAGTCTTTTTGCACCCATGACCGTTCCCACACCTGAGCGGCCGGCGGCTCGATCCTTATCATTCATGATGGTCGCATACAAAACACCTTTTTCCGCTGCCGGACCTATGCAGGCAACTTTGGCCTTTGGATGGGTTTCAGAAAGTAATTGTGCTGTGGTTTCATGGGTGGTTTTACCCCATAAATGATCTGCAGAACGTAATTCACATGTTTCGTTGTCAATAAAAAGATAAACCGGTTTTTTTGCAGCACCAAAAATCAATAAGGCATCAAATCCCGTGCGTTTCAAGTGAGCTGGGAATTGACCTCCTGAATTTGAGCAGGTGATGGCTCCGGTTAAAGGTGATTTGGTAGTGACCATATACCGGGCACCAGTTGGCGCCTTGGTTCCGGTTAAAGGACCTGTTGCCATAACCATGAGATTTTCTTTTCCCAGGGGATCACAGCCAGGATCAACTTCCTTGTTTAAATAGTAGATACCCAGGCCTCGGCCGCCCAGGTATTTCCGGGCAACATCAGGGTCTAAGCGTTCCTCTTTCAGCACTCCCTCTGTCAGGTCGACCCTGAGTACCTTTCCCATCCATCCGTGCATAATTGCCTCCATTTTTTTATTTCCCAAGAACGATGCCTTGTTTTATACGATTGCCCAGTCACCCTCACAAATGGGTTTTCCATCCAGAATACGTTCAGGACTGAAGATGGATAAATCCAGTGAAAAAGGTTGATCAAGAACCATCTCAGCGACATACCGACCAACGGCCGGGCCTTGTTGAAGGCCATGACCTGAAAACCCGTTGACAAGATAAAGACCTTTTAACTCGGGCCATTGACCGATAAAGGGGTTGTTGTCCATGGTACTGACAGCGTAGAGACCAGCCCATCCGCGAATCATTTTAATGGCTTCAAAAGCCGGAACGAATTTTGCCAGTTCAGGCCAAAGATCTTCCATGAAACGGCTGTCTTCCCAGTTGAAATTGAATCCCACAGGATCAGTATCCATGGATCTTCCCAGGATCATTAAATCATGACTTTCCGGCTGAAAGTAGAGACCAGATGGTAAAAATACGCCCGGCAGTTTGTTCGCGTTCTTGAGACGCGTTTTAAATACAAAGACCTGTCGTCTGGTGGGCAATACGGGCATTTTTATTCCCGCTGTTTCTGCCAGTTCAGGTCCCCATGCGCCGGCACAATTGATGATGATCTCAGATTTTAATGTCGTGCCAGATGCAAGGGTTACGCCTTGGGCACAATTGTTATAGCTGACAAAAGAGACGGCCTCATCTTTGATGAAGTTTCCGCCCATTTGTCTGATTTTCGCCTTGTACGCCATGAGCATTGAGTAGGGGTCCAATTTCCCGTCTTTGGCACAGAACGTCCCTCCTTTGTATCCGTTCAATTCAAACATATCATATTGCTTTGACAGCTGCTCGGCAGAAAACCAGTTCACATCACAGCCCTGTTCTTTTTGTGCGGCAAGACCTTTTTTTGCAGCATTCTGACCTTTGGCATCAACAATGAACAGATTTCCCGTGGGCACAAACCCGACATCGGGCTTGCTTTGGCCCACACCCATGGTTTGACCAAAGCGGGACAACACATCAAATGTGTACTGGGAGATCTGGATATTTTCTTTCAAGGCAAACTGGTGTCTTATGTTGCCGTTGCAAAGTGTTGTTGAGGCTCTTTCATAAGAGGGATCCCGTTCAATAATTGCGATACGAAGATTGTCCTGCAGGCTTAAAAGATAGTAGGCGCTGCAGCACCCCATGACACCGCCCCCGACAATGATTACATCATATGGATCATTTCTCATCAAAAATTTTCCCCTGGTATGAAAAAAGCAGCTGTTTTTGCGTTTATAATTTCAGTGTCTGATGCATATCAGTGATAGTTTTTTATGTCAATAATTTTTTATCATTAATAAATCAACTATTCTTTATTAACAATTATACTGCTGCCAGATCACCAGCCACCTGAATAGGGATGCCCGAAAATTGCCAATTCCTTTGATTAAAAAATTTGGATTCAGCTCAGAGCGACGGCTATGGTTCCAATATCTTCAGGGTTTCGGTCTGGTGATACTGGGCCGACGTATGTAAATAATATGGGGTTTTTATCCGCCGACTTTTACCGTCAATCCCATATCCTGCAAAAGGGCGGCTTTATATTCCATCTTTTCTTTTTCCGGGGAACAAAGGGTTTCCAAATCATATGGCATGGAAAGTTTTCTATAGGTTTCGATTCCGAAACGGTGGTAGGGGAGAAGCTGAATTTCTTTTAATTTTTTTAAATTTCGGCAGAACTCACCCAGATCTCTGATATTGCCGTCTTCATCATTCACCGTCGGGATGACAGGAATCCGGACAATAATGGGAAAGTTTTGTGGTCCGGCATCTATTTTTTTTAGATTTTCCAAAATCAAGCCATTGCCTACTCCTGTAATTTTTTTATGGCGATTTGTTTCCATGTGTTTTAAGTCATAAAAAAGGGTGTCCACAAAGGGAAGAACGAATTTGATGTTTTCCCACAGGACGTGGCCGCAGGTCTCAATGGCTGTATTCACTCCCTGAAACACGCATTTTTTCAGCAATTCCCTTACAAAATTTTTTTGCAGGAAAGGTTCGCCCCCGCTGATGGTGACCCCGCCGCCGGAGTGATAATAAAAAATAGAATCTTTTTGCACCTCTTTAAAAATTTCATCTGCTGTTGCCGTGTATCCCCAAAAAATACGTGAGCCCTCAAGACAGACATCAATACACTTTTTGCAGTCGGAACAGCTTTCCATGTTTGTGGTAAATTGTTCTTTTTTTATGTCATAGTTAATGGCCTGTTCAGGGCAGGTGTTCACACACTCAAAACAGCCTGTGCATTTTTTTTTGTCGTTTCCAAAATCAGTTTTCATCTCGTGGGACTCGGGCGTGGAACACCATTGACATCTCAAAGGGCATCCTTTGAGGAAAACAACGGTTCTAAGACCATCCCCATCAAAGCTGGATAATTTTTCAATACGCAGAACGCTGGCGGCTGCGGACATGATTCTTTACCTCGTTAAACTGATGGTATAAGGACGATTAAACCCTAAAATCAGCATCAACCGGCTGCCTTAAGGGGTGTAATGGATTCCTGAATGGTTCGGTTAATGATCTCATCCTGGACCTCGGGGCAGAGTTCAACAAAGTAAGCAGTATATCCTGCAACCCTTACCAGCAGATCCCTGTGCTTTTCCGGAGACTTCTGGGCCTTTAACAGCATCTCTTTGTCCACCACATTAAACTGTGCATGGAACACCCCCAGGGAGCAGGCACTTTTTAAAAGATTCATCAGATTGACCGTGCCCCGCTCATCTTTCATCAAATCAGGAGAAAGCTTCATGTTCAAAAGCGTACCGGAAGCAAAAAGATCATGAGGGATCTTGGCAACGGATTTTAAAACCGCGCCTGCACCATTGGAATCGGTTCCACCCGTGGGGCTTAGCCCATCTGTCAGGGTGGTCCAGGCCTTTCTGCCCGAGGGAAGCGCCCCGATGACCTTGCCTAAGGGAACATGGGCAGTCACAGGCAAAATGCCGGACATCAATTTTCCATATTTGCTGTCCTGCTGGTTGGTCTGAATGGCAAGGTATGCCATCATTTCAGCGGCAATCTCATCCGGATGATCCAGATCATTCCCGTATTTTTGTGCTTCAAGACATTTTTTATGCACGTCCGGGTAGCTGACAAAATCAGCGGCCAGGGCTGTTATTAAACGCTCCATGGAGACGGACTTTTTGTCAAAGACCAGTTCTTTGACAGCGGCAATGCTGTTGATAAAATCGGCGATACCATCATAAATAATGCCGTTTCCGCATTCATATTTGGTTCCGCCATGGGCATAATCCGTGGCCGTATCAATACAATTTCTAAAACTTAAGGAAATAAAGGGGACGGGCCGGTCATCCCAGATTTCATCCAGGATATTGTTGGCTTCCACCACTTTTTTGATAATATGGTCCACCTGCTGTTTAATGGCATTGGAAAATTCTTCATATCGGGTGAACAAAAGCGGATCTCCCGTATCATGCCCTAACAGTTTCCCGCTTTTTCTATGGATTCCACGGAAAAGAACAAATTCCACCAGGCTTGCCATGTTTACATCGGCGCTGACATATCCCCTTATCCTTCCGCTTAAATTGGTCTCCACACACCCGCAGGGATTCCAGTCATAGGCTTCATGGAGGGGAACCCCTTTGTTCTGTACCATACGAATGCCGACTTCATCGTTATGAAATGCAGGGAATCCATTACCCGTATTGATGCACTCTGCGCATTTTTTTAAAAAAGAATCCGGGTTTTTAGCAAGATTATACCGAACGGAAAGAGATGGTTGATAGAGCATGGTATCCATAGATGCCTGGATCACCATATAGGAGAGTTCGTTTACTGCATCCTGACCGTTGCTGTTAATACCACCGGCGCAGACATTCTGGAACATGGTATATCCATTGGCATATTCTGCTGTGACGCCATCCTGGAATAAACAGGGCTCTGCAAGTTTTATCCATGCACAGTCCAAGAGTTCCTGTGCCTCTTCCTCGGTCAGCCTGCCCGCATCAATATCAGTCTTATAATAGGGATAAAGGTATTGATCAATTCTACCCAGGTTATAGGAGGCTGCATTCTGTTCCATGAAAATAGAGGAGTGATACAGGTAAACAAATTGTAATGCTTCATGAAAGGTTCGGGCAGGGCGGGCCGGAATTTGTAAAAATACATTGGCTATCTGTTCTAATTCTTTACGGCGTAAAGCATTTTTTTCTTGTGAAGCAAGGCGAAGAGCTTCTTCCCGGTATCGCTGACCCAGGATGATCATTCCCCGGGCTGCTGTGATCATGGCATTTAAATAGGCAATTTTAGGATAGTGATTGGCTTTTGATAGAGAGTAGTCTGATTTTTTCTTTTCAATATATGAAATGATCCCTTCCATCCCTTCCTGTAAAAGCTCTTCATAGTTAGGCGTCAGTTCTCCAGGGCCCCGAACCGCTTTGCGGTCAATATAGATTACGGCATTTTCTTTTAATTCCACAATATCCCGGGGTGCCTGTGCCTCCCATTTTTCAAAATTGGATCGGCCCAGCCAATAGGGCTTTATCTCCTGTTTAAATAATATTTTATCTTCTTCTGAAATATAGAAGGGATCAAAAGGACGTGTGCTTATGGTATCAAGCTCTTTATCCAGCACAGACCAGCAGACATCTGCGCACAGGACTCCACCGCGTGCAACTTTGCCGGAACATCCTAAAATAAGTTCATTATCCCAGATGGTAATGGTCTTTTTGCTGCAAACTTCTTTGAAAGCCCTGGCTTTTCTCATTTCTCTGGGCAGTGCTTCTGTTTTTTTAAAGCTTTGAGTCAAAATCAGGGCATTTTCAATATCCATGGTAGGGGTTGAATTGACAACACGTTCTCGAAGTTTATTGATCCTGTCCATATAAGAAGGATTATTTATCTTGTTGACCATGGCTTATCTCCTTGTAAATAAAATATTAATACGGCCTGACTGCTTTGATAACATAATACTTATGTCTATAATTTTTTTATATTAAGACTGCATCGCAAAGTGCATGCCACTGGTAATCTAATGAATAAAAAAGGATGGTAATCTTGTTAATTGTTTGAATTTAAAGTGAAAAATTTTTATTAAATCTTTTATTTAAGATGGAAATGGAATTGGAAAGAACAATCAAGTTAAAAAATATCTTTCAAAATTTAAAAATATCTTTAAATTTTGAAAGATATTTGTAATTATTCAGCTCTTGCGCTTGAACCCGCCCTGTCTGATGGATATTTGTTTCGAGGCTATTCGCTTAACCTCCTGCAAATATCCATCAGACAGTGCTTTGGGGATAACTTTTTTTAACGGGCTGAACAATTACAGATATTTTACCTTTTTGATCAGTCAACAGGAATACTAATTCCCAATCTTTTGAATTTATACCGCAAAGCCTGTGGAGAAAGATTCAAAAATCTTCCAGCCTTTGATATGTTATATCCGGCCTGGGTCAAAGCTCTTTGAATATAAAGGGCTTCGATATTCTTCAGGCTAGTGTTCAAACAGATTTTCCCCGGGGTTTGAGCATTCAGGTCGACCTTCAGATTTTCGAGTTCGCGGGGTTCAGGCCATTTTAATGAAGCCAGGCCTTTTGAAAGATTTTCCTCTTTTTTTGGTTCAGGGTATTTTTCTTCCTTTATCACCCTGTGAAAGTTATTCATGAAAAAAGTTGAAAGATGTTTGAGCTCAATGATATTGGAATCATGGCACATGGTAAGAGCAACTTTCAAGGTGTGTTCCAGCTCTCTGACATTACCGGGCCAGGGATAGCGACTAAAAATCTCAATCACTTCATCGGATACGGATATCCCTTTGTTCTTAAAATCAGCGGCAGGATGGGGCAATTCAGACCATTGTTTCAAAAAATGATGACACAGAACGGGAATATCTGAGATGTGATCTTGTAATGCAGGGATTTCAATGACGGCAACGGCAAGACGATAAAAAAGATCCGTTCTGATTTTATTTTCTTCTATGGCTTGGGAAGGCGGGATATTGCAGGTGGAAATAAACCTGACATTGACGGCAATTTCTTTGAGCGCTCCCACACGGCGGATCTTTTTCTCCTGGCTGGCGCGCAGAAGTTTGGCCTGCAGATCCAGAGACATGGAGTTGAGTTCATCCAGAAGGAGTGTTCCACCCTCGGCTTCCTCTAAAAGGCCCGCCTTTTCTGAAGCACCAGTAAAGGCACCTTTTGCCGTACCGAAAAGTGTTGTCTCCAGCAAATTCTCCGGAATAGCGGCGCAATTTATGGGAACAAAGGGTTTGTTCCGACGGGCAGATGCAGTGTGAACAGACTGAGCAAAAATTTCTTTCCCGCACCCGCTCTCTGCCCAGATAAATACGGGGAAATCGGTCTGGCTGGCAGATTTTGCAGCCGTGATGGCATTTTTAATTTTCACATCCTCACCAATGATGGAATCAAAGGTATAGGGCTGGATTCCCTGAACGGGACGCGGATAGATAGTTTGCCTACCTTTGTTTTGAGATCGCTGAATAAGGGTCTGGCTGGTTTGTAAATTTAAAGAAAAATGGATGGCACCCTCAATCTTGCCCTCTGAAAAAAGGGGGAAAGAAGAACATAGAGAGTTAACCAGTTTTTTTTTACGGGTGTAATATACAATCGTTTTTTTGATAATGGGTTTTTGTGTCTCAATGATCTGGATGGACAGATGACTATCCTTTTCCAATGGATAGAAATCCACCATGTTCCTTCCCAGGATTTTTTCGTCCTGCAGATCATCCGTCTGGATAAGCAGCCGGTTCATATAACGAAATATACCTTTTCCATCTATGATCATAACGCCGAGAAGGGAATTTTCCCATATCTCTATATAGGCCGGAGATAGAACCGCAGCCAGGCTTAATTCTTTATCCTGCATTTAACATATCCTTTTGTCTTTCGAATACATCCCATCCCGTGGAATCTGGGCAATAACTCTTTGAGCAATGATTACACAAAAAAGAAAAGAGAATCAACCCGAATTGTTTTACAAAACCGGAAAGAATTCCCATTTTTATTTTTCAAATGCTTCCAGGATCTCTCCCGTGGCAAAAAGCGCTACTTTTTTCATGATGGAAAGTTTGGCATACTCTTCGCGGGTCAGGTTTATAACAGGAAAAAACTGGTCGTAAAAATGTTTGCAGATCAGTGGCCCTGTTAAAATAACAGGGTCTGTTCGAATATTGATGATGGCTGCGGGGGCCGTCTGCAGCCGTGCCATTTCCATTAGTACAAGTCCGGCACCGCTGCTGCCTTTGCCAAAGGGGAAGGCAAAGGCTTTATTCGTAATGGACTCTTGATAGCTGCTGTGACGATGATCTTCTATCTTTCCATTTTTCGAGTTTACGCCGCCAAAAAAACTGATGGGGTCATTGGAAAAAAGTAACTCCAGTTGCAGTGTTTTCTTTGGCGCAATGATATACTTACAGCTTAATTCAACCATGGTTTTTTCTTCCATATCATCCTGCCCTGCACCGCACTTTTTGCACAGTCTGTAATCGTACCAAAAAAAGGGTGACAACCTGTTTTACTGAAGCAATAGGTGCAGAACTTCCCGGAATTGGACATATAGGTTCGGGTGTTCCATTTTTCAGTGGCATGCTCCAGGGCACACCCGTCGACAAATACTTCAACCCCTAAGGAAGAAAGCCTGTGCAATTGTCCGCTGTCACGAATCAAACCATAGGTTGTCCGGCTCGTAAATACCCATAAAAGGGTGTTCCCATGCACTTTTTTCCCTTTGAGTGCCTTTTCCAACAATAAAAATTCAGCACAGGAAAAATGGGGACAGCCAAGACTGACAATATCAAGACTCTCTTCAATATCTGGATTGCACAGCTGTGCCCGGGCCTTTTGTAGGCTTTTACGGGTTATTGTAACAACCTCTCGGGGTGTTTCCCCCTGGAATGCCATTTCCAGGCTTTGTGCCTCAGGTGTAATCCCCACAAGGTGAAAAAGGGCAATGCCGCCTGAAGAAGCCATTGTTGCACTCATATGTTTGAGGTTATCCATGCTGATATTTTTGGGGAGTTTGTCCATTGCCCATACCCTGTCGCCTACAATTTCACCATAGGCATAGGCAAGAAGCGTATAGACGTCATCATGCTCAAACATATCCGGTGTAATGTCTTTACCCAAGGTAACAAGTCCCTGGGCCTTCCGGTTTTCGGTGACATGCAGTCCAAAATAGGGCACCCTTCCTGCAATCCCGGCAAGCAGTTCAAGGGGACCTGCATATCGATTGGTGCGCGCCCCTACAATTGAATTCACAAAGGCAATAACGTTTGATTCTGCATAAGCCACCTGCTGACCAAAGCCAGGGGTAAATCCTGCCTGGTATGGGGCGCACGTCCAGCTTGCAATGGCTCCTAAGGCAAGATGGGAGGCTTCAATACGTCGCGTCGCTGTCATAAACTCTAAATCGAGTTTCTGCCTGTCAAACCGGTTCATGTCTATGGCACAAGCATTGGTGGTTGTAGGAACTGAAAAGCGTGCCCCGAGACGGACCAGGTGCTCTGCAAATGCCACCTGGGCTTCTCCCATGAAACAGGTGCTGTCATCATGACATGAGGCAATTTCTACAAAATAATCTGCTTCATAATTTTTCCCGAGATCATAAAGAACGCGCATGGCAATCTGTATGGCTTTACCATGCTTTCCATCCAGCAATTTTTTTTCATAATCGGTTAACCGCATACACCTCTCCCATTAAAGCGTTTACCCGCCATCCATAAGAGGAAAAAATGTTATTTTATCTCCTGTCTGTAAAACGGTTTCAGGATTGCAGTAACGTTCGTTTATAAACATGTTATATTTAAGGGTCTCAGGAATATCCATGAGTTCAGATACCTTTTTCGCATTTGTCCCCTTTTCCACTGTAAAGATAAATTCATCCATTTCATGGGGAGCATATTTTTGCAGGACGGACACCATTTTGACCCTTATTTTCATTGACTTGCTTTTCCACCCAGTTCCAGCTCAGTCAGTTTTTTTTCAGAAGGAATGCCATCCTGTGACCAGCCTCGAACCTGATAATACTCATCCAGCATTTCCTCTAAATGACAGACACTTCCCTTGGCCGGGCCTGTGGGTGTGGGTTCTTTTGTCAGACGGCTTGGCAGGGTATCGTCCTTTCTTGCAAAACCCGCTTTAACAAGGAATTGGCGCTCGGCATTGATGATTCTTTCGCCGGCTGCCATGAGTTCCTCAAGGGTGTAGTCCGCCCCTGTTGCCGCATTAAGGTATGCAAGGATACCCGTTGGTTTGACTTCAAGGGACTTATCTGCAAGATTTCGAACCGCAAAAAATATGCAGAGTCCGGCTGCATCAATGATGGCTGATAAATCCTGGAATGATTTTGTCGGTTTGGCCTTGCCTTTCCATACAAGCGGGTCCATGGGTTGGGGAATTCCAAACAATTCAAAATATGCTGGATCGCCCCTCATATGGGAACCGCCAATAGGAGATGTCGCATAGGCTAGTCCCATGGCCTGTGCACCCCGGGGGTCATAACCGGGAAATTCCTGTTTTTTGGACACCATGGCAAGTTCAGGGTGGCCCACACTGTCGGCAAGTCTGAAACTTCCCTGGGCCAGTCTTTCTCCAAATCCCTTGCACAATGCTGTCTGGCGGGTGAGTTCAACCAACGCATCTCCATCTCCCCAGTTAAGGGGTTGTCCCACTTCTTTTTCTGACAGAAATCCTTTTTCAAAAAGCTCCATGGCACAGGCGACAGTGGCGCCCATAGTGATGGTATCCAATCCGAATTCATTGCACAGAAAATTGGCTTTTGCGATGGCTGCCAGATTATCAATCATGCAATTGGAACCCATGGCATAGATTGTTTCATATTCAGGGCCTTCGCCTTCTCCCTGGAATCCGGGTTCTTCAACCTTTGTCTTTCTGCCGCAGCCGATGGGACAGGCATAACAGGCTTTATTTGAAACCAGATACTTTTTGGTAAGCGTCTCCCCATGTATATTTTCCCAATTGTCAAATGTTCCCTGCTGCCAGTTTTTTGTAGGCAGTACACCCAGAAGATTGGTGGTAAGAACAACACCTGCCGTACCATTAACAGTCAGTCCTAGTGGCGCTTCTTTTATGGATTCCTTAAACGCTTTTAAAATATCATGGTTAAAGGCCTTAAATTTATCCGGGTCTGCCAGAGCAATTTTTTCTTTTCCTCGCACCACGATGGCTTTAAGATTTTTGCTGCCCATAACAGCCCCCACACCCGAGCGGCCGGCAGCCCTGTCCTTATCATTCATAATCGCGGCAAAGCGCACCAGATTTTCTCCGGCAGGGCCGATACAGGCAACTCTTGCTTTGGTATCGGTTTCTGCCGTCAGAAGATCCGTTGTCTCATGGGTGGTTTTCCCCCACAAATGGCCGGCGTCTCTGAGCTCAAACTGTCCATGATTGATCCACAGGTATACTGGCTTGTCTGCTTTACCCGTAACAATAATTGCGTCATAACCGGCTTTTTTAAGTTCAGTCGGAAAATATCCCCCTGAATTTGAGCAGGTGACAGCCCCGGTCAAAGGGGATTTGGTCATGACCATGTACCTGGCTCCCGTGGGTGCGCCTGTTCCCGTTAAGGGGCCTGCGGCCATGATCATCATATTTTCCGGAGACAGGGGTTTGCACAGAGGATCAAGCTCTTTGTTCATATAGTAGATCCCAAGCCCCCTGCCGCCAATGGTATCCTTTGCAATATCCGGATTTAATTTTTCTTCATTCATACTCCGGGTATTCAGATCAACCCGGAGAATTTTTCCTTTCCAACCATGCATGGCCTAATTTCCTTTTAAAGTTAAAATTTATTTTACCTGCAAATCATTTCTTTATTATAAACCAATTTTGCTTTTTATGGGTATTATTTTTATTCAGGATAAGATGCCATCACCCGTTCAGGATCGGGCAGGTTGACATTTATGCCGATGGTCTCACCTGGATTGATCGTCAATGATAAATCAACAACGGCAGGATTTTTGTGTCTGGTAATTTGTGCCTGGTAAGGGGGAGGCAAGCCCCCTTACCAGGTATTACAATGTTTTCAATCAGGCCAGAGAGACCTTGTGAAAACGGTAGTATCGCGTCGGATGCATTTCAAACCCAACTACATTGTCTAAGGTTGCAGTGAAAACAGATCTGAAAAAGGGCTGTACCATGATAGCGTCATCCTGGAGAATCTTTTCAACCTTTTCCATCTTGACCCGGCGGGCATCAACATCCAGTGTTGCTTCGGCTTCATCCAGGGCCGCATCAAAGGCAGGGTTGTTGTAGCTTGATTCATTCCAGGGAACCCCGGCACGATAGGCCAGACCCAGTACCATAACAGCCAGAGGCCTGTGAACCCATAGGGTGAGACCGAAAGGAGCCTTGTCCCAGACATCCCAATATGCTGCAGACGGCATCACATTTATCTTGATGTTGATCCCGGCTTTGGCAGCGTCTTCTTTGAGTACGGCAAGAGAATCCTGCTCCCAGGTACCTGATGTATTCCCCGTATTACAGGTTAATTTAATGCCATCGGGATATCCTGCTTCGGCAAGCAGTTTTTTAGCCCCTGCAATGTCCTGTTTAATCGGGGGAAGTTTGAAATATTCAGGGTGATTGCTTGAGACATGATGATGCTCTGCAACAACGCCCAGACCGCGGTGGGCAATGTCAAGCTGTCTCTGGGGATCACAGGTTTTCTGTAATGCCTTGCGCACACGGATATCGTCAAAGGGTTTTTCAGTTACCTTCATACGGATAACACCCGTATCAGTGGAAGGAACGGAGACCACTTTGATTCCTGGAATATTTTTTGCCGTATCCAGTGTTGTCAGGTCAAGGTTAAAAATTCCATGAACCTGTTTTGATGCGAGTGCACCCAGATAAGCACCGGAATCCTGTCCCAGGTCGATGAACCGGATTTCATCAAGAAAAACTTCATCTCCCCAATAGGGTGCCTTCCTCTTCTTCAATACGGCCAGTTCGCCGACTTTAAATTCGGCAAGCTCATAGGGCCCGGTACCCACAGGGTTTTTAGCAAGATTCCCCCCCTCTTTTTCAAAGTTGCGGTGAACAATGGCCGTGGGATAATTGTAAAGGTTTTCAGGCATGGACAGAACAGCTGATTTAAGGTTGATTCTGACGGTATGGGCATCCACTTTTTCCACGGCATTTTTAATCATGCGTTTTTTAGGATTGCCTTTTGCATCTTTTTCACCCGTATCTTCCAGCATGGCGTTGAAAAGCCCTAAATTGGATGATCCGGTTTTCGGATCCAGCCACCTCGTAAAGTTGAACACAACATCATCTGCACCAAAGTCGTCTCCATTTGACCACTTAACCCCTTTTCGAAGATGGAAGATCCATGTTTTCAGGTCATCCGATGCTTCCCAGCTCTCTGCCAGACCCGGTCTGGTGATATTATCCGGCCCTGTTTCAACCATATATTCAACAATATGACGGCTGATTACCGATTTTTTTGGCCAGTCATATGTGGCAGGATCAGTTATCTCTGATATGGGCATACCAAATTTTAACACACCGCCTTTTTTCTGACCTGCATGGGCAGTTGCAATCAGGTCGGGCAGAACATCTTTACCCAGAATCGAGCTTGCAAGGCTGTAGGCAGTCGTCGCAGATATACCCAATAAGGTTGTTGTCCGTAAAAATTCACGGCGGGAACATTTCCCATCTGCCAGACTTTTTTCCATTTGCCCAACACCTGGATGTACCCTTTTAAATGATAAATTGTCTTTTTTTCCGCCCATAATGCTGTACCTCCTAAAATAAAAAAATGTTAAAATTGAACCTTTGCCAACAATCAGTAAAATAAATTTAATAACCACTTAAACTAATTAAAAAATGCTTAAATATTTTCCCAACTCCAACCTCAACCCGGAGACAACAAACTATACAGAATTTATCTCTTTGTGATTACTCAGCATAACTTGTCAAAGGCTTTCCCTTGTCTATAAACAGTATTTTAAATTCTTTATTTTCTAAACTTCACGCATATCAGTGATGATTTTGCTTGTCAAATATTTTTTATTACAAATAAATTCATAAGGGCTTGGAATATTGTAAAACTTCAATATACTATGCAAATAATATGTGCCAAACTTGTCATAATATTGCATAAAAGCTTTGCTATGCCCATATATCTCCTACCTTGAATCCATTGGGAAACGGATCTGTATGATCCAGAACCATGGTATTAAATCCTGTAATCCAGGCCTGGCCCTCCACTGTGGGGACCACTGCAGTGTAATGTCCGATAAGAGTCTCTTCCACCAACTCTCCGGTAAAGATATTGCCACGGATTCCTTCATGCCGAAATTTTTGTTTCAATGGTAATTGACCTTTTGCGTTGAGCACTGCCATTTTTGCACAGGTGCCCGTACCACAGGGACAGCGATCAATAGCACCGATCCATGTGGATGGGTTATCCCAGTCTACAGGGCCGGAGGCCATGGTCACGGCATTTTTCCAGTCTGCTTCAGGATTTAGGCTCGGACCCGAGAGCTGGGATATGGTAATTTGGGCTTCAGGATAATCAGGATGGGATACGGGTAATTGCTCCTGGGCTGCTCTTCTAATCAAAGATGAAATCCGGGTGATTTCTCTTCCGTGTTCCGGGATCAGCTCTAACCCCTTAAACTGTCGAACATCAGCAATGGCATAGAACATGCCGCCCCATCCAACATCCACTGTCACCTTGCCTATATGGGGTACATCTATCTCTTTATCCAGATAGGCGGCAAAGCCGGGAACATTTTTAAATCTCACGTTTTTGACTTTGCCGTGTTCACACTGGGCACGGATATCGATTAGACCGGCGGGACATTCAAGAATCATCTCGGTAACCGGTTCTTTCATAGGGATCATACCGGTCTCAAGCAGGACTGTGGCAACGGAAATGGTGTTACCTCCTGACATGAGTGGATACTCAACATGCTCCATGATGATATATCCGGCATCAGCATCCGGATGTACTGGTTCACAGATCAAATTACAGCAAAGGGGTGGATACCCCCTGGGTTCTCTGAGCATCATCATTCGAAGCTGGTCATCATTTTCTTCCATATATTTCATTTTTTCAAACATGGTTTTCCCTGGAATATGAGGAACTCCCCCGGTTATAACCCTCATGGGTTCACCAATATGAGTGTCAACTGCATGAATTGTTCTTTTAAATCCCATTGAATTTCCTTTTTAAAACTCTGATCTTGTTTGTTGAAATTGAAACAGGTCCTGACCTATACAATCCCGTCTTCACGTATGGGATTATTCTCAAGTATTCTTATGGGATTAAAAATAGAAAGATCAAGGATCGGTTTTTGCCCTGTTATCAACTCAGTTATATATCTTCCCACAGCTGGCCCCTGCTGCATTCCATGACCGGAAAAACCATTGGCAAGATACAGGCCTTTAAGATTCGGCCACTCACCTAAAATAGCATTGGCATCCATTGTATTGACGGCATATAGTCCAGACCACCCCTTGATCAGCTTCAGTGCTTCAAACACGGGCGCAAACTCGTACAATTCTTCCCATAACAGTTCAAACCGCTCCTGGTCCCATGAAAAATCAAACCCGACGGGATCATTTTCCATGGATTTGCCCAACAGCAGCAGACCGCCGGTTTCTGTTCTGAAATAGAATCCAGAGGGTAGAATTGTCAAAGGTAGAGGACCATCAAGTGTAAATTCCGGTTTTACAGCAAATACCTGACGTTTCGTAGGATCGATGGGAAGGTCAATACCGGCTGTTTTTAACAGTCGGGCAGCCCATGCCCCAGTACAATTCACCACATGGGAAGAATAAAAAGTTTCTCCTGAAGCCGTTTTCACCCCTTGAATGGCAGTCCCGGACTCTTCCCCGTCTTTATTTTTTATCAGTTCAACCACTTCATCTTGAATGATAGAAACACCCATGGAAGCGGCTTTTGTCTTAAATCCCATTAATAAGGCATAGGCATCTAAATGACCGTCCTCGGGTCCAAAGGTAGCGCCCACAATATTGTCCAGGTTTTCATACATGGGATATTTTTCTTTTAGTTTTTTGGTAGACCACCATTCAACTGCACATCCCAGCTCTTTTTGCATATGAAATGCTTTTTGTGCAGCAGGCTCGCTTTTCTCGTCATATAGAAACAGATTTCCTTCCCTTCGATAAAAAATGGCTGGTTTTTTACCGTTAACTGCCATCTCGTCCTCAAAATTTTCAAGTATTTTAGAGGCGTATTGAGAAATCTGGACATTTTCCTTCAGGCTGAACTGAATCCGGACATTTACCATGGACAGCGCCGTAGATGATTTTTCATAGCCCAGATCCTTTTCAATAACAATCACTTTTAAGGATGAATCCGCCTTCATCAGATGATAGGCTGTGGATAAGCCCATAATCCCGCCACCCATAATAATAACATCAAAATTTTTATCTTTCATGCAGCCTCCTTGTGTGTATCTGTTCTATTTTTTGTAAAGTGCTTAAAAAACGCCATCTTAATTTTTTTTCTCCATGACCGCATCATTCATATCTGGAACCCCATAAGCCGTTACAAAAAGCTCAGTATCTAAAAATATTTCCTGGGGCCACCCTGCGGGCAACTTGCCGGCATGATCACTGAAAGCCGCTTCTACTTTGATCTCTTTGGCACCGGCTTTTTTTGCCAACTCAATAATATAAGCCCTCATATATTTTTCTGCATATATTTTTGCCGCTTCAAAATCTGGAAAATCTTCAATCTTATCCGGCAGGTGTACGCGATAGATCAGGCCGCCCTCCATCATTCGGATAACTGCCTGGCCACGCTGGATAATGCCGGCAGTGGCAGCACCGAATGCATTTGCCACATGGGCATATTCCGGAATGATCAACTGGGTATTCAAACTTGATGCAACGGTCGGCATATACGCTTGAACCGGAGCTCCTATTGCCACCAAAGGTTTTTTTAATTTAAAACTACAGGAAAATTCTCTATCATCCTGATCTGTTAAAGCGCGCTTGAGAAGCGCAGATGCAGTGGGTTCTTTTCCCCATTGCGGCAATCCTGTTTTATCCTCCATAACCTTGCTTAAAATTTCTTTTGCCAGGCTGTCCGACAATTTCTTTACCAGGGCCTTACAAAAGTCTGTCACATCCATACCCAGCTGGTTTGCAAGCAGTTCTGCTCCCAGATATGATGCATCTTTATTCCATAAATCCATTTGTCCCAGAACATGCAGCGCATCTGTGGGTGTAAATGCTGAACGATGCAGCAGGCACTTCTTTTCAAGTTGTTCAATACGTCTTTTTGTGACGAATTTTTTTCGATCCCGGGTAGCGGCCAATAACGGTAATGGCTCTTTTTCCATGCGGTATAGCAGTTCGCGTTCTTCATGGTGGAGGTGATTGAGTTGAGAGCGCCCTGTTATGACAAATTGTCCTGCATTTTTTTCCCAATTTTTTTCTAAAACCTGGGCTTTCAGATTTGCTAATACTCCTGGATAATCGTTAGCTAGAAGACACAGAGGAATTGCACGACAGGGACCCAGCAGGATATCACCCTGGGTATCGATCTCAATCAGGCTGTCTCCGCCAATTCCCACGGTATGAATATCTACTGCCTCCACCATGGTTCTTCTGTGGCTGATATAGGCGCCTTCTTCATTGATGGCAGGGCGCCCATTTATAAGCAGTGCTATATCCGTAGTTGTCCCTCCCATATCCGCCACCCAGACATCCTTGCATCCTGTCAGATGATAGGCCCCGACACTGCTTGCCGCCGGCCCGGAAAGAATGGTTTCAATGGGCCTTTCACTCGCCCATTGGGCAGGTACAATTGCCCCGTCTCCTTTCACAATCATTAAAGGTGCAGAAATATTTAACCGCTCAAGCGCTTGTTCAATATCTAAAATAAGATCCTTTAAAAGCGGAATGAGCCTGGCATTGTGACCTGCTGAGATGGCTCTGTTTACAGAATTCAGGCGGCTGGTTAATTCGTGGGCACAGGTAACAGGCAAATTTGTTAATTTTTTCACCAGTTTTTTGATACGCAATTCATGGTCAGGATTTCTTATTCCAAAATACCCGGATATAGCAAAGGCTTCTACGCTGTTACGTCTCATCAGTATCTCTTTTTTGGCCGTTTCCTCATCCAGCGACGTAACTTCGTTGCCCTGGACATCATGACCACCGGTAAGCCAGACAATATCATCAGAAGCCATTTCTTCCAAAAAACCCTGATTGCGCAGCAATGGTTCGTTATATCCAATAAGAAGCTTACAAATCGTAGCGCCATACCCCTCTGTGATTGCATTGGTAGCCAGGGTGGTTGAAAGGCAGACCATGCTGATATCTTCAGGAGAAAATTTTCCTAAAACGTCGTGGAGACACGAGTCAATTGCAGAAAAAATTCCCAGGAACAAATTTTTTCTTGTTGTTAATGCTTTGGCCGCAGACACAATTTCTTTGGTGGTACGATCTACAAGAACCGCATCCGTATACGTACCGCCTGTATCGACTCCTAAAGAAAGACTCACCTATAATTTCCTTTTTGTTAAGTTCCTGTACTATATAATAAAAATGCCTTTTCTATGCGCTTTCAGAAATTTCATGCAATACCGGTCATGCCCGGCCAGAGCTTCTGCTGCAATGATACTTGCCATCATCCTTTTATCCAGAGGATTCATGATGGCACCATCCAGGCCTTTTGAAATTGCCATAGACATGAATGTCTGGTTTAAAAATTGTCTGTTTGGCAGACCATAAGAAATATTGGAAAGTCCGCATATCGTATGAATATCTTTGAAAGTAGAATGAATTTTTTCTACGGTGTTGATAAATTCCATGCCAAAACTATTATTAACAGATAAGGGCTGTACCAGAGGATCTACAAAAATATTTTCTGTTTTCACACCGTTTTTTACCAATGCATTTACAAGAAAATCAGCTATTTTCATTCGATCATCCATGGTTTCAGGCATTCCCTCATCGCTCATGCACAAGGCCACAACTTTTAAATCAGAACCTATAAGGATCGGCATAAGACCGTCATATCGTTCTTTTTCTAAAGAGATCGAATTGATCATTGGAGTTCCCTTGTGCACATCCAACGCGGCTTCAATGGCTTTTGGATCCGGGCTGTCCAGGGTGCAGGGCAGATCCACAGCTTCCTGTACTGTTTTTACCAGCCATTTTAAATATTCAGGTTCCTTGCCCACAAAAATTCCTGCATTAACATCGATATAATCAGCGCCCGCCTCTTCCTGGGCCTTTGCGATTTTCTGGACGGCCATTACATCTTTGGCTTTTATGGCCTCCCCTATGGACTTACGACTCGCATTGATAAGCTCTCCAACAATATACATCTTGTGAACCCTCCATGGATTGTTGCCTATAGATAATATTAACTGATACCCATAATACGATCGGCTTCCACAACGGCAGTAGAGGCATCTTCTGCATAACCATCCGCACCGATTTCTTCAGCCCATGCCCGGGTAACGGGTGCCCCGCCCACCATGATTTTAATTTTTTTGCGGATACCTGCTTCCTCAATGGCCTGAATTGTATTCTTCTGGCCCGGCATAGTGGTGGATAAGAGTGCAGATAAGGCAACGATGTCAGGGTTGAGCTCATTTATTTTTTCCACAATGGTGTTTGCAGGCACATCTTTGCCAAGATCTACAACATCATAGCCTGAAGCACCCATAAGTAATACCACAAGATTTTTACCGATATCATGGACATCACCCTTAACCGTTGCAATCAGCATGAGTCCTTTCTTTGTAATCGAATCATCTCCCTTGAGTTTATCTTCAATTTTTTTCATGACATTGGTTACTATTTCGCCACATCCAATCAGTTCAGGTAGAAAAAGGATCTCCTCTGCAAAGAGGTCACCAACTTTTTTCAGACTCTCAGTGAGGCCATCGTTAATGATAACCATGGGATCGATATCAGCGTTTAATGCCTCTTCAACGCTTTTTCCAACCATTGCTTCATCCTGGTCTATTACGCTCTCAATTATTTTGTTTAAATATTCGTCTGTATTCATTCTATTGTCTCCTGATACATTATCTGTTAATTATGGCATCCAATTTAGCATCAATATCTTCGGGTAATTCCGGGGGAGTATATGTTTCCATCATTTTTGAAAAATAATTTCTTGCTCTTGTGCGCATGTTTTTTTCTTCAGGATCTTTATCCAGGGCCAGAAAACCTCGATCCATAACCTTGGGCAAAAACATTTCCTTTTTAAAGTTTTCCCGGGTATGTTTGGCTCTTATAAAATCACCACCAGGCCCGACTTCCTTAAATACGGTCAAGTCTAATGTTCTGTCATTCACCTCAATGCCTTTTTTCACCTTTTTTATCCATCCGGCAATTTCACAGTCAATCACCAGGGTTTCAAGGCTGATGGCATTCTCGTCTGCAAAAAGTCCCATTCCCACAACCATATTAGTGTCGGCAAGGGCAGGTAAAAGCCCGGTTCCCATTTTTTCCATTCCCAGCTGAACATCAATGGACTTGGTATCGGCAAGAATGCCTCCGCCCCCGGAGGGAAGCCCATAATACTTTGCCATCTGGGTGGTGCCGATGCGCAGCATTCCAAATTCCGGACCGCCATGGGAGCATGTAGCCGCCCGCATATCAAGGATTCTTGCCCAGCTGGCATAAATAAGGGGAACAGCAGGGTTAACTGCCTTTGCAAGGACAAAGCTGCTCAATAATTCAGCATTGGCCATGACCAGAGTTGAGGCAAGGGTAGCAGGAGATGTCCCGCCGCACATGGGACCGGATTCGATAAAAAGAGGCAGGCCTTTTTTTGCACACTCAACAATCAACTCTACTCCATCATTTCTAAAGTGCAGGGGGCTGCTTAAGGTCACTAGCGTGGAAAAGAAAGGTCTTTCTTGAAGCGCTTCAAGACTGCCGGCCACTTCCACAGCCATTTCAATATTTTTTAAACAATTTTCTCTGTTCTGAGCTTCAGCAATAAAATGCTTTTTTGTATTGGTCAATAATATTTTTGTTTCTATTACATCAACAATAGAGGCGGGCACATCAGTAGGTGTTGCAGGAACCAATATAAAATCAGGAGGATCAAGTACATCTGACAGGCGAACAATATCCCTTAAATCATCACAAACCACCTGGCGGTATTCATTTGTTTCAAAATCCAATACATTGGTGGCGATTCCAACCGTTCCATAATAAACATGGTCCCCACCTATAATAAGAGGCTCTCCACCGTTGCGGTCGTACAGGCGAACACAGGAAGAGCACATTGCCAGGGCTTCATTAATGACATGATCAGGAATTTTCACCAATTGTTTTTTTCGATCAACCTTTGCGCCTGCCTTTTCAAACAGATCCATGGCCTCTTCATTTTCCGCGAGGGTGCCGACTTCCCACAACAGGGCACGGGATGCCTGGTCTATATCCAACATCTCCCGGTCACTCAATATTTTTAGTTTAGGTTCCATTTTAGTCCTCCTGATCAAAATTTTTGTTGTTTATGGCTTTTTGTTAATAAACAATTAGTAATAAGCAACTCTTATACCAATGAGATACGATTTAAAAATACCTTGTAATATAAGTTAGTTATAAAGATAGATTTTAATTAATAAGAGTAATATTCCATTGTTAATTAATATAATGGGGTGTTATTGCCCTAATCAGATGTTAAATTTGGTTTAACCCACTGATAATTCTATTATTTTAAGTTTTTGGGGCATAAGAGCCTGAATAAGTCTCAGATGTGCCCTAAAACCAGGATGAAGCTTGTAATTTCCAGACAAAAAGGGTTATAGATAGATTTAGGATGCAATTGTGAATAAATTAACTCATAAATTATGATAGGCCAAGGCTCTTGTCAAGGAAAAGTCGGCCGACATAAAATAAGGCAAATCTCGATTGAATTCGGGCAGTTCATATCGGCAAACCAAAAAAAAGGCCTGAATATTCAGACTAATTTTAATATTTTACTGGCATAGGTTTTGCTTTATACATACTGAATGTTTTGTGAATAAAATGCCATAAATTGACAAAAGGAGGTCTTATGAATCCCTATCAACAAGCTGTAACCGATGAAGAATTTAACACAAACGACGGACAGATACTGGGTGGCGTTGCAATCGGAATTATCTTATTCGGCCAGGCTGGATATAGTTTTCCACCGGGAAGTGTAGAGAATGCCCAGACATTTAAATATCCTGTTTTGTTTCATGGTATTCATGCGGCTTCAGTTGAGTCAGTGGTATCTCCAAAACTTGATCAGGATGTTATATCCCAGCTTGTGGATGCGGGTCTGTATCTGGAACAGCAGGGGTGCCGGGCGATCATTGGCGCCTGTGGGTACTTTGCAAATTACCTGCCACAGGTGGTTGAAAAACTTCATACCCCTTGTTTTTTTTCCAGCTTAATGCAGGTCCCCATGATTCTAAGCTCGCTCAGACCTAAACAGAAAATCGGTGTTCTCTGTGCAAATGGTAAAGTTTTAAACTCAGCACCTGTATTAGCAAATTGCGGAATTCATGATCCTTCTCGACTGGTTGTTGCCGGAGCTGAGGAGCTTCCGGAAATGAAAAAGATACTGTCCGGCGTTGGGCATTATAATACCTATAAGCTGGAACAGGGCCTGATCGGTCTGGCAAAAGATCTTGTCACAAAAAACCCGGACATTGGTGCTTTTTTATTAGAGTGTACGCTTTTTCCAAGCCATGCATGGGCAATTCAAAAAGAAATAAAATTACCAGTGTTTGATTTTTCCACGCTGATTGACTGGGTACATTCAGCCGTAGTCCGCAAACAATTTTATGGTTATATGTAACAAAATAGTTAAAGCGAGAATCCAATGAATGAAAAGATAAATAAAATTCATGATGCATCAATGAAGATCTTGAACAGGACAGGAATGGGTTTCCATCACCCGGAAATTTTGAATCTTTTGAAAGAAAACGGTGTAAGAGTTGAAGGAGAAACAGCATTCTTTACAGAGAATCAGATCCTGGACTGGGTGGGAAAAGCAAAGGATCATTTTAAGGTGTATGCCAGGAATCCAGCCCATGATTTTATTGTCGGCGATTCAGGTGGTGTGAAACACATTGAATTTGCACCCGGCTATGGTGCTCCCAATATTCTGGAAAGAGACGGGAAGGTCAGACGGGCGCTCTTAAAGGATTATATTGAATTTGCAAAGCTTGTGCATCAGAGCGACAAGTTTAAGGTAAACGGGGGGATTCTTGTTGAGCCCAGTGATATAAGTCCTCAAAATAATCATCTTGTAATGCTTTACCATATCATGACCCTGTCGGATAAATTTATCTTTGGCATAGAGGGAAGAAAAAGTCAGGTTGACATGACCCTTGATATGGTTAAAATTTTGTTTGGCAGCCAAAGCGAGCTGATAAGCAAACCCAGAATCATGACCATTGTCAACACGCTGACGCCTTTGCGAATGGATCAAACCGCTCTTGATACGATTCTTGCCTATTCTTCCCATGGCCAGCCCGTTATCATTACGCCGGGTGCCTCAGCCGGGTTCACAGGTCCCATAACCCTGGCCGGCCTCATCGCATTGAGTAATGCAGAAACACTTGCAGGTATAGCTATTACACAAATGGTAAGGCCGGGTACACCAGTTGTCTACGGATGTCAGTCAACTGCAGGAGACATGCGTTCTGGTGCCTATGTTGTTGGAAATCCTGAACACGCGCTGTGTCTCAAATTTGCTTCAAAACTGGCAAGAAACTATGGCTTGCCCTGTCGTGGTGGTGGTGCGTCAAGCGATGCAAAAAAGGTATCCGTCCAAAGCGGGTATGAAAGTATGATGATTCTATTGACATGCATTCAAGAAAACATCAATTATATCATCCACAGTGCTGGTATTCTTGACAGTTTTAATTGTATGTCATTTGATAAATTTATCATTGACCTCGAACTCATGGGTATGGTGAAGCGTATTCATGAGGATGTCAGGGTTGACGATGAAACCCTGGCACTTGATGTGATCCACGATGTTGGCGTGGGCGGCGAGTATATGACTTCGGCACATACGGCCAAACTGTGTCGACAAGAGATCTGGAGCCCGGATATTGGAATAAAAGGGCCAAAGGTGTATGAAAATATAGATTCAGCGATTTTTGAAAAGATTGAACAAAAAAAATCCAAAATGCTGATGGAGTATGTGAAACCTCAGCTTCCCGGAGATGTTCAATCGGAACTTGTTGCATATCTAAAGAACAAGGGGGTGGAAGAGCGGTTTCTATATCCCCAAAGCCCTGTCTGATGGATATTTGAAGGAGGTTAAGCGTTTAGCATCGAACACAAATATCCATCAGACAGGGCGGGTTCAAGCGTAAGAGCTGAATAATCACCTTTATTTATGGATTATCACATCAAGGGTTTTAATTTTACGATAAAGTGTTTTTCGATCAATATTCAGGTATTCTGCAGTTTTACCGCGGTTCCACTGAAATTTTTCCAATGTCTTTAGAATGATTTTTTTTTCCAACTGGGCCATTACTATATCCAACCCTTTTTGACTGCCGGAAATATCTTTATGAAAATTTTCATATAAATTATTTTCCAACATGGGTTCTTCATTGATGAAAACGATCTCTCCAAGGGTTAAATAACGATAGACTGCATTCTGCAGTTCTCTGACATTACCGGGCCAGTCATATCTGTTGAAGGCTTCTCTTATATGATTCGGCATTGTTATTTTTTTTGAGTCTTTGTTTGGATATATTTGTATGAAATGATCAATTAACAAGGGGATATCTTCTTTGCGTTCTCTTAAAGGCGGTAAAAATATGGGTAAAATATGAATACGGTAATAGAAATCTTCTCTCATCCTTTTATTCTTAATCAATTCCTTTAAATTCTGGTTGGTTGCAGCAATGATTCGAAAGTCAGATGTTTTTACACTATTGCCACCCACGGGTGTGTATCCCTGACCCTCTATGGCCCTTAAAAGCTTGACCTGCATGCTCATGCTCATCTCACCAAGCTCATCTAAAAAAAGAGATCCGCCATCTGATTTATCAAAATATCCAAGCGTATCTGATGATGCCCCTGTAAAGGCCCCCTTTTTATAACCGAAAAACTCACTTTCGATAAGATTTTCATTAATGGCGCCGCAGTTAACCGCTACAAAAGCATTCTTTTTTCTGTCGCTTAAGTTGTGGATGCTGTGTGCCACCAACTCTTTACCCGTCCCTGATTCACCATAAATAATAATATTGGCATTATTTGAAGAAGAGTGTAGTATCAGATCATAAACAGCCTGCATTAAATCACTCTTGCCCACAATGTTTCCAAACTTATATCGATCTTTAAAGGAGTTTTTTAATTTGGTATTTTCATTTCGAAGATCCAGTTCGACTTTTTTTTGCTCTGTAACATTGGTTATAAACCCTTCCAGGGCCATCAGCTTACCGCTATCAGAAAACACACCCTCGCCCTGTTCCCAAACCCAGATTATTTCTCCAGTGGCCTTTTTAACTCTGTAGATGAAGCTGTAGGACCTTTTTTCATCCAATGCGGCAGCCACACATCTAAGCAGATTTTTTCTATCCTGGGGGTGTACAATATGTTGATACGCTGTCGTACTTTTACCAATCAACTCTGAAGCCTTATATCCCAAAAGTTTGTAACACCCTTTGCTGGCAAACTCCATACTGGTTTCCGCATCTGTTTTGCAACGGTATACCATTCCAGACAGATTTCCCATAAGGGTCGTAAGCTTTCGTGTGCTCTCTGTTAACGCTTTTTCAAGCAGTTTATTTTCTGTAATATCAGCGCATAAGGTTAATTTGGATACGGATCCATCGGAATGGAAAATGGGTGACGTCATATAGTTGAACCATTTACCCGTTTTCGGATGTTCAAACTCCCATCGAACAGTTTTTCCTTTAAAAACTTCCTGTTCCTTGCACCATGAACAGATTTTTTCACATCCGTGTAACGCTTTAAAACAATGCTGGCCCGTTATATCCCTACCCATTTCATCTATAACCTTTTGATTGACGTATTCAATGGTATTGTCCGAGGAACAGACATACACGGGCCCGTCAAATGCCCCTACAATTGCTTTAAAATAATTTTTCCGAATGATATCCATTTCTCATTAATCCTAAAATAAGCATATTTTGATCAGAAATATGCTCGGCATGCTATTTATGTTGCCCACAGGTTGTAATATTGTTCAGGTAAATATTTAAATCATAATTTTAAGTGCCTGTCCAGAATATCTGTGTTCCAGCACATATAACTATTTAAGTGAAGACTTCAGCCGCTGAAAGGTTTCTATGCCAACAGCCAGATCCAGCGGTGCAAAACCAACACTTTCATACAAGGTAATCTCTTCATTAGAAGAGCGTCCAGTAATTTTTTTTTCAATAATATCTCCAAGTTCACAAATGGCAGTTGTCCTGGGAATCAAGCCTTTATTGACTGGAACTATAAGGTCGCCTGCACAGTTCCAGGTTTCCTTAACGGCATCAGTAATAATTTTATCAGATCTCAATACTGTCTGCGCATCTATTTCCTGCATCTCGGGAGTAAAGGATCCTATGGCATTGATATGGGTTCCCGGCTTAATAAGTTCACCTTTTAACACAGGGCGGCTTGAGGTGGTACAGGTAACGATAATATCAGCATACTTAACAGCTTCATCTGCTGTAGAAGACATAATGATGGGAATACATAAATCCAGATTTTTTATGGTCCAGTTTTTTAAATTCTCACATTTGTCAAGATTAAGGTCTACCAATCGGATTTCTTTCAAATCTCTGACCTGTGATATACATGCCAATTGCATTTGTGCCTGATTCCCTGCACCGATAATTGTGAGAACGCCGGCATCTTTTTTTGCCAGGTATCGGGTGGCGACTGCTGAGGCAGCACCTGTTTTAATTGCAGTTAAAGCATTTGCCTGAATCATCGCACACACATTACCTGTTTCAGCAGAAAAAATCCAAATCACACTTTGAACTGTTGGCAGCCCTTTAGCACCACAGCTTGGAAAACTGGCCGCATATTTCATTGAATAATATTTTTTTCTTTTATGAACGGCTGGAAGAAAGATGCAGGCATCTCCATTGGAATCAACATCAAGAGTTCCCCTTTTCCCCATTGATATGACATTTTTTGAATAGTCCTTAAATGCCTGCTCAACTACCTCAATGGCATGGTCTGCAGGCAACAGCTGCTTAACCTGATTCTCTGAAATAATTTCCATTGCAAACCTCCAAAATTCTATATTTTAAGGAATATACGATGATTTCCAATATTTAGATCTATTCAAAGATCATAAAAAAGGAAATTTACGATAAACAATCAGATTAAATTATTCTATAAAGTGATGGATTGCAAGTTGCATTTCATTGATTTGCATTTCATTGATATGATTTATTTTTGAAAAACATAACCACACTCTGGTATTAAATTAGTTGTTAATCAACAATCTATATGATTCCAGAAGACATCAAAATTAAATTTAGTTGACATTAAAAATCGTAAGAGATACTTTTAATTGAATTTATTTTTACAACGGCGTAAAAATAAATATAAAAATGACAAAGGCGTCTACTCTGATTTATGATCAGAGAAGCGCCTTTTTTGTTTTCAGGAATTCATTTCAATGAGGAAATGTAGAATAATAACACCTTTAAATTAGGAGCAAGAGTTATGGAAATGAGATTCTCAAAAGGAAATGATGCCCTGGGAACCATAAACAGGGGGAATGCCTGCGAATCAAGCCTTTGCACATTATGCCGGGCAGATTGTAAAGGCAAGTGCGAAACATGGCTGTCCAGCATGGTTGGAAGGAAATTGTTGTATCCAAGAAGTTATGGTCTGGTCACGGCAGGTGCAAACAATACCACCCATGTGGGGGTATCCTATAATTCCCTTAGAATCCAGGGATATGCCTATGGTTCTGCAGGTCTTACAGGTGATATGACAAATAACCCGGATGACTGTATTTTCCCCAACGTCAGTCTTGAAACAGAGTTTGGGAGCAAAACCAAGACAAAAATTCGCATGCCAATGATGACCGGCGCACTGGGATCAACACTTATTGCAGAAAAATACTGGGACTCATTTGCTATTGGTGGTGCATTGATTGGTATCCCTGTTGTGATCGGTGAAAATGTGGTGGGTGTGGATAGAGATTCTGAAATTGGTCCGCAAACTGACAAAAAAGGTAAAATTGTTAAGGCGCCTGAGCTAGACCGCAGGATTGAGACCTATTTAAGGTATTTTGACGGTTATGGTGCCATTATTGTTCAGCTCAATGTTGAAGATACAAGAAATGGTGTGGCAGAGTATGTTGTGAACAAATATGGCAACAAGTGTATTATTGAATTAAAATGGGGTCAGGGGGCAAAAAATATTGGCGGCGAAATACAGGTCAGAAGCCTTGAATATGCCATGTTTCTGAAAAAACGCGGGTATGTGGTTGATCCTGATCCATCCCTGCCTGAAGTTCAACAGGGATTTGAGCAGGGGGCCATTAAGTCCTTTGCCCGTCACAGCCGGCTGGGTGGTACTAACTTTGATACGGTCAGCAAAGTCCAGGAAGATTTCATGAACAGCGTGGAATATCTTCGCAGCATCGGCTTTGAGAGAATCACTCTGAAAACAGGTTCTTATGGCATGGAAGAGTTGGCAATGGCCATTAAGTTTGCAACAGATGCTGAACTGGATCTTCTGACGATAGACGGTTCAGGAGGTGGAACCGGTATGAGTCCCTGGAATATGATGCAAAGCTGGGGAGTTCCTTCAATTAATCTTCATTCAAAAGCCCATGAATATGCGAGCATTTTATCAGCAAAAGGAAAAAATGTTGTGGACATGTCTTTTGCAGGTGGATTTGCCCTTGAAGATCATATTTTTAAAGCATTGGCCTTAGGAGCTCCATATACAAAATTAATTTGCATGGGAAGAGCCATCATGATTCCTGGATTTTTAGGCTCAAATATAGAAGGTGCCATCTATCCTGATCGAAGGGCAGATGTGAACGGTACATGGAATGAGCTGCCGAAAAATGTTTTGCAAGTCGGAAAGACAGCTGATGAAATTTTTGCCGGTTACCATGACCTTGAGAAAAAAATTGGGAAAGATGAAATAAAGAAGATTCCATATGGAGCCATTGGTTTCTATACACAGGCTGATAAACTTTATTGCGGCCTGCAGCAACTAATGGCCGGGGCTAGAAAATTTTCATTAAATCAGATTACACGCCAGGAAATTTTTTCAGGTAATCGGGAAACAGCTATTGAAACAGGCATTCCCCATGTGTCTGATGTGAACAATGAAAGTGCTAAAAAAATATTAAATTCATAGAAAAATTTTTAACCTAATCCTAAAGTTAGAGTTAAATGTAAAAGGGCCTTGTATTAATATGCAAGAGCCCTTTTATGGTTTAAAACTATTGCCTTAAAGAACCAGACAAGTTCTGCATCCAAAAGCGTACGATTATTTTTCAGGATAAACCACAGATGTATTAAATGTTATGTCCGGGTGAAGTTGATTTTTCACGGCACATGAGTTCATGGATTTTATGATGGGTTGGATATATTTTTTTGGAAAATTGCCATCGACATAAAGGGTGATATTGACCTGATCCATGAGTTTTTGTTTTTTTTTGAAAATAACTTCAACAAAAAGATGATAATGCTCTGTGGAAAGTTTTCTTACATCACAAAAACTACTGGCAAAGAATCCGGTACAGGCTCCCAAAGATGCGATAAAAATAGAAAAGGGATCGGGTGCGCTTTCATCCCCCCCGTTTTTTAAGGACTGGTCCGTTTTGATTTTAAAATTTTTAAATTCAACGTCTATTTTTTTGTTGCCGGAAAAGCTTACATTAAATCCACTCATTTTTTTTTACTCCAATAATTGTTAGGTTCAATCCCGTCAAAACCGGCAGGATAATTTTTCTTATACTACAAAAAAATATTTCGCAATAATTATTGTTGGTATAGTTTTATGATATTTTATAATGAATTTAAACCCAAGGAATTATCAGATACACAAGTTATGTTTCTTCATGCCCAATTGGGGCAGACATTCTTCATACAAAAGTAAATATTTGCTCCATTTGTCGGAAATACCAATACTGGTATTTCCGACAAATGGCAAAGGATTTATTTCAACCTTCAAACACTTTAAAAATAAGTGAAGTTGATTTGACAAATGTTTCCAGATCTTTTGGTTTGATACACTTCCCGCGTCGATAAATCAGTATCCATTGATCCATTTTCTCTACATACCATCCTTTTTCCCGGACAAAAAAATCAAGAATCCGTGCTTTTAATAGTTTTTTCAGGTCTTGCTGGTTTCCATCGCAAAACACCCGGTATTGTTTTGAAAATTTCAAATGAGATGAAAAATCAATCTCTTGATAGTTTAGCTGCCAGTTTGCTAATTTTTGAGTTAACATCCTCATTGCTGCAACTGTAAATCTCTCCCTTTCTTTGCTTTCAATAATAAAAGTCGGCCACCTGTTTGCACCTTTCTCAAATACTGCAACAGTCTGACGAACATCCTGGTCCCTTGGTATATGGTATTCATAATCAAAAATCCAGAAACGTGGGCTGCTGCATTTGATTACATTTTCCATTGTACCGGGTGAGTGGAGGCAAAACAGTCGAAAGGGTGTAAATTGTTCTTTTGGTGCAAGGGGGATATCTCCTTTAAAACTAAAGCCTGCCCGGGTTGTAATGGAAGCTAAATGCTTAGCCCTCCTCTTTTTTCTGGGCAGATACCATAAGTAAATATAGGCTGTAATTGCTAAAAAGCCTGCAATGATAAATACTAAAAGGGAAGAATCCATCTTTGATCTCCTTATGTTTTTGATCCGGCAGTTGGTTAAAATAACAAAAGAAACAATGAACAGCAAGAATGAATTGATTGCAAATAACTATTTCCTATTATCCCCGTGAATGAATACAAAATTTTTATATGAGAAAAAATATTTGTTGACATCTTCAATTCAGCAAAATAAAAGTAATTATACTTCCTATTTAAATATTTTGAGTAGAAGGGGTCCCCCTTTGAAAAAATTGGTTCCCCCACAGCTAATTGTTCTACAAATGAAAGAATTGAAAGGAGACACTTATGACTGAAGAAAAGAAGGTTGAAAAAAAGGATTCTGTGGAAAAAGTTAAAGTGGAGAATCTGGACAAAGATTTAAAAGAAAAGAAATTGAAAGACGAAAAAGGAGGAGACAAGAAGAAAGACAAGAAGAAAGACAAGAAGAAAGACAAGAAGAAAGACAAGAAGAAAGACAAGAAGAAAGACAAGAAGAAAGACAAGAAGAAAGACAAGAAGAAAGACAAGAAGAAAGACAAGAAGAAGTAGGGAAATAATAAAATAAGGATAAGAAGAAGTCAGAGCGACGGAGGAAAAGAAGGATTGCCATGTCGTTCTGTACTATCACCTTGTGACCGATTGGCTCGATTCAACGGTATGGAAAAAGTGGATAACTTTTCAGCCTGTTCCCATCTGGGCTCTGTCGATACTGAAATGTGCCGAAAAAATGGTTACACTTTTCAGATGATAGAGAGAGATGGCAGGCGAATTGATAACTGATGGCAGAGCATCATCATATCGCCTGAAGAAATAGCATGTCAATTCTGGGTCAAATCATGGAAATCAAGGAGCAACAAAAAATCGTTAACTCTCATGCACTGAGAAAAGACAGCGTGGACAAAATAGATCCAAAAATCAAATCTGCTGATTTAAAAAAAAACGGAGGAAGAGTGGCCTCAAATATCTCTAAAAATAAGAAAAAAAAAATAATCATCAACGAGGCAATGGATAAATATTACCGTTCAGAGGAGTTAAAACCCTATCAGGCGGAGCTCATTAAGCTGCAACGCCATCTGGAAAAGACCGGTAAAAAAATGGTCATTCTTTTTGACGGTCGGGACGCGTCCGGAAAAGGAGGCACTATCCGCCGGATTATCCGGTATATGAATACGAAACGATATCGTGTTATTGCCTTGGGCAAACCGAGCCAGCAGCAAAAGACAGAACTTCACATAAAGCGCTATATCGAACACTTTCCCCATGCCGGAGAAATCGTTTTATTTGATAGAAGTTGGTACAATAGAGCCATGGTTGAACCGGTAATGGGATTTTGTACCAAGAAACAATATAAACGCTTCTTGAATAAGGTCATCTCTTACGAAAATAATTTCTTTGAAGATGCAGGCAAAACCATACTGATCAAACTCTATTTTTCGGTAAGTAAAGAGGAGCAGGAAAGGCGATTCAAACGGAGAAAAAATGACCCCCTTCGACAATGGAAACTTTCTGAGGTTGACCTGCAGGCCCAGGAGCTGTGGGATGACTTCACTGAAAAAAAGTTCGTATTATTGAAAAAAACCCATACGAAACAATCACCCTGGTGGGTGATCCGATCCGACAATAAGCATCTGGCCCGCAGAGAAACCATGAAGCTGATTCTTAATTTAGTCAGATATAAAGGTAGAAGGAAAAAAATTGATTTCACCCTGGATAAAACGATTGTTGTGAAAGGAAACATTGAATTGGCGAATATGAAAAAGCAGAGAAAAAAATATGGGGAATTCGTAGGATGATTTTTTCCGTATTCAAAAGTTAACAACCACTATTAAGGGATAAAAGGAAATAAAATGGCAAAAGAGAAGAATAAAAAAAAAGATAAAGCTGAAAAGAAGAATAAAAAAAAAGACAAGTCTGAAAAGAAGGCAAATGGGAAAAACAATAAAGAAACGAAATTAAAAACGAAATTATCTGAGCACACCAGTCTTAAAAATAAAGATAAGAAAAAATCAAAAAAGCGGCAGGCGGTCTGGGTGAAAAAATTCACCCTTGAATATGAAGAGGAATTAAAAACCCTGCAGATCGAACTTTTGAAATGGCAAAAGTATGTGATTGCAAATGAGGACCGCGTTCTGTTGCTGTTCGAAGGAAGGGATGCTGCCGGGAAAGGTGGCACGATCAAGAGAATTATAGAACATTTGAATCCACGTGGTGCACGGGTTGTTGCCCTTTTAAAGCCCAGTGACAGGGAGCGGACACAGTGGTACTTTCAGCGATATATTCAGCACCTCCCATTTGGCGGGGAAATTGTCCTGTTCGACCGCAGCTGGTACAACCGTGCCATGGTTGAACCGACAATGAATTTCTGCACAGATGAAGAAAATAAGCGGTTTTTAAAGGATGTGCCGATGCTTGAATCAATGCTGGTAAAAAATGGGATCCAGTTGTTCAAGTTTTTCTTCTCTGTTTCAAAAAACGAACAGATGCGCCGATTTACGGCAAGAGAAACAGACCCATTAAAACAGTATAAAATCTCCCCGGTCGATAGAGAGGCACAGGAAAGATGGGATGATTACACCTTAAGAAAGTTCCAGATGCTCAATGAAACCAATCGAAGCACTTCCCCCTGGACCATTATCCGCTCTGACAACAAGAAAAAGGCACGACTGAACTGTATTAAATATATTTTGTCCCAGGTTGACTATAAAGACAAAATATCTGACGACTTTCTTCAAATAGATCCTGAAATATTGGTATCAGGCATTGATGAAATTAGATTTATGGAAGATAATTTGATGACAGACGTTGAATTGCCCGGCTGATAGCTTTTTTTTATTGCAGTTTGGCTGCGCAAGGTATTAAGCGCCAAAAATTTAGGGAGGGAAAAATGAGCGTTCAAATTATAATCAAGCGCAAATGGAAAATCAATAAACCTGAAGCGCTTTTTCCGCTTTTCAAAGAGTTACACGCCGCTGCAGCAGAACAGCCCGGATATATTTCCACTGAGACATTAAGAAGTCTTGAAAAACCCAATAATTTGATGGTGATCAGCAAATGGGAGACAGTTGAGGACTGGGAGAAATGGGCGAATACCAAAGAAAGAAGGTATATTCAGGGAAGGGTGGATTCTCTGATCGGAGAAAAAACTTTTTACGAAGTATTTGAAAGTATACCGTTTTAGACTGATTAATTAAGTTGTTGCGTGAACATCACCCAGTACACGTATTTTTTTAATGGATACTGGAATGTGTAGCTACAGTTTTGTTATCGTATTAATGATAAATTGCCATATGGGGCCGCAATGATAATTCAATGAAGAATATCCCGCAGCGAACTTGAAAATGATCGAATTTCTATAGTGATTTTTTTGTATTTTTTCTTTTTGGGTTTTTTCCCGACCTGTTTTAAATTGATAATAAGTTTATTCGCCTTTTTGATCAGCTTGTTCTTCACCTTTTCAGGAATATCCTTGTGGATTTTATCCAAGGCTTCTAATCGGGATTTCAGTTTGGCGGATCTTTTCCTGAATTCAATATACAATATCAGATATTTTTTTTCCCACAAAGGTTTTAATTGTTCATTCACCCGATATAAATTTTTATTCAGTCGTTTAATTTTTTTTTGTAAATCCCGATTAACCCGGGTGGATTTTATCTCTTTGGCAGAAGCATCTTCTTGTGGTAAATTTTTCTTTTTTCCCTCATAATAGTCATTCACTGAATTCTTGATCAACTTTGCATAATGATCACCAATGGATTTAATTGCGGCCAGTTTTTCCAGCGGCATTTCGCTCAGTTGCTTTATGGTGGTGATTCTAATATCGTTGAACAATCTCATGCGAGAGAGACCAACATGTTTTATCCTGGTAAGATCGTCCTGTTTCATTATCATTTCCCTCCGCACTATTTCTTGCTATCCCAATTTTTAATCACGATTGGTTTTACTTCCCCGCAGTTTCTGGTCGAGGGATATTTATGAAATAAATACCAACAAGGCTTACTGCGGGGTAGTTGATTAAGTTTTACACTGCAATTGCTCTTAAGTCTAAAACACTATGCGCATCCGCAAATTGTGTCAAGTGAAAATAACAACCGGTTTTTATCAAGAATCTTCCATGCCAGTGTTTTATTTTTATGGCCAGGTGCTTTGCTTCACCACTTGCTGAAGGGGTTGTGAATCAGATTCGCATTGAAATATTTAGGATCACCCGTCACTTCTTCACCAATCCATTCAGGTTTAACAAATGGCTGGTCTTCCCTTTCGAGCTCTACCTCAGCCAGGAGCAATCCCTTATTTTCACCAAAAAATTCGTCTGCCTCCCAGATGAGCCCTTTAAACTCGATTTTGTATCTCATTTTCTCGATGAGGGGCTTTTCACACAGATCCTGCAGCATTGCCTCGGCGTCTGCGCCGGGAATTTCATATTCATACTCCGCTCGCACAGCTCCTCTTGAAATACCCTTAACGGTTAAATACCCGTTACCTTTAATCATGCGTACGCGAACGGATCTCTCTTTTACGCTGCTTAAATAACCCTGGCGATACATTGTTCCTTTTTCATTGCGCCAGGCACCTTCCTTAAGAAGAAATTTTCTTTCTATTTCCAGAGCCATAAGTACCTCATATGATGTTGATTATTGTTTTCTATTGGTTTAAATATCCGGGTTTGCAAATACAGATTTCTGAAATTTTGCCCAAAGGTTCTGGTATGCTTTTGACGCCACTGACCCGGGTGCAGATGCTGCAACCGGCTCACGATCAATTCCCATTCTTTCGATCTGAGACAATGAAGGAATAAAGCTTCGCAATAATCCATTATACTCCTTCAACATCATAGCCATGATTTCATTGTGCATTTTTTTACGCCGATCAACCATCGAAAAAAAGGCATGAATTTTGCGTGTGTCGTAGTCGTTTTTTCTGCAAAATGACAGTAATTGTCTAAAGGTTCTAACAGAAAGGGTTGTAGGAATAAGTGGGACAAGAATGAAATCAGATGCATTTAAAATATTTTCAGCCAGGATATTTATGGTGACAGGGCAGTCAAAAATGATCAGATCATATTCAGCCTCAAAAATCTTTATCATTTTAACGAGTCGGTTTTTTGGGTGTTTGAATTTATAAAATGCAGTATCTAAATTGCGAAGGGTGAAATCTGACGGAAGCAGGTCCAGGTTTTTATAATCAGTGCCTTTAATATTTTTTTTTATCTTCTGTCCACCTTTAATAAACTTCTTAGCATTGCACTTAAGTTTGGGTTTGACCCTCAAATAATAGGTGGCAGAGCTTTGGGGATCAAGGTCACAGATAAGGGTTTTTTTGCCTGACCGAGCCGCCATATAGGCCATGTTTACTGCTGTCGCTGTTTTGCCGACGCCTCCTTTGTTACTGTAGATTGCTGCCACTATTGTCATGAATCGTTCCCTTTTTGTTTTGATGCGAACAGTTCTTTGAATGCATGTTTATTCATAGAAGATGCATAGTTTGTAAATGTTTTGGCAAATTTCTTTTTAATGATCTGCTTTTCTCTTTCAAGGACTCCAATAAGGCTGCCGATTGCCACAAGCACTTTTTTTTGTTTCTGTCCTTTTACGGGAAGTTCTTCAGTAATGCTCAATAGGTATTTTTCCTGAACACACAGGTCATTAAAATCCCCTAAATTGTTTTGCAGGGCCTTTAATTGGGCAATTAAACGATTGATTTTTTTGCCTGGAAACAGACTCAAGAAAAACTCCATCAGGTATCTTAGTTTCTTGCATGCAATTCTAAGCTTGTGCAATGACTCATCCTCGGTGTTATCAAGGATTCGGTTTCCATCTTTCAGGATGCGCCGGTATTGTTTATGAATTCTTTTTCGCGCCAAAAAAAGAATGGGTACACCCGCATTAGACTCCACGGGTTGAGCTTGCACTGGATCATCTAAGAAGGCTTCCCAATCCTGCATGATTTGTTTGTACCTTTTAGACTTTAAATCATGGATGGTTTTTTGTAGAACCTTTGATCTGCTTTTCCTCAAATAGTCAAACAAAGGCTCAATATCATAGCGTAAAACAGGTGGGAGTATCGCCTTGAAGGTGTCTTCCTTGAGGAGGTAGACATCTAAATCGCGCAACTGGTTGGAGAGTTTGCCCACAAAGGCAAATTCCTTTTTAAACCGGTGGGTCATATGTTGCGGAAACACTGATTTTATTTGACCCAAAGCAGAGCGGGTACGCCGAATCGCAACTCGGAAATCATGCAGAACTTCAGTATCCAGGTCCTTTTCAAGGATGGCTTCATTCATTTTCATTACCTGGAGCAAATAGCGTAAAATGGTTTTAGTGGCTTCATCAGAGCGCAGGGCTGGATAGAGTTGTATTTTTAATTTTGAAGAGTAACACCCCGGATTTTTGCCTGCTCCCTCCATTGCTTTAAAGAAAATGTCCTCTTTTTGGCGAGGGACAAATCCGGCCGTTTTTAAACGTTTGATCAATTTTTTGAAGTGTTTCGGGTATCCCTTAACAGGCTTCAACCACAAACACGTGTCTAAATTCGGTGTGGTTTTTTCTTGCGCAGGGCTGATTTCCTCATAGATCAAAAGGGCTATAGTTTTTTCATCCTGGTTTAAAATGTGATAAACCGTTGATAGGGAATGCAGCTCAGTAAGTTTTAAAAGTGCCCGAATTTTTAAGACAGTTGATAGATGATTTTTCAATTTGCTGTCGGGGAAATCCCATATGAAAACAGGTGGCAAGGTAAATTCGGTGTTGTGAATGATACTATTTTTAAACAGCTTGCGTAAAAAAAGCATATTTCCGTACGTATATAAAACAAATGATTTCTTAAATAGACGCCAGTCAAAGGTATCGTAAATTGCCAGATTTTTCAGCACGGGCTGCTCTTGTTTGATTGCATAATATTCAGCCAATGCATTGATCAGCTGCTGTTGGTTGCAATCGTCAGGCAAACTGAATTTTATTTTAATCTGCATTCCTTGATCCTCAAAATATTTAAATTCTCTTTCTTTTTCGATAGGAAATTTTACTCAGTTGCATACTGCTTGGGATAATCATAAAAAACAGCTTCACCTTTTTTTTTCTGTATTTGCTGCCAATGGTCCACATTGAATTTAATGCAGTATACGCCAGAGGTAACGATGTTATAGACCGGATTTTTTTTAAGTAGCCGGTCAGCAAAATCATTAAACTCAAGGTTATGTCCAAAAAGCATGATCGTTTTGTGCTTATCATCCATATTGCGAACCATCTTGAATAGATATTTCGTACTGGAATGATACATTTTGTAATTAAAAACAATTTTTTTTTTGGGGAAGGCAATGGCTTTGGCAAAGGCCTTGGCCGTTTTTCTGGCTCTTTTAGCAGGACTCGACAGAATGAGGTCAGGTACCACTTGTCTCTCTTTTAATTTTTTCCCCATCAATTGCGCATCTTTTTTACCTCTTTTGTTCAGGGGTCTGTCAAAGTCGTCCAGGCTGATATTTTTCCAGCTTGATTTGGCGTGTCTGACAAGAATTAGCGTTTTCATCTTGAATGTACTCCATATATATTTCAAACAGAACCAGCAGGTCGATGGTATAGGTTTCAGGTTCAGGAAAAGACTGATACCATCATTAAGATACATGGCAGTGACCGGCCAATGAGCAAAGAATATGGAATCCCTTCGTCTGAATCTCCATACACCAATTCAGGGATATGAACTGGATCAAGTTCAGAGAAATAAAATTCTATTTTCGATAAATCTATTTTATTGACAAGGGTTTGTGCAACCATTTTTTTTTGTTGGCCACCCTTCCACACTTTTCACATACAAATTTTGGTTCCCTGACGATGGTGAATAATTGCTCAAGGTTCTCGGACAGATATTTTTTTTTCCAGTCGCACAACCGTTTTTCTTTTTTAGCCATTGCTTTTTTCTCCTTTAAAACGAATGAAATCCATAGGCCAGAGTATCTTTATGGAGTTTTCGGTCAGGCACTGATTACAATATCAGCATATAACAGGCAAGATCAATAAAAAAAAATCCCGCTTCTGCGTTCATGAAGCACCCTGATCATTCCATCTGAAAGGCCGAGCATTGGCACATGAATGTTCCGGCAGCCTGACCATTGCATGATCTTAAGATAGATCTCTGATGCAGGCACGATAACATCGGCACGGTCGGGCCTGAGGCGGAACTGTTTAATCCGCTGATCGATGCTCAGTTGCCTCAATAGCTTATAAATGCTTGTTAGTGTTTTGCAGGAAACCGGCTTTCCCTTTTTCCCTTTTGCCAGACGGAAGAGTTTGTTGATGTTTCCACCACTGCCGATAGCCACAATGGAATTGTATCCGGCGGTATTGTCTTTCACCCAGTGTTCCACTGCTTCCCAGATTAAAGGATCGGCCTGTTTTTTAAACAGCCTTATGGCACCAAGATTGAAGGATTCGGAAGCGATCCTTCTGCCCTGGTAGAACAGGGTCATTTCCGTACTGCCTCCTCCAACATCGATAAGGAGACAAGCCTCTTTTTCGGAAAAAAGATCTTTGGGTTTGTTTTTGAACAGAAAACTGGCTTCCTGTCTGCCATCAATAATATCAATTGAGATACCTGTTTCCTGAAAGATCTTATGACAGATTTCCTGACCGTTGTCAGCTGTCCGCATGGCTGCTGTGGCACACGCCATAAAATCCAGAGGCTGGAAAGCCTCGATCAAATATTTGAAACCGTTGATAGTGTTTTTAAGCTGGTTTGCTTTTTCGTCTGAAATGCGCCCGAGAAGGAAAGCATCTTCTCCAAGCCGTATCGGCATCCTGGCCCAGGTTATTTTTATCGGATTCTGTGCTGGTTCAGCAATGACTGCCAAAAGAAGCCTGACAGCATTCGAGCCGATATCAATGGCCGCATATTTGTGCATTTGTATCATGATCCTGAATAAAACCTCATAGTTTGTATCAAGCGGTGACCTATTGAACATCTTTCAAAGTTTCCGGGTACCAAGGGAAACGTAAAATAATGAGTCTGCGTGTTTTTGTCAACCAGGAATGATCATAGATTCAATACACGCCATTGTGACATAATAGAAAGGTAAATGAAAGCTGGAGATTAATAAAGAATATCTTTTTTGGTGAACATTCAGAATACATGTGATAATCATAAATACCTAAACATTTTTTAAGGTGCATAAATGAAAATAGCAGACAAAAAATCAACGCTTCAAGATGTACAAAGTGACGAAAAATTAGCCTTCACCAGACTCAAAAAAGAAAACCTTGATCAGAATCGAGTCCACTCACTTCTAAAATTTCTTCCAGACCCGGTATTAGCATTCTCACTTGATAACAAGGTTGAATATATCAATCCAGAATTTGAAAAAGTTTTTGGATGGACCTTAAAAGAGGTAAAAGGGAAAAATATTAAATTCATACCTGACAATGCGATTAATCAAACAAAAGAAAGGATGAAACAATTACTAAAAAATCGATCATCTTATAATTTTGAGACCCAAAGATACACTAAAGACGGACGTATTCTGGACATATTGATCAATGGTTCGATTTTGTATAACCAGAATAATAAAGCGACCGGGCTGGTGCTGGTATTTAGGGATTTGACTACTGAAAAGCGCATGACTAAAAGTAACCAGATCATGTTCAAAATCTCCAAGGCCCTGCATCATTATCAGAAACTTGGAGATCTTATTACCTTTATTAATAAAGAAATACAGAAACTGATATCCGTAGAGGGTTCATTTATCATGTTGGCAGATAAACCCAAAAAGCAACTCTATTTTTTATCAGCCCAATATCGTGACTCTGAATCTGAAAAACAATTTGAAAAAATAAGATTTCCTGATAATCAAGGGGTTTCCGGCCGTGTTTATAAAAGTGGAAAACCCTTGATTATACCTGATGTCTCCAAGTGTTCTTTTTTCCTGAAACGTATCACCAATGAGACTGATCTTAATACAAATAATATGCTGTCTGTTCCCTTAAAACTAAAGGATAAAACAATTGGTGTGGTTACTGTTGCCAACAAACTCCATGGAGAATTTGATAACATAGATACTGAACTTTTGAGCATGGTGTCCAATACGATTGCTCTGCCAATTGAAAACGCCAGAATACACGAGGAATTGCAAAAATCTAATAAAGAATTGAAAGCCTTGAACCATGCAAAGGACAAGGTCGTCAACCATCTTGCCCACGAACTCAAGACCCCGATATCTGTTTTGGGTGCTTCCATAAAGCTTTTATTAAAAAAGTATAGGACCGAGGGATTAGAAAATCCATTGATTAAAAAGATTTTAGAAAGAGGGTTAAGAAATTTAAACCGAATCCTTGAAGTACAAAATGAGGTTGAAGACCTTTTAAGGATAAAAGATTTTAAGGCATATAAGATTCTTAACAAACTTGTTGATGCTTGCAAAGATGAATTAGCCATTTTATTTGAAAATGAAACTGAGAACACTGATATTTTAGATAGAGTGAATGAAACCATAGAATCCGTTTTCGGTCCCCAAAAAATGTATGCTCAAAAAGTATTTCTGGTTGACTATATACCAAAACTGCTTAAAAAGCTTAGACTAGGATTTATGCACAGAAAATGTCTTTTGAACACCCAGATGGAAAAAACCCTGCCCGTTTATATTCCACCAGAAATTCTTGAAAAAATAACAACTGGAATAATCCGTAACGCATTTGAATACACTCCGGATAATAGCAAAATTGATATTATTGTGAAACAAACAGCGAATGGTCCTGAATTAATCATAACTGATTATGGAATCGGATTTTCCAAAGAAAAATTGCATTTGATATTTGAAAATTATTTTGCTCCACCGGAATCCATAGATTATTCGACAAAAAATGCCTATGATTTCAATGCCGGAGGTAGTGGGTTTGATCTTCTGAGAATTAAAATTTTTTCTGAATTCTATAATTTTAAAATAGAGATTAACTCTGAGAGGTGCAGCTTAATACCAAACGATAATGATCTTTGCCCCGGCGATATTGATCTTTGCCAGGCGTGTGCAGGCCAAAACGGTTGTTTCAATTCAGGCGGCACGTCCATCCATATTCAATTTCTGCAGTGATTCATCTATTCTTCATGGATATTTGAAACGAGAGGATTTTATCACCTATCATAGATCTTATGAGGTACCAGGTCTATGAAAAAGAAAATACGCAGACCTAGGTGCAAATACTGTGACGATTTGTTTTGCATTGGAATCTCTATTTATGTATTATCACTTCAAACTATTGGCGGATATTAAGAAGTTTGTGAAAGTCGTAAATAATGTTTCTGAGAAGATTGAATGAAAAAAATGATGCAGAAAAAAACAGTATCCAAGTTAAGAAGTGAAAAATAGTATGGCCAGTATTAAAAAACTTCTTTTGCATAATATGCTTTTCATCACCTTTATTTCTTTTACCTGTCTCTATTTTTTTTGGGTTTTGAATGAATATACCAAATTTAATGAAGAATCAGCATCCGTTAAAGAAAAATTTGTTGCCTCAGAAAAAGAAAGACTGAAAACACAGGTTCAATCTGTACTGGAATATGTTCTGTATATGAGAAACCAGACGGAAAAAAGGCTTCGGGACTCGATTAAAAGCCGTGTGAATGAAGCTGGTTCCATAGCCATGAACATCTATAATGAAAATAAGGATTCAAAATCTTCTGATCAAATAAAAAAAATGATCAAAGATGCTTTAAGGCCCATACGGTTTAACCGGAACCGGGGGTATTATTTTGCCTTTAACATGGAAGGGATCGCAGAACTTTTTGCCGACAGGCCTGAAATGGAAGGCAAAAACATGCTGGTGGTTCAGGGTGCCAAGGGCGAATATGTTGTGCCGGATATGATCGAAATATTAAAGGCGCGGAAAGAAGGATTTTATTCTTATACCTGGTCAAAACCGGGAGACTCGGATTCAAAACATTTAAAAATCGCCTATGTGAAATATTTTAAACCCTTTGGATGGGGAATCGGAACCGGTGAATATATAGAAGATGTGGAAAAAGAAATCCAGGAGGAAGTCCTGGAAAGAATTTCAAAAATCCGATTTGAAAAAGAAGGCTATTTTTTCGGGAGCATTTACGGGGGGCAGCCTTTATTTACAAACGGAAAAATTACAAAGGGAACAAAAAGCATCTGGGAACTGACCGATCCCAAAGGGGTTAAACTCATACAGGAACATAACAGAGTGGCAAAAGAGCCGGGGGGAGGATTTGTTTCCTATTTCTGGCAGAAACTGGATTCAGAGAAACTTTTACCCAAGTTGTCCTATGTTGTCGGTATCCCGGAATGGGAATGGATCATTGGTGCCGGGGTGTATCTGGATACAATGGATGAAGTTATCCTGTCAAAGAAAAAAGCTTTGTATAATGATTTTTTAAAACAAGCTGTTTTATATTTTGCGGTTATGATTTTCATATCCTTTCTGATTCTTTTTTGGACCCGATACCAAACCCATAAGATTCAATCCGGGATCAGTCTATTTTCAAATTTTTTTGAAACCGCATCTTCACAGGAAACGGCCATTGATCCGATCGGACTGCAGTTTGAAGAGTTTAAGAGTATAGCAGAGTTTGCCAATCAGATGATTGAAACGAGAACTAAAGCCATTCAGGACCTTCGGGAGAGTGAGGAAAAATTTCGGCTGACATTCCTTTCAAGCCCGGATTCGATCAATCTCAACAGGGTTAAGGATGGGATATATCTTGAAATAAACGAAGGTTTTACAAAGATTATGGGATACTCTCGTGAAGAAGCAATTGGAAAATCTTCACTTGACCTCAATATCTGGAATGATCCAAAAGACAGAGACCGCCTGATTTCATTGCTGAAAAAAAATGGGACTGTTGAAAACCTGGAAGCAGAGTTTCTGGGAAAAGAAGGGCAAATAAAATTTGGTCTTATGTCTGCACGAATATTGAAAATAGGAAATGAAGATGTCATTCTTTCCATTACCCGGGATATCACTGAGCGAAAACAGATGGAAGCAGATCGTGAGCGGCACCTTGCAGCCATTGAACAAGTAGCAGAAGGCGTTGTAATTGCAGACTCGGATGGCAATATAGAGTATGTCAATCCCGCTTTTGAGAAAATCACAGGGTATCTAAAGCAGGAGTTAATCGGAAAAAATTCACGAATCCTGAAAAGTGGTGAGCATGATAAGTTGTTTTACCAGCAAATGTGGGAGACGATAATTACAGGGAATACCTGGAATGGCAGACTGACCAACAGAAAAAAGAATGGTAGTTTTTATATAGAAGAAGTCACTATCTCACCAGTACTTGACAAATTAGGAAAAATAATAAATTTCGTGGCAATTAAGCGTGATGTTACCGATGAAATCATGGTGGAGAAAGTGTTGCAGCAATCTCAAAGAATGGAATCCATTGGTACCCTTGCCGGAGGCATTGCCCATGATTTTAACAATATTCTTTTTCCTATTATGGGTTATACTGAGATGCTTTTAATGGATACTCCTGAAGACAGCCCGGCCCGAGCCAGTTTGAAGGAAATTTATACCGCCACCTTAAGAGCCAAGGGACTGGTAAAACAGATCCTCACATTTTCCCGTCAAGAGAGCAGTGAACTAATGCTGTTAAAGATACAGCCAATTGTCAAGGAAGCATTAAAACTTATCAGGTCCACAATCCCCACAACAATTGAAATTAAGCAGGATATCAATCCTGACTGTGGTGCGATCAAAGCTGATCCTACACAAATTCATCAGATTGTAATGAATCTTGCAACCAATGCGTATCATGCTATGGAAGAGACGGGCGGGGAACTGAAAGTGAGCCTGAAGGAAATGGAATTTAAAACACTTGATCTAATTAATCCGGATATTGCACCTGGGATTTATGCTTGTCTAAGGATAGCTGATACAGGCATAGGGATGGATAAAGAATTAATAAATAAAATCTTTGATCCATTTTTTTCCACCAAAACAATAGGCAAAGGCACTGGAATGGGGCTTTCAGTGGTTCATGGTATTGTTACTGCCATGGGGGGTGTAATCCAGGTATATAGTGAACCTGGAAAAGGAACACAATTTTATGTTTATTTTCCAATAGAAAAGAATTCTTTTGAAGAGTGGAACACCCGGGCTAAAGAACCAATCCAGGGCGGAACTGAACAAATCCTTCTTGTGGACGATGAAAAAGCAATCCTTGCAATGGAAAAACGAATGTTAGAACGTTTGGGGTATCAAGTTACTTCATGTAGCAGCAGCCTTGAAGCCCTTGATGCGTTTCGCTCAGGTCCAGATAAATTTGATCTTATTATAACAGATATGGCTATGCCAAATATGCCTGGAAATAAATTGTCGGCTGAACTGATTAAAATACGCCCTGGTATCCCAATAATGCTTTGTACTGGATTCAGCGAAATCATGTCTGAAGAAAAAGCGGCATCTCTGGGCATTAAGGGTTTTATATTGAAGCCGATTGTCATGAAAGATCTTTTTCAAAAGATACGTGAGGTGCTGGACAAAAATTAAAGTTGAAACTATAGAACAATGGCTATAGTCCTCAACCATTAATGCTTACAAAAATTGCAGAATACCAAGAGTAGTCTTCTGATTTTTAATTAAAACCTATATAAAATTGTTAGACTCCTTTATTAATCATACTAACTTTATGACCCAATAATAAGAGGTTGCCATGTCATATTTTGATTTCACAAGTTTTGAGCGGGCTTTCCATCATCATATTAAATATGTTCTTGGAAAAAAGATTGAAGAAGCCTCACGTTTAGATCTGCTCAATGCTGTTTCTGCTGCTGTAAACAAGTATCTGATGGATATCAGTTTTGAAACTAAAGAAAGATACCGACAAAATGATGCCAAGCGCCTTTATTATATGTCCATGGAATTTTTAGTTGGAAGGCTTTTGTCCAATAATCTGATTAATCTGGGAATCTATAAACCCTGTGCACGGTTTTTAAAAAAACTTGGATTTGATCTTGAAGACCTGGTGGATGAGGAGAAGGATCCTGCTTTAGGCAACGGTGGCCTAGGAAGACTTGCTGCCTGTTTTTTAGACTCACTTGCAAGTCTTGACATGCCGGGATTCGGATATGGAATAAACTATGATTATGGACTGTTCAAACAGGTTATTGTCAATGGATACCAGCAGGAAAAACCGGATTACTGGCCAAACCTGTCTTCACCCTGGCTTATTCGAAGATCGGATGCCTGTTATATGATTCCTATCTATGGTAAAATTGAAGAAATGCATGATCATACCGGAGACTACGATCCCAAGTGGATAAACTATAAGCATATTATAGGCAAACGCCATGATATTCTTGTGGCCGGCTACGGAGGCAGAACGGTTAATCAGCTGCGGTTGTTTTCCGCCAGGGCTTCGGAAGATTTTGATATCGAAATTTTTAATGACGGTGACTATTTTAATGCCGTGAGCCGAAAAATTCGATCAGAAGCAATTTCAAAGATCCTTTATCCTTCTGATTCAAAGGACACAGGAAAAGAACTTCGCCTGGTTCAGGAGTATTTTCTTGTGGCCTGTTCCGTAAGGGATCTTGTCCGCATCTATAAAAAGACCCATGATAATTTTGACCAATTCCACAAAAAGGTTGCCATTCAGCTCAATGACACCCATCCTGCATTAACAGTAGCTGAACTGATGCGGATCCTGGTGGATGAAAATGAACTTGAATGGGAAAAAGCCTGGGATATCACTGTCAAAACACTGGGATATACCAATCATACCCTTCTGCCTGAAGCCCTTGAAACATGGCCGGTATCCATTTTACAGAAAGTGGTTCCCCGCCACCTGCAGATAATCTACGAGATTAACCGGCGGTTCATTACAGCAGTATCTGAAAAATTTGGTGATAAAAGCCAGGAAATAATCCCCCGCATGTCGATCATTCAGGAAGGCGATGAAAAAAAAGTACGCATGGCAAACCTTGCAATTGTCGGCAGCCACTCTGTAAATGGCGTTGCAAAAATCCATTCTGAGCTGGTAAAAACCAAGCTGGTCCCGGAATTTTATTCTCTGTGGCCTGAGAAATTCAACAACAAAACCAACGGGGTAACGCCAAGGCGATGGATTGTAAACTGCAACCCTGGTCTGACCGACTTTATCTGTGAAACCATAGGTGACCAATGGATTAAAGACCTTGAACAAATATGGGAACTTGAAGCATTTCAGGATGATCCAGGCTTTCTGGAACAACTCATGAAGATCAAACAGGAAAACAAAAACAGTCTGACGGATATTATCAAAGCCACGGTATCAGAAACGGTAAATCCTGAATCCATTTTTGATATCCATGCAAAACGTATTCATGAATACAAAAGGCAATTATTAAATATCATGAACATTATCCACCTTTACCTTTCTGTAAAAGAAGATAATATCGATATCGGTCCTCCAAGAGCCTTTATTTTTTCAGGCAAGGCTGCCCCGGGATACCATATGGCCAAACTTATCATAAAATTAATTCATGAGATTGCCGATGTAGTGAATAAGGATCCTTTGGTCAGCCAGGTATTAAAAATCATATTTTTACCGGATTATCGTGTGACCCTTGCAGAAAAAATGATACCTGCCGCAGATATAAGTGAGCAGATTTCCACTGCAGGAATGGAAGCCTCAGGGACAGGCAATATGAAATTTGCAATGAATGGGGCAGTTACACTGGGAACACTTGACGGAGCCAATATAGAAATCTGTGAACAGGTCGGAAAAGAAAATATCTATATTTTCGGGCTTACTGTTCAAGAAGTGGAACAGATACGACAAAGCTACAATTCCAAAACGTTTTATGACCAGGATGCAAGATTGAAAAGGGTTATGACCGCAATAAGGTCCCAACGGTTCTGCAGAAACGAACCTGGATTATTCCGTTCCATTTATAATTCATTAATGGCCCATGGAGATTATTATCTCCATTTTGCTGATTTCAACTCCTATGTGACAGCCCATGAAGCCATTGGCCAAGATTTCAACCATAAACAAGAATGGGCAAAAAAATCTTTAATGAACATAACCCGGACAGGCATGTTTTCCAGTGACCGGACCATCAAAGAATATGCGGCTGAAATCTGGGACATCCAACCACAGATTAAAAATTCTGAGCGCTGGTAAAAAAATCATTCAGGGATCAAAACCTGCGCACTCCTTGAAGGGAGATAGAGACTTAAAAGGTTGCGGCTGCCAAAATTTACAGAATCGTTGTTAAAGGTAAAATGGACCTGGCCTTGTTTAAGCCTTTCCATGCCTCCAAACCTCTTATCCTCTGTAGTGAACATCATGCTGTACCTGCCCTGCGATGCATCAAACATATAGTCTGTATAAGATTGGACAGGATGAAAGTTGAAGATAAATATTAAATGGTTTCTTTCAAAAGCAATAATTTTGTCATCATCGTGCAGATGCAAAAGTTTTATATCCGGTATTGAAAACAGATCCTTATTTTTTGCCATCTCAATCATCTGCCGGTCAAATTTAAACAAACTATCATAATAAAGCCGGGTATCATATTTTAACGACCATTGCCGTCTGGCATAATGATAAGAAAAATTATTTTGTTTTGATGGAAAATCCACCCATTCAGGATGTCCAAACTCATTGCCCATGAAATTTAAATATCCTGCATTTGAAGTAGCAATCGTTATGAGACGGATCATTTTATGCAGAGCCACTGCACGGACTGTTTCAATTTTTTTATTCTCTTTTTCCATGGCTGAATAGATATTGCTGCCCATAAGATGCATCATAAGGGTTTTATCACCCACCAGTGCCTGGTCGTGACATTCTGCATAACTTATGGTCTTTTCCTCATTTCGACGGGTGGTCAATTCATGCCATAGAGACTCCATGGGCCAGTTTTCGTCCTTAAAATCTTTAAGTAATTTGATCCAGAAATCTGCAATACCCATGGAAAACCTGTAATCAAACCCAACTCCCCCTTTTTGGATTTCTGCTGCAAGGCCTGGATACCCACTGACATCTTCTGCAATGGTAACTGCTTTCTTTTTGATTTCATGAACCAGCTTATTGGCAAGAAAAAGATAGTTTAATGCATCAATATCCACATCCGGTCCAAAATAATCATCATAGGATGTAAATGACCTGCCGATTCCATGATCTTTGAAAAGCATAGAGGTTATTCCATCAAAACGGAATCCATCTACATTGAATTTCTCTATCCAATACCTTAGATTTGACAAAAGGAAACTTAATACACGGGGTTTTGCATAATCAAAACATCTGGAATCCCATAAGCTATGTATTCCTCTAAAACCATCATGGAAAAACTGATGCAAAGTTCCATCAAACCTGGAAAGGCCTTCCACTTCATTGCGCACACTATGGGAATGAATAATATCGATCAATACCCTGATTCCCTTTTCATGGGCCTTATCTATAAGGTATTTTAACTCTTCCGGGGTGCCGAACCTTGAAGATGGGGCAAAAAAACTGGAAACATGATAACCAAATGAAGCATAATAAGGATGTTCCTGGATGGCCATAAGCTGTAACGTATTGTAGCCTGCATGCACAATTTTAGGTAAAATATGGTTTGCAAACTCCACATAGGTGCCAACCCTGTCTTCTTCCAGAGCCATACCCACGTGGGCTTCATAAATTAGCAAAGGGTCTTTAGGAGGTAAAAAACTTGATATTTTCCACTGATACGCTTTATGGGGGCACCAGACCTGGGCATTAAAAATAAGGGTTTCAGGGTCCTGAATAACACGGACTGCTGCCGATGGTATCCGATCGCCCTGACCACCGGGCCAGAAAACCTTTAACCTGAAAATATCTGTGTGGGAAAAAAAATGGATGGGGAATTTTTTTTCAAATATGCCGTTTTCTGTTTTTAAGAGTTGAAACGCTTTGTCTGCCTGCCAGGATGTTTTATCACAAATTATAAAAATATCGTCTGCATGTGGTGCCCATTCCCTGAAAACCCATTCACTATCTTCTAAATGCAGCCCAAAAAAATTATGATAATCAGAAAATAAATAAACAGAACCATTGTTCTGCTTTTTAATCTGCTTTTCCAGATTTTTTGCACAAGTGATCCTGGAACCTATTATGTCGGCATAGGGGATCAGCCCCGGGTCATCGAAAAAACCTGAATCAGACAAGGAACGGCCTTTTAAGCATTTTTTCATATAAAGATATATAACTTTCAGCACAGCGACTGTGGTTGAATTCCAATACGCCTTCAATCATGATTCTTTTTATCTGCTGCTCTTTAATCTCTCGTGGCAGTAAATAAAAATCCATTGCCCTTTCTACTCCCCATTTTAACCCCTGGGCATCATGCACATTAAATAAAAATCCATTGCCTGAATTATCTTTAACATCCAGGTCACTGATCGTATCATGCAGACCTCCTGTGTCAAAAACAATGGGAAGTGTGCCGTAAATACATCCTACCATCTGGGGAAGACCACAGGGTTCAAAAGAGGACGGCATGAATAGAAAATCTGAAGAAGCAAATGCCTGGTGGGACAGGGCCTCATTAAACCCGCATACTGCAACTCGTCGGTGAAGACCATGAAACTGCACTATATCATGAAAGTGTTTTTGATAAGGTCCGCTGGCCACAAAAACAACCTGAAGACCTGTGTCATGATATTGTGATACGATCTCATACAGGATTTGTGCAAGAAGCTGACACCCCTTTTGAACCGGATCAAGCCTTGAAGGCCAGAAAAACAGAGGCGCATTTTCATCCTGTTCAAGATCAAGGATTTTCTGCAGGTACAATTTGTTCTCTATCTTCTGTTTCCGATGATTTTTGGGGCCGTAATTAAAACGGATTTTATCATCTACAGCAGGGTTGAATTCAGGTTCGGGTGCATTCAAAATACCGGTTGCACAACCTTCGTAGTACTTGTTGCTCAATTCATTTTTCAGGCAGTTCTCAACAAACATATGGCGGTTTTCAACTATTTCTTTTAAAAATTGAGGGCTCACCGTGTTTACATAGTGAGCTGCAAAAATGCCTGAAGTCAGAAAATCCACCCGATTCCAATCCCTGCTTTCTTCATAATTATGAGGAGGTTTTTTAAAAAACAGCCATTTCCAGAATGAAGCAGCATCAATACCGCGATCCTCAATTTCCGCTATAGTGGATGTCATGGTATGTATATTATGTATGGTAAAAAGACAGGGAGTTCCAATCTGTCGTGCCATGGCAGGTATCAGACCGGTCATCCAGTCATTGCAGTGTATTATGTCAGGATTCACCCGGGGTATGATATTATTGATAACCTCCCGCTGAAACGCTAAAGAAACCTTGAGATCCTTATCAGAATAACCCGAATATACATTGTCCAGATAATAAAATGCCCGGTCTGCAGCCAGGTGAATACGTTCATCATCAAGGCTTTTTCGAATCTTGTTAAGTTCAGGATCATGGGTTTTTGTAGAATAGTCGTTGTATATGGAGCGGTAATCAGGCAGGGCCACATGTACGTCACACCCAAGCTCGAACAAAGCGCTTATAAGTGCAGCTGAAACATCTGCAAGACCGCCGGCCTTGGCACAATAGTTTGTACCCTCCCCCATATCCTCAGGTAAATAGGTCACCTCTGGAGTTACAATCAGTATTCTTGGTTTCTGTGTCATCTTATTGAGTTGTCTCCTGAAATAATTTAACAGGATAATTTATGCACCACCCTGGCAGCTTCACTTATCCCCCAAGCCTGGGCATCACATCCCCTTGGTGCATGTGGAAAATCTCCGTCAAGAATTTCCGGTATATATCCTGCTGCACCGGTTCTCATCAATCGAATAACACTGCCCAGCCAGGCAAGGCAGGTAGAATAACTTTTTTCACCAAATACTTTTGCCCATGCTTCACAAAATATGGGAAACTGCCAGGTCCAGGCTGTTCCATTATGGTAGGCCGGCTTACGCATGGTATCTTCATCCCCCTGGTAGGTTCCTGAATACGGATAAAATGGATCTTTGAGCAATTTATTATTATAAAAAATTTCAATAGGATATTCAAGCTTTCTGTCAGCAAGGCTTCGGATTGCACCCGGAACAAGTAATTCCTGACATGTTTCAACACATTTTTGTGCCATTGATATGTTATCCAATACATCAAGAGTGATCAAAAGGAGTTGATTTGGCCTCAATGCATCATCTGCAGAAGCATTCTCGACTCCATTGGGGCTGTCTGAATGAAGACAATCTGAAAAAAATCCTAAAGACTCCTGCCAGAAATTATTTACAATGGCTTTCTGAACCTTTTTTGCTCTGTCCCCCCACCCTCCGGTATCATCATCAGATGCCAGCAGCATAAGGGCATTGTACCATAACGCCTGTATTTCAACTGGATATCCCTGTCTTGAGGAACAAGCCGGATAATTGGTATCCATCCAGGTAAAATGAGCTGGACTATAGAGAAGACAGGTTCCCGGGTCTGCTACAACACCTGTTTTAGTTCCCTGTATCAAAGAATGTGCTATTGACAAAAGTATCGTCCTGATACTCCTTCCTTCCAGATCCTCATTTAAAAAATCCCTGCTTTTCTCTTTTTCAATCAAATCCTTGCAGCAGGCAAAAAACCATAAAGGTGCATCAGAGGTCTCTATATTGCCTGCATCTTTACCACAGATCATATTAGGAAGGGTCCCTTGATTTTCAAACCGCCCGAAAAGTCTTAAAACAGACCTGGCCTCAGTAAGCCTGCCAAGCTCGATAAGGCTTCTGCAGTAAATAAGGCTGTCCCGCCCCCAGTCAAGAAACCAGGGATATCCGGCAATAACACTTTTATCTTTACCGCGGTTAACTAAAAAAGCATCCAAACCTTTATAAATGGCTTCAGAAAGCGAGATACCCGGATTAAAATAAGGAAAAGACCGGAATCTTGAATCCTGTTTTAATATTTCCTGATTATTTTTCCCTGATACTGCAGCTTTAAGATCAATAGTCTTTCCTCCCAGACAGAAGCAGGTAAAATATCCCGGACTGAAAAGGTCAGATGCTGAATCCAGACCTCTTTGATCTTCCTGTGGGCGATGAATCATATAGTACCATTCAGGCTCCTGGATAAACAAACCTGATGACAGTGTTACAGATAGTTTACCTCCCCTTGAAAGAAAGAAAAAAAATCCTTTCTGAAAAGGTTCTATAGCCTCAGGCCAGGTTGTTTCAGGTCCCTGAAATGCTTTGACCGTATCATGAAAACTTCTGTCCTCTATATCCGGCCTGATGATCAGATTGACCGGCTTGTTTTCCTCTAAAATGTTATCCTTTTTGTTTTCGACCCTTTTCCTGTGAACGGATAGGAACACAGAATTTTTTTCATGATCAATGGAAAGATAAAGTTCAAGAATATAATATTTACCTTCTGATGTTGGGATATGAAACTGCCATTTTCCGCCTTTGTCATATGAAAACCAGAACTTTTCAAGACAGTCCAGTGACAGTTCTCTGGAGTATCCCTGATAAATAGCCCAGATCCTGCATCTGGAAAGAACCATCCATCTGTTTTCCGGAAGTGTTTCATCCATATTTGCTCCAAGGAATGCATCATATCTGCTGTATAAACTGCCCCAACTGGCAGCAGCTCTCATCATGCCCCCTCTTTTTGTAGTGCTCAGAAGCTTTAAAAACGGATTTTCAGCAATTTCCCTGCGGGTAAAAAAAGGTCTCATTTCCAGGTCGTTAAAAGGTGCCAGAAAGATCAGTGAAGCCTTTTTCACCCGGGTTTTCTGAGACTCGAATATTCTTAAATTCAGTTCATATTCCCTGTGCTGTTTTTCTATCTTCCTTGGTAGAAAAAATACAAAATATCCCTTCTTTGTTTGAAATGGCAATACTTTCTCATATCCAAGTGATCTCTTGATTGATACGGATGCATCAAAAAGTTCAGCCCTGAAAACGGTTTTGCAGCAGACCATGAGAAAAAAACCAGGAGGAACCATTACCTGCCGTTTCAGGTCCTTTTCAATATCAAAAACAATGACCCGACTCTCATTTGACTCTTTATTAAAGGAACGGAGAAATTCAACAGGGTCAGCTGCAAACTTCTGTGCAGCTTTATCCGTATTAAAACCGCTGACATCACCAAAACCGTTTAATTCAGTCCAGATTGATAAAACCTTGGCTTTGTATTTCTGTATAAGAACCTGATGAGGGATCATTTGTGTTGTCAAAGGCTTTTGAGCAAGATTTTCAATATCTTTCACATCAGGTGTAAGGGCCAGAACTTCACCTTTTAACAGAGTTATTCTGCAAAGGTCATCTTTTAATATAACTTGTTTTTCACTTCCTGTTATCAGGTCATGCAGAACAGATCCTGCATCAAAGGCTTTAATTTTATGCCATGACACATCCTGAGAATTTTCACAATCCAGATTTACAAGGATTAACAGCTGTTTATTATAAACAAGATTATTGCGCTGCAATGCAAGGCAGGAGGATGTGTTCTGATGAATCAATTCAAGCCGGGTTCCAGCAAAAAATGCAGAATGAGTTTTTAATATAAAGGCCAGTCTGGCAATATGATCGACCTGATTTGTTTTATTGTCCCAGTTCAGGTTGTTGGATTCATGAACATTTATCTTTTCTGTGGCAAACCATTCAACCCCGTTTGCAAAGCCAAATCCACCGCATGCTGAAAAAAGAGCACAAAGGGAGATCCTCATCTTAGCATATATCAAAGATACTGATGCCAGCCGGTTATTGTCATGGGTTTCTGCAAAATGAATCAAGTGCCCGCAAGTCTCGGATATTTCATTAAAAAGGGGCAGGTAAGCTGATATCTCCTCCTGTGTATAATTCTGAAACAGTTCAGAATAAGCCCAGTTAAAGTTGGCTATGCTTAAAAGGTTTCTTGTGGTCTCGATCAGTCCTCCAAGTCCTTCAAGAAAAAAAAGTGTGTCTGGATATTCCTGTCTGACCTTTGCTATTATGTATTCCCAGGCTTCAATGGGAATCATGTATCCGGCATCACATCTAAAACCATCAACACCCCTGTGGCACCATAACAGAAACACTTCTGCCATGTATTTCCAAAGGGCGGTATTAGTATAATCCAATTTTGTAAGATCTGCCCAGACAACCCCCCAGGCGCCAGGCGCCTTTATTTTACCATCTTCACCCCTGACAAGCCATTCCGGATTGGTTTCATGAATGGACGCAGCCCAGCCTGTATGATTAATGGCAATATCCAGAAAAAGGTATCCATTGTGGCAATGAACTGCATCAACCAGTTCCATAAACTGCTCAAGAGGGGTGGCAGACGGGTCAAACTCTGCCAGTGCCGGATCTACATCAGTAAAATTCAAGGCAGCATAAGGACTGCCAAAACGCCCCATTCTGGCATAAGTGGTAGGAGTCGGGTGGATAGGCAGTAAATGAAGGACCCGGCAGCCGAGGCTTGAGAAAATAAATCCTATTTCCTTTTTAAGATCTCTGAACTTTCCAGACTCTGGGATAACAGTATAGCCCTTTGTATCAAGTGTCTTGACCATTGAATCAACGTCTTTTTTTTCTGATGAATCCGTCTTTGATATGCCAAACTGCCTGACAAAGGCATTATAGATAATATTTGCACAGCAGGTGCCTGCTGGTTCAACATTCAAGACAGTATTATCTCCAGGAGGCCATATGGGGATGCTTTGTCCGTCAGGAATGAAAAAACATTTTGCATGGAAAAAACCTGTCTGGTGCAAAGGTAGAACAATTTTAAAAACGGTATTGCTTTCCTGCCTCATTTCAATATCATACCAGGCGCTATCCAGTTTTATTTCATTTTTCTCAACCCTTTGAATAATCTCCTGTCTGGTAACGCCGGCAGATCGTAAATCAGTGCGCATCCATGCCCTTCCTGCAGTCTGATTTGAGATATTAAGTGTAAAGCTTACACAATCTCCGCAGTACATAATATGGGATGTCCCAGGATTGGGTGACTGGATGACTTCAGGCAATATTTCAGAAAATTCTTTCATGCCGGATGTCTTTTTCCTTTTTTATCGACTTTTGCTTAAAAAGGTTTTCTACAGCAATTTATAACACAGCAGTATTCATATGACAATGTCATTTTTTTTTATTGCACTTCCATATTTTTGGGTTCTTTTTTTTCTGGCTGTGCAAAAGTGACAATTATTGGGTTATGATCTGAAAATGATTTACAGTCAAGGGCTTTTACATCAAGCAGAATCAGTCCTTTTGAATATACTCTATCCAGACGGTGCCCAAACCATTTTTTAACATGCCTGGAAAATCTGGGCCGGGTATGTTCAAGATTTAATGAGCAGGCAAATTCATCAAGTATTTCTTTTCGGGATTTTCTCCAGCAATTAAAATCTCCGGCCAGAATCACTGGCCCCTTATGGAGATTGATAAGGCCATGGAGTCGTGATAATTCCAATTTATAACAGGCAAGTGACCTGAAATTAATCGCATGGATATTAATAACCATTAGCAAAGACTGGTCTTTAAATGTGTAAAGAGTGATCAATGTACTTTTCCGGGTAGTTATAAAAGCCTCTCTTGCCTTTGTCATTTTATATTGGCTGGAAAAAGGATAGACACTGGCAGCAGTCAGAACACCTGAAAAATGTCCAAACAAAGAAAGATTGGCTGCTGCAACAAAAGGAAAATCAGCAATGGAAGAAAGGGTCTTGAAAAATCGAGCTTCCTGAAGGAGAACCATCTCTATAGAATAGGCTTTCTTCCAATTTTGAATCAGCGGTGTGAATTCTTTTTTTAAATTTTCTTTTTGAATATTCCAGCATAACAGGCTGAATTCATCCGGGAGAAAGCTTTTTTTATTACTTGCAGCAGATTTGACTATGGGGATATTTGGAGTTAACATGCTGATTATAAACAACTTTTAAATTTAACTTTTGGTTTCGTTTGGAATCGTTTGGAAATTTTTGACCTTGACGGGCACAATTTAGGCACAGTGAGCAGTGATGGTATAATAATAAAAACCATCAAAATCAAACTATTTCTATACCGGTCTTCAATATTTCATAGGCCAAAGGATTTGAAATCTGAAAATCATCATCAGAACTATTAATCCAATATTTAATATGTTCATTAATCTTCATGGTTTATAGCATATCGCGTACTAAAAAAAAGGACAATGATATATTTCTTCTGTCAAACACTTTTTTTTGCTTGGTAATTCGCCAATTGCTTGTGCATCAGAAAAATTAGATCCAGACAGAATTATAGTTAAATTTAAAACAAGAGCAGGCAACAAATCGAAAATTCAATGGAATTTAAAAATTTGATATGACATTTTCCATAAAAAATATCGCTCTTTAAAAAAATGAGGGATGAAAAGGAAAAAATTGCAGATTTTGAGAGAATAGAGTAGCTTTTATTATTCTGTCACTGGGGGATTTTGACCCGGCCACAGGTGGGGGATTTTAAAGTGGCCATCAGACAGATCTTCTTTAGGTTTAGTTCAATAAATTTAATCCTTCATCTCTTAAATATCAAATAATTTTTACTTTTATTTCATATACTCGAAAGAGTCTTCAGATAGCAAATGTTATTCGGAAAAAAAACCAATACAAAAAACCTGTTTCTCAAGGCGGAACTGAATCGGGCTGGGTTGGAGAGATAGATTCCCGGCCCGAAACTGATACGCCGACCGTGTCCATTTGGCAACCTGCATGGCGAGAAATATACGCAAACCCAGGATGCATCCAGGCAATAATTGATGACCCTGATTTTGATATTCAATCATGGTTGCTCGAAGAAATCGGAGATTCCTTTACGCAAAAAGAAGGTGCCGGGTTTATTTCTGGTAATCAGGTCTCACAGGTTTCTGGGCTGCTCTCATATCCTACTGTTGCCAATGAATCCTGGACGTGGGGCAATCTCGGATATATCTCCGGTGGTCATACAACTTTGTTAAACAACGCCGATAAACTTGTTTTCTTGCAGCATAGTGTTGCTCCTGGATATCGGGCAAATAGTTGTTGGCTGATGAATGATTCGACCCTTGAAACTGTCAGAAAATTGAAAGACGGTGACGGCAATTATCTTTGGCGGCCAGGCCTTGAGGTCGGTTCATCCAGCATACTCCTTGGAAAGCCTGTTTTAGTTCACAGGATAACCACGGCGGTCGGTGCGAGCTGTCCATGCTCGTGAGCTGATGCAGTTTGGCCGGGTCTGGATAAAAACCCGGCCCTATTTTCGCAATCGTGTGAATCTTGGGGTCGGTTTTTTTATATAATGAGTTGAACGTCAGAAATCAGTCTCTGCTATACTTTATATAAAGATGAATAAGCGAAGCCAGCTGGAATAGGTGTTTTTATATTATAATTTTACTTTGAATTTCGACTTCAGCCAGTACCGAATCAAGTCTGTAGTAAGGTTTTATTCAGTATTTAAATCTTATAGGCTTAGCTTCATTTCAATAAGTGATTCAGTGAAACCGATCTTTTTGTATGCACTTATTGCTGATACATTTCCTGAGTAGACATCAAGGTAAAAATTTCTAATGCCTTTGGATCTACTCCAAGATATCAAATCATTAACTATAATTCTATTTATACCTCGCCCACGATATTCTGATTCAACATACATAAAGTTTAAGTATGCTTCATTTTTGTGGTTCAAGTAATTTTTTGATTTTCTAATCTGTGCATAACCAGATCCAACTCTAATTTTTTCTACTTCGGCTATCAACAAAAGTGTTTTTTCATCAGCAATTAATTTTTCAATTTCATAATATTTAGCGTTAGTCTCTTTTGTCGAAGCATTATAAGGTCGTTCCTCGTTTATGAGTTTTTGTTCAATCCTGTACAGGTAGTCAGTATCTTCTGTGACAGCTTCTCTAATTTTTACTTCATTTTTAAGCATGAGTTATTTAGCCTTATGTTAAAATGCAGAACGATTGAATTAACGGTTTCAAATATTTTTTTTACACTTTTGGTTGGATCAATAGCACCATAAAGCATGTACTGTAAATAAATTTTAGAATCCAGTTAATACATACTTAACTATAACCAAAATCTTAATCTGATATTCACATTTATTGAAGACAAAGTTAAGCGACGTCGATTTTGATATGGTGTGAGATCTGTATATGTTTATATTGCTATTTCATATCACCAGGTCCCTGATTATTGGCAATAGTCCCGAGGGTTTTTGAATCAAAGTCTGACACAAGGCCGCAAACGCACCGGGTAGCATTTGACTATTTAGGGAAAATGGCGACATTGCCAAATTCCCTAAATGGATATTTTTAGAAAATTTATTATCCCGTCGGTTACTCAAAAGCACGTCCGGCATAGACTTATCCTACAGGGCCCGGCACGGGTTGCCGGTATTTTTTTTCAAACAAGGGTCCGGCTTTAATGAGTCATCACAGTGTTTGCACCTTCGTCCCCGTATTTTCTTTTTCATAACCCTGGTACCTCCTCAGATCTATGATAAGTCTATACGAAAGGCTGGCGGGGTATTATTTTAAAAATAAGGGGTGGGGTCTGCGAGATCAGGCGGGATAAACTCGCAACAAAAAAAAATCGCTACATAATTGAAGATAATCAGTCCCAGCCTGAAAACGCAATACTAAATTTTATACATAGCATAACAAAAAGCCTTAACCTGATATCCTTTTTTATTTGAGGCTATGATGAATATATATTGGCGCTTTAGAAAAAAAGTAGATAGATTACTCTTTAAAAGTAATTCTATGCACCTTGGAGAGCAAAAAGCCCGGCCATTAATTTGGTTGGGTTTTTTATTGATATTGATCAACAGGGTTACATATAGGTTACACGGCGGGGAGGAAGCAAAAAAAGGTTTCCAGCAAAAACTGAAAACCCCTGATATTAGTGGCACGCCCGGAGGGATTCGAACCCCCGACCTATGGATTCGAAGTCCAGCGCTCTATCCAGCTGAGCTACGGGCGCACAGGTGCTTGAAAGTTCAATTTTAATATCATAAAAAAACAGGTTATGCAATGATCTCCTTTGTTTTTCAGCTTTTCGATCATTTGTCAAAACCATTCCGGAATAGAGATTATCTCAAATAGACCAACGAACTATTTGAGAGATCCTTGTCTAAACAACAATAATGGTTATACAGTTTTCTATAACCATTCTCCTTGAACTTGATTTTATTTTTTATCCAGTATTTTTCGAATAATCTGTGCCGTTTCCTGCATGTCGATTGGTTTTATGATATAGGCTGCCAAACCCAGTTCTTTTGCCTTTTCTTCATCAACAAGGGCACTGTGACCGGTGCAGACGATGATGGGAATATCTTTTCTTATGTCCATCAATTTTTCGGATAATTTAACACCCGTCATCTTGGGCATTGTCATGTCGGTTATGACAAGATCAAAATGATCAGGGTTTGATCTGAATCGTTCCAAAGCTTCTTCAGGTGTTGTGGCGGTTTGAACTTTGTATCCCAGTCGTTCAAACATTCTTTGCAGCATTTTTACAATGGATTTTTCATCATCCACAAATAATATGGTTTCATTTCCCCCGGGGATATCCTTGCCTGTTTTTGTTTCAACCATTGGTTTTTTTGTTGTTAAAGGAAAAAGTGTGATGAATTTAGTGCCTTTGCCAGGGCTGCTTTCAACGGCAATTGCCCCGCTATGGCTCTTGACAATGCCGTGCACCACGGCCAGCCCCATGCCTGAACCTTTGCCTATTTCCTTGGTTGTAAAATAGGGATCAAAAATTTGATCAATTATTTCAGGATCTATTCCAGGACCTGTATCACTTATTATTATCCTGACATGATCTCCGCTTTTCAAACCAGGATAATTTCTGGCTGAATTGTTGTCCAAAACTAGCTTTTCCACTGCGACGTTAAGGTCTCCGCCCGTTTGTTCCATGGCCTGGGAAGCATTAATGCAAAGGTTCATGAGGATTTGGTTGATCTGGGTCGGGTCAGCAAGAATAGTTTCATCCGTGAGTTGAATATTCTGCTCAATATCAATAGTGCTTGGAATCGTTGATCTCAAAAACTTGAGACCATCCTTAATAACCGGGCCGATTTTTATAGATTGCATTTCCTGTTCAACTACGCGGCTGTAGCTGAGAAGCTGCCTTACAATATTTTTTGCCCTGCGGCTGGCTGTCTTTATTTCTTCAAGATTGGAATACGCCGGGTTCGATTTTGGGACATCCTCTAAAGCCAGCTCCGTGTTTCCAAGAATAATAGCCATGATATTATTAAAGTCATGGGCGATGCCTCCGGCAAGTATTCCAATGGATTCCATTTTTTGTGCGTGTTGAAGTTCGGTTTTCAGCTTAGCCTTCTCTTCTTCTTCCTTCTTACGTTCGGTAATGTCTCGGCCAACACCCAATATACCGATAAGCTTTCCTTTATAATTATACATTGGGCACTTTATTGTTTCCAGGAACTCAGTATGACCGTCATCGGCATAAGTGATCTTTTCTTCATTAATGCTGGGTTTGCCTGCTGCCATTGCAATTTCATCATTTTTTCGGAAAAAATCTGCTAATTTTTCATCTACAAAGTCATAATCAGTTTTTCCTATGATATCATCCTTTTTTGCACCAAAGAACCGTTCAAATTTAGAATTGCAGCCTAGATAAATTCCATTAGAATCTTTTAACCATACAAGATCGGGCAGTGAATCTATCAATGCCAGCAGGTGAGCTTCACTCTCCCGCAAAGCTTCCTGGGTTTGCTTCCTGTCAACAATTTCTTCCTTAAGTTGAGAATAGGAATCATTCAAATTTATCCGCATTTCGTTTATTGTATTTGCCAGCGCATCCAGTTCATCCTTTCCCCATTGAATTCGACTCTGCTTAAGAATAAAAGGTGTTCTCAATGTATCTACCTTTAGAGACCTGGTATAATCTACCAACGCATAAAGATATCGGACCACCAATAAATAAAAGATCAAAAAGATAAAACCGGAAACCAGAAATATGATGATACTTTGAAAAATAATTATACCCAATGCATCCTTGGCCAGACGATCATAAATATTTTCCAAAGTATAGATAACCCTTAACGTCCCAAGTGGAATCGTTTTGTCCCTGTATATATAGGGTAAGTCAAATTTTTTCATTATCACTTTTGTGTCTTTTAGTATGCCTGCTTTAGCCAGGATCTCATCATTATGAGTCACATCAATATATTGCATATCACTCAATTTCATCATACCCTTAAGTTGGGTTTGCAAAAGTTCTGTATCAGATACCCACAGGCTATTTTTAATGCTTTCCAAGTAACTTTCTTCAACCAGACGAATACTTTGATTAATTGAATCAATCTCGCCTCTATAGCTAATATATAATTGTATAGATATTAAAAAAACAGTGACCACAGAACTGAATATCAAAACACATAAAATAATTTTTTGGGCAATCCCCCACTGGAAAATCGATGCTTTTCTTGAAAAATCATTTTTTATCATCATATTTTTCCGCCGGGTTTTGTTTCGAAAGCGTACTGATTGATCAAGTTTTGATAGGTGCCATCTTTTTTCATCAATTTAAGCGTTTTTACAATTTCAGGGATTAGTTTACCGTGTTGTTTATGAACGTACAAAAATAAATCACTTGTAACAATTGGCGGCTCTAATGCCTTGATGCTGAAATATCCCAGTTTCTTTAAAATTTGTTCTCCTGTACTTTTTCCAAAAATACCGACATCTGCTCTATTTTTCTCAAGAAGTGTAAAAAGAAGATTTTCATTTTTAACAATGGTTGTCGCCATCGAATTTTTCAGTTCACGTTCGCAATTCCTCCAACCATTGACATATACTACATGGTATTTTAAAAGGCTTTTCCATCCATCAATTTGTATTATTTCATTTTTTGAAAAAGCCACGATCTGGTTTACAGAGATTCTTTCCGGCACTTGTATCAAATTCGGATACGCAAGTGTAATACCCTCTGTTCGCACAAAATTACCGTCTTCTGTGCCATTATCAGCATTTATAAGTGATCTTTTTGAAGGCATGGGAAAAATGTTGATTCTTATATTCATACGGTTAAAGCATTCAGATAGTACAGCATTCATAGCTTTAGCACGGTTGTGGTTTTGGTCGTCAGCCGTTGTAAATGTGAGTGTGGTTTGGGCTATTGAACTTGATGATAAAATAAAAAATAAAACAGTGGCGATATTGAGAGATTTCAAAATAGATCCTAATTGATTGTCTTATGATTATTGTTAATACACTCAATTATAAATTGCATAAAAATTGACTACCCCAATACTCAGTAATTTAAATTGTATCTGTAAAAATTTTTTAAAAAAAGATTACATCAAAGGGACGAATATTGCAAAAAATGTTAATGATTTGATCCAATTTACTTCTGTATAATGATATTATCATGGGTGACGAGTAAAATCAATTTTTTAAAATGACACTTGGCCCATATCAAGAATCAGTATATTTTTCTTGCGTTTTAATTTGATCATTTTTTTACTCAGGGTGTATCCTTTCCAATATACAAAAATTCAACTCCACCCTTTAAAGGTCCACTCAAAAATTAATTACCAGTTTTTTTAAGTTGAGTCGCCTGTCCGGCAAGGCCTGGAAACTAAGGCATATCAAGTATATGTCGTGTTTTCACAACGCTGCCGGACAGGAATGAATCGGCTTCAAAAATGTAAAGTTATTTTTGGGTGGACCCTAAGCGGGGAGTCTGTATTCGACTCCCCGGAATACTTATTTAGCTGTTAATAAAAGGGTTGATTTATTAATGAAGATCTTAAAAATTTAAGCAGTCTTTATTTCAATCAGCCTTGGTTTAGCTGCCTCTGATTTTGGAAGATGAAGATTCAAAACACCGTCTTTAAGTTCAGCTTCAACCCGTTCAACATTGATTGTTTGTGGAATTGAGAAGCTTCTTTTGTACTCAACATCACCAAATTCTTCCATTAGACTTGTACCCATTATTACGAGTTTGCGCAGGCCAGAGATAGATAATACTCCATTATCTATATTGATAGTAAGATCTTTTTTCTCAATACCAGGCATATCTATCCGGAGCATTATTTCATCCTTACTCTCATAAGTGTCAACCGCAGGGGTCACTTCATAATAATTTTTGCTTGCTTCAATGGTATTTTTTGCAGTTCTTGCAATATCAGTCTTATTTTCCATGGCAAACCTCCTTGTAAATAGTCTTTTATTTTTCTTTTCCAATGTAATCAGCTTATGACAACCCTCTTGGGTTTTGCAGCCTCAGATTTCGGTAGAGTAAGGAAAAGTATTCCATTTTTCAAAGTGGCTTTAACCTCACCGGTATCAACTTCTGCTGGCAGTGTGAAACTTCTTGAGAAAGACTTTGAGTTCCTTTCGGTTTTATGTTTTTTAAATCCTTCAAACTCATCAGGTTTGCGTAATCCACTGATTTCAAGATAGTTACCCTGAACTTTTACTTTCAGATCTTCTTTGCTGATACCGGGAACCTCTGCTCGTACCTCAAAGTTGTCGCCATTTTCATGGATATTGGTTCTTGGAATACTTTCTTCGATTGTCCAATTGTATCCGAATGGTATGCTAAATTCAGGATTACTTTTTTCCAATTTTTTTCGAAGAAGATCCATAGTTCCAAATAATCTTTCAATGTCATTCATCTTTGTAAACATGATCCTTCCTCCTGTAAAAAATTATATTAGTGAATAATGAATTGGATTGGTGAAACAAATCATCTTGAGTAAGTTCAGGAATTAATTTTGAGAAGATAATCGGCTTAATCCCCTTGCCATTAGCTTCACAAATCTGCTTCATTTTCCCCGAATTTAGTTACGAAAAAAGTATTGTCAATAGAATGGAAAAAAAATATTTCAGCGTGTTTTCCTGGGAAAATTGATTCTTAAAATATATTATAAATTCAGTGTGTTATAATTGACAGGGTGCTTATGACCCGATGATTATGAAAAAATTGGGATTGATACTGCTCAAAGCTTAAGCATTATATTAATTTTATTTTGCATACTCAAGTTTACTTTCAGTCAGTGCCGTTTATGCTTAGAATAGCCTGAATATAATTTTTCAGAGCATTCCGGGCATATTCCATGACTGAAAACAGCCTCTGAATTATCTTTGATGTAGGATTCCAAATGATTCCAAAACCCTTTATCATCGCGGATTTTCTTACATGAGGCGCAAATGGGAATTATTCCTCTGAGTACTTTAATTGTATCAAGTGCATGCTGCAACTTTATGATCAATTGCTCCCTGTCGTTTTCAATCTCTTTGCGTTTTGTAATATCGATAAAAGACGCCATTCTGCCAACAATATCCCCAGCCACGGAGGTTACTGAGGCTGCTGAAATTTCTACAAATATTTTTTCACCATTTTTACGTTCAACTATAAATTCGTGTGATTCCTCTGTGCTAATATTAATTATTTCAATCACATCAGAAATTGTTCGAATTTCTTTGGTTGAAAAAAGTATTGTAGCATTCTTTCCAACTACTTCATCTGAAGTGTATTCGAATATTCTGCAGAAAGCAGGATTGGCATACCGGATAATACCGGATAAATCAGTAACAATCAGGCCGTTAATACTTGAGTTAACTGCATCGATAACAATACTGAGCGAATTGATAGCTTCTTGATCGGTTAATCCTGGCGGATTTTCCATATCCTGGAGCGGTGCAAATATATTCTTATGGGGATTTGTATGGTCCATTTTTCACTATATTGGGACAGCGGTTAACCTACCAGCAATTCCATTTTTTCCTCTTCTGTCTTACAATAAATGCATTTGGTGGTTACCGGTCTTGCTTCTAATCTTCTTAAAGAGATATTTTCGCCACAGGATTCACAAATCCCATAGATATTATTCTCTAATCTATCCAACGCTGCCTGGATTTTTTTTATCAGACGGCTTTCTCTGGATTTGATTCTTATCTTCATATTTTGATCAAAGTCGAATGAAGCACAATCCAAATATTCAATTTCTTTACTATTTCGGTTAACAAGTTCCGTTAAAAGAATACCTGATTGTTGTAGAAGCTCTTCTAATCGTTTTTTTAATAATTCTTTGAAATATTCAGTTTGGTTTTGATTCATCTTATGATACCTCCGGTTTGATTTTTACTGAATAATAAGCATTTATCATGCCAAGTATTTTAAACACCAATAATCCTGCTGAAGATTCCATCCTCGACTTAAAATGGAAAATGATTAGAAGGGTAAATCTGGATTTTTCGGTAAAAATATACTTTTAATAGCTTTTTTAGTAAATTGTTACTGAAACAATAGTTTGGCGATAATAAAACTATGGTAGTATGTAAATGAATAGAGAACTCTTTTATTAAAATACAGCAATTATCTTATAATATAGTGAAAATTTACCAGAATAAAATCGGTAATTTGTTTCTACTTTAATATGTTGCATCAAAAAATTCATATTCCTCTTTTTTAAAGTGCCAAAAAAAATGGTTGAACAAATGTAAAATCTTGCGGCATGTCCTTAAGAATCTGTTTAAACACATGCAATTAAGGAGGATTGAAAATCTTTAACTTGAATTTGATATTTTATTCAGATTGGTCTCAAAATTGCTAAAGGTTCTGCAGGGCTTCTTAGCCAGTTTATGAATGTTGCGAATAATGTTTGCTTATAACCACAATTTAATTGTCCAAGGTCCAAAATAGCAGGTAAAATAAAATGTATCAGGTAAAAGAATATCTATTGCCCGTTAATGGAGAGAACCGGATTGCCGGCTATGATATAGCAAGAGGAATTGCAATTCTTTTAATGTTGATTATCAATTTCAAAGGCGCTTTGTCTTTGCACGAATCATATCCAGAGTGGATTTCTGATATTATTAATTTTCTTGACAGACGAGCTGCTGTTGCACTTGTAATCGTTTCTGGCATCGGTTTGACACTTTTTATGAAAAATCCGGGTACCATTGGTTATGTCAACCCTCGACCAGGCAGTAGAAGGAAATTGATCGATAGAGCTGCATTTTTGTTTTTATCCGGATATACTCTTTCAATTATCTGGGCAGCCGATATCCTCCATTTCTACGCAGTGTTTATTTTTATTGGAGTTTTTATGGCGGTAAGATCAAATAGATTCCTTTTTACAACAGCAGTCATCTTCTGGATGGTCAGCCTTGTTCAATTTTTTGAAATTTACGGCAATCTGCAGGATGATCAATATTATAATTTTATAATCACACATCTGATCAATCTTTTTTTTACTGGTTATTATCCCGTGTTTCCCTGGGCAGCATTTTTTATAGCCGGTATGTTTTTAGGGCGATTAGATTTACAGGATAAATATTTGAGAAGAAGAATCATGACAATTGGATTATTTTTACTCATTTTCATTGAATTGATTTCAAGGCATTTTGTCAGCCTTTCAGAATCAATTCGTTCAGCCTCATCAACTCATTTCGACACCAATATGGTATTGCTTCTCGCCCTTGGGTGGATAATGGAAATCGATTTGACCATACCAACTCCTTTTTCTGTTGTTTCAGGGCTTTGCAGCGGTATTATTGTTGTGATGGCTGGAGTGTCACTGTCCCTCTCGAAGCAGACAAAATTGGTCAGGTATATGATTATTGGGGGGCGAAATACTTTGACAATCTACATTGGGCATATTGTTTTTCTTATTCTATTTTGTGAAATTTTCAAGGTATCAAACTCACAGGGAGTGATTTCAGCGGTTTTAGGTGCAACACTTTTTTTCTTTGTATACATAAAAGGAATATCCCTGTGGTTTAAGAAATATAACAACGGTCCTGTTGAAACGATAATGCGACGGTTCTCCTTTCAACGTTTATTTCTGAAAAAGCCTCACAATGTTATTGGCAGTCACGTGTAATTACACTTGTTTTTAAGTAATGAAAAAAGAGGGCATCTATGTTTCACCCAGATTCCTTGACACGACTTCTTTCATGATATTCGCCAGATCAGAAGACTTTCTCGAATATCAAGCGGGCCAAGACAGAATCTTTCATTCAGCTTTTGATTGAACCAGTCTTGTCTGATTCTGATATTTGCACCTCTGCCATCCTGAGATTCCAAAACCTCTACATTTTTTTGCATACCACGAACACTGAATCTACGATATGAGTCAAAACAATAGATCCATTGATCATCTATGTCTGTAATCATTAGATAGTGTTCTTCTCGTTTAGTAAGCAATATGTTGCACAAGGCCACACCATCCTCTTCAAGGCACTGGTTAATCTTCCCCTCCTTGTCAATCTTGACTGCTTCTTTGTCAATAAATTTTGTTCTGACAGCAAAAGATTTCATGCGATAGGAATTGAGCCAGTTACCGACAAGTCTGACAGCATATTTACTGGTCCCGCCAATACCGAATCGTGCATTTCTTCCTACAGTATCCAGACAATAAAGATAAATATGTCGAATGACCATGGGCGGGATCTCTTTTCTGTGGAAAAGAAAGCTAATAGCATTGATCAAAGAAGTTGGTACGCAGTCATATTCTGAAACCTGGTATTGAAAAGGTGTAAGCATATAATTTTCCAATCGCTGTTAAATTGAATAGTTTATCCATTCAATTTTAAAATATATGGTTTTAAGTGATATATCAAATTGAAAATTTAATGTAATAGATGTAAAAATGTAGTTGAAAGTTAACCTTTATATTAATTCACACTTTTTATAAGGATAGGGAAATGTCATTTTCAAAAACAATAATTCATGCAGAGCTTCTGTACGACGGTAAAAGGAAATCAACAGATGCGACCATAGTAGTAGAAAATGGTAAGATTGTTGATGTGTCAAAAAAGAAATACAAAAGCGGCATAATAGGTATTGTTACCCCAGCGTTCATTGATCCACATTCACATATTGGAATGGAACGCCAGGGGGAACCTAAAGAAGAATCAGAAGTTGACGATACTCTTAAAACAATTACCCCCATGCAAAACCCAGTGGACAGTATATATTTTGATGATAGGGCTTTTACTGAAGCAGTTGATTTTGGTGTCTTATACAGTTGTGTTATCCCAGGCAGTGGAAATCTGATCGGGGGGAAAGCCATTACAATTAGAAATTTTGCTTTAAACAGGAATGGGGCTGTTGTGGATGATTTTGGCTTTAAAATGGCCCTGGGCTATAATCCCAGAGCTGGATACAAATCCAAACCAGGACGTCACAATACCCGTATGGGCAATGCAAGCCTTCTAGAGAAAGAATTTTCCAAAGTCCTTAGAAAAGAAAAGCAGGCAAAAATAAAAAAAGAAAAAGCATTGTTTCATTTACACAGTGAATTAAATGGAAAAAAATTTTCAAATCAAGAAATGCTGCAGAATAAAGCATGGATTAATGACGAATATAAATTGGCTCTTTCTGCTGAGGAGTGGGCATTATTTGAACTACTCACTGTACAGAAAACAATAAAGGTCCATGTGCATAAAGAAGATGATGCCTTATACTTAATTGACCTAAAAAAAAAATATAATCTGAAGATTACGGCAGAGCACGCTTCTAGTATCCACAATGTGGAAATTTTCAGGGAACTTTTAAAAAACGATATACCCGTAGTTTATGGTCCCATGAGCTCATTGGATTACAAGGTCGAATTACATAAGGCATCCTATAAAAATGTAATCCCCCTGATGGATTCAGGTGTCCAATTCGGCCTCATGACTGATCACCCGGTTGTCCTTGCTCATCATCTCAGAGATTCCTTGAAATATTTTTTAATCCAGGAAATGTCCCCTGAAAAAGCAATAAGCTTGATCACATTTGAGAATGCAAGGATACTTAATCTTGAAGATCGGTTGGGAACTATTGAAACCGGGAAGGATGCAAGCCTCATAGTATGGAATCAGGATCCTTTTCATCTGGGGGCATTCCCGATTTTGGTGATGGCAGAAGGCAATATCATCCGAAATTAAAGAAAGGAGCTATAATTTATACTTGGATTTATCAATACCGTATCTTTTCATTTTTCCATATAACCCTCTTGGATGGATGCCTGCAATCTGAGCAGCTTGGCCTACTCTTCCTTTTGTTTTGATGAGAACTTTTTGAAGATACTCTTTCTCGATTTGATCAATAATTTCATTTTTTACTTCAGATAGGCTCTTATTTTCCCAATCAGCTGTAAGCATTAGATTATTCTTATCAGAATTCAGTAAAGGTTGGGTGTCCCCTGCAAATGATTGCGGAAAATCCTGAATTGAAATTATATCAAGCCTGCAAAGCAGAACAGCTCGCTCAATAACATTCATAAGTTCCCTGATATTGCCCGGCCATCGATATCTGCAAAGAGCACTCATTGCCTCTTTTGAAAATCTGGTGATATTTTTCCCGGTTTTTTTAGTCAACATGCCCAAAAAATGATTGGCCAAAGATGGTATATCCTCTTTTCTCTTTCTCAAAGGTGGTAATGTGAGAGAAACTACACTTAGTCTGTAATACAGATCCTGACGGAAGCCACCCTGTTCAATTGCTTCTTTAAGGTTTTTATTTGTCGCTGCGATGATTCTGACATCCACCCAAACGGATTTTTCACTACCGACAGGCCTAAATTCTAGATCCTGTAATACTCTTAGCAGTTTTGACTGCATTGACATGGACATATCACCTATTTCATCGAGGAATAAAGTACCCTGATGAGCCATTTCAAATGCTCCTCGTCTTGAGCGAACTGCACCTGTAAACGCACCACGTTCATGGCCAAACAATTCACTTTCCATTAATTGTTCGGGTATTGCAGCCATATTTATGGGTATAAAAGGTCCACTTGCACGGTTGCTTTCAGCATGGATTGCCTTTGAAAGATGTTCTTTGCCCACACCGGTTTCACCGAGTAATAGTATGCTGGAGTCACTTTTTACAAATTGTTGTGTTTCGTATAAAAAGACCTGCATAGCTTTACTGTTGGAAATGAAATCATTCAACCGGGGCTGAAATCTACCCCGGCGGTCAACGCGCATAGAATAATTGAACTGCCGCCTGGATTCAATTGTGCTTTCGATAGCCTCACAAAGGCTTTCCGGCGATACACCGGAATATAATACAACATCAATACCGTTAGAGAGGAGCTTGGTTTGTTCTTCGGAAGAATCTTCCTCATGAAGCACGATTGAAATTGGTTTCTCCGGTAATTTATTAATCAGATCAATGCTTGAATCTATGGGTTTAGGGATAATGGATAGACTGACAATGAAAATATCTGCGCAGCTTGTTGCAAGTTCCTGCCAAGGCATTTTTCCATCGTGGTTGCTTATAAGCTGCACATCCAATTTTGACAAATAGTGTTTTATGTGGGAAAAAATTTTTTTTTCTTTGATGGCACAAGCGATTCTTACGAGCATAAATCCCCACATCTTTTTCGGTAATATTATACCGAGGTTTAAAAAACTATTATAAAGCCATTTCTTTTCATAACACTCATAAATAACAATAATTATTTAGCAAATCAATGGACATGTTTAAAGTTATTGTCAAAACTTTAACAAAAACAGTAAAAAAATACTATAAGCTTATAAATAAGTAATGATTTACCGAACAATCCCAGTTGAACCACCAAAAATAAGACTGCCTAACTTATTGAAATTAAAAGATATATAAAATTTATTCTTTTGTTGTTTTTCTGGCATACATCCTGCTAACTGTTTTCTGAGCGCAACCGCTTATATAAACTTGAATAATGAAAAAGAATCTAAGAGGAAAACTAAAATGGCCAGAGAAAAGTTCAGAGAAACCAAGCATAAAGCTCCAAAATTCAGGGATACTTATGATGAAACGCTTGACTGGCAGGATAGAATGGAAATCAAACATCTTCGACGTAAGCTAAACAAAAAATCGCAGAAACAGAAAATCGGATTTGAAGAGTGGTAACAAATTTTAAAAAAAAATGAAAGGATTATTGAAATGAATACATCGTCAGCAATTAAATACGAAGTGGCACCGGAGGTCTGGGGCATAGCATCAGCAATAGATATTTATGGGTGCGATCCTGATAAAATCCGAGATGCAGAACTTATCAAAAAATTTGTTATTGAACTCTGTGATTTGATCGAGATGAAACGGTTCGGAGAAACTCAGGTTATTCATTTTGGAGAAGATGAAAAGGTTGCAGGCTTTTCCATGGTCCAATTGATAGAGACATCATTGATTTCTGCACATTTTGCAAACAAATCTAATGTAACCTATCTCGATGTATTCAGTTGTAAAGCTTATGATCCGGAAAAAGTCAGAACTTTTGCCCAGGAATACTTTGGAGGGTCTTTGTCCAAGCTGCATGTGACTTATAGACAATAAAGGAGCAGAAATATGAGACATGAGATATATAGCGATCCAGAACAATGCCGGCAAATCTGGGAAAAAGTCTGGCCGGCTAAAGGGATTTTTGACCTTTGGCAGGTTCGTTTCTGTTTTCATGAGGCCTATTTAAATCCTTTGCAGTTTCATACAATTGAAAACGGTGGAAGTATACAGGGCTTTCTGCCACTGAGTTGGAATGAGGATTCGGATAAATTTGTATTTTTTCCAGGTGAAACATGGAAGGGAAAAACATGGCTGGAGCAAAATCGTGTTGTTGCAGAAAACCATGAAGTATTTAAAATATTACTCGACGCTGTGCCAAGTTCATTACATTTAAGGTATTTATCCTGGGATTCGATTCTCAAAGGGGATCACCATGTCAGGGAGGACGAAATCGGCTATCATTTTTATCCAGGGATGTACGATTATTTATTTGAAAACTATTGGCTTGGTTTTTCCGGGAAGTCCCGAAAAAAAATCCGGAATGAATTTGCTAAATTGGAAAGTCAGCGACTTACTTTCAGATTTAACAAGATAAAAGATCTTGAACATATGTTTGCAATGAATCAAAAGGCATTTGCCAATGATTCTTATTTTGATGATCCAAGATTCTATAACGCGTTTGATCGGCTGGCATCTTTTTTAAGTGAGATGGGAATGCTCAGAATCGTCACAATCCTGGTTGGAGGGAAAATTGCTGCAGTGGATATGGGGGGTATATTCAATAATACCTATACTTTATTTGCGGGTGGAACAAACGCTGAATTCCCAGGCATTGCGAAAATCATTAATCTTCATCACATGGAATGGTCTTGCCAGCAGCGGTTTGATATGGTTGATTTTCTTTGCGGTGATTTTAACTGGAAAAAAAGGTTCCATCTGTCTCCTATGCCGTTGTATGAGATATCCATCAACAAGGCTGTCACACAGTTTAAATGGAGTTCCCATGAAAAAGAAGCATTATGCGCTTGATAAAGTCCTGGTTGTCGGGACAACTTCAGATTATATAGATTGGATTCAGACAGCCTATCCGGGAAGAGCTCTTTTTTTAACCGAGCCAGAGGTCAGAAAGAAGGCAAAAGAATCTTCACCTGATCCAGCAGATGAGCTCATTATCCGGCTTGAGAATATTGAATTTATTAAAAAAGAACTTAAAAAGCATCTTGAGAAATGGAACCAGAGAATAACAGGAGTGGCTTGTTTTGATTGCGAATCCATGGAAACTGCATCCGTGATTGCATCAAAATTTAAAGTAAGCTATCCCGATATCCAAGCTATTCAGAACTGCAGGGACAAGTATATTTCAAAAAAAATATGGGAAGAATCAGGTATCCGCTGTCCTGCCGTCCTCCCTGTAAACTCAGCAGAGGAAGCCAGGCAGTTTTTAACAAAGTATAAAAATGGAATAGTACTAAAACCATTTTGTGGCAGCGGTAGTGAACTGGTGTTCAAATGTAAGACCTCCGAGGATTGTGACCAGGCATTTGAGACTTTGAAAAAGGGATTAGTTGATAGAGAGCAAAATAGGCTGTTCAATCAATATACTTCTAAAAATTTTTTGATGCTTGCTGAAGAATGTATAATAGGATCAGAGTATAGCTGCGATTTCATCGTCGACAATAAAAATGTTAAAATCATTCGGCTTTCCCGGAAAATAAAATCCGATAGTCAACCTTTTGGAACTGTTTCAGGCTATATGCTTCCTGCATCCCTGCCGGGTCAAATGAGTATCTCAGGTATTGAAACAGTCCTATTAAATGCTGCGCAGTCATTAGGACTTAAAAGAGCAATCTGTATGGTTGATTTTATTGTGGAAGACCATTTTCCAGTCCTTATAGAAATGACTCCAAGACCAGGCGGGGATTGTCTCCCTTTTTTGCTTAAAGAAGCCGGCAATATAGATATTCTTGGGCTGACTTTGGATTTTGCCGAACAAAAGACATTACCAGTCAATGGATATATACCTTTTAAACCTCATATCGGATTGCGGATACACGCCAACAAAGCTGGAGTGTTCAATGGTTTAAATACTAATTTACTGGTTGATGATAAGCGGGTAAAGCAGATTCGTATCATTCGGAAACCAGGGCATAAAATTATAATGCCGCCTGAGGATTATGATTCATGGCTGCTGGGTCATATTATTATTGAGCCCGACAATAGTAAATATCCGGAAACTCAAAGTCTTCTGATACGGCAGCGCCTAAAAGTGGAAATACGATAATGACAGTAAATAAAAGCAATAAAATGTCCTTAATGTCAAAAGATTTTCTGGATTCATTTGTCGAAACTTATGTTGAGAGGAAAGAGTGTTATTTAAGAGCTGTAAAAAAATATGGCTCTCCACTCTATATACTTGAAACTGACGTTTTGGTCCAAAAGGCTAAGCAGTTTAAAGAGGCTTTTGTGACAAGATTGCCAAAAGTAAGATGCTATTTTGCCATGAAAAGTAATAACCTGCCGTTGATAACAAAAATACTTGTAGAAGAAGGATTTGGTATTGATGTTTCAAGCGGTATAGAACTTTCAAGAGCGCTTTCCAATGGTGCCTGCGATATCATTTTCAGCGGTCCTGGTAAAACCGAGGAAGAGCTTAAGCTGGCAATGAAATATTCTTCAAAGGTGACAATTCTTTTAGACAGTATAGGCGAGATTGAGAGAATCAAAAGATTATTAAAAACCGGAAATGATCGTGTTAAGGTTGGTGTCCGGTTAAATAATAATCCATCAGGTTTATGGCGAAAGTTTGGGATTCCATTGGATCAATTGCAGATGTGTTATCGTGAAATAAAAGCGGTTCCGAATTTGGAATTTAAAGGACTGCAGTGTCATTCATCATGGAATCTGGAACCCGATCGCCAGATAGAATTTATTAAGATTTTGGGCGCCTGTTTAAGATCCATGCCAATGGATTTTCTCGATTCGATTGAGTTTATCGATATTGGCGGTGGTTACTGGCCTCAGCAAGGGGAGTGGCTGGTAGGAGATAACTCATTAGAACATTATCACCTGCCAGCGCATAGTATAGATGATTTTGCAAATAAACTTGCACTGGCATTAAAGTCAAACATTTTAAACCAAACTGAGTGTGCCATCTGCCTGGAGCCTGGGCGCTGGATTTGTAATGATTCCATGCATATTCTTTTGCAGGTAATTGACAAGAAGGATAAAGATCTTGTTATCACAGATGCAGGTACAAATATAATCGGCTGGGAACGCTTTGAAACAGATTATTTCCCTGTCATAAACTTAAGTAATTTTGAAAACATAGAGAGACACTGCAACATATTGGGATCGCTTTGTACACCTCATGATGTCTGGGGCTATGCGTACTTTGGCGGTTCAATATCTGAAGGTGATGTGCTCATGATTCCAACCCAGGGTGCCTATACTTACAGCTTAAGGCAGGATTTTATCAAACCACTACCTAAGGTTGTTGTTATCGGTAATACGGGTAAGTCACCAAAAGTTATATTGCATGAGACTGATGACTTATTAACAGGTTTAAGAATTGAAAGGAAAAGGTTATGACTTGTGATTTTTGTTTAGGCTGTGGAGTTCTATTACCACAATATGTATATGAATGTCCGATTTGTGGCTTTGATAACAGCTTTGGCGGATATCAGGATATTCCGATGGATGATACGTTTCTAAATGATTTAAGTGATGACTTTAATCCTGATGAAAATGCCTGGTAATTCTTGAATCATATGCCTTGATTAATGGTAAGGTGATGTGGTCAACAGGTTGCCGGGGATAGCCATTTTATTCTCCTTTGTCTTCAAAGGAATTAATTTTTAATCTCTTAACATATGCAGCACTATCCACAACAACTTTATCTTGTAATTCTACAAGCTCTTCACGCTGCCTGTCTGAGTTCTTCCTGAACATCTCCCCCAATACTGGAAAAAACGCGCATAGTGTCTGATCCAGGAATAATCCTAATAACATGATAATCCTTTTATTTTTTATATGAGATGCTGATAAATCATTTTTAATTGCATCATTCTGTAGCAAGAATAAAAATTCCTGTAAAGAAATAAGAAACTTCAATTGTAAAAGAAAATTAAAAGGGCAGATGCTGCCATGCCTATAATATTATTTTCTTAAATTTACCGGTATTGTTCTGCCGGCAGTAAAGTTATACCCATAAATTTTACTTCCTATTTTGATCATCTAAAGGATAAGGGTTAATTATAAGTCCTGATTTGGAATTGACAACGATCTGCTTTAAAAGTAGAACCCAAAAGTGAAATGAAGAAAAAAAAAAGAAAAAAAACCGGTTCCTGGATCTGGAAAGCACTATTGAAAATTGTGTTATGCTTGTTTTGTTTTACCATTGTTCAGGTTCTGTCACTCAAATTCATCAACCCGATATTTACCCCTAATGTGGCATGGGAATGGGCAGAATCCATTATTAAAAAGCAACCTGAACGACGTCCAAACTATATTTTTAAAAAAATTGAGTTCATATCACCCCATTTGAGAAAGGCTGTTATTGCTGCTGAAGACCAGCGGTTTTTATCCCATAACGGGTTTGATTTCAAGGAAATAAGAAATGTTCTGAAAACTCTGATCAAAAGAAAAAAAATACGGGGTGCCAGCACCATAAGCATGCAGGCGGCCAGGAGTGTATTTTTATTGTCCAGCAAAAGCGTTTTCAGAAAAATAGCAGAGGTGTACTACACCGTTTTAATAGAACTTTTTTGGGATAAACACAGAATTCTTGAAATATATTTAAATACAGTGGATTGGGGGACAGGTGTCACTGGTGCCGAAGCAGCCTCGCAAAAATATTTTTCAAAAAGCGCTCAACACCTGAGCTCTTCCCAGGCCGCCTTAATGACAGCCATTTTGCCAAACCCGCACATATGGTCAGTCAAAAACCCCAGCCCCTATATTAAAGAACGGCAGGCTAAAATCATGAAAGACATGGCCCTGATGCCCCAGATTTAAAAAAAGGAGTTACTTGAAATCAATCAACTCCACATCAAAAATAAGATCGGATCGGGGAGGAATAACTTTGGGGTAACCTTGTTCTCCATAAGCAAGTTCATAAGGAATCAGCAAGGTCCTTTTTTCACCTTTTTTCATTGCCAGCAATGCCTGGTCCCATCCTTTAATAACCTGGCCGACACCCGCCTTAAACTCTACTGGTTTTCCCCTGTCGTAAGAAGAGTCAAACACTTTGCCATCTTTTAATCTGCCGGCATAATGAACATTTACTGCGGCGCCCGGTCCGGGGCTTGGGCCGGAGCCTTTTTTTAGCTGGACATACATCAGGCCGGATTTTGTTTTTGTTGCATCCGGGTAGCGAAGATACATTTCCGTTTCAAATTTTGCCATACGCTTTTTTCTTTCTACTTCTTTTTTGGCTGTAATCTTGCTCATGGCTTTATCAAAACTTTTCTGGTCTGTTTTAAACGCCTTGGCATCTTCTCCAACCCTGATAATGGTCAAACTATTAATCTTATCGCCTTTTTCAATTTCATTGACCACATCCAGGCCTTTAATCACTTTTCCAAAAACAGTATGTTTATTATCAAGCCAGGGAGTTGCTTTATGGGTAATGAAAAACTGGCTGCCATTGGTTCCGGGGCCTGCATTGGCCATGGAAAGAATCCCAGGAGTATCATGTTTTAATTCTTTCACAAACTCATCAGGAAATTTGTATCCAGGTCCACCTCTTCCTGTTCCTGTGGGATCTCCCCCCTGGATCATAAAATCTTTGATCACCCTGTGGAAAATAAGCCCGTCATAATATTTTTTAGAAGAATTCTGTTTTGAAGCGATTGTTCCAAGAGCCAGCCCTGCAAAATTGATGACGGTGATGGGAGTCTGTTTATAATATAGAACACAAATAATTGACCCTTTAGTTGTGTCAAAGTGAGCATATAACCCTTGTTTTAAATTTTTGGAAAAATCTTGAGAAAAAACAAGACCTGGGGTTAAAAGCAGACACAGGAAAATTAATATTACAAGGACTCTTTTGATTGAGAACATTTTGACAGTCTCCTTTCTTATTGGATTTTGGCTTTCTCCATAATCAAAAAACCCGAGTCTCACATAAATTGAGCTTCGGGTGTTAATGAGCAATCTTTTTAAAACGTTTTAAAATGGGGTGAGTGACGGGGGTCGAACCCGCGACAACCAGGACCACAACCTAGTGCTCTGCCAACTGAGCTACACCCACCTTAAAAAACTCTCCTTAATTATCAGACCTTGATCTGTTTTTCAACACTTTTCTCATGACCCTAGAATTTCTAACCATATTTTACATTGACCTTAAACTGTTGTTTGACTATTATCCCTTGGTATAAATATTTCTTTAAAAGGACTTTGTATATGAATGCATTTTTAATATTTGTTGTCAGGCTTATTTTAGGCCTTGTTTTTGGTATTCTCATTACCCGGCTGTTCAGACCGGAATGGGGTATTTACAAAGGGGTTGGTGCAGGACTCATCCTTGTCGCCCTGGCTTATGGCATGGCTTTTTTAAGAAAAAAGAAAACAAATAAAATTTAGGATTATTTTTACAATTGGAAAAAAATATTATTTTAGGAACGGCCGGGCACATTGATCATGGGAAAACAAGCCTTGTCAAAGCATTAACTGGGATTGAGACAGACCGGCTCAAAGAAGAAAAAGAAAGAGGCATTACCATTGAACTTGGATTTGCTCTGCTTGATCTTCCCAATGGTCAGCATATCGGAATAGTGGATATGCCGGGCCATGAAAAATTTGTAAAAAATATGGTGGCAGGTTCCAGCGGTATTGATGTGGTCGTCATGGTGATTGCAGCAGACGAAGGTGTCATGCCCCAGACAAGGGAGCATATGGAAATCTGCAACCTAATGGGGATCAGGCATGGAATGGTGGCCTTGACCAAAATAGATATGGTGGATCAAGACCTTTTAGAGCTTGCCCTTGATGATATCAACGATTTTGTGCAGGGCACTTTTCTTGAAGATAAGCCTGTTATTCCTGTCTCCTCAGTCACAAATGAGGGGTTAGACCAATTTGTCAAAACCCTTGAAACCATATGCAGCAAACTCCCTGAAAGAAAATTTTCCTCTATTTTCAGACTGCCTGTAGATCGCGTCTTTTCAATGAAAGGATTTGGAACTGTGATTACCGGAACCCTGACCTCAGGCAGTATCAATGTCGGCAATGAGATAATGGTATATCCCAGGCAGATTGTCTCAAAAGTAAGGGGAATCCAGGTCCATGGCTCAGGTGTTGAAAAAGCAGGCCCGGGCACAAGAACGGCCATTAACTTTCAGGGACTTGACAAAGAATCCGTCAACCGGGGAGATATCCTTTCCACTCCTGACACTTTGATTGAAAGCTATATGGTGGATGCCCACTTTCTTTATTTAAAAAGTAATGCAAAGCCTGCAAAAAACAGGACAAGAATAAGATTTCACTCAGGAACAAGCGAAATACTGGGGTATCTTATTCTGCTTGACAGAGAAGAACTTTTGCCTGGAGATGAAGCCTGCGTTCAATTCCGTTTAGAATCCCCTGTATGTTGCATCAAGGATGACAGATATGTTGTCAGGAGTTATTCACCAATAAAAACAATTGGAGGCGGCGACATATTAAACCCAGCCTCCCAAAAGCACAAGCTGTTTGACAAAACTGTTATACAGGGACTGGAAAACCTGATACTCAATGATAATGAACAGATTATTTTATTTTTTTTATCCTTAAAAGGATACAGGGGTTTATCCTTTTCCCAGCTGCGTGTAATGACCAATATTCCAGACAAGAAATTGACTGCAGATTTACAGAAAATGCTTGCTATGCAGATGGTTATCCAGACGGATAAAGAAAACCAAAAATTTGTCAATGGAACGGTTTTTGATGATTTTAAAGAAAAACTTGTCCAAAAACTCGCCGACTATCATGCCAAAAATCCATTAAAAGAAGGTATGCCGACCCAGGAACTAAAATCCAAATTTCAATATATTGATGATGCTAAATTTTTTAATATTCTTTTTACAAAACTGTCCAGGGAAAATTTAATTATTCTTGACAAAAATATTGTAAAATTGTCCGGCCACAAAGTAGCGCTTCAGGTTGACCAGCATGAAATAAAAGAGAAAATTAAAAAAATCTATCAAGCATCAGGCTTGACACCGCCTTTCTTTCGGACCATATGCCAGGATCTTGATCTGGACAAAAACAATGCAATAGCTGTACTGCATATGCTGATTGATGAAAAATCCATTATCAAAACCAAGGATGACCTTTACTTTGATGCTAAAAAAATAGATGGGCTTCAACAAAAGCTGACTGCATTTCTTAAAGAAAATGAATCCATTACCACACCTGATTTCAAAGGCATGACAGGCGGGGTGTCCAGAAAGTTTGTCATCCCCCTGATTGAATACTTTGATTCCATAAATCTGACCATCAGGGTGGGAGATACAAGGCAGTTGAGGCGGAAAACCTAAAGAGTTTTTCGTGCAAACGCTTCAACAATACTGTTCAGGCGGGTTTTCCCCTCCAGAGTGAGTGCAAACATTTGATCTTTAATAAACCCCAGGGACTCTGCAAAAATTTGTTCAAGGATTTCTTTATATTTTTTTTCAAAGGAGTCGAGAAACAAAGTCTGGAATTTTGCAAGATCAAGGCCCTCAAGAGTACGAAGCCTGAGCATGATCATCTCCATCATTTTCTGGTTTGAGGTAAGTGTTTCCCTTTCTTCAACAGGTAGTCCACCTGAATCCAGGTCTTTTATATATGCATCGATATCTCTATGATTCCAGGATCTTGTTTTCCCGTCATAAGAGTGTGCTGCCGCCCCAAACCCGTAATAATGTTTCATGCTCCAGTATTTTGAATTGTGTCTTGATCGGTTCGCCCGGCCATTTGCAAAACTGGAAATCTCATAATGCTCATACTTGTTATTATTTAAAAAATTGGCCGTTTTTTTAAACAAGGCTGACATATCTTCGCTGCCAAGGGGAGTTATAAGACTTTTTTTAAATTTTTTATAAAGAGGAGTGCCATGTTCAATGGTTAGCATATAACACGACAAATGGGATGGTGTCATTCCTATTGCCTGTTTCAAGTCTTTTTTCCATATGGTTTGTGTTTCAAAAGGAAGCCCGTAAATGAAATCTATACTGATATTGTCAAAGCCTGCCTTAGCTGTATCATTAATGGCTTTTACTGCCTGTTTAGCCGTGTGGATCCTATTTAAAAATTTAAGTTTATCATCGTTAAAGGACTGGGTGCCAATGCTGAGCCTGTTAATACCCGTATTTTTTAATTCTCTAAGATAATTGAAATTAATAGTTCCAGGGTTAACCTCAAATGTGATTTCAGCATCCGGGGAAATTCTGAAATTATCTGCAATGGTCTTAAAAAGCCTTTTAATATCTTTTATGGAGAGAAGAGAAGGGGTGCCACCTCCAAAGTATATGGTGTTAATTTTTTGCTCTGAGCCTGATCGTTTTTTAATCTCTTTTTGAAGGGCGTTGATATAGGTCGGGATTAATGAAAGATTTGTATTAGAAAAAAAATCACAATAATTACACTTTTTAACACAAAATGGTATATGGATATAAATTGATTTTTGATCACACAAAACGCTTCATCAATTCATCAATCACGGAATCAATATTCTGGGGTGTGACCCCGTATTGATCACAGGCCTGCTTCACTTTTTCAAGATGGGGGCTTGTATCCATATCATCGGGGCCCCTGAAAAATCCCATCCGTCTTCCCATCTGGTATAAAACTCTTTTTTCCGGATCAAGGTTGAAAAATCCATCTATGATGCCAATCAATTTTTCTTTATCTTCAGGAAATTTCCCATTAATGGTCTCAAACAGGTTCAAAATATGGTCACTTTTAATATAGGAATCAATCCCGTCAAGACTTTCAAGAAAGAGTCTTAACTCCTTGGCCATCATTGCATCCGTGGGTTTTTCAAATTCTCCCTTTTCAGCTTCTTCGGCAAGAATTGTCCCGTCTGTTACTGCCAGGGTCCTGATCCTGATAAAATCAGGATTAATGCTGTTGAGCGCAGAAGCAGTTTCCAGGGCATGTTCTATTGAATATTCTATGCCGCCAAGGCCAGGCATAACATATTCAGACAGCTCCATTCCAGCCTGTTTTACCTTCAGGCCCGCCTTGATATGGCCGGCTTTGGTAATACCTTTTTTTATTTTTTTTAATATAGTATCTGATCCGGTTTCCATGCCCACATGAATACGATTTAACCCGGCATCTGCCATATGCTGCAAATCATCCTGCTTGATCCTGATAATGGTATGGCTTCTTGCATAGGTGGTAATCCTGTCCACGTCTGGAAAACATTTTTTTATGTGTCCAAGCACAAATATCAGGTCATCGGGTTTCATGATCAAAGAATTGGCATCCTGTAAAAAAATGGATTTCATTCCTGAAGAATAAAAGTTCACTGCAGCATTAAACGCTACCCGGTCTTTTTCTTCAAAACTATTATAAAGAGTGTTAATACCCTTGCTGCCGGCATAGCCTCCTGATTTGACAACTTGTTTTATACCTTCAATATACCCATGCAAAACATCAACATCATGAATAATATTTCCAACAGACCTTAAAGAGAACTTTCCCCTTTTATACACCCGGCAAAATGTACACATGTTCCAGGGGCAATTTCGAGTCAGTCTGATTAAAAGGCTGCTTGCTTCACTGGGAGGACGAATAGGACCCTGTTCAAATCCTTTGTAGCTATCTGTTTTTTTATTTTTCATGGCAAAATTTTATACCTGTTTAATTATTTTTTTTATATGTTTACAATTTGATTCGGCTTGACTAATAAACCTTGCAGCAAACCTTTCAATATATTAGCAACTGAACACTGAAAGTCAATTTATTTGAGGGTAAATTCCTTGCTAAAAAAATCAGTCCCGGGATTTCTGGATCACCATTATACCTGAAAGTGACAATACCATACCTATAATAAACATCAGGCCCAGATCCTGATTACCCTGAAGAAATCCTGCTGCAGACCCGAGAGCGACAAGAAGGGTTGTTGCAAGCGGTTGAGCATTGGTTGTAACCGCCACTTGAACCGGTGTCAGGTTCTTAAGAAGGATGTTCCACAATATCATCATCATAGAGCTTGTGATCACAATCATATATCCGAGTCCGAACCAACCAGCAGTTGAAACAACAGAAAAATCAAAGGTCAGGATGGGTTGCACAGCCATGGGCAGCATGACGAGAACACCTAAAATCAGACTCCAGGACGTTACCATCAATGCATTTTTTTTCCTGATAATATCACTGGCCAGAACCGTATATAAAACCCAGCAGAAGACTGCTGCAATCAGCCAGAGATCCCCTATTCTCAGTTCACTGACCTGGGGTCCTGATGCCCAGGGTCTTAAAATGATCATCACGCCGGAAAATGCAATAAAAACCCCTGCAAATTTTTGGATAGAAGGCGTTTTACCGGCCAGGATACTTGAAAGCAAAAGAACGCCAATGGGGGTCATGGCATAAATAAGAGCGGAATGTCCTGGAACACTGAGTTCAAGGCCCTTTAAAAAAAGATATTGATTCAAAGGAACCAGCAGCACACCCAGCACCAGGAGCCTGAACCATTCTCTTAAGCTAAAATCAGGCTTGGGAATTTTCCATCCCGTAAATATAAGAAAAATAAAAGCGCACCCAATACCCCGGACAACAGTTAAGACCAGTGGGTTTGCAAAACTTGTGGCTGCAGCTTTGCTGAGAATAAATGTACCGGCCGCACCCAGCACATGAAGTGCCATGAATATATACAGAAGAGTTTTAGAGCTATCAGATTTTTGATTCAATACGCATTCCTTTTTTCATAAGGCCTATTTTCAGACCATCTGGCGGCAGTGGGTTTCTTTGGTAAAGAACAGGAGCAAAGCAGATAAAATAATCCATGCCATCATTGGGATAAACCCATACTCATAAGCCTCAAGTGGATAAATTCTAACCCCGTCTATCATCTGACCTGTCCAATGATAGTCCAGTATCCGGCCTACAAATGGCTGAAGCAGCATAGGTCCCATCATAACCCCCATATTGGTAAGGCCTGCGGCAGTTCCGGACAAAGACAGTGGAACAGATTCCATGACAAAGGCAAAACTTATTACGATACTACCGGAAAAAAAACCAGTAACGGAAAGGGCCATAACCAATTGAAAAACGGAAAGGCTTTCCCTGAACAGGATCAATGACCATCCCAAAGACGTCACCACGACTCCGGCTATATAAAGGGATTTTCGTTTCCCCATATAGTCTGACAACCACCCGAAAACAGGAGCACCCATGGCCCAGCCAATGAGCAGAACAGAGGTCATACCTGCTGCTTTTGCAGGGCTTAAACTATAATGAGAAACCAGATAAGGCACTCCCCACAGGCCGGAAAAAGTAAGGATACATCCTGTAATTCCTCCGGGGATAACAAACAAAAGCCCGATGTTCCGGTATTTAAATATTTTGAAAAGATCCTGCAGAATTCTGCGGGCAGACAATGATGTTGCAGAGGGGATTTGGTCTATAAAACCAGGATATCCCTTTTCCTGGGGCCAGTCCCTGATAACAAACCAGATCACCCCGCCCAGCGCGAGAGTCATCAAGCCCGTAGTGGTGATTACCTGACGCCAGGCAAATGTATCCAGGAGAAATCTTAAAGGAGGCCCTGCTGTTACAGCGCCAATGAGCCCTATGGATAAAGCATTACCTGCAACAAAGGCATAGATTTTTTTTGGAAACCAGGAAGAGGAAAGCTTGAGCAGCCCCACAAATGCAACTGCCACTGATCCGCCTATGAGAAGCCGACCCAGTCCGGCCCAGAAAAATTGAGTAGACAGGGCAAAAAGCAGAGTGCCCATACCCGCAACCATACAGCCTGCTGTCAAAAGTTTTCTCGGGCCCAGGGTATCGGCAAGAATTCCTGTTGGAATCTGCATGGCCACATAGGAATAAAAATAAAGCCCAGACAGATGTCCCAGACCCGAGGCAGAGATATGAAAATCCTGCATCAGCTCCTGGGTCATTACGGCCGGAGCCACCCGCTGGAAAAATCCAGCCAGATAGAAAAGGGCACCCAGGCCCCAGATAAACCAGGCCAAGGTCATGGGAGGTCCGGTCAGTTTATTTGTTTCCATTGGTATCTATCTTCCTCTTTGTACAATACAAACAATCGACAATGATGTGTATCAGGACCTTGTTTCTAAGGCAAGTACATATTCATTCAATTAAAGTATAAACCCTAACCTTGCATAAAAGTTTTTCAGGTATTCCGGGCAGGGAATCTGTCAGATAAATATAATTGGCTGTCTCTTTACACATACCCTAAAAGATTGGTATTGATTTATTAATCAAATTTTAAAAGGACATCACATGTATCAATTATGTTTTTATGTGCCTGAATCACATCTTGTGGAAGTTAAAAAGGCTCTTTTTGAGGAAGGCGCCGGCAAATTAGGTAATTATGATTCATGTTCATGGGAGACGCGTGGCACAGGCCAGTTCAGGCCCTTACATGGCAGCACCCCTTTTATTGGTGATAATAACAAGGTAGAACAAGTGCGCGAATTTAAGGTTGAAATGGTCTGCCAGGATAAATACATAAATTCGGTGTTGAGTAAATTAGAGAAAGTTCACCCCTATGAAACACCGGCCTTTCGCGCTTACAAGATTAAAACGATCAAAGATTTTGATTTTTAATGGGCAACCTTCATGAGGTTTGCAACCTTACTTTACAACTGCTGGTTCTGTAGCGGAAGTGGAAAACCTTGTTCCGCAGCGACTTTATACTTGCTAAAAACATAGGGCTCATAAATTGTCGGGTTGACCTGGAGTTCATTGAGCCTGGCATCAATTTCTATTCTCTGATCATTATTTTTCCAGTTATTCCAATCTTTCAGTGTTTCCCATTTGCTGATCACCACTACTTTGTTTGTATTTTCAGCACAAATAAGAGTTTCTCCCGAGATATAACCTTTTTGATCCATTGCATTGAAACGAAGATTTTTAAGTTGTGAAAAAAAATCTTTTTCCATACCATCAGCCACATCCCTTTTAATGATAACTTTTACAATCATGATACCCTCCTTTATTGACTCAGTCTTTTTTAAAAAATTGATTTAACTTAACCTAAATCGAATCGTTATTTATTAATCTAAAAAGGTGTTATCTGCTGAATGGAGCGAGATTGAAGTTAGAGCAAGAGTTTTTTCCTAGTGAATTGGTTATGGGACTTCTGCATCGAACACTCATCATAATTTAACACATGTATAGTATTAAGACAATGTACCTTTTTGACCCTGATCCACCATCAAGGTACCACCTGCTGCGTTGACTTCGGTCCTTCCTCCCTAGTTGGCCCTGCAATTTATTGGACCAGACCTTGAAAACTGGTTGTTTATTATGATACTTATCCATGACTTGAAATATTTAGCTGTCAACGTATTATAAAAGGAGGAAACCATGCCTGGTTTTGAAATATTTGGTGAGGAAGAAAGAAAAGAAGTGGCCGATGTCCTTGAAACGGGTGTTCTTTTCAGGTATGGGTTTGAAGGAGCCAGGAACGGGCATTTCAAGGCCTTTGAGTTTGAAAAAAAGCTCTGTGAAATCACTGGCGCAAAATACAGTCATTTGTGCTCCTCCGGCACTGCAGCTCTTTGCACTGCTCTTGCCGCCTGCGGTATTGGTGCAGGGGATGAAGTCATTATTCCCGGGTTTACATTTGTGGCCACATTTGAAGCCATCATAAATGCCGGTGCCATTCCTGTTTTTGGAGAAATTGATGAAACCCTGTGTCTTGACCCTGACAAACTTGAAGAAGTTATTACAAAAAAAACCCGGGCTGTGGTTCCGGTTCACATGTGCGGTGCCATGGCAAGGATCGATGAAATCAAAATGTTTTGTGATAAAAAAGGATTGATCCTTCTTGAAGATGCCTGCCAGTCACTAGGGGCAAGCTATCAGGGGAAAGCTCTTGGAACCTTTGGAACCTCAGGATGCTTTTCTTTTGATGCGGTAAAAACGGTTACCTGCGGAGAGGGTGGCGGTATTATTACCGACGATAAGGATATATACGAAAAAGCCGACCAGTATGCAGACCACGGGCATGACCATCTGGGTGGCCCTGACCGCGGGGCGGATGATCACCCCATTATTGGAACCAATTACAGGATCAGTGAACTGAATGCAGCAGTAGGGCTTGCACAGCTGAACAAACTGGATCAGATTCTTTGTACTCAGAGAAAAAATAAACTTGCCATTAAAGATGCCATGGCAGACCTGCCGGAAGTCAGTTTCAGGTATATCCCGGATGCAAAGGGTGATTCTGCAAGTTTTTTAAGTTTTTTTCTGCCCACGGAAAAACGTGCCCGGCAGATAGCAAAAAACCTTGCCCACAACAAAGTGGGATGTCCTTACTGGTATGACAATAATTGGCATTATTATAAAAAATGGCACCATTTAAAAGAAATGAAACGGTCTGCTAAACTTGGAATTGAGCTTGCAGATAATCTGCCGGATTATAATAATATTGTACTTGAAGCATCTGACAATATTATGAAACGAACCATTTCCATGCAGATCATGCTGGCATGGACAAAAGAAGATATTGAAAACAGAATTCAGGCCATAATGAAATCATTTAAAGGATAGCAAATGTTTAGAAATTTTAAACTGGTTCCAAATGTAATATTTGGAAGGGGCTGCTTTTCACAGCTTGATGAGATTATAGAAAAACAACGTCAAAATAATGATGCATGGGTTGTGTTTGTAACAGATGACGTCTTCCGTGGAAAAACTTTAGAAAAAAGGATACCCCTCCACGAAAAAGATCTTGTTTTATGGGTAAACGTGGATGATGAACCAAAGACAAAATATGTTGATGAGCTGACCCTTAAAGTAAAAGCATATAGGTCAAGTTTTCCCTGTGCCGTCATAGGCATCGGCGGAGGCAGCAGTATGGATCTTGCCAAATCCATATCCCTTATGCTGACCAATGAAGGGTCGTCCACCCTTTACCAGGGATGGGATCTTATTAAAAACCCTGCTGTCTGCCACATGGCCGTTCCAACTCTTTCAGGCACTGGTGCTGAAGTGTCCAGGACAGCCGTTTTGACCGGTCCTGAAAAAAAGCTTGGCCTTAACTCCGACTACACCGTGTTTGACCAGGTGGTTCTCGATCCCGAACTGATAAAAAATGTGCCAAAGGACCAGCACTTTTATACGGGCATGGACTGCTATATCCATTGTATTGAATCACTTGAAGGCACATATCTGAATGAATTCTCCAGATCCTATGGGGAAAAGTCCCTTGAGCTTTGCCGTCAGGTTTTTATGGATGACCATCCAGATAAAGACGACAAGCTGATGATGGCCTCTTTTTTCGGCGGTATGAGCATTGCATATTCCCAGGTTGGTGCATGCCACGCTCTATCCTATGGGCTTTCCTATGTACTGGGGACCCATCACGGTATCGGATGCTGCATAGTGTTTGATTATCTGGATGAATTCTATCCTGCAGGGGTCAAAGAGTTTCGGGCCATGATGAAAAAATGCAAAATTGAACTGCCAAGGGAGCTTGTTAAAAATCTTGAAGAAGAACAGATTGAAAAAATGATCACTGTGGCTCTCGGCCTTGATCCCCTGTGGGAAAACTGTCTGGGCAAAGACTGGAAATCCATCATGACAAGGGAAAAAGCCAGATCCCTGTTTATACAAATTTAAGTGAGACTGACATGACCATTGCTGTAATACCATCCAGATACGGATCAAGCCGGTTTGAAGGAAAACCTCTGGCTCTTGTTTACGGAAAGCCAATGATACAAAGAGTGTATGAACAGACTCAAAAATCAAAAGCTGTCTCAAAAACAATTGTTGCAACGGATGATGAACGTATATTCAAGACGGTAGAACATTTTGGCGGAATAGCTGTGATGACATCTGATGAATGCCGCTCCGGAACTGACAGAGTCGCCCAGGCGGCTGATATATTAAATCTCGGCGCCGATGACATTATAGTAAATATCCAGGGTGATCAGCCCGTATTTAATCCATTGACTATTGATGAAATGATTTCACCATTCAGCCATGATCCTGCACTTGTAATGTCCACTCTTGCCTTTAAAATAAAAGATGAAAGGGAAATAACTGATCCCAAGGATGTAAAGGTTACCTTTGATAATAATGGATTTGCCCTTTATTTTTCAAGGGCCCAGATCCCCTATCCAAGAGATCTGGAAACAAAGGCGGATTTTTACAAACACCTTGGATTCTATGCCTACAAAAAAAGCTTTCTGGATACTCTTGTTACACTTCCCACAGGAACCTGCGAGCATATTGAAAAACTAGAACAATTAAGAGTGCTTGAATTTGGTTATAGAATCAAGGTGGTTATAACCCAATACGATTCTCCTGAAATTGATCTGCCTTGCGATATCAAAAGAATTGAAGCAAAACTTTTACATTCTTAATCTAAGATGAGATCCCTTTATAAAATACTTCATACCACTTGTCATACTCAATGGGGAGGCCTTGAAAAAAGGATTTTCAATGAATCTGTCTGGATGAAGAAGAATGGACACAATATTGTTATTGCTGCTCCAAAGAATACTCCTTTATTCTTAAAAGCTGTGGCCGCCGGATTTAAAGTCTATGGGATTGAGTTTAACAGGTTTTCAATCATAAAAGATTACAAGATATTAAAACGTATCTTTAAGGATGAAAAACCCGACATAATCAACACCCATGGAAACAAGGACTCCAAGTTAGCCCTTTTTGCAGCAAAAAACAACCATGTCCCTTTAAGAATTCTTTCACGACATATCAGTGCCCATGTAAAAAACTCCTGGTATAACAGGCTGGTATACAAAAAATGGTGCCATTATATTTTTACCACAGCAGACTATACCACCAGACATCTTCAAAAAGTGTTTAAGCTCAAAGACATGCAGATCTTTTCCATGCCAAGTGGTATTATGGAACCAAATTTTCTCTTGAAAAAAATCGAAGCAAGAAAGGTGCTTGCAAAAGAACTCGGCCTTGATCCGAAAACAAAGTTTATAGGATTTGTGGGAAGAGTTTCTAAGGACAAGGGAGTTTCATGCCTTCTTGAGGCGTTTAAAAAAGCCAGGCCCAAACTTTCAGGCTATCATGTTGCCATTGTGGGTGGAGGAACTAATGACTATATTAATCTTCTTAAAAAACAGGCAAAGGAACTTCAGATAGAGGATTATATCCATTTTACAGGCTTAAAAAAAAATGTCTGGCAGTATTACCGGGCAATTGACTGTAAAGTTCTACCATCAAGGGATATTAACGGTATCCCTTTTGAAGGCATACCTCAGTCACTTTTGGAAGCCATGATTTGTGAATGCCCGGTAGTAGGTTCAAAAAGCGGAGGTATTGTTGATATCATTGATAATGAAAAGACGGGGCTGTTGTTTGATACTGATGATTCTTCCGATCTTGCCGAAAAGATTCTCCTGACACTGCAGTATAAAGATGCCACCAGAAAACGTGTTGAATCAGCCCTTGCTCATATAAAAAAACATCATACCATCAATACAATGGGTAAAAATATAATCAGGCTCTACCGGCTTCACCAGGTGAAAATGGACCGGCTTCCCTATTAAAGTTTATTGTAATTGTTCAGCCAGTTAAAAAAAATATCCCCAAAGCCCTGTCTGATGGATATTTGCAGGAGGTTAAGCGAATAGCCTCGAAACAAATATCCATCAGACAGGACGGTTTCAAGCGCAAGAGCTGAATAATTAAAGTTTATTTTGGCTTTAAAAGAGAGTCAAGGCCTCTATTTTTGAAATAAAACTTTGCATACTTATAAAAGGTTCCCTCAAAATTTCCAAGGGCAATTATAAACCCTGGCCACCCGTCTAAAAACCCAAATTTTAATATATACAGGGTAAACCCTGCCCAAAAACCATGAAACAGGGCTTTTGACATACTTGATTTTTTGTTTGCAGCCTGTAATTTCTGGGCCCCAAGGGTGGAATATCGATTGGTTTTGTGAATCACTTCCTCAAGGTCTTTAAATGGCACCTGATAAATATTTGATTTTAAATAGCCGCATTTTTTATTAGAGATCACTTCATAGCGTTCGTGGACTGCATCGTTTTTAAACTTTAACACCCCTTTCCTGAATAACTGGGGTTGGCGAAAGTCTGGATAAAATCCTGAATAGCGGATCCATTTTCCCATAAAATAATTTTTTCTCGGGACATAATATGCATCAAGGCTATCTTTGGAACCAATAATTTTTAGCATCTCTTCTTTGGCGAGTCTTGTACATCGCTCATCAGAATCCAGGCTGAATATCCAATCATGACTGCAGGCTTTAATGGCAATATTCCTCAGCTCTCCAAACCCGTTAAAAGGTATTTGAATGACCTTTGCGCCAAACTCTTTTGCAATCACTTGTGTACGATCCGTGCTGAACGAGTCTGCAACAATAATTTCATCTGCCCATTCAACACTTTGAAGGGCCTGTTTTATTTTTTTTTCTTCATTAAATGCAATAATATAAACAGATAGTTTTGACATATTTTAGTTTTTAATCTCCTGTCTGGATATTAAGGACCGCAAATTTTATAAAGCAAACGAAATTGCTTGTCTTTTGGCCCATCTACTGCGTTGTATCAAAGGCCAAATATGAATATGTCCTGTTTTGATTCAAACAAGTTCATTAAGTCCTGATTTACAAAAAAATGATTCCGACTCCATTACTTTTTTAAGAATTCTATCATTCTTCTCAAGACAATTTCTTTTATTATCATGATGCCATAGATGAAAACAAATGGCCTTAAACGGATTTTCTTTTCTTTTTAAACCATATTTGAATAAACGCACTACCAGCTCCGAATCTTCACGGCCCCATCCCTCAAAATCATGATTAAACCCATTAACCGCTGTAATATCATCCCTGAACAGGCCCATATTACAGCTTCTTACTCCTGACAGTTTTTTTATGGTATATGAAGGGAAAAAAGGGATTCGAAAAATATGGTGGCTGTTGGATATTTCTTTTTTTAATGATTGAATCATCAATATTGTTTTTGAATTACAGTCCTTATGGTTAAATATTTTTGCAAAGGATTGGTTCACAATCACCCTTTTTCCCTGGAAGAAAAAACCTTTTTGTGCCAGATCCTTATGATCTTGAATAAAGTGTTTTTCCGGGATACAATCCCCGTCAAGCAGGATTATGTAGTCGCCATTAGATTCGGCAATGGCCATGTTTCTGATCCGTGCCGCCCTGAAACCAATATCTTCATGCCATACATGTTTAATATTAATTTGAGTTTGATCCAGAAAGGGTTGAAGCATGGTTTTTGTATTATTATCTGACCCATCATCTGCTATTATAATTTCTTCTGGAAGAATGGTCTGGGATATAAGACCGTCCAAAACCCTTTTAAGCGCACCCGGACGATTATAAGTTGTAATGATCAAAGATATTTTCATGTTTGCCTGATCTTTTGGTCTATTATTTTAAAAACATCTTCAACACTTAACTCATTCATACACCTGAAATGTGAACAAGGTTGCTTTGCATAGCAGGGTGCACAATCCATCTTTCTTTGAATAACCGTGTGGATTGTTCCATAAGGGCCTGTTCTTAACGGGTTAGCCGGACCAAAAATAGCAAACGCGGGGACATTTAATGCGGCTGCGATATGCATGGGTCCTGTATCATTACAGACAAAAAAACTAGCTCTGCCAATCAGGGCAACAAGTTCTTTTAAACCGGTCATGCCTGCAACAGATATGGCTTTCCCATTGGAATGGGCTACAACTTCCCGGGCAATTTTTGCTTCTCCCAAACTTGCAATTACGACAGTGGGAAGCAAAAGTTTTGCAGCAAGCCTCCCAAACTTTTTAGCCTGCCAGCGATTGGCAGGTTTGCCTGCCGAAGGGCTCATAACTACAAAATCTTCTGGCAGTTCTTTTAATATTGACGGGCAGGGATCATAAGGTGCAAAGGGATAATCTATTTTATCTATGGAACACCCCATAAATTTTGCAATTTCAAGGTATCTGTCTATGGCATGAATATTCATGGAACCATGAATTTTATGAGTATAGAATAAAGAGCTTCCTTCATCAGACTCTTTAAATCCCAGCTTAATCCCGGCCTTTGAAAACCAGGTTATAATTCCAGACCTTAAAAGCCCGGAAAGATCTATGGAAACATCATATTCAGAAGCTTTCAGGCCTTTTTTAAGTTCATTGATCTCTTTGAGTGTATGATTGAGGTTACCTGGTTTTTTCCACTGGTCTTTTTTAATTATCCATAATCGGTTAATCATTGGGTGGCCTTCAAGGAATTTATGAAGGCCAAAAGCTACAACCCAGTCTATTTTTGCATTGGGGAATTTTTTTTTTATCACAGCCAGAAAAGGAAGAGAATGGACAATATCCCCCAGGGCACTGGGTTTTATGATCAATATATTTTTTACGCTGTCAAACAAAAAAATTCCCCTTAAAGGCATTACCAGCTATCTTTCAAAAGAGACTTACAGGTTTCCATGACCATGTCAACACTGATTTTATCCATACATTTATGATTCGTCGGGCAGATATCTTTCAAGCACGGACTGCAGGGAACCTTTGCTCTGACCATGATGCTGTTTTTATTTGATGGTGCTGTGGCAATATAATCTGTGGAGCCTATCACTGCTAGCTGGTTAATATTTAAAGCTGCTGCTGCATGCATAAGTCCGGAATCATTGGTAATAAACAAAGAACATTTTTCTATAAGCGCAAATGCCTGGCCAAGGCTGGTTTTACCGGCAATATTGATACAGCACCCCCTGGACAGCCCGGCAATATATTCTCCAAGCTCAATATCTGCAGGCCCACCAAAAATAAATATTTTAACCTTAAATTTTTGCGCCAAATTTTTACAGACTTCTGCATACCTTTCCGGGAACCATCTCTTTGCTGTTCCTCCAGTTGCCCCTGGATTAATACCAATAACAGGTTGAGAAGAATCAAATTTTTTTAGTTCAAGAAATCGGTTCGCAAATTTTCTGTCGGATTTGCAAAGAAATAAATCAAGGTTTCGGCCGTCATCTTCTAAATGTGCCCCTTTTAAGATACCGATATAATAATCAATTAAATGCCCTTTTTTTAGGTCAGGATTCAATTTAATACCTCTGTTTAAAAGGAATCCTCTACCATCTGTATTATATCCTATCCTTTCTTTTATGCCGCCTAAAAAAGCGATCAGTCCTGCCTCAAACGCATTTTGCATCAAAATGGTCAGATCAAACCGATAAGTTCTTAAGTCTTTTGCAAGTGCCAGAGTTCCAAATCCTTTTTTGTGGCGGCCGCTGTTATCATAGAGCAAAATCTTGTCAATATATGGATTGTTTTCATAAACAGGAATCACCCATGGTTTTGCCAGTACTATTATAACCGCCGCAGGATAGTTTTTTCTGACAGCCCGGATAACAGGGGTAGTCATGATGGCATCTCCAACCCAGTTGGCCGCCCTTATCATGATTTTAGCCCTGCCAGAGTCTATAAGATCTATAAATCCCATATATTGAGTTTAACCTAATCTTTAAGGATACAATAAGGTTTGGTTTTCCATCGGTTGTGTACCCAGAAGTATTGTTCCGGGGATAGTCTAACCATAGCCTCTATGGCAGACGCATAGTTCTGGGTATTATTTTCTATATCCTTGATTGGATCTCCTGAAATTTTCAAGGGAATTTCAGGGAAAAATTCAACAATATAATTATTGTTCTTTTTTATGATGCACAATGGAACTACTGCGGGTTTTGATCTTAATACTATCTTTGCCAAACCATTATTGGTACACGCAGGTTTGCCAAAAAAATTGACAAATACCCCCTTATACCAATCCACATTCTGGTCAAGCATCGTTCCCACGATACCCCCATTTTTTAAAATTTCATCAATTTTTTTAGATGCACCCCTCAAAGGCATCAAAGTAACTCCAAAACGCTGCCGCATTTTGCACATTAGTCTTTCCAGAGGCTTAAAATCAAATTTTCGATAAAGCACATAGGGTTCGATTCCCGCCTTGGCAAATGCTGGAATAAAAAGTTCAAAATTACCCATATGGCCGGTCAGCAAAATAACGCCCTTTCTTTTTTTTATCGCATTTTCAATGTTTGCCAGTCCCTTAATAGAAAAATATTTATATAATTCATCCTGTTTTTTCGAGTATGACCAGATAATCTCAAAAATGAATCCTGCAATAAATTTCAAGTTTTTTCTTGTAAATTTTTTGGCATCTGATTTGGAAAATTTTTTTGGATATGCAAGATTTATATTTTCCAGAACAACATTACGATGCCTTTTATCCAGCATATACCAGACAAGTCCAAGAAGATCTGAAAAGAAATTTAAAATTTTCCTTGGAATCATTGCCAGTAAATCAACCATAAGCTTTAACAACTTGTATATTCTTTCATCATTCATTTTTTTGTAACCTTGAACTTAAAAAAGATTCAAATTTCTGAGGGTGTTCAAACTCTATTTGAATGCCCATTACAATTAAATCCAGACCCCATTTTGAATCCTTATCAAGCTTTGCCCAGTCCTTTTCAGTTGTTAAAACAAGATCAGCGCAAACCTTTTTAGCCAACTTGTTAATCATTAAAATGTCAGAGTCTTTATACCTGTAATGGTCTTTGAATTCAAGATGATCCAGGATATTAATGCCCAATTCTTTCATTGTATTATAAAAAGAAAAATTTTTTGCAATTCCTGAAAAAAGGACAGCCTTTTTCCCCTTTAACCCTCCAACATCGTTTTGGCTTGTTTTCAAATTTGTGCCTTTGACAATGTGCTTTAAAATAAAGGGCCTGTGAAAGGTTTTAAATTCGGGGCGATCAGTATAATATTTCAGAACCTCGTCAATACTTTCAGTATTTTCATCAATATCCAGACATCTTGTAAAAATGAGAGCATCTGTTCTTTGGGCGCAAGTCAGAGGAGACTCCCTCAATCGACCGGCTGGAAGAAATCTTTTATTCCCTAAAGGGGATAAATAATCCAGAAGTAAGAAATCAAGATCTCTCTTAAGTTTTAAATGCTGAAATCCATCATCAAGTACTATCACATCAGGTTTGAATGCATTAATTGCCCTCATTCCTGCCTTAAATCTGTCTTTACCGATTACAATGGGAAATGCTCTTCTTTTTGCCATCATATACGGCTCATCTCCTGAATCTTTTGCACTCAAAAAAATCTTGTCTCCATCGGAAACAATCCCTGCATCGCCTTTATAGCATCCCTTATACCCTCGGCTTACTACAACTGGCTGTTTCCCCATTTTTTTTAAAACCTGGGCCAGATAAATAGCCATGGGTGTTTTTCCTGTTCCCCCAACAACAATATTCCCAACGGAAATAACAAAACAAGGCAGGGCTCTCTGTTTTAAAATACCTTTATTATACAGCCAGAGCCGAAACCTTACACCCAGACCATAGACATTTGAAATTGCAATGGCAAACCATTCAAAGGAAAATATCCCAGGCTTATAATGGCTTTCTGAAATTTGAGTAATCCTTTTTTCTAATTTATTTAAGTGTTTTTCAAACAATATGAAAAAGCTCCATATTTCTTATAATTTTTTTTACTGCTCCGGAATTTCTTGAAAAAATTTCAAAGTTTTTAGCCCCCATATTCTTTTGTAACTGCCTGTCTCCCAACAGGGTTCCAAGAACTTTTGTCAGGTCTTTTTCAGATTTAACCCTTTTGGCACCCCCGTGATCCAAAAGCCAGGTTGAAATCAACAAAAAATCAGACATATCCTCTCCAAAAATAATGGGTTTGGAAAAAGAGGCCGGTTCCAGAGGATTATGGCCCCCCTGTCTCACCATTGATCCTCCGATAAATGCCACATTGCAAATGGCATACATACTGCAAAGTTCTCCCATTTGATCCACCAGGATAAGATCTGGACAATCTTTGAGATCATCAATTGCCGACATTAAAACTGTATCAATATCATTGGACAAAAAATAAGATAAAATTTGAGAACATCTTTTAGGGTTTCTTGGAGCAAGGATCAACTTAAGCCCTGGAAAATTTTTCTTTAGTTTTTTATATACTTTGCCAATAAGTTTTTCTTCTCCTTCATGGGTTGAACCGGCTACAATCACCTGGTTTTTTTTTTGCATGCCAAACCGATCTTTCAGGCTTTCAATCATTTTTTTATCCATATCTTCAACGGGTTGGTCAAACTTGATATTTCCAGTAACTAATATTTTGTCCAAATTAATTCCTATGCGTTGAAATCGTTTTTTATCAAGAGCGGTTTGCACCATAATAAGTTCTAAGGAAGAAAAAAACATGGAAGAAAATTTTTTGAAAAATAAATATCCCTTTAGCGATTGTTTTGAAAGCCTTGCATTGATTAATATGACGGGGGTCTTTTTTTTTTTCATTTCATATAAAAAATTGGGCCACAGGTCTGTCTCAACTATAACCACAGCATCAGGGTTTAAAGTTCTGCTTATTTTTTTAACAGACCAACCCAGATCATAGGGGAAATATCCCATTTGATCCACCAGGGGGTTATCTGTTTTTAAGAATAATTGCATTGCCATATCAAAACCCGTTTTTGTTGAGGCAGTAAAAACAATATCCAGATCTTTGTATTGTTCTTTTAACGCTTTGACAAATGGCAGAGATGATATGACTTCACCAACGGAAAGGGCATGGATCCAGATTCTTTTTTCCCCTACTTGTTTAGGTTTCAGGCCTGTTCTAAATCCAAGTCTTAAAAGCATATTTGCCCTTCTTTTTTCCGAGAAAAAATATATAAGTACTAAAAAAGGAAGGCCGGTGATAAATAAAATATTAATTATCGTTTTATACAAAAAGATCATTTGGTTTGCTTTTCTTTGCCATTATTCCGTATTGATCAAATAAAGGGTGCCAAAACACAAAAAAAACATATTAGCTGTCCAGGCGCTGATAACCGGCGGCAGAAAAGTTCCATACCCCATAGAGAGACATAAGCCATACATCACCCAGTACATAAATGCGATCATAACACCTATGGCTATGGCTGCAGGGATATTTTCCTTTACAAAGGATCGCATACCCGTTGCAGCCCCGGTCAAAGCCATAATGATACAAATAAAGGGGAATGCAATCTTTCCATTCAAATCCACCCTATATGTTGTTGAGTCATATCCTTCATCTTCAACTTTATTAACGTATTTTTTCAATTCAAAAAAACTCATTTCGTCGGATTTTTTTAGAACCTCTCCAAAATCTTCCGGCTTAAATTCAAGAGGAATATGTTTTTTATCATACAAATTTACATCATAATCCATGGAGTCTTCCACATGGATCTGCTCGATAATATTTTCAAACACCCATTTTCCCTTTTCAAAATATCCTTTTTCAGCATCAATTCTTGACTCAAGGCTGAAATTTTTTCTTAAGGAAGTAATGGTGATACCTGCGATAGATTGTTTGGCAGGATCAAAAAAATTGATGTGGATAAGTCTATTTTCAGACTTTACCCAGATATCTTTTCTTGCAGACAAATAATTTTTATTTTTTTTGATTACATTGTATTTAATAAAATTTGCCTTTGCCATGGAGATCGGGATAATGGTTTCCCCTAAAAAAAACATGAGAACTGCAAGAACAGCACTCACCAGTATGGCTGGCTTTATTAGAAAATAAATACTGATACCGCTGGATCTGATAGCTAAAAGCTCATTATTCCTGTTCATTAATCCAAAAACAATAATTATTGAGAGCAGAATACCTGCCGGGGTCAGTTGTACAAACATGAAGGGAACTTTCAACAGGACATATCCAAAAGCGCCCAAAAGAGAAATATCTGAATTTAAAAATTTATCCATTCTGGAAAGATAATCAATAATTACGAACAGGACCAGAATCATCAACTGGATGATGGAAAAAAATTTAAAAAATTCCTTTAACCAGTATTTATGCAGACAAGACATATTTTATATTTATCTTTTAATCCTTTTTTTTGCTTCCTTTAAAACCCTTTTTGCAAAACCAGGAAACCTGACTGGTCTTTCCCTGGCATTTCTGACAAGAAAATAAATTCCTACCCCTCCCATGATTACATCAGGTAACCACATGCCTAAAAAAGCAGGATAATCACCTGTCTCTCCTGCTGACCATCCTATGGTCAGAAGAAAATAATAAAGGAGAAAAAAGCAGATCCCGAATCCAAACCCGGAAGAATGTCTAAAAGAAGCCGATTGAATCCCCAAAGGAAATGCAAGAAGGCCTAAAGACAAGCAGGCAAAAGGAATTGCAAATTTTTCATGAAATTCCATAAGAGCTTCATTCAATCTGGCTTTATCCTTAATTCCTGACCTTATAACCCGTACCAGATCAGCCAGACTTCTTTCATCAAAATCTTTTGATATTTCCCCGGTATTTTTATTCATGCGATTCAAATCAATATTAATATCATAATTTTCAAATTGAATACTGGTCACGGATCCTTCCTCAATATCCACCTGGTTAATTATTCCATTATAAAGCCTTATGGTATACACCTGCTCATCATTAAGGCGTATTAATCTCCCTGATGGAGCAATGGAGACACTTATGATCCCTTTTGTTCTTCTGTTTTCAATAAAGATATCTTTTAATTCTTTTGTTTTCATATCCACCTGGGAGACATAAATCATGACATCTTCCAATTTTGAATTGAATTGCCTTTCCTGCAAGGCTGCATCAATACTTGATCTTGCAATCTCAATACTTTTCTTTTTAATTGACAATTTTCCCCATGACACTCCAAAAACGGTAATTACCATTGTCAAAAAAACTCCTAAAAAACAAAAAATCAGAACTGGTGGCAATAATTTATACAGGGAAACTCCAGCACCTTTTAATGCAACGATTTCATTTTCCTGTGACATGCGCATAAATGTCAAAAGGATGGATATCATAACAGACATGGGAATGGTAAATTCTAAAAATCTTGGAAGGGTATAAACTATCATCAATGCAATAGATAAAATATCTGCATTGTAGTTCACCACTATATTTGTGATTTCCGGTATCCGTGTCATCAAAAAGACAAAGGTCAAGAAAAACAGGCTGATGGAAAAAGGATATACAAGTTCCCTGAGAATATATCTGTTTATAATATTAAAACTCTTCATTTCCAGGAAAAATATAAGTTAGCGGACAAATAGTCAAGATATGATAAAAAGATTAGGTTTTCATTGCGTAATTTTCATGATAATAAATTGCCTATGAAATGCGTAATAATAGCCAATGGCGACCTTGATTACACAAAAAAAAACCAGGACATGGTCAGAAGTGCCCAGATAATTATAAGCGCTGACGGCGGTGCCAGGCATTTAAGAGCATTAAGTATTTTACCCCATGTGATGATAGGTGACTTTGACTCAATCCATCCGGATGACCGGCAATATTTTAAAAAAAAACAGATAAAGACCATCACATTTTCTTCACGAAAAGACCAGACTGATACCGAACTCTGCATATCCTGGGCCCTGGAAAAAAATGCAACAGATATCACCTTGCTGGGTGTTACAGGTAATAGGCTGGATCATACTCTGGCCAATATTTTCCTGTTAAAAAAACTTGCCCAAAAAAATATCCCTGCCAGGATCATAAATAAGAACAACGAAATTCATATTGTAAAAGATTTTATAAAGATTAAAGGCGGGCCCAAAGATTTTCTATCTCTTATCCCCATTACCCAAAAAGTCACAGGAATTACTCTTAAAGGGCTTGAATATTCAATGGAGGATGGAACCTTGGAAATGGGGTCTTGTCTTGGGGTCAGTAATTTTTTTAAGGAGACTTTTGCATCGGTTTCCATAAAAAAAGGTGAACTGATTGTAATAAAATCAAAAGATTAAAACCATATGTAATTATTCAGCTCTTACGCTTGAAACCGCCCTGTCTGGTGGATATTTGTTTCGAGGCTATTCGCTTAACCTCCTGCAAATATCCATCAGACAGGGCTTTGGGGATAACTATTTTTTAACGGGCTGAATAATTACAACCATATCAGGATAAAAAAAAAGATGGTCAAAATAAATGACCATCTTTTTCTTTATAAAAAACCTAATCTCTTAATCACCACAGGAGCCTCCGGAACCACAACTTCCGCATCCGGATTCTCCCAGGTCAATATTAGAATCAAGATGAAATCCCATTCCAGTGAAATCTACTTTAATATTTTCAGCTTTTTGCATAAATTCTTTATCAACAACAAATTTCAGTCCTTTAACATCAAAGGTGTCATCTGAGTCTTTTGGCTCATCCAGAGCCATGGCAAGGGAAGGGCCGCCTCAGCCGCCTGAATTGAGGAAAATCCTAATAGGGGTGGGCTCTTTGCCCTGGAAATATTCATTTATCTGCACTTTTGCAGGATCTGTCAAATCAATCATTGTAAAACTCTCCTTATTCGGTTGTTTATTTTTCAAGGTTCTTCTTACCTATGTCTTTGATTCTAATCATACACTTTAAGCATGTCAATGTTATGATAATTATTTTCCTGTATTTTTGTTGGTTTTATTTTTTTTTAATCATACAGCGCCCTGTACAAAAGACTGCAAAAATTGTAATGTCTGCGATGAATTATTTTTAAAACCGTTATAAAAAAAACAGTAATGATAAAAAAATATAAGGGCTATCTATGAAAATTCTTGTTACGGGTGGTGCCGGATATATCGGAAGTCATACCTGTGTTGAGCTTTTAAATGATAATTATGATGTGGTTGTCCTGGATAATCTTTCCAATAGTTCTGAAGAATCTTTAGTCAGAGTAAAAAACATAACAGGAAAATCTCTTGAATTCTGCAAAGCAGATCTTTTAAGTAAGAAACAGATTGCGGCTGTATTTTCTGAAAATAAAATTGATGCGGTCATTCATTTTGCAGGCCTTAAAGCAGTGGGAGAGTCTGTGTCAATACCATTAAGGTATTTTCAGAATAATATTACAGGAACCTTGAATCTGCTTGCCGTCATGAATGATTTTAATGTAAAAAATATTGTTTTTTCTTCTTCTGCAACGGTTTATGGAGATCCTGCATCCTTGCCCATAAAAGAAGATTTCCCACTTTCAGTAACCAATCCCTATGGCCGGACAAAGCTGATGATAGAAGAGATTATGAAGGATCTTTACCATTCTGACAAAAACTGGAACATTGCCTTATTAAGATATTTCAACCCCGTGGGTGCTCACAAAACAGGTGAAATCGGAGAAGACCCTTCCGGCATCCCAAACAATCTTGTACCTTATATATCCAAAGTGGCTGTAGGATGTTTGCCCCGGCTAAGTGTATTTGGAAATGATTATGATACCCCGGACGGAACCGGAGTCAGAGATTTTATTCATGTTGTAGACCTGGCATTGGGTCACATTAAAACCCTGCCGAAACTTTTTTCCAATCCCGGTCTGGTGATCTATAATCTTGGAACAGGCTTTGGCTATTCAGTACTTGAAATGATCAAAGAATTTGAAGAGGTAAGCCGTAGAAAAATTCCTTATAAAATTTTTGGCAGAAGACCAGGTGATGTTGCTTCCTGCTGGGCAGATCCATCCAAAGCTAAAAAAGAGCTTGGCTGGGAAGCAAAAAAAACCTTGACTGACATGTGCAGGGATACATGGAACTGGCAAAAAAAAAATCCAGACGGTTACCAATAAACTTTATGGAAAAAATAAATTGTACTGGATGTATCTATTCAGTCCATAAAATTAAGATAAGGATATAAACTTGACCAGCCGGCCTGTTGCTCTGGGAGCAAGGTTAATAAAATACCCATCAATTCAAACTCTGGGCTTTAAACCCAATTTCCAGGATTATTCTACCTGGGAACAAAATCTGATCCTGAATGCAAAAAAAATCTATTATCCTACTGCATTTTATGCTGACCTGTTTAATGCTATGGGAAAAGAAACTTTTCCCAGTTTTCATACTTACAAATTTGCCCTGAACAAGATAAAACAGACTGCTGCCTTTAATATGCTCGGTATTCCCCATCCTGAAACAAAAATTTTTTATGGAAAAAAACAAAAGCAGACTATCCTTTTGAGCTTTGCCTTCCCTTTTATTGCAAAAAAAGGCAGAGGATCAGCCAAAGGCAATGATGTATACCTGATTCAAAACAATGAGGATCTTAGCCTGTATTTAAAGAACAAAGGCCCGGCCTATATCCAGGAGTATTTCCCCATTAAAAGGGATATGCGGGTTGTTATTATCGGCAAAAAAATCAGGCTTGCCTATTGGCGAACTGCTGTCAAAGACAATTTTAAAACCAATATTTCCCAGGGAGGAACCATAAGCTTTGATCCTTTGCCTCAAAAAGCCCTTGATCTTGCACGAATGACAGCTTTTAAATGCGGATGGAATGATGTAGGAATTGATATTATTGAACACCAGAACCAGTTTTATGTTCTGGAAGGCAATATGAAATATGGAACAAAGGGGTTCCAAAAAGCCGGGGTCAACTATAAAAAAATGCTGGCAGATCTCATCGTTGAAGGCAGAATTTAAGTATTACAAAAGGCCTGCATCCTTTTCATCTTCTTCCCATTCAGAAAGATATGCTTTTATTGCTGCATATTTTGATTCTTCTTTGGGTTTTAAAAGCAAATATCCAAGTTGATCAATCCTTTTTTCCAGGCATTGAAAAAAAGCTGTTTCAACCAGTTCGGGTTCTATTTCTTCTTCTGGTACCTTGATTATACCAACCACAGCCCGGGTCAAATGACCTTGTGGAACAAAGATATCACAAATGCATGCATCCCATTCTTCAGGGAAATTGTTAATCTTCCAGGGGCTTAGCGCTTCAGGCCGTAAAACACTTTTATTTTTAGGATTGAAAGGGGCTTTAATAATCTTCATTTTTTGTTTATCAAACTGCATCAATTCTTTCAGGGTCGCCTCAATATCATCTGAAAAAATCCATTCTTCAGATTCCAGCAACACAGGTGGGAACTGGCTGCTGGTCAAAGCATATTTAAAAGGACCTTTTTCTTTCCAGTATTCTTTAAACTGCCTTGAATTGGGCAATATTTTTCTTTTTATCAATTTAACCGCCATTTTAAGTCAAACCTTTACCCTAACTTTGTAAACACCATAAAGATTTTATCTTTTTGATAAAATATTTATGGAATCTAAGGGTTTATTTATGAATGGTAAGCTGGGGAAACGGTATCTCCCAGTTGTTTAAGGTACAGGCATCCACGCACCATCTTTGTATCGCCCGGTACAAGCGTCTATACAAAGGTGCCAAATCGCCTTTAAAATCCGCTATCACAACTATATCAAGGGATGATGCACCTGCCTCCTGGAATTCCACCCTGAGATTAAGCAGGCTCTTTTTGTATCCTTCTTTTTCGATTTGTTCACTGATATGTGATTCTAAGATTTCCAACACACTTCCTGTGGATTCTTTCTGGAGATTATAACTTATGCCAAAAGTAATTTTGAGTCTGAAATTTAATGAAATATTCAGAGGAGTCTGGCCTAAAAAATCAGAAGTCTGGTAAATTTTTTGAGAGCCACCGCGCTGAACCAATTCAACCATCTCATGTGAAAGACTTGTAACAACACCTCTTGTGCCATCGGCAAGAAGGACCCAGTCATTTCGCTTGCAGGGGAACCAGGGTTCTTTTTTGTTAAAAGGCCTGGATATTTTTCCAAGAAGCTCTTCAATGGGTAATCGCAATTTAACCTCCAGGGATGGATTTTCAAGTTCACTGAATACATTGATATTTTTTACAAGCCAGGGCACACCATGATAAATAATACGCTCTCCTTCTCTGACCGAACCAATATTCAGCATAAGCCTGCTCTGGTGCCAGAACTGAGGCAGAGTATGTTTGGCAGCCCAGCCTATTCCCATTATGAAAATAATTGTTAAACTGAGCAATACCCAGTCTTCCACCACATAAAAAACAAAAATAAGAACAAAGAAAACCATTACAACAGCAGTTACCCTGGAAATAAGGCTTAACATCCTGATATGAAAGGGTCTGTATTTTGATGTATATCCAGGGATAAACCTTGTCATAATCCTTGCAGATAACCGCAAAAGAAAGATGACTCCCAAACATGAGATCAGAGCTATAAAGAGAAACAGACCCCTTGTCCGGAAAAAATTCTTTATGGAAATCTGGGAGGTTTCAATTATGGATTTTTCCTCACCTTCAATTTCAGCCAGACGCATGCCGGCGATTTCCACCTTATTCAAAATCTGTTTTTCAACACTTTTCCATTCAGGTAAAATTTTTTTCAGATCTTTTTTCAAATCCTTGTTTTTTGTCTGTGAAATCAATTGGACAATATTTTGACTTGCCTGGTTGGCAACAGGTAAAAGGTCCTGGTAATATGAGAGTTCATCCTTTAACTTTGTTTTGTATCTTGCCCTGACTGTAAGTCTTTTTATCTCCTTGATCCCGGGTTTAATCAATCCAAGTAGTTCATCTTTCCAGTCAAATGCTTCAGCCTTTTTTTCATCAAAAAGGCCCATATCAATACCAGTTGCAATCCGCTCAAAGTCTACTGCAGAATCATTGAGCTGTTTGTCGAGCTTTGAAAGCTCGGAATTTAATAATTCCTTTTCCGCATCAGAACTGCTTTTTTTCAGGAGTTGATTCTTTTCCGTGATTCTCTGGTTCAGGTTTTTTTTCAATCCAATGATGGATTGGAGCATTTTTAAAGATGCGTCAGCTTTGTCCACCTGTTCTTCTATTTGTTCTTGATTTAAAGGCTGGGTATCATTTGTGGTATTGTCTGCCGGGAGGGAAGTAAAACAAAAAAGAATTAATAAAATAATAATAATAAAATTAAGTCTATGCATCATGAAAGAAATCTCCCAATTAAAATATTTGTCTTCTGTGATCAGAATTATTTTTATAGGGTCAGCAGATAGATACAGGCGCCCTCAGCAGAATATTTATTTTCCCAACCTTATAACCCTTATCAGTATAACCCTTATCGGTTTTGACCTGCATATTCAAGTCAAATCTATCAGGTGGGGTAAACACTTAAATCATCAATATTATTTATTTTGCCGATATCTTAAATTTAAAAAATATATAAAAATAATATTTTAAATTTGAAATAATGATTCAGGTTTAAATATTTTTCTTTATCTTTTAAATCATGTTCTGATTGTCAGGTTCTTGACACTATATATTTTTGATTATAAAAATACTTTGTAATTGTTCAGCCCGTTAAAAAAAATGTCCCCAAAGCCCTGTCTAATGGATATTTGCAGGAGGTTAAGCGAATAGTCTCGAAACAAATATCCATCAGACAGGGCGGGTTCAAGCGTAAGAGCTGAATAATCACAGTACTTTAAAGATTCTAATTGATATATAAACATCTGATATATAAAAAATTTAGAGAGTAGTGAAAATTGATTAAAGATATTGGTGAAATAAGTAAAATTTGTGAGCTTTACGGAATTCAAAATATAGTAAATGCTAAATTATTAACCACGGGGTTTGCAAATAGAAATTATAAAATAACAACAGAAGAAGGTAATTTTTTTTATCGTGTCTGTACCCAGCAAAAAGATGTAAAAAACATTATTTATGAAACCAATATTCTTTTAGAGCTGCAAAAGATCAATTTCCCCACAGCTTACCTTATTCCTAAAAAAGAAGGTGGATTTATTTCTAATTCAAAAGAAGGTAAGGTTTTAATATATGAATTTAAAGAAGGCTCAAACCCTGAACTTAATCATCAAACCACAGGGGAAATCGCAAAATACTTAGCTGAACTTAACAGTTTTAAAGGTTTTGTGGAATATCCGCGTAAAAATATTATTCATATTGATTATTGTTTTGAATTAATTGAGCTGTTTAAAATCGCACCTTTCCAATATCCTGAAATTTATGAATATTTTGAAGAGCAGACTCAATATTTACTAAAGCCTGTTTCCAAAATCCTTCCCAGAGGTTTAATCCATGGTGATGTTTTCCCAGATAATACTATTTTTCAAAATGGTATCTTATCTGCTCTCATTGATTTTGAAGAGGCCTGTGTGGATAACCTTTTAATGGAAATTGGAATGTGTATTAACGGGTTTTGTTTCATAAATAATACGCTTGATCTTTCATTGATGGAGACTTTTCTTTATAAATATAATCAGATCAGGCAAATTACCAAAAAAGAATGGGAGCTTCTTTATGATTATATTCAATGGGCGGCCCATGGAATGTTATCATGGCATTTGCGTCATTTTTTGATTTATAAACAAAATCCCAAACAACTTTCCAGGGTGAATGAATTAATGGAAAGAGTTAAAAAATTACGGCAGAATTCATTGCCGAAAATTAATAGGCCAGGCAAATGAAAAACTATCCATACAATGTACAGGGATTAGATTTACATGATGTGTGTGCACAATTCGGGACCCCGCTTTATGTTTATGATGCCGGTGTGATCAAACAGCAGTTTAAAAATTTCACTAAGGCTTTTTCTGGAATTGATCATGAAATTATGTTTGCGGTAAAATCGTGTACCAACATGAGTATCATGAAATATATGCTGACCCTGGGTGCTGGAATTGATACAGTATCCATCCCTGAGATTAAAATGGGCTTGAAACTAGGATTCAAACCGGAAAAAATCGTTTTCACACCCAATGTTGTGGAATTTTGTGAGATCAGGGATGCAGTTGGATTTGGTGTGGCAATTAATATTGAAAACCTTCAGAACCTTGAGGCATTTGGAAGAAAATTTCAAAACACATATCCTGTCTGTATCCGGCTGAACCCAAATATGATTTCAGAAATAGAAACTAGAACAACTGATTTAAGTTCTCTTAACTTTGCATCAGTCAATAAGGAACATTATGATGATGTTAGTAAGGAACAAGTTGAAGCATGGCATAATCAATCAAAATTCGGCATTTCTCTGACTCAGTTTGACAAAGTTTTAAAGCTTGTAGAAAAATATAATATAAAAATTAATGGTGTCCATGTACATTCAAGCCACGTTATTTTAAATGAAGAGGTATTTAAAAAAGGGGTTAAGACGGTTTTTAAGATTGCTAAACTGTTTAATCACCTTGAATATGTTGATTTTGGCGGCGGAATTATGGTTAAGCATCATCCAGATGATAAAGTGGTTGAGCTTGATAAAATTGGGAAAATATTAAAAAAAGAATATGATAAGTTCTGTGTTTCAATTGGGAAAAAAATAAAAATATGGTTTGAGCCTGGAAGATACCTTTTGAGTGAATCAGGAATTTTGCTTGCCAAAGCAGTGGTTTTAAAAACAAATGGTTTCATTAATTTTGTCGGCACAAATACAGGATTTAATCATCTTCTGCGCCCCATGATGTATGATGCTTATCATCAGATAATAAACATTACAAATCCTGATGGAGAATTAGAAAAATATAATATTGTTGGAAATTTATGCGAAATTGACAATATTGGGGTACATCGTACATTAAACAAAGTCAGACAAGATGACATAATCATGATTAAAAATGCAGGAGCCTATGGATTTAGTATGTCATCAAATTATAATACAAGACCAAAGCCTGCCGAAGTGTTAATTATTAATGGCAAACCAAGGCTTATACGAAAGCGTGAAAATTTTGATGATCTCATTCGTAATCAAATTGAGCTTGATTTTTAGAAACTTATAGTAGATGTTCAAAAATTATTTCAGGCAATTGATTATAACGGTCATGGTTGTTTCTTTGGGTCGGTGATAAATAAAAAAGGTGAGAGAGAAAAAGCGATATGCAAAAAAGGTTATTGGGTAATAATCACTACCCGATGAAGCCATCCAGGATCTCAACAACATCCATAGATATGTTCACTGGGAACGCCATAACTCACATAATTTGCGCTTTATAGACCGGTCTCATTGACACATTTTTTCTTAACCTTGAAGGGACTGTCGGTTAATAAAATCAGGTCACTCATCAGGAAAGGCTTCCACTTCAAGGGTTTCGAAAGATTTTTGAATATTGACTTTATCTGTCCTATATATTTATAGGACAGGTCCCTATCCGCCTTGGAAACCATGGACCCCTGTTCCCTGCTTCGCCCTATGGAATCAAGCTTTGACAGCAATTTTTCCATCCTTTCAATGGGTGTTTTACCTACCGTCAAATACCAGGGGTCTTTTTCCATTTTTTCCTCAATGTTTTTTGTTTTCATTGAGGTGTATCATAATAAAGAATCATAGGTTGGTGAAGTAGTTATGCATACATTAATTTCCCTTTTGGTTTCGGGATTGTACGACCTAAATTTTTAGCAGTTTCGATCCATTCGTTTATAATAGTTTCTGCGTTTGATACAGCTTCTTGATAACTATGGCCATCTGCCATGCATCCAGGGAGCTCGGGAACTTCGGCAATAAATAATTGATCCTCCTCGCTCCAATGAATGATCATTTCATATTTATTCATCATTTACCCCCATATTTAATTTATATTTCAATATTATATTTCGAACTTGTTTTACTTGGTATGCTTTAGATTTTGAACCCAAGGGCTGTATGTTTAAAATTTCATCAATACCATCTTTTGAAAAAATATGATGATCTCCCCGTATTCGTTCTTTGAATCCGAATGTTGTCAACAAATTGCACAATCCGTTAAATGGAATATTTGAATCCGAAAGTGCACTAATAATTTGGGTTAATAGTTTGTCATATGTCCCCATGATTGTCCCTGTATAAAATTTCTTCTTTTTAAAAAATACAACAAAATCTACAGCAAAACAATTTTTATTACGTTTTTATTAAACAGATTTATCACATATGGCATTGATATGCAAAATTTCTTCATTAGAAAGCAAAAAAGGTTTTCAAGCTAAAAGCTTAAAAACCCTTGTCATTAAGTGGCTGGGTGATAAGGATTCGAACCTTAATTGACGGAGTCAGAGTCCGTAGTCCTGCCGTTGGACGATCACCCAGCAAAATAATGAGTGAGTTTTATACCCCAAGCCAGTTTCTTAGTCAAGAAATATCTTGGTTCAAAGTTTGTTAAAACCCGGTGAAATATGTTAGATTAATTATCAGTTGTTCCGTGTTTTCCATAATATTATATATGGGAGGAAAGAATGGATTGAAAAAAAATCTTAAGGATATTGAAAAACAATTAACCAGGCTCTCTTGTTTTGCAGTTGCGTTTTCAGGTGGTGTTGACAGTTCGTTTCTCCTGGCCGTGGCAAAAAAAGTTAATCCTGAAAAATTGCTTGCAATAACTGTGTCATCACAGTTTGTGCCGGAAAGGGAAATCGATTTTGCTAAGAAAATCGCCCGGTCAATAGGGGTTGAGCATATTTGTCTTGATATGGATATTCTTGAAAAAAAAGATGTGGTTCTCAATACTAAAGAGCGGTGTTATTTTTGTAAAAAGCAAATATTTTCATTGATAAAAAAGGCTGCTGAAAGTTCAGGAATTAAAACTCTGGTTCATGGAGTGAATCTGGATGATTTAAGTGATTTTCGACCTGGCTTAAAGGCATCAGAAGAACTTGGTGTCCTTTCTCCTTTGGCAGATGCAGGTTTTACCAAATCAGATATCAGACGGCTTTCAAAGCAATTGGGACTTGAAAACTGGGATAAACCTTCTCAATCCTGTCTTGCAACCAGGATTCCATATAATGAAAAAATCAAGGCTGGTACTCTTGTTATGGTTGACAGGGCAGAAGCTTTTTTACAGAACCTGGGATTTGATCAGGTAAGGGTCAGATGTCATGGGAAAACTGCCCGGATTGAATTTGAACCGGATTTAGTTGAAACCATTAACAAAGATATCCGACAAAAAATTTCAACAGCTTTTGTAAAATTTGGATTTGAGCATACCAGCATTGATATAGATGGTTATAAAACAGGGAAGATGAATAATTAAACATGGAAATAACAAACCCGCATTCTAAAAAGTAAATTTTTAGAATGCGGGTTTGGTTTTAAATATAGTGTGGATTATCTTTTCTGAATTTCAAGATCATTGAAAAAATATCCTATTTCAAAGGCAGCAGTTTCAGGCGCATCAGAGCCATGAACAACATTTTGTTCTATGTTTGTTGCATAATCTTTTCTAATGGTTCCTTGTTCTGCCTCTTCAAAGTTAGTGGCACCCATGAGTTTTCTGTTTTTTGCAATCACATCTTCTCCTTCAAGAGCCATAACAACAATAGGGCCTGAAGTCATAAAATCTGTAAGACTGTTAAAAAACGGGCGTTCTTTATGAACAGCATAAAAGCCCTGTGCCTGGATTTTTGTCAGGTGGATCATTTTCATTGCAGCTATTTTAATACCATCGGTTTCAAAGCGTTTGATTACTTCACCAATCACGTTTTTTGCAACTCCGTCAGGTTTGATTATTGATAATGTTCTTTCCACAATATAGTCCTTTCAAAATATAATTAAAAATTGTCTTGAAACTACCATAAAGACGTATTATAGTCAATAATTATACTAATGGATTTATTCAGGTTGATTTAAACAAACCCACTACCTATATCGCAATATTTCAAATATAATGAAAATTTTAAGGATTGCAGTTACAGGATCAGCAGGCTCTGGAAAGAGCATTGTATGTGAGCGGTTTAAAGCAATTGGCCTTGTTACACTGGATTGTGATATCATTGCAAGGCAGGTTGTTGAACCGGGAATGCCCGGGTTTAAAAAAATTGTAGAAGTGTTTGGACAAAAAATGGTCCAAAAAGATGGAACCCTGGACAGGGCCGGGTTGCGAAATGTAATTGTGGAAGATGCCATACTGCGAAAAAAAATGGAGGATATTTTACACCCTCAAATTGCAGTGGAGATGGTTTCCCAGATAGAAAACGCAGTTTATAAGAAGGAAAAGGCTGTGGCGGTTGAAGTGCCGCTGCTTTTTGAACTTGGTATGGAAAAACAATTTGATGTAACAATTGTTGTTGCAGCTCAGGATATGGATCTTGTCAAAAGAATTTCAAAGCGGGATAAGGTGTCAAAAGAAAATGCTCAAAAAGTGCTGGACCTGCAAATGGCCCAGAAAGACAAAATAGCCATGGCAGACCATGTTGTCATAAACACAGGAACTATGGCGGAACTCTTTGAATCTGTTGATAATCTCTTTGGAAAAATTAAAAAAGAATTCTTGACAAATTAAGTGTTTTGCCTTATTAATTTGACTGTTAGAAAATAAACCTCAGCCAGTACGTCTGTTTTTCATATGATTATTGGCTTTCAGACTCCAGAAGGATGCACTTCAAAAATAAACCTTAGCCTGTAAAAGAAAATAAACAAAAATTTGGGAGAATGAATGAACCTTGTAGAATTGAATCAGATGAAGATTAGTGAGTTGACCAAGCTTGCTAAGGAATATAAAATTAAAGGAATCAGCGGGCTTAAAAAGCAGGATTTAATCTTTGCTTTGCTGCAGACAAACATTGAAGACAGTGGCCAGATTTATGGTGAAGGCACATTGGAAATCCTCCCGGATGGTTTTGGTTTTTTAAGAGCTCCCGGGTATAATTATCTTCCCGGTCCTGATGATATTTATGTTTCTCCCTCACAAATCAGAAGGTTTAATTTGAGGACAGGAGATACAATCTCAGGCCAGGTTCGACAGCCCAAAGATTCTGAACGATATTTTGCATTGCTTAAAGTTGAAGCAGTTAATTTTCAGAACCCTGAACTTGCTGCTGAAACAATTCTTTTTGATAATCTTTTGCCCCTTTATCCTGAAAGGAAAATGAATCTTGAGGCTGAATCAGACAACTATGCCATGCGTGTAATAGATTTGATGTCACCCATAGGTTTTGGTCAGCGCGGTTTGATCGTGTCCCCGCCAAAAGCAGGTAAAACCATGCTTCTTCAGAATATAGCCAATAGCATGGTTAAGGCGCATAAGGATATCATTCCAATGATTGTCCTGATTGATGAACGGCCCGAAGAAGTGACTGATATGGCAAGATCAGTAGACGCTGAAGTGGTCAGCTCAACCTTTGATGAACCGGCTGAAAGACATGTTCAGGTGGCAGAGATGGTCATTGAAAAAGCCAAAAGAATTGTAGAGCAGGGTCACGATGTAGTGATTTTGCTTGACAGCATTACAAGGCTTGCAAGAGCATATAATTCTGTTATGCCGCCTTCCGGTAAGATTTTGTCCGGTGGTGTTGATTCAAACGCTCTTGACAGACCCAAGAGATTTTTCGGCGCAGCAAGAAATATTGAGGAAGGAGGAAGCCTTACTATTATTGCTACGGCTTTAGTTGATACTGGGAGCCGAATGGATGAAGTTATATTTGAAGAATTTAAGGGTACTGGAAATATGGAATTGGTGCTGGATCGAAAACTGGCAGATAAAAGAATTTTTCCTGCCATTGACATGAACAGATCCGGGACTAGGAAAGAGGAACTGCTGCTTGATCCAATGGTTTTGAACCGTGTGTGGATCTTAAGAAAACTGCTGTCAAGCTTAAATCCTGTGGACAGTATGCAGTTTTTACTTGAAAAAATGCAAGGAACAAAGGATAATAAAGAGTTTCTTGAATTGATGAATTCATAAAATTATAAAATTAAATGATAGCCTGAAACAAGGCTTGGTAAGGAGTTTTAAGACAAATGAGAAAAGATATACATCCAAAATACACAGAATCTACAGCTTCCTGTGCCTGCGGTGCAACATTTGAAGTCGGATCCACAAGAGAAAATATCAAGGTGGAAATTTGTTCCAAGTGCCATCCCTTTTTTACCGGGAAACAAAAGCTTGTTGACTCTGCCGGTAGAATTGACCGTTTTAAAAAGAAATATGCAGGGTTTGACGTATCCAAACTTGTTTAGTGTCCGGACAAAAAAAATAAGCGTGGATTTATCGAGCACTATTTAACACTTTCTATAATTTGTAATATAAAAGGGGTCTTAACTAAAGAACCCCTTTTGAGTTTTTAAATTATGATAGAAAAATTAAAAGGCATAGAAGAAAGATATATTAAGCTTGAGCAGCTATTGAGTGATCCTGCCGTTCTATCCGATCAAAAAAAATACCAGGCGTATTTGATTGAACATGGGGAGCTCAATAAAATTGTTCCAAAATTCAGGGAATATGAAGGAATTCTGGAGGAGTTAAAAGAGGCAAAAGAGCTTTTAAAAGATGATGATCCTGAAATACGGGCAATGGCCAAGGAAGAGATACCTGATCTTGAGGCAAAAGCAGAAGAGTATAAGTCTAAACTCAATGTTCTTTTGATGCCCAAAGACCCCCGGGATGATAAAAATGTCCTCATTGAAATCCGGGCGGGAACGGGTGGAGAAGAAGCAGGAATCTTTGCCGGAGACTTGTTCAGAATGTATTCAAGGTATACTGAATCCAAAAACTGGACCATGGAGATTATTGAGAAAAATGTTTCCAGTTCAGGCGGGTTCAAAGAAATCGTTACCCTGGTGAAAGGGAAGGGCGCATTCAGTAGTTTTAAATATGAAAGCGGGACCCATCGCGTTCAGCGGGTACCTGAAACAGAAACCCAGGGGCGGGTCCATACCTCTGCTGTCACTGTGGCTGTTCTTCCAGAAGCGGAAGATGTTGATATTGATATCAATCCTGCTGATTTGAAAATTGATGTGTTCAGGTCTTCAGGGCCGGGAGGACAATCAGTTAATACAACCGATTCTGCCGTCAGGATTACCCATATTCCAACCGGTGTTACAGCTACCTGCCAGGATGAGAAATCCCAGCATAAAAACAAAGCCAAAGCCATGGGGGTTCTTAAGTCCCGTATCCTTGATGCCATGGTAAGAGAAGAGGATGCAAAAAGAGCTGCAGATAGAAAGGGCCAAGTTGGTACAGGGGATAGAAGCGGAAGAATCAGGACATATAATTTTCCCCAGGGGCGAATGACGGATCATCGAATCGGCCTCACCCTTTATCGGCTGGATAATATCATGGAAGGCCATATCCAGGAAATAATTGACGAGCTTAAAACCTACAATCAGGCTCAGGCATTAAAAGAAATTGCCTAAAAAAATTGAATGACTGGACAATCATTAAGATTCTTTCATGGACAGAATCCTATTTAAAAAAACATTCCATTGACAGTCCCAGGTTGACTGCTGAAACGCTGCTTGCCTATTGCCTGGGCGCAAAGCGGCTTGATCTTTATCTTCAGCACGATCGTCCGCTACAGAAAAATGAATTATCCGATTTTAAGGCCTTAATTAAAAGAAGAATACAAAATGAGCCCGTGGCCTATATCATAGGGAAGAAGGGATTTTTTGAATCTGACTTTGATGTGGCTAAAGGGGTTTTAATCCCCCGGCCTGATACGGAAACCCTTGTTGAACAGGCATTAAAAATATTAAATATTGGAAAGGGCAATCCTGGACCCAGGATGGTTCTTGAATTGGGAACCGGTTCCGGAGCAATTATTGTTTCTCTGGCAAAGGCGATTCCCAACTATCTGTATTTTGCAGTGGATATATCTGTTGCAGCACTTGCAATTGCAAAAAAAAATGCTGAAAAAATAGCCAAAAATCAAATAAGATTTTTTGCCGGCTCCTGGTTTTCATCGTTAAGAGAAAATTCAAAATTTGATTTGATCGTTTCAAATCCACCCTATATCCCCACGACGGATATTCAAGACCTGCAGCCTGAAATAAAAAAATTTGAGCCTATACTTGCCCTTGACGGGGGTAAAGAAGGAAGTGATAGTTTTAGATCAATTTTAAAAAACGCCTATAATTATCTTGTCCCTGGTGGAAGTATTTTACTTGAGATAGGGTTTGATCAGAGCGAAATGGTGCAAAGTATTTCAGAACAGTACACAGAATATAGAAGTGTTGATTTTATAAAGGATCTGGCAGGGCATAGCAGGGTGGCTTTAATAAAAAAAATCGATTGATTTAAAGAAATATTTTTGATATATAAATTAGGATTTTTGTTGGATAAAAAACTCACATTCAGGGACTTGAAGATCAGGTGCTTTGTTGAAAAGTCGAATTTTAAGGATGATCTGAATGGTGGAAAAACCATTAATTAATTTGGAGAACAAATGGCTTACATTACAATCAGAGAACTTTTGGAAGCAGGTGTCCATTTCGGACATCAGACCAAACGCTGGAACCCAAAGATGAAAAAGTATATCTTTGGTGCAAGAAACGGAATTTATATCATTGACCTGCAACAGACGGTTAAATTGTTCAAAACGGCCCATGATTTTATAAAAACCGTGGCAGCCAATGGCCAGGACGTCCTTTTTGTCGGGACAAAAAAACAGGCATCTGAGTCAATCTATGAAGAGGCAAACCGAGCAGAAGAATTTTATGTTCAAAATCGTTGGCTTGGCGGCATGCTGACAAATTTCCAGACCATTAAGAATAATATTACCCGGTTTCATTTTTTGAATTCAATTGAAAATGACGGAACCCTTGAAAATTATCCCAAAAAAGAGCAGGCAAAGATGCTCAAAGAAAAGGCCAAGCTGGAGTTTGCCATTGGCGGTATCAGTCATATGAAAAGACTGCCCGGTGCAATTTTTGTTATTGATCCCAAAAATGAATCCATTGCGGTAAAAGAGGGTAAAAGATTAGGAATACCAATTATTGCCGTTGTTGATACAAATTGTGATCCTGATGATATTGATTATGTTATTCCCGGTAATGATGATGCCATAAGAGCCATTCGTTTGTTCGCTTCCCGTATGGCAGATGCCTGTATTGAAGGAAAAGCGCTTCATCAAGAAAAACAGAGTGCTGAATCTGATAAAAGTGATACTGAAGTGGCAAAAGAACTTTCCGATGATAAAGTGTCGATCGAGGTTGTTTCCGATGGAACGGATGGCCCTGTCGTTGAAAAAATAAAAAGAAGAACAACTCCAGTTGCAGATACAGAAGAAACGACTGAGAAAGGTAAGGAGTAAAGAAAATGGTGGAAATTTCCGCAGCAATGGTAAAGGAGCTTCGTGGAGCAACGGGCTCAGGAATTATGGACTGTAAAAGGGTCCTTGCTGAAACTAAAGGCGATATGGACACGGCAATTGATTTATTGAGAAAAAAAGGCTTGGCAAAAGCAGCTAAAAGAGCGGGTCGTTCAACTTCTGAAGGTGTGATTTATTCTTATATTCATACCGGAGCCAGACTGGGTGTGCTTGTTGAAATTAACTGTGAATCTGATTTTGTTGCCAAAACAGAAAATTTTCAGCAGTTTGCAAAAAATATTGCCATGCATATTGCCGCATCAAATCCCATGGGCCTGAATCCTGAAGATGTTGACTCTGCAGTTATTGAAAAGGAAAAAGAGATTTTTCGGGCACAAATGCTTGAAGAAGGAAAACCAGAGAATATTATTGACAAAATTGTTGAAGGTAAAGTGGAGAAATTTTACAAAGAAGTCTGCCTTATGAGTCAGCAGTATGTGAAAGATCCCCAGCAAACCATTACAGAATTATTAAAAGAAACCATTAGTCATATTGGTGAAAATATCCAGATAAAGAGATTTGTACGTTTCCAGATAGGAGAATAGAATCTTGAGCAAAATGCCTGAGTTTGAACGTGTTTTAATTAAACTGAGCGGAGAAGCCCTGATGGGAAATCAGGGCTTTGGCATTACACCTGAAATGATTCAATATGTCGCAGCAGAAGTTGAAAAGGTTTATCGCCTCAAAGTACAGGTATCTATTGTTGTAGGCGGTGGAAATATTTTCAGGGGTATTGCCGGAAGTTCAGCTGGTATGGACAGAACTTCTGCCGATAATATGGGAATGCTGGCCACTGTTATAAACAGCCTGGCTATTTGTGACGCTCTTGAAAAGTGTGATGTTCCAACACGGGTGCAGTCTGCCATTCGTATGGATAAGATTGCAGAACCGTTTATCCGGAGAAAAGCCATTCGACATCTTGAAAAGGGTCGTGTGGTTATTTTTGCAGCAGGTACTGGAAATCCTTATTTTACGACAGATACGGCTGCTGTCTTAAGAGCCCATGAAACAAGAGCCCAGATTCTTCTTAAAGCCACACAGGTTGATGGGGTTTATGACAAAGATCCAATAGTTCATGAAGATGCTGTTATGTTTGATGAATTATCTTATATGAGGGTCATTGAAAAACAGCTCCACGTAATGGATATGACAGCTATTTCACTTGCAATGGAGCATGATTTACCATTGCAGGTTTTTGATCTTCACAAGGAGGATAATATTTATAAGGCTGTATTGGGCAAGGATATAGGTACTCGAATCTATAACAAATAGTTGATCATTATTGAGGATGGGTTGCTATGATAAATGAAGTGCTCCAAGAAACCAGAGAGAGAATGGGTAAATCTGAAAAAGCTTTTGAAAAAGAACTATCAAAAGTAAGAACCGGCAGAGCATCCCAGGCGATTCTTGACGGGGTTAATGTCGATTATTATGGAACACAGACGCCTTTGCCTCAAATGGCAACCATATCCATTCCGGAAAGCAGGCTTATTACGGTGAAACCATGGGATGTCAGTGTAATTAACCAGGTCGAAAAGGCGATATTAAAAGCCAATCTTGGTTTGACACCTTCCAATGATGGAAAATTGATCAGAATATCGATACCGCCTTTAACGGAAGAAAGAAGAAAAGAGATAGCAAAAAGTGCTTCTAAAATCTGTGAAGATTATAAAGTTGCCATCAGAAATATTCGGAGAGATTCCAATGAAATGTTAAAAGATCTTCAAAAGGAAGGGGATATTTCAGAGGATGACAGCTTTAAGGCTCAAAAAAATGTTCAGGAAGCCACTGATGCTCATATTAAATCGTTAGACGAAATCTTTGCAAAAAAAGAAAAGGAAATTCTTGAAGTCTAACTCAACACAAGATGTGACTCTTAATCCTGAAAAACTTCCATTCCATCTGGCCATTATCATGGATGGCAACGGCAGATGGGCTAAAAAAAGATTAATGAATCGCGTAAAGGGGCATGAACAGGGCTCACAAACAGTTCGATCCATAGTAACAGCTGCAAGAGAGCTTGGGATAGGTGTACTCACCTTATACGCATTTTCAACTGAAAACTGGGCAAGACCTAAACTCGAAGTAAAAGCGTTAATGATGCTTTTGAAAAAATTCATTATATCTGAAAGAGAAAAATTATCAAAAAATCATATTCGTCTCAATATCATAGGTCAAAAGCACAGGCTCCCCCCAGATGTTCAAAAAGAAATTGACATAACAATGGCGTTGACAAAAAACAACGATAAAATGGTTTTAAATCTGGCATTGAGTTATGGTTCAAGAGAAGAGATCACGAATGCGGTTAAACAGATTGTCCAAAAAATAGAATCAAAAGATTTGAATCCAGAGGATATTTCCCAGGATCTTATTTCAAATCACCTTTACACAAAAGCCATACCTGATCCGGACTTGATTATCCGCACAAGCGGGGAGTACAGGTTAAGTAACTTTTTATTGTGGCAGGCTGCATATTCTGAAATTTATATTACTGATACCTTGTGGCCGGATTTTTCTAAAGATGAATTCATTGAAATTTTAAACAATTTTCAGAATAGGGACCGAAGGTTCGGTAAAGTATCATGCAGCATATCAAAAGATGGATAACCGCACTCATACTTATACCCATGCTTTTATGGGTCCTCATTAAGGGTAATCTATTATTATTTGCCGTATTGGTTTCCCTCGTTGCTCTATTTGCCATTCGAGAATACTTGAGAATTATTTTTGAAAATGATGGAAAATCCATTTCCAATACAATAAAGATTATCTCCTACACGGTTTCAATGACGCTTATCATAAGTGCCTGCCTGGGATCATTGGAAATTTTGTTTTTGATTTTTGCAATGAACCTTATGGCCTTGTCCATTTTTGTGCTCTCCAGGTTTGCTGATAATCATGGTATATTTGATATTATTTCCAAGCAGGTTTTAGGTGTTGTTTATATTCCGGTTTCGCTATCCCTTTTAATTTTTATTAAAGAATTTGACGGGGGAACTTTTTGGATTATCTGGCTGTTAATTGTCACCTTTGCCAATGATACTGGCGCATTTTACAGTGGAACTTTTTTGGGGAAAAATGCGCTTGCCCCCAATATCAGCCCCAACAAAACCATTGAAGGATCTTTAGGGGGCATGGCAGCCTCAATAATTACCGGATTCATTTTTTGTCAGTGTTTTTTCAATGATCTGTCCTTATCCTTTCTTACCATTCCAGCCTCTTTTTTGTTATCCATTGCAGGACAAATTGGTGATTTGTTTGAATCTGCAATGAAACGGGCATCAAAAATTAAAGATTCAGGCCGGATTCTTCCAGGGCATGGCGGAATACTCGATAGAATAGACGGGTTGCTTTTTGCAATTCCTGTTTTGTATGTCTATCTGGTGTTTGTTTTATGAAACATTTGTCAATATTAGGGTCAACCGGCTCCATCGGTACCAGTGCTTTGGAAATTGTGAGGATGTATCCTGACCGCTTCAAGGTAAAGGCTTTAACCGCCGCTAATAATATAGATTGTTTAGTCGGGCAGATTGACGAATTTAAACCTGAACTGGTTGCAGTGCTGGATGAGACAAAGGCTTTGAAACTTTTAAAGGTTTTAAAGGGGTCTTGCAGGCCCCAAATCCTTTTTGGGGAGGCTGGATATTGTGAGGCCGCCTCTTACGGGTCGTCAGATTTGGTTCTTTTGGCCATGGTTGGTGCAGTGGGGCTTAAACCGGCCCTTTGTGCCATTGAATCAAAAAAACAGATAGCCCTTGCCAACAAGGAAACCCTGGTCATGGCCGGTGAGATAGTTATGGCCAAAGCTCTGGAAAATAATATTTCAATTCTGCCTGTGGACAGTGAGCACAGTGCTATTTTTCAATGCCTCAAGGGAAATCGGAAAAAAGAGTTGGAAATAATATTTCTGACAGCCTCAGGGGGACCTTTTAGAGAATTACCCTTTGATTCATTTAAGGATATATCATTAAAAGATGCCCTTCGGCACCCCACCTGGAAAATGGGGAATAAAATTACAATTGATTCAGCTACCTTGATGAATAAAGGTCTTGAGATTATTGAAGCAGTTCATCTGTTTGAGGTTAATCCTGAAAAAATTCAGGTGCTTGTCCATCCCCAGAGTATTGTTCATTCAATGGTTGGGTATAAAGATGGAAGCATCATGGCACAAATGGGACAGCCTGATATGAAGGCAGCGATTGCCTACGCCATGTCAGAGCCTGAACGGCTGGACCTGCAGATGGATTTCCCAGATTTTACAACCATAGGTTCGCTTGCATTTGAAAAACCGGATACCCAAAAGTTTCCGTCTCTCTTATTTGCATTTGAGGCCTGCAAACAAAAAGGGACTCTTCCAGCTGTCATGAATGCAGCAAATGAGGTGGCGGTTTGTGCCTTTCTTGAAAAGCGTATAGGTTTTTTAGATATTTTCAGACTTATTTCAAGCACAATGGAACATCATACACGGATTGACAATCCAGATCTTTCAGGTATTATTGAAGCGGATTGTTGGGCACGTGAAAAAGCACAATCTCTGATATAAAGGTGAGATCTTATGGGGCATTCTGCTATAGCATTTATTATTGTTATCGGCATTCTAGTTTTTATCCATGAATTTGGACATTTTATTGCGGCAAGACTTTGTGGAGTCGGAGTTGAAGTGTTCTCCCTTGGTTTTGGACCGAAAATTTTAAAAAAAAGAATCGGGCGAACCCAGTATTGTCTGGCAGCCATACCCCTTGGCGGATATGTGAAAATGGTGGGAGAAGAACCTGGAGCATCCATTGACCCTGATGATGAAAATGCTTCTTTTACCCATAAGTCATTATGGCAAAAAACTATCATAGTTGCTGCTGGTCCTTTTTTTAATTTTCTCCTGGCGATTTTCATTTTTTATGTTCTTTACCAGTTTTCAGGAATTTACCTTGCTAAACCGATTGTGGGTAAAGTCATTGAAGATTCTCCAGCCCTGTCGGCCGGAATCATGCCAGGGGATGTGATCAAAGAGATAAATAAGACCAAAATTGAATCCTTTGAAGATATTTCCCGGATTATTAGTGCAGGCAAGGGGGAACAATTGAACATTATTGTAGATCGTGATGGACGATTTAAAACTCTTATTCTTTCCCCGGTTCTAAAACCTGACAAAAATGTGTTTGGTGAAGAAATTGAAAAATATGTTATAGGTATCGCTGGAGCCGGTGAGTCTTTTCATAAAAGCCTTAGCCCTTTTGCAGCTCTTTTGCGGTCCTTTAAGGATACTTATGGTCTGATAAAGCTAACGCTTCTTTCCGTTGGAAAAATGATCAGCGGGAGTGTGTCTGCAGACAACCTGGGAGGCCCGTTGATGATTGCCCAAATGGCGGGTGAACAGGCAAAAGCAGGTATTATGAATTTTGCCTGGTTTATTGCATTGCTTTCAGTAAATCTTGGTATCATAAATCTTTTTCCGATTCCAGTGCTGGATGGCGGTCATCTGCTGTTTTTTGGGATTGAAGCGGCTACAGGAAAAGAGGTCAGTAACAAATTGCGTGAGAAATTGGTTCAATTTGGTGCAGCTGTTCTTGTAGCTTTAATGGTTTTTGTTTTTTATAATGACATTGTAAGAATGTTCAATGGTGGATAATATGATTTCCTGTATTGAGATTGCTCTTAAAAAAGAGTTGAGGGATGCTGAAGCATCTTCTCTGATTAAAAAGGCGGATTCTTATTTTGGAATTAACATTCAGGAGGCACGATGTATTAATATCGTGACCATTGAGTCAGATCTGGATCTACATCAACTTGAGCTTGTAAAAGATGAAATTTTCACCAATCCTGTGACCCAGTTTTCAAGCTTAAAACCACTGGATATAGGATTTAACTGGTGTATCTGGGTAGGATTCAGGCCAGGGGTAAAAGATAATCAAGGTGCAACTGCAATGGAAGCCATCCAAGATCATCTGGGGAAAATTTTTCGATCTGATGAGGGCATATATACCTCAAAACGATATTGTCTGAAAGGCGATACACTTATTTTTGAAGATGTGGAAAAGCTTGCCTCCGAGCTTTTATCAAACACCATCATTCAGCAATTCAAAATTTTTTCCATTAAAGAATGGGATAAGGATATTGGAGCTGACGTTAAACCTGCCAAGGTTATCCTTGATCATATTCCCTGTTTCGAAGTTGTCGGCATTGAATCTGATGAAAAACTTGCAAAAATTTCAGATGAGAGAAACCTGGCACTGAATCCAAGGGATATCCCTGTGATTCGTGAGTATTTTCTGGACCCAAAAGTAATGGAAACCAGAAAAGAAGTTGGTCTTTCAGAGCCCACTGATGTGGAGCTGGAATATATTTCCCAGGCCCGAAGCGACCATTGTAACCATAACACCTTCCAGGGAATTTTCAGGTATATGGATGCCTCAACCAAAGAGGTGTGCATTGAAACAAGCCTTTTTAAAACCTATATTCAGGAACCAACCTTAAAACTCAAAGACAAAAAAGACTGGGTGGTTTCTGTATTGTGGGATAATGCAGGGGTTGGCAGGTTTGATCATAAAAATAATTATGTAGTTACAGGTGAAACCCATAACTCTCCCTCCAATATGGAAGCTTATGGCGGAGCAATAACCGGTATCGTAGGCGTTTATCGTGATCCCATGGGAACAGGCCTTGGATCCAAATTGTTCATGGGAAGTTTCGGGTATTGTGTGGGAGATGTGAATTATAACGGCCCTTTAAAACCGCCGCTTCACCCAAGACGTCTTCTTGACGGTGTAATAGAGGGTGTAAAGGATGGCGGTAATAAAAGTGGTGTTCCCACCACCTTTGGCCAGACATTGTTCAATCCGGGATACATGGGCAAAAGCCTTGTATTTGTTACAGCGCTTGGAATTATGCCAAGTAAGGTCAAAGGAAAGCCAAGCCATGAAAAGAAAACATCCCCGGGCGAATTGATAATCATGAGTGGCGGCAGGGTCGGGAAAGATGGAATACATGGCGTTACCGCCTCATCTGAAAGTTATTCGGAAAATACACCGGCAGGCCATGTTCAGATAGGTGATCCTTACACCCAGAAGAAAATGCATGATTTCCTTTTGATTTGCCGTGACGAAGGTTTGATTCCATTTATTACGGATAATGGCGGTGGTGGTTTGTCCTCATCCATTGGTGAATCTGCCATGATCTCCAATGGGTGCGTGGTTTGGCTGGATAAAGTGCCCTTAAAATATGAAGGGCTTGATATGTGGGAAATCTGGATTTCAGAATCCCAGGAACGAATGACCATTGCAGTTAAGCCTGAAAATCTGGACAGGTATATGGAGCTTTCTGCAGAACATGAAGTTGAAAGCACAGTGATAGGGGAATATACGGATACAGGTAAGCTGCACATCAAATATAAGGATGAAACCTGTGCCTATGTAGATATGGATTTGCTTGACAAGGGGTTCCCTTCCTGGGAATTTGATGCCATATGGCTGCCGCCTGAAACAAGGGGCCTTACAGAACCGGTTATAAATTCCCCTTCTGATTTTAATACATTGATACTTAAAATGCTTGAGCGGCCGAATATCAGCTCAAAAGAATGGATTATCCGTCAATATGATCATGAGGTTCAGGGTGGTTCCGTTATAAAACCTCTGGTAGGTGTCAACCATAATATTCCATCGGATGCCAGTGTGACACGGCCGGTTCTCACATCTGAAAAAGGTCTTGCTTTTTCACAAAGCCTTTTGCCCTGGTATTCAAAAATCGATGCTTTTCATATGATGGCCTGCACCATTGACGAAGCAGTCAGACGTCTGATGGCCGTGGGGGGCAATTTCGATCATATTGGCGGGCTTGATAATTTTTGCTGGCCCAATATCCAGTTTGATTTCATAAAAAATCCAGATGGAAAGTTTAAGGCAGCCCAGCTCGTAAGGGCATGCCGGGCATTGAAAGAGACCTGCGAAAAATATGAAATCCCACTTTTGTCCGGAAAAGACAGCATGTACGTGGATGGTCATCTTGAAGGCGCGTTTGGCGAACGAATTAAAGTCTCAGCACTTGAAACTATTCAATTTTCAGCAACCTCTGTCATAGAAGATGTTTCAAAGTGTGTGTCCATGGACCCAAAGGTCGCAGGAGACCTTGTCTATGTTCTGGGAGAAACAGCCAATGAACTTGGGGCTTCTGAATTCTACGAGATTTTTCATCGAACAGGACTGAACGTCCCCCATGTTGACTGTGATAAATTTAAAGTCGTTTATAAAGCAGTACAAATAGCCATTGAAAAAGGACTTGTGGCATCCTGTCATGCGGTTGGAAGAGGAGGCCTCGGGGTTCATCTGTCTTACATGACCATGGCCGGCGGCCTGGGTCTTGAAGTCCATTTAAAAGGTCTTCCAATGAATGAAAGCCGCGGCAGTCTTTTAAGTGAAACCCTTTTGTTTTCTGAATCAGCCGGCAGATTTATTGTTACCATTCCCAAGGAAAACAGATCTGTCTTTGAAAAATTGTTTAAAGGCATGGCTGCAGGATGTGTAGGGATCGTAACCGATGTTCATGATCATTTAAAGATTTTTGGCCCGGACCGGGAATCTGTGGCAGACCTTTCAGCAACACAACTTTATCACGCATTTAATAAAACCTTTGGAGACATGATATGAAAAAGGTTAAAGCACTTGTATTAACCGGGTTTGGCTTAAATTGTGACAGTGAAACCGCACATGCATTTGAACTTGCAGGAGCCTGCGCCCAAAAAATACATATAAACAGACTGGTTTCAGGAAAAACAAAGCTGGAAGATTTTCATATCATCGCCTTTGGCGGAGGGTTTTCCTGGGGGGATGACCATGGGGCCGGTGTTATCCAGGCATTAAAGCTTAAGAACCATATTGGACACGATCTTCTGTCCTTTGTGGACAAAGGAAAACTAATCATTGGAATATGCAATGGATTTCAGGCCCTGGTTAATATAGGGCTATTGCCTGGACTGGACAAGGACTACACCAAAAGAAGCGTATCGGTGACTTTCAATGACTGTGGAAATTTCAGGGATCAATGGGTGCATCTGGCTGCCAATCGCAACAGCCCCTGTGTGTTCACAAAGGATATTAAGCTGGCGGATTATCCGGTTCGTCATGGAGAAGGAAAATTTATTGCCCAAAAAGAAGTGGTTGAAACACTTTTGGCAAATGATCAAGTGGTGTTTCAATATGCTGATGCGAAAGGTGTTCAAGCAAATGGCTCGTTTCCTTTAAACCCAAACGGATCTCTTTCAGATATCGCAGGTATTTGCGATCCCACAGGAAGAGTTTTCGGTTTGATGCCCCATCCTGAAGCCTACAACCATTTTACAAATCATCCGGATTGGACGCGTAATACCCAGCTTCTTAAAAGAGAAGGTAAGCCCCTTGATCAGGACATGACCATTGGTATCAAGCTGTTTAAAAATGGAGTTGATTATATTAAAAACTCTTTTTTTTAATATCCAGCGCCTTAAAATTAACAATTAGATTGAACGCAGGAGAACTTGTGCTGGGAACTATTGTAAATTGCCTGACTATTATTGCGGGCAGCCTTGTTGGAATCTTATTTAGAAACGGAATCCCTGAAAAATATAACCAGACGGTGATGCAGGCCATAGGACTTAGTGTTATTCTGATCGGGATGAAAAATGCCCTTGGATCTAATGATCTTGTGATCATTATTGTCAGCCTTGCCATGGGATCTCTTTTGGGAGAATTAATTGGTATTGAAAATTATCTTGAAAGGCTGGGAAATTTTCTTGAAGCCAAATTTTCAAAAAAATCCTCTGGTTTTTCAGCTGGATTTGTCACGGCCTCACTCATGTATTGCATTGGGTCCATGGCCATTGTGGGATCACTTGAAAGCGGTCTTACCGGTAACCATGACACCTTGTTTGCCAAGGCCACCCTTGACGGGATTGTGGGTATAATTTTAAGTTCATCCATGGGGATCGGAGTTTTGTTTGCATCTGTGCCTGTGTTATTATATCAAGGATCCATAACCCTTATGGCAGGGCTTTTAAAACCATTGCTGGTTCCTGCTGTCATCAGCCAGATGTCTGCGGTGGGAGGCCTTTTGATTGTGGCATTGGGCTTAAATATGATTCGGGAAAAAAAGCTTAAAGTAGGGAATATGCTCCCGGCTGTTTTTATTCCCCTGATTTATTTTATCATTCAAAATTAGACGGTCAGACTTGGTCATAAACGGGGTCAGGCTTTGCTTATTGTCGTTATTGAGTTCAATAACGACAATAAGTAAAGCCTGACTCCATATAAAAAGAGAAAATGGAATGAAAAATATATCACTCTATATTATTACAGTTATTGTCTGGGGATCAACCTGGCTTGCTATTAAATATCAATTGGGTTCAGTAGACCCGATGGTCTCAGTTATTTACCGGTTTGGACTTGCAGCAGCTCTGCTCATGTTTTTTTGCTATGTAAGGGGGATGAATCTTAAATTTTCTTTAAAAGATCATTTGTTTATGGCTCTTTTGGGAATTTTTCTGTTCTCTGTTAACTACTGGCTTGTATATATGGCAGAGTTATATCTCACAAGCGGTCTTGTAGCAGTTTTGTTTTCCTCGATTGTATTTATGAATATTGCCAATGGATCTATTTTTCTGGGCACTGCAGTTGAAAAGAACATGCTTGCCGGAGCAGCCATAGGTATTATTGGTATTATTATTATTTTTATGCCCGAAATAGAGGCTTTTGATTTAACTGATAAAGGAGTCTTTGGGATTATCATTGGATTTATAAGCGTTCTTCTGGCCTCATTCGGTAATATTACCTCGGCCAGAAATACAAAAAATAATATTCCGGTAATTCAGGCTAATGCATTTGGAATGGGATATGGAGCCGTCCTGCTGGCATTGATAGCTGTTTCTTCAGGCAAAGAGTTCTCTTTTGTAGTCTCCATTCCTTATATAAGTTCTCTATTTTATTTGTCTTTTTTTGGATCAATCATTGCCTTTGGAAGCTATTTGACACTTATTGGTTCAATAGGAGCGGACAAAGCTTCATATGCTATTATGGTGGTTCCTGTGGTGGCATTGATTCTTTCTTCATTTTTTGAAGGTTATTCCTGGAATATTTCAGCAGTTATAGGCTTGTCCCTGGTGGTTGGAGGAAATTTTCTGGCTTTGAATAAAAAAAAAATGTCTTCTGTCTAAGTCCGCAATTTATTGTCATTACAGGTTGCATATCGCAATTAATGTGTGCTAATTACTTTGGGTATGAAACAGTATTTAATAGATGGATTACGGCTGACGGATTATCAAAAATTAAAGGCTTATCTGGATAAATATTTGAAAGCCTCCCCCCTTGGTGGAATTTACTGGCTTGAACTGGAAAAAGAATTGTTAACGCCCATTCAAAAAGAGCATCAAGGGTGTCACCCCCATGTTTTTGCCTTGATGCTTGAAGAAGCTTACCTGTCCTGTGAATTCCTGGTAAGAATTAAAAAAAATATAAAATGCGATTGCATGGATTATGCAACAAAGGAACAGCGGAACTGGATTATTGATCAGGCTGATGCGATTTTTGAAAAACTTGGTATTAGAATTTAACATAAATTATTGGAACTCCAAATGCTTAAAATTATTCCACTGGGTGGTCTTGGCGAAATAGGTCTGAATATGATGGTGGTTGAATATGGCCAGGTCGTATTTATCATTGATGCCGGACTTATGTTTCCTGAAGAACACATGCTGGGTGTAGATATAGTGATTCCGGCCATGGATTATATCAGGGAAAACCGGGACAGGCTTCATGGCATTATAATTACCCATGCCCATGAGGATCATATCGGGGCTCTGCCTTACCTGTTAAAAGAATTCAGAATCCCTGTGTATGGTACTGCTTTTACACTGAAGATTGTAAGAAAAAAACTCATTGAGTTTGATCTCAATAAATATGTTGATTTAAACCTTGTGAATCCCGGGGAAACGATATCAATAGATCCCTTTGAAATAGAATTTATTCGTGTCAGCCACAGTACGATTGATGGTGTCGGCCTGGCCATAAAAACGCCTGAAGGTGTAGTTGTTCATACAGGTGACTTTAGAATCAGTCATAACGCAGACAAGATGAAGAACACGGATATCTCAAGCTTTGCAAGACTTGGTGAAAAAGGTGTTCTGGCCCTTATGTCGGATTCCACCAATGTTGAAGTAAAAGGATATACAGCCTCTGAGCAGGAAGTGGGTAAAAATCTTGAAAGACTGATTGTTGCAGCCAGTGGCAGGGTAATTGTCGCCCTGTTTGCATCAAATGTGTTCAGGATACAAACGGTGATTGATATTGCCGTCCTAACCCATCGTAAGGTTATTTTTCATGGTCGGAGCATGGAACAGATTGTTACCGTTGCAACGGAACTCGGCCACATCAACTATCCCCCACAAACTATATTGGATATAAAACAGATAAGTAAATACAGAGATGACCAGATCGTAGTTATTACAACGGGCAGCCAGGGAGAGCCGATGTCAGCATTGGTAAGGATGGCTTCCGGCATGCACAAACATGTTAAGATTAAAAAAGGTGACAGCGTGATCCTGTCATCCAAAGATATCCCGGGAAATGAAAAAGCAATTGCCAGTGTTATAAACAGGCTATACCGCAGGGGTGCTGATGTGGTGTATTCAAAAATTGCACAGGTCCATACATCAGGACATGCTCATCAGGAAGAACTTAAATTGATGCTGAATTTGACCAAACCCGAATATTTTATTCCGATTCACGGAGAATACCGGCATTTGGTGGTTCATGCAAGGCTCGTTGAAAAACTTGGTATGCCAAGGGAGAATGTCATTGTAGCTGAAGACGGCAAGGTGATTACCTTTGATGAAGATGGGGGAAGGTTAGAGGGCCGAGTTCAAACTGGTAGAATCCTTGTCGATGGTAAAGGTATCGGCGATGTAGGAAGAAGTGTTTTAAAGGAGAGGCGGGAACTTTCTGAGGGCGGGCTTGTTGTTGTTACCATGATCCTTGATGAGGAGACAGGTGTTGTCCTGTATGGACCGGAATTGATTTCAAAAGGATTTGTTTTTGATGCTGCTACAGGATATCTGGTTGATGATGCCCAGTGTGTTATCCTTGAAATTTTAGAAGACATAGATCCGGGAAGTACAACACGGATTGAACAGATTAAAAAGAAAATGCAAAAAGCCCTGAAACAATACTTTGCTTTTACCATAAACCGCAGACCCTTAATTGTACCGGTGATTGTTGAAGTATGAAAAAAGAACTCTATGGTATACTCCTTTTTTTTTCCATTGTATTAACTGCGGTCAGTCTTTTTTCCTATCATGCCGCAGATCCCTGTGTGTCAAATAATTTTTTCAGTGTTCCAGATAATATTCACAATGCTTTCGGGTTGCTGGGAGCACATTTTGCCGGATTTTTTATTTTTTTGTTCGGTCTGGGTGCGTTTTGGATCCCGTTTGTCTTAGGTCTTGGCAGCGTATGGTTATTAAAGGAAAGATCTGTAAAAATACTCCTGCTGACACTTCTGGGTGGCCTTTTATTAATGATTTGTACGGGCGGCATATTGTTTCTTTTTAAAGACGATTATCCGGTTTTGGGTACAACCATATCTTCCGGTGGTATTATTGGTATTGCTTTTACCTCATTTTTATTAAAATACGCAAATATCACAGGCAGTATTATTGTCCTGTTGTTTTTTCTGATCACAGGTTTTATCCTTGCCACAGGGATATCTGTTATTTCTATTGCTCTGTTTTTAAGGGAAAAAATCTTTGAAGGTTTAAAAATTATAACACATGATTTCAAGGAGTTTCTTGATTTTTTTATAGAAAAATATAAAATTTGGAAGGAAAAAAGAGAGCAGGCTGAAAAACCAATTGACATTACACCCCCCTATATTAAAGAAGAGATCCTTATTAAAATTCCTGAAAAGACTATAGAAAGAGAAGTTTTACCAGATACAAAAGACATTTTTGAGCCGATTATAGTAGAAATGGAAGAAGATTCAGATTTTGTACCGGATATTGAATTTAACGATATTCGGGAGAAAGTTGTATTTAACCTTCCATTGATTTCATTTTTAGATGAGAAAAAGAAAGTTGAAAAAAATATTGATACAGATATGTTGAAAGAAAAAAGCAGAATCCTGGAAAGTAAACTAAATGACTTTAACGTGTTGGGCGAGGTGGTTGAAATACTGCCGGGACCTGTTATAACGACTTTTGAATATAGGCCGGCATCTGGAATTAAAATATCTAAGATTGCAGGTTTGTCTGATGATCTGGCCCTGGCTTTAAGTGCAATAAGCATTCGGATTGTAGCCCCCATACCAGGCCGGGATGTCGTTGGGATTGAAATTCCTAATGAAGAAAGGGAGATTGTTAATTTAAGAGAATTGATGGCATCAAAAGATTTTTCCAGGTCTAAATCAATGCTGACCCTAGGACTTGGAAAAGATCTTCTTGGAAGACCCATGGTGACGAAAATGGATTCCATGCCCCATCTTCTTATTGCAGGTGCAACAGGTACAGGTAAGAGCGTAGGGTTGAATGCCATGATTATCAGCCTTTTGTACAAAGCCACACCAGATGATATTAAAATGATCATGATTGATCCCAAACGAATTGAGCTTTCAGTGTATAATGACATTCCCCATTTGATTTCACCTGTTGTTACTGATATGAAAAAGGCAACCAATGCCCTTTTCTGGGCAGTGAGAGAAATGGAACGGCGGTATGAGCTGCTTGAACAGACAGGGTTTAGAAATATTGTTCAGTACAACAATATGGTAAGATCAAAGAGTAATAAAAAGGTTGAAGATCCTGAAGAAGAAGGTAAAGACCAGTTTAAAAAACTTCCTTATATCGTTGTCATTGTGGATGAACTTGCAGATCTCATGATGGTGGCTTCAAAAGACGTGGAATTTGCATTGACCAGACTTGCCCAAATGGCAAGGGCAGCAGGAATTCATCTTATTATTGCCACACAGAGACCTTCTGTTGATGTTCTAACAGGAAGTATTAAAGCCAATTTCCCAACCCGGATTTCATTTCAGGTATCTTCCAAGGTTGATGCTCGAACTATTTTTGACGGCGGGGGACCTGAGAGTCTCCTTGGAAACGGGGATATGCTGTTCTGCCCTCCTGGAACGGGGAAACTTGTCAGGATTCAGTGCGCCTATATTTCTGAAAAAGAGATTGCCAGGGTAACTAAATTCTTAAAAGACCAGAGATCTCCGGATTATATTGAAGATATTACAATAAGTGACAATGATGAAGGGAAAAAAGAGTTTGATGAATCAGACTATGATGAAAAATATGATGAGGCTGTAGCCCTGGTGACCAAAACCAGACAGGCATCTATTTCTTTTGTTCAACGCCGTCTTAGAATAGGTTATAACAGAGCAGCCAGACTGGTTGAAATGATGGAACATGAACAGATTGTCGGCCCCCAGATCGGTTCAAAGCCCAGAGAAATTCTTGTCAGATCTTATGATGAAGATTGATTTTGATGTATGGGATAAAATCAAGGGCTTTATGGATTCAGATGAAGCCAAAAGGCTCTACCATATAGCTTGTCAAGCTTCAAAAAACGGCCCTGCCCTTGAAATAGGAAGTTATTGCGGAAAATCTGCCTATATAATAGGATCTGCATGTAAAGGGAATGATTCTATTCTCTTTTCCATTGATCACCACAGGGGATCTGAGGAACAGCAGCCCGGTGAAGAGTATTTTGACCCAGATTTGCTTGATACCAGATCTTTAAGCGTGAATACCTTTCCATTTTTTCAGGAAATGATCATAGGTGCAGCCCTTGAAAATACAATAGTGCCAATTGTTGCATCGTCAGACATTGCAGCAAAAATGTGGAAAACACCCATTTCAATGCTGTTCATAGATGGAGGACATTCATTTGATGCATGCAGCAAAGATTATCTTAACTGGGCATGTCATATTAAACCAGGTGGTTTTTTAGTGATTCATGATATTTTTAAAAGCCCTGAAAAAGGAGGGCAGGCCCCTTGGAAGGTATACAAAAACGCAATGGAATCAGGAGAGTATATAGAACTTGAAATGACAAAAACCCTGGGAGTCCTGAAAAGAAAATAAGGAATATATTGTTATGATAGAACCTGTTCTTGAAAAAATAAGAAAATATTATCTGGAATTACTCCCGTTCAACAAGGTTCTTGGTATTGATATTGATCTTTTGGATTATGAGACGGGCCAGGCCGTCACAAGTTTTAATATGACAAAAGATCTTATAGGAAATCCAAAAGCCGGCATACTGCATGGAGGGGTAACAGCATCTGTCATTGATCTAACCGGTGGACTTTCCGCCCTTATTTCCTGTGCAAAATCCCATGAAGGCAAACACCTTGATGTCATTGACGAAAAGCTGACATCCTCTGCCACAATAGACATGCGTGTGGATTATTTAAGACCGGGTAAAGGCCTGTCATTTAAATGTAAAAGCAGGATCATCCGGGCAGGTTCGAGAATTGTTGTTGCCAAAATAGATTTGTATAATGAAAAAGAAACAAGGATTGCCACAGGTACTGCTACCTATCTGATTGCTTGACCCTGATCCACCATCAAGGCACCATCTGCTGCGTTGACTGCGGTCGTTCCTCCCTGCGGAGTATGACTTAGGCCTCAGTCGTCACTCCTTGTCGTCTTGCATCTGGCACCTTGCTGATGGCCAGGGATGGTGCACAACCCATGGCCCAGCAGGCAAACGAAAATTTGATGGTGGATTTGGGTTGAAACTTTTTAAAGTTTCTGTTGAATGAGATCGAATCAACTGGTCTTGAGATCAAAGTTAAGAACGAGGGGTTTAAGTAATTTTTCAATTTTTTTAAAAAACGTGTGTTTTGTCAATCTATATGGAGTTTCGGCTGGAATCCAGCGGCGTTCAATGGTATTTTAAAGGCTCAAGAATTTTGTCCATAGCTTTTCGAGCATCTACTACTGCAGTATATATAAGGTTAGAGTGTTTCTTTTCCTTGATCATGCCATCTGAATCAATTTCCATATAAGAAGGACTAATAGCACCACCAATAGCAAAAATACCATTCCTGTTTGTCTCAAGATAGTCAGAGAGCATCAATAATCGTTCTCCTTCCTTGGCAATTTTACAGATGGCACCAGTACAGGTAATTTGTTGGAGATTTAATGCATCGAAAATAGCAGAGGGACCATGGGTTCCAATACAGGCAATGACATTTTTCATTGGAAAACTCATGCCTTGATATAGATATAAATCATTGCCCTGCTTGGAAGATGTTGTCTGATGGATATAAAGCCTGTCAATTCCATCGGCGTCGACTTCCCCAATTTTGGGAATCGCCTTTTGAAGAATTTTAATATGTCCACCCAATAGCACTTCTTCTCCAAGATCTCTTGCCGTATCTTTATTGATTTCAAAGGTCTCTTTAATGTTTGCCCAATAGACGCTGGTATCGTCATCCTTGGCCTCACGTTTGATTTTTGATAATGATGAAACAACATCGGCGGCAGCATTTCCACCCCCAATAACCAATACATTTATTCCTATATAATCCTCACCATTTTCAATATTTCGGGCAACCGTTTTGGCTTCGCCATATATCCCAAGATCATTTGGAATGTTACTTCCAAATCCCAAAATTATATTCTTAGTCAAATAGGAACCTTTGTCAGTTTTTACGATATAGTCTGGATAACTACCATCAATCTCTTTGAACTCTTCATTATAATGGATATTGAGATTATTGGAAGTCACTACATTTTGAGCTTGCTCGATGTAGGCTTCCACAGGGATTTTTTCAGCCGGGGGTTTTATTTCGTCAACAGGGAAGGGATCTGTATACCGTTTAGGAATAGTCGGGTATACTTTTTTACCTTTTGGATACGTATCAATAATGCCTTGCATGGTGTTGCTGCCTTTTTCTAAAATCAGAAATGATTTTGATTGTTGTTTGGCAATAATAGCAGCAGAAAGACCTCCTGGGCCGGATCCGATAATAACAACATCAAGTTTTGCAGGCATGTGAATTGTTCTCCTTAAATTGAATTCAGTAAATAATTGTAAATCAAACTAACATAAATTATTCATTTTTGTCCATTTTAAAATATTGATTTAAAAGGGATATGGATAAATTATGACCTATTTGAGAAAGCTATTGTGTTTTTTTGTTGTGAGGGGGCATTATTTCTGCTCCATCTTGTCGCCTGGTTTTGCGTTTATCTCAAGGGTATCCATCATATGATGTCTTTGTTGAGGCACGCAGAAAAATAGCAATGTTCATGTTATTCCTGCGTCAAAATTCTTGATGGCACTTATTTTATAGGGGGCGTGTCTAAAAACTATAGGGTGGCTTAAAATGCTTGGAGTTTAGTCTATGGCAGATTTTTTTTTCATTTTTTTTAAGGATTCTTTGAATTCTTCACAAGGATCAGTATACGAAACTCTCTGGGTGAACCAAAGATAATCTGCCTGAGGGGCTTTTTCAAATCCTTCAAGTTCCAGCGGGGCAGCATATTCAGATAGGTCAGATGGTTCGACACTGATTTCCTTTAAAGCGATGTTGACCTGTTTGATGGCCTTATCAATTGCAGCTACCCTGTCAATCACCCCAAGGCCGTACTCGGTATGGCCGCCGCCTATAATGATGACAATTGGCCCTTTGCGATGTTTATAAAGCCTTGTTATGGATAAAGCCATCTGGTCATTTCTTGCCACCCAGGTATCATACAGCCGGGACTGCATTTTTTTATTGCCCATGCCGCAGTGAACCGCTTTGAAAATGGAATACATATAGTCTTTATAATTCTCATCAGCCAATTGAGTTGTAAAAACCTGTTCTTTTTCAATGGGACTTATGCCGGTTATTCCGTTTCTTGTAATTCTTTTTTTTAATGTAGCGGGCAGATCAATCCCTGCAATCTGGAGCTTTTCTTTTTTTGCGATGCTTAAAAGAGAGTAGTAATAATTCCACATCTGATCGGATTGGGTGTCCCATCGCAGTTTTTTTCTCAGATCAGCTTCAATAATTTTTTCTATCTTTTTTGAGTGGGCAGCTTTTCCAGAATCGACAAAATTGAGCAAATCAGAAGTGTCTTCCATGGAAAAAAATTCGAATCCGATCGTAGGAATTAAACCTTGTTCAATTAATGTGTGTATGACTCTTTCCTGAATCTTGTGCTGTTCCGGGTTGTCATGTTTTTCAGAAAGATAGATCACATCATAAAGGCTTATATCCTTGATAAGGGATTCAAAATCAATTTCCCGGCTTGATTCTGTGTTAATGATTTTTCCGATTAAAGAATCTTTTCTCTTGATTGATTTTTGGGTTGTGGCGCAGGATTGTATCAGGAATATGGCAAAAAAAACTATTAAGATAAAAACCAGTCGATTCATTGAAGGCCCCCATTGAAATCAAAAATTATATTTGTTCAGCCCGTTAAAAAAAATATTCCCAAAGCCCTGTCTGATGGATATTTGCAGGAGGTTAAGCAAATAGCCTCGAAACAAATATCCATCAGACAGGGCGGGTTCAAACGCAAAAGTTGAATAATTACCAAAAATTTTATAAACTGGACAGGAGTACAGCCTATCAAATTTTACAATTTTTTAAAATAGAGAACCAGACTTTTTCCCAGGACAGGGTTTAGCAGTTTATCGATGGTATATGTTAATTTTGGTTTTTTCATTAAATCCCATACCAGTAGCCTGTGATAAAGATTTACAGGTTTTGAATCTGTTCTGTTTGGTCCTGCAAAGCACTTGAGCCACCAGAACGGTGCATGGATACTGTGGGCATAATGGGAGGCATAATGCTTTACCCCGAAAGATTCAATTGTTTGTATCAGAGATTTTTTTTTATAGATTTTTACATGCCCCATGTTGGCATTAAAATATTCATCTGATAAAAGCCAGCAGATTTTTTCCGGCCAGAATCTGGGAACACTGACAGCAAGAATTTTTTTGGGCTTTAAAATTCTGACAAGTTCAGATATGGCCCTTGCATCATCCCGTATATGTTCTAAAACTTCAGAACAGATAACAGAATCAAAACTGCTGTTTTTAAACGGCAGCCTTGTTACATCCATACAGGAAAGGTCAACGCTTTTGCAATTAAGATCATTGAAGTTTTTATGAAAAGCCAGTTTGTTTTTGGTTTCAACAAGGCTTTTAAAACCAAAATCACCCCCAACGCAAATAGTGTCTTTTTGTTGACAGGCCTTTATGGTATGTCGACCTTCACCACATCCAATGTCCAGGATCCTGTCATCCGGGCGAATGTCAAGCTTTTTAAAATCAATGGTAATCATTGATAATCTCTCTATAGGCCTCAACAGTCCGGATGGCGGTTTTTTCCCAGGTAAATTCTTTTAATACCCTCTGATATCCTTTTTGGGCAAGTTTTTCGCACTGGGAAGGATCATCCAGTAATTCCAAAATGGCAGATTCCAAGGCCTTTGCATCACCAGGCGGTACAAGTTTTGCCGCATCTCCTGCAACCTCAGGCAAGGCGCCTCCTGTTGTACAGATCACGGGTATCCGGCAGGCCATAGCCTCTCCAACGGGCAGGCCAAAACCTTCATATAACGAAGGCACAACAGCAAGGCTTGCTTTGGCATACTCTTTAACAAAAAGTTTATGATTAATTCGGCCGGTAAATTTAATGTATTGTCCGATCGCTAGCTTTTTAATCAGATTTTCAATTCCGCCATTTTTTTTGGGACTTCCAATGACCACAAGCTTGACCGGCCTTGTTTTTAAAACGCCTTTTATGGCAAAAAGAAGATGATAGAGCCCTTTTAAAGGGGTATCGGCACTATTGGTGACGATTATGCGGTTAGGCTGTTTTCTGATAGTTTCCACAGGATAAAAATTACTTGTATCAATACCAATGGGAATGGTTTTGAATTTTGACTCAGGAATGTTGAATTCCCTGGCAATATCAATTTTCGAACTATTGGAAACAGTTATTATACTGGATAGCTTTTTTGCCACTCTTTTTTGCATATTGATAAATGAATACCATCGAAGGGCCTTGAGCTTTTTTAGAAAAGATTTTGTACTTTGAACGGCAAGCCTTCTGTCCACTGTCATGGGATGATGAATGGTTGCAGTAACTGGCATCCTTTTCGCCAGGGACAAAAGGCCGTAAGAAAGACTCTGATTATCGTGGATGATATCATATGTCTTTTTTGTTTCTTTGAGGTGTTTTTTCATCCTCATTCCAAAGGTCATGGGTTCCGGGTAACCCATTAAGGAGACGTCCAGCCATTCAATCAGGTTGATGGAATCTGCAAGTTCACTTAGGCTTGGTGTTCTGAAAAGGTCTTCTGGGTTATAAAGATCCAGAGTTTTAAGCATGGTCAGTTTTACATGATTATTAAATTTATTATTTACCTGGTTATTTAATAATGGGTCAGGTGGCCCTGCAATGATTTCTACCTTATGGCCAAGGTCGGCAAGGGCATGGCTTAAGTGTCTGATATAGACTCCCTGGCCTCCACAATGCGGGTTACTGCGATAGCTGATCAGGCCTATTTTAAGTGATGAATTCATAGGTATGTCTGGTGCGCCCGGCTGGAATCGAACCAGCGATCTTCAGCTTCGGAGGCTGACGCCTTATCCCCTGGGCTACGAGCGCTAAAATCATAAAATGAAACCTTTGAATAATACTTAAACCATGGCTAATATGCAAGGTCATTATCAAATTTCTCTTTGGCTTCACCGGCTACATAAAGTGAGCCGGCAATACAAATCGCATCTTCTGTATTTGAAGTGTTAATGGCATGGATAACAGCTTCTTTTACATCTTCAATAATAGTGACAGGGCAGGTGGTAAATTTTTGGGCAGCTTCTTTCAATATTGAAGGGTCAAGGCTTCTGTCTATTTTTGCTTTTGTGATAATGATATTTTGAGCACAGGGAACAAGGCTTTTAAGCATTTTTTTATAGGGTTTGTCATCAAGGATGCCAATAACCAGAGTAAGTCTTGTTTTTTCCATTGTTGATAATAAGTATTTGCTAAGCACGCTTGCAGCCTTAAGGTTGTGTGCCCCATCAATTATGACCAGAGGATTTTGTTGGATATGCTCAAGTCTCCCCGGCCATTTGGCAATGGAGAGTCCCTCTTTAACAAGAGTTTCATTAAAATTGTATTTTTTGTCTATCAATTGTAATTTTTCAAAGATCAGTTCACAGGCGGCAAGTGCGAGACTTAAATTGTCTTTTTGATGATCTCCGGGCAGGGGTTTTATAAGTTTGTTAAAGTTTTTGTTCAACCCCTTATATGTATATGTGTTTTGTCTTGGATTTTTTCTGGCAGAAAAATCTTTTTTATATATCAACAGGTCAGCAGATTTTTCTTTAGCAAGTTTTTTTATAACCCCAAGCCCTGAAGGCTGGGACACCCCTGTGACAACGGGTGTGTTTTTTTTGATGATGCCGCCTTTTTCCAAAGCAAGGGCTTGGATGGTACTGCCCAGATAATCTGTATGTTCAATGGACAGGTTGGTAATAACACTCACTTGGGGGTTGATGACATTTGTTGCATCAAACCTGCCGCCCATGCCTGTTTCAATAATAGCCCAATCTACGTTTTCTTTTGAAAAATGATAAAATCCCATGGCTGTTGCGATTTCAAAAAAGGTGGCCTTTCTTTCTCCGGTATCGACTGCATGAACTGCTTCATAGGCCTCCACAACCTTATCATTTGAAATTTGTTTACCGTTTATTGAGATTCGTTCATTGAATCGAACAAGATGAGGTGAGGTGTATAGACCTGTTTTAAATCCGGCTTTTTGTAAGATTGATGCTATATATGTAGCAGTAGACCCTTTGCCGTTTGTGCCGGCCACATGAACCAGATTATAATTTTTTTGGGGGTTGTTTAAAGACTTTAAAATATTTAAAATAGTATCAAGCTCAAGTTTGATACCGAAACGACCAAGCTTGTAAATTTTATCAAGACAATTTTGAAAGGCAGTTTTTTTCATGTGTAAAATAAAAAAACCCGGAATAAATTATTTAGTAAAACATTTATTCCGGGCGAATTTTAATGGATTAGCTGTTTCTTCTACGTGATCTTGAGGCAGCAATCCTTTGTCTTCTCATTGCTTCTCTCATTTTGCGTCGTCTTAACTGACATGGTTTCTCAAAATGTTTTTTCACTTTAAGACGTTTGAAGAGGCCATCATTCTGGATTTTTTTCTTCAATATTCTTAATGCTCTTTCAACATCGTTATCTATAACCGTTACTGTAATTTCCTTCAAAAAACATCGCCCCTTTCATAGTGTATTTAAATACCTTAATATTTATAACCAGACTTTGTAACAAACTAAGAGTTTAAAAGCAAGTGGAAAATAAAGCCTTTCCACCTAAAATTAAAGGCAGAAAGGCTTTAAAATTGAATTTTAATCAAAGTGATCTATAGTTTGGAAATCAACTCTGCTGTTACTTCAGGAAGTGCTTTTTCACCGGCCAGTGTGAAGTATTTGACAGAGTCATCTTTGGCAGCCACATCTTTGAAATAATATGAAGATGCAAGCGTACCGGTATCCGTGTCATAATAGATTGAATGACGTTTATCAATTGCTGTTTCATCCTGGTCATCATCACGTTTGGTAAGAGCTCCACCGCAGACTCTGCATTTATCTCCATCCGGTTTGATGGCATCGATAAAAATATTGTTTGGATGATTGTTGTCTTTTACGCAAAGGCGGCGACCCATGATTCTGTTTTTTGCAATTTCTCTATCAAGAAGCATTTCAATGACATAATTGAGTTTGATTCCTGCTTCTTCCAAAGATGCATGGAGCTTTTGGGCCTGAACTTTATTTCTGGGGAATCCGTCAAGAAGCCATCCGTTCTTGCAGTCATCTTGTTTTATTCTGTCAAGAACCATTGGGATGGTAATTTCATCTGGAACAAGATCTCCTTTATCAATATATGCCTTTGCTTTTTTACCCAGTTCGGTTCCGCCTTTGATATTTTCACGGAAAATAGCTCCTGATTCAATGTGTGCAAAATTATATTTATCTTTCAGGATAGATCCCTGGGTTCCCTTGCCGCTTCCGTTTGGTCCAAAAAATAGAATGTTCATTTAGTATTCCTTTATAATTAGTATGTGTAAGGTCTGAACAACTTTTCTAAATATAAGAGTCGTTTTTATTTGTCAAGGTTAAGAAGCAACCCTGATCCTTCTTCAAGGTACCACCTGCTACGTTGACTTCGGTCGTTTCTCCCTGCGGAGTATGTCGGTCGTTTCTCCCTGCGGAGTATGACTTATACGCCTCTTTCGTCACTCCTTGTCGCCTTGCATCTGGCACCTTGCTGATGGCCAGGGATGATGCACAACCCATGGCCCAGCAGGCAAACGAAAATTTGATGGTGGATTTGGAGCAAGACAAATATTTCAAAGCAAATATTTTAAGAATAGCCCTTGAATGTCAGAATGGATCTTGTTATGAATGGGTGGCAGAAAAAATCATGATCAATTTATAAATAATATGCTTAACAAATATTTAGGACAAGGGAGACGCCATGACGGAATTAATTGATGTCAGAGCAAGGGAAATACTTGATTCCAGAGGTAATCCAACGGTTGAGGTGGATGTTGTCTTAGCCTGTGGAGCAGAGGGCAGGGCAGCGGTTCCATCCGGTGCCTCAACCGGTACAAGAGAAGCCCTGGAACTTAGGGATAATGCTGAAAATCGTTTTTTAGGCAAGGGTGTTTTAAATGCAGTTGCCAATGTCAATGAGGTAATTGCACCTGAAATTATTGGATATGATGCCATGGATCAGGCAGGCCTTGACAGAACCATGCTGGATATTGATGGCACGGAAAATAAATCAAGACTGGGTGCAAATGCTATTTTAGGCGTGTCCATGGCAGCTGCAAGGGCGGCGGCAAAAGCGTGTGAAATCCCATTATTTCAGCATTTAGGAGGGATTAATGCAAGATTGCTGCCTGTTCCAATGATGAATATTATCAATGGCGGGGCTCATGCGGCAAACAATCTGGATATTCAGGAATTTATGATTCTCCCCTTTGGTGCAATTTCTCTAACCGAAGCTGTTCGTATGGGCGCTGAGACCTTTCATCATCTTGCAAAAATACTAAAGGGTGAAGGATTAAGTACTGCAGTGGGGGATGAAGGCGGGTTTGCACCAAACCTTAAATCCAATGAAGAAGCACTGGAATATATTATCAATGCCATTGAAGCTGCAGGGTATAGGCCGGGTAAGGATATAGGCATTGCCCTTGATGCAGCTGCTTCAGAATTTTATAAAGATGGCAAATATATATTTCAGTCAGAAGGTAAGGAACTTTCTGCTATTGATTTGATTGATTATTATGAAAAATTGATTGATAAATATCCATTGTATTCCATAGAAGACGGTCTTGCTGAAGGAGATTGGGACTCATGGGGAATTATGACCGAACGGCTTGGAAATTCCATCCAGATCGTTGGTGATGATATTTTTGTAACAAATCCTGATATTTTTAAAAAAGGGATTGAACTGGGGATAGCTAATTCCATCTTGATTAAATTGAACCAGATTGGAACGGTTACAGAAACTCTGGATACAATTCAAATGGCCAAGGAATCAGGCTATACAACTATTGTTTCCCATCGATCCGGAGAAACAGAGGATTCTTTTATTGCCGATCTTGCCGTGGGTATAAACTCAGGACAGATAAAAACAGGATCCATGTCCAGGAGTGACAGGGTTGCTAAATATAATCAACTCATGAGGATTGAAGAAATGCTGGGAGATAGCGCATCATTTCCTGAAAATCTTTTTGTTTAATCTTTTTGTTTAATTGACAAGTTACCTTTAGTTTATGAGAATTTTTTTTTGTTTATTTTTTTTAGTTCTGTCGTTTACCCTGATGCAAGGCATTGGAGAGGCTTTTGTTCCTAAGGCGCCTCACCTTCTTCACCTTGTCGCTGAAAAAATCAAACAGCCTGTCGGTATTGAAGCTTTTCAGACCAAAAAGATCTTAAATCACAAGGACGGGGAAAAAGAGTATATAGAATTAGAGGAAAAACTTATCTACAAAAAACCCAACCAGCTCAGAACTGAAATTATTTCAGATAAGATTATAAGTTTCAGTGTTGAATCTGATTCCAGATTTGTAAAGGTGATTAATGGGGTTATAGTTTCCCATGATAAACCATTGGTCGATCTGTATACGGATATCCTTTTTTATCGGGATTATGAAAGTTTATTAAATCAGATCAGTCTGGCACAGGTTGATACTGACAAGGTATCATTTCAAAGATATAATGATACGATCTGCTATGTGATCGGTCGCCCTCTTGCAAAAGGAAAACCCTTTTCAGGGCTGTGGATAGAAAAGGATACGATTTTACCCTTAAGATATGTAGTCATAAAAAACGGCCTTCTGGCTGAATTTGTTTATCATAACTGGCAGCGGTTCAGCAGAACCTGGTATCCCATGCAGGTAAGTATTTTTTTGGACAATCAATTGTTTGCCACGATTGCTGTGAAAAGTTTTGATTTAAAATCAGGGTTTTCCGCCTCATTATTTGACATCGAATATAATGAGCGGTTGTACCCGATGAATAATACTGATGCTTTGGATGAGAATTCCAAACAGATTGATGAGCTTGACAAAGGCATGGAGAATTTTAAAAAACTATATGAATAATTTAAAACAAGAGAGGAAGAATGGCTAAAAATACCAAGTATATTTTTGTTACCGGAGGTGTATTGTCATCTTTAGGCAAAGGGCTTGCATCTGCTGCCATTGGAATGCTTCTGGAAAGCCGTGGTTTGACTGTTACCATACAAAAGCTGGATCCCTATATAAATGTTGATCCCGGGACAATGAATCCTTTTCAGCATGGAGAAGTGTTTGTAACAGATGATGGGGCGGAAACAGATCTGGATTTGGGCCATTATGAAAGATTCACCCATGCCAAACTGGGTAAGAATAATAATTTTACCACTGGTAAAATTTATGACCAGGTAATTACCAAAGAACGCAAAGGTGAATATCTGGGTGGAACAGTGCAGGTGATCCCGCATATCACCGATGAAATAAAGAAAAGCATTTGCCTGGTATCTGATGACGCGGATGTCATTATTGTTGAAATAGGCGGTACCATAGGTGATATTGAATCTTTGCCTTTTCTGGAAGCCATCCGGCAGTTTAAAACAGATGTCGGGCCATCTAATGTTATCTATATCCACCTAACCCTTGTACCTTATATTAAAACCGCCTGTGAAGTAAAAACAAAACCCACGCAGCATAGTGTTAAAGAACTCAGAAGTATTGGTATCCAGCCGGATATTCTTCTTTGCAGAACTGAAAGCTACCTGTCCCAGGAAATTAAGGCAAAAATTGCACTTTTTTGTAATGTGGGCGCAGATGATGTCTTTACTGCAAAAGATGTGGACTGTATTTATGAAGTTCCCCTGGTTTACAATAAAGAAGGGCTGGGCGACAAGATATTAAAAAAGTTGAACATCTGGGCCAGGGCGCCAAGGCTGGATGAATGGATAGAAGTGGTTGACCGGCTGAAAAATCCAAGATTTTCAGTGAATATTGCCATCGTAGGCAAATATGTTGACCTGACGGAAAGTTATAAAAGCCTGAATGAGGCGCTTTCCCATGGGGGCATATCCAATGATGCCAGAGTAAACCTTCAATATATTGATTCAACAACCCTGACAGAAGACAATGTTGTAGAAATACTCTCCAAAAGTGATGGCGTTCTTGTCCCGGGTGGATTTGGTTCAAGGGGGATCGAGGGAAAGATTATTGCGGCAAAATATGCAAGAGAGCATAAGGTGCCTTATTTCGGGATCTGTCTTGGAATGCACATGGCTGTCATCGAAATTGCAAGGAATCTTCTTAAACTTGACGATGCAAATGGACAGGAATTTGATCCATATACGCCATATCCAGTCATTTATTTGATGAAAGAATGGTATGATGAACAGACTAAAAAGGTTGAAAAACGGGATGAGGACTCTGATAAAGGCGGTACCATGCGTCTTGGAGCGTATCCGTGTAAGCTTGTTCCTGATACCTTTGCAATGAAAGCCTATAAACAGGAAGAAATTTCAGAGCGTCACAGGCATCGTTTTGAATTTAACAATGAATATAAGGACAGACTGATTAAGGAAGCCGGACTTGTTATCAGTGGCACTTCCCCGGACCATGAACTTGTTGAAATCGTAGAGCTTAAAGATCATCCATGGTATCTTGGATGCCAATTCCACCCGGAATTCAAATCCAAACCCCAGAATCCACATCCATTGTTCAGAGATTTTATCAAAGCCTCATTAAAGAACGCTAAAAAATAAAAGACGATAAAAGAATGGGTCAGGCTTTTCTTGTTAAAAGCCTGACCCATTCTAATTTATTCACCTGATCAAACACACACAGCTCTTATTTATTATGTTGTTCAACAATTTTAGTAATTGTTCAGCCCGTTAAAAAAAATATCACCAAAGCCCTGTCTTATGGATATTTGCAGGAGGTTAAGCGTTTAGGGACCACTCAAAAATAACTTTACATTTTGTAAGTCGATTCATCCTGTCCGGCTGCGTTGTAAAAACACGGCATATACCTGACAAATATTCATCAGACAGGGCGGTTTCAAGCGTAAGAGCTGAATGATTACCAATTTCTTTAATAAAGTTCTAAAATAAAATTAATCCTGCAATCACAACCAATAGCAGGAAAACCACAATACCAACCACGATCATTACAGGAGATATTGATTTTTCTATAATGATACCGCATTTTGGGCATTTTTGCGTTAACCTGGTCAGTCTTTCAGAACAACTAGGGCAGATATTTATTCCCATGATTTACTCCGGCTATAAATTATTAATACTATGTTTTTTCATCAAAAACGCTTATTGAATTGATATTCACAATGATACCCTTTATAAATAAGAAAGAATTTTATAAAATAGAATCTACAAAAAATAAGCACAGGTGACAAGAAAATAGATTGAAATAAAAACCCATAGTTTCATAAAACTAAGGATAGCCATATGGAGTTAAGCATTACAATTGAGTGTGGAAATATTAAGCTTGAAGGCCGTTTAAGGAAAAATACATCTAAAAAGGCTGTGGTTATCTGTCATCCCCATCCGCTTTATGGCGGGAATATGGATAATCCCGTGGTAATGACCATTGCAGATTCTTTTTTTGAAAAAGGATTTACAACCATGAGATTTAATTTTAGGGGAACCTGTAACAGCACTGGAATGTTTGACAATGGAACAGGGGAGCAGGAGGATATCAGGGCAGCCCTGTCCCTTCTAACTGAAAAAGGGTATAAGCAAATTTGGCTTGCCGGATATTCTTTTGGTGCAAGAATGAATGCTTCCCTTGTTTCAAAGGGGTGTGAAATAAAGGATCACATCATGGTATCTCCCCCTGTTGGATTTATGAATTTTGATGACATTGAAAAAATGACTTCCACGGGTCTGATTATAACCGGGGCCAATGACGAAATAGCTCCGCCGGGAAAGGTTAAAGGGCATATCAATCGATGGAAAATTGATCCCCGGTTTGAAATCATTGAAGATTGCGACCATTTTTATTCCAAAAGCCTTCCCAAGCTTAAGGCTGTATTGATAGATTATTTATCATAAATAACAGGTACTTAGAATATATACAATATAATTTAAGGAAGTATAATGGGATCAATACAACAGGATTTTGACTATATTGTTATCGGTTCCGGATTCGGCGGAAGTGTTTCTGCATTAAGGCTTTCACAAAAAGGGTATCGTGTGGGGGTCCTTGAAAAGGGAAAGGAATGGAAGACTAAAGATTTTCCAGAAACAAGCTGGAATCTTAGAAAATATTTCTGGTTACCGGTTTTAGGGTGTTATGGATATCAGATGCTCACAATGTTTAAGCATGTCTGTATCGTCCATGGCGGTGGTGTGGGTGGAGGAAGCCTTGTTTATGCCAACCAGCTTCTTGTTCCTCCTGATGAGGTGTTTGAAAGCCCGGACTGGTGTATTAAAAATGCTAAAGAAAAATTGATGCCCCATTATAAAACAGCAAAAAAAATGCTGGGGGCCAATTTAAGCCCCCAGGTGGGAAAGGCTGATTTGCTGTTAAAAGAAGTGGGTATGGAAATGACAGGGAAAGATACTTTTCATAAGAATGATGTTGGAATATTTTTCGGTGAGCCTGATAAGACTATTCCAGATCCTTATTTTGGTGGCAAAGGCCCTGATAGAACCGGGTGTACTTTTTGCGGAGCCTGTATGATCGGATGCCCTGTAGGGGCAAAAAATACATTGGATAAAAATTATCTTTATTTGGCAAAAGACCTGGGTGCAAAGATTATCCCGGAAACTTATGTGACAGGTGTGAAGCAGGTTTATGGAGGCTATGAGGTTATAACCAGAAATACTGTGGGGTTTTTAAAAAAAGAAAAAATATATAAGGCCAAAGGAGTTGTTTTTTCAGGTGGGGTTTTAGGCACTGTAAAGCTATTAGGTGAATGCCGGGATAAGGGTATGCTGCCAAATATTTCCCGCGAGCTGGGCAATTTTGTAAGAACCAACTCAGAGGTCCTTATCGGCGTTAAATCCAATGATAAAATAACAAATTGGAATGATCAGATTGCTATAACATCCGGGATCTACCCGGATGATAACACTCATATTGAAATTGTGAGATTTAATAAAGGGTCTGATTTTCTTTTAAATCTTCTAACAATCATGTCCGGCGGCGGCGGAAAGATTCCGAGAGTTATAAGGTTTCTGGGAAATATTGTAAAACATCCTTTCAGATTTGTTAAGCTGTTGTGGCCCCTTGGAAAGGCTACGTCCATATCCATCCTGCTTGTAATGCAGACGGATAAAAATCACCTTAAGCTGGAATATAAACCAAGATGGTGGCGTTTTGGCGGCAAATCTATTAATTCTGAAATACCAAAAGGATTTGAACGGTCTCCAAGTTATATCCCCGTGGCTAATGAAACCGCCAGACGTCTGGCAAAAAAAATGGACGGTATTCCCTTAAGCTCGTTTCCAGAGGTTGTTTTAAATACTTCAACGACAGCCCATATTTTAGGGGGATGCTGCATGGGTGCCTCGCCAGAGAATGGCGTTGTTTCCAGTAAAGGAGAATTGTTCAATTATCCCGGTTTATATGTGGCGGACGGATCTGTTGTCTCAGCCAATCTGGGTGTAAATCCAAGCCTTACCATAACGGCTCTTTCAGAGCATATTATGTCCAATATTCCTGATAAAGGATAATATCAATACTATTAATTTGTTGATGGTTGATCTGGATATCTACCTAAAAAATCAGAGTAAAAAGCTTTTATTAATTTCATGTCTGCATTAATATCATAACAAGGATTGAATACCAGACCGATTCCTGCAATTTTTTTTTTGTAATCAATAAAACCCAGAATTATTGGAACCTTTGCCTTCCATCCCATGATAAAAAGGCAAAAGCTTGCAAACCAATAAAAAATCCATCGCAGTATGAAATTATTCATTAAAGTCGGACTCAAAGCATTCCTTTTATCGCCGATACAAAAATAAAATTAGATAAGTACAAATAAATGGCTGTGCAGGTAAATGATATAGCCAGGGATTTTACAATATTGATACAAAGGTCAGTGTAATTATTCAGCTATTACGCTTGAACCCGCCCTGTATGATGGATATTTGTTTCGAGGCTATTCGCTTAACCTCCTGCAAATATCCATCAGACAGGGCTTTGGGGATATTTTTTTCAACGGGCTGAACAATTGCAGGTCCGCAACAATTGTTTACTTTTATTATAAAAGTGAAATTCGATTGCAAATTTTACAAACAAAAGTTAAAATAAGGCAAAAATGGAAAAAAAGTTTATAAAATAAATTAAAATCAAGACATTTACTTTCTATAGTTATATAAAATCAAAAAATTCCTTATAAAATATAATTATTGCTTGACAAATATTTGTGGATTCACTTAATCTATAGAATAAGGATTTATAGACACAGGTTTGCAGCTGTTTGTTTGTCCAAAAGTTATAAGCCATAATAAACTGATATATTTAAGGAGAAAATTATGCCAATTAAAGAAAATACTCTTATTCTTGACGGTTATACATTAACAATTGAAGAATTGATCAAAGCTGGTAATGATCTGTCGATAAAAGTTGAAATTGACGAGAAAAACTGGCCAAAGATTCGTGATTGCCGCGCTCTGGTTGAAAAATGGGCCAGTGAAGAACGGTGCATCTATGGAGTAAATACAAGCTGCGGCGGCCTTGTTGACTATCTTCTACCCAGGGAAAGAGATAATGATTTCCAGAAAAATCTTGTAAGAAGTATCACGACCCAGGTTGGTAAGCCCTTTGAAAATGAGCTTGTCAGAACCTTTATGATCGCCAGGGCCAACTCCCTTTGCCGCGGTTTTTCCGGTATCAAGGAAGTCAATTTAAAAATTTATCTGGAAATGATCAATAAACATATTTTTCCGGTTGTTCCAAGAAAGGGTTCTCTGGGTACCAGTGGCGATCTTGGGCCTCTTGGCTGTATCGCAAGCGTTGCTTTTGGAGAATGGAAAGCAATGTATAATGGAAAGGTCATGCCGGGTAAAGAGGCCATGGACGCTGCCGGCGTAGACCTCATGTATCTTAATGCCAAAGAAGGCTTGTCCCTGATCAATGGAACTTCCGGGATGGTGGGTCTTGCCTGTACCATTATTACAGAAGCGACCAATACATTGAAAAATTCAGATATCATAGCTGCTTTTGCCATTGAAACTTTAATGGGGAGATACAATCCTTTTGATCCAATCGTTCATGAGCAAAAATACCATCCGGGTCAGTATGCCACTGCAATGAATTTAACCAAGCTTCTCAAGGGAAGTCATATGGCCATTGATGAGTTGGAATTGTCTTTAAAACTGCAATCAACTTTAAAGCAGCATAAAGGGGTTTCCGTGGCTGATATTCCTGTTGAAGATGCCTATTCCATCCGATGTACACCTCAATTTGTGGGACCCACAAAAGAAGCTTTAAAAAATGCCCATGAAGTTCTATTGAGGGAACTTAACTCCAGTAATGACAATCCATTGATTTTTACAGAGCTGGATACCTTCTTTCACAATGGTCATTTCCATGGTCAGCCCATTTCATTTGTAATGGACTGTCTCGGGATCTCCATGGTCAATATCGGTGTTATCAGCGACAGGCGAATTGACAGGTTTATGGATTCAGCCCATAGTACAGGCCTGCCGCCATTTCTGTGCAAAGAAGACACAGGTGTTAGAATGGGGCTTATGGGCGGTCAGTTCATGACAACATCTCTTGTGGCGGAAAATAGAACCCTTGCAGTACCTGCCTCCATCCAGTCCATCACATCCACTGCTGATTTTCAGGATATTGTCAGCTTTGGTCTGATTGCAGGCAGAAAGGCTAGAAAGATTGTTGAAAACACCAATCACATTCTGTCTTTTGAGCTGCTTTGCGCAGCCCAGGCTGCTGATATAAGGGGGATTGATAAATTGAGCCCTGCAGGTAAAATAATGTACCACGCGGTTCGTGAAACCCTTGAATACATGGATTATGATAAGGTGTATATTGACGATCTTGAAGAACTCAAAGCCAGAATTGAATCAGGAGAATTTGTTGAACGGGTTGAAAAAGAGGTTGGCGAGCTTTTGATCGTTCATAAAAAAGAATAAATCATACCCAAACCCCAGATACGTGACCCCAGATACGCAGATACGCAAGGATGATACCATGACTTTAGAACAAGAGATTGAAAAAACAATAGCAGATGCTTATATGGCAAAGTTTCCTGTTTCCAGGGAGCATCATGAAAAACTGATCAATTATATTCCAGGTGGCGCAACCAGAAGCTTAAGTTATTTTAAACCCTATCCCATTCATATTGATTATGGACAGGGCGCTTATGTCTATACCCATGAAGGCCATAAGCTTTTTGATGTAACCAATGCCTATGGTGCCATTGTCCATGGACATGGTGACCCGGATATTGTAAAAGCTGTCCAAAAAGGCATAGCAAAAGGTTCCCAATACTCCACACCGACAGACGGGCAGTATAAACTTGCAAAACTCTTATGCGAAAGGATACCTGGGTTTGACAGGGTCAGGTTTGTGAATTCCGGGACGGAAGCCACTTTATTTGCCTTAAGAACTGCCAGGGCCTATACTAATAAAGACAAGATCTTGAAAATGACGGGCGGATTTCATGGAACCCATGATTGTGTGGCAGCATCCACCAAAAAGAATGTTATCACAGCAGGGATTCCCAATGGCATGACCCAGGACATGCTGGAAGTTCCATTTAATGATTTTGATGCCCTTGAAAAAGCTATAGAAGAAAATGTTTCTGAACTGGCTGCCGTCATCATGGAGCCATTTCTTGGGGCTGGTGGAGTTGTGCTGCCAAACCTAGGGTATCTTGAACATGTTAGAAAACTTACATCTGATAATAATGTTCTGCTGATTTTTGATGAGATTTTTTCTTACAGGGTCCATACGGGAGGGTGCCAGGCGCTTTATAATGTTATTCCGGATCTGACAACGGTTGGAAAGGTTGTGGGAGGCGGACTTCCCATTGGAGTGTTTGGCGGTAAAAAAGAAATCATGAATATTTTTTGTCATGAAAGAACAGACAGGCCATTATACCATTCAGGAACATTTAACGGCTATGAAACAGTTATGCAGGCAGGATTCGCTGCTCTTTTTAAATATGATGAAAAAGCTGTAACCAATATTAATAAACTAGGGGATCATTTCCAGAAGGGTCTTTTGGAAAGTTTTAAAACAAATGGATTAAATATCCAGTCCAACCAGATCGGATCTTTACTGAACCTTCATTTTGTTAATGAAACAATAACAACAGCTGAGCAGGTTTTGAAATCAGAAGAACAGCTTCACACACTTATGCACCTGTCCTTACTGAACAAAGGAGTTTTTACAATTCCAAGGGGATTGTTTATATTGTCCACTATAATGACTGAGCAGGAAATTGATAATCTGGTCAATAAAATAGATGAAACATTAAAAGAATTGTTGCCATTGATTAAAGAAAAATATAACCATCTACTCTTGTAATATGGTTTATTTTTAAAAAGAGAAAATACATGATTCTGGATAAAATTGATAAGCAGATTTTAAATACACTGCAGGAAAATGGGAAAACAACAAATTCCAAGTTGTCTAAAATTGTTGGAATTTCTGCCCCTGCTACTCTGGAAAGGGTAAAACGACTGGAGCTTGCAGGAGTAATTTCTCATTTTACGGCTGTCATTGATCCTGAAAAAATAGGGTTTTCAATTATGGCCGTGGTGAATATCGGCTTAAGTTTGAGCAGCCTTTCTTCTGTGGCCGCAATAAAAGAAAAATTCATTGAGCTGGATGAAGTTATTCAATGCTACCAGATTGCCGGGGCAAATGACTTTGTTTTAAAGGTAGTTGCAAAAGATATAAAAGCTTATGGCAGGTTTATGAATATGAAACTCACGCAGATAGCAGGTATTCAGGTCATTAAATCTTCTTTTATTATTGACAATGTCAAAGATAAAAAAATCTTTTTCCTTGACCTGGATGAGGAGTACGGAGTTTAAGAAACAATTATAACTTTTTTTAACAGGAGAATTAAACAATGGATAATAAAATAATCATAACAGCAGCCGTTACCGGATCTGTTCATATTCCGACAATGAGTGATTACCTCCCTATAACTCCTGGCCAGATTGTTGAGGATGCGGTAAAGGCACACGAAGCAGGGGCCGCTATTGCCCATATCCATGTAAGAAATCCTGAAAATGGATGTCCGGTATCAGACCCTGATCTTTTTATGGAAGTGTGTTCAAAAATTAAGGCAAGATGTAATATGATACTGCTTCCCACCACAGGCGGAGGCATGAATCAGACAACGGAAGAAAAACTCATACCCATTAAACAATTGGAACCGGAAATGTGTTCCTTTGATCCGGCACCATTTAATTTTGGTATTTTCCAGATTGCAGGACGGTTTAAAGAATTCAAGCATGGATGGGAAAAAGAGTATCTTGAATTGTGCAAAAATGTAACCTTCCGGCCAACTTTTAATGACGATATAATATATGGGAAGACCTTCCTTGAAATTGATACCAAACCCGAACTTGAAATTTATGAACTGGGCCATATTTCCTATGTTAAGTGGCTGCTGGAAGAGAACCTTTTAAAGGCACCTGTACATCTTCAATTTGTGTTTGGCCCCATGGTGGGATGGATGACACCTTCAGTCAAGCATCTGGTTCTGATTTTTGATGAGGCAAAAGAAGTTTTGGGAGAAGAAAATTTTACCTGGTCAGTTGCTGCCGGCGGAAGGTTCCAGATCCCCATCACCACAACAGCAATGGCAATGGGTGCACAAAATGTAAGAATTGGACTTGAAGATTCAATTTATGCAGGCAAGGGAATCATGGCTAAAGCCAGTGCAGATCAGGTCAATATGGTAAAGAGAATTGCAAAGGAAATGAGCCTTGAACCTGCAACATCAGATGAGGCAAGACAGATTCTTGGGTTGAAAGGGATTGATAAAGTCAATTTCTAATAAATACGGGGTCAGGCTTTCCTTATTGAACTCAATAACCACAATAAGGAAAGCCTGACCCCCAACATTAACAAAGGAGGGCCTCTTTGAATTATTCAGGTTATGCTTCAATTCATGCTCGCCACATTCCTGACAAGGTTTGCCTGATCGAACGAACTCCGGCAAAGGGTGAAAGAAGAACCTTTACCTGGCAGGAATTTAATGACGAGATAAATCGAACAGCGAATTTTTTGGCAAAGGAGCTGGGGGTTAAGCATGGAGATTTTGTCATGCACCTTCAGAAAGATTCACTGGAATGGCTGGTTACCTATTTTGCAATAATAAGGCTGGGTGCTGTTGTCGTCCCCTTAAATTTCCGTTTTGAAAGTTCTGATATCCTTTATGCAGCCGAAGTTTGCAACCCGGATGTGTTTATTATCGGGTCTGAATTTTTAGGTGTTGTCCAGCCTGCTCAAGTAGATCTTACCACCATTAAAAAATATATCTGTATAGGCGATGATGTCCCTGATGACATGATTGACTTTAAAAAAATTCAGGAATACCAGGATATTTCCGATGCCCTCATAGAAGTTGACAGGGATCATGATCTTGCCATGATGTTCACTTCCGGTACAACAGGTAAACCTAAACCCGTACTTCACACTCATTTTTCAATTAATAATACTGCCATTGGCAATGGAATGAGCTATTTCGTTCAAAAGGATGATAATTATTTATTCTTTTTACCTTTATATCACAGCGGAACAATGTTTTTATGGGCGCCTTTTTATGCCACAGGAGCTGCGGGTACTATTATCAGGGACTTTCAGAATCCCAAATGGATAATTGAGGCCATTGCCGAGGAAAAATGTACGGATGTGCTTTTTGTGGTGCCCATTGGAATTGCTGTTCTCAATGCAATAGAAAAAGGGGATATTAATCTTTCTGATTATGACCTTTCTTCATGGAAATATATGGAAATAGGTGCTCAGCCCGTACCATTTGATATTATGAAGCTTCTTGTGGAAAAATTGCCTTGTGCCGTATCAAATATTTATGGAATCACAGAAGGCGGTGGGGGTGGATTATTCAACCTGTATCCTGAAGATGTACTTTCCAGGCCTGGTTCCATAGGCAAGCCTACTTTTGGAGTAGAGGCTAAAATTGTCGGCCCCACAGGAGAAGAACTTAACCATGGTGAAGTCGGTGAACTGATATTCAGGACATCGAGAATGATGCGTGAATACTATTCAAACCCTGAAAAAACATTAGAAGCTTTAAAAGATGGATGGCTTTACACGGGCGATCTGTTAAAGACGGATAAACAAGGATATTTTTATATTGTTGATCGCATGAAGGATATGGTAACAAGCGGTGGTGAAAATATTTTTCCTGTTGAAATTGAAGATGCACTCATGGATCATAAAGATATTGATGATATCGCTTGTATCGGATACCCGGATGACAGATTGGTTGAGATTGTTCTTGCAGTGGTCCAAGTCAAAGAGGGCAGGCAATTGACGGAAGAAGAAGTGATAGAATTTGCAAAATCAAAGCTTTCTCTTTATAAGGTACCGCGAAAGGTTATTTTTGATCAGGTTCCCAGAAATCCAACCGGAAAGCTTATGAAACCACAGCTCAGGGAAAAATTTACCGGTAGAAAGGAAGCATTTAAAAAGCTGGATTAATTAATTAATTACTAGTTGAGCTTGACTTTTCGTTGAATTTTGACGTAGGCTTAATTTTTATTGCAGTACCATCTGGACCATTGAGCACAGCGATTGAGCACGGCTATATTGTTTGGTGAGTTTTAAGAGGGATCGTTTTTACAAGGTCTCATTTTTACATAATCATAACTTAGGAGGAAGTTCCATGAAAAAATGTAAAGTTGCTTTAATTATGGTCGGTATTTTTTTTCTTATGTCAATGCTATCTACAGGGGCGATGGCAAAACAGTTAAACTTCTCTTCCTGGCTACCACCAGGGCATCCCATTGTTGCAGATATGATGCTTCCCTGGATGGAAAATGTTAAAAAAGCAACAGATGGAAGGGTTGATATCACGCTTCTTGCAAAAGGGCTTGGCCATCCAAAAGCTTACTTTGATATTGTAAAAAACGGTATGGCTGATGCCGGCTATACATGTAACGCTTATTCACCCGGTCGATTTACATTGTCTGAAGGTGTGGAACTCCCCTTTCTAGGGAACAGCGCAGAGGCAAATAGTGTCGCTTATTGGAGAACCTATAAAAAATATTTTGAAAAAGCAGATGAGTATAAAGGTGTAAAACTTCTTGGAGTTATGACCCATGGTCCTGGGCAAATTCATAATTCAAAAAAAGTAGCTCAGTCTATTGCTGACCTTAAGGGGATGAAGTTTAGAGTGCCTGGCGGGATTGCAGCAAAAGTTGCCGCAAGTCTTGGCATTGTTGGAATTCAAAAGCCGGCTAGCCAGGCTTATGAACTTTTATCCCGTGGTGTTGCAGATGGTGTTGTTCTTCCTTTAGAATCAATCAAATCTTTTAAAATTACCAAAGTGGTCCCATACACCACATTGGTACCCGACGGGCTCTATAATGTTTCTTTTTATCTGGTTATGAACAAAGATACTTTTAATAGTTTCTCTGCTGCAGATCAAAAAGCAGTTATGGCAGTATCTGGTGAAGCATTTGCAAAACTTGCAGGTAGAGCATGGGATGCAGCAGATCGAGTCGGGTTGGCAGACATGAAAGCAAATGGCAATTCAATTGAAACTGCCTCAAAAGCATTTATCGCAGAAATTAAGGAAGCAACAAAACATTTAGAGGAAGATTGGATAAAAAAAGCTAATGGGAAAGGCGTTGACGGCTCTGCAGCATTAAAATTTTTCCGTGGTCAAGTAGCAAATTATGACGTTATCAACTAAAAGCAACACTCAAGCCGGTGTATGGAATCTATTCAATAATTTTCTGCACCGGCTTTTCGAACCTTTGGTATCAATTGCATTGTTTTTCATGATGGCATTAACTTTTTTTGATGTCATAGGGCGTTATATTTTTAACTCGCCCATTATCGGTGCACTTGAATTAACTGAGTTTTCAATGGCCATTGTAATTTTTTTGGGCCTGGTTCTTCTGACTTCTCAAGAAGGCCATGTGACAGTTGATTTGATTGATAACTTTGTGCCTGATAAAATTAAACCAATTCAAAAAATTATCATTAATCTGATTAATTTAGCTGTTCTGGCTGTTATCAGCTGGCAGTTGTGGATAAAAGCAGGAGATGCTGCCGAATATGGGGATAGGACAGAGTATTTGTTTATGCCGCTGTCACCATTGCTTATTTTCATGTCAATTATGACAGGTATAGCCGGTCTGATTTTGTTTTTTATTATGATCAATTCGTTAAAAATGGAAAAATAGGTTTATGGAAGCATCTATAATTGGATTCGCATTTCTTCTCTTTTTGATTCTATCAAAAGTCCCCATTCCTATGGCTATGGCAGTGGTTGGGTTTATAGGATTTGGAGAGGCTATTAACTACCACGCTTCTTTATCCATGGTTGCCCAGGTCGCTTCTGAAGAAGGAATGAATTATGGATTGTCTGTAGTACCGCTTTTTATCCTGATGGGCAATTTTGTAACGCAATCAGGACTCTCCCATGAACTTTATAAATCTTCTTATGCCTTTTTAGGGCATAAGAAGGGTGGTCTTGCCATGGCAACCATTGTTGCATGCGGTGGATTTTCCGCAGTATGCGGCAGTTCTCTGGCAACAGCTGCAACCATGAGCAAAGTGGCAATGCCTTCCATGCGTAAATTCGGCTATGCAGACAGTCTTGCAACTGGCTCCATTGCGGCCGGAGGAACTCTTGGTATCCTTATTCCGCCCAGTGTGATTTTAGTCATTTACGGCCTTATGACGGAAACGGATATTGGGCAACTTTTTGCAGCCGGTATTTTGCCGGGTCTTCTCGGAATTTTCTGTTACTTATGCGCTGTTGCTGCCGCAACAAAGATTAATCCGAAAATTGGGCCTAGAGGTGAAAAGATCCCATGGCCTGACAGATTCAGAAGCCTTAAAGGGGTTTGGGGTGTGTTATTATTGTTTTTTATTGTAATGGGCGGGATTTATGCAGGAATTTTTACACCCACTGAAGCTGCGGGCATTGGTGCTACTGGAGCATTCTTTTTTACCCTGTTTCGTAAAAAACTTACCCTGGAAATATTAAAAAAGGTTTTAGTTGATTCAGCAAGTACAACAGCCATGATCTTTTTTCTGCTGATTGGTTCAATGATTTTTGCCAACTTTGTTAATGTGGTTGGTATGCCCGATGCTTTAGCTGATTTTGTCCTGGGATGGGATGTTTCGCCTTTTGTTGTGGTGCTCATTCTTATGCTGGTCTATGTTCTTTTAGGCTGCATCCTGGAAAGTATGTCAATGATTGTTTTAACGGTTCCTGTTTTTTATCCCATGATACAGGCACTTGGTTTTGATTTAATATGGTTCGGAATCGTAGTCGTTGTTGTTACTGAAATAAGTTTGATCACACCTCCTGTGGGATTAAACGTGTTTGTACTCAAGGCTGTATTGCCTGATGTAAAAGTCAGCACCATCTTTAAAGGCGTAACACCTTTCTGGATAGCTGATATTGTTCGTTTAACACTTATTGTATTGTTTCCAGCGATTTCACTGTTTTTAGCCCACATGATGGTGTAAAGCCTGCTGAAATTTTGGACAATTGTCTTACGATAAAAAGCCGGAATTGAACATACTGATCCTGTTAAATTCCAGCTTTTGATTATGGGTTAGAAAAAATATTTGTAATTGTTTAGCCCGTTAAAAGACGTTATCTCAGAGCCCTGTCTGATGGATATTTGCAGGAGGTTAAGCGTTTAGCATCGAACAAAAATGTCCATCGGATAGGAGCGGTTTCAAACATAAGAGCTGAATAGTTAAAAATATTTCTGATTAGATATAATAATTTTTATCAAATTTATCCCAGAATTCCTTATCGTCATCTTTCCAGTCGTTACCAAAACGCTTGTTAAAATTATTTCCTAATTTTTCAAAGGAAAATTTCCAGGTGGATCTGCCTTGTTTGTGTTTGCTCAAAATATCATTGATTAATGAATCAAGTACACTTAAATGTTCTTTTGAAAGATAGGAAATAGCACCCTTTTTAATGGACTCGATCAAGGATTTTGGATTCATTGAGTTGGCAGTCAACATTATGGCAGGAATTTTTCTTTTTACACATTCTTCAAGAAGCGTAATCCCGTTGACTCCCATAATGTCCAGGATAGCAAGATCATATTGAGTCTTAAGAATTTTTTGGGAAGCAGTCTCGTAGTCCTGTGCAACGTCAACTATTGCCTCTTCCAGAATTTCCTGTATAGTTTCAATGACATCCGATTCATCGTCAACTGCCAGTATGTGCTTATTTTTGAGAAAAGAATTGTTTTGTGTCATTTTTTCTCCTTTTCAAAATATTATATAAAGGTATAAGCTGTATTTATTTTAAAATAATTTTGCTGATATCTTTTATTGACTCATAAATATCAGTTTGTTTATCCTTCTTATTAATTTTATAAACTAATTAAAAATTCTTGAAAAGTCAAGCTATTACAGGGGCCCTGATCAACCATCAAGGTGCCACCTGCTGCGTTGACTGCAGTCGTTCCTTCCTGCAGAGTATGACTTATACGCATCTTTCGTCACTCCTTGTCGCCTTGCATCTGGCACCTTGCTGATGGCCAGGGATAGTGCGCAACCCCATGGCCCAGCCGGTAAATAAAAATTTGATGGTGGATTTGGGGGCAAACTGACCTGAACGGGTAATGGTCACAAATATTTAATGCAGCATACAAAATTCTTCATAATTCGAGTTGATAATTATTTGCCACCGAGAATTGCTTAATAAGAATAATGGACAAAGCCAAGATTTTAAGATAGATGAGAATTCATGTCGAAAAAATTTTTTAATAAAATCATGGTTGCTCTACATCGCAATCCCTGGATAAAAAAGCGCTGGGCCCAAAACTTCAATGCCTTGGAATCTGATAACATTCCCTGGACTCCTCTTAAAAAACCTCTTTCAAAATGCAAAATAGCATTATTGACGTCCGGAGGTGTTCATTTAAGGATGGATCATCTTTTTGATATGAAAGACAAAAATGGAGATCCTTTTAACAAAAAACAACAAACAGCTGTTTTCAAGGAGTGTTTAGAAGTACTTAAATCAGCTCAAAAACCAGGGATTATCGTTGATAGTACACATGGTTGGCCCCGACACAAGTTTAATTAAATACAAAAGGTAATTGTTCAGCTCGTTAAAAAAAAGTTATCCCCAAAGCCCTGTCTGATGGATATTTGCAGGAGGTTAAGCGAATAGCCTCGAAACAAATATCCATCAGACAGGGTGATTTCAAGCATAAGAGCTGAATAATTATGACAAAAGTTTAATAAAAGACAAAAAGATTGACCATAAACAAGTGAAATTATATGTTTGGGAAAGTTTAATTCATGGCAGATATTTTAATCAGATAAAAAAGCTTCAAGGTTTGAAAAATAATTTTAAGGCAGACATTGTTCAGCTTGATGTGAATACTGTCAGAACATTAATCACGTGCAGGATAGACCGGAGACAAGAAACTTATGGATAAGCTTGCCAGTTTCTCAGAGATCAAAATATTATCCAGGCAATACAAAGCTTCTGGTAAAACAATTGTATTTACCAATGGGTGTTTTGATATTATTCATGCAGGTCATGTAAAATACCTGAGCCAGGCTGCAAGTCTTGGTGATATCCTTATTTTGGGTCTTAATTCAGATCTTTCCGTGAAAACCATCAAAGGAGAAAAAAGACCAGTGATTGGTCAGGATCATCGCTCAATTGTTGTGGCAGCCCTGGCATGTATTGACCATGTGGTATTGTTTGATGAGCCTGATCCCAAACTTTTGATTGAAACCATCTGTCCTGATGTACTGGTTAAAGGAGCAGACTGGCAGGAAGATCAGATCATCGGAGCTGATTTTGTAAAAAAAAATGGGGGATATATCAAAAGAGTCTTTTTAGAACCAGATATTTCAACATCAAAAATTATAGAAAAAATTGGTAAGCTTTACTATGAATAAAACCCATATCAAACTTTATGAGTTTGAACATTTTAAAAACCATCCAGGTATTGTTCATGGCATATTTACAAGGGCAGGCGGAACAAGTACAGGCGCTTTTGATTCTCTTAATATTGGTATCAATTCAGGAGATGACCAGTCGACCATAGCAAAGAACCGGGATATTATTATCCAAAAAATGGGGAGCAAACCCTTTGTTTTTTTAAATCAGGTCCATAAAAGCGGTATTAAGGTTTTGGAAAAAGAGAAAACGGATTTGTTTAAAAAAAAACGATCCAGTATTGAGGCCTATACTGCTGACAGCATTATTACAGATATAAAGGATGTGTTTCTTGTCATCCAGGTCGCTGATTGCCAGGCTGTAATGCTGTATGACCCCCAAAAAAAAATAATTGCAAATATTCATTCAGGATGGAGGGGAAGTGTTAAGAATATTATTGGTAAAACCCTGGACAAAATGGGTCTTCAATTTGGGTGTCAGCCTGAAAATATCATTGCAGGTATTGCTCCCTCCCTTGGTCCCTGTTGTTCTGAATTTGTAAATTATAAGGATGAGATTCCCCAAAATCTATGGAGATATAAAATTAAAGGTAAAGATTATTTTAATTTCTGGGAAATAAGCCGGGATCAGCTCAGGGAAAAGGGCGTGAAAAAAAATAATATTCAAAATATGGAAATCTGCACAAAATGTAATACAGAAATGTTTTATTCTTTTCGGAAAGAAAAAACAACAGGCAGGTTTGCCTGCGTGATTTCAATGGTTTAATGAATATTGGATTCACAAAAAGATTTATCCGGCATGCAATTTAATACATACAATCTGATAAATGTAATTTGATATCTGATTGCAATAAACTCTGGATAAAAAAGATGCTATTTTCACATTGACTTGAAATTCAGCATATGGTATTTGCTTTCAGGATAAATTGATCTGTATGGCCAGAGGGAAAATTATAAAGGCTTAATATGAAAAAAGAGACGGGCAAAACCATCAGAGAGCTTGGATATTTTGCCAGTCTGGGGATTTCAATAGCCCTTGCCATTTTCATCGGTCTTGGAATCGGACTTTGGCTGGATAAAAAATTTGGTACAGAGCCTGTTTTGTTACTTGTTGGTCTTGCATTCGGTATAGCCGCCGGATTCAGCAATATCTACAGAGCAGGGCAAAAGGGAAAAAAGTTTTAATGCAGGACCTGCAAAAGATAGTTGATTTTATAACAAGGTCTAACTGGTTGATTCTTCTGCTGGGCGGAATGATCGGCCTTGTGATGACCCCGATGAAATTTGCTCTGGGTATCATTCTTGGCGGCTTGATTGTTGCTGTCAATTTCCATCTTTTAAAGGGAACATTAAAAAAAATGTGCCATCCTGACACTGTATCGGAAAAAGGACGGTCAATTGTCGGTAATGTCCTGGTTAAATATTATATTCGATTTGCCATAAGCGGGTTTTTGATCTTCCTGCTGATATCGAAACATATTGTTCATCCGGTAGGCCTTCTGGCAGGCCTTTCCGTAGTTGTTGCAAGTGTATTTTTGGCTACGGCACTTGAATTAAAAAAAATATTCTTCAAGGAGGCAGTATAAAGTGGAGCATCCCTATTTGTTTATGACGTCATTGTTCGGAATATTTGGAATGGAAGAATGGGCTGCAGCTCATCCGCATGTTACCTATATGTGGCTGGCTATGGTCATTTTGATAGTTTTAGGTTGGCTGGGTGGAAAAAGTATTACCATGGTTCCCAAACCAGTACAGAATGTATTTGAAGTCCTGATATCAGGTCTTGAAGAATTTATGGTAGGCATAACCGGAGAAGAGGGCAGAAAATCTTTTCCTTTGTTATTGACTATTTTTCTATTTGTTTTACTTGGCAACCTGTTTGGATTGATTCCCGGATTTTATCCGCCAACGGCCGCGATTAACACCACAGTGGCCCTGGCCCTTATTGCGGTAACATGGAGTCATGTGATTGGAATAAAAATGCACGGGATTAAATACATCAAACACTTTTTGGGGCCAGTACCTGCCTTGATGCCTTTGTTTCTGATTATAGAACTTATAGGTCATGCAGCACGCGTTTTATCCCTGACCCTGCGTCTTTTCGGAAACATGATGGGCCATGAACTTGTAGTTGGTATTTTACTCATGCTGGCCGGACCATTTTTAGTACCGCTTCCCATCATGGCCATGGGTATACTGGTCTCTCTGATCCAGGCAATCGTGTTCTTCCTGCTGCCCACCATGTATATTGCAGGGGCAATAGAAGAAGCACATTAATACGAGTTTTACGGGATTTGGAAGAAGCCCCGTTATTTTATATTATTTTATTAAATTATAATAAGGAGTAAAACATGGAATTTCTAGTTGGTAGTGTATGGGCAGCAGGTCTTGCCATCGGTATCGCAGCTTTTGGTTGTGGTATTGGCCAGGGTTTGGGTTTAAACGGCGCAATGGCCGGTATTTCAAGAAACCCTGAAGCAGCCGGTAAAATCCAGGTGAACATGCTGATCGGTCTGGCATTGATTGAGTCTCTTTGTATTTATGCACTTGTTGTTGCAATGATTCTTCTTTTTGTTCATCCTGCTATCGCACCTGCAGTTAAAGCACTTGGTGGACATTAAGCCATACAGCTTGAATTAGATAGATATTTTTAACAAAAAGGGTGTAAAAATTTAATTTTTTACACCTTTTTTGTATCTGGGGTCATGTATCTGGGGTCAGGCTTGCCTTATTGTACTTATTTGTCAAAATAAGTACAATAAGGCAAGCCTGACCCCGTTTAGAGGTTGCTGATTTCCTGGCTGGTGAAGACTTTAATATTTTTTGCGGCAAGAATTTTCAATGCCTTATCATGATCATCAAATCGGAAAATCATTATGGCGTTTTTGGTTTTTGGATTTGCAAATGCATACATGTACTCCAGGTTGACTTCATTTTCTAAAAATGGGTCTAAAATTTTATTTAATCCGCCTGGCTCATCCATGACTTCAACAGCAAGAACCTGGGTTATTCCCACTTTAAACCCTTCTTTTTTTAATGCTTTTTCTGCTTTTTGATTATTGTCTACAATTAAGCGTAATACGCCAAAATCAGTGGTATCAGCAAGAGATAAAGCTCTTATATTGACATTGGCATCCCTTAAGATAGCAGTAACTTCTGCAAGTCTTCCTTCCTTGTTTTCAATGAATATGGATATTTGTTCAATAAACATGGTGGAAACTCCTTTTGTCTAATACAGTTTTCCTTTAAACACGGGTTTTCTTTTTTCAAGAAAGGCATTGGTTCCTTCCTTTGCATCTTCACTTGCCATATTAAGACCAAAGACATCATTTTCAATCCTGCATCCGGTTTCGAGGTCGGCATTCAGACCTGATTGAATGACTTCTTTTGCAGATCTTAAGGCTACCTTTCCTTTAGTGGCAATGAGGCCGGCTGTTTTTAAAACATTTTCCATAAGCTTGTCAGGTTCACATACTTTATTGACAATACCATATTCCAGGGCTGTTTGAGCATTAATATTTTTGCCGGTAAAAATCATTTCTTTTGCAAGGTTTTCACCAATTCGTCTTGCAAGCCTCTGTGTCCCTCCGAATCCGGGAATCAATCCCAGGTTGATTTCTGGCAGGCCAAAAAGAGCTTTGTTTGAAGCATAAATAAAATCACAGCCAAGGGCCGCTTCCAGGCCTCCGCCCAGGGCAAATCCGTTTACAGCTGCAATGGCCGGGATGGGAAGGTCTTCAATTTTTGAAAAAACCTTCTGCCCTTTGCGGGAAAAACTTTTTCCTTCAAGGGGGTTCATTTTCACAAGTTCAGCAATATCCGCTCCTGCAACAAATGCTTTGCCGCCTGTGCCGGTCAGTATGAGAACCCTAATATCTTTATTGTCTCTTATTTGATCCAGGGCAATATCCAACTCATCAAAAAGCGCATTATTTAGTGCATTCATCGCTTTTGGACGGTTAAAAAACAAGGTTGCAATCGAGTTGTCAACCTCAAGGATAATGTTTTCAAAAGACATGGTTATCTCCTTTAGATAAAATTATAATTGTTTTGGATTTGTTGCGTTTATATATTTTTCAATTCCATCAGTAATTGTTGTGGCAATGGCTGTCTGGTAGGAATCGCTCATGAGTCGTTTGCATTCTGTCTTGTTAGAGATAAAGGATGTTTCAATCAGGATAGAAGGCATTCTGGCACCCAGCAGAACATAAAAAGGAGCCTGCTTAACACCTAGATTATTTATCCCTGAATATTTTTTCCTCATACCCTTTATAAAATTATTCTGCACTAGATTTGCAAGCCGTGTGGATTCTTCAATTTTTGTATTTTGGATCAAATCACTCAAAATTAAATCCAGATCAGAGATGTTTTTTTCAGATGTTGCATTTTCCCTTGCTGCAACGGCAATGGCCTGTTTATCCGTGGCAAGGTTTAAAATATAGGTTTCAATACCTTTTAATTTTCTGTTTTTAGCCGCATTAACATGAAGAGATATAAAAAGATCTGCTTTCTTTGTATTGGCTATGGCAGTCCTTTCTTCAAGTGTCAGCTTTTTATCCTTGTACCTTGTCAGCAATACCGTACATTTTAATCTCTGCCTGAGAGTTACAGCCAGTTTTTTTGCCATTTTCAGGACAATGTCTTTTTCCCAGACATTCTTATAATATCCCGGAGCTCCGGGGTCAGAGCCGCCATGCCCCGGGTCAATGACTATTTTTCTAACCCCGAGTGCAAATTGTCTTGCAATATCAGATGATTTTAAATTATCTGTTGAAAGTCTGGAGGTTTTCCCGGATTTTTCAGAGGCTGCCACTTTTGGAGGAGAAGATGAGGCAGGCGATCCATTAGATCCTTTTCCCCAGACATCAATGACAATCCTGAAAGGATCCTTTAAAGAAAATATTTTATAATTTTCAAATGATTTAATATCCACCACAACCCTTACAGTATGGGGAAGGTGCTGGCCTGCCCGGGCCTGTTTTAAAAGAGTGTCATTGATGGGAGTGTGTTCTGCAACGCCTTTTCCAAGCTTTGTCTTTTCAATATCAATATACAATCGTTGCAAAGGTTTATTGATATAGGGATCTTTTTTTAAGAGTCTGTGGGAATACTTCCTTTCGCTTTCTGCATTGATAACAATTCTTGTGTATTCAGGGTTGGACCAGAACCTGAGATCTGTAATAGTGGTATCCCTGGAAACATTGTCATAAGATGATCCAAATTTTTCGGGTTTGTTTTTTTTCTTAACAGTGACTTCATTGCTTTGAACAAATTTTTTGATCAAGACATTATTTTTAGACAGACTTTTTTTAGATCGTATGTGACGAATTTTTTTAACAGAAAAATTTGGGTTATCCGTTATGGTTTTAAGCATTGACTTAGCACGGCCTGCGTATACACTTTTGGGATAGTTGTTCTGGAGACTTGCAAGAAGGTCTGCTGCCTGGCTTTCATGACTCTGTTTCCCGGATAATTTGGACAGGGTTGTATAAAGTTTGGCTGCTTTATACATGCCTGCCGGTGCCCATGAGTCCTTGGGATGAAGTCGATATATGATTTCATACCGGCTGATGCAATTGAGCCATTCGTTTTCTTTTTTCTGCTTGGATGCGGAATGTCTCAGTTTTTTATAGCAGGCATCAGCTTCCATATATTTTTGTTTTGCACTGTCTGCAAACCCATTTACTGTGAAAATAAAAACATATGCAAAGATGAAATGTATGAGAAAAATCTGCAGTATAGATTTTTTAAATGTTACCATATCCTATTGACTACTTTTTTGTTTTAAATCGTTTAACACATTAATTGCTTCAAGTGGAGTCATACTTGAAATATCAATCTTTTCCAATGTTTTTTTAATAGATTGTTCATTATGGCTGAATAATTCCAGTTGATTGTCCCTGGATTTTTCTTTCTTTGTCTTCTTCTTTTTTATTTTTTCAGGCACAGGTTCGGGTAGATCAGTGTTGTTTTTATGTTCAATACGAGACAATATATATTTTGCATTGTTAATAACAATATCCGGAACACCGGCAAGTCTGGCCACCTGGATTCCGTAACTTTTATTGGTTCCGCCTTTAACAAGCCTGCGTAAAAATACTATATTATCATTAAACTCTTTGACGGCAATATTAAAATTTTTAATCCTGGGTTTTGTTTTTTCCAGTTTTGTTAATTCATGGTAATGTGTTGCAAAAAGGGTTTTCACCCCAATATTATTGAGATCATGAAGGTATTCGGCAACTGCCCAGGCAATACTCATTCCATCATAAGTACTTGTTCCCCTTCCAATTTCATCCAGGATAACAAGGCTTTTGTATGTGGCATTATTGACAATATTGGCGGTTTCTTCCATTTCCACCATAAATGTACTCTGTCCTGACGAGAGATTGTCAAGCGCCCCGACCCTTGTGAATATCCGGTCCACAATGCAGATGGATGCTTTTTTGGCAGGTACGAATGATCCCATCTGGGCCATTAAAACAGTCAGGGCAACCTGCCTTAATACAGTTGATTTTCCTGCCATATTGGGCCCTGTGATTAAAAGGATCTGGTTCTCAATATTATCCATTTCAATGGAATTTGGAACATATCTTTCTCCTGTGATCAGTTTTTCCACAACGGGATGACGTCCGTCTTCAATAAAGATTTTTTCCTCATCATTGATGACAGGTTTTATATATCCGTTTTCCGATGAAGACCTTGCAAGTCCCTGGAGTGCATCTACATGGGCAATGAAATCCGCTGTTTTAAGAATAAGGGTTGCTTTTGAAATAATTATGTCCCTTATGGTGCAAAAAATTTTGTATTCCAGGGCATTGCGCTTGTCCTGTGCATTTAATATGGTGGATTCAACCTGTTTCATTTCATCGGTGATGAATCTTTCAGCATTCACAAGGGTCTGTTTTCTGATATAATGATCTGGAACCAAATTAGCCTGAACTTTTGATACCTCTATAAAATAACCAAATACTTTATTATATTTAATTTTAAGAGAAGACAGTTTTGTTATTTTTTTTTCTGTTGCCTCTGTTTTTGCGATCCAGGATTTACCATCACGTGAAATTAACAGCAGTTCATCCAGGGCAGGGCTGTAGCCATCATTGATTAAACCGCCTTCATTGAGTACATGGGGGGCATCTTCCCTTATTGCCTGTTGAATCAATCCGGACAGAGCACTAAGCTCCTTTAAAATTATTGCCTGATTTTCAATATTTTTTCCCGTGAGTAAAGGACTTTTAAACAAGGAGAGTTCTTTAAAAAGATGAGGAAGTTTTGTTAAAGAGTTTTTAAGTGCAATAAGATCCCTGGCATTTCCCTGACCCATTGAAATTTTGCTGCCAAGTCGTTCTATATCATAAACTGATTTCAGGTGATTGATCACCAATTGATGTATATGGGATGCTTTGGTGATTTCTTCAATACAATCCAGACGCTCCTGGATTTTATTTTTATTGATTAAAGGGTATCTTATCCAGTTTTTGATAAGCCTAGCGCCCATGGCCGTGATCGTTCTGTCAAGCACCTGGATCAATGTCCCTTTTTTATCCATTGTCTGAATATTTGTCAGGATTTCAAGGTTTTTGCAGGATCTGTCATCCATAACCAGAAAATTTTTCAGGTCATAGGGTATGATCTGGAAGATATGCCGGGTATCCTGCATCTGGGTATTCTGGACATATGCGAGAATTGCACCAGACGCCGCAATGGATGCAGCCATATGCTCAACGCCGAATCCTTCAAGACTTCTGGTTTTAAATTTGTTTAAAAGCCTTTCCTTTGCTTCTTCGACATCAAAATCATTTTTGTCTAGATAGGTGATTTGTTTTATGTCAAAAATCCGGCGGATATGTTTATAGGCAGGGTCTTTTTCAAAACTGGAAGGCAGAAGTATTTCTCTGGCATCAATTTTTAAGGCTTCATCAATCAGTTCCAGTGGTATTTTTGACTGCCTGGTTTTAACCTGTGTGGTTTTAAAGGTTCCAGTTGAGATATCAAGATAGGCAATACCGGCTGCATCCCTTGTTTTTGACAGGGCTAAAAGAAAATTATTAGACCCTTTATCCAGTAATTTTTCATTTAAAATCATGCCCGGGGTGATCACCCGGACAACTTGTCTTTTTACCAGACCCTTTGTTACCGCTGCATCTTCCATCTGTTCACACACGGCAACCTTGCATCCATTTTCAATTAATCTGGCAATATAATTGTCAGCCGCTTTAAAGGGCACACCGCACATGGGAATGGGGGTATCATCATTTTTATTCCTGGAGGTCAGGGCAATTTCCAGGATAGAAGCAGCTTTAATTGCATCTTCAAGGAACATTTCATAAAAATCTCCCATCCGATAGAACAAAATTGCGTCTTTATATGACTTTTTGATGGACAGGTATTGTTCCATCATGGGCGTATTTTTTTTTGGGCTCATTTGCTAGTTTTGTTTCAGCAGAATCAGTCGGCAGTATCGGGTTTAGGATCCTTTTTAATATCATTTTCCGGCTGCTCATAATCCGGTTGCACGAAATCAGGCTGTTCAAAATCAGGTTGCTCGAGATCGGGCCGCACAAAATCAGGCTGTTCAGGTTCGCTGAGTTTGACAATCGGTTCTTTTTTCAACTCTTTTTTGATGTAGGGGTCATGCTGGAACACGTCCAGTTCGGTTTTTAGAGAGACTATCTTCTCTTTTAAGGAGGAAATGGCAGCATCTTTTGTTCTTATCTCTTTTTTTAAACCCAGCTTTATCATGAATCCCCTTAAAATGGCGAGGATAATCCCTAAAAGGAAACAGATTCCAAAATACGCTATGTTTTGAAGTTCTGGTATGGTCCAGCTCCAGGTATCAATTTCCAGATCAATTTTCAATGCTGTTTTTGTCATGAAATAATCTAAGTTTTGAAAAATCAGGATTCCAATAAGACCTAGAACAATCATCCACAAAAGAAATTTAAGTGTTTTCATTCATCTGCTCCATATTTTAATGTATTCCGTTAAGTTTGGGTAATCATAGATCAATTCTTTTTTTTTTTCAATTCTTCTTTTTTGATAATAAATCAGCCCTTAATACCCACCATCATCATTAACCATTTACCATTAACTGTTCACCATTAAAGAAAAACCGGATTAATTTGATTGATATCCGGATGGCTTGGAAAAATGCTCCAGTCTAGATGTCTCAACAAAATCTTTTTGGGGATTTCAAAACAGGAAAAATGAAGATGGGGAGGTAATTGCGGGTTCTTATGGGTATCACACACCCTTGAAATGACCTGTTTTTTGATTATGCCATGGCCAATTCTCAATGCCTTTTCAAGGATGATATGGGAATATACAAAGACAACTCTTTTATTGGAAGATCTTAAGTTTTTATGTTCTACAACAAGGGTCTGGCCAAGAAAATCACTGCAGATATTTAAAATAATCCCGTCTTCCATGGCCGGTACTTTAAAGGAATCATTAAAGCTGTGGATTTTTCCTGGATGTCTTCTATAATAAGTTATATCGATTCCTTCATGGAAGGCATGCCGGAATTTAAAATCTCCCCACCATTTGTCTTTACTTGAAAAAAGCATTCCACAATAAAACAGCCATTGAACTTTTTGACTATTTTCAAGGTCACAGGGCAGATCATTGACATTTGAAATGAGGTCAAGATAGTCAGAGAATCTGCTCATTACAGGGCTTTTAAGGTGATCTTATGGCCCATAAGGTTTATGTCTTCTATAATGGCCTTCACCTTCATACTTTCTCCCAGAAGTCCTTTTAAAAGGAATGTATCTTTGCCAACCGGTGTTACTGCAGCCACATTTTCCATGATCAGTTTTTCATCATTGTTTTTTCTTAGGTATACATTTGATTCGCACATTTTTATTTTCCTTTATTTATGATTTATGGGGCTTGCATAGTTGCGTTTAGGGTTCCTGAACGCAACTATGCAAGCCTGACCCCACTTAAGTTTGTATCATTTTTACCTTTAATGGCATATTTTTACAAGAATCAATGATTGCTCCGCCAGAGTTTTTATTCATTGCACAATTGACAACCAGAGTGTTTTTTAAAAACTGATATCCTGCCTGTTCATGTATATGGCCACATAACACCATTAAGGGCGGGTGATTTTCAATAAAGTTTCTCAGGCCAATGCTTCCGGCGCTGAATCTGTTTCCCACCTTGTCGCATACACCTCTGGGTGGCGGGTGAACCACGAGAATTGTATCTGGGGTGATACTGGGTTTAAGCCTGTCAAGAAAGTGAGTTTCCCTGAAACTGATTTTAGAAAGAAAGGGCAAAGGAATGGTTCCGCTGAGGCCAGCAAAGTCTGCATCTTTATAAATTACAGGAACATGGTTCAAAAGGGTGGTATTTTTCTGTTTCCTTAAAAGTCCTTCAACGCGTTTAAAATCCGAGTTTCCCCGGATACCCATAATGGGTATGGGAGTACCCTTTAACTGGTCAAAGGTTTTTAAAGGGGAAACATAATTGGTGATATCGCCGGCAATGACAAGAATGTCAGGGGCTTCCTGCGATATGACATCCTTAATCTTTTCAACCTTTTCGGTTTTTCCATGAATATCGGCTACAGCATAAATCCGCATTTTATTGGGTACCAACCATTTTAAAATTTGTATTCATGAATCATATACAATAATTTAGTGTTGAAGGTATTTTTTTAATTCTCTGTAAAAGTTTTCATGTGAACCAAATGAGTATAAAAACAAACTAGAATCCACTACTTCATAAGCTAACAATAAATGCTGGTTCTGAGAGTTGAATTTATAGATTTGGACACCCTTTAAATCTCCCTTTTTCATATCACCAATTGTGGGGTTGTTGTAAACATATTTTACAGCATTATCCAGGTCTTTGATCTGATGCTTGTACAATTTCTTCTTTTGTCTGGCAAAAACAGGGGACTGGACAATTTCCTTAATATTACTCATTCACCATTTCCAAAAACATATGGAGTTCCTTGACCGGCTTTTATCTGTTCTCTTCCCACCAGGATATCCTGTATGAATGGTAATGGAAGCTCTGGGTTCTCTTCAATCATTTGTCCTATTTTTGCCCAGTATTCAATCTGACCGGCAATTGATCTTTTAAATACCTTTGACTTGATCTTTGCTTTCTCAAACAGATCATCAGATACCTTAACTGCTGTTGCCATAAATCCTCCCCAAATGGTTTTAGTTTCATTTTAATACCATGGGTTGTCTTTTGCAACTAATATTTTCAGGGTTTTTAACAGGAGCTATTTATCGGAATTGCCAGGATTGGCATTTCCGATAAATAGATTGACACACTTAATCAGCATCAAATATTTTGCGCAGCTTATGGGCAAGGATGCTTGGATGATGGACTTTTCTATGAAAGAATATCCCGGCCGGATCAGATCTTTCTTACGTGCAGCAAACTTCTGCTTTAAGCGGCTTGTCAGCGTTCGGAAAACAAATATTGTGCAAAAAACTGCAACCAGTATGAAAATCGAATTTAAACTGCCCAAAAAGATCAGAGTATGCCTGGCAGGCTGGTATACCTCTTCTGCTGGTAATCTTGATACTTACATCTGCGGCCCGGGCCAGACACTGCTCAATGGAAACATTTTTTGCAGCAAGAGCTTCAACCAGATCCTTTTCAGCGTGCATCCTGTAGTGCCTGTAAAGCGACACAATTCATCGGCAAGCCGCCACAAAGCCCACCACAATCCATGGCCAAGCTGGCAAACGAAAATTTGATGGTGGATTTGGGTAAACATCCCTAATAAAACCATTTGGATATAATGCCGTAATTTATTAGATTATAAAGACTTGAATAAATCGATTCAGAAAGAGATAATATAAAAAAGTGAGTTTGGGAAAGGGGCATAAAATTAATGGATAAAATTGAATCATTAAAAAAATTATTAGATCCAAAGAAAATAGCAGTGATCGGCGCATCAAAGTCCAAGGATAAGGTGGGGGGCATTATTTTCAGGCGGCTCTTAGGTTCAAGGCGGCGCCTGTTTCCTGTAAACCCAAAGGAGACGGCCATTGAAGGCCATAAGTTTAGTCCCGATATTCAGTCCTTACCTGACGATATTGATCTTGCCATCATCACGATTTCTGCCGAGGCTGCGGTAAAATCGGTTGAAATGTGTATTGAAAAAAAAATCCCCAATTATATTATTGTGGCCGGCGGATTTGGCGAGGTGGGTGCTGAAGGAAGACTGCTTGAAGAAAAACTGACAAAACTTGCTAAAGATAATAGTGTCAATATCCTTGGCCCCAATTCCCTGGGCATATTTTTGCCTGATGAGAATATTGATACCATCTTTGTTGAGCATGGGGACAAATCCCTTGACAGGAACGGCCAGGTCGCATGCATTGTTCAAAGCGGTTCTGTAGGGGTTGAAGCCCTTGGGTATGCATCCAACACGGGTTATGGCATGCGGGCCTTTGTGGGTCTGGGCAACAAGTGTGATCTTGATGAAATTGATTTTCTTAACTATTTTTCCCTGGATAAAAAGACAAACTGCCTTGGGTTTTATCTTGAAAATATTGAAAAGGGCAGGCAGTTTTTAACCATTGCCAGAGAAACCGCCAGAAAAAAACCCGTGGTTGTGTTAAAAGCCGGAAGAACCCATACAGCAGCTTCGGCTGTCAGTTCCCATACAGGAAAACTGGCTGGTTCTGATAATGTGATTTCTGGCGCTTTAAAACAATTCGGGATTCAGCGGGTTTTTGATGATGAAGAGTTCTGTGATGCCACCAAAGTGCTTTCCATGCTGCCAGGGGCTCCCGGAAACAGGGTGGCGATTTTAACTGCTGCCGGCGGCTATGGGGTTATGTGTACGGATTTTATTGAGAATATGGACAAGCGGGCAAAGCTTTTGATGGCAATACTGTCTGAAGCCACTAAAAGAAAGATAAAAGACGCCACCTTTTCCTTTACAGCCTGTGAAAACCCCGTGGACATCACTGCAAGTGCTGATGATATGATGTTTTCAAAAAGCCTTGATGCGTTGATTGAGGATGATGGTGTGGATATTATCATCTGTATCGCTTTTTTTGCCCCGCCGGGCATTACTGAAAATCTGATCGATATCATTGCCGACAAAATCAAAAAATCAGATAAACCAATAATCGTGTTTACAAAATATGGACCCTTTACAGATAACAGCATTAAAAATTTATATTATGCCGGTGTTGCAGCATATCCTTCCGTTGGAAGAGCGGTCAGGGCAGCCCGTTTTCTTGTGGAAAGAACAAAGATAAAACAAAGGCTTGATCAGGAGGCATAATTTAAGATGGAAAAAAAGATTGAACAGTGGTTTGAAAGCATTGGTGATAAAAAACATCCCGATGAATTTGATGCAAAATATCTGGTGAAACTGTATTCCATTAAAGTGCCTTGCGCCAGAAGACTGGGACCGGAAGATATCTTTGATGTGGAGGGAATTGATCCCCCCTATGTGCTAAAGGTGTGCTCTTCAAACATTCTGCACAAAACAGAATTTCAGGGTGTGGTTCTGAACAATGACAATGAAAGTGTTCAAGCCAATTTCAAGGAGCTGCAGAAGCGGTTTCCCAATGAGAATATTCTGGTTGAAAATCAGAGCAGTTATATGGGGCCGGAATTTATTATCGGGATCATCAAAGACCCGGCTCTGGGCCATGCCGTAATGGTCGGGGCAGGAGGAGTACTGACGGAATTGTATAAAGACACGGCCTTCAGACTGGCTCCCTGTTCTGTGACCGAAGCCATGGATATGATAGATGAGCTGGTTTTATCCCCTGTATTTGAAAATTTCAGGGGGATGACACTTGATAAAAAAAAGCTTGCAATAACCATCTCACAGGTGGCAAGGCTTGCCCATGATCTGGGTGATCGATTAAGCCAGCTGGATATCAACCCCATTGTCTTTAGTGAAGGGGAATGGATTGCCTTGGATGTTAAGATTGTGTTTGAATAGTTCGGATGTGGGACCATTTGACCCCACTTAAGACGACTATCCTTAATGTCCTGGCCGCTGATGCGAGGTGTCGCAGTCAAAAATCACCTTGACTTTCGGGCTTAATTTGATACCATATACGGACTGGAGGTGATAAAATGAATATTATAGATGACATAAAACCCGTTACTTATCTAAAGTCAAAAGCCGCAGATCTGCTGAATCAAATCAATACAACTCATCGGCCTGTAATTATAACACAAAATGGTGAACCCAGAGCCGTTCTTCAAGATCCTAAAAGCTATGAAGATATGCGAAATGCGATCAGCCTGTTGAAACTAATATCACAAGGTGAAAGTGATGTGAGAAATGGTAAGATAAAGCCACAAGAGAAAGTTTTCAATGATATTGAAAAATCATTGAAGGCAAAACTGACATGAGTTCAAAATATAAAGTTATTTGGGCCAGTGTCGCAGAAAAAGATCTAAAAAACATCATTGAATATATTGCAGAGGAAAGTCCTCAAAACGCTCTGAAAATATTAACTAAAATTCGTCAGAACGCTTCAGGTCTGTATACATTACCAGAGAGAGGCAGAATTGTATCGGAGCTCAAAGATCAAGGAATTCTGCTATATCGGGAATTAATAATTGCACCATGGCGGTTAATATACAGGATATCTGGACAGGAAATATTTGTTTTGTCTGTTATTGATTCTCGCCGAAATGTTGAAGATGTGCTATTGAAGCGATTTATTGATAAAGAATAGAAACTGCGAACAATGCAATCCATCAGACTCTCAGGATCTCGCGGTTTCTTTTTTATTCTGCTACCTGCCATGGCATCTCCCAGAAATATGATTTTATCTGCCTGAAGGTGACTTGGTTTTTTTTTGTTATGATATTATAGTATGTTTACCGGGTTGGTTCTGGCAATTTTTCTGTGCCTGCCATAGAGCAGATCGTCCATAAAAAGTGCTATTTTCTGATTCAAAACGTTCCGGGAGATATAAAACCGGACGAATCTGTGAACGATTGTGTCGGGTTTGGTATAGGGGCAGACAGATATACACAGCCCGCAGTCAGATCCGATTGTTTTCCAGTATGAAAAGCATTTTTCCTGGTTTATCGACCAGTGTCGCAAATTGCGGCTGTAAGGCTCATCACCATGGGAAACAGACCCTGACGGGCAGTTGTCTGCGCATTTTTTACAGATTTTACAAAAATTTTCCATATAAAGTGGTTTTGGACATACAGAATCCGGCAGCTCAAGATCTGTTGTCACAATGGCAAGTCTGACACAGGGGCCAAACACCCGGTGCATGAAAATTCCCATCCGCCCCAGTTCTCCAAGACCTGATTCCACGGCTATGGGAACACAGAGGGTGTCGTAATTGGCATCATTGTGCGCCCGGGCAGGATAGCCGAAATTTCGGATATAACCGGCAAGGATGTTGGATATTTTGGCGGCTTCCACATATTTTTGTGCAGATTCCTGCAGCACACTGCTTGTAGGCGCTTTTTTTATCATTTCCACCCGCATGGGGACCACAATGGCAATGGCTGTTTTATGGTTCTGGTCGGTTTTGCTTCCCCAGTTTTCAGCATGCCGGCCTTTATGGCTGTAGTAATGATGGGGCTTTAATCGCAGAAAAGACACATCACAGGCCCCATAAAATATGGACAGATCCCTTATGGTTTTACACAATTGAACCGGATCAATGGATGCTTTCTGTTCAGATACGTTTCCTACAGACAGGGGAATGGATCTTTCAAGATATTCAAATGCCGCTTGATAGCCGGGGACTGTGTACTGGTCATGAAAGACCTGCTCTTTTTCTCCGAATTCAGGTTTCTGATGAATCTGGTGGTCAATTGATTTTTTTTCAGGCCGCAAGGCATAATATTGCTTCATCAGTTCCGGGTGATGCTGGATGTTATTGCGGGCAAACATATTATCCCTTTCATCATATTGCACGGCTTTTGAAGTGTCTCGTTCTTTGGGCCGGCCCGGGAAAAATCTGATTAAAGAGATTATACCAAAAAGACCCAAAAGTGATACAATGAATATATTAAGAGTTTGACCAGTATCCATACTTGTGAGAAGAAGGCCCCAGAAAACAGAGTTCAATATAAAAGAAACCAATGCTGTAACTCCTGCCCTGATTTCTTTTTCTCGAAAAAAGGACAGGCTTAAGACCATCAGAAAAAGAGATGTTCCGATCAGGATGATCCAGTTTACAGATATTAGTATGCAGGTCATGGTGATTCTCCAGAAAAAACGATTAAATTATAAAATTGTGTAATTATTCAACTCTTGCGCTTGAACCCGCCCTGTCTGATGGATATTTGTTTCGATGCTAAACGCTTAACCTCCTGCAAATATCCATCAGACAGGGCTTTGGGGATAATTTTTTTTAACGGGCTGAACAATTACAAAATTGTTTTTATATATACTGCCTTCTATCATTATCATATCAATGGGTGTAAAGCCGGCAAGATAGCACAGATCTGCGGGCCTATCAATATCCCACACCACAAGGTCGGCATCCTTGCCGATTTCAATACTGCCTTTTGATTGCTCAAGACCAAGTGCCCTGGCACCATTGATTGTTGCCCCCACCAAAGCCTGTTCACAGGTCAGGTCAAAGAGCATGCAGGCCATGTTGAGGATGAGGGTCATTGAATGAACCGGGCTTGAGCCCGGGTTCAGGTCTGTGGACAGGGCCATGGGTATCTTGAGGTCAATCAGCGTTTGAACGGGGGGTTTTTGTCTTTCCTTTAAAAAATAGAAAGCGCCGGGCAGAAGAACTGCTGTGACATTGTGGTGAGCCATTTTTTTTGCCGAGGACAGAGACAGATACTCAAGGTGATCACAGGAGAGAGCCAAAAATTCAGCAGCAAGCGCTGCACCATTTGAATCAGACAACTGCTCTGCATGAAGTTTGATCTTAAGTCCAAGATCTGTTGCGGTTTGAAAAACCTTGTGCGTCTGGGAAAGATTAAAGGCGATGCGTTCGCAAAAAACATCCACAGCCGTCGCAATTTTCTGGTCTTTGACAGCGGGCATCATGGTTTTTGTCACAAGATCGATATAGCAGTCAGGATTGTCTGCAAATTCCCGGGGCAGGGCATGGGCACCTAAAAAGGTTGCCTCTATGTGTAGAGGAAAATTTTCATCCAATTGCCTTATAACCTCAAGCAGTTTCAGCTCGGTTTCAAGGTTGAGCCCATAGCCTGATTTGATTTCAAGCGTTGTGATTCCCTGGCCAAAGAGTGCGGCCACCCGTTTTGAGGCGGATATGAATAATTCATCTGCTGTTGCGTTGCGGGTGGCCTGTACCGTTGAAAAGATGCCGCCGCCTTTTTTTGAAATTTCTTCATAGGTTGCGCCGGAAAGCCTCATTTCAAACTCATTGGATCTTGATCCTCCCCAGACAAGATGGGTATGGCAGTCTACAAATCCAGGCATAATCCAGCCGTTTTTACAATCAATAATATTTTGACAGGTGGTTTTATCCTGAATATCTTTATCTTTGCCAATCCAACAAATTGTTTTTCCTGTGACACCCAGGGCAGCATTCTTAATAATGGAAAAGGCATTGCCTTCCATTGTGGCAAGATGGCAATTGATAAAAAGGGTATCAATTTTATCGGGTTGCAGGACTTTCATTTATTCTTTCCCTTCATTGATTGAGGTCACATTGATTGGGGTCAGGCTTCGCTTATTGTGGTTATTGAACTCAATAACCACAATAAGCGAAGCCTGACCCCGAAGATTACTGACCCCGAAGATTACGAAAATTACATATTAATCATGGGGAGCTTTACCCCTTTTTTGTCGGCCACATCAATAGCCGTGTCATATCCGGCATCGGCGTGTCTGATGATTCCTGTACCCGGATCATTTCTAAGAACGGTGGTGACTCGTTTTTCAGCATCTGCACTGCCGTCAGCCACAGTGACCTGGCCTGCATGGAGGGCATATCCAATACCCACCCCGCCTCCATCATGAAAAGAGACCCATGTCGCCCCTGAGGCCACGTTTGTCATGCAGTTTAACAATGCCCAGTCTGCCACGGCATCAGAGCCGTCTTTCATGGCTTCAGTCTCCCTGTACGGTGATGCAACAGATCCACAGTCCAGATGGTCTCTTCCTATAACAATAGGTGCCTTTACTCGTCCATCCCTTACAAGATCATTAAATAATTTGCCGGCTTTTTCCCTTTCCCCATAACCAAGCCAGCAGATTCGTGAGGGAAGTCCCATGTGTTCAATTTTTTCCCCGGCCATTTTCAACCAGTTCACCATTTTGGTTTTTTCAGGGAAAAGTTTTAATAGTTCCCGGTCAGTTACCTTGATATCTTCGGGATCACCTGAAAGGGCGGCCCATCGGAAAGGCCCTTCCCCCCGGCAGAAAAGTTCCCTGATATAAGCCGGAACAAATCCTGGATAATCCATGGCATTGTCAACACCTCGTTTCATGGCCTGGGCCCTTAAATTGTTTCCATAATCAAAGGCAATGGCGCCTTGTTTCTGCATTTTTAGAATGGCCCTTACATGATCTGCCATGGAGTTTAAGGCCATATCGATATATTTTGCAGGATCTTTTTTTCTGAGATTTTTTGCCTCTTCCATGGACAACCCCTGGGGATAGTATCCATTGAGCTCATCATGGGCACTTGTCTGATCTGTGATAACGTCTGGGATAAAGTTCTTTTGTATCATTGCCGGAAGTATATCCACTATATTTGCACAAAGCCCAATGGAAAGGGGTGTTCCATTTCTTGCGGCTTCACGGGCTTTTGAAATAGCATCATCAAGGTTAGATGCTTCAACATCCAGATATTTTTTTTCAAGCCTTTTTTTAATACGCACAGGGTCAATCTCAATACAGATGGCAACCCCATTTGCCATGGTAACTGAAAGGGGCTGGGCACCGCCCATTCCGCCAAGTCCTGCAGTTACAACAATTTTGCCTCTAAGATCAGCATTATAATGTTTTTGTCCCAGGGAGGCAAAGGTCTCATAGGTGCCCTGCAGGATTCCCTGGGTGCCGATATATATCCAGGACCCCGCTGTCATCTGTCCATACATCATCAGGCCTTTTTTATCCAGCTCATGAAAGGTGTCCCAATTGGCCCACTTTGGAACAATATTGGAATTTGCAATCAACACCCTGGGGGCGCTTTCATGAGTTTTCAACACGCCAACAGGCTTTCCAGACTGAACCAGCATGGTTTCATCATTTTCAAGATCCAGAAGGGTTTTAACAATAGCATCAAAACATGGCCAGTTTCTTGCCGCTTTTCCAAGACCGCCATATACAATCAATTCATCCGGATTTTCACCGTTGTCAGGGTCAAGATTGTTGCACAGCATTCGCAAAGCTGCTTCCTGGTACCAGCCTTTGCAGTGAAGCTGGGTTCCTCTGGGAGCCCTGACAGGGCGGGCAACTCCGCATCCTATATTTAGATCTTTTAAAAGTTTTTCTATATTATTCATTTATTTTCCTCCTGATAAGGTTGACATTTGCGTTGAAATCCGATAGTACTTGTCTATACAAGTATAGATATGATGTCAAGTGATTTTTAATTGGGGCATAATTGGGGTCAGGCTTGCGTAGTTGCGTTGTAATTGTTCAGCCCGTTAAAAAAAGCTATCCCCAAAGCCCTGTCTGATGGATATTTGCATGAGGTTAAGCGAATAGCCTCGAAACAAATATCCATCAGACAGGGCGGGTTCAAGCGTAAGAGCTGAATAATTATGTTGCGTTTATGAAAATGCAAGCCTGACCCCAATGACCCTGTATAAAGGACAAAAAAAACAATGGATAGATCAGAACAACCCATTGCCTTATATGAAAAAATTAAAAAAAGTGTTGTCAAAGACATTGAATCAGGAAAGCTGAATCCCGATGATAAGGTGCTTTCGGAAACCAGGCTTGCAAAAAAATTTAATGCCTCGCGAATGACTGCAAACCGCGCACTGAAAGAGCTGACAGAAGAAGGAAGGATTGTAAGAGTCCAGGGAGTTGGAACTTTTGTGGCCCGGCCTAAACCAGATGCAGCACTTCTTGAAATTAAAAGCATTTCAAAGGAGATTCAAGACTGGGGCGGGGTACATTCATCTGAAATTCTGGTATTAAAAAAAGAAAAGATTACAGCATCGATTGCGCAAAAAATGAATCTTAAGATTAATGATATAATCTTTCATTCCCTTATTGTTCACAAGGACAGAGGTATACCGGTCCAGTATTCAGAACGCTTTATCAACCCAAAAGTGGCTCCTGAATATCTAAACCAGGATTTTAAAAAGATTACCCCCAGTGACTATCTTCTGAAGAAGTCACCGATACAGCAGGCAGAGCATATTATTGAGGCTGTAAATTGTAATAAACAGATTCAAAAACTATTGAAAATCAAATCAAGTGAACCCTGCATCTCACTTAAAAGACGAACATGGTCTTTTGACATGGTGGCAACTTACAGCATCATCATCTCACCGGGCTCAAGATATAAACTGGTTGGAAAATTTATGAGAGGATAAAAAAAATGAAAGATCAAATTGTTTTACGCGGGAATGGTTTTATTCTCGAAGATCTTATTCAGATAGCAAGAAATAAGGTAGGCATCACAATATCCAAGCAGTCTGAAGCCAGAATTAATAAGGCCAGAAACCTGATTGATAAATGGGTGGAACAAGGAGAAAGAATTTATGGTGTAACCACTGGATTTGGAGCTTTGTCCGGGGTAAATATTTCCTATGAAGACACGAAAAAGCTTCAAAAAAATATTTTATTCAGCCATGCTGCAGGAATCGGTAAGGATCTGGACAATGACGTGGTCAGGGCAATGATAGCCTTGAGGGTGAATGATTTTTGCCGGGGCAATTCAGGCCTGAGACTTGAAACCATTAAAAAGCTTACCAGGATCTTAAATGCAGGTATTGTACCTGTTGTACCGGAAAAAGGATCTGTGGGCGCAAGCGGTGACCTTGTTCCCATGGCTCATCTTGCCCTTGTGTTGATCGGGGAAGGAGAGGCTTATGTTGATGGCATGAGAATGTCAGGTGCCAGGGCCTTAAAGAAAAAATCAATCAAACCCCTTGTGCTTGACTCAGGAGAAGGGCTTGCTTTGATCAACGGAACACAATTCATGATCGCCCTGGGATCTCTTGCCCTTCATGATGCTTTAAATCTTTGCAAGCATGCAGACATTGCAGCAAGCATGAGCCTTGAAACACTCATGGGGACAAGATCTGCCTTTGATGCAAGGATTCATAATGCAAGACCCCACACAGGCCAGATTAAAGCTGCTGATAACATGCTCAGGATCACGGAAAATTCAGATATCATTTCCTCCCATGGAGACTGTTCCAGGGTTCAGGATGCCTATACCCTGAGATGTTCACCACAGGTCCACGGGGCTTCCTGGGATGCCTTTGCCTATGTGGATAATGTTATCAGAGTGGAGATGAACTCATCTACGGAAAATCCTCTGATTTTTTCGGAATCAGAGGATTTTCTTTCAGGTGGTAATTTTCACGGCCAGCCTTTGGCGCTTGCCTGCGATTTTTTAGGTATTGCAATAGCAGAGCTTGCCAATATTTCGGAACGACGGATAGAAAGGCTTGTGAATCCGCAGCTTTCAGGACTTCCTGCATTTCTTGTAGAAGACGGGGGCTTAAATTCCGGGTTCATGATTGCCCAGTATGCCGCAGCCTCTCTTGTTTCTGAAAACAAAATCCTTGCCCATCCGGCATCTGTTGATTCCATTCCAACCTCGGCAAATAAAGAAGATCATGTGTCAATGGGTTCAATTGCTGCCAGAAAGTGCCGGGAAATTGTCGCTAATACAGAAGAGGTCATAGCAATTGAATTGTTGTGTGCAGCCCAGGGAATTGATCTGTTCACCAATATTAAAGCAGGTGATGGTACCCTTGCGGCCTATGAAGTTATCAGAAGCCGTGTTGATTACATGAAAGAAGATCGGATTCTTTCATTGGATATTGCCAAAGTAAAGAAGCTGCTTAAGGAAGGCAGTATTGTAAAGGCAGTGGAAGATAAAATCGGCAAGCTGTATTAGTCAGGGTCAGCCGCTGATCCTGACAAGTTTGAGATCGCCCCATAAACCAATGCTTTCGCCTTTAATGATCACAATGCCCTGGATGCCGGGTATATTTTTACCGATATCAATGGTTTTTTTAATATCAGACGCAGCCCTGACCATATTACCCAGGGCCGTGGCAGCTGCATCAGCCAATGAGCATGACCCGGACAGCACTGTTGCTGCATCAGCCTTACCAAAGCTTTTTGAATGACCTAAAGTGCCTGAAGATGTGCATATCCCATAGGGTTTATCCCTTTTTTTCACCAGGATGCCCGTTGTCATGCTGAAAGGCGTGTTTTCAGCATAAATACTGAAAATGGTTTCAGAATCTGATTTAACAAAGATATCGCCCCCGTTTTCTACGAGAATTTCCCTGGTATGCTCCAACAGGGATAAGCCTGCATATTGTGCTATAGCACCTGCCACGGCTGCCATGGGGCCGACATCGGCCAGTTTTGCCGCCTCAATCATATCCCTAATAATTTTTGGTACAGGCCCGGGATCACTTAAGGGAATAAGGGAAGATGCAAATTCAGGGTACAGCTTAATATAGCTCTCAATCCAATTTCGGCAAATTAATACTGATTGTATTGCCTTTTGGGCAAGATCGGTCTGGGCCTGGATATTCAGGTTGGTTTCTTTTACAGTGATATCAAAAGAGACCAGACCCTTTTTTTTATGCTGTTTTCGATATGTCCTGTTCTCAAACATTTTCAATGGAATCCGGTTTTAAATGATTCGGTGCCTGGCGAATAAAATAAGAATCAGTCATGCCCGAGATATAATCCCTGACTATTTCGGGGTTTGAATGATTCTCCTTGTATAAAGGAGACATACCATTTAAGAAATCCGAAAAAATAATAGATTCCTCATTTCCTTTTTCAAGGGCTGTCAGGTATTTTTCAAACAGAAAATTGAAAATATCTTCAATGGAAGACAAATGCTTTTTAATAACAGGATTTTTGTAAATATGCCTGTAATTAAAAGCCTTAAGTTGTTTTAAAGCAGAAGATATTTCTTTGGAAAAACCGATGAAAGGCTGCCCCAGACTGTTTGAGATCAGGTCTGTAACAAGATTAAACACAATGGTACCGTTCGTCTGCCCCAGCATTTGTTTGCAGACATCCGGTATGGCCTGTCTTTGAACAAGGCCAAGACGGATGGCATCTTCCAGATCCCGGCCGATATAACTTATGGTATCAGCCATTCTTACCACACAGCCTTCCATGGTCATGGGTATTTCATTGCAGACCGTTTCCTTTTTTATGGTTTCCATCATCAAATGAAATTCAGCAAATGATCTGTTTTTTTGGGGAACAAGTTTTTTTACATGGGCTTCACCATTATGACAGATAATGGCATCCATTGTTTGAAGGCTTAAATTCAATCCTTTGCCTTTTTTTTCGATTTTATCCAGAAACTGGATGCTTTGAAAATTATGATGGAAATAACCCGCCCCCTGTTCATGGGTAAGCTTTGAAAGGAAACGTTCACCATCATGCCCAAAGGGTGGATGCCCGATATCGTGCCCAAGACTTGCAGCTTCAATAAGGTCTTCATTTAATCCAAGATACCGTCCAATTGTCCGGCCGATCCTTGAGACCAGCTGAACGTGGATTACCCTGTGGGTGAGATGATCATTATTTATAAGAGAAAAAACCTGGGTTTTATCAATATACCTTGTAAAGGCAAGAGAATTTAAAATTCGGTCAGAGTCAGCGGAAAATGCCTGGCGGTATTCTTTTTCAGTGAATTTTTCTTTGTAACGTCTTTGGGCTGTATTGCTGAAACAGGCCAGGGAACAAAAATTTTCCTCCTCCCTTTGATTCAGAAGATTTTTTAATTCCCCGGCTTTTTCAAAATTGTCATTCAATATTGTATTTATAATTGTTTAAGGATGTTTGAAACTATAGTATCAAATGCCTTTGTAAATTGTGTTTCCTTGTCCTGGGACATCATGGGAACACCATTGTCACCGGATTCAACAATGCGGGTGTCAAAAGGGAGCGATCCTAAAAACTCAAGGCCCTGGGATTTCGCCGTCTTTGCGCCGCCGCCTGAACTGAATAAGTCAATGGCCTCATTGCAGTGAGGGCATTTGAATCCTGCCATGTTTTCCACAATTCCAAGGGTTTTTAAACGAACAGTCTTGCAAAAGGAAATGGATTTTCTGATGTCTGCCAGCGCAACTTCCTGTGGAGTTGTAACTATCACGCCAAGAGCTTCAGGGATAGTCTGTACAACAGTCAAGGGTTCATCACCCGTACCCGGAGGTGCATCAATAATTAAAAAATCAAGCTCTCCCCAGTCCACGGAACTCACAAATTGCTTGATCATTCCAGTCTTAGCAGGACCGCGCCAGATAATGGCCTGGTCCTTGTCCTGCATCAGTGCCTGGACGGAAACAACCTTGAGGTTGCCATTAACCTGTTTTGGAATCAGAAGCTGATTTTCAGAAATATCCAGGAGTTCCGTGAGTCCCAGCATCTGGGCAATGGAGGGTCCATGTACATCCACATCCATCAGGCCTGTTTTATATCCTTTTTTTGCAAGGCTGGCTGCAAGATTGGCAGATACACTGCTTTTGCCGACTCCGCCTTTACCGCTTAAAACAAAAATTTTGTGTTTTATTTTTGAAAGGGAAGCCTTAATTGCATCGTCTTCTAATTTCTGTCTGGCCGCCATATCCTGGCCATTGCCCTGTGATGGGCAGCCTCCGCCTTTTTTGGCTTTATCTACACTGTCGTGAATCATTTTATAACATCTCCTTTGAGAAATATGGTTTATAAATCACATTTATAATGCTCACTATAAAGGTTCTGTCAACCTGAATACAGACTCTTTTATCAAGGGATTTGCCTGAAAACCTGTAATGTCCAATGTGAGTTTCCGGGTATCCATATCTTTGATTTCTATTTTTACGGGAATTTGGTTTGAGCCATATGTTTTATATTTTATAATATTCATTTCATACAAGAGTTTCCCTGATACGTCAGTGGATTTTAAGCCATCTATTTTTTGATTGCCATTAAAATGAAGGTATTGAGTCACCCCTTTCCAGTTTTGTTCTAAAGCAATACTGGATAATGATGGATCTTGTGCGGTAAAATATGCCTTGTCAAATTTTTTTACCGGTAAGCGCCCCAATAAAATTGATATGATTTCAGACATTTTAACGGGAACATTGATAAATTCATCCATGTCCGGGTCTTTTGAGTTATCCGAATATTTTGCATGCTGCCCCGTATGGGAAAAGAAAGTTATTTGTTCCCCCGTTGCAATAATGGTTTCCAAAGGGTGGCCGGATATTAAAAATGTGATCCTGATCTTATCGGGAAAGACCGCAGCCCATGCAATCCTGAACTTATCAGTCTTTTTTTTTGTTTCAATCCTTGCCCAGCCCGTCCCTCTGCCTGCAATAATATTGTGATTAAAAGACTGAGCTTTTTTTGCAAGAAGAAAGGCTTTTTTATCAAGTAAAGGATTCCCTGCAGGTCTTAGCTGTGCACAACCTGAGAGAATCAGTATAAAGAGAACGATGCAGACAAATGGGGTCAGGCTTGCGTTGTTGCGTTTATCGTTCGATAAACGCAACAACGCAAGCCTGACCCCAACAAATAGGTTTTTATTAATCATTTATTTTTTTTTGAACAGCCTCAATTTTTTTCTTAAGCTCAAGGACTGTTTTTTTGTCCTTTTCATCAGCATTGGTTAAGGCTTTTTTATAGGTATCCAGGGCTTTTTTAAACTTATTCAACATTTGATAAGCATCACCAAGGTGATCTGATATTATGGTTTCAAAAGATGTTGTTTCAGCGGCTTTTTCAAGGTGTTTTACAGCCATTTCATATTCCTCTCTTTTGAAATACACCCAGCCCAGGCTGTCCATTATATACCCGTCATCCGGTTTGATCTTAAGAGCTCTCTTGATAAGCAAAAGCGCCTCATCAAGTTTTATTCCCAAGTCTGCATAGGAATAACCAAGGTAGTTTAAGGCACTTGCATCCTTTGGATCAATTTCAATAATTTTTTTCATGGTATTGATGCTGTCTTCTTTCAGGCCAGCTTTATCCAGTACAGCACCCAGTCTGAACAGCAGCGATGTATTTTCAGGAGAGTTTTTCAAACCTTTTTTTAAAAAACTTATGGCTTTTTCAAGGATTCCATCTTTTTCATAAAATGAGGCAAGATAAATGATAATATCGATATCTTTTGGAAAGGCTTTATTTTTGTCTTCAAGATAAGTGACAGCTCTTTGCCTTTCCCCTAATTTCTGGTAGAGAAAAGAAATATTCAGAATGGTCTTTTTATACTGAGAATGTCCGGGTTTTACTTTCAGATAATGGAAAATGGCTTTTTTTAAATCTGCAATCTCTTCATAGGCCAGGCCCGTAAAAAAATTCAGGGTTTGATTTTCAGGATCACTTTTAAGCATCTGGGTGAAAACAATCAAAGCATCTTCATATTTTTTCCTGGAAATATATTCGTTCACAGCCAGCATTATAATCCTGGAATCGCTTTCAGCGTCCCGGGCAAGATTCTTGAACAGGTCAGAAGCTGCATCCTTGTTCTTATTTTTATAATAGTGCAGGGCCATTCCTAATTTTGCCCTGTAATTTTCCGGCTCTATTTCAAGTATCTCTTTATAAGCCTCTAATATTTTTTGATAGTTTTCAATGATGTTTTGAAGACTTAAAATATTTATCAGTTGAAATCGTGGTTCAACAATATCAGGCTCTAAATCAATAGTTTTTAAATATTGAGTTTTTGCAAGTTCATATTGTTCTTTTGCCTGATAGATCTGCCCCAGATAAAACCATGCAACATAATAATCAGGAAACTGATTAACCATTTTTTTTAACAATACCAGAGCCTCGGAGTTGTTTTTTTGATCCATATATATTTTGGCAAGACGAAGAAAGGTTTCCTTGTTTTTTGGATCAATAGATAGAATCCTGTTTAAAATTTCAACCAGCTCTTTATCATCCATTTTATCTTTTTTAAGTTGAACTAAAAAAAGCAATCCTTCTATATTATCAGGGCTCAACCTGACCAGTTTTTCTGCAAGCGCCAGAGCTTTTTCATCTTTGTTTTGTTTCAGGTAGAGCTGGGCCAGATCCCTGGTTAATATAAACGAGTCAGGGTCTTTAACCATTGCAGTTTCCAGAGATGCAGCAGCTTTTTCATAGTCTTTGTTTTTAATGTGAATCCTGGATTCAAGATAGTAATAATTTGATGAAACCGGATGGTCTTTTTTAATCTCTTTTGTTTGAACAATTTTTGAACCGGAAGGTTGTTGATTCTGTTTAAGCTCAGTACAGCCGGCTAAAAAAAAATTTAAGATAAAAATAAGAACAACAACAAGACTTTTTTTCATAATCAGCTTTACCTTTTATATGAAATTATGCTGCATACCAGCATCGTTATTTCATGTTTTGTAGTGGGCAAACCCAGGGTCAAAGACCAAGGCGGCCCATGGCCGTTAGTATAAGAATAATTTGTAATTTACTGGTTGTGATCGTACATGTCAAAATCAGGCATGTCTTTTTTGAAATAGGCTTTCATTTTCTTTAAAATATTATTTTCGATCTGCCTGACCCGTTCCCGGGATATTGAGTATATTTCCCCTATCTGTTGAAGTGTTTCAGGGCTGTCGGAGAAAATTCTTCTGTCAAAGATGTCAAGCTCTCTTGCATTAAGGTCTTTTTTAAAGGCATTGACCTTTGTATGAAGGATATCTTCAATTTCCTTTTTAGCCACCTTGTCTTCCGATGACTCAGATTCAACATTTATAAATTCAATTCTTTCAGTATTTGAATCATTCTTTAATGGCTCATCAAGACTTAAGTCCCAGTTGGCCAGTCTCTGATCCATGTCAATTACTTCTTTTTCAGATACACCCAGTTGTTCTGACAATAGCTTTGGCTTTGGATCAAAACCTTGTTCAATCAATCTTCGCTTTTCTTTTTTCAGCCTGAAAAAAAGTTTGCGCTGGCCCTGGGTTGTCCCGATCTTCACCATTCGCCAGTTATCCATGATAAATTTGAGAATATAAGCTTTTATCCAGAAGGATGCATAATATGAGAATTTGACATTTTTATAGGGATTGAATTTTTTAACTGCTTTAACAAGCCCTATATTGCCTTCCTGGATTAAATCTAAAAGGTTCTGCACCCAGATTCTATGAAATTCAAGGGCAATTTTTACGACCAGGCGCAGATTTGAAGTGGTCATGATATAGGCTGCTTCCTGGTCTTCCTCTTCCTGGATACGCTTCCCAAGTTCAATTTCCTGATCACGCGTCAAAAGCTTGTACCGGCTTATCTCATTAAGATAGCTTTGAATGGGATCTGATTTTACAAGTGCTTTTGAACTTGAGGATTTTGTTTTTTTTACAGGAACCAAAAAATCTTTTTTAGTCAGTCTCTTTTTTTTTTTATTGTACTGATCAGTCTCTTTTGCCATTAATTATGCCTTAAGATAGTTTTGATAAAAATTAAGTATATCATTATCATCCTGCCGATAAAAGCAATTTATTGTCCATAAAAAAATAATCCCCTATTTTTCTATGGACAATTTGGGGTAAATTTGATAAAAAGTCTTCTTGTTTGCGCCTGTAGCTCAGCTGGATAGAGCAACGGACTTCTAATCCGTAGGTCGCAGGTTCGAATCCTGCCAGGCGTACCATTGATATCAAGGGTTTTCAGCTTTTAGTTGAAAGCCTTTTTTGTTTCGGGTGACATATGGGTGACACCACTCCAATATGCTGTAATGGTGGCCTGATTAATTCGGTTTTATTTTTTCCTATATAGCTGAATTAATAATTTAAAGGATATTTGCTTTATACCACATCTTTGGAACAAACAATCAAGAAAAAACTTATCCCTAACCCTTTAAACATTTTTTTAATTGTTAGGGCATCCCGTATTTATATCTTCTAATGGTTCAAAGCTCCACTTCCTTAATTCAAGTTTAATGTATCGCAACGTTATAGGTATTCACGATGATAATTATTTTCTATGATATTGGGAAATAAAGTAATCGTTGTTTTTTCCACACATCTTTTGGAGACTTAAATGCCTATGAAAATTTACGGAAAATTTGAGGGCGCATACTCATGGTGAAATAGGACCTTAAGGACCAACATATCGGTGATACTTTCCCTCTTTCGTGCGTGTCAATCGCTGGTTGATATACCTAAACAAGCCTTGACGAAGTGGTACGCATGAACTTAACTTTTAATTCCCTTGCTTCTCTTTTTAACTATTTGGGGATCATATTCTTCTCCTTTTTTCCACATGCCATACATTGCTGCCAAAATACTCCTGGAGACTGTAAGCTTGGCCTTGTGAGATGGGATTCCCTTTTCGATCGTCAATTTTAAATACTGTTTTTGGAATTGATTATCCTTTGCAATGATCGCCACCTCTGCTGATTTTTTGATCGCATTTTTTAAAGGCCGATTATAGTCTCGTGTTAATTTCTTTGAATATACTCTTTCCCCAGAATTTCTTTCCATCAGCCCAATACCTGCATACATCCATACTTTCTTTTTGTTTGCAAATCTATGTGGTGTTTCCATTATTGCTGATATGGTTGCAGCATGGATCAGTCCTATCCCGGGTATTTTTATGAACTTTTTTATTTCAGGGCACTTTTTACTTTGAATTCTAATATTCCTTTTAAGTTTCTCCTTTGATTTGAACAGCTGATCCAGCTGAACCCATAGTTCTTCGACTATCAAATGTGTAATTTTATTTTTTGAGAGTTTTTTTCGCCATTTATCTCTGTATTTATCCATATATACAGTATCCCCGGTGCATCGTATCCCATTACTTCTGAATTTGGCTTTTATCTTATTTTTAACCCTTGTCTGACTCTTTATCGTGTCATGATAGGCAAACACCAGATCTTTGAATTTTCGTCGATGGCTAACTGGATGATAAATCTCCTTTATATATTTCCCCCTGGCCAGTTGAGCTAGTTTCTCAGCGTCTATTGCGTCATCCTTTTGTCCTGCTTTACCGATCCATTTATTAATCTTAGGATCTGTAATGACTAACTGTTCTCCAAAATTTAAGCTTGTTTCAAGTAACCAGCCAGCCAGTTCGCCCTCTTCAATGAAAATTTTCCTGGGTTTGGGTATGTCTTTTACGAAAGCCATAAATTCTTTAACACCTGTATTCACTTTTGCTTTTTTGGTAATAGTTCCTCTTTCATTGACCAATGCAAACTCTAAGGTTGAAATATGACAATCCACTCCTATATAATTCATCTGGGTATCTCCTTTCTGGGTTGAGGTTATTTTTTATGGCAAAAAATAATACCATATTCCAACCTGGGAGGGATACCCGTTGTTCCATAGTCTCATGGTATATGAATATTTTTCAGTTTTAAAATTTCGATTCCAATATATGAGCCTCAACCGCTGTTAAAAGCCAATCTTGCACTGTAATTTTTAGTTTTCACTTGCCCCTAAAGCAGAATTTTAAAATTATATTTAGTTAAATTATTTTGAGGAGGCACAAAGAATTTTCTTTAAATATATTGAAATATATTATAACAAAAGAAGGAAACATTCGGCCAAGGGATTTCTCTTTAGAACTCTTATTATTTTGCTCCCCCCGATATATGAACCAGAGCCGGAATCATAAGCCATTTTTCCGCAGTGTTTTTTAATATATAAAAAACACTGCAGCCAAGCATCTATTTGCCCACGAAGTTTGAATACTTCAAGACAACACCCTTGCTAAAACGATTCTATGTAATGTCCGGAGCAAATAATAAGGAGTCTTTTTCTAACGACTTTATAGACCGAATCAAATAGGTGAACGGTATGCTTAAACAGGTCAGAGCGCTGCGGAAACCCGCATTACTGCATATTGCAAGATCTGACGCTTCGGAAAGGCGACCTGGAACCGATATTTGATCTCCAAGCTATACCGTTCACCCAAATTTATCTTACGCCTTTATTCTCAAATATGTCAAGAAGATTTGTTATCATTCCAACGGGAAGTAAAATCCAGGCTTCCTTCATCCATAGGAGGAAAAAACTATTTTACAATTGAGCTCATTGATGTAAACGAAGATAACAAATTAGACCTGTTGCTTGGTGGCCATGAATGGGAGGGTTCAGGGACAATAGTGTTGATCAATCCCGGGAACAATAATTTTTCCAATGTCACGCCTATTATTATCCCAGAGGTTCCGAATGAAGGTGTAGTTTTTGATTTTACATTTACTGGAACTGGCAATAATCGCATGTTATGGATACTTAGAACTTCTGGAGGAGATGGAACTTTTTATCAGAGTCGAGTTATTCAGAAAGTCCTTTGGCATTCACTTAAATCTACTGTTGTTTCAAACGAAAGACCAGCTCAATGGATACCCTGGATTATACCAACAATTATAAATGGTATAAAAGTAATAGCTTGTGATGATAAAAATACTGGAGTGTCCATTTTTGCATTCGAATAATTTTTAGTGTACGATAATCATACTATTAAACCATAACTTGGCCCAAACCATACAATCAGGAGGGGAAAGCTTGGAAGAGTTTATAGAAAAATTCAACAAAGTAGATCATGATAAGTTTTCTAAAAATTACTATTGCGATAGAAATAAAAAGGCTCAAGGAGAAATGAAGGCAGCTTTACGATCATTGCCAGAAACAGAAAAATTTGAAGCAGAAAAAATGATTCACGAGGCACGTAATAACATATCATAAGAAGAGTAAAAGCAATATCCCCAGAAATGGAGAAAAAGGACAAAGGAGACTCATAAAATGAATCGGTGTGGCTCAATTTTTGTGACCATAAATAGCTCAATTCTTCATGACCGTTGACAAAACACAGTGTCGTCCGATTACTATTAGTCTACTCCCTACGCTAGATTTAGTGAGTTTGCGTGGTTCGTGCATTTCAGCAACGGCATCGTCGTCTACTACAGTAAGTCATATAGTTATTATGTACGGGCCGTGCGTGCCTTTGATAGTTTCAAGAGTTTTCAGCATGCCTCGGGTATACTTTAACTTTTCATGGAAATCTGTTTTGAGTTGTGTTGGTATATTGAAGATTCCAAACTGTGGATTAAGTCTATAATCGCTTAGGATGATTCAGAAATTCATGGTGGTCAGTGACAAAACAATTTTCTTTAAATATATTGAAATATATTATAACAAAAGAAGGAAACATTCCGCCAAAGGCAACCGCCTGCTCATAGTGAGCAGAAATGGGCACAATAACAAGTTTTATTCAGACTTGGGACGGAGAAAAGGTTACGCTGGAACAAAAAGATATCGTGGAGGTGTTAAAGGCTCAAAGCACAGAGAACCAGGATCGAATAGAACTGTCAAAAGCGATCCAGATCATGGAAGATACTCCAAAAATTAAAATCACACTGCCTTCCAACCTCATCTGAGTAGGCCGATTCAGGGAAAATTATAAACAGGGTAAATACAATTTTAAAAAATTAAACTCAAAACGATTATTTTTTTTATAAATAGAAAGGAGAATTGTGAACCATGGAAAAATTCATGAGCGTCCAGGTAAAGGAAACTTTTATTCGTATGAGCTCTTCTTTTATTGCAAAAATTAAAGGCAAGCTTTTATATGGTGACCAGGTTGCAGTTATAGAGGAAAATGATGCCTGGATAAAAATAAAAGCTTTCAATAGCAACATAACAGGTTGGATGCATTCTTCGGCTTTGACCGTGAAAAAAATCATACTAAAGCCCGGGGAGAAAGATGTTAAACTTGCAGCAAACAGTGATGAGTATGCTCTTGCAGGCAAAGGGTTTAATAAAGATGTGGAAAAAGAGTATAAGAAAAAAAATCCTAATTTAAACTTTGCCTGGGTAGATAAAATGGAATCCTTTAAAGTCTCGAGCCGTCAAATTCAGCAATTTCAAAGAAAAGGCAAACTTGTTCCACAGGGAGGTGCCTGATGAAGATCTCTAGCAGAAGACAGTTTTTAGGCCAGTCATGCCGGTATGCAGTATTGGGTATAAGTACAATGCCAATTTTAAGCCTGATGCTGACAGGATGCAAGACAATGGATACAATAGGCAGCCTTGCCGAGACGGTTTCTCCTCTGAGTGGCAAGTATAATACTGACAAGAAAGCATCCCTGATAAAGGCTGGCTCGGCCGTTGCAAAAACCTTTGAGAGTTTTACACCGGAGCAGGAATATTATATAGGTAGAACCATTGGTGCGGTTGTCCTGAATAAATATTCGCCATATAATAATTCACAGGCAAATTCTTATGTTAATATACTGGGACAGACCCTGGCGCAGTATTCAGATATCCCGGAAACATTTGGAGGATATCATTTTTTAATTCAGGATTCTGATGAAATAAATGCGTTTGCTGCACCGGGCGGACTTATTTTTGTCACCAGAGGTATGCTTAAGTGTTGCGAGAATGAAGATGCGCTGGCAGCAGTTCTTGCCCATGAGATAGGTCATGTCCAGGCAAAGCACGGGCTCCAGGCGATCAAGAGATCAAGAGTAACCAATGCCCTGACAACTATAGGCATTGAAGGTGCTAAGAACTTTGGTGGAGAGCAACTAGGTCAACTTACAAAAACCTTTGAAAAAAGCATATCTGATATAACAAATACTATGATTAATAAGGGTTATTCCAGGGCTTTTGAAAAAAATGCAGATCTGGGAGCAGTTAAAATCCTTCAACGGGTAGGCTATGACCCCAACGGACTGACTGATATGCTGAACTTGATGAAGACAAGACTTAAACCGGGAAAAATTGATTTTGCAAAAACACATCCGTCTCCAGAAAAAAGAATTGCTGATATTGAAAAAGTCATAGGATACAGCAAAAAAATCAATCAGCCCAAATCCAGGATATCAAGATTTAAAAATTTTATTGGCATAATTTAGTATGGCTGGAAATTTTGATATTTTTAACAAATGTATTAGAGGTTTATATTTAGGCCTGGCAGTTGTTGGCATTGCACTTAGTGTCTGGCTGTCGGGGAATCTTGAAAAATTCGAAGCCCAAACCTGGGACTGGCGGGTTTCAAAACTTGCAAAACCGGAAAAAGCAAGCCAGGACATCATTGTTATTCTTTTAGACCAGAACAGTCTGAACTGGGCAAAAGAGGAAATGGGGCTGTCATGGCCATGGCCCAGAGAGATATATGGTATCCTGGTTGATTTCTGCCAGAGAAATCAAGCCCGGGCTTTAGCATTTGACGTAATTTTTACAGAACCTTCCCAATACGGCGTAGCAGATGATTTGTCGTTTGGAAAGGCTGTTTCCAAATTCAAAAAGACGGCATTCCCCATATACTTGAGCCATACAAGCGGAAGTGTGACGCAATGGCCGGAAACAGTGCCTGAGCCGACACTTATAATAAAAGGTATTGATTTTTGGCTCAAAGAAAAAAATTCAAAGTCTATCATATTTCCAATGGCAACCACGCCTGTTTTGGATATTGCTCAAAATGCTTCTATTTTATGCAATGTCGATATCGCACCTGGTCTTTACGGTGTTTACAGAAAGCTGCCTTTTTTCAGTTTATTTAATAATAAAACACTACCGGTTCTGGGATTTGGCCTTTTCCTTACGGCTAATCCTAAAACAAATGTGAGTATTGATAATTCAGGCATTAATATTAATGATTACAAAATACCCATGGATAGTCAGGGTTTTTCAACTTTACGATACAGGGGGCCTTCAGGAACATATAAAACCTATAGTGCTGCATCTGTACTTCAGTCTGAAATAAGGTTCCGTCAGGGCATGGAACCCAGTATAAAAGATCAAAATGCATTTAAGAATAAATATATTTTTTTCGGGTTTTCAGCTCCTGGATTGTCTGACAATCATCCTGCGCCTGTTGACAGTAAATTTCCAGGTGTGGAAATGCATGCGACCTTACTTGATAATCTTCTTTCCAAGGATTTTATCAAACCTGTCCCAAAATGGGTTACCGGAATCCTTGTAACGATTCTGACTCTTTCATGTGGTATATTATTGTTTGTTTTTTCCAAACCTTCCCAAGAGGTTGTAATCAGCCTGATGATTCTGCCCATGCCTGTCTTGCTTTCCGTATATGCATATACCAAAGGGTATTGGCTTCCCATTGCAGTTGAGGAACTCGCCTTGATTTTAATTATAACCTCAGCATTGATAATTAATTATGCAACAGAAGGGAAACAGAAAAGATTTATTAGCCGTGCTTTTAAGCAATATCTGAGTCCCGAAGTGATTGACCAGATCATCCAGCACCCGGAAAGGTTGAAACTAGGGGGAGAACGCCGTGTTCTGTCTATTTTCTTTTCAGATCTTGAAGGATTTACTTCTATTTCGGAAAACCTTGAACCAGAGGTTTTGACAGGGTTTTTAAATCAGTATCTTTCCGCTATGTCAGAGATTATTAACCAGGAGGGTGGTACCATTGACAAGTATGAAGGTGATGCTATTATTGCATTCTGGAATGCACCTTTAGAAATAAAGGATCATGCTCTAAGATGTGTTAGAGCATCTTTGCGATGCCAGGAAAAACTTGCCCAGATGAGGCCTGAATTTAAAAAAATGGTTAAAAAGGATGTTCTTATGAGAATCGGTATTAATACCAGCGTTGCAATTGTAGGTAATATGGGGTCAAAAAAGAGATTTGATTACACCATGATTGGCGATGCGGTCAATCTTGCCGCAAGGCTGGAAGGTGCTAACAAACAATTTGATACCTATACCATGATATCAGAATCAACTCGTGATGAACTTGGTGATGAATTTGCCATGAGAGAATTGGGAAAAATATCTGTAAAAGGCCGTCAGGAGCCGGTCAGGATTTTTGAACCCATGTTTCACACAAAAAATGAGGAAGAAAAGAAAATTTATGAAATCTTTAATAAAGGTCTTCAATCATTTTACATTGGTGATTTTAAAAAAGCTGTCAATTATCTTACACCCATAGAAAAAAAAGATCCAGCAGCGTCAGCCTATATAAAAAAATGCGGGTTAACGAATAACGTTGCTCCGGAAGATTGGCAGGGTGTTTGGATTATGACACAAAAATAAGAAAATAATGATAGTAACTATTTCTGGTATATTGTGAATGAAAAATTTTGGTCTGGTATCGGTCTATGCATAAACCACAGGATGTTCAATTCGTGATAAGAGGTGTGTCCACTTCCGACCTGGAGATGCTATATTCTCTATCGGTCAATGACAATCTATTGAATCTGCCGCCGGATAAAGACATATTAAGGGAAAAGATAAAGGCAAGTATTGCCTCATTTTCCCCTGGTGCAACAGTGGCCGACCCGGAATATATATTTGTTCTTGAAGATCTTGAGAGCGGTGAAGTTATCGGAACCTCAACCATATTTGTAAATTATGCCAGCAAAGCGCATCCCCTGTATTATTTTACAGTATATGATGAATACAATTCAGTGGAAGGTATCTCTGTCAAAAAGGATCACCAGTTACTTCGACTGGGGTGGGAAACCTTTGGCATAAGCGCATTTGGCGGTCTGATAATAGATCCTCGATATCGTGGATTGCCGGAAAAACGCGGGAAACAGATCAGTTTGATCCGAATGTTGTTCCTGGGGATGTTCCCGGAACTTTTCCATACAATGATTATCTCTGAACTCATGGCCCCATTGAATCCAGATGGCAATAATCCCTTTTGGTCAGCCGTCGGCAAAAAATATACCGGGTATGAATATGAGACCGCCTTTCACTATGCAAGGCAAAAGGATCGCCGTTTTATTCAAGATTATTTTCCAAAAGAGGATATCATCCTTTATCCCCATCAAAAAAATCTGCACCGCAGCATCTATTCGGTCCTTGATACGGGACGACCCCAGCAGCACATACTCACAGTACAGGGTTTTAGGTATAACTTTCGGATTGACCCCATGGATGGCGGTCTGCAGTACACCGCAAAAATTCAAGAAATCGATATCATTAAAAGGGGAGGTTTTTATGTCTGTGATAGCCTTTGTACAGGTAAACTTCCGGAACTATCTGTATTGATCGGGTCCCTCAAGGCCGGTCATTTTTATGGGGGCCGGTTTCCAGCGGATATCCACGGCAGTAAAGTTTTTTTATCAAAATATATATTGTCAGTCCTTGGGCTTAACCTCGGTGACAGGGTTTATGTCAGTCCTTTCTAATTGTTTACTTTTTCAAACGATCTTCGGGCAGTGTGATCTCCTGGAAAATATTATCGCTTGCTGCCAGAATATCAATGGGCGGATCAAAACCGATTTTGGAGGCTGCATGCAGATTAAACGTGATTTTTGGCGGGGCATTGTCAACCATGATTAATTCCCTGGGTTTGGTACCGTTTAAAATTTTGATAACCCGTTCTCCCAGAAAACGTCCCCTGTCACTGAAATCATATGTGGAAAATCCCATTAAAGCGCCTGCCTTGACAGTACGGGTTCCTTCCCTGGAAAAACTGGGAATTTTGTTTTGTGTCAATAACTCCAATAAAGAGGCTACATCACTTATTTTCCAGTCAAAACAGTTCAACGCAGGTATGAAAAAGGCATCAATGCCCTGGTCTATTAAATATTGGATTCCTGCCTGGCAATCCTGGTTGGATTCTGCATCCCCTATCTGGTTATATTCGATAATCTCAAAACCCAATTCTTTTGCAACCTGATGTGCATCTTCAACATTCGAGTATTTGCGGCCATTTTCATTGTCTGAGTAGATAATCCCAAGCTTCTGGAAATCAACGACGTCATGGAATATTTCGAACATTCTCTTATAGCGGCCGGGAACAATCCTTACTGTAAAATTATCGCTGCCGGAATCGGTCTCACTGACCACAAATTTTGATTTGACCGCATCGGCCACTGCCACAGAAAGGATGGGGGTTTCTTTGTTATTATGCTTGAGAATCGCTGCTGTGGCTGCTGTTCCTGCAGATATTACAAGGTCGAGATCCTGGCGGGCCATCAGAAGTTTGGCAATTTCCTGGAGTTCGGTTTTTTTTTCCCATCCCGGGCTGAAATGGGCATCCATTGGATATTCCACCTTATCTCCCCAGCCTTTCTGGATTAAAATTTTTTTTATGGCTTTATAAGATTCCGTATAGGTCCAGTATTCACCTGCTTCAATAAATCCGACCTTGTACACTTTATCTGATGCAAACGCGGTGATGGTACCAGAGAGACAGAGGCTGACCAGTATGCATGCCATGATTAACCTGATGGATATTTTACCCATAATATACTATCTCCTAAGTGTTTGGTTGCAAGTAATTAAAGAATGTTATCTTTGAAATTCCCTTAAGTCAATAAAAGGATACATCTGAACACATAATTATTGGCCGGTGAATATTCCCTGTAATGGTCTGGTCCTATTCTTCAAGCTCTGAAATCGTCAGGTTGGCAGCCCTTAATTTTTCTGAGGTGATACTGGCAATTACCCCATACAGATTCAATGCAATTTCCGGATAATCATTTTTCAGTTTGGAAAAATTTGTAATGCCTAATTTGAAGCAGGTGGAAAATTCACGGGCAATTATATCTGCAGACCTTGGTGACCCGTCAATGAGAGACATTTCACCGAACATTGAACCATAGGTGCTTGTCAGCAGGCGTTTATGACGTTTTCCGCCCAGGGGCATACTGACGTCCACTGACCCCCTGACCAGCAGAAACATGGACCTTTCCGTATCCCCCATGGATATTATTTTTTCGCCCTTGTGAAAATCCTGCTTTTCAAGGTAATTTAAAATAATCTGACTGTGTTCTTCATGAATGCCTTTATATTTAAAAAACGTCTCCAAAGAAATTTCCCGGGGCAGGTCAAGTTTATCTTTATGGGTTTCCAGTATACTGTCTTCAAAATATTCCACAGCAAGACTCGTATCAGGGAAGAATCTTTCTTCTCCAAAAACAGATACCAGTCCCTCTTCTGAAAGCAGGCTCCATTGATTGCTGTGGGGCCCCATATAACTGATGGCAAGTTCAACCTTCTGTTGTTTAAATAAAGAATAGGTTTGCCCAAGAACCTGACACCCGGTACTGTCGATCCGATTGACCCGTTTCATATCCAGGACAATATATTTTGCCCCCTGTCTAACCAGTTTTTCCATTTTATCAACAAGGGTGTCTGCAGATCCGAAAAAAAGAGCTCCTTCCAATCCGATAACGCATATTTTGTGGCCATGTTTTTCCAGGATCACAATTGATTTTTCAAATCGTTGTTTTTTGGAGATCAGCTGTGATCCATGGTGAATCGTCCGAATAACGGACCGACCCATCTGGGCGATGAATACAACAATAGAAACAAGAATCCCCACCCCCACGGCTATGATAAAATTAAACATGAGCCCGACAACCATTACCGTTAAGATAATAATCAAATCAAGGAGAAGTTCACTTCTATTCAGGCCCTTGCCCTTGAATATTTTTTTTATTATCAGAAGGCTTCTGTTATTCATTAATTGTGCACAGATATACACCACCACCCCAGCCATAGCTGAAGTTGGGATGTACCCCATGGGTTTGCCAAGGATCAATATAAAAAAAAGAATATACAGTCCACAGAATACCCCGGAAAACTGTGTCCTTGCCCCGGAAGAATAATTTAACGTAGAACGTCCCAGATATCCTGACACCGGAATTCCACCAAATATGGCACCCACGGAATTCCCAATTCCCTGGGCAATCAGCTCCCTGTTGCCCCGGGGCCGTGACCGGGTAATATTTTGAAGGGAAACAAGTGTTAATAAGGACTCAATGGATCCCAGGACTGCAATGGCAAAAGCGGCAGGTACAATAACGGGAAAAAGAAGAAAAAAAGCGTTGTCTGGAAAGGCACTGTAAAAGCTGACCAGATAGGATAAAGAGGGGACAGCAAAAGGGACCTCACCGATAATCGGGCCCAGGGTTTCCAACGGCAAGACAATTTTAAAAATATGATACACACATGTTCCTCCCAGTATTCCCAGAAGATGGGGGGGGAGTTTTGTTTTATATGTATTCCCCCAAAATATTATCAGTATGGTGCACAGGGTGACCACAAGTGTTGGCAGTGATATTTGTGCCAGGCCTTTGAATATTCCCTCTGATAGGTTCAGTTCTATTCCCAGGCAGGAATTAATCTGGCTGAAAATAATTAATAAAGAGGTTCCGTTTATAATTCCTAGGACAACAGGATATGAAATATTTTTCACCAGTGTTCCAAGCCGTAAAAGGCCAAACAAAATTTGAAAAATTCCACTGAGGAAAACCACAAAAAAAGCAATTGAAATGACTGAAACCATATCAGGGTTCACAGAGGAATTAAAATAACTGGTATTGACAAGTTTTGTGATGACAGAGGCAAAAATAAATGCTGCCGGAACATTTGGTCCGGATATCATTATTTTTGTACTGCCAAACAAAGCCGCTATCAGTCCATTGAAAACCGATGAAAACATGCCGGCAATAATACCGGCCCCGACAAATTCAGGTCCAAGCGGTGCAAAGGCAATCATACCATAAACAATGTTGCCGCTTAAAGACAACACAGACGCCGGAAGCGCTCCTGACAAGTCGCCCTTAAGTTTTAGAAAACTATATTTTTCCTTTAACTTCTCTATGTCCAGTCCTTTTTCATCCTGGGGTTGCAGGCAAAAAATCCTTCATACAAAAATTGTAAAAAATTTTTAATACAAACTATTTAACTTAATTTAATTTATTCTTCAAGATTTGAAGGTGAAATAAAATAAAAGATCTTCTCTCTTTGAATTTGTTCAGCCGACGAAAAAAGAGTGTCAGACTCCGTCGCTGTGAAGCTCCTTTGCTATTTCTATGAAACTTTTTTCACTTGCGAGAAAAGCATCTACAACATCAGGATCAAATAATTCTCCTTTGTCTTTGATAATGATCTGTTTTGCTTTTTCGTGGTTCATTTTCTCTTTATAGCACCTTTTTGATGTCAGTGCATCGTAAACATCCGCCAGGGCGACCATCCTTGCAGAAAGCGGGATCTTTTCCCCTTTCAACTGGTTTGGATAGCCTTTGCCATTCCATTTTTCATGATGATAGTAGGCTATTTCCTTGGCAATGGTTAAAAATGTCTGGTCTTTAAATTTTCTGGTAATTTCAGAAAGAGTACGACCGCCGATAAGGGTGTGTATCTTAATCTGTTCATACTCTTCTTTTGTAAGTCTTCCTTTTTTTAATAAAACAGCATCTGGAATACCAACTTTGCCTATATCGTGGAGAATGGATGACTGATAAATATCTTCAACATACTGGGGAGTGATATAGTCTTTGAACTGAGGCATATCAGACATTTCCCGGGCAATAATCTTGCTGTACTCACGCATTCGCTCAAGGTGCCTGCCCGTATCCGTATCTCTATACTCAGATAATTTTGCAAGTCCCAGTACAATTCCGGATCTTGCATCTTTAACATCTTCGAAAGACTGTAACAGGTTTTTTTCAAGCAATTTTTTTTCAGTGATGTCTCTTACAACTCCCCTTACCCTGTCTGCTGGTAAATGTATATTAACCATAAGAGAAGCAGACATTTCTATAGTTTTTCGTCCACCGCCTTTGGTGTTAATTTCACATTCTATTGTGCTTGGATGTTTCTCATTATTTTTAATTTTGTTAAAAAATGTATTAAATCCTTCAATGTCATTTTGATCGAGATGATATGTAATATTGGTTCCTATGATGTCTTTTTCAGATCGTGCCAGAATCTTGCACATGGAATTGTTAACAAATTTGAAATCACCAGCAAAATTTATTTCATAATACCCTTCTTCAATACTCTCTAATATGATGCGGTATTTTTCATGGCTTTCCTGTAAATTATCTTCTGCCTCACGTCGTTTTTTTATATTTGCCTTGGCATGGGAACCAAAAACAATAAACAATGTGCATACAATTAATTTTTCATAAAATTGAAGTTCAGTTCCAATTATAATCATTCTCCAGCTTAAATCCGGTGAATCAAAAAAACGGATCAAGGCATTAAAAAACCAGAAGCAAATTGCTATGCCGATACCAAAAGCCAGCATTGAATCGCCTATACGATCGCGGGAAGATTTTTCCTGCAGGCTTATTTGATTTTTAGAAACGATATCCATGTGTCCTCAAATTTTAATATTTGAAATACTCGATGTATTCCTTTGGTTAAAAATATCGCCCACCTTGCACTTGAAAAATTTTTCAGGTGTAAGGTCAGGCATTAAATATCGAAATGAAATTATTAGAAAATTTTATAGTGATAATCAAGCCATGTCAAGAACAACTAGCAGAACAACCAACAGAATCACCCGTATAATTGAACACCCGGGGGAACAAAATGAGTGGTAAGAGAATATGATAAATGTTCAAGAAAAATTGGTTGATTTTTATCTTTTTTAAATACCCATTGCATATGGGGTATTGATTTTACGATTTTTCTTTTTCGGTCTCGCTAGTTTGGAATTAAATTTTCGGTAACACCCGGGATAGATCATACCCTGGGTATTTGAATGTGAGCGCTTAAAAAGTTTTCCCAGCAAAATACTTGCCCCTAAAAACAAAATCAGCCCCATTCCGTTCAACCAAGGCATATATGGGCTGTCACTGCCGGCGATGAGCAAACCTGTCGCCCAGGCTGTTCCTGTGATTCCAATAAAACATTTTTCATATATTGTTATTTGATATTGTTTCATTTTTAAGTCCTTTTTTTAAAGCATTTCATCATTTGTTTATAAAACTAAACACATTAATCAAAAAAAACTATCTATATTCCCTGCAGCTCCAGATGACCTTACCGACAATTCTTACCCTGTCTGCTTCTTCTCTTTTAAGGTAGATGGGTTCATAATCCTTGTTATCACTGCAAAGGACCAGTTTATTCGGGTGTTTTTCTACTCGTTTTACTAAAATAGTATCTTCCACGCCTACTGCATATATGGCACCGGCAAGTATATTTTTTTGAGATTGATCAACCAGCACTGTATCCCCTTCTTTAATTACAGGTTCCATACTCTGACCGAAAACTTCCATGGCAACCATATCCCTGGCAGACCCCTTTGCAGAAAGCCATTTCGTTTGAAAAGAAAGATAATCTGTTATATTTTCATCACACTCAAATGATCCTGTTCCTGCAGAAAGTCTTGCCGCTACTTTTGGAATATATTTAAATTCAACATCCTGATCTGACTGTGTCTGGAGAAACACGTTTCCAATGCCGCTTTCAATCCATTGAGGATTAAAGCCAAACCTGCGATACAATTTGACAATCCATTTGTCGGGAATTTTATTGTTGTTTCTTGCATGGGTTATCCCGGACCGGTTGATTTCAAGTTCTTTTGCAAGCTCTGACTGGGAATTGATACCTGTTGCATCAAGGATTCTTTTCAATAATACGTCTATTTTATTCTCAACCATATTTTCCTTTTAATTCTTTATTTTTTTGAAGTTATGTTTTTTTTTCACATATGTTGAAAAAAAGCAACACTTTTTTTTATTTTTTTAAAAAAAAATAGGCCCCTGGTTACAAACTTTAAATCCAAGACTAAAGTTGTTAATCTGAAAATCAGACTTATTTTTAAATTAAACTTTTAACAAAAAAAATGGATCAATTATCATGGAAAAAATATTTATTTCAGGGGCTTCAGGATTTATAGGGAAAAAACTTGTTCGCCTTTTTTTATCAAAAGGATATCAGGTGCTTGGTATTGGCTCTTCTTCGACCAATCCATTTTTGGATGATCCGGTTTTAAAGGAGCAGGATTTAAAGGAGTTTGAAAAATTTGAATGGATAAGTTCCGACACCACTGTCCCGGGAAAGTGGCAGGATAAAGTTGCCCAATCAGATATTATTATTAATCTTGCCGGGCGAAATATTTTTCACTATTGGACGGAAAATTATAAAAAAGCAATTTATGACTCCCGCATATTAACAACAAGAAATATTGTCAATGCAATGGAAAAGGGTAAAACACAAAAATTTTTGACGGCTTCTGCTGCAGGAGTTTATGGAGATTGTAAAGACGATCTGATCACAGAAGAAAGATTGCCGGGAAAAGATTTTCTGGCAAATGTGTGTTTGGACTGGGAGAATGAAGGGTTAAAGGCGCAAGAAAAAGGGGCCAGGGTTGCGATTATGCGTTTCGGGGTTGTCCTGGGAGATGGAGGAGCGCTGTCTTTAATGACTCCAGCATTTAAAATGTTTGTGGGAGGCCCCCTGGGAGGAGGGCGGCACTGGTTTCCCTGGATCCATGTGACAGATCTTGAAAAAGCAATTGAATTCATACTTGGTAACAAAGAAATCATGGGTGTATTTAATTTTACAGGCCCCATGCCAATCCAGCAGAAACAATTTGCAAAAGTTCTTGGCCGGGTATTGACAAGGCCTTGTTTTATCAATGCCCCATCCTTTATGATCAAGGCAATTATGGGTGAGCTTGGCACCTCTCTTTTGCAAAGCCAAAGGGCTATTCCAAAGAACTTGCTGGATTCAGGATATTCATTTGCTTTCCCAACACTGCAATCAGCTCTTGAGGATATTTTCAGAAAATAAATTTTTAATTGATAATTGGTCTATTTATTGTATATATAAAGGATGTTTAAATAGTTGCGGATGTGGTATGCAATTTGCAACTTTTTTCAAAGTTATTATGAAAGTTATAATGTATATAAAAATAATTAAAATCGTTAACTAAGGAGAGTAGAAATGGAATTTGGGTCCGTTGATGAAGTATTAAGTTTTGCCGTTGACAGGGAAAAAGAAGCTGTTGAATTTTATTCGTCTTTAGCAAAGGAAGCAACCAGGGCTTCACTTAAAGAAACCTTTGAGAGATTTGCCAAAGAAGAAGAAAAGCATGTTTCCCTTCTTTCAGATATGACAGGCAATAAAGATAAAATTGATTCCTATGAGTTTGAGGAAATTACAGATCTTAAAATCAGTGATTACATGGTGGAAACAGAGTATAAACAAGGTATGCCCATGCCTGAAATCCTTAAAATAGCTATGAAAAAAGAAGAGCAGGCAGTCAAGCTTTACTCAACGCTTGCGGACAAGACAGATAGTGAAGATGCAAAAAAAGTGTTCATGATCCTTGTCCAGGAAGAATCAAAACATAAACTTGCCCTGGAATCAATGTATGATGATTATCTTGCAGACCAGGATAATTAACTTATTATCATAAAAAGGGGTTGATAAACTTATTATCAACCCTGGCCCTATATATTGTCATTGATCTTTTTTATCAGGCAGTATTTTTATTTATATTAACAATTTTATAATGTGGCCGTGTTTTTCTGGTGTGAATTAAGAATGCCTGAGTAAGGATTCACTCAAAAATAATAGTAATTGTTCAGCCCGTTAAAAAAAATCATCCCCAAAGCCTTGTCTGATGGATATTTGCAGGAGGTTAAGCGAATAGCCTCGAAACAAATATCCATCAGACAGGGCGGGTTCGAGCGCAAGAGCTGAATAATTACAAATAACTTTACATTTTCAAAAATCGGTAATTAATTTTTGAGTGAACCCTAAAGGAAGAAAAGTGAATTTAAAACATCTTTTCAAGCCATCAACCATGGCAGTTGTCGGAGTGTCCACTTCCCAGGACAATCACCCGGCCAACGTGATCTATAATAAAAATCATTTACGATATCCTGTAAAGACATTTCCAGTGAATCCAAAGGGAGGCATCCTTAATCGGGAAACTCTTTATCCAAGTGTTAACCATATCAATGAAAATATTGATATGGCTGTTATTGCAGTGCGTGCAGAGTATGTTATCAAGGTTGTGGAGCAGTGCATAAAAAAAGGAGTTAAGAGTGCTGTGATTATTTCCGGAGGATTTGCCGAGGTTGGAAATTTAAAGCTACAAAATTTTCTTGTTGATATGGCAAAAGAAGCTTCTTTTCCTTTTATAGGTCCCAATTGTCTTGGAATTTATGCTCCTGATCATGTGGATACGTTTTTTCTGCCGGGAGAAAGGATAATCCGACCTGACAAAGGCAATATCGGTTTTGTAAGTCAAAGCGGGGGAGTGCTTGTGGATCAGATGGTTAAATTTGCAGGCCAGGGAATTGGTGTGTCCCTTGGTGTCAGCATAGGAAACAAGGCTTGTATCAGGGAAACTGATATGCTGGACTGGTTCGATAAAGATCCCGGAACAAAGGCCATTGCCTTTTATATTGAAGGATTTGAAAAAAATGAAGGCAGGATGTTTATTAAAAGAGCGGAAAAATGTTCAAAACCCGTGGTTGTTTTAAAAGCCGGGAAAAGTAAAAAGGGAATTGAGGCGGTTTCCAGTCACACAGCCTCCCTGGCAGGTGATTACAGGGTGTTTTCCCAAATCATGAAACAATATTGTGTGGCTGAGGCAGAAAATGAACATGAGCTTACTTCCTTTTGCGAGGCTTTAAGCTGCTATCCAAAAGGGATAAGAGGTAATGTGGGTATTATTTCCCTGAGCGGCGGGCATGGAGTCTTAGCTGCGGATGCATGTGAATTGTACGGCATAAAAATACCTGTCCTGGAAAGAAAAACAATGGATGCCATCAGGGAAAAGCTGTCACGGGAGATAAGGGATATTGTTTCCCTTGTCAATCCCATGGATTTAACAGGGAGTTCTATTGACAGCGACATTGTGACCTCGGCAAGGCATTTGTCAAGAGATATGAATATTGATTGTATACTGGCCCTGTTGATCCCTTATTCTCCAGGGGTTTCAGCCGATATAGGGGCAAAGCTCAGCCAGGTTGCAAGAAACGAGGGAAAGCCCATGATTGCCTATGTTCCCAACGAGGATAAATATAAAATTATCATAGAAGGGTTTGAACTTAATAATATTCCTGTGGCATCTTCTGTGGAGGGGGCAGTTCTCATGGCGAAGGCTTTGACGAGGTGCAGACCATGTTAAAGAAAAATCATAAAAAAATCATAGACCAGAGTAAATCTTTAGGATGGGTATTGGAACCTGATGCAAAAGCATTAATGAAATCACAGGGCTTTGATATACCCGATTTTATTTTAACCAATTCCTTTGGGGCGGCTGATGTATTTCTTAAAGATTGTAAAGGCCCGATTGTGGCAAAGGCCGTTTCAAAAAAAATACTGCATAAGACGGAGCATAATGCTGTTGTTACAGGGATTTTTTCAAGTGATCATCTGAAAACTGAAATGGAAAGGCTGCTCAAACTTGAGGGATGTGAAAATATCCTTGTTGAACAGATGGTCCAGGGTATAGAGATTATTATCGGGGCAAAAAACGATTTCCAGTTCGGGCCTGTTATTGTCTTTGGAATTGGTGGTACATCCGTTGAAGTATATAATGATACTGCAATCAGGATGGCCCCTGTAAAGCCGGCTGATGTTTTTTCAATGGTAGGGTCTTTGAAAGCAAAAAAGCTTATTACCGGATATAGGGGAAAGCCTGGTGTGAATATGAAAATTTTTACGGATTTAATGGTAAAATTTTCCCATTTAATCATGGAACTTGAAAATGATATTGAATCCGTGGATTTAAACCCCGTGATTTGTACAATGGATCGTTGTGTCATAGCAGATGCAAGAATAATACTTCAGATGTCTTAGGTGTGAACAAAAATGGTGATACATACATGTATCATGAGACAAAAAAACAAGAAACCTGCGCCAAAAAAACAAGCAATTTGTTCAAAAAAACGGCCAGGCACAAGCAACAGGAAAAATTTATGCCGGATAAAAAAAACTTAAAAATAATATCATGGAATGTAAATGGTTTAAGGGCAGTTTTAAAAAAAGATTTTGTAAATATTGTTCATGGCCTTGATCCTGATATTCTCCTTCTCCAGGAGACAAAACTCCAGGAAGACCAAAGGACGGATGAGATGATTGATCTGCATCCTTACAGCTCCTTCTGGTCCTATTCAACGATAAAAAAAGGATACAGCGGGGTTGCAGCCTATTCAAAACAGGAACCCCAAAAAGTTACTACTAGATTTTTAAAGCCTGAATTTGATAATGAGGGCCGTGTGATCCAGCTTGATTATAAAGGTTTTACTTTATTTAATATTTATTTTCCCAACGGCCAGATGAACGATGCAAGGCTAAAGTACAAGCTTGATTTTTATGACTGGTTTTTAAACCTGGCTGATAAATTAAGAGACCAGGGGAAAAGTCTTATTATTACAGGTGATTTTAATACAGCCCACAATGAAATCGACCTGAAAAATCCAAAACCCAATTCCAAGCGGTCCGGGTTTTTAAGAATTGAAAGGGATGTTCTGGACCAGATGGTTGATAAGGGGTATGTGGACACTTTCAGACATTTTTATCCGGACCAGGTAACGTATTCATGGTGGTCATACCGCTTTAATGCAAGAAAGAACAATGCTGGCTGGCGGATTGACTATTTTTTTGTAACAAAGGATCTTATGGATAAAGGTGTTGTAAGAAAGGCCTTTATCCATAATGATGTATTTGGATCAGATCATTGCCCTGTGGGTATTAGTATCGAGATCTGATGTAAAAGAACCTTTTCAGCCCTGTCTTTTAAAGCCATTAGTCCTTAAAAACAAGTTTCCCGCCGATATGTCCTGCAATCCCTGCAGCAGCAAGCATGATAATATTTATGAAAATAAATACCAGGGATTTTGGGGATGATAAAATAGCCGGGTCCAGCAAAAACCATACAAAGCTTATCATACACGAAACCAGGGTTATTGAGGCTGCCATGATTTTTAACTTAAAAATTATGGTCATGGCGCTATTATATTTTTTCTTCCATTCAACTATTCCCGTGTAAATCACAAGAGGAAGGGCAAGGATGACAAAAATCAGGTTGACAAAAGCAACCTTGGATAAAAATGGGTAATCAAATATCCAGGCTAAAAGAAAAAGAATGACTGCTGCGGGCAGTATCCCGTTGGGCGTATGCACCAGAACCGGGTGGGCGTGGTGTTTGACAATAAGGGAATATATTTTTTCAATTCCTTTTTCTTTGACTGCAGGGACGGGCTTTTCAATCTTTTTTTCTGTTCCGGGCTTTGCTTTTGATTTTTCCTTAAAAGGCGTTGTTCCCGGTTTTACTTCAGTAGTTTTTTTCTCCCCTGTCTTTTTTTCCTGGGGCTCTATGTTGATTTCTACAAATTTAGAAGCATCCACGCCACAGATCGGGCATTTTTCAGGTGGTGCCTCTCCTTTATGAATATATTTGCAGACACTGCATTGCCATGTTTTCATATCAGCTACCCCTTTTTTTTAACGGTCATCCATATCTGTAAATACACACTCATCAGGTCCGCAATAATCGCCTACATACTCTGCCCCCGGCCTGTAAAGGGATGGTTTTGGAGCTGCCATTGCATATTGTTCTTCAATGACGTGGGCTGACCAGCCACTCACCCTTGAAATAGCAAAAAGTGGTGAAAAAAGATCTGTTGCAATACCCATGGCATAGAAAAGGGAGGCACTGTAAAAATCAACATTGGAAAATATTTCTTTTTGTTTCTTTGCCTTAAAGGCAGCCTTTCCTTTTTTCTCAAGTTCCCTTGAAAGTTCATACCATAATGGTTGATTGCTGATCTGTCCCATCCGCTTGCACATGGGGGTTAAAATAATGGCCCTTGGGTCATCTGTCTGGTAAACGGCATGACCCAGCCCCATGATCAGTCCTCCAGAATTTAATATATCGTTGATATAGGAATCAATTTTTTCAACAGAGCCTATTTCCTTTAACATTTTCATGACCCTGACATTGGCACCGCCGTGGAGGGCGCCTGAAAGAGAACCTATGGCAGCAGATATTGCAGCATATATGTGAGCTCTGGTGGATGCCACCTGCCTTGCCGTAAATGTGGAAGCATTAAATGAATGTTCTGCATGAAGTACAAGGCTTGTATCAAAAAAAGCCGCTGTTTCATCATCAGGCTTTACTCCATTGAGCATATATAGAAAATTTGTGGCATGGTTTAAATCATTGTCAGGAGAAACAATTGGTTTTTTGTTCCTGATCCTGTCCCATGCAGCTGTAATTGTAGCAATTCCGGCAATAATATTTTCAGCGCTGAACAGTACATTTTCAATGGCAGGTTCCCCAATTGTCTGATCATTCTGTATCAGCAGAGGGGTTGCCATTTGAAGTACATCCATGGGGTTCATGTCCTGTGGCAGGGTTTTAAGAAATGAAAAGATATTTTCCGGAATCTTTCTTTTTTGTTTCAGACTCAGGCTGAAAGCTTCCAGTTCTTTTTTCTTTGGAAGCCTTTCATACAATAAAAGAAAACAGACTTCTTCAAAACCTGCGTTTTGGGCAAGGTCTTCAATCAAGAAACCTCTATATATAAGTTTGCCTTGTTTACCCTTAACATCACAAATTTTAGAACTGGCCACATCAACACCGCGAAGGCCTGTATTCATAACCGGTAATACACAATCTTCCATGAGTTTTTCCTTAAAAATTAAAATATTTTTTCAGGGGATCTTCTTTCAGGGATATAATGCGATTCAATTTCATTGTTATGAAGCGCCTTTGATATATAAAGACCGCAAAAGCAGGCACCGAATTCTTCCAGATCAGGTGCCCTGTATTCACAGGGACAGGTAATGTCCTTGTCATTGTCCCTGTCACCACATGCAAGCCTGCAGGGGCAGGCCATATATCCATATCTTTCCTTATTTAAAAGAAGGGATTCAAGAAGCTCAAACACAAGGTCTTTATCTTTATTAAAATAAATGTCTCTTGCTTCCTGAGATTTTTTTAATGCCTGGTAAAGTTGTTCAACTTTCATATTTAATTCCTAGAGCCTCCTTTATTTGTTTTTCTTTATATCCGACAATTACAATTTCGTTGATTTTAATTGTGGGAAAAGAACAGCGGGGGTTCATCTCTTTTATGTCTTTTAAAATGGCTTTCCTTTCTTCTCCTTCAAGATCGTCCACTTCGATGTAGTCGTATTCAACATTGCATTCTGAAAGAAGCCTTTTGGTTGATTTGCAGTGGCTGCATGTACTTAATGCATATAAGATTGTTTTATCCTTGGCCATTAATTTCTCCTTTGATGGCAAATGGTTTACTATTGGGGTCTCTTAATTTTTTGTTAATAAACTTGCATGATTTATACCAGATTTGCAAGTTAAAGTAAAATTTGAGGAGCAAGGCTTATATACAAAAAAAACCCCGGGTAAATATGATAAAAAAAAATTATCCCCAAAGCCTTGCCTGATGGATATTTGCAGGCGGTTAAGCGTTTAGCATCGAAACAAATATCCATCAGACAGGGCGGATTCAAGCGTAAGAGCTGAATAATTACAAAAAAAATTTAAGATTTTAAGATACAGATGGCCTGAATTTTGCTAAGTTCTTTATAAAATATGAAAAGATATTTTAAGGAGAAAATCAATGAATCAGTGGTATTGTTCTGTTTGTCATGAAAAATTTAGAAGCGAAAACAAACCCGTTGCATGTGAGGTTTGTCATGCAGACGATAGGATGATAATGAATATAGAAGAGATCCCAGAATCCCTTGAACAGGTCAGGGATCTGGCCCGGAAAAAGCTCAAGGGAATCTGTGCGGCATATCCAACATGCGACGGAAGCTTTGATAAAATATGCCAGAGAGAAGCTTATGGAAAACCCATAGGGCTTGGCGGTGTCGGTCAGGGTTTGTCCTTCAGGGCAAATACACAGGCCCTTGCAGATATTAAATTAAATATGTCCGTACTGGGAGAACATTTTGAGCCGGATACTTCATGCTCATTCTTAGGTATGGATCTGAAATTTCCCATATTGGCTTCTTCTACGGCAGGAGCCCAAAAATATAATGATGCCCTTGATGAAACAATGTTCTGCACATCCGTTTTAAAAGGGTCACAAGACGCAGGCACCATAGGACTCAGGGGAGACACATGGTTTTATACGTCTGAAGACAACCCCTCACTTAAGGCAATGAAAGCCTGCAATGGGTATGGTATTCCTATTTTCAAGCCAAGGGCACAGGATGTCTTGAAAAAATTTATTGAAAAAGCCCAAAGCTTAGGCTGCAAAGCTGTTGGTGTGGATCTGGATGGATGCGGGTCAACCATTATGGCATCCCATGGGCAGCCTGTATTTAAAAAGAGTGTCAAAGATATTGAAGAATTGGTAAATTTCACCTCCCTGCCCTTTATTGCCAAAGGTATCATGCTGCCGGAAGAAGCACAAAAATGTGTCGATGCCGGTGTTTCGGTCATTGCTGTTTCCAATCATGGCGGCAGGGTTTTAGATTCAACCCCGGGTGTTGCCACAATGCTTCCTTTGATCAGGGAGAAACTTGGGGATGGCATTACCATCACAGCAGATGGGGGAGTGAGAACCGGGTATGATGTGTTAAAAATGCTGGCACTGGGAGCAGATGCAGTTCTTCTTGGAAGGGATATTATAAGAGCGGCTGTCGGTGCAGGTGCACTTGGAGTCCAGCTCCACCTTGAACATATTAAAAAAACCTTGAAAAAAGCCATGTTTATGACTGGAACAACTAATATTAAAAGGGCTAATTCAAGAATTTTATTCAAATAAAACTAAATAAAGGAGGAAAAATGGGAAAAGTCTTAATTTTATACGCATCACGGTCTAATGAGACAAAATCAATTGCAGAAATCATAGCAGAGGGTGTTCGCATCTCAGGACATGAGCCTGATATAAAAAAAACAAGCCAGATTAAAAGTGAAGATGATATAAAAGGGTATGATGGATATATCTTTGGTTCTGCAACCTATCATGGCGAAATGATAACATCCATGAAACAGATTTTGTTCATAGCAGAAAGAGCTGAGTTAAAAGATAAGCCCGGCGGCTCTTTTGGTTCCTATGGATGGAGTGGAGAGGCACCGGGAAGAATATTTGACACAATGCAGCATATTTATGGAATGAAAATGGTGTCAGGACCTTTGATGCTCAAGGCAAGCTGGGTTGGGGGTGGTATCAAGGCTGCCCAGGATTATGGAAAGAGTATAGCGGCAATGATTTAGAAATTTTGCTAAAACCAGATTTTTTAGGAAAAATACATTATTTTGACCAACTGGTATGATGTTTGCATTTACACAATAGTTAGCAGCAAGTGTGCGAAAAAAACCAGGAGGGATAAAAAATGTCCAAACTGAAAATTGTAACAAAAAAATATAAGAAAGACATGCCGCAACCTAATTTTTACTTTGCCTTGAAATCTAAAAATGAAATTTATTTTCAAATGGCATCTATTTTTAAAGAGGTTACAAATAATAAAGATGAATTGGCAAAAAAAATTGTTAACGGGTTTTTTGCTGGTGAATCTTCTGACATTGTTCTGGAAAAACAGTTTTAAATGATGTATAGGAATTAAAAGTCCAGATTTAATTTTGTTTGTCTAAGTTTTATTTTACGCATAAGAATAATTTTATTAATATAAAAAAGGAGATATTAAATGGCTGAACAGCTTGGTATTTATAAATGCGGTAAATGTGGAAATATCGTACAGGTCCTTCACAGTGAAAAACCTCCGGTTGTGTGTTGCGGACAGAACATGGACCGACTGGTTGAAAATACAATAGATGCAGCATTGGAAAAACATGTTCCTGTGGTTGAAAAAATTGATGGGGGATATTTAGTAAAGGTAGGCAGTGTTGCTCATCCCATGGGGAATGATCACTTTATTGAATGGATTGAACTTGTAAGCTGTGATGGAAATTATGTGCAGAGAATGATGCTGTCACCCACAAGCAAGCCTGAAGCCACATTTAAAACAGATTCCGATAAGGTAGTTGCAAAGGCCTATTGTAATCTCCATGGTCTCTGGCAATCTTAAGAAAATCGTATTACCTTTTCTTTGCTGGATGGGACATGTTGGCAGGCTCTTATTCGGGCTACACTTGTGGCGGAAAAACTTAGGTTCCCTCAAACAATTTCCACCACTTAACGTTTTGCCCGCCAGAGCCTGTACCAACAGGTCCCAAAATGCTCATCCAAGGCAAACTGACCCTAACTAGTTGCTGTGCCGACAATTACAATGATTGTAGCGGATAGCAGCGCAAAATGTTATTTACATGCCTGACCCAATTTTTTTACGGCCTTAGATTTTAAAAGGTTTTAATATTCCATCAGTTTTCCAGCAAGAATTCTTATATGGCTCATTTCTTCTTTAATAATATCATTAATCTTTGACTGGCCAAGTTTTAAAGGAACCAGCTCCTTCATTCCAAGATAAAAGGCAATTGAATCTTTTTCAGCCTGAATAGCTGCACCCAGTATTCCTTGAAAATTGCTTTCAGGCTTGTCTTTTTCAAAAAAGACCCTGGTGTCAGCCAAAGCTTTAAGGTAAAGGACATTTTCATCACCAGGATCAAAAGTACTGGAAAATGCTTCTTTATCTGTTAATTGTTTTTGCATGGCAGCAAAGGTTTTTTCATGATCGTCTTCCATCTTAGCAAGCTCAAGGAGAAATTGTTTGTGATCTTCATTTTCCAGAAGCTTTGCTGCATCTCTGTAGAATATTGCACCATTTTGTTCTATTTTTACAGCAATTTCAAAAATATCATTTGCGTTAAACTCATTGGCCATCTTTTCCTCCGGATAATTTTTGTTTTAACGTTTTAGCTATCTTCACACCCAGGTCAAAACATTTATTCAGATCATCTTCATCTGGGACATATTGAACTTTAATACCCTCATCAATAATATCCAGTTTCATTTCAGAAAATTCATTGTTTAAAATCTTTACTGCTTCTCCACTCCATCCATAGGAACCAAAGGCAGCTGCAATTTTATTCTGGGGCCGCAAACCTTTGATATATGTCATGACATCAGCAATAACAGGGAAAATACCGTTATTGAGAGTTGGAGAACCCACGGCAATTGCTCCTGCTTCAATAATTTCAGTCATAATATCGCTTCTATGCCATTTCCTTGTGTTCATGAGCCTTACAGCCACATCTTCCGACTCAATGCCACTTGTAATTGACCGGGCCATTTTGGTTGTGCTGTCCCACATGGAGTCAAATATGACAACCACCTTATTGGCAGGTTCCTGCCTGGACCATTTGTCATAGGCCTCAATGATTTTAGATGGATTTTCCCTCCAGAGAATACCATGATCCGGGCAGATCATATTGATCTTCAGATTCATTTTTGCAACATCTTTTAAGAGAGCCTGTACCCTTGGCGAAAAGTGAAGAAGTATATTGGCATAATACTTTCGGGCGTGGGGGATGATTTCATCTCCTATTTCATCATCAAAGAATTTATCACCGCTGTAGTGCTGTCCAAAGGCATCACTGGAAAAAAGAATTGCATCTTCCACAAGATAGGTGAACATGCTGTCCGGCCAGTGAAGCATTCTTGTCTCAAGAAAAGAAAATGTTCTGTCCCCGATTTTGAGTTCATCACCACTTCCCACAACTTTAAAGTTAAAGTCTCGGTTAAAATGGCTTTTTAAGTTTTTTGCCCCCATTTTTGAACAATAGAGAGGTTTTTCTTCTCCAATTACCTGCATCAGTCTGGGGATGGCCCCGGAATGGTCCATTTCAGTATGGTTACTGATAACTATGTCAATTTTTTTGGGGTCAATAATTTTGCTGATATTGGATAAAAATTCATCTGCGAATTTTTCTTTTACAGTATCAATCAGAATGTTTTTTTCACCAAGTATTAAAAATGCATTATAGGTTGTACCTTCATAGGTGGAATAGCCATGAAAATCCCTGATATCCCAGTCCCGGCACCCGACAGAATAAATTCTGTCAGCTATTTCAATGGGTTTATACATTTATTTTTTCCTCCTGCAGTTAATCCAATTTTTTAAAGTTGTCCTGGGATGCACCGCAAATTGGGCAAACCCATTCCCCCGGCAGATCCGTAAAAGAAGTACCTGGCTCAACGCCATTATCAGGATCACCATCAGCAGGGTCATACACATAACCGCATACACATTCATATTTTTCCATATTATTATTCTCCAATTATAAATTAAATATTTTTTGGTCAAGCACTAAATAATTAACTAAAGTCATTTTAGTTTTTTTTAAATGATGCAAAGACTGTACCTTAAATTTCAAGTTTTATTCCTTATAAAAAGGGTTTTAACTTGGAGTATATTATTATAGTATAAGATGCTTAAAATCAATGGATCATTTATTCAAAAGAGTGGAACATGAGTCATAATGTTTATATAAAACGAACAAAAATCAAAGCACCAGTGGAAAAGCTTTTTGCCTGGCATGCAAGAGATGGAGCCATATCAAGACTTACACCGCCATGGGCACCCTTGAAAATGATCTGGCGAAGCGGCCATGGGATTCAAAAGGGAGTAAAAATAGCATTTCGGATAAGCCTTTTTAAGGTATCCATGATCTGGGAGGCAGAACATATAGAATACCTGGAAAACAAAGTGTTTAAAGATCGGCAGGTTAAAGGCCCTTTTTCCAAATGGGAACATACTCACAGGTTTATAGCCCATGGCCCACAAAATTCAATCATGGAAGATAAGGTTGAATTTAAACTTCCCTTTGGATTTTTAAGCCGGCCTTTTTACAGGTTTGCCAAAAAAGAATTTGAAAGAATGTTCAGATACAGGCACAGGGTACTTAAATATGATCTTGAAAACCATGTGGACAAAACCCCTAAAAAAACAATTCTTATTTCAGGCTCTTCCGGAACCATGGGAAGTATATTGGTTCCACTCTTAAGAACCCTGGGTCATGATGTGATAAGGCTTGTAAGAAAAAAAGAAAACCTTTTAAAAGATGAGCTTTTCTGGGATCCTTATAAAGGAATCTTGAACCTGGAAAATAAAGGACCCATTGATGCCGTCATAAATTTAAACGGTGTTGATATCTCAAGGGGCAGGTGGACAAAAAAACAAAAACAAAGGATTATTGACTCCAGAGTTTTTCCAACCCGGCTGCTTGTTGAGAAAATCAAAGATCTTGATCATAAACCTGAGGTCTTTATTTCATCTTCTGCAATAGGCTTTTATGGCGAAAGAGAAGATAAGACCTTAAACGAAACATCCAAAATGGGAGATTGTTTTATTTCCAGGGTTTGCAAAAAGTGGGAACATGCATCCATGGATGCCCAAAAGGCAGGGATCAGGACCATTCAGCTCAGGACCGGTGTCGTGCTTACCCCGGCAGGTGGTGCACTCAAAAGAATGGAACTGCCTTTTAAAACAGGCTGCGGTGTAAGACTTTCCCACGGCAGGCAATATATGAGCTGGATCAGTATGGATGATGCAGTATCAGGCATATTATACATATTAGGGCATGAAAAAATCAGGGGACCTGTAAATCTGGTATCTCCCAATCCTGTAAACAATAAGACCTTTTCAAAGATATTGGCAGGTATTTTTTCAAAAAAAGTATTATTTGTCATGCCCAGATTTATAGCTCTTGCTCTTTGGGGGGAACTTGGAAAAGAAACCCTTTTGACCAGTACAAGGGTGAAACCTGAAAAGCTTCTGGTCAATGGGTTTTCGTTTCAGCATGAATCGCTTTTGCCGGCATTGAAGGATATGCTTGGCAGATAAAATTTTAAATTTGTAATTGTTCAGCCCGTTAAAAAAGTTATCCCCAAAGCCCTGTCTGATGGATATTTACAGGAGGTTAAGCGAATAGCCTCGAAACAAGTATCCATCAGACAGGGCGGTTTCAAGCGTAAGAACTGAATAATTACGAAAATTTTTTTAAATGAAAAATAATAAATAAAAATAAAAGGTAAAATAGCTAAGGATCCGCTCAAAAATTGGTAATTAGTTTTTGAGTGGGACCCTAAGGAAAATCTAAAATGAATATCAAATTAAAAACTCTTTTTTCTTTTTTAATGATTACAGCGCTTGTTTTCGGGTTTATCCATGTTTATTTCCCGGCTGATAATTATAGTTTTGAAAGGCTTCACATTTTCCTTTTTAATCTTTGTACAGGAGGAAGCATTCTTTTGTACTATACCCAGGGAAGAAAGAAAGTATCCAAAACCATCAAGTTTTTTTTCCTGGGGTCATTAATTTATGCATTTTCAGCCTTTTTTAAAATCTATCCAATTACCATACTTGTCTCAGTACCTCTTTTTATACTTGTTGAAAAAATTCGAATTAAAAGATTTTCTTTGTTTCCTGTTATTTTTTTTAAATTTAAAGAACCCGTATCAGAAAAATTCCACCAGGCATCTTTGCTCTGCCTCTCCATAGGGATTGTCATGGCAGGCATGGTTATTTTAAACAATGAATATTTTAAATTTGTTACCATGGAAAAATTGACCCTGAACACATTTTTCTTAGGATTTTCTTTTCCTTTGTCCCTGATAACGCTTTCCCTTGTTTTCGCCATGCTTAAAAAAATAGAAACTTCATCAATCAAGTTACTTATGGAAATTTGTTTCTGGACCATAACCCTTGGAGTGATAATATTTTTTATTTTTATTTTACTGGAAAAATTTATTCCCCAGATTTTTGTTACTCTGGCACTTTTTACAGCAGTGGTCCTTGTTTTTTATCTTTATTCAAAATTTGCAGATAGAACTCAACAAAAATTTTTTTTAACCTCGGGTATAGGGTTTTTAATTTTTACAGCCATAACAGGTATTGCATACATATTCATGCAGATGTCTGAAGGGTATGATCCTCAAAAAATAAAATGGCTTCTGCACATTCATGTTTTTGCCTCCTTATATGGCTGGAATCTCTGCGGCCTGTCAATTATCTGCAGGTTTGGTGATTTCCCCATAAAACTTCATTCCACAAGTGTGATTTTTATGCACTGGCTTACGGCAATTGTTTTAGCTCCGCTAGGTATTTTTTATGGATGGTTTGCAATCTTTGCCATCATTGGATATTCATTTATAGTGCTGACATTATTTTTTAGCAGTAATAAGGATTCAAGATGACTAACAAGGAAAAACTAGGCCGGTTTTTAAGCCTTTTTAAGGGCAGTTCAAAAGTGCTGGTTGTGATCAATGCTGATCCTGATTCCATTGCAAGTGCAATGGCTGTTAAAAGACTTTTATGGAGAAAGGTAAGCGAGGTCGGCATAGCCTATTTTAATAAAATAAGCAGGCCCGATAATCTGGCCATGATCGAATATACTGATCCGGGCATAGTAAGGATAGAGGATATAAAAAAAGAAAATTTTAATAGTTTTATAGTGGTGGATTCCCAGCCTGATCATAATGAAATATTTGGACAATTTGACTATGATGCCATTATCGATCACCATGCTTTGACCTGTGACAATGCAATATATGCCGATATTCGACCAGATTACGGGGCATGCTCCACCATATTGACTGAATATATCAAGTCAAAAAAAATAAAACCCTCTTCCAAGCTTGCTGCAGCCCTGATGCTGGGGATTAAAACCGATACTTCGGATTTTACCAGGCAGGCAAGCCTGAAAGATATAAGGGCCTTTCAATACCTTTATAGATTTGCAGATAATAATATTGTTACCAAAGTTGAAAGAGCAGCATTGACCCAGGAAGATCTGGATTTTTTAGGCAATGCCATAAAACACAGAAAACTTATGCACAACAGGGTTTTTTTCCATGCGGGAAATATAACCAAGCCGGATGAACTGGTTGTGGTGGCAGACTTTTTTTTAACCCTTGTAATGGTTAACTGGAGTATTATTTCAGGTATTTATGAAAAAAAACTTATTATTATTGTTCGAAATGATGGCCTGAGAAAAGGTGCGGGAAATGCTGTTAAAGAAGCCTTTTCCATGTATGGTTCAGCAGGCGGTCACAAGACAATGGCCAGGGCAGAGCTTGATTTAACGCTGATTCGAAAACAAATTGGGGCGGTTAATAAAAAAGCCCTTGGAGACTGGATTATATCGGTTATTGAAAAGACAGCCGGCAAGAAAATAGAATAATTTTTGTAATTATTCAGATCTTGCGCTTGAACCCGCCCTGTCTGATGGATATTTGTTTCGAGGCTATTCACTTAACTTCCTGCAAATATCCATCAGACAGGGCTTTGGGGATAATTTTTTTTAACGGGCTGAACAATTACTAATTTTTTTTATATTTATAAAGGACGAGCATATGAATCAACCCGAATACTGGAACCCGGCTCTGGAGACAATGCCTCTGGAAAAACTTAAGCTTTTGCAGTTTAAGAAGTTTAAAAGAATATTAAACTGGGCTTATACCCATTCAAAATTTCATAAAGCACTGTATGATACAGAAGGAATGACCCCGGATGATATCCGTTCCTTTGATGATATTAAAAAGATTCCAAAAGTTGAAAAATCCATGATGAGAGAGATTCAGAGTAAAGATCCCTTTCCCTATGGCGATGCTTTGTGTGTTCCATTAGAAGAGGTGTCAACCTACAGGCAGACAAGTGGTACAACTGGCCAGCCTGTTTATCAGCCCGATACCTGGCAGGACTGGGAATGGTGGTCGGAATGCTGGTCTTTTGTTTTATGGGCCCAGGGATATCGTCCAAAAGACAGGGTATTTATTCCCTTTGGATATAATATTTTCGTGGCTTTCTGGGCCGGCCATTATGCAGCGGAGAAACTGGGCTGTGAAGTGGTCCCGGGAGGAGTCCTTGACACCCAGTCCCGGATTTTAAAAATAAAAGAATTAAATGCAACTGCCATGATGGCAACCCCTACATATGTCTTGAGAATGGCGGATGTGGCAAAGAACAAGATGGGAATCGATCCAAGTGAACTCTCCATCAATAAAATCACCTGTGCAGGAGAGCCCGGGGCCGGTATCCCCAGCACGAAAAAAAGGATGGAAGATGCCTGGGGGGCAAAAGTATATGACCATTCCGGCGCAACTGAAATCGGTGCATGGTCATATGAGTGCCGGGACCAGCCTTGCGGAATGCATGTCAATGAAGCCATGTTTCTTGTGGAAATAGAAGATATTAATACGGGTGAGATCACAGAAGAGCCCGGACGAAAAGGAAAAATGATCATCACCGCACTGGACAGAATGGCACAACCCTGTATAAGGTTTGATTCTAAGGATGTTATTGAATGGGATTCTGATCTTTGTTCATGTGGCAGGACTTTTAGGCTGATCAAGGGCGGTGTCCTTGGTCGGGCAGATGATATTACAAAGGTGAAAGGGGTGCTCCTTTCTCCTGCTGCAATCGAAGAAGTGGTCAGATCCATTGACGGGCTTGGAGATGAATTTGAAATTATTGTGGATAAACAGGGAGATGTTGACCGGATAAAGCTAAAGGTTGAGCTTTTGCCTGAGGTAACAAGAGTGAGCATTGAAAACCGGTTGAAAGATCAGCTGAGGCTGAAAACAAACCTGGGATACATGATTGAATTTTATGATTATGGCAGCCTGCCCCGGTATGAAGTAAAGGCAAAACGATTTAAGGATTTGCGAAAAAAATAAAGGAAGAAAGATCATGAAAAACTTTTCCAGCTTGAATGGGGTTAACGATAAAATCCTTAAGATAAAACAATTATTGTTTGAACTTGAAAAAGATGCAAAACAATTTCCCGCTCTTGACAGAAATTCGAAAAGGGCCCTGGCAAGTATAAAAATGCTGGAATTAAATATTTCAGATATTGTGGAATTTGACCTGGCTGATTCTTAGGGCCTACTCAAAAATAAATTACCAATTTTGGAAGCCGATTCATCCTGTCCAGCAGCGTTGTGAAAACACGGCATATACTTGATATACCTTAGTTTCCGCGCCTTGCCGGACAGGCGACTCAACTCCCAAAATTGGTAATTTATTTTTGAGCAAACCCTTAGTGGGGATATTTTTTTTAATGGGCTGAACAATTACAATAATAATTGATTGAGGGAGGAAAAATGTCAGTGCTGAAAAAAATCTTTATTGGAATTACCGCTGTTTTAATCATTGCAATCATTGGAGCAGGCTTGTTTGTCTACTCAGTTGCCACAAGATCACTGCCTTTGTATGATGGGACATTGACCATTAAAAATCTGACCCAGGAAGTTATGGTCTTAAGGGACAAATATGCAATCCCTCATATAGTTGCAGAGAATGAATCTGATTTGTACAGGGCTGTCGGGTACACACTTGCCCAGGATCGTCTCTGGCAGATGGATTTATTGAGAAGAGTAACCCAGGGAAGATTATCTGAAATATTTGGAGAGGACCTTGTGGACATTGATCTTCTCATGAGATCTCTTAAAATACCGGATAAATCAAAAAAGATTTTATCAGTATCTTCCCCAAAACTGATTCTTGCTCTGGAATGTTTCACTGATGGTGTAAATCAGTTCATTGAAGGCCACAAGGATAAACTGCCACCTGAATTTACTATTTTGGGATATAAACCCGAGCCCTGGAAACCTGAATATTCAGTCAATCTTATCGGGTATATGTCCTGGGATTTAACCATGCCATATACTGCTGAGACAATTCTTCACAAGATTCATAAAAAAGTCGGCAATGACAAATTTAAAGAACTGATACCTGATATTGGTTCTCAAAAATCTATAATTTTTCCTGAATTAAAGACCGGTACAAGTGAGTTTGATTTAAAAAAATCTCTTTTTGCAAATATGAATATTCTTGAAAAATATGGAATAACAGCTTTCCAAGGATCTAACAATTGGGTTGTTTCAGGTAAAAAAAGTGTAACGGGAAAACCCATATTTGCAAATGATATGCATCTTGGTCTAAATGCGCCCGGTCTCTGGTACCAGATGCACCAGACAATTAAAGGCAAATTAAATGTAACAGGAGTTGTTCTGCCGGGACAGCCCTTTGTTATAGCAGGACATAATGATAAAATTGCCTGGGGCATGACCAATGTAATGGTGGATGATATGGATTTTTATCTTGAAAAAATAAATCCTGATAACCCTGACCAATATGAGTTCATGGGGGAATTTAAAGATTTTGAAATTCATCCTGAAATTATAAAAATCAAAGGCAAAAAGAGTGTTACAAAGCAGAACAGGTTTACACATCGCGGTCCCATTATTTCCAAATTCAAAAAACTCGGGGATGAAACCATTACCATGAAATGGCTTGGAAATGAGATGAGCAATGAATTAAGGTCCGTGTTTCTGCTTAACAGGGCCAAAAACTGGGACGAGTTTAAAAATGCAGTAAAAACATTTACTGCTGTAAGTCAAAATATAAACTATGCTGATATTGATGGAAATATTGGTCTGTATTGCAGTGCCGGGGTTCCAATTCGTAAAAAAGGAGACGGGCTTTCAATTGTTCCGGGCTGGACTGATGAATATGACTGGGAAGGGATAGTACCTTTTGAACAATTACCCCATTCATATAATCCTGAATCAGGTTATGTGTCCTCGGCAAATGGCAAGACAGCACCTGACAATTATCCCTATCACATAAGTTATTGGTATGCGCTTCACTACAGGATAGACAGGATCAGACAAATGCTTGAAGAAAAAGAAAAATTATCTGTTGAGGATTTTCAAAAAATGCATGGTGATTTTAAATCCAGATTTGCCATGGAACTTATGCCCCTGATTACTAAAGAATTAAATAAAATTGACAAGATGTCGGATCTTGAAAAATCAGGTTTTAATATTTTGCAGAAGTGGGACCTTACTATGGATAAGAAAAGCAGAGCTGCAGCTATATTTGATTCTTTTTATGTCAGTTTTGTTAAAAATATGGTTATGGATGAAATTGGGCCTGAATTATACACTGAATACAGTAAAAGTTCATACCTTGCCCGTTATCTGGTCAATAATATTGTGCAATCCAGCGATTCAAAATGGAGCGATAATGTTTTAACTTCGGGAACAAAGGAAAATTTGACGGATATTGTTTATAAAAGTTTTAGTGAAACCATCTCTAATCTGAGCGAAACACTTGGCGATAATGCAGATAAATGGAGGTGGGGAAGTATTCACAAACTCAAGCTTGCACACCCTTTAGGAGGGGTAAAAATTATTGATAAGATCTTTGGATTCAATAATGAACCCAAAGAGGTCAGCGGCAGTTTCCATACTGTCTGCCCCTATGCTTACAAGCTTTCCAATCCTTTTGTGGTAAATCATGGTGCCTCTCACAGGCATATTTTTTTACCGGGCAACTGGGATGAATCCCTGTCTGTAATCCCAACAGGCAACTCAGGAATTCCTTCAAGCGATCATTATTGTGATCAAACAGATATGTATGTGAATAATGAATATCATCCTGATTATTTCAGCATGGACAAAGTTAAAAAAGCTGCTGAATATAAACTTAAAATGAGTTCAAAATAATAAGATCATCCGGGCGGCGCTTAAGGGCCCGCTCAAAAATAACTGTAACTATTCAGTTCTTATGCTTGACGTCGCCCTGTCTGATGGATATTTTTTTTCGAGGCTATTCGCTTAACCTCCTGCAAATATCCATCAGACAGTGCTTTTTAGATAATCTCTTTTAACGGGCTGAACAATTACAAATAACTTTACATTTTTGCGCGAACCCTAAGCTGCCCGGATGAAAAAACTCACTTATTCTTTTTCAAAATCATCTTTTTCAGCACCGCAGATAGGGCAGCACCAGTCATCCGGAAGATCTTCAAAACTTGTTCCAGGCTCAATGCCATTGTCCGGGTCACCATCTGCAGGGTCGTAAACATAACCGCATGGTCCGCATACGTATTTGTCCATTTTAAATCTCCTTAAATATTGATTACAATTTATACATTTATATCATAAACTATGCTGGATTAAAAATCTTAATTTTTTTTGAGAATACAGCAAAAATTTTTTAAAACCAATGGTTTCTGATCGGGCACAAGTGAACTTGAATATAAAACTTTCACGCCTGATCCTTCATCAAGGTACCACCTGCTGCTTTGACTGCGGTTATAATAGATCCGTTTTTTCAAGTGCCATCACAATCCCTTTATAAGATGCAATGATTAATACAACATAAAGTATCAAAAGTACTGCGCTCATAAATATCATCTCCCTTTTTTACAGCTCTTTATCCTGTGATAAAGCAAATTACAATTAATATGACTCTTCGTCCGTGATCTCTGCTGCTGTCAGTTTTTTTGAATCCATAAGTTTCCAGACATAGATAACATAGGCAAGAACGATGGGTATGCCCAGTGCTACATAGGTCATTACCGTCAGAGTAAATTTACTGGAGGAGGCATTAAAGATGGTAAGACTTGACTGAAGATCCAGCTTTGACGGATAAAACGCCGTGTTATTAAATGCAGGAAGGCACAGTACAACAAGACCTACACAAATAGTGCCCAATCCACTGAACCATATCCCTTTCTTACTTTTTTTAAAGTAAGAAGTCAAAACACCATATAATACAAGGACTATTCCTGCCACCAGCAATATAAACAAATAGGGCATGGCCAGAAGATTGGATAAATATTTAGTAGAAACAAGTGAGATAATACCCTCGCTGTCTGCATTGAATCCTTTCATAAAAAGAATACTGATAAGGACATAAAGCAAAAAGGGCAGGGCAATTATAAAACTTGTCCACGCGCTCTTTCGCAGTCTTGATTCAAGATCCCGTGTTGAGGAAAAATCAATACTGTTTAAAAGATAGAGCGCACCTAAAACCCTGGCATTAAATACAAGAAAAATTCCAAGGGATAGGTTAAACAGGGAAAAAGCTGCTTCAAGTCCTCTTAAGTTTATCCCCATTAAAGTGTAATCCCAGGTGACCCTGTTGTACAGGTCCAGTGTGAAGTTTGAACCCGTATAAAATGTCCCCACTGCCGCACCAATCAGAAGAACACCTATTGAGCCGTTTATAAAAAGAAATAATTCATAAACCCTCGACCCCAGAAGATTGTTTGGTTTTTTCCGATATTCATAGCTGACAGCCTGGATAATAAATGAAAAAAGAATCAGTATCCATACCCAATAGGCTCCCCCGAAACTGGTCGCATAAAATTTGGGGAAAGCGGCAAATAATGCGCCGCCAAACAGGACAAGGGTTGTAAAGGGCATTTCCCATTTTCGGCCAAGGGATGTGACCACCAATGATTTTTCAAGATCGGTTTTAGCGACCTGCCATAAAAGTGTCTGTCCTCCCTGGACAAAGGTAAGAAACAAGAAAAGTGAACCCACAATGGAACAGATGATCCACCAAAGCTGTTGCAAGGTTATATAGTCAAGGTTTGAAATCATTTTAATGACCCTCCCTCCGGTCCAATGGATATCTGTTTGAGCATGATGGTTATTTCAGCAGCAAGCAAAATGGTGAACAGTCCTAAAAACATAAAGAATGTAATCTGAACATTGACAGCTGAAAGATTCGTTGTCGCCATCTTAACTGGTAAAAGGCCGTTAATGGCCCAGGGCTGGCGGCCTACTTCCGCTACAACCCATCCGGACTGCTGGGCAATTAAACCTAAGAGACCTGATATTAATCCAATGGGAAGTAACCATTTTTGCTGTGTAAGAGAGCCTTTGACTGCATAAAAAAGAAAGACGGCAAAAAGAACAGGAAAAAACGACCCCAGGGTAACCATGATATGAAAGGCATAATAGGGGATTGCAACAGGTGGAACTGCTTCTTCCGGTGTATTAAGATATCCATATCCCATGTATTCCTGGTTTTTTCTAAAATCTGCCAAAGCTAAATCGGCTTTCTGGCTGTTCTTTTCTTTTCTGGCCTGTTTAAACAGCGCAAGATCATTAATAGCGGCTTTTCCCTTGTTAATCTTAGATGCAACACCTTCTATGTTTTGTTCTTTGTTACCATAAACAAGATCATCAATTCCCGGTACAAATGAATTGAGAGAGCGGTTTGCTAAAAGAGAAAGAAGAAAGGGTATTTTTACCTTTACGATAAAAGGGTCTTGATCATCTCCCGGCTTTTTATCATGATTGAGAATGCCGGCTTCAATGGGTGCTTTTGTTTGTCCCTTGTATAACCCTTCAATAGCTGCAAGCTTCATGGGTTGCTTCTGAGCAACCTCATAGGCTGATTCATCACCGGTGAAGGCAACAAAACTTGAAGAAAGCAGGCCAAATACAGAGGCTACAACAATGGATTTTTTAGCCATTTGAATATGTCTGCCCTTTATAAGATACCAGCAGGAGATGGTCAGCACAAACAAAGAAGCAAATAAAAATCCAGAACTTGAGGTGTGAACAAATTTAGAAACGGCCACAGGGTTAAACACGACTTCAGAAAAACTATTCATTTCAAACCGGGCCGTCTCGGGATTAAAGATCATACCAACAGGGTTCTGCATCCAGCCATTGGCTACAAGAATCCAGACGGCTGAAAGATTTGAGCCGATGGCCACCATCCATGTGGAAAAAAGATGGAACCCTTTTGAAACCCTGTGCCATCCAAAAAACATGACCGCGAAAAAAGTAGCTTCAAGGAAAAAAGCAAAAATTCCTTCAATGGCAAGGGGTGCCCCAAAAATATCTCCCACGATCCAGGAATAATTGGACCAGTTGGTTCCAAATTCAAATTCGAGAATGATTCCCGTTGCAACGCCAATGGCAAAATTGATTCCAAATAATGTCATCCAGAATTTTGTAATGGCCCGCCATTGCTTATCTCCTGTTCGTACATAGATCGATTCAAAAAAGGCGCATAAAAATGAAAGCCCCAGTGTTAACGGTACAAATATCCAGTGATACATGGCAGTAAGAGCAAATTGTGCTCTTGCCCAGTTCACCATGCTCAAATCAATATCAACCATTATTCTTTATCCTCCTGTTAAATGGAATTTGGTTTTGTATTAAAAAGATCATTTTGATTGGCTTTTGGAAGCATTTGCTGTGATTTGTTCAAGAACAAAGTTTCCTTTTTCCTCATCCGTCTGAAAATTTTTATTCAAATAATTGGGAAAGAAAAAAAGTTTTAAGACTACAAACATTACGAAAAGTTTTATAAGAATGATGGTCCACAATTTTTTTCCAAGAACCATTCCCCTGAAACCATCACGATAAAATGTATAGATAGTATGGATGCTTTTTATTGGAGTCGTATAATTTTTAAATGTCATTCTTATCTGTTATACCTAATTTTTTGTTATTCCAGTAATTGAATCTTTCAATATTTGATTCTGGCAAAACCTCTTTTTCCATTTAATCTCTCCTTTTTTGAATTTATTTTTTATTTTGCATGAAAAAGCAATTAATATGCCATTAAAGAAAAGAGTGAATAAAATAAATTTGTAAATTAATGAATTGTCATACCATAAAGGATTTATCTGCCCAAGGCAACAGTGTTTTGAAACATTTGGTGAAAATATTGTAACCACCCATTTAAGGATGTTGGCATGGATTTATTCCACTGGTACGTTTCGTATACAGAAAAATGGGACATTAATGTATCAAATGCTTGAGACAAAAAAAGGAATAAGACATATATATCAATTTTCATAAGTATGTTCCAAAACCTATGCCGCCCAATGGCTTTGGGAAACAGAACCATTGGGCTCATTGCTGATTCGGAACGTTTTTTTGAAAATTGCTATAAACCCTAATGTTGCATAAAAATTTTATAAAAAAATGAAACACCATGAATTAATTCCAAATAATTCCAATATGAATCCTGACTCGAGAATTCACTATAAGTGGTGTGTTGTATTAAGGACTTGAATACATCAGAGAGGAATGCGGCAGGAGGCATCCTGCCGCATTTTGATTTATTTCTTTTTTGTTGCCTGGGTTTCCCAGTCTGCAATTTCAGTTGTTTCGTAAATTTCTTCCCAACCTGTAATCATCCCTGCAATATGGCTGAAAAGGGAATGCCCCGTTGTTGTCATATAAAGGTGAACGATCAGAAAATTTAAAAGAAAGAGTGCAATAAGTGTATGGATAACAGCCAGGGCTGACAGGGGTAAAACTTGGGGTATATCGTTATAAAGATAATATAAAAGACCTGTGACCATTTGTGCCGGCAATAGCATTGCAGAAATGCCAAGATAGGCAAGCCTCTGCAAAGGGTTGTGTTTGGCTCCTTTTGCCTTTTGCACTGGGTGCGGTTTGCCTTGAAAAATTCCCCAGGAATAGTACAGAATTACTGAAAACAGTTTTTTGGTTGTGGGTATATATTGTTTCCATTCTCCTGTTGTAAACAGCCAGAATACAAAAAAGGCAAATAGAATCAGCCAGGTCAGGCCGACAAAATTATGGATATTGACAGCAGTTTGAAAGCCAAACAATTTATAGGTTCCATGAATTTCAAGACCGGTTATGATCAGGCTGATAATCATAAGTGCCTGGAGCCAGTGCCAGAGACGTTCATATCTTGTGTAAAGATAAATTTTAATAATTTTTTTATCTTTCATTTATTCCTCCTTGCCATTCCGGGTAAAGAATCGTCCAATACCATGGAGTAATACTCCTGCCAGGGCTCCAAAAACAGAAAGCCACCCAATGGTGTCCATAAGGCTTGATTTGTCCCGCCCGGGCATATACAGCCCTGTTATATTGGCAAGTCTTGAGTTTTTCCTGATATGACACTGATTACAATTTAAAGCATTTTCCTTTGGGGCAACCATGTGGGTAATGGGAAATGCATAGGTTGTTTCCACATAATCAAATTCTCCGGAATAGGGGATGCCAAGGGTTTTATTGCCGTGTTCAATGGCTTTATTCATGTCAAATGTTTCCCAATATCCTTTTTCCCCTGAGAGCATAGGTGCCAGAAGTTTTTTATTAACTTTATCATAGGGCTGCTTTCCCCTGTGAATCTTAAAAGGGAAAATACGAGATTCAGGATCATTTTTATCACCAACAGGATGACTGACCTTTACAACTTTTGCAGGATCAATAACATCATTTATTGTAGTGCTTGTCTGGGACCCATTGGACCAGAAATATTCCGGTTTTACGTTCTTTTCCCATTTGAATTCCCCTTTAATGGATTTATAGACAGGTTTTCCAAAAGGGCCTTTTTCAATATAGGGTTTGCCGTTTTTCATTTTGCCGGCCTTGGTCCAGTCCCACCACATCATAGTGGGATTAACTCTTGCATATTCCGGGATATGACATGCCTGGCAGGAAACCACATTTGTATGATCGTTCATTTTTGAATCATTTTTATGGGGCTCGTCGCTATGGCAGGAAACACAGGTGATTTTCGGTGCCAGATCATCTTCAATCAGGCTTTTGCGTGTTTCAACAGCAGGATTTGTATATATTCTTCCGGCAATATGATGATCAACTGTTGTGTGACACCTTGTACAGGTAAAATTTTTACCGTCTGTTCCCATATGAACATCCAGCATCCGGTTGGGTTTTGTTAAGGATGTATCAAGATCTCCATGTTTTACACCATCACCTCCGCCCCCTTTAAAGTGGCAGTCTCCACAGTTTTTTCTTGTGGGGAATGTGACCTGGGAAACAGCCTCTTTGACCTCCTGCTGGAGGTCAGTGGCGATTTCATTGGTATCAGGATCACCATCTTCGAGAAATGCCTTGATATCCCCAAGGGCTTCATTAAAGTTAAATCCTGAATCATTATGGCATTTCAGACAATTAACATCGCCTTCCACACCTTTTTTATTCCAGCTTGTGTGACAGGAAAGACACCCTTTGTCTTCCATGGCATTTCCGGAAATACAAAAATTGTTTACTGAATATCCGGCTTTTCCATAACGAATATCTTTTTTATCACCAGATGCAAGCCAGGTCCAGTGAATGGTTTTGTGAAACTGGGTTGCAGCTTCTGAATGGCAGGATATACAGGCCTTAGTTATTTCTTCTCCGGTTTTGAAGTCTTTGTTCAAAGCATCTATTTTTGAATGGTCTATTGTACTCCATCTTTTATTATCTTTTACCGCCTGCCTGGCAAGCGTCCTGCCCAGAGCCTCATCCTCTATTTTGGGAGTCGATGCAAAGGCAGACTGAAAGGAGAATAATAAAGATGATATGACAATCAATGCCATGAAAACTTTTGGCAAATACCTTTGTTTCATATGGTTCTCCATTGGTTTGCTAAATATTTTTAATGAAAAAGGGCGGAAACAAAGACCGCCCTTTTTATTTTTTATTTACAAGTGGCAGGTGAGGGCGAATCAGAAGCATGGTTATAAAAATATGAATAAATGTCAAGGATATCCTTATCAGGAAGAACAGACCAATTATCCATGCAGCCGAATTCATCAAAATTCTTATTTTCAAAAATTTCCTGCCATTGACCCATTGTTTTATCTGCAGGACTTATTTTAGGAGTGGCAGACTCAACTCCACCGGTTTTAGCACAGGCCTTATAGACCTTGCGATATGTATATTTGCCTTTTCTATCGTTACCGCCCGGTCCTTCAGAGGCAAACGCCATGGAAAAGGACACAAGTAAAAACAGTATCACCATGGAGGTGCTCATATATTTTTTAAACATGCTGGTTCCTTTATGATTTTTTATTTTCAGGTAAACTTTCAATTTATTTGGGTTCTTTAATGACAAATGTCCCGTCACTTTTGAAATCAATTTCAGCTTCTACATAATAAACATCTTTTAAAGATTCTCTTACGTCTTTTACCATGTAAAAAGCCTCTCCACTCCTTGCACCGGTTGAACATACAAAAACAACGGGTTTTTTGTCGGAAAGATCCTTGATTTTGGGTTCAAGGTCTTCCACTGGAATGTTAACAGCAGTTTTAAATGATCCTTTTGCAAATTCATCTTTATCTCTTACATCAATGAGAAGGATGGATTCAGGATCTTTTTCAAGAATGTCTTTGAAGCGTTTAATATCAATTGATCCTTCAACCGTTCCTGCTGTGACCTGCATGGCCTCTTTGGAAGCACCATACATTTTTTTCCATTCAGGGTATCCTTTGTCAAACACCTTGACATTTGTGTATCCCATTTCAATGGCTTTTACTGCTGATTTATGGCTTAACCTGCATTTGAGGCCTCCGCAATAAAAAACAATGGGAGTGTTAATATCTCTTGGCAGTTTTCCCTTGAGAGTATCAAATTGAGAAAAGGGAATGCTGACGGCTGTGGGGATATGCCCTTTAACAAATTTGGTTTTTAAGGGTCTTGCATCCACAATCACAGTGTTGTTATCAGCAATGAGTTTTGCCACATGCTCGGCTTCAAACGCGCCGTAATTGCCTTTAAGGCTTATCCATTCAGGATATCCTTTGGCATAGACTTTTACATTTGTATATCCTAATTTTTCAGCCTTTTTAGCGGATTTATGACTGAGTTTGCATTTAACTCCCTGGCAATAATAAATCAACAGAGCGTTTTTATCCGTTGGCAGAAGATTTATGTTTTTATCAAACTGGGAAAAGGGAATGCTGACTGCTCCGGGAATATATCCACTCACATATTTGCCTTTGTAGGGCCTTGCATCAATCAAAATCACGTTCTCAGGCATGGGAACAGCTATGTTTGCTTTTACAAATGCAGCATCGACAATATCATGAAACATCCATGATGTATCAACCTTAGCCGTTTCAGCCGTTTTGGCTGTTTGCGAGGCAGTACAGCCTGTTGCCATTATCAGACCTGCCACCATGGCCAGAATCAAAATTTTCATTTTGTTTATTTTCATTTTTTCTCCTTAAAGTTGTGGGTTATTTTAAATGGATATCGCCATTTATACATTCTTTGTGTTAACTCACATATAGCAATGAGTGTGCCATCCTGCAAAATGGCCAAGGGTAATTATTATAAGTATATAAAATTAAGCGATATTTATAAATATATATTTATTTTTATTATTGTTAATAAGACTTTCTATTGCCAATATGTTAATTATGTGTTAAGTTATCGCTTATCACTTAACAATATTAATGCTTGAGAGGATAATATGGATATAGGTAAGCAATGGCGGAGTATTATTGATTCAGTGCCTGATGGAATCATCATTGTTGATGAAAATGGAAATTTTGCTGCAGCTAATCAAACCGCTCAATTGATTACAGGCTATACGGAAAAAGAGCTGAAAGGCCAATCCTGCAGGCTTTTGAATTGTACAGGGTGCAAAATTATCGGAAAAGGAAAAGGGAAACAATGGTGCGGGCTTTTTTCCGAAGAACTGATCAGGGAAAAAAAATGTATGATTACAAACAGGCATAACAGGACCATACCAATTGTAAAAAATGCAACAGTGCTTTTTAATGAGAAAAAACAAATAGTCGGTGCTATTGAAACCCTGAAAGATATATCTGAAAATATAAATTATAAAAATGAACTGGCCTCCATTAAAAGGATGTATCATATTGATGAAGGATTTCATGGTATCATCGGAAGAACCCCTGTGATGCAGAGCCTTTATGAATATATAGAGAGCGTGGCATCTCTGGATACGCCCGTAATGATTTTAGGCGAGAGCGGCACGGGAAAAGAGATGGTTGCCAAAGCTCTCCATGAAACCGGGAACAGGGCTGACAAACCCTTTATTAAAGTAAATTGTGCGGCATTGAGCGAAAATATTCTTGAAAGTGAATTATTCGGCCATGTAAAGGGTTCATATACGGGGGCGGAATTTGACAGGATAGGCAGGTTTGAAGCCGCACACAAAGGAAGTATTTTTTTAGATGAAATTGGAGATATTCCCCTTTCTGTCCAGATTAAACTGCTCAGGGTTCTGGAAGAAAAAATGATCCAGAGGGTAGGTACAAACAAATCCATTCCAATTGATGTCAGGATTATTACAGCAACAAATAAAAATCTTGAAAAATTAATAGAACAAGGGTTATTTCGGGAAGATCTTTTTTTTAGAATCAATGTTTTCCCTTTAACCTGTCCGCCGCTGCGCCTCCGTAAAGATGATATTACTTTGATTATTCAACATTTCATAACACTCCAGGCGGAAAAAACAGGAAAAAATATTTTAGGGTTTACACCAAAAGCCATGCGTTTGATGGTGGCATATCGCTGGCCTGGAAATATCAGGGAATTGAGAAACAGTGTTGAATATGCTTTTGTCCTGGCAAGGGGGAAAAGTATCGGGATTGAACATCTGCCTGAAAAAATAGCAAGTTTTAATCCCATGGAGGTCAAACCCGTTAAAACTGCAGAACACAATGGTGTCGTAAAAGTTGGACTGTCTGAAAAAGAAAGGCTTATTAATGCACTTCAACAGGCTGACGGGAATCAGACAAAGGCTGCTGATATTTTAGGCGTCAGCCGGATAACAGTGTGGAAGCGCATTAAGAAGCATGGGATACAGCTTAAGTAGTCTCTATAGTTGGCCTGTTTAAAGACAGATGGTTGCAGCATCACATGCAAGATCAATTAATTCTGCTGCAGTTGCCATCCGACAGGATTCTTCAAGGTCTTCTTCTTCAATAAACCGGGATTTTGCGCAGGGAGTACAAACAAGAATGGGAACCCCATGGGCCTGCAGATGAGCCAGTGAATCATCGGCAGAATCTCCAGTGGCAGCTCTCAAGTTTTCCACAGCCCCTTTTCTTGCAAGATAAACTGCTTCATCCAGCAGGAACAATGTTACATTTTTTCCTTTTTTCTGGGCCATGGCAGCAAGAAATAAACCTCTGGTGGCACGGTTAGGATTATCTGTGCCACATGCAAGGGTAATCAGTACATTATCAGTCATGTTGTTCTCCTTATAATGGATAAAAAAAAAGATTTATTTGTTTTACACAAGATCATAGTTAAATAATAAATGAACTTTATTCCTGTGTAAAGTCACACTATGTGGTATTTGTTTTTAAAAATGTGTTAATATGCTAGTTTATGTTAATAAATCGTTAACTGCCTTGATTAAAAAAGGTATGTAAAAACTATGACAAAAATGAGACTAAAAAATTTAAAACCCCTGGTATTGTTTGATTCAGGTTTTTTTTAAAAAAAAGATTGCTTTGGCATACTCATTGCTAAACTTATTTGTTTAACTTTATTTGTTAGAAGAGAATTTAAGCTAAGGGATTTGAATATGAAAAAGGAAAATTTACTTGTAATTGCAATAATTTGTATCGCAGTTATCGGTTTTGTGGCTTATAAGAATTTTAACTCTAAAAAACAGACTGATTCCATTCAGGGTAAAGGCTTTGTTCAAACCAGCGATAGTTCAAAGATAGACTGGCAAAATTATGCACAGGGAAGGGAACTTGCAAAAAACCAGAATAAACATATTTTCTTATATTTCCATGCAGACTGGTGCACCTATTGCAGAAAACTCAAGAAAACAACATTTAAGGACAAGACGGTTTTAAAATATTTAAAAGATAATTTTATCAGTATTGAAGTGGATACTGATAAAAATCAGGAGATGGCTGCACAATGGAATGTCAAAGGACTGCCGACAATGTGGTTTTTAAAGTCGGATCGTTCAAAGATCAGCAGCATTCCCGGGTATGTAGATAAAAAACAATTTTTACATATCTTGAAATATATTCATACTCAAAGCTATGAAAAAATGAATTTTCAGCAATTTATGAAAACAATTTAATCGTATGAAAATATCTTTTTAGCGAGTATGAAATTATTAATGAAATATAATAAAGAGAGGCAAGATGACTTCAAAAATTTCACGCAGGGCATTTTTAAAAGGCTCAATTACAGCTGTAGGGTCTGTGGCTGCAACCACAAGTGTTGCCCGGGCGGCAAAATCCATAACCAAGGGGAAAAACGAACCTCTGGTGACCCTGCTTGACATAAGTAAATGTATTGGGTGCGAAGAGTGTGTTTTTGCCTGCCAGGAGGCAAATGCTGCCAAGTATCCTGAGCCTGAAAAACCGTTTCCCAAAATGTACCCTCCCAGAGTCCCAGTGGAGGACTGGTCAGATAAAAGAGATGTGACTGATCGCTTAACCCCTTATAACTGGCTTTTCATCCAGCGCGCATCAGCCATAGTTAATGGAGAAGAAATTGAACTGACCATTCCAAGAAGGTGCATGCACTGTGATAACCCACCCTGTGTCAAACTTTGTCCCTGGGGCGCATTAAAACAAGAGGAAAACGGACTTTCAAGAATTGATTCCAACATATGTCTTGGTGGTTCAAAATGCAGGAAAGCCTGTCCCTGGAAGGTCCCTCAAAGACAGACCGGTGTAGGGCTTTATCTTGACTTATTACCCGCTTTAGCTGGAAATGGTGCCATGTATAAATGTGACCGGTGTTATAATAAACTTGAAAAAGGAGAAGTGCCGGCCTGTATCGAAGTCTGCCCTGAAGATGTTCAAACCATTGGCCCGAGAAAAGAAATTTTAAAAAAGGCCCATGCCCTTGCCAAAGATATGAATGGATATATTTACGGCGAACATGAGAATGGAGGAACCAATACCATTTATGTCTCTCCTATACCCTTTGAACAACTCAACGAGCGTATTGAAAAAGGAAAAGGAAAGCCCCACTTAAATAAAGTTAAAAATATGATGGCAGATGGGACAAACCTTGCCAAGGCCATGATAGTCGCTCCCATTGCAGGATTAGCTGCTGCATTTGGAAAGTTCTACCTGAGTTCAAAGGAGGATAAATCATGAATAGCCAGGCAAAAATAAGAAAATATATTTATAGTATAACAGTTTTTTTTATTGCATTGTCCGGGTTTGCCCAGATGCCTGTTTTCAAGAGATATTATATTGCTGATATTCCAGGGCTTTCATGGCTGGCCCAGTTTTATGTGACTCATATAATGCATTACATTGCCGCCATTGTTTTAATTACTTTTGTCATATATGTTCTTTTTGATTTTATTTTCAAAGGCCGGGGGTTGAATACAATTACCAGAATCGGCTATTTTAAAATAGTCATACTTGCAGGACTGGTGATCACAGGCTCCTTAATGGTTGTAAAGAATCTTCCCAGTATCTATTTTAATCACAATGTAATTATCGTTCTGGACCTTGTACATTTGGGCTTTTGTATGATTCTTTTAGGTGCCGGCCTCTATTCTTTGATAATGAAAAAAAAGTGGGTCAGCTAGGATATTCAACTGATTGATTCGTCCATATCCGTTCAGGTCAGCTTACCTTTCCTTCGCTGAATGGGACGTTGACAGGCTCTATGTCGGGCTACTTGTGGCGGAAAAACTCGCTTCTCTCAAACACTTCCCGCCACTTAACGTTACGCCCGCCAGAGCCTGTAACAATAAGTCCCAAAATGCTCATCCAAGGCAAATTGACCAGAACTAGTTGCTGTGCCGACTATTAAAATCATTGGTGCGGACAGCAGAGCAAAAGATTGTTTACATGCGTTGGGCTTTTTTTTTGCTCAGTGCAAGTCCGACACCTGAAAGTATTATGATGGAGGCAATAAAAAGTCTTGCAGAAAATGCCTCTGACAATAAAATTATTCCGCCAATGGCCGCTATCACAGGCACTGTCAACTGGACAATGGCCGCTCTGGTGGAAGTCAATCCCTTTAATGCAGTATACCATATGACATAGCCGGCTCCTGATGCAAGTGTTCCGGATATGGCAGCCGCCAACACACCTTTTGAGGTAATCAATACAGGCGAGGATATCAAAAAGGCTGCAGTGAGAACCATGGGGATGGAATAAATAAAGTTAAATGCAGAGGTTATCACAGGGTTTCCTGCCTGCCTTCCTAAAAGGGAGTAGACACCCCATGCTATCCCTGCAACCCCCATTAAAAAAGCACCCAAAGGTGACGGTGAACTTATGCCTGGGAATACCAGGTAAACTAGGCCTGTAACCGCCAGAAAAAGTCCGGTAAACTGTATGAAATTCATTCTTTCACCGGAGATCCATCCAGAAATGATCATGGTTGTCTGTACAGCGCCAAAAAGAATCAGGGCGCCCGTCCCTGTACTTAAACTTAAATATGCATAGGAAAAGAAAAGAGCATAAATTGACAGCATAACAGGCATCATCCATTTGTTTTTATAAGAAATGTGATTTTTATTTTGTTTTGTCAAAAGATAAATGATGCCCAGAAATAAAGCCCCTGAGCAAATTCTGATGGATGTAAAACTTGCTGCATCAATAAGCTTGCCTCCCAAAGCAAACCTGCACAAAATTGAATTGGCAGCAAAAGCTGTAAGGGAGATGGTGGTAAACAATATGATTTTCATTCAATTTCCTTTAGGGCCCACTTAAAAATAACTTTACATTTTTGAGTGGTCACATAGTAATCAAAAGGTTTTAATGTTTTGTGTTGTTGATATAGTTCATCCATAAATTAAATACCATATCAAATTAAACAAAGAAGTCATGTAATTATTCAGCTCTTGCGCTTGAACCCACCCTGTCTGATGGATATTTGTTTCGAGGCTATTCACTTAACCTCCTGCAAATATCAATCAGACAGAGCTTTGGGGATAATTTTTTTTAACGGGCTGAACAATTACGAAGTCATTAATTCAAAAGCCATAGCCTAAAAAATATATTTACTCCATTCTTGATAAGTTAATCCAATTATGTTAGGCGGTTTTAAAAGTTAAAGGTAAAAACAAAAACCGGAAGGAAAACAAAATTGGAGAGAAAGATGTTGAAAATCGGAATTATCGGTGGATCAGGACTTGATGATCCTGATATTTTAAAAAATTCAAATGAGCTTGAAATTAAAACTGAATATGGAAACCCGTCTTCGCCTCTTTTGTCAGGGAAAATCAATGATGTGGAAATTCTTATCCTGGCCAGGCATGGACGTAAACACCAGCTAAGCCCGACCCAGGTGAATAACCGGGCCAATATAAAAGCACTTCAACAGGAAGGGGTTACCCATATTATTGCCACAACAGCCTGTGGGAGCTTAAGGGATGAGATAGACAGGGGGCATCTGGTTATTCTGGATCAATTCATCGATTTTACACGATTCAGGAAGAACACATTTGCAGATTCTTTTAAAAACGGTCTGGTTCACCCGGTAATGTCTCACCCCTTTGATGATAATTTAAGAAAAACACTATGTGAGACAGCAAAACAACTTGATCTGAGAGTTCATGATAAAGGATGTGTCGTTACAATAGAAGGGCCAAGGTTTTCAACTGTTGCCGAGTCTAAAATGTTCAGACAGTGGGGGGCTGATGTGATCAATATGTCAACTGCTCCCGAGGCCATGCTGGCAAATGAAGTTGCAATTCCCTATGCTGCTGTTGCCATGTCAACGGATTATGATAGTTGGAAAGAAGATGAAGCACCTGTTACCTGGGATGAAATCCTGGCTGTATTTGATCAAAATTCTCATAATGTAATAAAGTTGCTTGTAAATGTAATTGAAGAATTAAAAGAATAGAAACTGACATAATAAAATAAGGAAATAAAAATGGATTTAAAAGAAACTATCAGAAGTATTCCAGACTGGCCCATAAAAGGGGTGATATTCAGGGACCTGACCACATTGATGCAGAATCCTTTGGCATTCAAAAAATCCTGTGATATTTTGTATGACCGATATAAAGACATGAGTATTGATAAGATTGTGGGAATTGATGCCAGAGGCTTTGTCTTTGGAGCAGTTCTGGCTTATAAACTGGGTATCGGTTTTATTCCTGTCAGAAAAAAAGGAAAACTGCCATGGAAAACCATCCAGGAAACCTATAGTCTTGAATATGGGGAAGATACCCTTGAAATACATGAAGATGCTGTTGAAAAAGGCGAGAAGGTTGTCATTGTAGATGATCTGATTGCCACTGGCGGCACTGTAGGTGCCACGGTAAAGCTGGTAAAAAAATTAGAGGCTCAAATTATCGAATGCGCCTTTATCGTAGAACTTCCTGAATTAAAGGGAAGAGATCAGATTCAAGACTGTAAAGTGTTCGTCATAACAGAATTTGAAGGCGAATAGTGAATCAGAGATATTTTTTTTTACCCGCGATTGGTTGTCACAATGCCGATAAAAATAAGCAGCATGCTGTAAAAATAAACCATATTAATGCTCTCTGCCAAAAACAGGTAAGCTAAAAAACCGCTGAAAACAGGAAGAGTATAATAAACCATTCCTGCTTTGGCAGGTCCAAGAATAACAATTGATTTAGTCCAGAAAACAAAGGCGCCAAGAGACGCAAATATGCCTATATAAAGAATTGCCGGTATGGTGGTCCCATTTAAAACTGAATGTTGAATTGTTGTTTGCTCCCATAAAAAAAAAGGAAATAAAAAAAGTAAACCCAGGGTGAATATTGAATACTGTAAAGCTATTACACTTATTCCTTCAGGCTTGTTTTTTAAAAAAATGCTGTAAACAGAAAATATAATTGATGCCATCAGCATCCAGACATCACCAATATTGAAAGAAATATTTAAAATATTTGAAAAATTTGCTTTTGTAATGAGTGTTATCACACCGATTAACACAATGGCGATGCCGAACCCTTTCTGGATGGTTATAAGTTCTTTATAAAGAATTCTGGATAAAAGGATAATAAAAACAGGAAAAGTGATTGCTATCAAAGAAAGATTCATTGCTGTTGTCGTGTGTCCGGCAATATAAATCAATGTGTTAAAAGTTGTAATTCCAAGAAGAGCTGTGATTGAAAAGTAGGCTGGATGTTTTTTTATGGTTTTCCATTCGCCTGTCAAATGTTTAATCGCAAAGGGAGAAAAAACAATCACTGCCACAAGCCACCTGTAAAAAGCCAGACTTACAGGGGGTATGCTTTCGTGGAGCCCCCTTGCTATGATAAAATTACCCGACCAGATTGCAGTTGCACCAAAGGCAAAAAGGTATCCTATTAGAAAAGATTGGTTTTCGGTATTATCAGACATATTAGTTCTTTTGAATATCTAAAGCCTCTCGTATTGATTTTGCAAGCCTTGACATTGACATTGGTTTCATAATATAGCCTGCAAATCCTTCTTTTTTGGCTTTTGCCTTATCAATGAGTGAACTATGTCCCGTGCAGAGTATGACAGGAATCTCAGGTCGAATTTTCCGTAATTTTTCAAACAATTTTGTGCCGGTCATCTGGGGCATTGTCATATCCGTTATTACCAGATCAAAGGAGTCAGGGTTTGACTGGAATAAATTCAGGGCTTTTTCTGGCAGGAGACTTGTTTCAACTTTGTATCCAAGTCGTTTGAGCATTATTTTTGCCATAATAATTATGGATTTTTCGTCATCAACAAAAAGGATGCTTTCATTGCCGCAGAGCATTTTGTCCCTGGCTTGAATTTCAACTTGGGGTTTATCATCAACCATGGGGAATAAGAGAGTAATAGTGGTGCCTCTGCCGGGTCTGCTGTCAACCAAAATATCACCATTATGGTTTTTGACAATACCATGCACAATAGATAGTCCCATGCCCGAATTTTCTGCTTTATTTGTTGTAAAATAGGGATCAAAAATCTGAGTGATTATTTCAGGGTCAATTCCTGAGCCTTTGTCACTTATAGTAATCCGGGCATATTCTCCCTCAGCCAGATCTGGAAGTCTTTTTATACTCCCGGGTTTAATGACGGCCTTTTCAACTGAAATATCCAGAGTTCCCCCTGTTTTTTTCATTGCCTGGGAAGCATTGGTACATAGCTGCATCATAACCTGGTTGATTTGGATAGAATTGGCAAGAATCACTATATCAGCATCGGTTAAGTGTTCCCGGATTTCTATGGTGGCCGGAATGGTTGATCGTAAAAAGTTGAGTGAATTCTTAATAAGAAAGACAGCGTTGATGGGTTTGAGTTTTTGATCAGTCTTGCGGCTGAAATCCAGTAAATGTTTTATAATGGCTGAAGCCCTGAGATTGGCAGATTTGATTGTTTCAAGTTTGGTATACGCAGGATGCTCTTTAGGGATGTCTTCAAGTGCAAGTTCAGTATTTCCAAAAATTATATATAAAATATTATTAAAATCATGGGCAAGACCCCCTGTCAGGGTGGCAATGGATTCCATTTTTTTAGACTGGACTATTTGTTCCTGAAGTTTTGCAAGTTTTTTTTCCGATAAAATTTTTTCGGTCACATTTCTTGCAGCACCTGAGACAGCAACGACTTTGCCTTTCGAATCTTTGACCGGAGATTCATCAATTTCAAGAAATACTAATGTGCCGTCTTTTTTTTTAAATTCAAGCAAATAAGGTTTTTGTGTTTTGCCTGTCTTGATTGCAGCTTCAGTGAATTTAACTCCCTTAAGATTAATGTGATTATCAGATACAAGTTCCGTCCATTTAATTTTCATTTCTTCAGGAGTATATCCAAGAATAGCTTCTGAATTTGGACTCACATAGTTTAAAAAGTTATTTGTATCATGGAGAAAAAATAATTCATTGCTGTGTTCTATGATGGTTTTTAATTGGTTTTCACTTTTTTGTAATGCTTTTTTTGCCTGTTTGCGCCTGGTGATATCCAAAATGGTGCCTGTTGCTGCAGGCAGGCCTTTATAATGAATAGATGATCCATAGATCTCGACATGAATCATTTCCCCGTTTTTTTTTATCCCTCTGAAACTGTGTTTGACATATGATACTTCCTGGTTCACCCCTTTGCGAACCTTTTGCTGGACTAATTTTAAATCATCCGGATGAATAAAGTCATGAAAATTTATTTTGTTAAGGCACTCGTCAATGCTATAGCCAAAAATATCGGCGAATTTTGGATTTACATAAACGAATTTTTCATCTTGAATAAGATAAACGCCAACAAATGACTGTTCGGAAAAACTACGGAATATTTCTTCGGATTCTTTAAATTCCATATCAGCTAAATTATTTTTATTTTGGTCTTCCTGCATCATATACAATCCATTAATTATTATAAAATATTGGTAATTATTCAGCTCTCCTTTTTATTCATCTGTTCAATCTAATTATATATATTGTTACCTAAAGTAAATAAATTTTTTATAAATTAAATTCAACGTGTAAATAAATCCAATGCAGAAAATATTTGCGTTTGATTGAGGTTTCAGGGTCTGATATGGTGCTTGAATATCTCTAACTTTGGGAAACAAAATTTTTGTTTAATATCTTTAAAAGCAATAAAACGGAAAATCTGATGGAAGCTTTGGCCTCTGTTTTGGAAGCCGTGCCGGATAATCCAATGATGCCTGAATGGATAGGTATACAGTCCAGAGGGATGAAACAGTGGATCACAATGCAGACTGCAAAAAAACTTGGTGTCTGTACAAACATGCATTTTTTTTTCCCAAGACAGATGATTGATCAGATTATTACGAGTTATAAACCCCTGGAAAATCAGGGGGCAAATTTTAATGAAGATCATATTTTCTGGTCGGTCATGAAATTGATTCTTGAGAACGGGTCACAAAAATCGCTGTCAAGTATTGAAAATTATATAAAGAATGATGAAACCGGCAAAAAACTTTACCAGCTTTCCATGAAGATCGCCAAAGTCTTTGATGATTATCAGGTTTATCGTTCCCAAATGCTGATTGACTGGCAGACTCATTCACCCAATGAAGTTTCAAAAGATCCTGCGGCCAAATGGCAGGAAGTGCTCTGGAGAAAAATTGTATCAAAAGATCCCCATAATCATATGGCATATAAAACCCGGTTTTTCCTGGAAAAATTTTCTTCTGAAATGGTCAACAAGGATAATCTTCCGTCCCGGATATCTTTTTTTGGCATTTCAGCACTTCCTGAAATATTTTTACAGGTGTTTGAAAAGATGTCGCAAATAATGGATATAAATTTTTTTCTCCTGGCTCCGTCCAATCTATTCTTTTTTGATATCAAATCACCAAGGCAGTTAGGGAAAATGGCTGTAAAGGAAGAAACAGGGGTTGATCCTGAAGTTTTATACTATGAAATGACAAATCCGCTCCTGTCTTCTCTGGGAACATCGGGAAAACTGTTTCACTCCTGCCTTGAATCGTTTAATTACCATGAGCCCTTTGACTATCTATTCCAAGATCCTGTAAATGAATCAGGCAAATCCAATACCATGCTTGTGCATATTAAGTCAGATATATTAAACCTTGTCTCAAGAAAACAAGGGGATAATGATACTCCTGTCACCATTGCAGCATCTGACACATCTATTTGTATTCATGCCTGTCATTCTCCCATGAGGGAAGCCCAGGTGTTAAAGGATCTTTTGTTGGAGGAGTTTGAAAAAGATCCGGAACTTTCCCCCCACGATATCATTGTAATGATGCCTGATATTGAGTCTTATGCACCATTTATAGAATCGGTTTTTACTCTGGAAACCTTATTGCCGTTTTCCATCAGTGATCGCAGGAAAAGGTCTGAATCTGAATCTCTGGATGCTTTTTTAAAGATATTGGCACTCAGGAACGCAAGGCTTGAGCAGAAACAGGTACTGGATCTTTTGCTGTCTGATTCTATTGCCAAAAAATTTAACATTTCATTTGATGAGATCCATATGATTGAGGAAATGGTCGAGGATGCCAAAATTTTATGGGGAAAAGATGCGAAGCACAGGGAAAATTTAGGATTGCAGCCCTTTGAAGAAAATACCTGGCAATTTGGATTGCAACGACTTTTTATGGGTATGGCTATGCCTGAAAATCATGAATCATTAGTTAAGGGTATAATGCCTTGCCAGCCTTTTGAAGGACTTGATTTAGAGGTGCTGGGCAAATTTGCAGCCTTTTGTCATACCTTGTTTTCCTGCCTTGAATTTCTGGACGGCCGTAAAACAATTAAAAAATGGTGTGAGGAGCTAAAGAAAATATCAGCTTTGTTAATAGACCGGAATTTTAAAAATGGTGAAGATCTGATTTTTTTGATCCAAACCATTGATGAACTAAAGGAAAATGCTAAAAAAGCAGGATTCAAAGATATAGTTTCATTTGAGGTGATAAATTCTCTTATTGAAAAAAAGCTAGATCAGAATATTTCCCAGGGAAATTTTCTGGCAGGGAATATCACTTTCTGCAATATCATGCCCATGAGAAGCATTCCTTTTAAGATAACAGTATTGATGGGAATGGATGAAAAATCTTTTCCCAGGCAGGATTTCACTCCTGGCTTCAGCCTGATAAAACAATATCCAAAGGCCGGAGATAAAATAGAGCGTGATGAAGACAGATATCTATTTCTTGAGACGCTGCTGTCTGCCAGGTCAAAATTCATTTGTACCTATACGGGGATGAGTATTCAGGACAACTCAAAAATTCCCTGCGCAGGTGTTGTAAGTGAGCTTTCCGACATAATGGAGCGAAGTTTTATTTTTCAAAAAGGATATGCTTATTATTTTTTTCATCCACTCCATCCCTTTGATGAAGAATATTTTAATCAGAAGAATGGATTTTTTTCTTTTTCAAAGGATAATTGCAATATTACAAAAGCACTTGCCCAGAGTAGATCTGAGATAAAAAGAGTTGAAAGAAATATATTTGTCCGGGCATCTTTAAAAAAATCAAAAGACCAGATATCAACCATTACCCTTGATGAAATAATCCAGTTTTTTAAAAATCCTGTTCAAGTTTACATGAAAGAAGGCCTGAATATAAAAATTCCGGATGTGGAAGACCAAACCTGTGACAGAGAGGTCTTTTCCATATCAGGGCTTGATCAATATATTCTTGGCAGTTTCCTTGTTGAAAACAAAACAGGTTCTTCCAATAGAGATCAATTGTATTCGATTGTCAAAGCCAGAGGAATTCTTCCCCTTGGGAAAAAAGGAAAATTTGAATTTGAAAAAATAATGGACATTGCAGACCCTGTAATTTATGCGGCAAGGGCCATTACATCTAAAAGAAAATTACCATCTATTGTAAGAGAGATAAATATTGGCGATTTGAGAGTTTCAAACAATTTTAGTGATATCAGGGAGGACGGGATATATTTTGTGAGTTTTGGAAAGCTCAATAGTGCAAGATTGCTTTCAGCATGGATCAGACATTTGTTTTTAAATATCTGTGCTCCTCCAGGGTATCCAGGAGAAACAATTATTATAGGCAGGGACCCCAAAGGAAAAAAACCCGTTGTAAGTTTTTCGTTTCCAGCTTTGGAATCAGGTGCAATCAAATATTTCAAGGAGCTTACTCAAATTTATAATAAAGGTAAAGACAGCCCTTTTTATTTTTTCTGCGAAACATCCTGGCAATTTGTACAGGCTCTTTTAAAGGATGATTTTGAACTGGAACCATCCAGACTTGACAGGGATTTGCTTGTTTCTGCAATGAAGAAATCCAGACCCAGCTGGTATGGCGGGTATTATCAAACAGGAGAAAAACAAAACCGATATGTATCTTATTGTGTTGAAAATAACGATCCTTTTGAAAGTGTTCAGGCACTTTTTTCCTCCGGGTTTGTCGAAAATTCCATAGCCGTTTATAAACCCTTGCTGCAAAACCTGACATTAAAATCATGAAACCTCTGGATCCTTTCCATATAAACCTTGAAAAAACCACTCTTATTGAAGCCAGTGCAGGCACGGGGAAAACATATACCATAACTACTCTTTATTGCAGGCTTGTGGCCAAAGGTTTCTGTGTTGAATCCATCCTGGTGGTAACTTTTACAGAAGCTGCAGCAGCAGAACTTAAGCTGAGAATCCGGGACCGCATTTTTAATACACTTGCAACTCTTTTAGAACAGCCTTGTGACAATCAGGATGATCTGGTAGATTTTTTCAGGGGCCATGAAAAATTATCCCTGATCTGCCGAAGGTTTAAGCACGCATTAACCTGTTTTGATCAGGCAGCAATCATGACCATCCATTCTTTTTGTCTCAAAATATTAAAAGAGAATGCATTTGAAAGTCATACCCTTTTTGATGTTGAGCTCATGCCGGACAGATCCTTATTTTTAAGGCAGGTGAGCTATGATTTTTTCATGGTGCATGTCAACAATCTGGATACCTTGTTTCTATCGTATTTGAATTTTCGGCAGATAACACCGGAAAGCTTTGCAGAGTCATTTGGTCTGTTTATTTCAAGGACAGACTTTGATTGCAGACCCAGGGAATCAGCTTTTGAGAATACCTTTGATCAATACAGAGAAATCTTAAAGAAAATTCATGATATCCTTTTGACAAGGTCAGGAGAAATCATTGAGCTGATTCAAAACCACAAGGGAATTGATAAAAAAAGTTATTCAAAAAAAAACGTCCCTGCCTGGCTTGAGGCCTCCCTTTTGAAAATAAATCAAAAAGGAGTGGATACATTTTTTAAAATGACAGAAAAAAATGGCGATGCCCTGTATAAATTTACCCGGACAAGGATGGAACTCAAAACAAAATTAGGGCATGCAAGTCCTGGGCATGAATTCTTTGATTTGTGTGACTCTTTTCTTTCCATTTATAATCAATTCGAAAATAATCTTATCAGCCTGAAAATTGAATTTTTGGCTTTTTTCAATAAAGAACTTGATAAAATAAAGAAAACTCAGGGCATCTGCTTTTTTGATGATCTTGTCAATGACCTTGCAAAAGCACTTGAAAGAGAAGATGGGGTCAATCTTCAAAAGGCTGTCAGACAAACCTATAATACCTGTTTGATTGATGAGTTCCAGGATACAGACCCCAGGCAGTATGATATTTTTTCAAAGATTTTTTCTTTGCAGGCCACACCGTTTTTCATGATTGGAGATCCCAAACAGGCTATTTATGCCTTCAGAGGGGGAGATATTTTTGCTTATTTAAAAGCATCCAGGGAAAGTGATCAAAAATTCACCCTTGAAAAAAATTATCGATCAGCCCCTCTGCTTGTTCAAGGGATTAACGAGGTTTTTTCAGCCCGTATAAATCCTTTTTTATACGAATCCATTGAATTTTTCAAAGTTAAAACTCCTGAAACAGCAAAAAATCTTCTGACCGCCAATAAAGAGTTTGTCCCGCCATTACAGTTTAGTTTTATAAAAAGAGAGGGTTTGGCCCTTGATAAAAAGGGCTTTATAAGCAAAGACACGGCAGCAGGGATAATTCCAAAATCGTGTGCAAGTGATATCCTGGCCTTGCTGCAATCAGACCAGGGGTTGATGGAAAAGGGCGGCAAGGGTCGGGACCCTCAAAAAATCAGTCCTGAAGATATAGCAGTGCTTGTGAGGACAAACATACAGGCGGAACAGATACAAAAGGCCTTGTCGGATCTGAATATTCCCTCCTATCTTTCAAAGACAGGGTCTGTTTTTGATTCAGGCCAGGCCATTGATCTGCATGATATATTGTGGGCAGTGAATACCCCTTATAACAGGGGCTATATCTATGCAGCCCTGTGTACATCCGTGTTTGGTTTTTCATCGGACAGGATTGTCGGTCTTGATGAAAACGAAGTCCTTTTTTTTAAATGGCAGGATCGGTTCAGAAAGTATAAACAGATATGGGAAACAAAGGGATTTGTCTCCATGGCCATGGGTCTGCTTCATTCTGATGAGGCTTTTTTAAAAGGCAACGCAAGCCTTGACGAAAGAGCAATGACCAATTTTTATCATTTGATTGAACTCATTTCACAGGTCTGTCTCAAAAAGCAGCTGTCCCCCTATTATCTCTTGAAATGGTATGCCCGGCAATTGTTTAAAGACTTAAGGGATGAATCTGCAGATGAACTCAGGCTTCAAAGCGATAAAAAGGCTGTGGCCATTGTTACCATTCATAAAAGCAAAGGTATGGAATATCCCATTGTTTACCTGCCTTATCTCTGGGAGGGACAACAAAAATCTTCAAAGGAAAACATCCTTTTCCATGATCCTGACAAAGAGTATCTCCTGACACTGGATCTTGGGTCAAAGGATGTGGAAACCTCCCGATTGTATGTTGAAACAGAGGACAGGGCAGAGCAGAGAAGATTGCTGTATGTGGCCTTAACAAGGGCATCTGCTATGTGCAGGATAATCTGGGGCGGGTTTAAATCAGTTGAGACCTCGGCCCTTGGCACCCTTGTGCACGAAAATGGCTGTAAAGATGATCCATTAATGATTAAGGATCTGGAACAGCTTTTGTCCCGGGCAAAGAAAAGCATACTTTTGCAGCCATACACAGGGGATGTGTCCAATCAATTTATAGACAGGGAAGATGAAGTGAAAAGGGTTTTGTCTGCAAAAAAAATCAGCCGTGACATCGATGCCTGCTGGAAGATGTCAAGTTTTTCAGCCATTGCCCATTCACAAAGCCCGGAAGTCTTTAAGGAAAAGGAGAAAGTATCCTATAACAGGGACAAGCCTTTTATAACACTTGCTAAGTTCCCCAAAGGTTCAGGATCAGGAGACCTGTTTCATTCTATTTTTGAAACCCTTGATTTTACGATGGGGCCGGAAGAAATCTCTAAACAGGTTCAATTAAAATTTGACATGTTTGGTTTTTTAGGCCAGGATTTGGTTCAAATGGGTGAAACATCTGTAAAAGAGGTGCTTAACACAATGCTTGTATCAGAATCATCAGGGTTTCATCTGAAAGATATTCCCTTTTCTCAACGGTTTAACGAAATGGAGTTTGCTTTTCCGGTCAGCTCTTTTCAGATGTCATATGTGCAAAAAGCCTTTGAGCAATCAGATCAAAAATTTAAAACATCAGGGTATATAGAAAAACTTTCCCTGTTGACGGCTCAATCCTTTAAAGGATTTATAAAGGGGTTTATTGATCTTGTGGTACAACATCAGGGCAAATGGTATATTATTGATTATAAATCAAACTATCTGGGTGATACCTATGATGAATATTCAAAGGTAGCCATGTTTGATGCCATGTCAAACCACCACTATTTTCTGCAATACCATCTTTACCTTGTGGCGCTTCACAGGTATCTTGGACTGCGATTAAAAGATTATGACTACGACACCCATTTCGGCGGTGTTTTTTATCTTTTTATCAGGGGCATGCACCCGGAGTTTGCCTCACAATACGGTGTGTTTTATGACCGTCCGGCAAAAGCTGCGATCGCCTATCTGTCAGATAATCTATAGGCATTCCAGATCTTTCAAGCGTAAGAACTGAATAATTACATAAATGTTTGTATTTAATCAAATTTTTTAGTATCGTCATTCTCATTGGGAATTTATTATAAAAGATCAGAAACTTTTATGTTGTGCTCTTTTCTTATAATCGTATTTTTTCATTGTCCTGAATTGCTCTGCATTTAAATTCTGATCTATTCATTTGTATTATAAATATATCAAAGGGAGAAAAGAAGTATGAAAAAAAGGTTCAGAAATGCATTGATAGTACTGATTCTATTTTTGTTGGTGGCAGGAAATGCACTGGCTGTTGAATTCAAATTCGATCATGATAATTCAAGCTATCATTATTTCACTCTTACAGTGTCTACTGACAGTGTACTGACTGTAACCGCCACATTTCCGTCTGGAGCCAGTGGCCGGTTGGCTATGGCAATTATCGATTATGAGAAGACAATCACCTCTAATAATCTAATGGTTTGGAATGAGACCTACTGGGCGTCAGACTCAGGCACGACATCTAATTTATTTCCGGTGCGAGCCGGGACCTACGCATTTAAAGTGCAGGATCTAATGTATGGTCTCGGAGTTGACAAAACAGCCATTTTTCAAATTACTATGGCTGGTGTCGCCTCAAGCAGCGCCAATGAGCCAGATGACGATATGGCAGCAACAGGTACCCCTCTAATATACGGCATGGAATATACCGATAGTATTGGATTTAAAGGAGTCATTAAATATAGCACGTATAATTCAGCTTTTGATGACTGGTCTGATAATTATATTTTTACCCCTACCGAAGATGGTGAATTAAAGGTTACATTTCTGGTGAATGATTTCAATGCCGGGTATCCTTATCAGAATGGCTATCTCGATCTATGGATAGCGGACATACCCAACGGTTATGTCTCCAAACGTCTGACCAATGACCTGATCATGGCCAACGGCACTTATTACTGTGATCCCTTTGCTGTGAAGGCAGGAACCCAGTATAAAATTATTGTTTCGAAAGGCACATCAGGCTGGGCAGCCTATTCTTTGGACACAGATTTTACCTCCACATCACAACCTGTAGCTCAAACCTGGTATTCTGATTTTGATGGTGATGGCTATGGCGACTCATCAGCCCAGCCCTTTACGTCTGCAACAACGCAAAGCGGGTATGTTTCAGACAATACAGACTGTGACGATACTGATGCTAAGATTTATCCAGGAGCAACAGAGATTGCCGGAGACAATATTGACCAGGATTGTGACGGCAGCGACCTGGCCGCCTCAACATCCAATGGAACCTCTGGTACAGCGTGCAGCGTAACCCAATGGCAGGTTACCCTGGGAACCGGGCAGACAGGCCAGAACACGGACGGGACATACTTGATGGGTGCCACTTATCGTGGAAACCACAAAATGAACTCTGTAGATACATTTGATCTAATGAGCAAAAAAGCCTACATCAAATGGAAGGCAAATTCCCTTACCGCCTATGGTAGTTTCTGGGTCGGAGCAGCCGAACAAGGAGCCGGTTTTTTTACCACCCATCACTCCTGGAACAATTCAACTGTCATAGAATCGGAAAAATGGTATTATACAAGCCTTGAATTTAAATCTGACAATACATATACCGCTTCAACCTGTACAGACGCTTACTGCGACAGTGGGGGAACTTCTTTTTATTCGACATCAGGGGCAATGAGCCAGGATTCCATTGCTTCAGTTTCAAACGCCAGTATATATGCAGGGTTTAATGATGTGTATGAAACTAATCCTTTCATTACCATAGGTGAGGCCAAGTCCAGTTGTGATGGAACTGATTCAACAGGTAACCCTTCTAACACAACGACGGACCAGATTTATATTGTCTCCCCTTTAAACAATGAAGCACTGAGCTTTGGAAATACTAACGGGGCTTTAACTTTTGGTTTTACAAAGGTTTCTAATGCAGCAAAATATCTTCTGCACTTACAATTAAAAGATCTTTTAGCAGGAACCACAGTTCCGCTCCAAATTGAACTTATTCCACCATGTTCAGGCTCCGGAACAACAGGTGGGTCTTTTCCATGGAGTACAGGTGGTAGTACTGGCAGTTCATGCACTCCCACTCCTGGTTTTACAGAAGTCCTGACAGGTATGCAGTATCTGATTCAATTGGATGCTGCTTCATGGGATTCAATGTCTTCCTGGGATATCACCTGGGGTGTTGAAGCTTATGACAGCAGTAATTTGCTTATTGGCTCAACCTTTGATCAACAGGCTGCTGCCAAGTTTGTCAACGGGCTCAAATTTATTGCAAGTACAGCAATTGCTCTTACCAGTCCTTCTCCAGGGTCAACACTTCTCCTAACTGACTCCGCACCGGTATTCAAATGGGATACTTATATAGGAGTAAAATCGTTTGAACTGATTCTTGCACATGTTAGCGGGGTTTCATTTGACTCGGTTATCCCCTTTTCAGGCCTGACCTTGAATCTTCTAACAATGGATACAGCAACATGGCAGTCAATGCCGACAGGCAAATGGTATTGGACAGTTCTCGGATATGATTCTATGGGGAATCCAATGCCTTCAAAGTTTACAATTTTTGATTTTGAAGTTCAGTAATCTGCAAATAATATATTAATGGAAAAACAGGGCCAAATGGCCCTGTTTTTTCTTTCTAATCTTTGAATTTTTGATTACAATATTCTCATAAACCAGTTTTTTTCACTCCAGAGACAGCAATATATTTTGATAAGCATCTGGGTGGTAAAAAAAAATACACCGCCAGCCTTTCTTATATGCCTATCATAGATCTGAGGAGGTACCAGGTCTATGAAAAAGAAAATATGACAGCGCAGGTGCAAACACTGTTATGATTTATTCAAGCCAGATCCCCGCAATCTAAAAAGGCAAAAGTTCTGTAGAAAATCAGAATGCAAAGAAGCCAGCAAGCGGTACTGTCAGCAAAAAAGGTTAATGAAACCTAAAAATAAAGACCACTTCTCAGGTTCTTAAAATGTAATCGTTGCAGGATAGTTCTTTACATTTGTAGACCTCGTTGATATTCAAAATTTAATCCTGTTTTTCATGTCTCACTAATAGGATAATATTACGATTCAGATCTTAAACCAATGTTAGTATTCATTGAGGATGTTGCAATTATGATAGATAAAACAATGACACGAAGGCAGTTTAATAAACTTTTGACGGCAGGTGTGATAGTTTCTGCTGAGGGCTTATTGAATAGTAGCCTGGTGGCAACGAGTTTTGCAAAAACCAGTGATATACCTGCTCTTGGAAGTTACTCAGCAACAAGTTTAATTAAGGCTATCAAAAATAAAAAGACGAGTGCAACTGAATTGTTGAAGTATTTCATAGATAGACATAAGCGCTTAGATCCAATAATAAATGCTGTTGTTACAACAGATTTTGAAGGTGCTTTAAAACGAGCTCAAAAAGCTGATGAAGCCCTAAGTAGAGGTGAGACTTGGGGACCTTTGCACGGTCTTCCCATGACGATCAAGGATAACATTGAAGTTGCCGGAATGTTAACCACTTATGGATTTTCTTATTTTAAAAACTACAGACCAACTAAAAACGCTGATGTTGTACAGTCCCTTTTAGATGCTGGTGCTATTATATTTGGCAAAACCAATTTACCTGCTTTGGGAAAGGATACTCAAAGCTTTAATGATGTTTTTGGTCAAACGAATAATCCATGGGACATAGAAAAGACTCCAGGCGGTTCATCCGGTGGCTCAGCCGCTGCTCTTGCTGCTGGATTAACTGGATTAGAAATTGGAAATGATATAGGAGGTTCAATTCGTCTTCCGACTCATTTCTGTGGTGTTTATGGACATAAACCATCTTATAACATTGTCTCTATGCATGGTGGAAAAAAACCCTGGAAAAAAAAACATTCAAATTATCCCGCGGATATAGATTTAGCAGTGAAAGGTCCGCTTGCACGAAGTGCTGAGGATTTAAAGCTGGCAATGGATGTTATCGTCGCTCCTCCTTATTATCAACGTAAAGCTATCAAGATCAAACTACCTGATTCGCGAAAGTCAAAGCTGAAAGAGTTTAGAGTTGGGCTGTGGATTGATGATTCACTTTATCCTCCAGACAACGATGTGGGAAATTGTTTGCAGAAAATGGTCACTGAATTGACTAAAACAGGAGTCAACCTTAAAAACGAAAAGCCTGATATTGATTTGAAACAATGTCACTGGTTAAGAGGAGACTTGGAAACAGCTACTACAAGCCATTTTCCACCATCAGGAAATTATGAATGGGCCATGAGTCAAGTAAAGACACTTAAAGAAGATGATCACAGTGGGACAGCCAGGTGGGTGCGAGCAATGACCGGAACTCATCGTGATTGGAACAAACTAAATGAAGAACGAGCTATCATGAGGCAAAAATGGGAAGACTATTTTCAGGATTTTGATGTACTATTATGTCCAGTTGCCAGGATCGCTGCTCACGATCATGATCACACTAAACTCGCCTCCCGGACGATCCAGTTTGACAATGAAACATTGAATTATTGGGATGTGGTTGGTCCCTGGAACTCGTTAAGTCTGGTCTCTTATTTACCTTCTACAGTGGCTCCCATCGGTTTTACGCCCAGTGGATTACCAGTAGGTGTCCAGATTATTGGACCTTATTTAGAGGACTATACATCTATTCAATTTGCAAAGCTGCTTGAAAGAATGAACGGAAGTTATAAACCGCCTAAAGGATTTGAATTCTGAATTCATCTGGCCAAACAACAATACACTGGCCTATGCAATTGTTTGTTAATATAGGAAAAAGTTAAATAAAAATAATAAAAGATTGGATAAAGCAGATGGATATGAATTTTAAACTTATCGTTTTAATAATAATCTTTGTTTTTATTTTTTTTGCGGTAGTTGCCGAAGTAAAAATGCGTGAATCCATCAAGAAAAAAACGCATGATAAACTCGACAAATTAAAAAAAGACAAGAAGAAAGCCATATAAGAAAGTCATCCAACAGATCGCCAGAAGCTTGATCGGCGCACGGGTCCGGTCAGCACTGCGGTTATAAGCCTAAGGGTTGAAATATATACAAGAGATACTATTTCATACTGCCACAGAAAATGATGTAAGTGAGATGCGCACACTTTTGGTGGAGCATGGACCAAATAAATGGTGTATAACCTGGCGTTTCACTGGATCGCATATTTCAGGGAATTATTTTTTAGGGTTTGAACTGCTGTAAAGTTAATTTTCAATTAAATTGACCGGAGAGACTTGGCGTAAAACGTTTTGGAAACAATTGTACCTCTAAGATTTTTCTTATTGCCGGTTTCTCTTGTAAAAATAGATCACCACTAAAAGCCTGGCTTTTTTACTCCCAAGGCTTTTACCGGAGTGGGGGACGCAGGAGTCAAAGTAAACATTGTCTCCTGGTTCTAAAATATATGTTTTTTCACCATATAAGAATTCAAGACGACCTTCCATTACATAGATAAATTCTTCACCCTCGTGGGAATACATTTTTTTGATTTCCCAGGGCGAATAGATGATAAATGGTTCCATGTTTTTGCCGGGTTTGTTTGCCCCAAGTATTTCATAATCATAACCTGAAAGTTGGGAGGTTGCCTTGATGATGGTGCGCTCACTGTTTTTTTGAAAACTTATTCTGGTGTCATTTAAGGGTTCAATGTTTTTTTCAAAAATACTGGTTACCTCAAGGCCCATGGCACCTGCAATTTTATTCAATGTGGAGTAGGGCGGTGCTTTCTGGGATCGCTCCACCTTTGACAGGTAGCCTTTTGTAAGGCCTGTCAGGTTTGCCAGATTTTCAAGGGTAAGATGATTTTGTTTTCGAAGTTTTTTAATGTTTCTGCAGATTATTTTCTCATCCATGGTCTTTCTTCTTTTTTAAAATACGGCTCCTAGTTGCCGTAAACAATTTTTGGAAGCCAGGTTACAAGACTTGGCCAGATAGCGATGATGGTTAATCCGATAAGCTGCAGAAAAACAAAGGGAATAATGCCTTTGTACACATCTGTTGTTTTGATTTCCGGCGGACAAACCCCTTTAAGGTAAAACAGAGAAGGGCCAAAGGGCGGGGTCATAAATGATGTCTGCAGATTTACGGCAAACATGATGCCGAACCATAGGGGATCATACCCGTAATCAATCACAATGGGGGCTATGATGGGGATATGGATGTAGGTAATTTCAATAAAATCAAGAAAGAAACCCAGTATAAAGATAAAGATCATTACCATGGTAACCAGCTGCCATCCGCTCAGATTCATGCTGTCAATAAATTCCCTTAGGAGATCATCCCCGCCAAGACCACGAAAAACAAGGGCAAAACAGGAGGCTCCCATTATGATGATAAACACCATACAGGTCATTTTTATGGTTCCTTTAGCAACTTCATGGAGCAGATTAAAGGATAATTTCCTATTTAAGGCAGTCAGGATAACAGCACCCACAGCTCCCATGGCTCCAGACTCGGTTGGCGTTGCAATACCCGCGAAAATGGTTCCAAGGACAGCAACAATTAAAAACAAAGGGGGTAAAAGTGCTTTAAAAATTCTTAAAATAAAGGCTTTATCAAATTCAGCGCCTTTTTCCTGGGCAGCTGGAACATGCTTTGTTCCAAAAAAGCTGGACAGCCATATAAACAGGCAATAGAGTACAACCAGAATGATTCCCGGTATAACAGCACCGATAAACATATCGCCTATGGGTACCTCCATCACTGGTCCCAGGAGCAGCAAAACAATACTGGGCGGAATAATTTGACCCAGGGTTCCCGAAGCGGCAACAGTTCCTGAAGCAAAGGATCTTGAATACTTGTGTTTGAGCATGGTGGGCAGAGACATGAGTCCCATTGTCACAACAGTTGCTCCGACAATGCCTGTGGATGCACCTAATAACGCACCTACGAGGACAACGGAGATGGCAAGCCCCCCCCGGACATTCTGGAAAAGCTTTTCCATTGTTTCTAATAATTCCCTTGCAAGGCCTGATCTTTCAAGTGCAAGCCCCATAAAGATAAACAAGGGGACAGCCATTAACATGGTGTTGGTCATGACCCCCCACATCCGCAGGGGCAAAAGGTCAAAAAAGCCGGGGCTTAATCCGATAAGGCCAAAGAGGAAGGAAACCCCCATCATGGTAAAGGTGACGGGGAATCCTCCCATTAAGGCAATGGTCAGTACCAGAAAAAGCCAGGCAGCAAGGTAATCGGCAACCCAAAACGGTAAATAATCAATCAGCATTTAATCTTCCAGTCAATGATGCAGTATAACGATTCGCATAGGTCTTTAATCCTTTGTATCATGAATCTTCCAAAGGGTCTCCCAAAAGGGTGAACGCGCTTTTTATAAAAAGTGAGAGCCCTTGAATCAACATTAACAAATAACCTATGGGCAATGTTGCCTTTAATAAAAACCTTGCAGGAATGCCGCCGGGATCAATGGAAACTTCTCCTACCTTATATGCGACAATAACCCATGGAATGGATGTTCTTAAGACCACATAACACGACGGAATTAATAAAAATATGACACCCAGTAAATTAATGAGCGCCTGTTTTTTTCTATCCATCATGGAATAAAAAATATCCACACGGACATGTCCGTCATGCAGCAGGGTAAAGCCTGTACCCATAAGGAAAATAAAGGCAAATACATGCCATTCCAGTTCAGCCATAAACACAAAACTGGTATTAAAGACATACCGCATAATCACATTTGAAAAGATGACCAGAATGAATAAAAAAACAGCAGATGTAACGATGAAACTGCCAATCCATTCATTGATTTTATCACAGAGAATGACTGCTTTTTTAATGGCTTTCATATATTTAGGCCATTGTATTCCAATAGACTTTTTCAGACATCTTTCCCCAGACAGCTGTTTTTGCCTGGAAGGCCATATAGTCTTCATGCACTTTCAAGGCAAAGGGATCTTTTTTTGCTTCTTCTGCAATCACTTCTTTAGATATAGTTTTTAATTTTTTCAGTACATCTTCGGGATAGACCTGTACATCCACTTTGTGCTCGTTTACCAGCTTGTCCAGGGCGGCACCGCTCTGTGAATCAAAGGCGGCCAGGGTTCTGATATTAATATCAGCAGCTGCGATATCAAGGACGCGTTGAAAATGTTTTGGCAGGTCATTGTATGCTTTTTTGTTGAAGAAGATATCCAGTGTGGGGCCTTGTTCATGCCATCCCGGGGTGTAGTAATATTTGGCGACCTTATAGAGTCCGAGCAATATATCATGGACGGGTCCGACAAATTCGGCTGCATCCACTACGCCTCTTTCCAGGGCCGGGAAGATTTCGCTCGGCGGTACAAAAACGGTGGTGACACCCACCTTGGAAAGAACTTTTCCGGCAATACTGCCGATCCGCATTTTCAGACCTTTAAAATCTTCCAGAGAATTGATTTTTTTCCTGTACCAGCCACCCATCTGCATACCTGAATTTCCAATCACCCGGGGTACAAGATCAAACCCGTCATACAATTCATTCATAAGGGCCTGGCCATTGCCTGCATAATACCAGGCATTGATTGACTGGGCATTCATTCCAAAGGGAATGGAGCCAAACCAGTTAAACGCCGTTGATTTGCCTGCCCAGAAGTATGGAGATCCTGTCCCCATCTGTACAGTTCCCTTGGATGCTGCATCAAAAGCACCCGGAGGGGGAACCAGTTCACCACCGCCATAGAGTTTGATTTCAAACTGACCGTCCGTCATCTCATTTACATTCTGGCAAAATGTTTTTACCATGTCGAACATGATTCTTACCTTTGGATTCCAGAAGGATGTGGCAGTCCATTTGATTTTCGGAGATGCTATGACAGCAGGTGCTCCGACTGTTAATGCTGTTGCCGCTGCTGCTGTTCCAATTCCTGCTTTCTTTAAAAATGCCCGTCTTTCCATGATACCTCCTTTAAGCTTGTTTTGAGTTAAATCGCGCTTTTTTTGAGGGGGACAAATTTAAAATCTGTCCCCGTTAATATGTATTTTTGATTCAATCATTTTCATTTTTTTATAAAATTTTTATGCAACCTTAGGGTTACCTGTTTAAGAAAGATCTAAAACAGGCAGTATATTTTCTGCAAATGGTATAATATATCCTTTTCCCTTTAAATTTTGAATATAATTGTCAATTGTCTGGGTAAAGTTAAACCCCAGTCCCCGGGTCCGGGATTCTGAAAGATCCGAGACAAGGGTTACATTAAACCGTTTAAGAATATCCATTACCCTGAAGGCAACATATGAGGGCATATTAAAATTTACTACCAGTTCTTTCCCAAGTTTTTCAGAATTATCCTTAAAACTAGTTAGAACAGATGAAAAAATTTCATTCCCCACACCTTGTGAGCATCCGGCAACAAAGAGAATATCTCCACCCTTTTTGACAATATTGACAGCATTGAAGATGGCTTTGGTGGATTGATACAATTGCCCGTCCGCCCTGTGCCCCCCAGCAGAAATCAGGGCAAAATCTCCTTTTTGGGGAACCTTTATGCAGCAGGCCTGGTCAAGCTTTTTGCAGCCGTTCATAAATGTTTGGTGTAATGGGCCCACATCTGCATGGAAAATATCCCCCGTCCCATTTGCTGCAATTGCAGCATAGGTGCAGGTTTTATCTTTTAAAAACAGGTCGGCTGCATCATTCAGGTCTTCATTTATGGGGTTTCCCCAGAGTTTGGCCTGCCGGACCATGGGGTGGGCTGATCCATCCTTTCTAATGGCAAGAGAGTGATTCTTCTGGATGGAGTCATAGCCTGCAATGCCGGGTAATATATATTTTCTGCCACCGCCGAACCCGGCTGCCATATGGTGGAGAATGCCGCCGAAGATAATTATATGGTCTGCTTCAACTGCTTCTTTTGTGATATAGAGCGGCGTTTTTTTACAGGTTTCACCGATATGAACAAGGCGGGTCGTATTCTTATTTGCAGAATTGAGTATTTCAATGTTTTGGAAGCAAAAAGTTCCCGCAAGCTTTAAGAACTGGTCTTTATCCATATCATCATGGGTCCCGAGTGCAATGATGATTTTGATATTATCCTTTGAACACCCTAAAGCCAGTAGCGATTTTACAATTTGAGGAACAAAAATGTCTCCCCTGGCCCAGAGCCTTGTATTATCCGGGATTATAACAGCAATTTTTTTATGAATAATTCCTTTTGGTGCATGGGTTTTTATTCCGTTTAAAATGATCTCTTTGATTTGGTCGTGGCCTGTTCCGGGAACATCTTTTCCAATAAGGATGTCAAACACCTTATCATCAGGGATATCTATATCAACGGAGCTCAGGCCTTTTTCCAGTTTAACTTTCATATTTGTTTCAATGCCGAATGGATGAGGGTTAAAGGGTGCAAAACCTGTAAATTGTCATTATGGTTGAGATTGCCGGCAATGTTCATTCTACAGACCGGGCAATCCGTCAGCCATAGTGATGCTTTGACAGCTTTTGCATTTTCAATTTTTTTGTCAACCATTTTTTTAGAAATTTCAGGATATTCATAAAAAAAAGTGCCTCCGCCACCACAGCATTCATCAACATCCACAGTTTTTTTATAATTTACAAATGGTAATTTTTCTATCAGGTTTTCAAAAATTTTATGTGACCCAAAACTGTTTCTTGTGTGACAGGGGGCATGATAGGTTACAGATACTTTTTCTTTAACGCTGGAATCAAATTCAAGGCGATCAAAATTTTTATCAATAAACGAGAGAGCATCCATAACCTTTGATGAAATTTTCTTTGCTTCAAAAGGATCATACCCCTTATTTTCAATAAAGCGGGGGTATTCATTCTTTAATGCTTCTCCACAGGTGGAACAGTCCACAAGGATTGCATCTGCATCATGGTTTTTTATCGCATTGATATTGGCAATGATATTTTTGAATGCCTTGTCAGCAGCACCATGAAACAATAAGGGAATTGAGCAGCAGGTCTGGTCTTTGGGAATAATAATCGTATATCCCATGTGTTTTAAGATTTCAATAAAGGCAAACCCTGTATCATCATATAGATAGTTTGTGGCACACCCGGTAAAGTAGACCACCGTCCCAATCTGTTTTTTATAGGGGAGGATAACCTCATCATTGGCTTTTCGCAATGGTATGGAGTTGAGTTTTGGAAAATTTTTTAATGGGATGCTGCCAAATTTATATTTGCCGGCAAAGTTGTCAGGTATAAAATTTTGACCGGTCCTGGCAAGACCGGCACCAAATTTTAATCTATGTTCGCGGCCCAAAAGATAAATCAGGCTTTTGATGGCAGGTGTCTGTCCCTGGGATTCCACCATTTTTCTTCTCATTTCCATGAATTTTGAATAGTGATTGATCCCGGAAGGGCAATTGGCAGCACATGATCCACACATCAGGCACTTTGATACGATTTCTTTCAGCAAGGGAGAAGAAGCAAGATCTTTATTGTCATAAGCCTTTATCAGCTGAAGCTTGCCCCGGGGAGAATCCTGTTCTTTTTTTAATATTTTATATACGGGGCAGACATAAAGGCATAGACCGCACTTGCCGCAATTTTGAATTAGTTTTTGTGTCATACGAATTTTCCAGTTATACAAATTTTCCGGGGTTAAGTATCAGATCAGGGTCAACAGCCTGTTTAATTTTTTTCATGAAGTCAATGGTATCCTTATTCATCACAAAAGGAAGATAGGGTGCTTTGGCAAGCCCGATCCCGTGTTCACCGGATAATGTGCCCCCAAGGCCAGCTGCAGCCTGAAAAATTTCAGAGAATACTGCTTCAACTTTTCCCCATTCTTCCTTATCTTCCTTGTTGGCAGGAATCATGGGATGCATATTACCATCTCCTGCATGGGCCAGAACACCAACTTTTAGACCATATTTATTTGCAATCTTTATAATTTGACGTATCATTATAGGCACTTTACTGACAGGAACGGTCACATCTTCAGTAACAATATCAGGAGCAAGTTTTGCAAAAACACCATAGGCAGACCGCCTTGCCGTCCAGAGTTTTTCCCTTTCAAGTTCAGATTTGGCTTCCTGGATATGGACGGCACCATTGTTTTTAACCTTTTCAATAATATTGTTCATCTCTTTTTCGCAGGCTTCCTTTACTCCATCAATTTCAATGAGAAGTGATCCTTCGGCTTCTCTGTCCAATCCAAGATTTGCACTGTCTTCAATTGCATTCAAGGTTAGTTTGTCCATAAGTTCCATTGCAACGGGTATGATGCCGGAACCAATAATATCAGTTACGGCATTGGCTGTGTTATCAAGATTATCAAAGGTCACCATCAGCGTTTTTGCAGTCTCAGGCATTGGCATGACTTTTAAGGTTGCCTCGGTTATTATGCCAAGAGTTCCCTCTGATCCGCAGAAAAGTGAAGATAGTTTGTAGCCTGTGACATCTTTAATGTTTTTGCTGCCGAATCGGATCACCTTACCCGATGACAGAACCACTTCCATACCAAGTATGTAATCCATGGTAACACCATATTTCAAACATCTGGGGCCGCCTGCATTCATGGCAATATTTCCACCAATTGTGGAGGTATTCATTGAACCCGGGTCAGGCGGATAAAAGAATTTGAACGGCAACAGCGCTTTCTGGACGTCGGCATTGATAACTCCCGGCTGTACAATAATATGGCGGTCACGGGTATTGACGTCAATTATTTTGTCCATTTTTGAAAAACAAAGCACAATTCCCTGTCTTATGGGTATAGATGCACCACAGAGACTTGTGCCGGCCCCACGGCCTGTGACGGGTATCTTATACCTTGAAGCAGTTTGCAATATTTTTGACACTTCTTTTGTTGTTTCCGGGAAAATAACGGCACTAGGAAGTGCCTCTACAACAAAGGCATCATAGGCATAGCAGGATATCTCTTCTAGTTGGTCAAGATATCTGTCTTTACCGACAATTTTAATCAATTCGTTTTTTACTTGAATCTCCAGCATAAAAAATATCCTTAAAATAAAATATAGATATATATAGCATGAAGCAAAATCCCATAGTATTTTTTTGTATGGAATGCAGTCAAAGGCTATCACTGGAATGCAATAAATTATTTGTTTACTATTTGTCAACTTTTAAAAATATTAGTTTTTTATATTTTTTGGTAAAATAGATTAAAACCATTTATTTGCAAAGCATTTTTATTGATAATAAATTTTTGTGCATTGAACTAAATTCAACTCGTTTTTTCTAATCAGGAAACTTTATCCCTCGCCGGGCAATCGCATGTAACTTTTTTATGATTAGTCCATACCCGTTCAGGTCAGTTTCCCTTTCCTTCGCTGGATGGGAATAGTTGACAGGTCCAAAAATGCTCATCCAAGGCAAATTAACCTGAACTATTTGCTGTGCCGACAATTATAATTATTGTAGCAGATAGCAGAGCAAAATATTGTTTACATGCGTTGGCCCTGTTATCCTTGGCTGGTCGCCTTGATTATTTTAAATTAAAGATTTACTTGTTATAATGGATCAAATTATCATATAAATAGTGTTTGAACGAAAACTCACCCATCTACTGCGTTGCTGCAAAAGTTTGCCAAATTTTAAGAGTGGGCCTCATGTACAGGAGTACACTCCGGTTTCAAACTTGCTTGCGCCTTGTATATGGGCAATTTTTCACTCAAACACGAGTTTCCGGTCAGACACTAAATATAATTGATCTTAAGAAAGGAGCGCAAAATGATATTGCTATTGAATATTCTATGGTTTATTTTTGGTGGTGGGATTTTAGCCTGGATTTTATGGATATTTTTGGGCTGCCTGCTTTCCATAACCATAATCGGAATCCCATTCGGGTTGGCAGCCTTCAGAATCGCAGGATTTGCAGCATTCCCTTTTGGTAAAGAGCTTGTGGATTCCCGTGCCCTTGGAGAAAAAAGAATAACCGGAACAGGGCTTGCTAATTTTTTATGGATTATCCTTGCCGGAATATGGCTTGCCATATCCCATATAATTGCCGGTGTAAGCCTTTGTCTTACAATCATTGGTATTCCATTCGGATTTGCTCATTTCAGGCTTGCAGGAGTCTGCTTTGCACCTTTGGGGAAAAAATCCATACCAAAATAAATCAACAAAAACATAATGCATACTGCAAAAAACAGGAGCCGGGTTGTTTCAACTAGTTGCGGTCTTAGCTTCTGTGATTATATTAGAACCGTACAATAATTAAAACAAAAGGGTAATTATTCTGCTCTTAGGCTTGAATCCGCCCTGTCTGATGGATATTTGTTTCGAGGCTATTTGCTTAACCTCCTGCAAACATCCATCAGACAGGGCTTTGGGGATTTTTTTTTAACTGGCTGAACAATTACACAAAAGGTTTAAATATGGCGAAAGAAACAGAAAAGAAGAATTACGTGGGGCAGCAAACCCTGGTTATTGCGGTTGTTGTTTCCCTTTTAGTCGGATTCATAGGCGGGACTGTATATTCCTCGTTTAAGCTTGCTGCCGATAAACAGATTCAGGTACCAGGCAATGCAAATCAAGACAAAACCCAGGTAGAAGGACAGCAGGATAATTCAATCGAATTTTCTGCAAAAATTTTACAGGTTGAACAATATTTAGAGCAACACCCAAAGGATGCTGAAGCATGGACCCAGCTTGGCAACCTTTTCTTTGATTCAAACCAGTCAAAGAATGCAATTGATGCATATAAAAAATCTCTGGCAATTGAACCGGGTAAAATTGGGGTTATTACTGATCTGGGCGTTATGTACAGAAGAAATGGTCAACCCAAAAAGGCTATTGAAGCATTTGATAAGGCCATTTCAATCGATCCTGGCTTTGAAACTGCGAGATTTAACAAGGGAATTGTGCTCTTGCACGATTTAAATGATGCGGCAGGTGGTATAAAAGCATGGGAAGAGATTATTGAACAAAATCCCATGGCTATGGCTCCCAACGGAGAATCCGTTGATGCCCTTGTCCAGAGGATGAAAAAACAAAAATAGATATCACCATAAGTGAAAAAAATCAGAAAATCAAAAACCGAGCAGCTGAATTTTGGAAATTATTCTTTTGAAGTAATAAAAAAAAAGATTAAAAATATTTATTTCAGAGTCTACCCGTCCAAGGGTAAAATAATTGTTTCTGCGCCTTTTTCAATTGATTCTGAAACATTGAACAAAGCAATTCTTTCAAAATCCGACTGGCTCAATAAACAGGTTAAAAAAGCTGCAATTGCAAAACCAGAACCGGTTAAAACATATATTACCGGAGAAAAACTCCTGTTTAAAGGAGAAATTTATTCCCTTTATGTGGATTACCGGCATACAGGTCCCAGGGTTGCTAAAACCTTTGATAAGGTTATTCATCTGAAGGTGAAACCGGGAACCGATTTTCCTCAGCGGGAAAAAATTATAATTTCCTGGTACAGAAAAGAATTAAAAAGATCCATTGGAATGTATATTGACAAGTGGCAGCCGAGGATTGGCGTGACGGTGAATGAGTTTAATGTTAGAAAAATGAAAACCCGCTGGGGGAGCTGTAACGTTAATGCAAAAAGGATCTGGCTGAACCTTGCCCTCATCAAATGTGCTGAAAAATTTCTTGAGTATGTGATTGTCCATGAAATGATTCACCTGCTGGAAAGAAAGCATAATGCCCGGTTCAAAAGTCTTATGGATCGATTCATACCGGATTGGAAAAGGCTTAAGAAGGAGTTAAATCGATTCAGCCTGTAAAAAGCCTTTGTAATTATTCAGCTCTTGCGCTTGAACCCGCCCTGTATGATGGATATTTGTTTCGAGGCTATTTGCTTAACCTCCTGCAAATATCCATCAGACAGGGCTTTGGGGATAATTTTTTTTAACGGGCTGAACAATTACATGCCTTTTATCTAAAACGAGAGGGTCAGGGTCAAAGATCCGATGATATGACCCTGCCTCTGGTTGTCAAATTGCTTGGTACTGAAAAGATGCCTGTAGGTAAGTTTGAACATATCGAAATTGAATGCTAAACCTAGAGAGAGGTCAGCCAATAACACTTTTTTATCAACACTATGGCTGTTTTTCCAGGTGTTTCCATCAAGAAAGATGTCATGAATTACCCCTTCAACCTTTGAGCTGGCAAATAGATGCATGCCCCACAATTTTTTCCCCTGGCCTGAAACTTTACTGACAGGCGTGCTGATTCCTGCTCCCGGCCGGATCACATCAGATCCAAAGTCCTTTGGGATATGATACCCGAAACGAATTTCACCTCCGGCATTGCCCGAGGTCCTGACATTGCCAAGAGCCAGGCCGGCATGAGAAATTAAATCATAATCCAGGATACCCAATAACTCCATGCTGTGCAGGCGCCACTTGCGCTGCCAGGAAAACCTTATGGCCGGTTCATTATGAAGCTGGTTATCCCATCCTTTTGCAGTGGGGATGCCCCTTAATTCATGTATAGTGTTCTGTGCAAATTCAGCTTTGGAAGCAGGGCCCACAACTCCAAGAACTATTTCAAGGGTGTCCAGGACGGAATCGGTTTTGCTGTGCAGAGCCAGTCCTCCATACAGGAATCCTGCATAGGGGCGTTCATTTTTAAGCAATGTCATTGTCTGGATATCAGAAGGTGTATAAATTTGCTGTCCCAGTAAAATGCCTACATTATGAATACTTTCCGGCTTACCTGAAAAGGGAATGGCGTGGATGATGGGTATGGACCATCCAGGCAGACGTACGTCATCTTTGTATTTTTTAAGGTCTTTTGAAAGCCAGGCGATCTGAACGGCATTGGTATAATATTTATCAGTGTCCCCGAAAAGATCATTTTCAAAAAAAAACTTAACGGTTTGAAGTTCCCGGGGATCTTTGGACCATGCGCAGGTTGAAAAAAAGAAAACACTGAAAATTATGCAGATACATAAAAAGAGTATGACAGAAGACCTGAAAATTTTTTGGATTACTGAAAAGGACTTGATGGAATTCAATATAATCAAAACACACCCCTATTTATATTAAAGAGTTACACTTAATATATTTTGATGAATTTGAAAAGCTATTAAGGGAAAATGCAGCCCTTGGCATCTCCCTAAATAGCTTCGGAAATATCATAAACTTAATATCAGCAATTAGCAGTTAACTGATATTCGGGGCTTGTATCGTTGATTATCTGTGTGATAAATTCCTTTACAGGTTTTCAGAGATAATGATATACAATTTTTGATCAGTTTTTTTAAATTTGATAGGTTGGATATTATTCAAAATTACAAGATGAACAGATCAGTATAATTAATTGTTAGGGAGGAAATATGCCTATCAAATTGGAATATTTACGTGACCTCAATATATTAATCGCAACTGTAGAAGGTTCGACGACGATTGAAATGTTTAAGCAGACTATTAATGAATTAATTTCATCAATAGAGTACCCCCCGGATGTAAGTACAATATGGGATTTGCGAAAACTAGATTTTGATTCAATCGACAGTAATTTTGTAAAAAGAGTAATTGCTATACGGAAAGACATTGATAATAAAAGAGGAAATGTAAAAATAGCCTATGTTGTAAATTCTGATTTGTCTTTTGGGATAACAAGAATGTACGAAATTTTTTCAGAAATCGAGGGACTCGCACAATCAATACAAATTTTTAGGAATTTAGACGATGCAAAAAAGTGGCTATTAAAAGACAAATAGCATTCGCCTAACCAGCCCATAAACGCAGACGGGAAGGACGTTTTCGGCCTGACGGTCAAGGTCGGTGGCCCGCTGGTTATGGGAATCGTTCAACTATATTTTCTGACAATTTTAATCAAACCCATTTTTCCATATTTCAACTCTTTAATATAACAAAATTATTCTGGCAGTAGATCACAATATATTTTGCAATAAATTGTTTGAATTTGATCGGAATATAAGATACAAATATTTTCACATTAGACTCATTTTAGGGGATTAAACAATGCAAGAGAACCTACAAAACCCACAAATTGAAGAGTATATTCAAAAACATTCTGAGGCAAAATTTACACACAGTACGTGCCCTGAATGCTCTGATAAACTTTATGGCAAAGAAGATTGGTATATAGAAATGAAAAACGAGGAACAGCAAAAAGAATAATGGCTACAGTCCTTGTTTTTAAAGCCTTTCAAAAATTGCAAAATAGCAAGGGTATTCTTTTTTTCAATTTAAATCTGACTCCATATCTTGTGGCTGGGAAGAATAATATTCTGTCCTCTGGCATTAAATTTATTGGACTAAACCTAAAGAAGATCTGTCTCAATAGCGAGACGATTCTCTATGGGGATTGTAATGCTTGGATTTGTGGATGCGGGATAATTTTGTTTTAAAAAGATGTTTTTCATGATCAATCACATTATATTTTTTCTTTTTTTTGCTTTATCAAATATTTTCCATGCCATATTTTTGGTTAAGGGCTTGTGAGGATTGCCTGTAGGGTAAAACAGATATTCTTTTGGGTGATAGCGTTTCCAATACACCCTTAAATCTTTTAGCAGTTTGTCGGACAACAGAGTATATCGGTCTTTGTTGCCTTTACCCTGCTCAACTCTGATCAGTTTACGACCCGATTCAATATGTTCAGGCTTTAGTGATATTACTTCACTGACACGCAGCCCGGCAGAATAAGCGGTGGTGAGTATCATCCGATTTCTTAAGGTGTCTGTGGCATCAAAAAGTTTTATTAAATCAGATCGGCTGAATATTGTAGGAAGTTTTCTTGTATGCTTTCTTTTGGGGATTGAGAACTTGATATTTTTTTCTTTCAAGGTGGTTTTATAAAAAAAATTCAATCCCGCCGCCATGGAATTACAGCTACCCCACTCAAGCTTTTTTTCTTCCTGAAGATAAAGCAAATAGACATGAGCCTCTTCTTCACTGATGAGGTCAGGAGAGTGGTGATAATATTTTGCAAGGTCTTCAACAGCATAGACATAAAGCTTTTGGGTTCCCAGGGCAAATCTACGAAGTTTCATGTCATTGATCATTTTTTGTCTTAACGGTGTCATGTTTGTTCTCCTCTTTTATGGATTAATGAAATATAGAGGAGATATCTGAATTTATGATGTCATGCGAGATTTAAAGAATAAATTTGATTTGGTTAAAGGTGTTGGAGACGGTTGAAATGTTGAGGTGGGGCCCACCGCGTAGCGATTTAGTTCAATAAGCCAAGAACGGCATTGTAAGCCGGGCAAAAAAATTTAAAAGTAAAACCTTCAACCATTTCTCCAAGTTCATTACGAGGAAAACGACAGCAATGGCGGTCTCGGATGTCTTAGCCAGCTTGCACATTATCCTTGATAAGCTGAACCGGCGTTTAGCCTGTCCGAACTTTCCTTCAATCGGTATGCGATCAATTTCATCCTGCCGAGCCACTTTTCTGGAAGCAGCCCTTTTTGACAAATCTTTAGGCGGTCTTCCAAGGGGAGGCTCTGATAGGCGTATACCATGTTCCTTGCAAAACTTGATGTTCTTTCGATTCCGATAAATTTGATCCGCATGAACAGAGGATGGATAAAATCTGAACCGGCTCTTGTAAGAATGAATTTGCTCAATCAGGTCAACTGACTCATTAAAGTTATTCCAGTCCAGACGATCTAAAAAACAATAACCGTCAACCAAGCTAGCTGATAGTTTGGCGCCGAACTCAGTGGATGCATTGGCTTTACCTCTTTTGATCGGTCTGACATGATGCTGAGAAATACTGACAATTCGATTTTCAATTTTATACTCACGATGATCATACATCCATTGCTGTTGGTGCAAGACCTCATTGATCACCAACAAATTTTTATATTGAGTTTTATCCAAAGCAAAGTGATGTGGCTGTGATATTTTGCCAAAGAAAACCTGCAAAAAAACAACCAAAGACAAAAAAGATGTAACAAAATCCAAATAAGCAGAGGATTTATAGCATTGCCAGAGGGATAGGAAATGGGAAAATTTCCTATACTTTTTGGTTTATTTCTAGAATTTTTCAAATGATGACTTGTATTCTAATTAATCAGGAAAAAAAAGGTAAGATCCGGATCATCACGACTATTAATTTTGATATGTTTAAAATATTTATTTTTTCTATAAGTGGACAGAGATTCCTCTTGTTTCACCGATTTTCATTATCCAGAGGTTCGCTTCATTAAAACCAGCTTTCAATCCTGCTTTTAAAAATCTATCAGGTGCTTCGAAGGGGGGAGCCTGACTCAAAATAATAGAGCCCCAGTGCGTGGGTATCAAGTTTTTGGATTGTAAATTGAGCCCCATTTGAACTGCCTCTTCCGGGGTTACATGTGCATGATTCTTCTTGGGTGCGGGTCTATAGTCCCCAATAGGAACTAAAGCATAATCATAGTGATTATGCGAAATGATAATAAGATCAATTTGAGGTAATTCAGTGACTGGTAAACCGGGTGGCGCGTATCTTTTGGGACCAAAGGGAGGGTAGGAGGTGGCGTAATCAGACAAAAAAGGATCTAATAATATAATTTTATTTGATAATCGTAGCAAAAATGAACTATGGCCTAGCCACATGATTTTATCACTATTGCCCAATTTTTCAAACGCTGACCTTGCTTTCCGGTGTTTTATAACATGATCTTTTGGCAGCTTAGGCTTATTTCATGCCAATTCGTACCAGATATGTTTAAACCAGTTAGAAAGATCATGCTCGTGAATTGGACTTCCGGGTGGATTGATAAATCCATTCTCTACATGGTGAGATTTTTTCCCAGATTCCTTTTTTATTTCGTTGGCATGCAATTGAGATGATTTTAATACACAACCGAACTTAAGACTGCTGAACCACAGAAAAGAAATCCAAATACTTATTTTCCCTAAATATTTTAAAAACCATCTTCTTTTAATTGGTTGACTCATACAGTTTTACACCTTGTCTCTCAGATTAAAAGACTCAATTAGTTCCACTGCTCTTGAAACACCATTTTCGTTAGCAATTCGTTTACCAATTTTGGCAGCGGCAGATCTGTATGATTCATTTTCGACTAAATCAATTAAACTTTTTGAAAATTTTTTTGCTTTTAATTTTTTCAAACTCAGTGGTTTTGGTCCTAAACCAAGAGAGTATATCAAACGGCCCCAATAAGGTTGATCAAAACTCGATGGACAGATGAATGTCGGAAGCCCTGCTCGAAGCCCTGCAGCTGTTGTTCCGGCGCCACCATGATGTACGACAGCACTAACATAATCAAATAATGCATCATGAGGTGCTTTTTCAATTAAAAGGATGTCGTCAGGAAGGCTTATTTTTTTCAGCCCACCCCAGCCAGTGGCGAGTATAGCTCTTAACCCTGCATCTTTAATTCCCTGGATGATTTCTTTTGTTAATTTTTCTGGATTTCGCGTAGGCATAGAACCAAACCCTATATAAACTGGCTTTTCCCCAGACTTGATAAAATCAAGAAATTCTGAATTTGGCTGCCAATTTTCTCCTTCTTCCAGAAACCAATATCCGGTTGTGTGAATCATTCCATTTTCGGTTGTCGGATATTTGATAACAGATGGTGACACTGCACAAAGCCTCAATACCTCATTTGCTCCATCTCCATCGATAGGCATGATCATTGGACTATTTTTTAAACCTAAGATTTCCCTGCGCCATTTATTGATCATTTTAATAAAAAAAAGTCGAGATAAACTCATTGGCTTATATGTCAGTTTGTTGAGAAAGGGGCCATACTTACCTTTAAATACAAAAAATGGGAAAGCAGTGGTTGGAAAAATAGGAAACAGAGCAGTGCATATAAGATTGGCTCCGGTAACCTCTGCCACGTCAATTGCAGCCCCTACTTTTGGATGATAAATAATTGAATCGGAATGTCGTGCATATTCCCATGAGATATCAAGCGTTTTTTGGATACTTGGTACAATGATTTTTTTCCAGGTTTTTATCATTGACAATATATTGCCGGACAACACTTTTCTACCTTCAGGGTTTTGAAGGAAGGCTTGCATATCAATACCAATCGAGCAACTTTTAAGACCATGTCCTTCAACCCAGGAACAAAAATTTTCCGGGCATGCTATCAACACTTCATGTCCCCTTTCCTGTAAGGCCTTTCCCAATGCGATATAGGGTTGAACATCTCCTCTTGTTCCACTTGTCAGTATTGAAATTTTCATTGTGTTAACCCTAACGTTGCATAAAAATTTTTCTAAGTAGCTTGATCAAAAAGCATTCTATACTAAAATAGTATGTTTAGAAATATTTTTTAATGTGGCTAATTATAATTGAGCTCTTCAACATGGAGGATCAATATAAAAAAGTGATTATAATGTCTATCATTATTGGCTAAGAACCTTTATTTATAGTTAGTTGCCTGCTTTTGGCAGTAGTGACTGGGATTAAAAGATAGCCGGTGTGTACTTGTATTCATAGTTTGGGCTTTTTAAAAGTTTTGGGCAACCCCATATATGGTATCTTAAGTTTTTCATAGAATGAAACTTTCCATTCAAATATATGAACCAGAGCCTTTATCGTAGGCCCTTCTTCCAAATTAAAGTGTATAAAGTACCAGAAGGAAATCAACCGATCATTTTTAAGGATATAAAGTTCCAGCAAGGGGCTTTTCCTAAATTAAATAGACCTGGGTGCAATAAGGTCGGAACGTTTAAAGAAATATTACAATTTTGATGCCAACACTGCAGCCCCAATGGCACCATTTTCCTGGGCTAAATCTCCCACAATAAGTTTAAAACCAAGGCGGTTTTCAAGGGAATTTACCATACCTTTATTTTTTGCCACACCCCCTGTCATCATTACCGGTTTTTTGATTTTAATTTTATTGGCAAGAATAGCAACCCGGGCAGCTGCTGACTCATGAATGCCTGCAATTATGTTTTCTCTTCTTTCTTGTTTTGCTATCATGGAAATGACTTCTGATTCTGCAAACACGGTACATATGCTGCTGATCTTTGAGGGCTTGTCTGCAGCAAGGCTGAAGTCACCCAAAAGTTCCAGGTCTACTTCCAGGGCCTTGGCCATGACTTCAAGAAACCGCCCTGTGCCTGCAGCACATTTGTCATTCATGGCAAAGTTTTCCACCTGGCCGTTTTGATCCAGGAAAATGGCTTTGCTGTCCTGACCGCCAACATCTATAATTCCGCGGATCTCAGGGTTCATAAAATGGGCGCCCGTTCCATGGCAGATGATTTCCGTCAGGGCCTTGTCGGCAAAACTCACACTGGCACGGCCATAGCCCGTGGAGATAATGGCTGATATCTGGGTTTTTGAAATTCTGCTTTGTTTTAAAAGCGCGTCAAATACCTTGATTCCTGCATTTATGGGGTCATACCCGGTCATTATGACATGGGTGCCTAAAAGCCGGTTGTTTTTTATCAAGGCTGCCTTGGCTGTGATTGAGCCAATATCAATACCTGCATATATCATAGGGCTTATGCTTCTCCTTCAATCATGAATGTCTTGACGGTAACAAGGCACTCCTTATTTTTACAAGCAAAGTCTTTAAGATCAAAGTTCAATTCAATCGTTTTTTTGTTTTATGATTTCCATGAATGCATCAATCCGGGTCTCCACCTGTGATTGTGAAAAATTTCTTGGATCCACCATGTCGGCCTCTATCATGAGAACAGGAAGATTTGTCTTTTCCCGGACGATTTTCATAATATCCATCTGGCCGAAAGAGTAGGGCTTGCACGAGCGATTTGAATGCATCACAAGCCCGTCAGCATTGTAAAATTTAATCATGTCAAGCACCTGGCCTGCCATCTGGTCAACACCTATATTGAGATAGATCCTGGTGTAGGCTTCGGCAATGGACCCTATAAAATTGTCTTTATTAGTATATTGTATTGCACCACACCAGGCAGATGTGTAAGTGTCTGCCACAAGGCATGCATTGTGATCAGAGAATTTTTGGGATAGCCATTTGAGCTGGTACCACACAGGAAGATTATCCCATAAAAGTCTGTATTTCTCATTGGGAACCATAGAGATGCCATCTTTGATTCGCTGCTCCATTTCTCCTAATAGTTCTTTATAAAAATCAACTGCGATTTTAGTACCCCTTAATGTGACAATTAGTGCAAGGAAAAAGAATGCATCAAAGGCAGACATGGGTGATGGCTTATGGGCAGTGGTATTGAGGACTTTCTGCCAGAGCAGCTGGGCTTCAAAGGCAAGTCTGCCTACCTCTGCCATTTTTTCATAATTAAATTTTCTTTTTGTGACCTTTTCAAGAAAGGCAATATATTCATCAATCTGAGCCTGAACATATTTGGCTATTTCAGGGGAATATCGGGTATGGCATATGGGGGTATCCAGAATAAACAAAGGTACATTATAGAATCTGGCCTGTACCTCATACCATTTTAAAACTGTACCGCAGATATTATTGCAGCAGATCAGCATATCGGGTTCAGGTAATCCCCCTATGGGCCCTCCCTTGACAACTGAGCATGAGATATCAGCACGAGCATAGGAGCACAGATCAGAGCTGTAACCCATATCTTCTGCTTTTATGCACAGATCTTCCCCCATTTTTGATGCTCCGATCATTGCGCCATGGTTTTCAGGATAAATGGGAATGATGTCCATTGCTACCAAAGGCTCTACAGGGCCTCCTGAAGTGATCCAGGCAATTTGTTTGTTGTTCTGGCCTGCTGTCATGGCATCAAGATAATAGGTGGTCATGATATCCCGCATTTTTTTTGCGGATTTTATTTTTCTTTTTTCTGATAGCTTATCCGACATAAGGCAAATCCTTTTTAAATGTAATGAATAAAGGTTTCAAAACGGGTGGCTAACTGCCCTGAGTTTTGCTGCTGATCATCCATTTCAATAAGAAGAGTTTTTATACCTTGTTTTTCAAGGAACTCTTTTAAATAGGGATAATCAAAAGCATGGGGATCACAGAATTTGAGCAGCATAAAAATGACACCGTCGGCCCTGTTCTTTTTTGCAAGTGAAACCAGGTTTTCACCACGGGCTGTTGGTGAAAAATGTTTTGCAGGGCAGATCACTCGATTCAGTAATCTTGCTGCAATGGCATCCATGGGGTTTTCGTCCACCTGGGTTTGGCCTTCAAACCATCTTTGGCCCGTGCAAAGATCATCACCCACAATAACACCACCGGCACTTTCCATGGCTGAGTAAATATCAGGAGAATCACAGATCGAACCTGACATAACGATTCGTTTGATATTTTTTGGGGGAAGATCAATTTTTTCAAGATTGCCCGCAATTACCGGCAAAATATCGGCTACCTCATCCCTGTCCATCACCATGGATCCTTTTACAATAGTATATAAGTCAGAGCCTTTTATTATACCGGGTTTTTTAGATTGAAGAGCATAAATTTTTGACAAATTTTTTCTGATGATATTGAATTTTTTAATAGAATTTTGAAGATCTGTATCTGTGATCTCTTTTCCGGCAGCTTTTTCAAGATCTTTTTTAAATCCGGTCAAAACATCCTTCATGTATGCTCTTGCGCTTTGGGTGTTCAGTTTGGCGGGAAGTATCACATCTGCAAAAAATTCATACTTTCCATTCATGCGCCATATGTCACTCAGGCGCTGCATGGAATCACAGGTATGGGGAAATACGGTTCCATCAAGAAAATCAAGCCGACCTGACAGGCTGTCCTCAAGCACACCCCGGACAAGAGAGCAGCAATAGGCCTGAAGATGTTGTTCAGCCTGCACAATATCTGATTTTGAGGAAAACAGCCTCATGGGATGAAATCCTGCTGCATATATCAGTTCCTCTGGTGCATAGGAACAAAGGTAACCCATAATTTTTTTTTGCTTTGCCTTGATTTTGGAAGCAAGAACAGGCAAGGTTTCCAGGGCATTATAAAAAATATTTATTTCCTTCATAATTCTATTCTCCTGTGTATTTACCAAAAAGACTTGTATTGTCGGTCTTTATATCGAACGCCGGTCGATATGTCAACCGGCACTTGATTGTCTTCAGGTTCTATGTTATTTAAATCAAAAAGATTTCATTTTAATTAATCAGGACAACCATGGCCAGAAAAGATACCTTAATAAAGCTCAAGGAAAAAGAACGGGCAATCAGACAAACCCTGATTATTGAAGCTGCAAGACAGGTGTTTGGGAAGAAAACCTATGATATGGTCAGCATGGTTGAAATCGCCAATGCTGCAGGAATTGCCAAATCTTCCATTTATACCTATTTTAAAAGTCAGGAAGAATTATATGCCCAGGTCGTTTACCAGGATGCCGGCCTGTTTATTAAAGAGTTGAAAAACAGGGTGCAAGATAAAGAACCTATAAAAAACGCCATTGAATATTTTCTGGATTATTATATTACCCATGAAGCCCAGTGGAGAATGATTACACATTTTGCACTGCACGGCAACAAGGATACAGGGTCTGTGGACAAACTCAACAAAATAGGCCGGGAACTCATGGATGTTTTTGATACGATTTTTATTTGTTCCGACGTCAAAACTGATACAAGACTTTTATCTCATACGCTTTTTTCCTGCCTTTCAGGTGTTCTGATTGCTTTTAGAAATTATCCGGGCAGGTCTGAAGAAGAACGGGTTATCCATATGAAGAAAATCGGTTCTTTGATTGAATCCATGATTACAGCCCTGGTTAATGAGTCCTAAATCCACCATCAAACTTACCGGCTGGGCCATGGGGTTGCGCACTATCCCTGGCCATCAGCAAGGTGCCAGATGCAAGGCGACAAGGAGTGACGAAAGAGGCGTATAGGTCATACTCCGCAGGGAGGAACGACCGCAGTCAACGCAGCAGGTGGCACCTTGATGGTGGATTAGGGGAGGAAGATTAGCTTGACAAAATACATTACCCTGTCATAGATATACAGGTGATTTAATAATCATGTTTGTCAACTGGATCAAAATTATAATAGCTGGTTTTTTAAAATTAAATACCTGGGTTTAAAAAAATATAAAATAAGGAATTAATCATGACAAATAAAACTGGCCCGTTAATTAAAAACATCCCTTTTTCTTTACCTGTTGACCTTGTTGACCTGGTTGATTATGAGGAGGGGAGAGTCGTCAGTAGAACCCTTTCGAGCAAATCTCACGTCAATATTACACTCTTTGCCTTTGATAAAGACGAGGAAATCAGTGCCCATACCTCACCCGGAGATGCAATGGTTCAGGTTTTAGATGGTGAAGCTCTAATAGATATTGATGGCAAAAAAATCAAGGCAGTAAAAGGGCAGGTCGTGGTGATGCCGGCAAATGTACCCCATTCTGTAAATGCTCAGTCTCAATTTAAAATGCTTTTAACCGTTGTAAAACAACCGGTTACTATCGGCTTTCAAGACAATAAATCCTAACATTAGCTAACATTAGGGTAAAGGCTAAATTGATAATTCAGTACCTTCCATGTATGAAATCAGTTTTTCAAGATAACGCGACTTTAACTGTTCACTGGCCATTATCTGCTTTACCGGGGGCAATTTCAGAATTACTCCCAAAACAGCTGCAAGGGCTCGGTGGCTGAACAAAACCTTATTGTCAAAAATCAAGTGCTGAAGTTTCCCCCGTTCAATGGCCATAACAACGGTTCTGTGTGTTCCGTTCAATGGAGTTATGACTCTTTTGGGCAGGGATTTGAGTTCAAGGCTTTCATCTGTGCAGGCCCTGACGCAGAGGCCGCATCCAAGACATATGTCCTTATTAAGGCGGGCTTTTTTCTTTTTCAGCCTTTTAGGATCATTGGCCGAGACCAGGGTCATTGCCTCAACCGGACAAATGGTAACACATTTACCACACCCGGTGCAGGAATCATCATTGATTTTTGGTATAAAATTAGAAGTGTGTATCGGGTTGAAAACAGCAAATTTGCGTGCGGCGATCATGGCCTCACAACAGCATCCGCAGCAGTTACATATAAAATTAACCCGATCCCTGACATTTTCGCCAAATTGTACCAGGTTTGATTCATATGCCTGTGCAAGGAGATCCAGCCCTTCTGCAACATCAACTGCCCGGGCATGATCATATTTTATCAGGGATCTGCCCGTGGTGTTAAATGTCATGCAGATATCCATAGGAGCGTTACAGGCTTTGCCCATATGATACATTTTATGGCGGCAGTAACAGGTTCCTACACCCATGTGGGATGCTGTTTTAATGATCTGGGAAGCACGCTCGTAATCCAGAACATGAATTGCATTATCATTGGATAAAACAGGTTCATGGACAAATACACGGCCCAGCTGGGTATCACCCTCAGTAAAAAGATCTTTTATAAAATCTTCTTCCACATTCAGGTATTGATAAAACAATTCACCCAAAACCTTTTGATCGATATCAGGTCGTACACGCATCATGGAGAATTCGAAAAAACCAGCCATGGGTGGAGGCAGGACATAGTGGGTTGTACCTTTTTGATCAATGTCAACCAGGATAGCCCTGGATGCCAGACTGTCAAGAATTTTTTGCGCTTTGGTTAAATTCATTTTCCAGATTTTTGCAGCTTTTTCTACAGTAACCGGTTTTATAGGAAGCAGGGAAACCAGATGGGCTTCTGTTTCTGAAAACAGCATACTGAGAATTTTGTCCAGAAGCCTGGAAGGAGCAGCTCCCTGTGGAAAACGATTTATGCGGTTTACAAGATTTGAATAAACAGACTTATTGATGTGATGCGCCATGTTTCAACTCTCCTGTAAATAACTTCTTTACTTCACCCTGACATTTTTCTTTTTACTTTCTTATGCTTTTTTTGAAAAGAAATATGTCTTAAAGCAATAGCCTTTTAAAGAATGATATTCAGGATTCGGCGAAGAGGTTCTGCCGCACCCCAGAGCAATTGATCTCCGACGGAAAAAGCCGTGAGAAAATCGTTTCCAAGATTCATTTTTCTGATTCGTCCCACAGGAACAGTCAAAGTTCCGGTTACTGCAGCAGGAGTCAGATCTTTTATACTGTCCTCCTTTAAATTGGGAACCACTTTAACCCAGGCATTATTTTCTGCCAGCATGGCTTCAATTTCATTAAGGGGAACATCTTTTTTTAATTTGATTGTAAAGGCCTGGCTGTGGCACCTCATGGAACCAATCCTTATACATTGGCCATCAATGGGAACAGGGTTATCCGATCGTCCGAGAATCTTGTTGGTTTCTACAAGTCCTTTCCATTCTTCTCTTGTCTGACCATTGTCCATTGCCTTGTCAATCCAGGGTATAAGGCTTGCAGCCAGAGGAACAGCCCAGTTTTGAACAGGAAATGCATCTGACCTCATTGTACTGATAACATTTTTATCCAGATCAAGGATAGCAGATACTGGGTTTTTAAGAACAGGGCCTGCCATTTTGCCAATGGCCTCCATCTGGGTTACAAGTTCTTCCATATTTTTGGCACCTGCACCGGAAGCAGCCTGGTATGTCATAGAAGTCAGCCATTCTATCAAATCATTTTCAAATAGCCCTCCCAGAGCCATAACCATGAGAGATACAGTGCAATTGCCGCCAATATAATTCTTAATGCCATCGGACAATGCATTATCAATAACCTTGCGGTTTACCGGATCCAGTACTATAATACTTTTATCATCCATTCTCAATGTGGATGCGGCATCAATCCAGTATCCATTCCAGTTCTTTTCAACAAGCTTTGGACGGATAGTTTCAGTATATGACCCTCCCTGGCAGGACAGGATAATATCCATGTCAGCAAGACTTTTTATATCATATGCATCAACCAGAGGCGGTACATCAATCCCCACATCCGGAGCGCTCTGACCCGCCTGGGAGGTTGTGAAAAAAAGAGGAGTAAACAGTTTGAAATCATTTTCCTGTATCATTCTTTCCATTAATACTGACCCAACCATTCCACGCCAACCAACAATGCCAACTTTTTTCATTGTCCTCTCCTTTCTCGATCCAGATCGATTGATTATTTATACATGAATTTTAAGTCAAGCCTGATTCATACCCTTTTTTTTAAAAAAATTCCAGTGTTTGAAGAAAAAATCCAGGGCCAAAGCCTGTAAACAATATTTTGCTCTGCTATCCGCTATAATGATTGTAATTGTCGGCACAGCAACTAGTTCAGGTCAATTTGCCTTGGATGAGCATTTGGGACGTGTTGTTACAGGCTCTGGCGGGCGCAGCCATAGGTGGCGGGAACTGTCTGAGGGAAGCTAAGTTTTTCCGCCACAGGTGTAGCCAGATATAGAGCCTGTAAAATATGTCCCATCCAGCGATGGAGAGGTAAACTGACCTGAACGGGTATGGACGAATCATAAGGAAACTACTTGCGATTGTCCTGAGAAAAAACCAGCAAAAGGCGGCTTAACATCCGGTATCGAATATTTAAAAATTGCAAACAGCCTTTAGAATAGGCAGTCCTGTCTCATAGTGTGACTAATGCAGCTCCCGATTTAAAATTAGTCTCAGGCCAAAAATAGCTGGGGGTCTTTCGGTTTGGCACAATTTTTATAAAGCCATTTAGTCTTGTCTTTAAAAGGACCATCATTCATAACCCTGGCGTCCTTTGGGCATGCTTTAATACAGGCACAGCAAAAAATACAATCTTTATCAATGGTTGAATAATTATTTGTGTCATCAATTGCATCTTTAGGACATGCTTCAACGCAGATACCGCAATCATCACAGGCATCTGTGACATTAATGAACGATAAATTACTATCTGCCATACCTTCTTTGTACGGGAAATTACCTGGAACCTTAACAGGTATTATGTCTTTCAGATTTTCAACATTGTTTAACAAATCAGCAACCTGTTTTCCAAAGAAGAACGCTTTTTTAAGATCCTCCATATCAGGCCTGTTTTCAGCAATTGAAAATTCATCATTAGAAAAAGAATGTTCGCCAATAAATGCACACCCGGCCAATGGAACAAATCCACATTCAATGGAAATGTTTTTCATCTCTAAGAGTGCATCTTCAAATTCCCGGTTACCATATAACACTGTCAAAACAGCCAGAGAGTCACAAGCTTTAATAGTTTTAAAATACTCAGCAGCATCTTTTGGAATCCGTCCTGCATAAACCGGAGCGCCAAGAAATACCAGATCATTTTTAAATTCAGGTGCAGGTTTAGTTCTAATCTCAAGCTTTGTAATGTCTATGATGGCTTCAATATTTTTGTCAAAGCCCTTTGCAATCTCTTCAAGAACAGTCTGTGTCGTACCAGTGGGACTAAAATAAATAAGTGTTATATTTTTAAAATTCATTATTCTACCTTTGTAATTTATAAATTATGATTCAATATCCGGTAATTAAAACTTTTTTTATTAATTTAATATATTTTAGCTGACTTTTGGAGGATGTCAAGAAGTCTATGGCCTTAGGAGTCTGTATCCTTAACAAAACTTTGAAATTGAAAAAAAAGAGTAAACATGGCAAGGTGGCAGGCATGTTAACAAGATTTACCCAGAATGCGCTGAAAATTATCAGTAATATCCCAAAAGGCAAGGTTCTCACCTATGGCTGGGCAGCTGCCCTTGCCGGGAAACCAAATGGTGCCCGTCAGATTTCAAGGCTTTTGCATTCAATGTCAAAAAAGCATGACCTGCCATGGCATCGGATTGTCAATTCAAAGGGAAAAATATCTTTGAGGCCAACCCAGGGGTATGAACTGCAAAAGGCACTTCTTGAATCAGAGGGTGTTAAATTTTCCAAAACCGATACCATTGATCTGAAAATTTATTTATGGCGTAATTTTGTATCGGAGACAGAACAATGAATCATTTTCGGTCAGGCACTATCTATTACGGCTTGGCTGTTTTAAATTGACTGCCGAGTCTTTATTGCCTGTTCAAGTTGTTTTACCTTAGGACCTTGCTGAGTCCACATCCGGCAGGAGTCGATTAAAAACTCTTGTTCAGTGAAACTTTCAATATTTTTTGGCATGGATGATTTATTTTTTCTTTTCTGGGTCAGCCAGCCATGTACAATTTCCTGGCCCATTGCAATGACCAACTGGCAAAGGTGGGTACAGCCTTTTTCCCCGCCCATGAGATTGCGAATATTTTTTGAAAATCCTGATTTGATCTCAACCCCTATTAGTTTTTCCATGGTGTCAAGGGTGGTGTGGCACTCATTCATGGGGACATGCAGCATCTTTGCTTCAGCATCTTCTATCATAAGCGGATCAGATTTTATCAAAAGTTTTACATCCATGTTATGAATGATTCCAGGCTCTTTAACCGCCCCTGTCACGTCAAACACTCTTATGTATCGCCTGTCTTTTAATACTCCGTGAACAATCACCCGGGAATCTTTATGGGTATAGGTGGCAAGTTGAATATCCCGTGTATGTATTTTTACTTTGTTTTCTAAAATTTTGTCTAACATGAATAAATTTTTCCTGTAAAGAGTAATTTGAATGCATTCACAATCAATTTTTTAATCAGGTTTTGTATTGGAATTAGTTAAACTTGATCCATGATGCCGTCTGAACTGGGTTACAGAATATTTTTCAAGTTTCCAGTCAGGGACTCCACAGGATTTGCAGACACGGTGGAACCACTTGTTTCTAACCCATCTGGCAGCCCGGCTGTTCCTGGAGTTGTTTGCCAAAAATGTTTTATTGCAGTGGGTTGTAATGATGGCATATGTATCATGTTTTTCAATATATTTTATGCCATGGAGAATCCCTTTTCTTGAAGGCCACAATTTTATTTTATCAATTAGTCTTAACAGGTCTATTCGTTTTCTATAAAATTTTTTTGCAGGTGTTTTCTTCTTTCCTGACATTATTAACCTCTTTGAATGGGAAAAGCAGCACTGACGGCCATGGCTGCAGTTCCAAGCTGTAAAGGGTCGTATAAAATTCTGTTGTCTGCTTTTTTTTGGCCTTTTTGTGTAACTCCCAGGGGAACTCCTGGTGCGGCAATAAATGTTCTGGGTCCAATCATGGAGCTTTTTATAACATCTTTGGCATTGGTTGCTTCAAGAAAAAAACAAAATTTTTTGTCAACTGATTTGAGATCATGGACAGGTTCTATTTTTTGTTCACAGCTTTTGTTAATTTCAGCACAGTTTTTTTGACATTTTTCCATGTCCTTATCATGGACACCAACATTGGCGCCAAATTTTATAAGTTTCCGGGCTGCAGCCATTCCAACAGGGCCGGCTCCTAAAACCAGCGCTTTTTTATCCTTTATCCCCTTTGCCATAAGATCCAGGGCAGCTGCAAAAATATCTCCAGTGGCCTGAATATTGTCAATTAAAAAAGTATTTTTTAAATTAAAGGCAAAATACCTGTTATCATCCGCCATAAAAATGATATCGGTTTTTCTTTCAATGGCCAGTGCCAGCCCTGCAGCATCTTTTTGTGCCGGTATAAAGGTCTGAAATCCGATATGATTAAGGATATCTTTAACAGTTTGTGCAAACCCGGTAATTTTTCCAAGGCCGGCTGTTATAGTAACAACAGCTATGGTCAGCTTTCTGATTTTGTCATGAATGTTTTTTTCTAAAAGACCTTGGCTGTGGCAGGCCACTCCCAGCATATCTCGCCCGGTTTGCTTCTTAAGTCTTTCATCAAAGCCTGTAAGCTGATCTGAAAGTGAGTCAATGTCACTTGATGTAAGCCTTGTCACAAGTATACCCTTTTAAATAGCCTTAAGGTTGCTTGGGGAATTCAGAAAATTAAATTTTTCTTTTTTTCTTTGTTTTATCCAGG